>JAESGR010000042.1_pt1 | contig 523857 bp, 487 predicted proteins | sample 9269771 | NCBI WGS metagenome assembly JAESGR01 (sample SAMN15739572, study PRJNA653492) | algae metagenome | isolation source: Chroococcus sp. CMT-3BRIN-NPC107 and co-occurring heterotrophs from well... | place: USA: Clark Mountains Wilderness, California | collected 2010-04-18 | reverse complement strand
CCTCATCCAGGGCGCTGGCGTCGTTCCGGGCTTGCGCTGCCGCCAGTTGAAACATCAGCCCTGTGAGCACCTGCCCGATCTCATCGTGTAGTTCCAGCGCGAGTTTGCGGCGCTCCTCCTCCTGGACTAGGAGCAGCCGGCGGGAGAGAGAGCGCAGATCAAGGGTCGTCTCCGCCACCTCGGCTTCCAGATCCTCGCGATGGGCGGTCTCGTCCGCTCGCCGCGCGACCTCGTCCGTCGGGATGGCTGCCGAGTCGGCGCGGTCGGACGGATCTGGATCGGTCGTGCCCGCATCCGGGGGCAGCGTGGAGGGCATCGTGGGCTCCGCTCGCGGTTGGGCTGGCCAAGAGGAAAGGTCTGCCAGTGATGCGTGATCTTGCAGGAAGTGCGCCGACTACAGCCATAGTGAAAGCAGGAGCCTTGGATCAACATATCTCTGAACGCTCCTGATCGAACGCCGACATCTGGGCGAGCGGCGGACGCTCGCCGAGTCGGAAGCCAATCACGGCGGTCAGGTAGAGCAGCAGCGCCTTGACGGCCACCCAGCCAATCTCACCACTCCCGCCCATGAGATGTTCCATCCCCGTCCCGCTCGTGGCTAGGCGGCCTGCTTGGGGACGACGGAGATGGTCCCATCGCGCTCCAGAACCGCGTACTGGATCTGGTCGAGACGTGCCAGTCCCTGCGTCTCGCGCGCGGCCTGAAGGATGTCTCGCTCGTCGATGCGGGCTCGGTCCATCCGGTCTTTGATCGGTGTCCCATCGACAACGACCAATACGGGCACATCGTCAATCAGGCGGTCGACGAGCGGGGAGCGTTGCTTGATCAGTGAGAAGCCAACGTTGAGAGCCAGCAAGGTCACGATGATCAGAAACGCATTCATCATGGAGTTGTCATCGTCGATCATGGCCTGCTGCGTTGCCTCGGCGATGATGAGCAACAGCACGAAGTCAAAGGCACCCGTCTCGGCCAACGTGCGCTTGCCGACGATGCGAAACAGGAGCAGCAACACCAGATAGACGACCGCTGCGCGTATTACTGAGTCCACGCGCTTGTCCTTCACGTGCGGTTGTCACCGACCTAACTCGATCTCGAGATCCCTGGTTGGTGCGGTTCCTGCCGTCCTCTCACCCACCACCATCTACCATCGTGTCCTTGCATCGTCCCCGTGCGCCGGCTGGGACTCCCCTCTCCGGCGGCTCACTCCGGCGTGTCGCCGATCCCGATCGGGCGGCGGGTATCGAGGTTGAAGCGGCGGCCGGGGCCGAGGACGAACAGGTGGGAGTCGACCACGGTCAGGACCTCGCCGAAGTCCCGCTCGTAGTAGTCGGAGACGGCGTTGCGGCCGTCGACCATCGTCACCATGCTGGAGCCGAGCACCTCCAGCGTTCCGTCCTGGGTGATCAGCACCGCGGTGTCCTCGTCGAGTCCGATCCCCAGCAACCCCGGGTTCGCGGCGTAGGCCGTCATCAGCCGGCCCAGCCGCCCCCGCTGGGAGAAGTGCTGGTCGATGATGATGTCTTGCACGAGGCCGAAGCCGGCGACCAGGTCGACCATCCCCTTGCGCGCGGCCGCGTCATTGGAGTTGTGGGGCAGCGGGTTCTCTCCCGACATCAGGTGGGCGGAAAGGATCGAGGCTCCGGCACTGGTGCCGGCGACGATCACCCCTTCGGCGTTGCGCAGCCGGATACACTCCATCGCCTCGGTACCACCGAGCAGCGCCACCAGCTTGGCCTGGGCGCCACCCGTGATGTAGATCCCGCTCGCCTCGCTGAGCAAGCGGACCGCCTCCTCCCGGTTGGCGTCGGAGCGCTGCCCAATCCGCACCCAGTCCGCCTCGGCGACGCCAAGTTCCTTGAAGACCCCGACGTACCGCTCCCCGGCCTCGTCGGCCTCCTCGGAGGCCGTCGGGACGATCGCGATCCGGGCCGAACCGTCCCCGGCCAGTGCGACAAACCGCTCCAGGATCTCGCTGCCGCGGCCCTTGTCCTCGGCGCCCCCGATCGGCATCACCGGTCCCTGGCAGATCCGCCGCGCCTCCGTTGACGCCACCGGTGCCGACAGCTCCTCCTGCTTACCCAAAGTTGTTCTCCTACTCTCATCTCATGGTGCGTTCGGCGCGAGGACCGGTTCAGCTGATGGACCGCACGGCCTATGCCATGTACCGGATCAGTGCCGTACTAACAGTTCTCCCGAGATCCGGGTCTCACGCGGTGCCGATGAGCCGCTCCACCATCCCCAGCAGCTCGTCGAGGTCGAACGGCTTGAGGAGGTAGCAATCCTCGTCCCCCGCCGCGTGCTCGGCTTTGGCCTGCTCGAGCAACCGCGGCGTGGTCGAGACCACGATGACGGGGATCTTCGCGGTGGCCGCTCCCCGGCGCAGCTCAGCCAGCAACGCCCACCCTGCCTCCTCGCCAACGGCCAGGTCGACGATCAGCAGCGACGGCGCGGTGGCGACAACCTGTTCGAAGGTATGCGGCACAAAGTTGGTGGTGGTGACGTTGTAGCGCTCATCCTGGAGGAGGACACGCATCAGATCCAGAAAGTCCGGCGCGCCGTTCACCACGAAGACGTGCTGCCGTTGCATCTGCGTCGGCGTCGCCCGCACCTCATCGGTGGTCTCCATGACGCTCCTCCCCTTTCACTGAGGTCTCCATCATGCGCGACCGTGACGCATCGCACAAGGGTCATGCCACGAGTGGCGCGCCGAAAGGGTCAAGGTATCGGATGAGTCCCTGTCCCAGCCGTGGTCAGCATGACCCGTGGTGGCGGTCGAGGAACGAGCAGTTTGCCTAATTCGCGCAGCGGGCATCGGTCCTCCGCTCCGTTCGGTACGACTTCTGCAACATGCATAGATAGATAGCGCCGCGTCGCGTTCGTGATCACGACATGCTGAGGAGTTCTGTGATGGACGCTGACCCGGATACCGCCGCGAACGCCCTTATTGTCGTGGGCGCCTCGGCTGGGGGCGTTGAGGCGCTCGGGCGTCTCGTGGCGTCCCTCCCCGCGGATCTCCCTGCTCCGGTCGTCATTGCCCAGCACCTTGACCCGGCGCGGCCGAGTCACCTGGGCGACATCCTCGCTCACCACACTGCGCTTCCGGTACGCACCGTCGCGGGGCGTGAGGCCCTGACGCCGGGCACCATCTTCGTGGTCCCTGCCAACCGGCACGTGGTCATTGCCGACCAGCATGTCGAGGTGCACACAGACGCCACCCGCCGGCCGACGCCCTCGGTCGATCTCTTGTTGAGTAGCGCGGCGGCCACCTTCGGCGAGCACCTGATCGCCGTCATCCTCACCGGCTCCGGCTCGGACGGGGCCGCTGGGGCGCACGCCGTCAAAGAGGCGGGGGGCACCGTCATCATCCAGGACCCGACCACCGCCGCCTTTCCCGCCATGCCCCGCGCGCTGGCTCCCTCGCTGGTCGACGTCATCGCCCCCATCGAGCGGATCGGTCCTCTGCTCGCCGAACTCCTCGGTCATTCCGCCGTGAGCGGCCTCGATCGGGACCGTGACCTGACGCGCCTTCTGGATCACCTGCGAGCGCGGCACAGCATCGACTTCAGTGCCTATAAGCGCGGCACCATTCTGCGCCGCTTGGCGCGGCGGATGGCCGCGGCGAACGTGAGCACGACCGACGACTACCTGCGCTACCTGGCGGAGCACCCGGAGGAAGAGCCACGCCTCATCGCCGACTTCCTGATCAAGGTGACCCGCTTCTTCCGCAACCCCGAACTCTTCGCGCATCTACGCGAGGAGCTCATCCCAGAGCTGGTGGCCGCGGCGCGAGCGGGAACGGGCGAATTGCGCCTCTGGTCAGCCGGCTGTGCGACGGGGGAGGAAGCGTATTCGTTGGCGCTGCTGGTTGCGGAGGCCCTGGCCAGAGGCGGGGGTGAGCTCCCCGTACGCATCTTTGCCACCGATGTCGACGAGACGGCGCTGGACTTTGCCCGGCGCGGGATCTATCCAGCCTCCACCCTGGCGGATGTGCCCCCCGAACTGGTGGCCCAGTACTTCACCGAGCACGAGGGCTCCTTCCAGATCAGCAAGGACGTGCGCAGCCTGATCGTCTTCGGCACCCACAACCTGGGCCAGCGCCCACCCTTTCCGCGGACCGACCTCATCCTCTGTCGGAATGTGTTGATCTACTTCACGCAGGAACTGCAGCAACGGGCGCTGGAGATCTTTGCCTACTCCCTGCGCGACGATGGCTATCTCGTCCTCGGCAAGTCGGAGACGGTGGGCCGGACCACCCGGGTCTATTCGGTTGTCGATCGGGCCCTGCATATCTACCGCCGGCACGGACCGCGGGCCATGCTCCCGCCCGCACGCCTGGCGGTCGCTACGGCACCAACGACCGCGGAGCCGGGCACGGTCGCTCCCCGTTCCTCAGCGGTGCTGGAGGTGGCGTTGCGCCAGGCCGAAGATGCCACCAGCGACGCCCGGCAACTCGGGGAGCGGGCGGAGGAGCTCGTTCGTCAGCTTCCGGTCGGGGTGGTGGTGGTCAACCGGGCCTATGACGTCGAATTCATCAATGGGGCGGCCCGGGAACTGCTCGGTCTGTATGGCACGGCCCTGGGGCAGGATCTCATCCACCTCGTCCCGCGCCCCATTGCCCCGCTGATGCGCGCCAGGATTGATACCGCCCTCCAGGGTGCCTCTACGCGCGAGGACGATCTGCTCATCCTGACAGAGACGGCCACCGGGATGGCGTGCCACCTGCGTCTGACCTGTCAGCCCGAGCGGCGCGACGGCGATGGCGAAGTCACAACGGTCCTGCTGCTCCTGACCGATGTCACGGCACTGGTCGAGGCACACCAAGCCAGTGCCGCGAGGGCGGCCGACGTTGCTCCCCTCCAGGCGACGGTGGACCGTCTAGCTGGGACCAATCAGCAACTGCTGGCCGCCAACCGCGAGCTGACGGATGCGGTGGATCGATTGCGCGATCAGGGTGACGAGTTTCGGGTGGCGATGGCGGCCGCACAGGTCTCGGTCGAGGAGATCGAGACACTCAACGAGGAGCTCCAGGCGACCAATGAAGAGCTGGAGACGCTCAACGAGGAGACGCAGGCCACCGTTGAGGAGCTGAACGTCTCCAATGATGAGCTGCAGGCCCGCGCCCGCGAGCTGGAAGAACTCGCCATCACCCACAGCATGGAACAGGCGCGCCTGGCAGCCCTCCTGGCCGGGATGGCCGATGCGGTACTCGTCGTCGATCATCAGGGGCGCGCAGTACGCACCAATGCCGCCTATGACGCGCTCGTGCGCTCCCTCGGGGGCGCGATGGTCCCGGCCGATGAGCAGGAGATTCCCCTTCCACCAGCGCAGACGCCACAACAACGGGCGGCGCGGGGGGAGGCGTTTCAGCTCGAGTTCATCGCGACCGCGGCTGACGGCACCCGCCGCTGGTTCGAAGCCACGGGTCGTCCCCTTCGGGGGGATGACGCTGGGGTGCTGGTGATCCGGGATATCACCGACCGCACCCTGCGGCGGCTGCAGGAGGAGTTCCTGACCTGGGCGGGGCATGAGCTGCGCACCCCGCTGACTGCGCTCCAGGGCTATCTGCAGTTGGCTGAACGGCAGATCCCGCCGAACGCCGACGAGCGCCTCCAGCGCTACCTGACCTTCGCCATTGGGGAGGCGCGCCGCCAGTCGGTGCTGGTGACGGAGCTGATCGATGCCGCCCGGTTGCACAGTGGCAAGCTGGACCTGCAGCGGGAGCCGCTCGACCTCGGTGCCCTCCTCGTCCACACCGTCGAGCTCGCGCGGGTGCTGACGCAGGGCCAAACGATCGCCGTCGAGGGGGCGGAGGAGCCCATCGTGATCGAGGGCGATGCTGATCGGCTGGAGCAAGTGCTCCTCAACCTGCTCACGAACGCCATCACGCACGCGCCGGACAGCGAACAGATTTCGGTCCGCTTGCGTCGCGAGGACGAGGTGGCGGTCCTGGATGTGCAGGATGCGGGTCCAGGCATCCCAGTCGCGGAGCTGGAGACCATCTTCGGGCGGTTCGCGCAGCTGAACCCGACGCAGCGGCCGGGTCGTTCCGGGCTCGGTCTCGGGTTATACATCGCCCGGGAGATCGTCGAGGCGCATGGCGGCATCATCACCGCGCACTCGGTCCCGGGCGAGGGAGCCACCTTCACCGTCCGGCTGCCGCTCCTGGCGGCCCATCCGATTAGGACGTAAGCGCCTTCCCGCCATCGACCACCTGAAGCACAGCAGCTGTTTGCTCCAGCGGCGTCGGCAACGACGTCAGGAGCTCCTGGATGGTCCGCACATGTCGCTCGTCCACCTGGGCCTGCTCTTCAATCCGCTCGGCCCCATGTCCATTGCCGCCAGTGCGGCCGCGCGTCGCCATCTGGCGGGTCAAGGTCGCTTTCTCCTTGAGCAGCCGCAGACTCGACCAGAGAGCGGCTTCGACCTCCTCGGCTTTCTGGCTGAGCAACACTTCCGCGGCGTAGGCGTGACCGACATGACAGCGGAAGCTGAGCACCGATCCTTCACCTCCCTGCCAGAGCACCCCGCCACAATCCGGGCAGGTAAAGATCGTTGTCTCGTCTGATCGGCCGTTGCGGGCCTGCTCCGAGAAATCCTCGGCAATGCGCTGGGTCAGGCGTTCTTCGTCGTCAAGCATGGGGTGCGCTCCTTCCTTGGGTACCGATTCACGGATCACCCTATCTAGAACCGAGGCCATGTCGGCAACCGGGAGAATGTGGTCGGCGGTCACGAGCTGGAGCGCGCTGAGCGGCATGCTGGCGAACGCTGCCTCATCGGGATCCTGGACGATGACCACGCCCCCGCGCGTCTTGACTGCCAGCAGCCCCATGCTCCCATCATAGAGGGCACCGGAAAGGACGATGCCGACCACGTGGGATCCGTAGGCCCGGGCCGCGGAACGGAAAAGGGGGTCGATGGCGGGCCGGGAGTGGTTTTCGCGTGGTCCGCGTGTCAGCTCCATCCAGCCCTGTCGCAGGACGAGGTGACGGTCGGGCGGAGCCACGAAGATCCGGCCAGGGACGATTTGCGTGCCATGCTCAGCAGGGACGGCCGGCAAGGGGCCTGCTCGGTCGAGGATCTGCGGCAGATGGCTGACCGCGTAGGGCGGGATGTGCACCACGATGAAGAGCGCAGCCGGAAAGTCCGGCGGCAGGTTCTGCACGAAGGTGGTCAGCGCGGCAATCCCGCCGGCGGAGGCACCGATGACGACGATGTCGCGTTGGGCCACGTGGATCCCATCCAGTTCCTGAGCTGCGAGGCACGCAGTCCATCACTACGCGCCGTGGCACTATAGGGTAGCGGGCACAGGGGCAATCCTCCTTGGGTCCGATAACAGCCCAGCCTGTTGAGAAACTCCTCGGGTGCCGCTTCCTGGTCCTTTCGAGGCAGCAACAGGTTTCATTTCTCCGCGAAATCTTGGTCAAATCTGCACACCGAGACCAGGCTCAGCATCGCAGAGATCGCTCACCCCGCGTTTTTCAACAAGCTGGGTCGTTTCTGAGACACCTTCGTGGAAGTGCAGGCCGCGCGCCCGCTGCCAATCGTCAGCCCATATCTGATACGGTATCGGCGCTATGCGCCTGTCTGCCTCGTTGCCGAGCAACCTACCCCTCCCCCGTACTTGCCTCATCGGGCGAGAGCGGGAGCAGGCACAAGCGCGCGCTTTTCTCGTGGACGAGGCCGTCCCGCTACTGACCCTGACTGGTCCGGGCGGCATGGGCAAGACCCGCCTCGCCCTGGCTATTGCCCACGATGTGGCCCCGCAGTTTGCCGGCGGCGTGATCTGGGTCGATCTCACCTCCCTCACCGATGCCACGCTGGTCCCCTCAGCGGTGGCGACGGCGTTTGGGGTTAGGCCACGACCCGACACGTCCATCACCACCGCCCTGACGGCCCATCTGCGTGTCCACCAACTCCTGCTCCTGCTCGACAACTGTGAGCATGTCATCATCGAGACGGCCGCGCTTGTCGCCGAACTCCTCGCGACCTGTCCAGCTGTGCAGGTCCTGGCGACCAGCCGGATGGCCCTGCACCTTTCCGGCGAACAGGTGCTTCCCGTGCCTCCGCTCGCTCTCCCGGATCATGACGTGGTCGTCAGGGCAGAGACCGTGCGTGACGCGGGCTCCGTGCAGCTGTTTGTTGCCCGCGTGCACGCGCAGGATCCGGCCTTTGCGTTGAGCGACGAGAACGCGGAGGTGGTCGCGGAGATCTGCCGCCGCCTCGACGGACTGCCGCTGGCCATTGAACTCGCCGCCGCCCGCGTTCCGGTGCTGCCGCCGCACGCACTCCTCATCCATCTGGAGCAACGGCTCAGCCTCCTGACGGAGGGGGCGCGGGATCTTCCGGCCCGACAGCAAACCATGCGGAACACCATCGCGTGGAGCTACGATCTCCTCGCGCCATCAGAGCAACGCCTCTTTCGCTGTCTGGCCGTCTTCGTCGGAGGCTTCACGCTCGATGCGGCCATGTTCGTTGCTGAGCACGAAGCGGACGGCCTGGACCGGCTCTCCCGCCTGGTCACCAGCAGCCTGGTTCAACAGGCGCCTGGAGTCAGCGGGCAACCACGGTATCAAATGTTCGAGACGGTCCGTGAGTTTGGCCTCGAGCAACTGGCCACCCATGACGAAGAAGCCGCCACAGCGCACGCGCGCCATGCCCATTATTTTCTGGACCGCGTCGACGCCGAGGACGCCGCGGTGGCACCGCACCTGATCGACGGGATGCAGGTCCTGCATGCCCTTGATCGCGAGCACCCGAACCTACGCGCCGCGCTTGGGTGGTTCGTGGTCCATGATGTCGCCGCGTTCGTCCATCTCGCTGGCGTGCTCCATACGTTCTGGTTGCACTTCGGCTATCTCCACGAAGGCCGCTCCTGGCTCAAACAAGCCGTAGCGGTCGGGCCACACGCGACCGCGTCCGACCAGGTCTGGGCCTCTGTCGGGTTCTTCTCCATGCTTCCCAACCAACATGATGATGCGGCCCGCACCCTGATCGATGCGGCGGTCGCCCTCGCTCGGCAGACTGGTGATCCACTTGCCCTCGCGCTGGCAACCGAGTATCGGGGCTACCTCGCGATGCTGGACGGCCAGTTCCAGACTGCGGAAGCCGTGCTCCGGGAGTCGCGAGTGGCCTTCTCGACCCTCCCGGCGGACGCCTGGGTGATCCGGAACATTACCCACATCGATGCCATCCTCGGGATGGTGGCCTTGCTGCGCGGCGACATCGACGTGGCGCAGTCCCGTGCAGCGGTGGTGCTGGGGGAGCAGCGGGACCTGGAACAGACGCATGGTGCTGCGTATCCCTACGTCGGGTACACCCAGACGATCCTCGGGCATGTGGCACGTGCACGCGGTGAGCATGCGCTCGCCCTAGCCTGGTATCAGGGCGCTGTCCGGGACACGGCCCCGTCGTGGCAGGTGCACACGCTGGTGTGGGGGTTGGGCGGCATCGCGGGCACACTCGCCGCGCTTGGCCAGTGGAAAGATGCTGCCCGCATCTTTGGCGCGACTGAGGCGTTGTGTGAACGAACGGGCATCCCGTTTCAGGTCCATGTCTTCGATTGGCAACGGGCCCTCGGCCTCCCAGAGCCCTGGTCACAGGCCGATGCCCCGTTCGGCTTCGGCGCAGCCGCGACCCTCCACGCCCAGGTGCACGCGGCAGGCCTGCCACCACCGGCTCCATTGCCGCATCCTGCCGCTTCGACAGACCAGTGGGCGAGCGGTCGCCTCGCCCCGATTGTCACAGTCGTGGCGGAGGCGCTGTCCCTGGATCTCGCGCGCAGGCCAGCGGACAACAGGCGGGACGCAACAGTTCCGGTGCCTCGTGATCCGTTCAAGCTTTCGCCCCGTGAGCGGGAGGTGCTCGCGCTCCTCAGCCAGCGCCTCACCCATGGCGAGATCGCGGAGACGCTCTCCATCAGCCCCAAGACCGTCTCCCGACATGTGGCCAACCTCTTCACGAAGCTGGATGTCAGTTCCCGCCGTGAAGCGGTTGCTCTGGCCGCCCGCCACGATCTGGTCTGAGCCTGCATATCTTTGATGTAGGCGCCGCCTAGACGTCTCGCTGCAATTGCATAACTTCTCCGGATGCGCATCTCCACCACGGCGTCCAGGATGGGAGCGCGCCCTGCACCGGGGCACCAGACCCGGGACGTCATGGACCGCACGTCGTGGCCCACAGGTAAAGGAGATGAACATGGCCCTGTCCACCATCCAGCGGCTCTCACGACGGAACGCCGTGCGACTTGGCGGCACGGCGATCGCTGCGGAGCTGATCGCACGCACCCAGGCCGTTATCGAGGCTCGGACGACCACGGATGCAGCGGCGAACACGGCCATCGTGCAGTGGTTCTTTGAGGAGGCGGTGAACCACGGCCAGACCGATCTCGTCAACGGGGTCTACGCGCTGACGTTCGTCGACCGCAGCGCGAAAGATGGCCACCTCGCCGGGCGGGACGGCATCACCCAATGGATCACGGATCTCCACACCCGGTTTCCCGGGATCCAGGCGACGGTGGAGGACACCACGGCGGAAGGCGATCAGGTCGCGGCGCGGGTGACCTGGCGGGATTCGCACCCACCGAAAGGGACCCACCTCGTGGGCGAGACGCTCCACCTGTTTCGTCTCTCGGACGACCAGATCGTCGAAGCGTGGAGTGCTGGCTGGGAGTAGCGAGCATCTGGAGAACGGGGATCAGCGACGAGGAGCAGTGTGCTGACGCCGGCGGGCTGATCAGCTCCAACGTCTGCGTTGACGAGGATTTGAGCGCCGTCGACCACCACTCAAGGTCCTGCTAATACCGTAAACCATGGGTGGGCACCAGTCGGACGGAGAAGCGTCCACAGTCGTCTGGTGAGCACTTTGACACGTCACGACAACACGGAGAAGGAGTACGACAGATGTCACGTGAAACGCGTCATACATTGTCGGGTCTGAGCCGCCGCGCTGCCTTGGGTGGGGGTGCGGCTGTCGCAGCCTTGAGCCTGGGGACCTTGAACTCGACTGCGGCCCAGGACGCCACGCCCGATGCTCTGGCGAGCCACCCCATCGTCGGGTCCTGGAACGCGATGACCCCGGGCGGCCCGTCTCTGGCGGTCTTCTCCGCCGACGGCACCGCCACATTTGCGAACCCGCCAACCACCGCCGACCCGGATCTGGGCGTGGTCTACCAGAGCGGCAGCGTCGGGGTGTGGGAACCTACCGGCCCGCGCAGTATCCACTTCACCGCCACGTTGGTTGTCACCGACGCGAACGGGGTCTTCATCGGCTACGTCACCAACGACGCCTATCCGGAGGTGAGCGCGGACGGGCAATCTCTGCTCGACGACCAATCGCAGGGAAAGGTGACTATCCGCGACGCGGCAGGTGTCATCGTCCAAGAGTTTGCCGCGGCCGGCGCTCCGCCCGTGACAGGGCACCGGGTGAGTGTGGGCTCCCCCGGTTTCTGGGAAGGAACGCCAACAGCCGGCACTCCGACCGAGTAACGCAGCCCATGGCACAGCCGGTGGCTGGTCGAGAATGACCTCGACCAGCCACTGCTCTATCTGACTCCTGCACAGCGTCTCAAATGCGGATAAGGCTGTTATTCCGCATTTGAGACGCTGTGTCACCTGGGAAACATGGCATGCGAAGAGGACGGGGAGACCCTCCCCGTCCTCTCCACGATCACCCGGATGACTCCTCGTGGCCGACTAGTCGCCCAGCGCGGTGACCAGGAACATCTTGTAGTCGCTGGAATCCGATTGGCGTTCGGCCGTGAACGATCGTGCTTGCCAAGCAAAGGCGAAGCTGTCCCCGACGTCGAGGGGATGGTGGTCATAGCAGTCTTCCGCGGCCTGTTGGTCGCTGGAGTCGCACGCCCCTTCTTGCCCATACTCCACCCAGGGATCGCCGATAGCGGGATTGGACGCCCCGATCTGGAGGTCCGCTTCGCCCCACTCCGGGAGGCGAAAGACGAACTCCAATAAGTCACTCCCGGCATAGAGCGTGGCATAGTATCCCGGTCCGCACTCGAGCAGTTGGTCGGAATTGAGGACATACACTTCATACGAGATGTCGCTCAGGTTCCGAAACGCCACCGAAGTACCCAGAGTGTCAAATATGCCTCCGAGGCCACCACCCCCACTGGTCTGGTTGTTGTTCTGATTGTTGTTCTTGTTGTTCTGGCGCTTGTTGCGCTGCTTGCGGTTGCGTTGCGGGGTGCGGTCTTGCAGCCGCTGGTGGGGACGTTCCCCAGCCAGAGCCTCCAGCCCCGCGACCGCCAGCAGGCCGGTTGCGCCGCCCACCCCCAGCGCTCGCAGGACCCCGCGTCGGGAGTTGCGTACGGCCTCGCTGGAACTGACGGGTTCCCTGTGGTCCTGAGTCATATCGTTGCTCCTGATGCGTGTCGCGCCACCACATGACGTCGCGCACGTCACCCGGATGACCCACCATCGTGGATAGGTCCTGGTCCGCAGTATGGGTCGGGGTTGTCCGGGGCGCATCTATCGAAAGTGATATTTCGTGTCGCACCACGGATGGTCGGCACCGGCTGGGTCAGATAAACGAAATTATCTGCATTTGAGACGCTGTTTCAATTGCGGATCCAGGGCCAGGAAACGCGATTAGCAATACGGCGTCGTATAGCCATTCAGATGACCACAGCACGTCACCGGCCAGAACGGCCGGACCCTGTCCGGACAGTTCGCTCGGCTATAGCTGATTGGCATCCCGATGTCTGGCGCCCAAAGTTGCGACCACACCACGTCGCGGAGATCCGCGTCCTGGAAGATCGCGTCATATTGCACGGCATCTTCGATCAGCCTCGCATTGTTGAGCGACGCACCGGTGAAGTTCGCCTTCCGCATATCCGCCCCATGAAAGCTCCCCGCGCCCATGTTCGTGCCCAGGAACGTGGCCTCCACCATCGTTGCCTTTTCCAGGTGAATGCCGTGGGCTTGAGACCCATCCAGGTGCGCGTTGTTCAGAATGGCCCCGTCCAGGTTGGCATCGTTCAGGAAGATTTGCCGTAACGTCGCGCCCCGCAGGTCGCATCCCCGCAGATTGGCGTTGTTGAGATTGGTATCCCTGGGACAGCCCCAGTACGTGGTCACGCTATCGCGCTGACACCCTGCCCGTGTCAGGGTCCCCACGCAGTCCACGGCCTGGAGTTCGCTGCGTCGCTGGGTCCGCCGCTGCTGCTTGCTCCGTCGTCGCTGTCGGCGGCGCTGCTGCTTGCGCTCGCCGGTGACGTCCTGCGCGATCCCGAGGCCGACCAGGCCAGCCAGGACTCCCACGGCGCCACGACGGGTCGTCTCTGTCCCCAGCGCCCGACAGAGCGCGGCAAATCGTGAGGTATCCATCCTGTCTCCTGAACGCGTTTGATGCACACCACGCCAGAGACCAGCACCGCCGCTGGTCCGTCTCATCCGCACGCGGTGTCGCAATGATCGATGGCACGAGGAGATCGGAGGCGGAACGACCCGCTACCGCACCGCACACTAGCACGCGCTCGGCTATAGGTCACACCCTCGACTACCGGCCGCAGCGTGCCACCGATGAGGTCATCTGACACCAGTCGCCCGTCATCACCACAACCGCTGCTGACCCGTCGCCGCTATCACCTCGTCTCGCTTGCGCTCCCGCGACGCGACCGCGCTCACCTCATGTTGCTCCCGGTCGTGATTCAGATGGCAGCGCTGGCAGAGCGCTGCCAGATTGCTTCGCGCTCCGTTTGCCGTGTCGTGATCGAGGTGAGCAACCGTGAGAACGATGCGGGTGAGCTTGAACGTGGCCGGATCGAACCAGCGGCGGAACATTTCGGGCGAACCTGCCTCGATACGCTCCTTGCTCCACCACATGCCGGCGCTGTCCCGAGCCCCGACCGCATAGTTGGCCACGCTGCACCTCTCACAGCGCATGCCGGCCTCGGTGCGGACCTGGAGGGAGATGGCCGGCCAGTTCTCCAGGTATTTGGACGTGTCCATCGGCATCGCTTAGCCATTCCGCTCAAAACGGAACTGACCGCGCGGCGTGCGCAGGTCGGTGACGAGGTGCGTTCCCAGCGGCGGCGTCATGCCAGCGGCATCGTCGGGGTGGACGTAGACCCGATGGACCGACAAGCCGAGTTCCTCCGCCATGCTGATGGCTTCCTGCAGCCGCTTCGTCGGCGGCATCTTCATCAGGACCACGCACGCCCAGTACGTCATCCCACCCCTCCGACCTGCGGCGCCGGCGCATGTCGCCTGGGCCGATGCCCGACGTGGATGCCACCGCAGTGCGGGCACCGGTAGGCATCGATGTCACTACGCTTCTCCCGCCGGCGGATTGCGTACGCGTCCTTGATGGCGTGCTCCACGGTTGCGTAATCCCGTTTACCCAGGCATCGCCGCCGGCGCTGTCCTCGCTTGGACGCCATCACCCCGCCTCCGTCTCAGCCGGCGTCCGCCAGGCCGCCGCACCGACTCGCAGATACGTCGCTCGCTCAGCCCGATAGCAGGCCCGCGCAGTGAACGGCGCCTCCGGCCAGGCCACGTACCCCACGACGCCCCAGTGCGCCGCCTCCGTCACCGTCAACATCCAGCCGCCAAATGCCAGGTGGCGCACAGGGTCAAGCTGCACCACATCCCCGGCGCGCACCACCTGGTCCTGCGCGTCAGTGCACACCCGATAGCGGGAAACCTCGGCGTCGATCATGTTCGGATCGCCTTCTCGTACGCCGCGCTCACCTGCCGCATCGTTGCCGCATCACCGCCGACATCGGGGTGATGCCTTCGCGCCAGGCGCCGAAACGCCGCATCGATCTCCTCTCTGCTGGCGCCGGCCGCCACGTCCAGGACGTCCCACCAGCCAGCACCCGAGGCACCTCCCGCCGGCAACGCGGCGAATCCCGCGAACGCCGCGCTGACGACACCGACCTGCCCCCAGCGATCCAGCCCACGCAGCGCGCCGACCATCAGCCGCACCGCCTGGACGTTGTCCTGCAGGCGCTTCCAGCGATCACATGGGATGCACGATGGCCGGCCATTGAGCGTGAAATAGACCGCCACGCCCTGGTTTGCGATGCGCGGCTGATGTGCTCGGAACTGCCCGTTGCGTTGCAACTCACCGTTGGAGCTGATCACCACGTCGGTGGCCCCCATCCGCTCCAGTTCCCAGTCCAGCGCAGCTGCGGCGGTCGGCAGCGGTGTGTCGAAGCGCGCCACCTCCGGATGCACCTCTCGCGGCCAGCCCGCCGGCCAGGTCAGTGGGTAGGCACAGGACGCATTCACGACGCCACCTCCGATACCTCGTACCAATCACGGACAACGACCTTTACCGGCAGCGACACACCCACCACATGGGCCACAGCCGCACGAATCTCCGGCAGTAACCGCCTCTCCACGCGATCCTGGGCCACTGCGCTCGACACCCCAATGACCAGCGCCGTGCCGTCACGTCCAACCAGTGACGCCGGCCGGAGCCACACATCAAGATCCGTCCGGGCCACCTCGCCCCGTCGTTCGAGCTCCGCCAACACCGCCGCCCACACCTGGGCGTTGCTCAGTCCCACCTCTTCCACAATCCAGCGCTCAGCCGTTGTTGCTCCCGTGCACGACCCGTCCTTCACTGTGCTGTCCTTCTTTCTGTGTAGTCCTTCGGGTGTCAGGCTGACACCGGGGAGGGTGTCCACCTGACACCGGGGGGGTGTCAGGCTGGCGGGGGAGGGGGTGCCAGGCTGACGGGGGGTCGAGGCCTCCACGCCACCACCAGCGCGGGCATCGGTCACCGTCTGTGACCGGTTCCCGCCAGCAATCAGCAGCTTCTGCCGCTCCGGCGTTGGCCACGTACTCGGGTCCGGATCCAGGACCGGCACGATGTCCGGCGGGGTCAGCAACGTGTACAGATTGCTCATCTGGCGGTTGCTGCCGGCCTCGTAACAGGCAGTGATTTCGACCAGGCCGAGCAGTTCCAGGAGGTGCAACGCCCGCTGTGCCGTCCGCTCACTGGTCGCTGCCTGTAGAGCAATCGATGGCAACCCTGGCCAACTCTCCCCATCGCGATCTGCACGCCGCGCCAGTACGGCATAGACCGCGATCGCGTCCGCGCCATAGGGAAAGCGCCGCAGGACCGGCCCGAACCGGTCGATAATGGCGTCGTCGATCCAGAAGGTCTGCCGCCGGCGCCGGTCGCGGGTCACCTCACCGCCAGCCATCGCTAGGCCGTCCGCAGCTGCGGCGGCTCGGCCTGATCCACCCGCTGACGGACAATCGTCATCGCCGCATCCACCAGCCGGTGCGCCTCGCTGCGCGTGCCTGCCAATCGACATGCCAGCACCGCCGCTCGCGCCAGGTCCGATGTCGGCTCATCCTCCGAAAGTTCCTCGATGCCGATGACGTCAACATCATGTCGCTGCAATCCATGAGCAGCCGCGACCGCCGTCATGCGCCATCTCGCCTGCGCGAGTGCACCTGGCAGCGTTTCATCATGGAATCGCTCGGCCGCGCGGCCTTCCCGTCCGATCCGGTACACCGCGACGTAGGTCTTCATCCGTTTCCCTCGGTTCACCTCGCCGAAAAAGGGACACAAAAGCCCAGGGGCTACGCCGCCAGCGCGCCTGCCGTCACCCCCTCACTTGTCTCCTTGAATGGGAGGCCTACGCCTCCAGTCGACGCGGAGCGTCGCGCTCCGTCGTTGCCTCAACCGTCGTCGACAGCAGCTCCAGTGCCGCCATGAGGCCACGCAACCATGTGATCGCCTGCGTCGTTTCGGTCTGCGTTGCACGCGGCACCAGCTCCAGCACCGGCGTCGATGCCGGCGCCTCCGCCGTCATGAGCGGCTTGCCGGCGGCGTCTTCCTTGCCGGCAAGGAATCGCTCCATTCGCGCGCGGTCAATCAGCCACCGGCGACCTACGTGGACACCGGGCAGCTTGCCGTCCCGCAGGTGGCGCCAGACCGTGCTCTGATCAACCCCCATACGTTGCGCCAACTCCGGTATCGTCATCGTCGGGCTGCGCTCCTGATCCATGGCTACTCCGCCTCCATGAATGAATTACTCCGATCACGGAGTTCGAAGAGCAAAAAAAACGGTACATCGAGCAGCGCGGCGATGCGTTCGCCCAGCACCTGGTCCACCGTGCGCTCGCCGGAGACGATCATCGTCACGTAACTGCCAGTCACGCCGGCGCGCTCCGCTAACCAACTCCGCTTGCGCCCCTGCTCTTCCAGCACCTCGCCGAGGTGTGTGGCCCGGTAGCGCTGCTCTTCCTCTGTTGCAACTCCGCTCATTGATATAAAATACTCCGCTCTCGGAGCGGAGTCAAGTATTCTTAACCTCGGAGTTCGTCTGCCTCTATGCCCGGGAAGGTGCACACCTTGACCGACCCCGATATCGCATCGTGGATCAAGCGGCAGCTCGCCCGCCACGAGTGGGCCGCTGTCGATCTCTCCCGCCGCACTGGCATCAGCACCGGCGCCATTAGCGAGTGGATGACAGGGAAGCGTGTACCCAGTCCCCAGTCCTGCCTGCGTTTGGCCGATGCCTTCGGTGTCGACGCCGACACCGTGCTCGCCATTGCAGGTCATCGCCTGGCTCCAGTTCCGCCGGAAGATCCCAAAGCCAACCTTATCGCGATGATCAGCCGCGCGGACCTCAGCCCGGAAATCCTGGCGGCAATAACAAACATGGTCAGAGATTTCCGGCGAGACCGCGATCCAGAGGATCAATCCTCGTGACCGCGCTCCCAGGCCTCCGCCCGGCGCCGAGTCACAATGCCCGTGTCGTCACACAGCAGGCAGTCATACTGGCCGGCCCCCTGGCATGCCGGGCAGGCCACTTGCATTGTCGCCGCAACCGGAGACTTCTTCGCCACTGGCTTGGGCACGGGCCGCACCTTCGAGCGCCGGTGCGCTCTGCGCATTTCGTCAGTGACTTCACGCATGAAGTGCATCGCTCCGCGCGACCTGCTGACCACCGGGGTGCCTTCGCCAGCACCTGGCACCTTCACCGTCCACTGACAACTCTCGGCATCAAGCTCAATCCCGGTCCCGGTTGCAAGCTCCTCCGCCGTCTCGCTGCCGTCTCTGGTTTCCCGCCGGACCGTGTAGCCCTGATAGCTGCGCCGGTCCTGATCGGCATCCATTGCGCCCTCCATGCTGGCCTATTAGAACACTTGTTCTACGTTGGGCTAGCATAAGAGCGACCTTACTCGCCAGTCAAGCGGAAAGGAGGACCCCACCGTCCTGTTTCAGGAACCGTTCGTAAGTTGGCACCTCTCGTGGTAGGAGAGACACGCCCATGGCAAGAGGATCTGTGAGGCCCAGGCCGTCCACGGACGGCAAGAGCCAGAGTTATCGCGCCAAGTGGGAGACGCGCGCCCCGGACGGCACGCGCAAGCACCACAGCAAGACCTTCAGAACCAAGAAGGAGGCCGATGCCTTCCTGATAGACACGCAGAAGGAGGTTAACGACGGAACCTATGTCGACGCCAGCAAGGAGCTGTTGGGCTCGTACCTGGAGCGCTGGTTAGAGGCAATGGCTCCCAAATGGGCAGAATCGACATTACGCAATCGGGGCTCGGTTGTGCGGCGGCGGATCGTGCCGGAACTCGGCGCAATACCTCTCGCCCAGCTAGATGCGATCACCGTCCAGACCTTCTACGCCGGCCAGATAAAGCGTTACGCGCCGAGCACCGTCTGGGTTACGCACGGGGTGCTTGACGAGGCGCTTGCCCGGGCGGTCAAGTGGCGCCTGATCCCTCGTAATCCGACCGATGACGCGATCTTGCCCACCATCCCGAGGCCAACGGCGGTGGTCTGGTCGACGGAGGAGTGTGTCACGTTCCTCAAGTACGTCCATGACGAAGATCATCGTTTTGCCGCGCTCTGGCAGCTCGCTCTGGACACCGGCATGCGCATTGGCGAAATCCTTGGTCTCGACTGGCGGGACCTGGCCCTTGATCGGGATCAACCTACGGTGAGCGTGCGCCGCACACTTACCAAAGATCGTGACGGCCACCTCAAACTTGGAGACGTGCCGAAGACCAAAGCGAGCCGGCGGTCCATCGTGATCGGAGAAGATACCGTCGCAGCACTGCGGGGGTACCGCGCGCGACAGGCGGAGCGCCGCCTCCTGCTCGGGCCGGAATGGAACAACCTTGGCCTTGTCTTTGATCGCGGCGATGGCGGCCTTTTGCGAGACAGCGTCGTCGCGGAATCGCTCAACACAGCGCTCGACAAACACCCGGCGCTGCCACGCCTCTCGATGCACGGCATGCGGCACACCATGGCCACGCTCGCCCTCGCAGCCGGCATCAATCCCAAGGTCGTGCAGGAGCGACTGGGGCACGCAAATATCCAGATGACACTAGATCGCTATGCGCATGTCACCGTGTCGATGCAAGCAGACGCAGCGGAAGTCATTAACGGGCTGCTCCGCGGCCCCTCGCGGCCAGAGCGCGGCCAAAGTGCAAGCTAGCCCTACTCATTCCGCGCTTCCATGCGGAAAACTCGCCCATGGTGGGAATCTGTTGTAGATTCCCTTGCACGGCGGCACAGGATGTGCTCGTCACAGGAAAATCGGGCCTGTAGCTCAGAGGTAGAGCACGGGGCTCATAACCCCAGGGTCGCAGGTTCGATCCCTGCCGGGCCCACCGGACGCGATCACTGTCAGGAGAACGACTGCTTGGCTGAAGAACTGACCACATCCAGCAATGCCGCCGACCTGGCCCCTGGCCGCGAGCGAGCACTGCTGCTCGCCGATATCATCAGCGATACTCCCGCCCGCGACACTGTGGTTCTGGACATTCACGAGATGTCGCCCTTCGCTGACTACTTTGTGATCACCGAAGGCGAGAATGAGCGCCAGCTCCGGGCCATCGAACGCACGCTTGTCGAGAAAATGAACGAGAACGGAGTGAAAGCTCGCCGCACTGAGGGAACCGCAGCCAGTGGCTGGATCGTTCTTGACTTTGGAGAAGTGCTGGTGCACGTGTTCTCCACTGATCAGCGGACATTCTACCGGCTGGAGGATCTGTGGTCAGACGCGCCGACACTCCTGTCTATCCAGTGACCGAATCTCCACTGGCGCCGGTAGCTGTCCCAGCTCCCGAGGCCGAGGTCCACGCACTGGCCACGCGGAACCTATCTACTGGGCTTGACGCTCCTGGCGAAACGTCTCACCTACCCGCCTTCATGCTGGGGACCGTTGTAGGTGCAGTTGCCGGTACGCTCCTCGGAACCCTCGTGAGCCCACACACCCGGGCGTACCTGCTCGGGCTGTATCAGCTTGTCTCGCGTCGGCTTTCGTCAGCGGAACGAGACAAGCTGAGGTTTGAACTCCTCCTGCAGTAAGCAGGGCTGGCCTCAAGCAGCCTGGCTCAGGCCAGGCTGCGGGAAACCACGCATCAACTCACGCACTTGTTCGGCGGTGCGCTCGCGCACGACTTCGTCGTCTGGCGCATCGAGCACGTCGGCGATGAGATCGGCAACGAACTCGCTCTCAGCCTCGCTGAAGCCTCGGGTCGTGACTGCGGGTGTGCCCAGGCGGATGCCACTGGCGCGGGACGGCGGTCGCGTATCGCCCGGAATCGTGTTCTTGTTGCAGGTGATGCCAACGGCGTCGAGCAGCTTCTCGGCCTTGCTGCCGCTCAATTCTCGTGCTCCGACATTGACCAGCATCAAGTGTGTGTCTGTGCCGCCGGAAATGATGGGCAACCCGCGTGAGACGAGGCGGTTAGCCATGGCCTGTGCGTTGGCAATCACCAGTTGCCCATAGGCCTGGTAGTCAGGCCCAAGGTCCTCTCCGAACGCCACCGCCTTGCCAGCAATCACGTGCATCAGGGGACCACCCTGCATGCCGGGAAAGACCGCGCTGTCAACTTTCTTGGCGTACTTCTCCGAGGTCAGGATCATCCCGCCGCGAGGACCACGCAGCGTCTTGTGGGTCGTCGTGGTCGTGATGTCGGCGTATGGGATTGGGGTTGGGTGAAGTCCGGTTGCGACCAGTCCGGCCGGATGCGCGATGTCTGCGAAAAGAAATGCGCCGACTTCGTCCGCAATCTCGCGGAATTTCGCGTAATCAAGCTGCCGGCTGTACGCCGAAGCGCCAGCGATGATGCCGCGCGGCCGCACCTCACGCGCGCGACTCGCAACCTCGTCGTAGTCGATAAGGCCCGTCTCAACGTTCACACCAAAGAAATGCGGCTCAAAGAGGCGGCCAGAAAAGTTCACGGCGTGACCGTGCGTGAGATGCCCGCCTTCCGCGAGGCTCAAGCCGAGGATGCGGTCCCCAGGTTCCATCAGCGCCAGGTAGGCAGCCATGTTGGCGTTGGCGCCGGAATGCGGCTGCACGTTCGCGTGCTCGGCGCCAAACAGTTGCTTCGCCCGATCGATTGCCAGCCGTTCGACTTCATCAACGAACTCGCAGCCACCGTAGTAGCGCTTGCCCGGGTACCCCTCGGCGTACTTGTTGGTCAGGACAGAGCCGACGGCCTCAAGCACAGCGGCACTGACAAAGTTCTCGGACGCGATGAGTTCGATGCCATCCCGCTGGCGCCGCTCCTCCCGGCCGATGGACGCCGCCACCTCGGGATCCGCGGCGAGCGCTGGTGAGACCTCAAGCATGGTGTTCGTCCTTTCCGGCGAGAAGTCACTGTTGCGGGCATTCAATCGGGGCCGTCACGCCGATTCTACAATGGGCCACCGAGGCATCTAAGACTGGAGGAAACGTGAAAATTGTCGTAACTGGTGGGGCCGGGTACATTGGCAGTGCAGCTACACACCGTCTGGCCGCCGATGGTCACGACCTGCTTGTCATCGACAACTTGTACCAGGGCCACACCGCCGCGCTTCCAGAGGGAGCAAGCTTCGCTGACGTGGACATCACGGATGCTGAGGCGATGCGCCAGGTGGTGAGCGGTTTTCAGCCAGACGCGGCCATGCACTTCGCCGCGTTGACGATTGCGCCAGAATCCGTTCGAGACCCCGCTCCCTTCTGGCGCGTCAATTTCACGGGGACCCTCAATCTGCTCGATGCACTACGTGCCGCCGGCACGCAAAAACTCGTCTTTTCTTCAACAGCCGCCGTCTATGGGGTTCCGGAACAACTGCCAGTCACCGAGGATGCGGCGAAGGCGCCGATCAATCCCTATGGCGCGACCAAGCTGGCTGCGGAACAGGCGATTGCGACCTACGCGCACGCGTACGGCATCTCTACGGCAGTTCTGCGCTACTTCAACGTGGCAGGGGCATCGGAAGAAATCGGGGAGGATCACACCCCGGAGACGCACCTGATCCCGAACGTGCTCTTTGCCGCTGCTGGCCGCGCACCTGCGTTAACCGTCTACGGCACAGACTTCCCGACACGGGATGGCACCGCGATTCGAGATTACGTGCATGTACTCGACCTCGCAGATGCCCACACGCTAGCGCTGGAGGCGCTGCGCACCGGTGAAGGTTCCATTGGCGCCTTCAACCTGGGCACCCGGGACGGCGCGACCGTGCGCGAAGTCATTGAGTCGGTAGAGCGTGTGACCGGGAAGAACGTTCCGGTCGAGTATGCCGAGCGGCGTCCGGGGGATCCTCCTGTCCTCATTGCCGATGCGACGCGAGCAGGCGAGGTTCTGGGTTGGGAGCCGAAGCGCTCTACCCTTGATGACATGGTGCGTTCTGCCTGGAACTGGCACCAGGCGCACCCTGAAGGCTACGCGGAATGACTCGACGCTAAGCTGAGCGGGGCACGGTCTGGCCCAATCTGCGTTCGCTTCCCGTTCGCAGGCGTTCAATGTTCTCCCGGTGTCGGAAGATGATGATGGCCCCGATGGCGGCGATGGCGGTCACGGAAGCCCAGGAGAGCTGTCCGGCAACGGCAAACGCCGCCGCCAGCACGACTGCGAGTCCCGCCCCAATGAGTGAGCCCAGCGAGACATAGCGGCTCCACCAGATAATCAGTATGACGACGGGTACAACGATCAGGACGGGTGGAAAGAGCGCGATCGCCGCTCCTCCGCCCGTCGCAACCCCTTTGCCACCCTTGAACCCGATGAACGGGGACCAGCAGTGGCCGACCACGGTGGCTACAGCCACTGCTGCTGCCCAAGACTCGTCGAGGCCGAGCCTGTGGGCAGCAATGACGGGGAGCAAGCCTTTCAGGAAATCAAGAATGAGAACGGCGGCCGACGCCTTCTTGCCGAGCGTGCGCAGGACGTTCGTCGCGCCGGTACCGCCGCTGCCGACGTTCCGCAGGTCAATGCCCTGTAAAGAGCGGCCTGCCAGATAACCAAATGGAATGGCGCCCGCCAGCAACCCGATCAGGACCAGTAGTGGACCAGTCATGGGTGAGTCGCTCTACCGGCCCTCGTCGCGCCCACGGAAGCTCAGACGAATCGCCGTCCCCGTAAAGCCAAAGGCGTCGCGGAGTTGGTTTTCCAGAAACCGCCGGTAGGTAAAGTGAATCTGCGTCGGATCATTCACGAAGATAATGAACGTTGGAGGCGAAATGTCGGCCTGCGTGGCGTAATAGAACTTGAGCCACTTGCCGGGCTTGCTTGGCGGCGGGTGCGCCGCGACGGCATCCTTCAACATCTTGTTGAGTGCAGAGGTAGGCACACGCTTGTGGCGTTCGGAGACAACGGCTAGAGCCGTGTCCAGAATCTGGTTGACACGCTGCCCGAACTTCGCCGACACAAAGACGAGCGGAGCGTACGGCATGAAGTCGAGTTGACGCCGTGCTTCCTCACGGAACTCGTCCATCGTCGAGGAATCCTTCTCGATGAGGTCCCACTTGTTGACGACGACGACGATGCCCTTCTTTTGCTCGGCCACGTACCCGGCAATGTGCAAATCCTGCGCGGTGAAGCCCTCCGTTGCGTCGATGACCAGGAGCACGACATCGGCACGGTCAATAGCGCGCATGGAGCGGAGCACGCTGTACTGCTCAATGCCGCGGTCAATGCGACCGCGCCGCCGGATGCCCGCGGTGTCGATAAGTGTCACCGGTTGTCCGGCCCACTCCAGCACTGTATCGAGGCTGTCACGCGTCGTTCCAGGAATGTCGCTGACGATGGAACGCTCCTGGCCAATGAGTGCGTTCAGGAGCCGGCTCTTGCCCACGTTCGGGCGACCGACAATGGCGATTGCCGGTCCCTCGAGTTCCTCATCTTCCTCGACTGCAGGGAGATTTTCGACGACGCGATCCAGAAGATCCCCGGTGCCCGTGCCGTGGTATGAGGAAATGGCAAGCGGGTCACCGAGGCCAAGCTCGTAAAACTCGTACACAGCATCGCGGCGGTCGGCACTCTCGGCCTTGTTCGCAACCAGGATGGTCGGTTTATCGGCACGACGGAGGATTTCGGCAACCTCATGGTCGCCAGCGTTCATCCCTGCCTTGCCATCGACCATGAACACGATGACGTCGGCTTCCGCAATCGCGGCGTGAGCCTGATCTCGGGTGTGACGGGCAATGACGTCGGTGGGCTCCCCAATGAGTTCCTGGTCATCCTGGAGACCTCCAGTGTCAATAATCGTGAATTCGACACCGCCCCAGTCACTGGTGCCGTAGACGCGGTCGCGGGTCGTACCCGGCTCGTCCTCGACGATAGCCCGCCGCTCGCCAATCAGGCGATTGAACAGCGTCGATTTTCCGACGTTTGGCCGGCCTACGATGGCGACGATCGGCTTACCCACGAGCGCTCCGTGACACCAAACAAAGACACGGCGTACAAGACCGCCGCGTCACAACCACCAACATCTTCATGACCTTAGTCAGAAGACGATTTACGGCGCTCCAGTATAACAGCCACATGTTGACCATATGCTGGAGCGCCGGACGGTACTACGATTCCGCAGTCTTTGGCAGCGCCGCCACCATGCGGTCGATCCCTGCTCTGGAGTTCAACTCCGTCGTGCAGACCAGGATGAAATTCCCCAACGAGACGTCAATCAGGCCCAAATCGAGTCCGCCAACAATTCCCTGGGACTGCAACGTGTCCAGGACATCGCTGGCTGGAATTGGCGTTTCGACCACGAATTCGTGGAAGAACTCCCCTTCGGTCGCCACGCGATAGCCCGGAACCTTGGAAATTTCTTTCGCAAGGTAGTGGGCGTTCTGGTAAGCACGCTCTGCGACTTCGCGGAACCCTTCGGGTCCCAGCGCCGACATATAGACTGTCGCCGCCGTAGCCATCAGCCCCTGATTGGTGCAGATGTTGGAAGTGGCCTTTTCACGCCGGATGTGCTGTTCGCGCGTCTGCAGCGTGAGCACGAACCCGCGGTTGCCATTTGAATCCGTGGTGACACCGGCAAGACGGCCCGGCATCTGCCGGACATATCCCTGCCGTGACGCCAACAGACCGACGTAAGGACCGCCGTAGCTCTGCGCGACGCCCATTGCCTGTCCCTCGGCCGCGACGACGTCCGCCCCCAGCTGACCGGGTGGCTTCAGCAGCGCCAGGGGCACGGGATACGTGCTTACAACGAGAGCCCCACCCCGGTCATGCGCGAGATCCGCGATGGCCTGGATGTCTTCAATGCCGCCGTAAAAATTGGGGTACTGGACAACGATGCAGGCCAGGTCGTCACCAAGGAAGGGAGCAAGGGCCTCGGCCGTCGTGACAAAACCGTCCTTCGCTAGCGGGACATCGACGATGGCAATATCCAGGCCTTCGAGGTAGGTGTGCATGACGCCGCGGTAGGCTGGATGCACGGTTCCCGCGATGACGACGCGCCGTTTGTTCTTCGGCAGCGACACGGTCATCAGCGCGCCTTCGGCAAGGGCCGTAGCGCCGTCATACATCGACGCGTTGGCCACATCCATCGCCGTGAGTTCAGCAACCATGCTCTGGAACTCGTAGATGACCTGAAGGGTGCCCTGAGCGACCTCTGGCTGATACGGCGTGTAAGCCGTGTAAAACTCTCCTCGCGCCAGAATCTGCCCGACGGCGGCTGGCACAAAGTGGCGGTAGCTGCCAGCCCCGAGATAAACGTCCTCCCCCCGCGCGGCCATATTAGCGGACGCCAGACGCGAAAGCTTGTCCAGGGCTTCGACTTCCGTCAGGGCCCGGGGCAGGTTCATTTCAGGAAAGCGCACGGCCTCGGGGATCGGGGCAAAGAAGTCGCTAACGCTATCAGCGCCGGTCACCTCGAGCATCGCGAGGCGATCCTCGGGCGTATGCGGATTGAATGTCATGCGCAGGTTTCCACCAAATCTAGTTGCACGAAACGTGAGACGGTTATGACGACGTTATCGAGGATCTAATGCGCGGCGGAGTCCGCGAAGGCGTCGTAGGCTGCTGCGTCCATCAGAGCCTCGTACTTGGCCGGGTCGCTCACACGGACCTTCACCAACCAAGCATCGCCGTAGGGCGAAGAGTTCACAGTTTCCGGAGCGTCCACGGCCGCATCGTTGCGTTCAACAACTTCTCCGTCCACCGGCGAAAAGATGTCATTCGCCGCTTTGACCGATTCGACGACGCCAAATGCGGCGTTCTCGGTGATAGCGGTCCCGATCTCGGGGAGATCGAGGTACGTAATATCGCCCAACTCCGACTGGGCAAAGTCGGTCACTCCGATCGTGGCGACATTCCCATCGAGCGCTATCCATTCATGTGTCTTCGTATACCGGCGGTCTGCTGGAGATGACATGGTGACGTGCGTGCTCCTTGCTCGAACTGGTAGGGCTTAGTTTCGGATGCGGCGGTAAAACGGCAACTTGACTTGCTCCGCGCGGACTGGGCGGCCACGGATAACGACGTCCAGCGGCTTCCCTACACCTGCGACATCGGCATCTACAAGCGCCAGACCGATTTCCTCCCCGAGCGAGGGTGAACGGCCTCCACTCGTGACAACGCCGACAACGCGGCCGTCTATCTGGACCTCGTAGCCGTGGCGGGCCGAGCCAGCGCGTTCGACCAGGCGAAACCCGACGGTCTTGCGCGGAACCCCGTCTGCTTTCATCCGCGCAATAGCATCACGCCCAATGAAATCGCCCTTGTCCAGCTTGACCGCCCAGCCGACGCCGGCTTCCAGCGGGCTGATATCGTCAGCCAACTCGTTGCCATACAGGGGCATGCGTGCCTCCAGACGGAGCGTATCGCGCGCGCCAAGTCCGATGGGCGCCAGACCGTACGGCTCACCAGTCGACATGAGTGAATCCCAGAGCGCGGCTGTCGACTCCTGTGGCACGTAGAACTCGAACCCGTCCTCCCCGGTGTACCCGGTGCGTGCTGCAAGAACCGGGATACCAGCGACGATAGCGGAGGAGCAGCTAAATGGCTTCAGGTCCTCGAGCGTCGGCTCGGCGAGACTACCCACGATTTCGACAGCATTTGGCCCCTGGATGGCGATCATGCCAACTTCATCGGAAACATCTCGCACTTCGACGTCGAGACTTTGCCTGGCGGAGCGCTGCTCCTGCATCCAGGTCACATCCTTGCCGTGGTTCGCCGCGTTGATAACGACGAAGTACCCTGGCTCGTTGGCCAGGCGGTACACGATGATGTCATCAATGACGCCGCCATTCGGGTTCGGGAGCATCGAGTACTGCGCCTCACCCGGCTGCAGGACGGAAACATCATTGGTCGTGATCTGCTGCAGGTAGTCCAGTGCGTCAGGACCGGTAACACGCACCTGCCCCATGTGCCCGAGGTCGAAAAGTCCGGCGGCCGTGCGTACCGTGCGATGTTCGTTCAGGATGCCGCTGTATTGCACCGGCATGTTCCAGCCAGCAAAAGACACCATGCGGGCACCGAGGGCTTCGTGGCGGCTCGTGAGCGCTGTTTGCTTTAACGCCTCGCCGCTTGCGGGTTCCTCGCCTGACACGCTGGTCCTTCCTCTATTCTCGAACCGAATGCACGAGTTCGGAAACATAAGCACTTACGGCGCGATTCTAGGCGGACCCCAGCACGCGGTCAATTTGCCATCGTCGTTTAGGAGCGTCGTCTCTCTTTTTTTGAGCCTCATGGGATATGTCGCCTAACTCACCTCCAAAGCCGTCTGTAGACCAAGCCTCTTAAAAACTTCGTTGACTTCATGCAGTTGCCGTCGCGGATCGAACAGCTCTCGGATGACTTCTCGACCAAGTCGCTCAGTCACCTCACGATCAGATTCAAGGGCATCAAGGAGACACGGACCGCCGTTCAATGCAGCGTGCGCATGGCGCTGCACGATCTTGTACGCGGCCTGGCGGTCCATCCCGGCGTCGACCAGCGCGAGCATCACTGGCTGGGAGTAGATCAGGCCGCGCATGGAGTCGAGGTTCTGTTGCATGCGTTCCGGATACACCGCTAGCCGGTCCAGGATATCGATCATTTCGTGGAGCATGAAATCAAGCACGATGGTTGCGTCTGGCAAAATCACGCGCTCGGTCGAGCTGTGGCTGATGTCTCGCTCATGCCAGAGTGCATTGTTCTCAGCCGCTGTGACGGCGTAGCCGCGCAGGAGGCGGGCGAGACCTGTGACCCGCTCAGATGCGTGAGGATTGCGCTTGTGCGGCATAGCTGATGAACCTTGATTACCAGGGTCAAATGGTTCTTCTGCCTCAGCCACTTCGGTTCGCTGCAGGTGACGAATCTCGGTTGCAAACTTTTCCAGCGTGCCACCAATACCCGAGACCACGGCGAGAAAGAACGCGTGCCGGTCGCGCTGCAGCACCTGCGTGGAAGCCGCCGCGGCCTGGAGTCCCAGCGCGGCGCAGACCTCTTCCTCCAGGCTTGCCGGGACGTGCGCATGGGTTCCCACGGCGCCCGAGATCTTGCCGACGGCGATATCCTCCCGCGCCAGGGCGAGCCGGCGCTGGTGGCGGCGGAGTTCGTCATACCAGACTGCTAGCTTTAATCCAAACGTGGTTGGCTCAGCATGCATCCCGTGGGTGCGCCCAACCATGAGCGTGTCTTTGTAGGTCACCGCCTGGCGGCCGACTACCCGCGTCAGGTCTCGCAAGCGCGTCGACAGGAGATCCGCTGCCGCCACGAGTTGCGTGGCCTGGGCGGTGTCCACCACGTCGGTGCTCGTCAAACCCATATGGATGAACCGCGCGTCCGGTCCCACGCTTTCGCCGGTCGCCCTCAGGAATGCGATAAGGTCGTGATCGACCTCGCGTTCAATTTCCGCCATCCGCTCCAGGTCGCAGGTTGCGGCGCGGATCGCGGGCATCGCCGAATCCGGGATACGGCCGCGAGCGTGCCAACCCTCGCAGGCGGCCTTTTCCACGGCGAGCCAGGCATCAATCCGTGCCCGCTCGTTCCAGATCGCGCCCATCTCGGGAAGGGTGTATCGCTCGATCACGCACGTCGCTCCTGCCGCCTGGTTCAATTCTTCGCGTTGAGTATAGGAACCGATTGTCGGCACCTCTCCTCTCCGGTACACTCGGCCATCAGGGATCGTGAGTCAGGTCGAATTTATTGCGGAATGGTTAGCGCCAGGACTCGTCGAGAGGGGACGAGTTGACGAGGCGGGAGCTGATCGAAACACTCGGCGGATGGCTCCCCGGCAAGCACAGTCGTAACGGGCGGAACAAACAGGTAGGGCAACTTACCAACAACACTCCCCCGATGTGCTCTTTCTCCTGATCCCACCAAAACCATTGCATGGTCTGCGCCTGAACTCCGGTTCGGGTTGTTCACCGTGTATCGCCGTTGCCGGATGCAATATCCCGGAGGAATGAGCATGTGCGGAGTTTTTGGATACGTCGGCGCTGAGACGGACGTTGGGGAAACAGTGCTCGCCGCGTTGAAAACCCTTGAGTATCGCGGCTACGACTCCTGGGGCGTTGCCGTCGCAGGCCCGGGCGGCATGGTGTTGGACAAGGAGCCGGGGCGCATTGATGGCGCCCAGCGGAACCTCCCCCAGGCGCGCAGCGGGATCGGGCATACGCGATGGGCCACCCACGGCGGTGTCACCGCGGAAAACGCGCATCCTCATGTTGACGAAGCTGAGCGCATTGCCGTGGTTCACAACGGGATCATCGAGAACCACGTTGTGCTGAAGGCCGAACTGCTTGAGCGCGGCCACACCTTTCTCTCGGAAACTGATAGCGAGGTCGTCGTTCACCTCGTAGAAGAGGCGCTGCAACAGGGGGATTCGCTCCCCAGAGCGGTCGCATCAGTCTTCGCCATGCTTGAGGGATACAACGCGGTCGTGATCCTGGACCGGGAAAGCGAGCGATTCGTTGCTGCCAAGCGCGTCTCTCCTCTCGTGATTGGCCGGGGCAGCACTGCATCCACGATCGCTTCGGACGCAGTCGCTATGCATGGTCATGCTGACGAACTCATCTATCTTGACGACGAGCAACTAGCGGTCCTTAGCGCATCTGGCATAGAAGTCCTGGACCGAGCGAGCCTCGAGCCTTCGATTCCATACGTCGTACCAATTCAGGAGGCGGACAATGACGTTGACCTCGGGCACCATCCGCACTTCATGGTCAAGGAGATGTCCGAGCAGCCGCGAGCGCTGCGCCGTCTGGTCCAGGAGGCGCGCGATGAAATTGTGGCGCTTGCAGCGGCTGTGCGAGACGCTGACCGCGTTCTGCTTGTCGGTTGTGGCACTGCCGCCAACGCCGCATTGGCTGGATCCTATATCTTCAGCGACTTGTGTGGACGCGAAGCGAATCTCGTTCCCGCCTCCGAGTTCCGCTATCGCAGCGCGTTTCTGAACGAGCGAACGCTGGTCATCGCTATCTCGCAGAGTGGCGAAACGATCGACGTCCTGGAAGCTGTCAACGAGGCGATAAAGCGAGGCGCGCGCGTAGCTGCCATCGTGAACACGCCCAACTCCACCCTGGACCGCCTTGTACCGACAAGTGTTCATTTGCGCTCTGGGGTCGAGCAGTGCGTCCTGGCAACAAAATCCTATACCGCGATGCTGGCGACGTTGATTCTTACAGGCTGCGAACTGAGCGGCACATGGGACACAGGAGCCCAGGCGGTGGCCCGAGCTGCCGATACGATCGAGGCGATGCTGAGCAGCGATCTGCCTGACAAGATACGAGACCTAGGGGGATATGTTGCGTGCAAAGAGCACCTGTTCCCCATCGGCCGCGGCGTTCACTACGCCTCGGCGCTTGAAGCGGCTTTGAAGATCAAGGAAGTCAGCTACGTCCATGCTGAAGGCTTCGCTGCGGGCGAACTCAAGCACGGCGTCATCGCCCTCATCGAGCCTGGTACGCCGTGCCTCGTCTTCGCAGCATCAGATCTGACCCGGACAGACGTGCTTTCAGGAGCGGCGGAATTGCGAAGCAGAGGCGCGTACATGATCGGCGTCGGAAGTGAGCCAGATCCCACCTTTGACGCCTTCGTGGCCGTCCCCGAGAGCGGCATGGCAAACGTCATCGTTGAGGCCCTTCCTGGGCAATTGCTTGGCTACTACGCGGCGCTGACCAGAGGCAATGATCCGGATCGGCCGCGCAATCTGGCGAAGAGCGTCACGGTCAAATGAGCGATTCCCCGCCTCCGATAATCGACACACATGCGCATCTCGACGACGCAGCGTTTGACGCCGACCGTGCGGAGGTCCTGGCACGAGGCCGCGAGGCAGGAGTGCGAAGTGTTCTCAACATCGCATACCGAGCCGATATCTGGGAGCAGTCGGTCAGGCTTCGTGATGCGCACCAGGATGTCGAGTTGGCGGCGGGGATTCACCCACAGGACGCGGCAACTTTTCACGCCGCAGATTCGGATGTGCTTTCCGAGCGACTCCTCGCGCTACGGCCGCTGGCAATTGGCGAGGCCGGTTACGACTTTGCGCGTCCCGGCCCGTCGCATCAGCAGCAGCAGTCGGCATTTCAATGGCAAATTCAGCTCGCAATCTCCACTGACCTTCCCCTGATCATTCATCAGCGTGACGCCGGCGAGCAACTCACAAGGGAACTCGATCTCTGGCCAGACCTGCGAACGGTCGTGCTTCATTCCTTCGATGGCGACGAACGCTTCGCGCTATGGGCGCGGGAACGCGGGTTTTTCGTCGGTATCGGCGGACTCGCCTGCCGAAAGAGCTCGCGCGTACTACGGCAAGCGCTTCAGCTTATTCCGGTGGAAAAGCTCCTCCTCGAGACCGATTCCCCATACCTTTCCCCGCCTGGGGCCAGTTCTCGGCGAAATGAGCCAGCGAACCTCCCGTTGGTGGTCGCGACGCTGGCTCCGCTGTGGGGACTGACCCCTGAGGAACTCTGCCGACAGACAACCGACAATGCTGTGTCTGTCTTCAAAATGACCATTCGGGGCTGAGCGAGGGACAACCAGGCTGGGCTTCAAGCACGGGCGGAGGCTCTCGAGGGTCTGCGTCAGGTTGTCAAGGTTACACGGAGGTAGGGGGGCAGAGGCACTTTTGGGCCGGCATGACCGCGTCGTCGGTACTATGCTTGGTCTCGTTCGAATGGCGCACTCCGCACCGCTGGCGCTATTCGCAAGATCTTCTTCTCAATGGAGAGAAGCACACTATGACTGTTGCTGTTCTTCTGCTGGCGTTGTTGACATCAGCACGGGACGGTTCCGGGACCAAGCGATGATCGTACCTTCCGGCCTTCCAAACTCTCCGATTCCACACCTCCGCCAGGGAAGCTTTCTCAGATGGCGGGGGCAGTTGGACCGCGAGGATGTTCCTCCTGTCATTGCCATTGCCGGATCACGCGGGAAGACCAGCGTGCTGCGCGCCGCAGAGGCAATTTTTGCAGCATCGCATCTGCGAACTGCCACTCGTTCGAGTGGTGGGGTCGAGATCGAGGGCGAGAGTCAGCGGGGAGAGATCTCGCCATGGGCTCGGGCACTGACCCGGTTGCGCACAGGGGGGCTTGATGTCGCCTTCCAGGAGATCGACTGGGTCACGGTTCAAGCGACCGCCTTGCAGGAGTTGGCGTTCCCCGTTCTGGCGGTTACGAACCTCTGTGTAAACAACGACGACTGTCTTGCCACGCCAGAGACGATTCTCGCCCGAAAGTCGCTGGCGCGCATCAAGGAGGTTCTGCCGGGTAACGGCCACCTGATCCTCAATGCCCATGATTTTTCACTTGCCGACGGCGATGGCGAAGTTGCCCCGACGCACTACCTCGTGGGGATGACGCCTGACGCTCCCATGTTGCGCAGGCATCTTGAGAAGGGTGGCAACGCCTGCTTCATCCAGAATCACGCGGTAGTGCTTGCTGCGCGGGGCCAGTCGACGCAGGTCATGGAAACGCGAGCTGTGCCGTGGTTTCGCAACGAATCGATTCCTTTTTCCATGCAGAACGGGCTGATGGCGGCTGCCATAGCGCATGCATGTGGAATCACTCTCTCTACGATCCGCGCCGGACTTACTGAATATGTTCCTCATGCAGCGTCGATGCCAGGGTCATTCAATGTGTTCGATGCTGGACCTGCGAGCGTCGTGATCGATCGACCGACGCCATCCTGGTTTCTCCGGACCTCTATTCGAGGAGCGGCCGGTCTGGGAAACCGACGCCAGATTCGCGTGATAGGACCAATGCTCTCTGTACCCACCTCCGACATGAACGAAGTGGGACGGCTTCTTGGCCGGCAGTCAGGCGCCATTATCATGCACTCTGATTGGCCATATGACCGTCTCGGCTTGTTCAAGCTTGGCGTGGCAATGAACGACGTACCTCCTGTGATGCTCCACGCCGCTGACGAACGACGCGCTATTCTCCAGGGACTGGCGATGCTTCGTGCGGATGACGTGCTCCTGGTCCTGGCGGAGAATCCGGCAGTAGCAGTGCGACTGGTCGGGAGGCAGGTACGCCGAATAGAGGAAGCTCAGCACCAGCCTCCCGGCGCAGCATGAGCGCGGAACTCTCGAACCGCCGCCTAGCGGAACGCCTGGATCGACACGCAAAGCTCCTCGAAATAGCGGGAGAAAGTGCTTTTCGGGTTCGAGCGTACGCTCGCGTGGCAGAGGTCGTGAGGGAACTTGAGGTTCCTGCCAGCGAACTCGCCCAGGAAAACAAGCTGGAGACGCTTCCCGGGGTCGGCGGCGCCATGTCCGAAGCAATCTCAAGTCTGCTGCAAACAGGATCGTTTCCCGCCCATCAGGAACTTATCGAGCGATTCCCCGAGTCGTTGATCGACCTCGCTGCGGTGCCGGGGATCGGGCCCAAGAGCGTCAACAAGCTGTATACAAGCCTTCACATCTCCACCGTCGAACAACTCGAGGCCGCTGCAGCATCGGGATCTCTCGCGTCCGTCCCTGGTCTAGGCCAACGCATCCAGAAGGCTGCAACTGAAGGGCTGGCGCAGATCGCGAAGCGAACTGGCAAGATCCCACTGGGAGTAGCACGCGCCGCTGCACTCATTTTCGCCACGTCCTATGTCGGTGCTCGTCCCCAGGATGTCATTTCGCCTGCTGGCGGCGTTCGCCGGTGGGATGTCCTGGTTGACGATCTGGTCTTTGTCATCGCCACGGATGATCCAGATGCGGCCCATGCAGTAATTTGCAGGATTCCTGGCGTAGAGACTGTTATCACCAGGGCCATCAACGAGTTAGCCATTCTCTTCGATGACGACAAGAGAGGTCGTGTCTTCCTGGCCTCCCCCGGTTCATTCGGATCCACGCTCGCCAGGATGACCGGGTCTCCCGCTCATCTCGCCCGGCTTGGTCAAATCCGAGATGATTGTGCAACCGAGGAAATCGTCTACTCCGAGGCGGGCTTGCGCTGGATTCCCCCGGAGCTGCGCTCGGACGATGAGGCGTTTGACCGGCTGGACGATATCGCTGGCCTGATTGCGACCGCTGATCTGAACGGGGAACTCCACGCCCACTCCACGTGGAGCGACGGTCAGGCGTCGGTCCAGGAAATGGCCCGGGCAGCAAGAGAACGCGGTTACAGTTTTCTTGGCATTACCGACCATAGCCAGAGTTTGGGAGTGGCAAACGGGTTGACCCACCGACGGCTACTGGCACAGCGAGTTGAGCTGAATGCGGCCTCAACGGAGGTCGGAATACCAATTCTGTCAGGAGCTGAGGTAGAGGTCCTTTCAGATGGGTCCCTGGACTATCCCGATGAGGTACTGGCGGAACTCAACGTCGTAGTGGGCTCGTTGCATGGTGGCCTGCGTCAGACTCGCGCGAAACTGGTCGACCGGCAGCTTGGGACGCTTCGCAACCCTCACGTCGACATCCTGGCCCATCCGTCTGGCCGGCTCCTCGAGCGGCGGGAAGGCGGCGACTTTGACTGGGACCTGGCTTTTTCGACGGCGGCGGAAACCGGCACTGCCCTCGAGATCAATGCGGATCCTGCACGGCTTGACCTTGATCCCAGCCTGGCGCGCAAGGCCACTAACGCCGGTTGCCTGGTCACCATTAACAGTGATGCTCACTCGGCTGACGGCTTTGCCTTGGCTGAGTACGGCGTGATGATGGCACGGAAGGCCTGGCTGCAGCCAAGCCAGGTGCTGAATGCCTGGGAGCCAGAACGAGTCTTGCTCTGGCTCCGGGATCGAGAGGCCGCGCGCCGTTAGGAAGCCACCAGAATTGGCGCTGTTGGTTGGTTCAGCGTTGCAATGGTGGTCACGAGGGTTGCCGAGGTAACGCCCTCCGTCGACAACAACTGCTCCTTCAGCTCCTTGCCCCACTCAACTGAGCGAGATCTGCTGCGCAGCACACGACGCTGACCATTCCGCATTGGCACGAGGAGCACAACCGGATTGTCACCCTCGTGCCGGCGTAGCACGCCGTCAATCTCGTGAAGAAGACGCACGTCAGTCCATCGGTCCGAGGCCACTCCCAGACCCACGATGACAGTCTCCACTGGAGCCTGTGGGGCAACGGGCACTGGTAGGTCAGGTGTCATGGACTCGCACACGAGCTGGAGGGACTCTCCCCTCTTTTCCAGTTTTCCCCGGATGTCAACAATGCTGCCTTCGATCAGTACCCCACTGACAAGATCATACGTAGAAGGAAAGACCACGACTTCAACCCGGGCTGACAGATCCTCGGCATTCACGACGGCCATGGACTTATTCGTCTTGGTCGTAATTCGACGAACGCTCTCGATCATCGCCACCACGCGCACCATGCTGTTGACTTCGAGGTGTTCTAACTGGGATATGTCGCAAATCGACCGGCTCTCCGGCGACAACGCAATGCGCTCCATCACTTCGGACAACGGATGGTCGCTCATATAGGTGCCGAGCAGTTCCTTCTCCCACTCCAGCAGCTGCCGAGAGTCAAGTTGCACAAGGGGCACCGTTTCGACTGGTGCTTCCTGGGAGCTTGCGTCCCCAAACAGATCCATCTGTCCCCTTGCGGAGGCACGCTGACGCTTCTGCGCCGCGGCAATCGCACCTTCGAGCCCCTCAAGGATGCCACCACGACTGCCCAGAGCGTCCAGGGCGCCCGCCTTCGCCAGGGACTCGAGGACCCTGCGGTTCACCGCGCCCCAATCGATCGCATCGCAAAGTGCCAAGAGGCTGGAGAATCCCCCGCCTGGCTGATCATTGCGCCGCGCAATGATGGATAAAACAGCTCCTGTACCTACGTTCTTCACCGCGGCAAGACCGAAGCGGACCGCTTGGGTCTCCTCGTGAAGTTCGACGCTGAAGTCGACGCCGCTGCGGTTAATGCATGGTGGAAGCACCGCGATGCCGGAGCGCCGACACTCGGCCAACAGGGCCACGATCCGCTCAGTGTTTCCAAGTTCAGACGTCAGCAAGGCAGCCATGAATTCAACAGGATGATTTGCCTTGAGATACGCGGTCTGGGCCGCGATCACCGCGTATGCCGCGGAGTGCGCCTTGGGGAACCCGTAGCCTGCGAATCGTTCAACAAGCTCGAAAATCTCGGTCGCAAGCTTTTTCGCAATCGCGTTCTCACCGCATCCGGAGATGAAGCGGTCGCGGTACTTGGCCATTTGCTCGGGAAGCTTCTTCCCCATTGCCTTGCGCAGACCATCGCCCTCCGCCATGGAAAAGCCGGCCAACACATTGGCGATACGGATCACCTGCTCCTGGTAGAGCGCCACGCCGTAGGTTTCGGCAAGAATGGGCTCCATGTCAGGATGCAGGTACGCTGTATCCGCTTTCCCGTGCTTGCGGGATATGTAGTCAGGGGCCATCGCCATCGGCCCGGGCCGGATGAGCGCCATCAGCGCCACCAGGTCATCGAAGCAATCAGGGGCGACGTCCACGGTCATCCGCGCGGTGGTGCCACTTTCAAGCTGGAACACGCCGGTGGTCTCACCCCGGCGTAGCAATGCAAATGCTCCCTCGTCCTCGAGTGGAATCGTCTCCAGCGTGATGTCATGACCACCCGCCTGCAGCAGTTCGACAGCCTTTCCCAGGACGGTCAGGGTTCTCAGACCAAGAAAGTCCATCTTGAGAAGGCCCAGATCTTCGAGCTGGGTCATCGGAAACTGGGTGGTGATGTCCCCTTCACTCTTGCCCCCTGCACGTTGCAGAGGCACATGCTGGACAAGCGGATCACGGGAGATCACGACGCCCGCCGCGTGGGTGGACGAGTGGCGGGCGATTCCCTCCACTTTGCGAGCGGTGTCGATGAGCTCGCGTACGGGCTCTTCGGCATCGTAGAGCGCCTGGAGTTCCGGGACTTTCTCCATTGCGTTGGAAATCGTGATGCCTGGTCCGGTCGGGATCAACTTCGCGACGCGATCAACCTCCCCGAACGTGCGTCCCATCGCCCGGCCGCTGTCCCGCACGGCGGCTTTGGCGCCCAGTGTCCCGAATGTGACGATCTGCGCCACTCGATCTGCGCCATATTTTCGGACCACATATTCAATGACCTCGCCCCGGCGGTCGTCTGCGAAGTCGATATCGATATCTGGCATGGATATGCGTGATGGGTTCAGGAAACGCTCGAAAATCAGGTTGTACTTGAGTGGATCCAGGCCGGTGATGTCGAGGCAGTAGGTAACGATGCTTCCCGCCGAGGAACCTCGGCCAGGCCCCACAAGAATACCGGTGTCTTTCGCGTAGCGAATGAAATCCCATACCACGAGGAAGTAATCGGAGAATCCCATTCCGCTGATAACGCTCAGCTCGTATTTGAGCCGCTCTTCGACTACGCCAGAGACGTGGCCATACCGCTTTTCGGCACCGATTCGGCACAGGTGCTCCAGGTAGGCGTCTGCGGTTTCGAACTCATCCGGTCTGGGAAACTCAGGCAGGTGGTATCCCTTGAAGCTGAGATCCAGATTGCACATCTCGGCGATGCGCATGGTGTTGCTGATCGCCTCTGGGACGCCGTCGAAAATGCGGGCCATCTGGTCGCCGCTCTTGAGAAAAAGTTGATCAGATTCAGACTTCAAACGCTTGGTATCGCTTAACGTGGCGTTAGTCTGGATGCAGACCAGGAGATCCTGCGCCGACGCGTCCTCCTGATTGCAATAGTGCACGTCATTCGTCGCCACCAACGGCAGATCGAGATCCCGCGCCAGGGCGATGAGGTCACCATTGACCTGCAACTGCTCCTTGATGCCGTGGTCCTGCATTTCAATAAAGAAGCGCTCCGGGCCAAAAATTTCCTTGAGCTTGACCGCATAGTCTCGCGCCAGCTCTGGCCGTCCGTGCAGGATGTTGTTGGCAACTGGACCACCGAGGCACGCGGACGTGGCAATGATCCCCTGACCATGCTCGCCCAGCATTTCAAGGTCGATCCGGGGGCGGTAGTAGTACCCCTCCAGTTGAGCCATCGTGGAGAGCTTCAACAGGTTCCGGTAGCCAGTCTCGTTCTCGGCGAGCAACAGGAGGTGATAGGACTTTCGCTCGCGAGCTCGCGCACTCCCCTCGGCCAGGTACGCCTCAACACCAATAATGGGGTGAATGCCTGCTGCAGAAGCCGTCTTGTACCACTCCATCGCTCCGTACATGACGCCATGATCGGTGACGGCAATATGCTGGATTCCCAGATCTTGCGCACGTGAGGCGTACTCTTTCGAACGGCCCATGCCGTCCAGCAATGAGTACTCGGTGTGGAGATGGAGGTGGGCAAACTCCGCCAACGTCGACTCCTGTTCGTTGAGATTCTGCGGTCAAGATCGGCGAAGCGGGGAGAGTTCATGATACCGCGCCTGAGCTTTCCTCTATAGAGGAAACGACCGGAGAGTAGAAAGAGCGCCGCAGCAAATTCTGCCGTGGCGCTCAAGGTGCACTTGCTCTGTTCAGGTAATCAATCAGGCGGCAACACCGGTCAGACCAGCACCACCTTCTCGCCGCATAGCGAACTGTGCCTGCTCGGTCAAGAGTCGCAGCACCTGGCGGATGTTCTCCCGGTACTCCATCGGCACGGCGTCATTCTGCAGCAGATCGAGAACTTCACCGATCACGGGCTCGTCCGAAAGAAGACTTGAGACATCCCGGGGAAGGAAGCCTGCTGCTGCCAGCAATCCGTCTTCCTCAGTCTGCGAGAGAGTAAGTGCCGCTGCGAGCCGCTCCACCGCGTCCCGAGTTGGCATTCGAGCGCCACTTTCCAGGCGGCTCACATAACTGTGGTCGAAGTCCGCACGCTCCGCCAGCTTACTTTGTGAGACCCGTCGCCCTTCGCGCATCGTCTTGAGAAGACCACCGAAATCCGCGCCTGCATGTCCCATTGCTCTCACAACCTCTGCCTCTGCCGGTCGGGGTGACCGCTGGGCTTTGTTGCCTACGAGTCAACGTGCGGGCGACCCGTTGACTGAATAGTATCAGAGCGTTTCCCCGCAGTCAATAGCTCGTGCTAATTACGACACTGGGATCTCAGCCATCCCCGATTTCGACAGTACCCCCGCTTGCAGTGCTTCACCGACAGTACGAGTGTTTGCTTGACGGTAGTTACTGTCGTAATAGCTGTTGGTACGGGTGCGATTCGATGGAGCGCACGGTCATACGGGCTGCGATATGCTTCTGTGGCCTGGTTCAAGGCGGCCCGTTACGACAGTCGCGCCTCGCCGATCCTTCCTCAGATCTCTCGTAGAGCGGACTCTTGAATACCGACTAGCGAGCGCGCACTTTTCATTTAGTGGTAGTCCTGGCACAGGCGCCGACATTCGGGCATGATGAGGAGAATGAATCTGTCAACAGCGCGATTGCTCCGTGGGGCTCCAGTCGCCAGGCGCATCCGACAGGACGTCCAGATCGCAGCGGAAAACCTGCGAGCGGAATTTGGCGTGCAGCCCTTCGTCGCGACCTTACTGGTGGGAAACGCCGGACCCTCTGCTGCCTATCACGAGGCCATTGGGAAGTCGATGGGCGGTTGCGGTATCGAGCATGTTGATGTGACGCTGCCTGTCTCCGCGTCCACCCAACGCGTTGTCGACGAGCTGCACCGTCTGAACGAGGATCCCCGTATTCACGGCATCCTGGTGCTCTTGCCGCTGCCACACCACATCGATGCCCTCGTGGTCATTTCGTCGGTCGCCCCTGACAAGGATGTGGACGGAATCTCCCCGCAAAGCGTGGGGCGACTTCACCTTGGGCTCCCGGCCCTGCACCCAAGCACGCCTCAGGCTGGTCTCGAGATCCTCGACCACTACCAGATCCCCATTGCCGGCAAGCGAGCCACGGTCATCGGCCGTGGAAACGTGGTTGGGAAGCCCATGGCGGCTCTCCTGACGGCGCGTGATGCCACAGTGACGCTCTGCCATAGCCGCACCGTCCCGCTGGCTGATGCAACCCGCGACGCGGATATCGTGGTTCTCGCCGCCGGCTTTCCCGACTTGCTCACCGGGGACATGATTCGCTCAGGCGCCACTGTTATCGACTTCGGGGTCAACGTCGAAGCCGGAAAGGTGTTCGGCGATGCCGACGCCCTTTCAGTGATCGAGGTCGCCGGGGCGTACACACCGGTCCCTGGAGGAACTACGCCCGTGACCACGATGGTGCTCGCGCGGAACACGGTTACTGCAGCCTATGCCCTCGCGACCGCGCAGCCGACGTTCTCCGAGATTTGATGGCTGGTGGTTGGTAGCCTCCTGAACAGCGTGGTAATATCTCTCCGCTCGTTGGGGAGTCGTCTAACGGTAGGACACCTGATTCTGGATCAGGCAGTTGGGGTTCGAATCCCTGCTCCCCAGCCGCATGAATGACGAAGGGGCGTGAGAGCTATTCTCACGCCCCTTTCTCTTTCCATGACGACCAGAAGTGACGATTCGCTAGGGATATGCCTGGATCGGACGAGGCAGCGCCAGGAACGCGACTCGCTCGCCGTCTGCACTAAGCGCGGGCGAGGAGCTTGCGAGTGACGGCTCTTCAATGAACGTCACCTCAGTGGAGTCCGCGGGCAGCAGTACAACCTGACTTCCACTGATAGCGGCGAGTGCACCGGCAGCATCAATTGCCGGTTCACGAGCTCCCTCGCTCAACGCTGAGGTAATAGCCGTCATTCTCCCTCCGTCCGCGGGTTGCCGAAAGACATCGCTGCGTCCTTCTACCTGGGCCGAGAAGATCAGGTCATCCGATGATGGCTCCCAGACCAGGGGAGCATTGACGGTTACTTTCGTGAGCCGCCTTCCAGACCGAGCGGCGAGTTCTACGCGAAAAACGCCAGATGTCGCGCCGGTCTGCTCTGCCTGGACCGCCACCGCCAGCGTCTCACTGTCCGGTGACCACGCCATGCTCGTCACGCTGCTCCGAGCAAGACCATCGCTATCGATTGCGACTGCAGCGAGCGTCGTTACTTGCTGTTTGACGCTCCCTGCCGAGTCGACGATACAGAGTTCGTCGCCCTGGCCATCCCAGCATATGAATGCAATCCGCGTCCCATCCGGAGACCACTCGGGTCCGCCCCGGGTCATGACTGGGGCAGGAATGGCCCCGGCGATTCCCTCGGTCAGAGCTGCGAGAGGCGTCGTAACGCCGGACGCGATTTCAACTCTTTGCAGGACCCGAGCTCGCACATCCAGAAATCCGATCGCAGAACCATCTGGCGACCACGTTGGCCGTCCTCCCACTGGGATTCCTGTCAAAGCGGACACGTCGCCTGAGGACCGGTTCCAGGTCCTCAGCCCGTGTTCGTCCCCCCATGCAAGCATGTGGCTGTCGGGTGACCAGGCCGGAGCGCCGGTTGTCTCTTCAATCCACCTGGGTGCACCCTCTGGTACAGCAACGTAGAGCCCCCCCCGTGCCGCCGTTGACCCGCAGCCAGCGAGAACTCCGGACAAACACACGCCAGCGCTGAAGAGAAGCGATTCTCTGCGGGTAACCCGCCGCATTACGCCGCGCCCGCCGCAAGAGTGACGTGCCCCGAGTCAACATGGATGATTGGCAGATGTGAGAGGCCAGGCACATCCAGATCGCTGAGGTCCGTCGCCGTAACGCACACCTGCGCCGGCCGTGTGGCGATTGTTTCCACAACCAGGCGTCGATGCCGTTGATCCAGTTCCGAGAGAACGTCGTCAAGTAGCAAGACCGGTGGCTCCCCAGCTTCAGCCTGAAGCATATCAACCTCAGCGAGTTTGGTTGCCACCAGAGCAAGCCGCTGCTGGCCGCGAGAGCCGAATCGCCCCAGGTCAGTGCCGCCAACCCGAAAAATCAAGTCATCACGATGCGGCCCGACGGCAGTTACGCCTCGTCGAAGTTCCTCTGCCCTCGCCTCGTCGAGAACGCGCGAGAGTTGCGCGGCAAGCGCCTGTTGATATCTTGCCAGGTTCGCTTCATCTCGCGCGTCGCCAGCCGGGAGACTGTCGCCAGCCGAAAAGCGGTGGGACTGATAACCGATTTCAAGCGAATCGACACCCGTCAGCCGCTCGAAGTGCTCGCGAGCCAGTACGTTGAGTCTCGAGACATACATGACCCGTTCCGAAAGCACGATAGTTGCGGCCGAAATCAGTTCACCATCCCAGAACGGCAGTTCCTGTGACGCACGTCTTCCCGCGGACACACTCCCTTCTCGAGCAAGCGAACGCAGCAGACCATTTCGCTGCTCCAGCACGCGAGTGAAGCGAGATAGACCCCGCAGGTAGCTGCGGCGAGCCTGGCTGATCGCCAGATCTAGGAATCGTCGCCGCGCCCCCGGCGCCCCCGGCAGCAATTCGACATCGTCAGGAGAGAAAAGCACAGTCTTGAACTGGCCGACGACGTCGATGGCGCGGGCAGCCTGCTCATCAAACTGCACGGTCTTCTTGATGCCGCTTCTGCCGCCTTCGTCCACTGCCATGCCAATTGCTACGGAATGGACCCCATCTGCTCTGACGAATTCTCCGCGGAGCCGTGCATAGGGAGAAAGACCGAACGCTGTACCGCTATCCCAGTTTGCGATCTCTCGCTCGGAGGACGTGCGCGGCGAGCGCGTTGTCGCCAGCATCGCCATGGCTTCCATCATGGTGGACTTGCCACTTGCGTTACTTCCAACGGCGCGAAAGCCGGCCGGGTCTAGTTCCAGTCGAAGCGTGCGGAACGAGCGATATTCGTCAAGTTCCAGGAGACGCAGTCGCACAAGTACTTGAGGCCGCTAATTGGCGCCGATAACCATCGGCATGATCACGTATGTGTAGTCAGTGGATTCGAGAGGCCGGAGCACGCCAGCCTGGTTTGATCCATTCATTCCCAGAACAACGCGGCTCGTCCGAAGTACACTCAAGACATCGACGAGGTAACGAGAGTTGAACGCGATCTGCCCTTCCGGGCCGTTTACCGTTGCCATCATTTCGCTTTGACTGCTGCCACGTTCCGCGGCAGTCGCCGAGACTTGAACCTGCCCGGGCGACAACTCGTCCCCACTCACGCGAGCTCCAATGCGGATGACATCGTTGTTGTCACGCGCGAAAAACCCGGCCCGCCGTACCGCAGTCAGGAACTGCTCGCGGCTCAACTCGATCTCCGTTGCAAATTCTCGGGGAATGATCTGGCGGAAATCCGGGAACGTGCCATCGATCAGTCGGGAGGAAAAGGTGGTATCTCCAGTGGAGACGACCAATTGTCCCCGGTTCGGTGTCACCGTTAATTCGACTGGCTCGGTCCGGTCGCCAAGAATGCGGGACAGCTCTCGCAGCGCCCTCGCCGGCACGATGATGTCCAGCCTATCAGCCACTGGAGCAGTGAGCTGTCCTTCCCTGACCGCCAACCGGAATCCGTCGGCGGATGCCATCGTGAGGCGGTCTTCGTCGAACCGGATCAACACGCCGGCCAATACTGGCCGACTGTCATCTGACGCTGCAGCAAATTCAACAAGGCCGATCATCTCGCGCAGGGTGTGGGGATCTACGGACGCGGAATACGCCCCAGGTTCTGGCTGCGGCATCAGCGGGAACTCATCAGCATCGATGCCGTTGATTTCCGCGTCCGCACCCATACCCTGGACCTTGAGCACCAGTCGCCCCAGTTCGTTTGAAAGGCGCACCGGCTCCGCCGGCAAGGTGTTGACAAACTCTGACAAGAGGCGGGCATCGACGGTCATCCGACCCGCTTCATTCACCTGTGCCGGGATAGATGTCGCGATCCCGATTTCCTGGTTCGTTGCTGCCAGCTTGAGCGAGTCGTCCGCAGCCTCGATGAGGACGTTGCTGAGGACGGGGTAGGTCGTCTTGGTGGCGACAGCGCGACTGACCTGGCTCAATGAGCGCTGTAACAGGTCTTGAGGTGCCGAGACATCCACCTGATCTACTCCCGCTTTGATGCTGTACGGACACTCAGAAAGCCGAGTATAGCATCGGCATTCTGTGCCCTCTTCGCACGGCTCTCGCCTCTCTTCAGACAGGCGATCAAGGTGAAATTCCTCCGGTGACACCTTGACATGCAGAACACGTGTTCTATACTTCATTCAGAACATAGGTTCTAAAACGCTCGGAGGTTGGGCATGAGCGCAGTTGAAGCATTTGAGCCGGCGAAATTCCTCACACGAGTGAACGGCTCTGAGTACCTCGAAGTGAAGTGGCGTCTCGTCTGGCTGCGGGATCGTCACCCGGAAGCTCAGGTGGAAACCGAACTCGTGAGCCACCACGGCGACACGGCAGTGTTCCGCGCCAGGGTGGTGATTCCGGACGGTGGTTCTGCGACCGGCTGGGGCAGCGAGTCAGCCGGAGACTTCCGCGATTACCTGGAAAAGGCCGAGACCAAGGCTATTGGGCGGGCTCTGGCGGCACTGGGGTTCGGTACGCAGTTCTGCCCGGACCACGAGTTCGGTGCAACGGCCGGTCGTGTCGTTGATGCTCCCGTGAAGGTGAGCCGTTTCTCTCGCGGTCACTCGAATGACGAGCGGCCGGCTGCGGCGGCTGCCCCGGCACCAGATCAGGCAGCTACACAGCGTCAATTGCGGTATATGCAGGCGGTCGCTCGTGAAGCTGGCTTCGATGCCCAGGCACTCGATGAGTTGGCCACACGGGAGTTTGGTGGGCCTGCGATGTCCCTGAGTCGCCGTGACGCATCGGCGCTGATCGATCTGATCCAGAACCAGCAGGCTGAGGTTCCCCTGGCGTCTTAAACGCCACAAGGAAGAGAGAGGTCGCTGTGCCACGGACGACAAAGAAAAAGATTGCACCGGTCGTGGATGTCAGTGTGCTTCAGGAGCGCCGTGCGGCGCTCCGGGGCCGCCTTGATGATGGCTTCCGACGCATTGAGGAGGCCGAACTGGCCGGTGCGGACGTTGCCGAATGGGAAGCGTTCTGGTTCAAGCTGCTGCATGAGTACGAGGACGTCTGTCGCGAACTCGATGAAGCAGCCTGACAACGTCAGCGTCCTGGTAGGACGAGAGGGGCAATGCTGGAGTCCAGCATTGCCCCTCTCGTCGCTTCATTGCCTGTTGTCGGGAGAGCTATGACTCCGCAACAGTGACCTTTTCCACAGTGATCGACTCGTTTGGCGTTGACTTCTCCCCTGACCGTCCGACTGACGTGGGAGTGTTCGCAATAGCGTCAACGACATCCAGTCCTTCAGTGACTTTTCCGAAGATGGTGTAATTCTTCGGCAGCTTGCCCCGCAAGTCGTCCAGCACGATGAAAAACTGGCTGCCGTTCGTGTTTGGTCCAGCGTTTGCCATCGCCAGCGTCCCACGCTCGTAGTCCCGGGTGATGGGCTCATCGTCGAACCGGTAACCCGGTCCACCCGTTCCCGTGCCAGTTGGATCGCCACCCTGGATGACGAATCCTTTCACAATGCGGTGGAAGGGCGTTCCGTCGAAGTAGCCATCGTCGGCCAGGCAAACGAAGTTATTGACCGTGTTGGGAGCGTCTGCCGGGAACAGCTCGACGGTGACTGTACCCTTGTTCGTCTCGATCGTGGCGGTATACGTCTTTGCCGGATCGATCTTCATCGCTGGCGACTGCGCGTACTGCTTGCCCAATGTTGGATCCTCCGTAACCTGATCAGCCGACCAGCAGTTTAGAGCTGCCGGCGTAGCTTCAGGAGTTGACTGCGCTGAAACATTCGCGTTCAGGCTTGCGCCAAGCAAGATCATTGCCGCCGCGCCAACCATGGCGCCCCTGGTTCGTGCGATATTCACTCTAGCCTTCCTCTGCCTCTCATCGGATAAGCATCGCGTCTCCGAACGAGAAGAACCGATATTGCCGTCGTACGGCTTCAGCATACGCGTTCAAGATAGCCTCTCGACCGGCCAGCGCGCTGACCAACATCAGTAGCGTCGACCGCGGGAGATGGAAATTGGTGAGCAGCGCGTCGACGATCTTCCACGCATGGCCAGGCACGATGAACTCGCTGGTCAAACCCGAGAATCCACGTGGATCGTCGTCATTCCAAGTCCTGCCTAATGTTTCCAGCGTCCTTGCGGCCGTGGTTCCCACCGCGATAACCCGACGATTACGCCGCCGGCAAGCCGCGATCTCATCTGCAGTCACCTGAGAGACTTCACACCATTCCTGATGAATGTGATGCTCCTCGACGTTCTCAACCGTGATAGGTCGAAACGTATCCAGCCCGATATGCAAGGTGACTTCTGTCCACCCCACTCCCATCGTGCGTAGGTGTGTGACCAGATCCTGGGTGAAGTGCAGACCTGCGGTCGGAGCGGCGGCAGAACCTGCATGGGTGGCGTACACCGTCTGGTACCGCTCCTCGTCCTCCAGCTTCTGCGTGATGTAGGGAGGCAACGGGGCCACCCCATAGTCATGGAGCCGAGAGCCAGCGTCTCCCTCGAATCGTACGGTGATCTCGCCTTCGCCGCGCTGGGCAACCACTACCGCGGTGGCGGCATGTACGCCAGGCGTACGCGCTGGAAAGACGATCCGCTCTCCCGGCTTGAGCTTTCGTGCTGGCCGCGCAAGCGCGCTCCATTCTGCACCTTCATGACGCAGGAGCAGCAACTCGACATTGCCACCCGACGTCTCACGCTGACCATGCAGACGGGCCGGGATGACCCGGCTGTTGTTCGCAACCAGGAGGTCGCCCGGAGATAAGAACTCCGGCAACTGGGAAAACGAAGAGTGAGTGATGACGCCCGAGTCTCGCTCAAGGACGAGCAACCGCGACGAATCGCGCCGCTCAAGCGGCGTCTGGGCGATGAGTTCGCGCGGGAGGTGGTAATCGAAATCGGAAGTCCGCAAGCCACTCGAGGTCTGTGGCTGACCGTCTGTCACTACTGGTCCGCGCCAAAGAGGGCCCACTGCTGGGCGGCTGGCATTGGCGGCTCAAGTCCCAGGTGCGCGTAGGCGCCTTCGGTGGCCATCCGGCCACGAGGGGTACGTTGCAGAAACCCAAGCTTTATCAGGTAGGGCTCGTACACGTCCATAACGGTGTCGGTCTCTTCACTGATGGCTGCAGCGAGGGTATCTACGCCTACCGGACCACCACCAAATTTCTCGACGATCACCTGGAGGATGCGCCGATCAACGTCGTCCAACCCCAGTTCATCAATGTCCAGCATCGCCAGTGCCTCTGCGGCGATATCATCCGTGATCGCGCCCTCGCCCCGAACCTCAGCGAAATCGCGGGCCCGGCGCAGCAGGCGATTGGCGACCCGGGGAGTCCCTCTCGCGCGCACAGCCAGAGCTCGAGCGCCGTCATGGGAAATCGGCACACCCAGCACGCTGGCGGAGCGAGTCACGATCTCCTCCATAGCCGCGTCGCTGTAGAAATCAAGGCGCAGTACGGAACCAAAACGATCCCGTAGCGGTCCAGTCAAGAGAGCGAGTCGGGTCGTCGCCCCGACCAGCGTGAATCGCGGCAAGTTAATCCGCATCGTTCGTGCGGCAGGACCTTTGCCCAGCACGATATCGACCGCGTAGTCCTCCATTGCCGAGTACAGGATCTCTTCCACCGCTCGGTTCAGCCGGTGGATCTCGTCGATGAAGAGGACGTCGCCAGGTTTCAGGTTAGTCAGGATAGAGACGAGGTCACCTTGGCGCTCGACAGCCGGACCAGAGGTAATGCGGAGACTCACACCCATCTCAGCGGCAATGATCGTCGCCAGGGTGGTCTTTCCGAGTCCGGGAGGACCGTAGAACAGGACGTGATCGAGCGTCTCGCCACGCTTCTGCGCCGCCTCGAGATAGACCTGCAGGGTGTCCTTCACCCGCTCCTGGCCGATATATTCCGCCAGACGCCGAGGGCGGAGACTCCGCTCCACCGGAGCATCTTCTGGCGTCTCGCGCGGAGACACCTCCCGCTCAACGGGTGGAGTTTGACGGCTACTGCGAATAGCGGACGACGGCTGCGACATAGCGCGAGTATAGCAGAAGTTCAGTACACATGTTCTAATTTGACCGCATTTATCCGCCGGCTACAGGCACGCGATTGCGGCTTGGCACAGCGTCCGGGCGGATCTTGAAATTGAACTTTGACCGGAACGCCTCATAGAAGTTCATGGATTCAAACGTCACCAGGCGGAAGGCAACGCCGCTCTTGGAAACGCGCACCACATCCCATTGCCGGAGCCCGCGCACCTCACGGCCGTCAAGCGTCAGCACCGCGTCGTGGTCATTAGCCACGATCATCTCGATCGTTGCCTCTTCCGAGACCACGAATGGTGTGCGGATCGGGCTGTGGCAGGAGATTGGGACAATCGCGAAGCCCTTCACTCCAGCCGTCAGGATCGGACCGCCCGCCGCCATCCCGTAGGCTGTGCTGCCATGGGGGGTCGCCACGATCATCCCGTCACCGGGATAGGTGTTCACGTAGTGGCCATCGATGTAGATTTCGATATCCACCATCCTCGGTCCGGACCGCACCACAACATCGTTGATCGCGGTGCCTTCAGGGAGTTGCTGATCTCCTCGCACCAGTGTGGCCTGGAGCGTGGCCCCCTCTTGAACCCGGAACTGCCCTGACATGAGCGCGTCGATTGCGTGTTCCCAGTCTCGCCGTTCGACCAGCGCCAGGAAGCCCACATTCCCGAAGTTGATGCCAAGCAGTGGCACGCCCGGATAAGCTTTCGCCGCGCGCATCATCAGGCCGTCCCCGCCAAGAACCACGATGGCGTCAGCAGGCGGTTCACTGGCGCGGCCGAGTTCCAATTCCGGTATTACCGTTGCTCCCGCCTTGTGGAGGGCGGCTGCGACGCTAGGCGCCAATTCCTGGGCCTGCTCCTTGCTGAGCGCAGCCACTAGCCCTACGCGGGCCGGCGCTGACTGGCGATGATCCTGGGCGATCTGTGTGAGCACGCTCGTCATGGTTTGTCTGGCTCTCCACCTGGTGCTGCTGCCCAAACGGGTGTCAAGTACGAATCGGCATCATGCGCGGCGCGGAACCGGTAGAGACGCGCCGGCCGATGGCTCCCTTCGCGCCGCGTCTCCCTGGTTGCATCCAGAATTTCCGAAGACTGGATACGCCGCCGAAAGTTACGCTTGTCCAGCGCTCGCCCCAGAACGATTTCATACACCTGCTGCAACTCGCTAAGCGAGAACGTCATCGGCAGGAGGTGGAACGCAATCGTCGTGTATCCCAGCTTCGCCCGCAAACGTACGAGCGCGTAGTCGATAATCCTGTCGTCGATCTCGGATATCTCCGGCAGCGACGACGCCCGCTGCCAGGCCGCTCCGCTGGCTCCCAGAACATGTGCCCCTGCTTCCGCGATTCCCAGATACGCGATCAGCACCGACGGCGCGGCCGCATTCTCAACGGCAAGGGAGTACAACTGTTCAATGTAGCGATGCGTCGTCCCAAGATGTTCTTGTAGCGCGCGAAAAGCTGCAGCGTCGAGAGACTCTGTCACCTGCAAGGTTACCCTCGGAAGTTCCCAACTACCGCTGGCTTCCGTCAGGGCTACCCAGAGTTCACCATCATGAATGGCAAACAGGATGGGCCGCACGTCGATGACGGAATGCAGCCACATCGCATTGGTCGCTGGTTGCAAAGGCAGGTCGAGCACCATCCTCCACCAGGGTGACGGCGACAGCGTGTGCTCGTAAGCCGGCAGACCCGTGCCGCCCGGGCAGTGTAAGCATTAGTGGTTTCCGGCACAAATTCAGCCTACCGGGCTTTTCATGCCTCGTGCGCCAATACCGAGAACGATGCCGATGGTAAATCCTGTGACAAGCATGGATGTGCCGCCATAAGACACAAACGGCACAGTAAGCCCGGTAAGCGGCATGAGCCGCAGCACTCCGCCGAGAATGAGCAGGATCTGCAGGCCCAGCAGAACCGTGAGCGCCACGGCTGCCTGCTTCTCGAGTTCCGTCGGGGCCAGCAACGCGCTCCGTGTACACCGCAGTACCACTACCGCTAGAAGGACCAGGACCGCGCTTGATACAAGGAGGCCAGACTGGGAGCCTATGGCGGTGAGGATGAAGTCGGTCTGTACTTCGGGGACGTTGCGTACATCAGGAGCCATTCGGCCGCCTCCGAGGCCGCCTGACGCGAGGGCAAACTCTCCCTGGATAAACTGGTAGCCTGAACCCGATGGCGCGTTCCATGGGTCGAGCCAACTACCCACACGGGCTTGCACACGTGGTGAGAGGCTCGGAGCGGACCAGATCACCCCAACAACGGCAACACCCATCCCGAGCACGCTCCATCGCGAACGCAGAGTCCCCGCGATGATGGCAAACGCGGACAGGGCCGTCAGGGCCGCCATTCCAAGATCATTCTGGACACCCAGGGCGGCGAGCGCCAGGACGAGCGCCCCGCCCACGGGGACCAGGTACGGGATTGGTGGCATTTCCAACCGGCCCAAACGCCACGACGAGGCCAGCAGGTGTCGCCGGTCATAGAGGTATCCGGCAACAAAGAGTGCCAGGATCACCCTGGCCATCTCGGCCGGCTGTGCTCTCAGTGGCCCGATCACAATCCAGAGTTTCGCGCCGTTGACCTCGGTACCGATGAGCATCGTCGATGCAATCAAGGCGAGCGCAGTAGCAGCCATAAGATAGGGGTAGCGCCGAATCAGCGGCACGAACTTCGATAGAAGCGCACCAACAGCTAACGCCAGAAACGAAGCCACTACGAACGCCTCATGCCGAATCAAGATGGTCTGGAAGAAAGGTTGCGTTCCCCCCTCTAACTGGGCAACCTGCATTAGCGAAACGGCGCCGATACTCGCCAACATTCCGCACGCGGAAAGAAGGACGAGGTCCGATCCAGGCAAGGCAACACGAACCAGAAGACCGCATATAAGTGGCGCAATTGCAGCGGCGACGATGAGCCCGACAGGTACGCGCATGGCGGGAGGATCAGCATTGAGCGCGCTCGCGCTGCCTGACAGCAGCACGAGCGTCGGGAGGAGAAGCAGCAAGCAATCCTGAACAAGGCTGGCAACCTGCTTCATGACGGCCAGCGGTCACCTACCAGCAAGTCCAGTCGCTGTCGGGCCTCGTTCGTGATGGCGGCAGGGGACGACATGATTGCCCCACGCAGCGCGTGCTGACAGTTACAGGCGCGGTCTGGGAGTCCGTTGCGGCAGAATCGATGCAGGATGGTGCGTGCCGCTGCACCGTTAGCCTGCATGTTGGACACGACTTCTTCCACTGTCACATCTGCAGCGCCCTGATGCCATACGTCGTAGTCCGTCACCATCGCGACAGCCGCGTAGCACAGCTCCGCTTCCCTCGCCAATCGCGCCTCAGGCATGGCGGTCATACCGATCACTGCCGCTCCCCAGGATCGGTACAGTTCGGATTCGGCCCGCGTGGAGAATTGTGGTCCCTCGATACATACGTACGTGCCGCCGGTCACGATGGGTGTCGAGGACTCAGTTGCTGCGGACGACAACGATGTATGTAGCGACTGGCAGTAGGGATCTGCGATCCCGACGTGGGCTACAACCCCACCTTCAAAGAACGTCCTCGCCCGTTGCACGGTCCTATCGATGATTTGATCTGGCAATACGAGGGTCCGGGGTGGCAACCCCTCGTTCAAGCTTCCAACCGCACTGAAACTGAGCAGGTGCGTCGCGCCTAACTGCTTCAGCGCGTACACGTTCGCGCGGTAGGGAATCTCGCTCGGCGAAAGGCGGTGCCCCTCACCATGCCTCGGCAGAAATAGAACATCGGTTTGCCCGAGCTTCCCCTCGAGAATTGGACCACTTGGCTCTCCAAATGGCGTATCCAGTTGATGTGTTACTCCTGGTTCCATTTCGTCGATTGCGTAGATGCCGCTGCCACCGATGATTCCTAACGTTCCCATATTGCTCCAGATCACTCGCTATCTGTTGACCAAGTGCGTAGAGGGCTGCTCGTATTGGTGAAACCGCCCGCAGTAGCCCCGCAGTGAGAGAATGGTATACTCGCCCGGTTGCGTGCTCTACGGAGCATTGCTTTCGTGTGTCCGATAGATGTTTCGTTGGGAGAGGAATCCGCCACTATGGCGTTACAGCGTGAACAGAAAGACGCAATTATCTCGCAGTTTCGCACCCATGCTGAGGATACTGGCTCGCCTGAGGTGCAGATCGCGCTCCTGACGGAGCGCATCAACGGACTGACAGATCACTTGCGCACCCACCGCCACGACTTTCACTCGCGCCGTGGTTTGCTCAAGCTGGTTGGTCAGCGACGCCGGTTGCTCGCCTATCTGGCAGATAAGGATATCGAGCGATATCGCACCACGATTACGCGTCTTGGTCTGCGAAAGTAGCGGTCCCGTTCGTCTCCCAACGTCTCGCCTGCTCCGCGCAGTCGGAGATGGCTTGCGCGACTTGGGCCCAGGGCAGTTTTGCTCTGGGCTCTTTTGTCGTGCTTACAGGCGCGAAATCCCGAATGAAAGGAGGTAGCTGGCACTAATTCTGCCTGTGCATTTTGAACGGGCCGTGGGGTATTGGAGCGTGCGCGGTAGAGGGCGCTCACGCTCCAGTCCCTCACGAGAGCACCGTGATGCTCCAGGCACACGACTCCCGCGGCGAACGCGGGAAAGCATCTCAGGAGGAGTTCACATTGGCTACTGGCAACTTGCCAACCGTAACCACCGTAGAAGCGGAAATCGCCGGGCGCGCGCTGTCGCTTGAGAGCGGCTTGATCGCCCAACTGGCAGATGGAGCGGTCGTCGTCCGTTATGGTGACACGACGATTCTTGCCACAGCGGGTGGAGAGCGAGAGGCGAAGGACGTCGTCGATTTCTTCCCGCTCACCGTTGACTACGAAGAGCGAATGTACGCTGCGGGCAAGATCCCCGGCGGCTTCATCAAGCGCGAGGGCCGGCCCACGGAAGCCGCCATTCTTGCCGCCCGGCTGACTGACCGTCCGCTGCGCCCCCTCTTCCCGAAGGGCTACCGCGCTGAGGTCCAGATCATTTCCACAGTCATGTCCGCCGATCAGGAAAATGACCCTGACATCCTTTCCATCATCGGGGCTTCGGCCGCGCTGACCATCTCGCCCGTCCCGTTCGATGGGCCCATCGGCGCCGTACGGATCGGCTACATCGATGGCCAAATTGTCGTCAACCCCACCTCGTCCTCGCTGAGCGAGAGCGATTTGGATATGGTCGTGGCCGGAACTGCCGACGCGATCATGATGGTTGAAGGCGAAGCTGACCAGGTTAGCGAGGAAGTCCTGGTTTCGGGAATAGAGCGCGCCCATGAGGAAATTCGTCGCATTGTCCAGCTTCAGCTTGATTTGCAGGCACGAGTGGGCAAGGAGAAGTGGCCATTCACGCCGCCAACTCCTGACGCCGCACTGGAAGCACAAGTCCGAGCAACACTTGGCGACCGTCTCGCCGCGACATTGAACAATTCGGACAAGGTGGTTCGTCTCGAAGGCACCAGTGCGCTCAAGGATGAGATCATCCAGAGCCTGGAGGGCGAGGAGATTGCGCCCAAGGCGGCGGCCGAGACCTTCGAACGCCTGCTGAAGCAGGAAGTGCGCGGGGCGATTCTGAGCGACGGCTCAAGGCCAGACGGCCGCCGTCCAGATGAGATTCGTCCAATCTGGATCGACATGGGGTACCTGCCGCGAACGCACGGCTCTGCGATCTTCACCCGTGGGCAAACACAGGTACTTTCCGTTGTGACCCTTGGTTCCACCGCTGAGGAACAGCGGCTCGATTCGATCAGTCCAACGACCAACAAGCGGTACATCCACCACTACAACTTCCCGCCCTTCAGTGTCGGTGAAGTCCGTCGCATGCGCGGACCTGGCCGGCGGGACATCGGGCACGGCGCCCTGGCGGAACGGGCACTGTTCGCCGTTATCCCCGACTCGGAAACGTTCCCATACACCATGCGCGTCGTCTCGGAGGTCGTCAGCTCGAACGGTTCGACCTCAATGGCGAGCGTTTGCGGCAGCACCCTTGCGCTGATGGACGCTGGGGTTCCGATCTCCGCCCCGGTTGCGGGGATTGCGATGGGACTGATCACCAGTGACGATGGCCGGTATCGGATCCTGTCCGACATCCAGGGGATGGAAGACGCTCTTGGCGACATGGACTTCAAGGTTGCCGGCACCGCCGAGGGCGTGACCGCCATTCAGATGGACATCAAGGTCAAGGGCATCACGCCTCAAATCATGCGGGAGGCCCTGGCTCAGGCTCGCGAAGGCCGCCTGCACATTCTCAACATCATGAATGAGGCGATCTCCACTCCGCGCGCGGAACTCTCGCAGTTCGCGCCACGCGTCCTTCGTGTGAAAATCAATCCTGAAAAGATCGGAGCTGTCATCGGCCCAGGCGGCAAGATGATTCGATCCATCCAGGAAGAAACCAACACGAAGATCGACATCTCGGACGATGGGTCGGTCTCCGTCTCTTCGACGGACTCCGGGGGCGCTGAGGCGGCCGTCCAGCGCATCCTTGGCCTGACACAAGAGCTCCGGATCGAGCGCGGCGAGATCTACAACGGCAAGGTCGTCAGCATCATGCCGTATGGGGCGTTCGTGGAAATCATGCCGGGCAAGGACGGACTCGTGCATATCTCTGAACTTTCGGAGGACCCTGCGATCCGCGTAGCTCGGGTTGAGGACGTCATCAATCTCGGGGATGAAATCACGGTCATGGTGACGGAAGTGGCGCCAAACGGGAAGGTCAGCCTCTCCCGCCGCGCCGCGATCACCGGTGAACTGCCGGAGGCCAAGCCCGAAAGGAATGATCGCCCGCCCCGCCGAGAAGGCGACCGTGATCGTGGGCCACGCCGAGATGACCGAGGTCCTGCTCCCCGAGGCGACAGGGATGCTGGTCCGCCGCGTACCTTTGAGGGACGACCACGCGGGGATTTCCAGGGTAGACCTGGTGACAGCGTGCGACGGGATCTCCCGCCCCGCGACAGCGACTAGGACGAGTCGAGGGTTACGAGACCGGGCCAATTGGCCCGGTCTTCCGTTTCCTGGTTTGCGACACGTCATGGAACGTTGGTAGGATCGGTTACGACCGCCCTTCTAATCGCGCCAAGTCAGTTCGGAGCACCACGAGATGGTCGAAGTTACGGCCGCACGTAAAGAGCGGGAACTCCGCGAAGTTCTTGCATCGCTAGAGTCAGTTGTCGTGTCTTTCTCCGGAGGCGTAGACAGCAGCTATCTCCTGAAGATCGCCCATGATGTCTTGGGCAACAACGCTCTTGCCGCGACTGGCTTGTCCCAAACGTACGCTGCCGAGGAGATGGCAGAGGCACATGTTGTTGCGCAAGACATTGGCGCGGAATACGTGCTTGTCGATACCGCTGAGTTGATCGATCCACGCTACGCCGATAACACCCACCAACGCTGCTTCTTCTGCAAATCAGAGCTGTACGGAAAGTTAGTGGATCTTGCACGTGAGCGCGAGATAGGTTGGGTGATTGATGGTTCGAACGCAGATGATCTCGACGACTTTCGACCGGGGATGCGTGCCGCCCGCGAACTTGGTGTCCGTAGCCCTCTTCAGGAAGTAGGAATGACGAAGGCCGAGATCCGCGAACAGTCCGCGTTTCACGGTCTCCGCACATGGGATAAACCGGCGGTAGCCTGCCTCTCTTCGCGATTCGCTTACGGCGACCCGATCACCGTGGAGAAACTTCGCCAGGTCGCGGCAGCGGAAAGCGCTGTACGGAAGTTGGGGCTGCGCGGGTTCCGCGTTCGACACGAAAACAAGACCGCCCGGCTAGAGGTACCAAAGGACCAGTTTGCCCTGGCGATCGAGCACGCTGACGCTATCGTGGACGCCGTGCGCGAGGCGGGGTACGGTGTGGTGGTTCTCGATCTTGCGGGCTACCGCAGCGGAAGCATGAACGAGGTGCTGAATGCGCGTCTCAAGTCGCGCCGACTACGGGGTCCGAGCGCTGTTTGAGCTTGCACGACGCGCCGGGCAGGGTCCAGTTCAGAGCAAGGAGATTGCTGCTCGGCAAGAGATCCCCGAGGCGTATCTTCATCAGGTCCTTGGCGCGCTCAATCGGGCTGGATTGATCAAGAGCACGCGCGGTCCACTCGGTGGTCATGAACTGCTGCAGGCTCCATCAGAGGTGAACGTCTATTCGATCCTGGTCGCGCTTGACGGAATTGATCAGCGAACCCATCCCCATCCAGACTCGGCCGGGGCCAGTGACGTCGTGCACAACCTCTGGCATGATCTTCAGTCGCAGTCGGAGAGCTTTCTGCGATCCGTCTCGCTCCAGACCCTTCTTGATCGGGACCTGGAGCTCCTGGCAAACTCTTCGTACGTCATCTGACCCAGAACCGGTAAGCCGCCAAGTAATTAGGCCCTCAGCAGATGCTGAGGGCCCGTTTGGCTCCCCGACTAGGACTCGAACCTAGAACCTACCGGTTAACAGCCGGGCGCTCTACCATTGAGCTATCGGGGATCATTTCACCGCGCCAGATCATACCACGATGAGCGCTGCCCGGCGAGTGTTTGAGCTCCTAGCTTGTCGTATCCCTTGTGCGAGAACCATCAGGTGTGGGCAGGGGCTCGGCCCAGAACCTGCTCTCCGCTCGCGGGGTTACAACCGTCTCAGTTTGGGAGGAAAGCTCGTTCTCCTCGGGCATGATGTAGGTTCGGCGCGTACCGGCGCCTACTGCAGCTCGACCGTTGCCACGACTCAACGCATCCGTAAACGCGTCCAGTTCCTCCGGAGTTGCCCCGACGCGCTCCGCCGCCGCGGCGACAGCTCGCTCGCGCCTGCTCTGCTTCGCCGGCTCCCCGACGGTGGCGTCGATAGTCGGAAGCGTCACCTCTCCGTCCGCTGTGATAGGCGCTGTGCAATATGGGCAGACTGCCCAGCGACGGTCGATCAAGCGTGAGCATGACGCACACGCATGACGCAAACTGGTTTGGCAATGCGGACAGATGACGAAGTCGCCATCGACGCTGCGCTGACATCCCGGGCATAGAGGCAGTTCGTCCAGGTCCTGGAGTAGATACTCTTCTTCCAACGCACGCTGGAACACCTGGTCGAGCGTTTCCTTGGGTCGCAGAATCAGGTAGAGCAACAGGCCCGGCACGAAGAAAAGCACGACAAGCAGCGTGGAAAACACTTGCGTGAAGACGCTTCGGCTTCGGGACTCAATATCGCGAAAGGTCCAGGCGACGAGCGCAAACCACAGTGCGATGATATAGGCGATGCCGATCGCCAGGAAAAACTGTGCGCCGCGCGCCGCGGTTTCAATCAACTCGGTCTGTCCCTTCAGCACACTGCCGCGCGTTCTTGCGGCCCCTAAGGGTACCCCACCAGTTTCCGAACCGTGCATTTGCAGCGCTCGGACAGAGTAACAAGTTTCGGATTGCGCACTACCGAACGGCTCCCGAATGACGTGCCAGCATGGATGACACCCTCTGCGAAACCAAGCGATATGTCGTCTCGATCACGTCGTGAGGGGGTGCGCTCGCGTCAACAACAAGCCATTCATCGGTCCTTTCGCGTGCAAGACGCAGATATGCGTCCCGAACGGACTGGTGAAAAGCGATTTGCTCGACATCAAATCGGTTAATGGAAGCCGATTCAGCATGCCGGCGCGCGAGCGCAACAGGGACTGACACGTCAAGCAGCACCCGTAGGTCAGGAGAAACGCCTCCGGTTGCGAGCGATTGGGCTGCCTCGATCGTGTCCCGCGCAACTCCTCGCCCTCCCCACTGATACGCCAAGGTGGAGTCAGTGAAGCGGTCGCAAATGATGATAGAGCCGCGTTTGAGCTGCGGCTCTATCACATCCGATACGTGCTGCGCGCGAGCTGCACTGAATAGCAACAACTCGGTTACGGGCGTGATCCCGGAACTCGCGGCGGACAAGACGAGTTCTCGCACACCCTCGCCCAGTGGGGTTCCTCCCGGTTCTCGTGTCAGGATGACTTCATGGTCAAGCACTTTTCTGAACCGCTGAGCTACCGCGGTAGCAGCGGTTGACTTGCCTGAGCCATCAATCCCTTCAAACACGACGAAGACACCGGGCCAGGAGCGCGTACGGCTATCGCGACCCATAGCGGGAAATTTCGACTCGACGATTCGGTTCGCGGCCGCGGCTCCTCGAAGAGACCGCATAACGCTCAGCAAGTTGGTGCTGGATCTGCCGAACACGGTTGCTTTGCGGAGCAAGTTGGACGGGTGCACCGCCCCCCATTACCGTCGCGATCGCATCTTCTGCTTCAGAGATGGCTGAGAGTACGGGATCATGGCCCTCTTCGTCGTCATCCTCTGCCACAGAGTCGTATTGCTCTAACGGCGGCTCAGGGCGTTCACTGCGTCCCGGAAAGAGGCTGATTAACAACTGCTCCATCTGGATGCCAGTGTTCGAGCGAAGAACATAGACCGGCGTGCCCCTAGTTTCCGCGTCCCGGACCGGCTGGGCCTTCTGCCGATAGTAATTCTTGAGCGTGAGGACGATGTCAGCCTCTCGCGGATCACGCACTACACCCGCCGGCACTCGTAGCGATTGAATTGCCTGCTCCAGGCGGTTACGGCTTACGCCAAAGGCGTAAATCCGCAGCGGCCGGGTCTCGGTACCCCGGTTTCTCACCGCCAGTGGCAGGTTCTCCTGTTCGTGTTCCCGCTGGCTTGGCACTGCCGGGACCAGGTTTATTGGGTCAAGAGCGAAGTCCCCGCTGATGCCCGACCTCTGCTGCGCATCGCCACGATGTCCGTTGCGCCCACGCTCCCGGTCACGCTGCACGGGCAGATCCTGCCGTGGCGCCACGGACGCTGAGACACTGCCATCCTCTTCCCGCTTGCGGAGTTCGGGTCGCGGGGCGGAGCCCCGCAGCACGATGTCAACCGTCGCGGCAACATCCGAATGCACCGCTACCTGGTCGCGATCAATGATTTCGATGATGGTATCGAAGGTAGGCGGCGCCTTGCGCTCCAGAATGGATTTCTGCGTTCCCCGCCGTCTTGCTTCCTCGTCGGAGAGCGTCACAGACTGGATGCCACCGATGAGGTCCGCGAGCGTCGGATTCATCATCAGGTTTTCCAGCGTGTTGCCGTGGGCCGTTCCGATCAACTGCACGCCGCGTTCGGCAATGGTGCGTGCAGCCATCGCCTCCAGCTCGGTCCCAATCTCGTCAATCACCACGACCTGCGGCATGTGATTCTCGACGGCCTCGATCATGACCCCGTGTTGATCGGTCGGTGTCGGTACCTGCATCCGACGGGCGCGGCCAATGGCCGGGTGAGGGATATCACCGTCACCCGCGATTTCGTTCGACGTGTCAACGACGATGACCCGCTTGTGCAGTTCGTCCGCGAGGACACGAGCCGTCTCACGGAGCAGAGTGGTTTTGCCAACACCGGGCCGCCCCAGCAGCAATACACTCTGGCCGGACTCAATCAGATCACGCATGATGGCAATGGTGCCGAACACTGCTCGGCCAACGCGGCACGTAAGCCCAACGATCTCCCCAGTCCGGTTTCGAATGGCAGAGATACGGTGCAACGTTCGTTCGATACCGGCGCGGTTATCCCCGCCGAACTCGCCAATGCGCGCGGCAACAAACGCCAGATCTTCTCGGGTAATCTCGCGGTTCATGAGCGGCTGTTCGCCTGACTGGAAGCGTGCCTCCGGCAAGCGGCCGAGGTCCATGACAATCTCGACGAGATCGTCATAGCTCTCGCTGTCGCCAGCCACGGCAACTGCCGCGGCTATGTCCGGCGGCAAAACCGCCAGCAGGCCGTCCAGATTGTCTGTGCTTGCTAACTCATACATGGGTCTGCCTGGTTCGCGTGTGCTTTCCTCGAGATTCGTGACGCGGTCAATTGTGTCTCTGGTCATCAAGTTTCTACCCTTGACTACCTTCGAGGAACGTGGGCGCTCTACTGGGAAGAGCAGGCCGCAGTTCAACCGGAAAATGCACGGGATCAGATGCGGGGGCACGCACAACGGCCGTGGTGTAGCGGATCAACGTTTCCTGCTCGCCAATTGCTACAAACCCACGACGTGTCAACTCCTCGCCTGCATCGAGCATGTAGGATCGCAACGCGCAGTAAACTGGCACTCCTCGGCTGCGCTGAGATGCGATGCCATCCAGCAGCGTGCCAAACTGGGCGCGATCCCCGGGGGCAAAGACCGCCTCGACCATTTGGGCACGGGGCCCACGACTGTAACGGGCGAACGCGCGAATCAGGCCCTCCTCCTCAATCAACCAACCAGTTTGCCGAATGCTCCGCCGGTTCTTCCGGCGCTCGTCGTGATGCCAGACATGGCTCGTCAACGCATCAATCTCTTGAATCTGCCGGGGTACGGCTGCTGCGTACAACTGATGAATGCTCCAGGCATCCGCCGGCTCCTGCCGCCGTAGTTCCCGCCCAGGACGATTCATTTCGATCACCCGCTCCGCCCGGAAAATCGTCTCACGCGAATACGCGTGCCAGCCGGACCTTTTCATCGTTTCCAGAAGTCCGTGCCCGATAGGTACTCTGGCGTAGAGCCGCCGCACTCCACGTAATCCTGCTGAACGCACACTGTGTTCCAGCAGGCTTTCCCAAACAGGCTCTGGGGAATACACACCGGCGGACGCAGCAATCGCGGTCGCTACCCACCTGCCGTCCGGTCCGCGCGGTGAAAACCGCACAAACCCCACCACCTGTCCATCTGCAACCGCGACGTACGTGGGCCGGTCCCGCCGCAACACCGGTAGCGCCGCTTGCAGATCAACGAACTCAGCCTGACCGGCCAGGAGGGAGTCCGGAACATCCAAGCGCAATCTGCCTGGCATACGTACCAGCGAGGGAACATCCGGCAAGCCGAATGACCGAACGCGCAACGACGCCGGTTCAGAAACGGTACTTCTCAGGGCAATATGTTCGGGAGAGGGCAACACAAACGAGGCAAGCGGCAACTTCGCGGTGTAGGGCGGGTCGGGATGAAGGACAGCGGTATGCAGCGTCTTCATTCGCGGCTAAGTATACCATCCGGCATGATTCGACTCACCTCCCTGGTCGTGCCAGCTCTGTCCCTTACAGCACTCGTCTTCCCAGTAACGCTCGACCCAGCGTTACCTCGTCGGCGTACTCAAGGTCACCGCCTGCCGGCAGTCCGCTCGCGGGCCTCGACACCGTAACGCCCAACGGGGTCAGGAGGCGGTGCAAATAGGTCGCAGTCGCCTCGCCCGGAAGATCGAGATTCGTAGCCAGGATCACTTCGTCTGGCTTCTGCCGCTCGACCCGATCGACAAGCTCACGGATTTTCAGTCGGTCGGGACCGATCCCCTCTACAGGGGACACGGCGCCGTGCAAAACGTGATATCGGCCTCGGAACTGGCCTGTGCGCTCAAGAGCGACCACATCAAGAGGTTCTTCAACGACGCAGATGGCGTCGTCACGTGCCGGATCACTGCAGATTGCACACGGATCGGACTCTGTCGTGTTGAAGCACACCGAGCAGAGACGCACCCGCTCCTTGACGTCAAGAATGGCCTCGGCCAACGCGACGGCCTCTTCGTTCGATGCACGTAGAAGATGATATGCCAGACGCGAGGCAGATTTCGGCCCGACACCCGGCAACCTCGCAAGTTCATTGATGAGCCGTGCGACAGGTTGAGCGGTGGCCGCACCGTGAGAAATCGACATACGTTCAGGGCCTCAGCGCGTCGAACCGCAGCGTCACCGGAAAATCAAGACGCGAGTCTAGCACGGATGATCGCATAATGTTATGTCCCGTAGTCCTCGGCAAGTAGCACTGGTCGACCCCGGATGCCATCGGCCGCGCCAATGATCCCCTCGTCTTCCATCCGCTCGATCAGACGCGCGGCGCGGTTGTATCCCACCCGCAACCGCCGCTGTAGCATCGACGCGGATGCTGTTCCCTGCTGCCGGACGATGGCCAAGGCCTGGTCAAAAAGCGGGTCATCATCAGCATCAAGCGCGTCATCACCTCCACCTGAGCTACCGCCCGCGGTTGGCAAGTCAAGCCACTCTTCCGCAAAACGTGGCACGGGAGCATGCTTGTGCCAGTGCTCAACGATCGACTGCACATCCTTGTCCTCGATGAAGGCGCCCTGGATGCGCTGCGGCTTTGCGGCTTCGGGCGGCAGGAACAACATGTCGCCGCGGCCCAACAACCTCTCAGCCCCTGGCATGTCAAGGATGACGCGGCTGTCCGTCAGGGACGAAACGGCGAACGCGATCCTGGAGGGCACATTCGCCTTGATCAGGCCGGTGAGAACATCAACAGACGGGCGCTGGGTGGCAATGATGAGATGGATGCCCGTCGCCCTCGCCATCTGAGCCAGGCGTACGAGCAACGTTTCAACTTCGTCTGGCGCGGTCATCATGAGATCCGCTAACTCGTCAATGATCACCACAAGGTACGGCAGGTACTCTGCGCCAGGCTCCTCAGCGACTTTCAGCCGGTAACCGTCGAGGTTTCGCACGCCTAGCTTTGAGAAGAGCGTGTAGCGGCGCTCCATCTCACGTAGCGTCAACCGGAGCGCGCCAACCACCTTGTCCATCTCAGTGACTACCGGCGCCTGCAAATGTGGGACGCCGTTATAGCCGGTGAGTTCGACCATCTTCGGGTCGATCATCAGCAACTTGAGTTCTTCCGGTGTACGGGTGGCGATAAAGGTCGAGATGATCCCGTTAAGGCAAACGCTCTTACCTGCACCAGTAGCGCCAGCGATGAGCAGGTGCGGCATCTTGGTCAGGTCGCCAACCACGTAGCGCCCGTTCACGTCACGGCCGAGCGGGATTGGGAGATTGTGCTTGCCTTTGCCAAACGCGGACGACTCCAGTGTTTCTCTCAGGCCTACCGTCGCAATCTCGGCGTTTGGAATCTCTAGCCCGACCCGGGCGTACCCTGGGATTGGCGCCTCAATCCGGATACTCGGTGCGGCAAGGGCTAGCGCCAGGTCACTCTGCAACGCCGTGATCCGGCTGACCTTCACCCCATTGCCCGGCTCCAGCGCAAACTGAGTCACCGCCGGGCCTGGGTTGATTTCGCGAACCCAGGCTTCAACCTTGAAGCTGGCGAGCGTCTCTTCAATAAGCCGGGCTTTGAGTTGGAGATCAGCGGTATCGGGCGTCACGTCATCGTAATACGCAAGGGTTGAAATATCGGGCAAGGGCAAAGGAATCGTCCTCGGCCCACCCCGAACGATTTCTACCGCCGCCTGTTGGGTCTTGCGCGGCGGCACGTTGATTACTGGAGGCTGAACGAGTTTCGGCTTGGCGGCGGGTGCAACCGGCAGTTCGACCTGCTGGTCGACAACGGGATCCCCTGACCTTGCATTTCCGATCCCGGGAGTTCCCTTCCCGGCAAGGCCTGCCCTTGCCTTGGAATTCATATTGTTGCGCGCAACAACAGAAGGCAATCGATCTTTCACCTCTCCGCCATCGGCACTCGGCGACAAGGGAGTGGATGCGGTCTTTTGTTCGTACCTACGAACAGCATTCACAAAGTTCCGTACGGCGGATCTCAAGGCGGCTATGACAATAACCAGGCCCGACCAGATCACGACGAAGAGGTCGCGCACGTCGTTGGTGAATGTCTGGAGATCACTTCCGGCGAGAAGGAAAATCCCCATCACGCCTATGGCGAACAGCACGAGGCCGGCCCCGAAAGGTCCAAGAATGCGATGAGATAGCGTTGCTACAGACATCCCCAGCGCGCCGCCCGGAGCTAGAGCAGACGAGCGATCCCCAAGCTGAAGCAGGCCAGCTATTGACACAGCAAAGGCAAAGCTGCCGAGGTAGTGTCGAGCTTCGAGGATGCGTCCACTTTGACCGCCGAAAGCTCGTAGCGATGCCAGCGCCAACAGGAGCGGCACCATGAGCGCAGCTTTGCCAAACGACCGCTGCAGGTTTTCGCCCCACCACGCAACGAAGCGGCCTTCATCTCCGCCTCGGCCAATGACGTAAGCGCTGAGCATTGCCAGGAGCACAAGCACGACGCCGACGAGCTCACGGCGAAATCTGGGCGTGCCAATGAGTTCTGGAGGGGAACTCCGGAACCCTTGCCAGACTGCCACCAGCCGTTGCGTGACCCCGGCAGGAAAGCTGTTCCCGCGTTGAACCGCAGTTGGGCCGCGTTTACGTGCGGTCGTCGCCATGAGCCAGGCTCGCCTCTCTGGGCCTAGCCGGGTCGAGACTGCGCGGGATCAGCACGAACCAGCGTGTACGTTCACTCTGTACGAGTATACAGGGTTTGTCGAACTCGGTACTTTGTCTTCATTTCTACTGACGCACAGCTGTTTCCTGCACCTCGCTATATGCAAAGGGAGGCCAGCATTGATGCCAACCTCCCCCATGTTCCTCGGCGCCTCTGTGAAGGTGCAGTGAGCGTGCTGGGTACATTGGAGAACGTCCGGCTAGACACCCTTTGAGAGGAAGAACCCTGCGTTAGCAGGATCAAGATGAGGTCAAATCAAGATCTCGCTTTAGCACAGGTCGTCGATTGAGCTTCGCTGAACTGGAATGCAGCAAGGGCCGATCACGACATCGCAACAGCGCCCCTGATCGCATCCCGCAGCAGCCGTCCCTTCGGCTGCGCCGTGAGCATCCTTGCGATCTTTTTCAGCTTGTCCTTTTTCGGGGTGCCGTCGACCCGCAGGTACTCCTCAGCCATAGCCGAAACCATCTCGGGGTACTCGCGCAACAAATGAGGGCGAGCGTGGGCGAAATCGGTCACGTTGCGAATCTTGTGGAGGTCCTTCATGACAAAGCTATCGTCCAGCAGCTCCCGGTAGCGGCTCAACTGCATGGCGGAGAAATCTCCAGCCGCCTTTGCCTCCACAATCGCCTGGGCAGCGAACTTCCCGGAAAGCATTGCCAAATTGGCGCCTTCACGGTTCAGCGGGTTCACGAGCTGAGCGGCATCCCCAACCACCACGGCGCCGTCGGTGAAGAGCCGGGGCAATCTGTTGTAACCACCCTCAGGAATCAAGTGCGCCGAGTACTCAAGCGTCTCGCCGCCGGCAATGAGCGGAGCGATCGCCGGATGCTTCTTGAAACGATCCAGCATGTCGTTCACGTTGAGGCCAGTTGCGATCAGATCTTCAAGAAGTGCTCCGGTCCCAATGGACAAGCTTTCCTTGTTTGTGTAAATGAAGCCATAGCCCAACAGACCAGCAGTAGACTCCCCAAAGATCTCCAGCGCGGTGCCCATCCCTTCCGGCAACCCAAAGCGAGCTTCGATGACATCAGCCGGCAGGGCAATCAGTTCCTTGGCGACGAGAGCCTGCTCGATGGGCTCCCACTCATCGTGGAGGCCCAGGCGCTGGGCGAGGAGCGAGTTGGCGCCGTCCGCGATCACGACGCAGTGCGAGAACAACTCGCCTTCCTCGTCGCCGGTCGTCACGCCCACTACCGTGCCATCTTCCCAGAGCAGGTCGACCACGGTGAATTCCGGGTAGACATCCGCCCCAGCAGCTTCAGCGGTGCTGGCAAACCACTGGTCAAACGGTGAACGGAGCACCGAGTACGCGTTGTACGGTGGCGTTGCCAGTTTCTGGGAGCGATATGTCGCGCCCATCATGCTGTCGCCCGTCAGCAGTACATACCGTTGCTCGATTATCGGCCGCTCCAACGGCGCGTCTTCCTCAAACCCGGGCGCCATGGCTTCGGTCGGTTCGCGGTAAAGGATGCCACCCCAGACGTTCTTGGCTCCCGGAAATGCGCCGCGTTCCAGGACCACCACAGTGAGGCCTGCCTCGGCCAGGGTCTTGGCGGCAGCGATCCCGGCTGGGCCGGCCCCCACCACAATTGCGTCAAAGCGTTCATCGTCCATCTCGCGCACCTCCCGCGCTGTCGTGGAGCGCGGAATCAATCCGCCTGGAATCCCACGTCTGGGTCACCCGCTATACTCGGCTCTGCTTTATTGAGGATACGGCACATCCGCTGATTGCCGTGGCAGGCAAAGGGGCCACCCCGTTCATGGACTTTTCGCTGACACCAGAGCAGGTGCAACTACGCGACACTGTGCGGGAATTCGCCGCGCGCGAGGTCGCTCCGAACATTCAGGAGTGGGACGCCAAGAGCGAGTTTCACCCGGAGATTCTCTACAAGATGGGTGAGCTAGGTCTCCTTGGCCTTCCCATCCCGGAGGAGTACGGCGGCGCAGGCATGGATTACGTTGCGCTCGCGCTCGCCTGCGAGGAGCTGGAGTACGTCGACACGTTCATGCGCGTGGCCATGAGCGTCCACGTCGGCTTGAACAGCCTGGCGCTCCTGCAATGGGGAACCGAGGACCAGAAGCAACGATTCCTGGTTCCCCAGGCGCAGGGCGAGAAACTGGGCACATTCGGCCTGACCGAGCCGAACGCGGGCTCGGATGCCGGGTCCATTGAATCCACGTACGTTCAGGACGGTGACAGCTACGTCCTGAATGGCAGCAAAATGTGGATCTCCCTCGCGGAGGCAGCTGACCACTTCCTGGTCTTTGCCTCGTACGACCGCAGCAAGAAGCACAACGGCCTCACCGCGTTCATCCTGGAGCGCGGCATGCCCGGCTTCACCACAGGCACCATCAAGGGCAAGCTGGGCGTGCGCGCCGGAAACACGGGCGAACTTGCCTTCAACAACGTCCGCGTGCCAATGGAAAATCGCGTTGGCGACGAGGGCGAAGGGTTCAAGATCGCCATGAGCTGCATCGACCAGGGCCGCTTCACGGTTGGCGCTGGCGCAGTTGGCTTGATCCGGGCATGCCTTGATGCGAGCGTCAAGTACGCCAACGAACGCTACGCGTTCGGCGAGGAGATCGGCCGTTTCGAGCTCGTCAAGCAGATGATTGCGAAGATGGCGGCAAATGAGGCGGCCTCGCGGCTGCTGACCATGCAGGCCGCAGAGTTGAAGAACCGCGGCATTCGCAATACGCGCGAGACGTCGCTCATGAAGTGGTACGCCTGCGACGCAGCTCTTGAGGCTGCGAACGACGCGATCCAGGTCCATGGCTCTTATGGTTACTCCAATGAGTATCCGGTTGAGCGTTTCTGGCGAAATTCCCGAGGCGCGGTGATCTACGAAGGCACACGCGAGATTCACACCATCCTTCAGGCTGATTACGCACTCGGCTACCGCCAGGACAAACCGCTGCGCTGTCCGCAGCCCCCGGCTCAGGGCTTCGAAAGCGAGCAGCCACTGGCGGCTCTCGCCCGGTAATCGGAGGCGTAGAGCGGGACGTTTCTTGAACAGGCGGCGCGTAGTGCGCCGCCTGTATGTTCTCTGGTCCCTGCCCTCCGCGCGCAGGCGCAGCATTCTGAATACTTTTCGCGGTAGCATCGAAACGTGACGCTCTGAAGCGTCCACTCAATTAGGAGATGCGGAGCACGCGAGGCGCCGCCAGACAGGACATGGTCAAAGACATGGGAAACGCTTCCGGTGGAGCGGTCATTCTGGGCGGAGCCCGTACACCTTTCGGAAAACTCGGCGGCGCGCTGTCAGCCCTCACGGCCGTAGAGCTTGGTGTCATTGCTGCCCAGGCCGCGATCGAACGGTCCGCAATCTCAGCAGGTGATATCGAGGAGACGGTTTTCGGCCAGGTGTTGCAGGGAGGCGCCGGCCAGAACCCGGCCCGCCAGGTAGCTCTCGGCGCAGGCGTCGGCGTGGATCGGCCGGCTGAAACGATTAACCGGGTCTGCGGCTCCGGAATGCGCGCGGTCACCCTGGCCGACGTGCTTATCCGCATCGGTGACTACCAGGTCGTCCTCGCTGGCGGCATGGAAAGCATGTCGAACGCGCCGTACCTCTTGCGGAAGGCACGGTTCGGGATGCGGATGGGCGACGGGGCGATCGAGGACATGATGATTGGCGACGGTCTGCAATGCGCCGTCGGGGGATGTCATATGGGCATCCACGGCGGGAATGTCGCAGACGAAGAACATGTAAGTCGCGAGCAACAGGACGCCTGGGCTCTGCGCTCTCACCAGCAGGCACTCGCAGCGCAGGATGCGGGCCTTCTCGCCCGCGAGATCGTGCCGGTATCAATTCCAGGCCGCAAGGGTGACACCCTAGTCGAGCAAGACGAATCCCCGCGCCGTGATACAAGCGACGAAGCATTGGCTCGCCTGAAGCCGGCCTTCGCCTCCGATGCATCCGTTACCGCTGGAAATGCACCTGGCGTCAACGACGGTGCTGCTGCGATGGTCATCACGAGCAGTGACTGGGCTACCGCACAGGGACTTTCGCCACGTGCCCGAATTCTCTCGCACGGCGAGGCTGCCTGGGATGTCCCTTACCTCGCCTACACCCCGGCGATGGCAGCCCAGAAGGCCCTGGACAAGATTGGCATGGCGCCGACGGACGTCGATCTCTGGGAGATCAATGAAGCCTTCGCCAGTGTCCCGATCATTTCGGCACGCCGATTAGGGATCGACTCAGACAAGGTGAATGTCAACGGAGGTGCAATCGCCCTCGGCCACCCGATCGGCGCGAGCGGGGCTCGCGTGATTCTGTCACTGATCGAGGAGTTGAGACGGCGCGGCGGCGGTATCGGCGTTGCCGCTATCTGCTCTGGAGGTGGAGGCGGTGATGCGATCGTGCTGGACGTTCCGGGCGCTGCATGAGTGAACCGACAGTTCTGCCATTCAGGGGACGCTGGCCGCGCATTGCTTCGGGAGTGTATTTGGCTCCTGGATGCGTGATCATCGGCGATGTGGAAATCGGATCAAACTCCAGCGTCTGGTTTAACGCGGTGGTGCGCGGAGATGTTGCTCCTATTCGCATTGGCAAGCGCTCCAACGTCCAGGACAATGCGGTGCTGCACCTCGATGCAGGAACGCCGTGCATTGTTGGTGACGAAGTCACAATCGGCCACAGTGCAATTGTCCACGGAACCAACGTTGGAGACGGCGTGACGATCGGGATGGGCGCTGTCGTGCTTTCCCGGTCCACCATTGGTCAGGAGGCAATCGTCGCTGCTTCCGCCCTCGTGCCTGAAGACGCCCTCGTCCCTCCAGGCACCCTGGTTATGGGCGTGCCCGCTCGGGAAAAGCGGCAACTGACCCCGGACGAGCGATTGGATTCCCGGGAGAATGCAGCCCGCTACGTGCGGAATGCCGCGCTTTACATGCAGGACTCAGGCATTTCCAGTGAAGAAGGGGTTGATCGTGACCGTTGACCTGCATATCGATGAGGGTGTTGCGACGATCACCATGAATCGGCCCCAAGCTCTCAACGCCTTCAATTCCGAGCAACTTGATCGGCTTCTGTCAGTCGTACGCGACGTTGCAGGGAATGTCACTGTGCGTGCCGCGATTCTCACCGGAGCAGGCGAGCGGGCGTTTGCCGCCGGAGCCGACATCAAGGAGATGGTTACGCTCGACGCTGCGCAAGGCCTGGCATTCGGTAGGCGTGGACATGCAGTCGCGAATGCGCTTGAGGCCATGCCGCAGCCAGTGATCGCGGCTGTGAACGGCTTCGCGTTTGGCGGAGGGTGTGAACTGGCGCTCGCCTGTGATATTCGGCTCGCCTCCGAGAATGCGCGCTTCGCCCAGCCGGAGGTCAGCCTGGGTATCCCACCAGGGTGGGGCGGTTCTCAGCGCTTGCCGCGTCTCGTGGGTCCGGGACTTGCTTCAGAGCTCATATTGACAGGTCGGCACGTCCATGCTGACGAGGCACTCCGGATCGGGCTGGTCAACGCTGTGCATCCGCTAGAGCAGTTGCTGCCAGCCGCCCAGGAGCTGGCTCGAAGCATCGCCAGGAACAGCCCACGTGCGGTTCGCTCCGCGAAAGCACTCATGAAACTGGCCTACGAGGGCTCTCCTGGCGCTGGACTTGATGCGGAGGCCCGAGCGTTTGGCACCGCATTCCAATCCGCCGACCAGCGTGAAGGTATGACCGCGTTTGTCGAGAAACGCACAGCCGTCTTCCAGGACTAATCGCTCACGGAAAAACGAGCGAAGTCAACCTCGCACGGATCTCGTGCTTCCCTGGATCGTATTGGCTGGCGTAGATGCCATATTGTCTGCCATCGAGTGGCAGTGAAACGAGTGAGATCGCGGAGGATTCAACAAGCTCGCTTCCGTTCAGGACTTCGATCACCATGTCGGCTGAGTCGACGGCGTGCGAACTGTCATTGTTGACAACATACGGGATGAAATAGATGCCGTCGCGAGAAGTCGTGCTCCCGGTATCGAACACGAGGTTCACATTGGTGGGTTCGGCTCCTCGGCGCTGTCTCTCCTGCCCAAGGGCGTAAACAAGCAATCCGCCCACCACCAGGATGCTCAGAAGCGTGATCACGGCTTCAGGGAGAGTACGTCGAGTCATCATCTGCGCGTTCAGACGGCGAGTCGGCCAGCGGAAGCCGCCATGGATGCGGGAAACGCCAGCAGTACGGTCTTGGTGTAGATCTCCAGCCACATCATTCCGGAATCGATTCGCCCAAAAATCCACAACACGCTGAACGACACGATGAGTGCCACGCAGTAGGCGACGACGGTCTCGGAGAAGGCGTTCAGCCCTGGCGCAGTTCCGGCGTGGCGTTTCCGCTCCCCGCCAAACCCGGCAGCGAATACGACGCTGTACGAGACCAGGAGCGACAGCAAGATCACCAGTGGCAAATGGGTAAGCGGTGTGGCCGTGGCAATGTCGTTCAAATCCCCGACCGGAACGATAGCGAGGCAGAGGAAGAGGGCTCCGGCAAATGCTGCGGCTAACTCAAACACCTTACGCTGGACGTCACTGAGTTGACCGTGCGTTCGAATAGCAGAAGCGCCACCTGGGTCCGGAGCGTACCGTGAGGCATCGTAAGGCAAGAGGTGATTGGCGATCGCAACGCCAAGTGCGACAGGCGCGATAGCCACCGCAATCCTCCCGAGAGCGACCGTTCCGGGCTGAAGGTTCCCGATTTGCCCTAGCGCCGCAAAAATGACAACCAGGGAAAGAATGGCAATCGCCATGGCTTGCAGGGCGTCAATGGCATGGTCGATCCCCCGCCGTTCGGTCTGTTGGAATCCAATCCAGTAAACCGCCGCCCACGTCAGGAGGAACGAGAAGAGCAGCAGCCATATGGCGTCGGCTGGACCCATCTGCTCCCCCAGCCACCAGGAATCCACCGTGAACACCGTTGGAATGCCGACCAGAAATCCGCTGGCCATTCCGCGCAGCGCGTCATCCAGGTGTTCCGACCACGCCGCATGACTTCTACCTGGTCGACGCCGTTCAATACCCGCCAAGGTGACCTCTCTGCACACGCTCTGTAGGCATCATACAGCCCGTGGTCAGGGACCGGAAAACGCCAGGTAGTCCGGTATAGTTGCCGCCTGGGAAGAACGATGTGGCAGCGGGGGAAGGGCAAAGCGATGAGGTTCGAGGGTCAGACGGCGATTGTCACCGGGGCAGCGCGCGGGATCGGGGCCGCAATTGCGCAACGCCTTGCAAGCGAGGGTGCCTCAGTCATGATTGCGGACATCGACCAGCAAGCGGCCACCGAGACGGCAGCCGCGATTGGCGATTCGGCGGTCGGTCAGCAGCTTGATGTGACGGAGCCCGTCTCCTGGGACGCTGCTGTACGAAGCGCCATTGACCGCTGGGGTCGCGTGGACGCTCTCGTGAATAATGCAGGCATTGCTGGCCGCTCCGCCCCTATCTGGGAACTCGCCATCGACGAATGGCAGCAGGTGGTGGACATTGACCTCACGGGTGTTTTTCTCGGCTGCCGCGCCGTGATTCCCACAATGATGGAGACGGGTTATGGCCGCATTGTGAACATAGCCTCGATTGCTGGCAAGGAAGGGAACCCCAATGCGGTGCCCTATTCGGCGGCGAAGGCAGGCGTCATCGGCCTGACCAAGGCGGTGGCCAAGGAAGTGGCAACGAAGGGCATCCTGGTCAACTCGGTAGCTCCAGCCGTCATCGAGACGCCAATCCTGGAGCAGGTCTCAGAGGAACATATCGCCTATATGACCAGCCGAATTCCAATGGGCCGCGTCGGTAAACCGCACGAAGTTGCAGCACTGGTCGCTTTCCTGTGTTCGAGCGACCTGTCATTTTCAACCGGGGCGGTCTACGACATCTCGGGTGGTCGCGCTACCTATTAGCGCAGCGATGTCTCTCGCAGGAGGAGCGCGATCGCAGCACGCGACTGCTCGGAACCGGGTCCAATGAATACATCGTGACGCGAGCCGTGAATCACCTGAACACGCGCTCCTGGGGGCGTCTCGGCTAGGCGCGATGCGATCTCGGGCGTGATTTCCCCGCGATGCCCCCGCAGCACCAGGATCGGGCAGGTCACCTGTTCAACTATTGTCCAGTCCAATCGTGGCATGCAGGCGTCTTCGATTCGCGCAACGAGGTCAAGGTTGTGGCGCCAGCACAGGCTGCCGTCGTCGAGCGTCATGAGGTCAACCGGGATGTCGTTTCGAGCGCGATCAACGGGCAGCCCCAAGCCCACTTCATAGAAGCGCTCCGCCTCCTCGCGGGACGCAAACGTACGCGGCAGCGTCGCCATCCGCTCATGGACACGCTGTGCCCGAGCTTCACTGATTTCCGGGGACGTATCTCCGAGGACCAGACCCGCGACGAGGTCAGGCCGTGCCGCGGCAAGGAAGTACGCCACCACGCCGCCATGCTTACGGCCAATGACGACCACTGGCCCAACCCCGAGTTGGTCCAGGAGTGCAGCGACATCGTCGGCCATGGTGGCCGGATCGTACCCGTCGTCAGGCTGCTCGGTTTCACCTCGGCCCCGGAGATCCGGCACGATGACTTCGCTCCAGCTCGCCAGTTCGTCCGCCAGGTAGTGCATGCCCTCGCCGGCCTGCAGCACACCATGCAGGATCACCACTGGTAAATGCCTCGACTCAAGCGGACCGGCCCAGCGACGATATGCTTGCTCAATGCCGTTCGCTCTGGTTCGTTCAGTGATCGCCACGTTCATGATCATGCTCTCCGGTAGAGGCGCAGTGCCTCGACAAGCAATTGTGTGGTCCGCTCACGCTCTGGCATGAACCAGAGGATCAGGTGAGAAACTCCCATCTCTTTGTATCTCGTCCACTCGGCAGCAAGGTCGACGGGATCCTGGAAGGTGAACCGCTCCGTCCCACCCGGGAACTCCAAACCCTGGCTTACCTCGGCAAAGGTCACCAGCTGTCCAACGGTGAGTTCAATGTCCAACGGATCGCGGCCAACATCAGCGAGTGCGGCATGAAAAGGGGTCAACTTCTCCGGCAGTTCACGTGCGCGTCCCAACCAGCACGCGTTCCAGGCGTCCGCCTCTCGCGCAGCCAGGCGTATCAGACGGGGTCCCTGTGTGCCCATCAGGACCGGGGGCCCTGCGGTTCGCGGCCCCCTGGGCTCGTTGATGCAGTTAGGCGCGCTCTCGTAGGCTCCGGTAAAGTCAACCTTTCCCTCCCGCAGCAACGGCAGGATGATTGCCATTGCCTCTTCGAATCGGCTCGCCAGATGGTCGAACGGATATCCGAACGCGTCGAACTCCGGTTTATGCCAGCCGGCCCCGAGCCCGAAAATGAAGCGTCCATTGCTGATCTCGTCCAGCGCAGTTGCCATTTTCGCGAGTAGCGCCGGGTTGCGGAATGCTGTGCAGATCACCAGAGCCCCGAGCTCAACTCGTTCGGTAGCTTCAGCCAGCGCTGCGAGCAGCGACATCCCCTCCCAAACCCCAGTCGGGGGGTTCTCGTCCCACTGAAAAAGAAGATGATCCATCACCCACAGAGAATCGAACCCGGCGGCCTCCGCCTGCAATGCGGCGTCCCGGATCTCGCGATAATGGGGAACGTTCCCGTCGTCTGTCACCGCTTGAGGTAGCGTCAGGCCAATTCTCATTTATCCAACTCTCCCAACGTACCGTGCGCCAGTCTGCGGAAGGAATGGCTAGAGCAAACGGCGCCAGTGTCGGTCAGGGTACAATCCAGACGAGTTGGCGAGTGTTCCGCTCGTGGTTTTCCGGCTTCAACCGTACGCAAATGTGATCAGGGGAGCTATGGCAGGGCCCTTCGGCAAACGACGCAACGCGCAGGAAACGTTGCTTGAGACAACGACCGGCAGGAGCCCTGTGACCGGCGGCTGGCGTTTTTCTCTGAAGGGGTCACCGCGCCACTACGATGACGTACGTCGCATCATTGAGAGCGATGCCGGTGCGCAGGTCTACTTTGGCGAAGCGCTCACGTATGAACGCGGGGCCGCCGTTGCCCTGTGGCGCGTCCAGGCCACCAGCTTTTCGTGGCTTCCAGCCCTGTATGACTGGTGGGCGGATATTGAGCGTATCGAGCCCGTGCGCGTGACCTTTTACCTGTATATTCCGCCGGATCTCAAGTATCCCGCGCTGGATCTGCGGCAGCACACCCCGGCGGAGGTCGAGGCGTTTATCAAGCAGCACGCACCAACGTCCTGACTACTGCGCAACGCGCAAACCGCCGGTGCGTCGAATCGCACCGGCGGTTTGCTTTGACCTTGACGGAAACTAGTCCGCGCTGAGAGCGGTTGGCACGGCCTCTTGCAGGCCTGCTTCGTCCGCGGCTGCCAGCGCCTCGAGTCGTTCCGGATGCGCTTTCCAGCAGTCTGGTACCGCGTCGGTGGCGCGACAACGTGCCACCTCATCTGAACCGTGGAGGGCCCAACCCAGGGAACACCGAAACACGGGTTCAGCCTGTCCACGTAAGGGTCCGCAATGCGCTCGCACCAGCATCGGACACCCGAAACGCCCCGGCTCCGCCGTCGACTCTTCCGCGAGGAAGAGCGAGCGTCGCTCGCGGCTCATATGGTTCTTTTTCCTTTCCGCAAATGCACACAGGGCATCTGCGCCGTCTTGGACCTCAATCAAGTCCATCCGGAGTATACGCCCTGCGTGCCTCCCCTCCATGGATTGAATAGCGGTTACGCGAACCGCCGGTACAGTTGATGGACGACCACGGCGCCGGCACATGTCAGCGAGAGAACGCCTAGGGCAACGAACGAAGCTCCCACCCCTGCGGCGTCGGCGATAACCCCTGCGACTGCCGGCCCGATTACCATCCCGATGTCGCTCGACAGCCTAACGGCCCCGACTGCCTTGCCACCGCCGCCACCAGTTCGCAAGATCAGATCGCCAGCGGAGCTATTGCCGGCGACCTGCCCCATTGCATACAGGGCGAGGGGTCCAGCGAGATACAGGGGAGAACTGGCCCACGGCGCGAGAACCATGCCCAGACCGGCCAGTCCGAAGCCGAAGGCCAGCGCAACCGGCGCGCCAGCCAGTCTGATCACCCGGCCAAACGGTATAGCGGCGGCCAGGTGCACCAGGTTCACGAACAACAGCACCAACCCGACGTCGCTAGCGTTGAGGTCAAACGTTTCGGAGGATAACAGCGGAATCCCCAGCACCCAGATGGCGTAGTTGATGAACACAACGAAGTTCGCGATGACCGCAATCCCAAGTGCCCCATGGGGTAGGTGCGCACGCTCGTGTTCACTCGCCCCTGCGCCCGTTCTCGCCGTAGCCTGTTGTGACCTCGCCAGGATCGCCAGAAGCAGCAAGATCGCTGCTATCCCGGCGGAGACCCAGAACACCGCACGCCACCCGATACTGCTCGAGAGAAAGCCCCCGAGCAGCAAGGCACCGCTTCCACCAGCACCAGTGGCAACGTTGAAAACCGTCATCGCGGCGCCGCCACCCGGCAGCAGGCGCAGGACTGACAGCAGCCCGGCAGTGGCAAGTAACGCCACCCCGGCCCCCTGTACCCCTCGCGCAGGCAACAATGTCGATTCTGATTGGGCAACGGCGACCAGCACCGACCCTACCAGGAGAATGGCAGCGCCAAGACCGGCGGTAAGACGTGGTCCGTTGCGGTCAATGAGCCATGCCGCCGGGAGATTCGTCAGCAGCCTGCCGCCAAAGAAGACCGAGAAGATAAGCCCAGCGCTGGTTGCAGACAGCTCCAGTGAATCCTGAATCGTCGGCACCGTGGGCGAGACAAAATCAACACACCAGTAGGCGAAGAAAAGGATCAGTACCGCAAACGGGAGCGGCAGCGCCTCTGCCGTTTTCCTGGACATGCTGCGCCCCGAGCCTCAGGTGAACTTCCACGGCGGTTCACATGCAAACGATGCGCAGCATACCCTCGTCCCGATCTCGGTTTTCCAGGGCTATGCTTCGAGCATGACTGTCCTGGATGCGCACCTGGAACCCGCGACGCGCTTTCGCATTTCATCCGTCATCCGGGATGCCCTGTATGACCGCATCCCGCTGACAGATCCCGAGTTGGCGTTGATCAACACCGAGGCGTTCGCGCGCCTGGAGCGGATTCAACAGCTTGGGTTCGTTTCACGAATTTGGCCAAGCGCTCGCCACACGAGGTTCGAGCATTCGCTTGGTGTCATGCATTTGACACGATTGGCCATTGCCCATCTCCGGTCATTGCCCGAAGGCGCCGAGATCACTGACGAAGACGCGCGCGCCTGTGTCGCCGCAGCGTTGCTACATGACATTGGACACTATCCTTTTTCTCACGCGATAGAAGAGCTTGGCGCACCGATTCTTCCACACGAGGAAATCGGCCGGCAGATGATCCTGGGGGCCGAGATAGCTCCGATCCTCGCGAACGGATGGGGCATCTCGCCTGAACGAGTGGCGGACTTCGTGTACCCCGGCGACCAGCCCAGACGCGCCGTGGACCGCATCCTGACCGGTCTGCTTTCCGGCGCGCTGGATATGGACAAACTCGATTACCTCCCGCGAGATGCTCGTGCGTGCAACGTTCCCTATGGCGGCGTGGATACCGCGCGCCTGATTTCAGCCATTACGATTGCCCCGGTAGGGGCCACCCCAGCACTCCTTGAACCTCGAATCGCGATTCAGGAAAAGGGCATCAGCCCATTGCATTCGTTGATCAATGCGCGGCAGGCCATGTTTGATAATGTCTACTGGCATCATACAAATCGCGCCTGCAGCGCGATGCTCCTGCGTGGGATCCAGGACGCGATCCTCGCCGGAGCGATCTCAGCTCACACGCTGCCATCGCAGGATGATCGATCGCTTCTCGACATGCTGGCGCACCCAGATATGCCCGCCTCAACTCAGCGACTGGCGAACGCGCTCCAATCGCGGCGTGTCCACAAAAGAGCAGTCGAAATTGGCTCGCGAGCGTTCGAACTGTATGGCCGCCTGGGCAACCTCTACTTCGACCCATCGGCCCGACGTGACGTCGAACTGCAGATGGTCGCGGCGCTCTCGAAGGCGACGAACCGTCCGGTGCCGGACGATGCAATCCTTATCGACATTCCGAAGCCCGAGAAATGGAAGACCGACGTCTGGGTACGCTTCGAGAACCCTCCAATCGGTTATACCGCGCTCATGCCGTGGCGAGACGTCGTCGGGCTGAGTGATGAGGACTTCAAGCGCTACGAAGAGCATCGCCGGCTGATCCGGATCGTGTCGCAAGCGGAGTTCCGGGACGACGTGCGCGAGTCCTGGGAACGATTGCTTTACCCCCAGCTTGGAGCGGCCATCTAGTTGCCAGCGTCACAGGGAAGCAGGACAATACCCCGGTGGACATCAAAGATCCAATGCACGTGGTTGCAGACCCTTCCCGAGCCACCGCCGTGCGGCGCTTCTGGATAGCGTGGCTCGTGTTCCTGCTGGCAGCGTTGGCCGGCATCATTGTGGTCATCCTGATTGCTGCCGCGGCAGCAGACCCAGTGAGCGTTCCGCCTACCGGGTGATCTGCTAGGATGCTGGCCGGTGTCACACGGCAATTGGGCCGCCTGACACATAGCCAAAATCGTCCGCGTCGAGCGCGATGAAGCGCCGCCGTGCCACAGTTGAAGGACGCAAGACCATGACTGAGCGCGATCCGCTTTCCATGCAAACGGACAACACCGAGTTTGGACGCACCTATGGTGACACCATCGAAGGCGGACCAATCAGCCAGGTCCAGATTGGTGACCGGGTTGTTGATTCAACGGGCAAGGAGTTCGGCAAGGTCAAGTTCGTGAAGATGGGTGATCCCACCGCTACGACGACTGAAGGTCAGGAGGGATACGAGACGTCATTCCTTGGCTGGACCTTCGAAGGCGGATTGGAAAAGCTCCCGGAGCAAGATCAGGCGCGGCTGGTCCGGGTCGGGTACATCCACATTGATATTCCGCTGGCCCCGGACAAGTACGCGGGTGGGTTCATGCTTGATCGAGTCGAGGACGGCGCGGTCTACCTCGCGGTCACGGAAGACAACCTCTACTAGGGAAACCTGGCGGTCCCGGCGCGTGCCTGGGACCGCATCACCCGTATTGGCTAATCGAAAAGTCCGGAACTCAGGTAGCGCGTACCGCTGTCGCACGCGATAGTGGCTACGGCCTGGCCCTCAGGGAGAGTTGCGGCAATTCTCATTGCCGCCGCAACGTTGCCTCCAGTCGAGTACCCAGCGAAAATGCCCTCTTTTTTCGCCAGGTCTCTGGCGCACGCAACGGCTGTCGCATCGTCCATGGGAAGCGTGCCGTCGCAAAGCGATGCATCCCATTGAGGCGGGATCATGGCGTAACCTCCGCCCTGTAGCACATGTCCGGGCACCGTCGTTGTCTTTCCCGCGATCGTTTGCGCTCCCTCGGGCTCTACAGCAAGGCAGCGAATACCGACGTCCCGGCTCTTGAGCGCCCGTGCCACTCCGATAAAGGTGCCGCCGGTTCCGACAAGGGCGGTAAACGCCGCCAGCTTCCCGTCAGCCTGACTCCAGATCTCGGGACCAGTCCCAACCTCGTGTGCTCGAGGGTTGGATGGATTTCGAAACTGATCGGGACGCCATCCATTCAACGCTTTGACAATCTCCTGCGTCCGCGTCTCGACGAGAGCCAGGTCATCGCCGCTCACCTTGCCCGGTACACCACCGGGCATCTGTGGGACGAGTTCGATCTTTGCCCCGTAGGCAGCGAGGAGGACGCGGCGCTCGGGGCTGTTCCCCTCGCTCATCACCGCAATCATGGGATAGCCCAGCACTGAACAAACCATTGCCAAGCCAATGCCCATGTTGCCGCTTGTCAGTTCCACCACAGGCTGGCCCGGCTCGAGAACTCCAGCTTCCAGAGCATCTTCGATGCAATGTCGGGCCGCTCTGTCCTTCACGCTCCCGCTGGGATTGGCAAGCTCTAGCTTGAGAAGTACGCGGCCAGGAAGGCCTTCTGTCATCCGGTCAAGCCAGACCGCTGGTGTGTTGCCAATTGCATCCAGAATTGACCGCTGCCCAGTCATCCTGCCGCCTTCCATCTGGGGTCGAGAACACTGTCACGCGATGGCTTCCCCCATCGCTATACTCGCTGGAGTATGTCTGAGATCACTTTTCTTGGCACCGGCACGTCCAACGGCATCCCGGTGATCGGATGCGATTGTGCCGTTTGCCGGTCCAACGATCCAAGGGACAAGCGCACCCGAACGTCTGCGGTGATTCGCACCGGGGGCGCGACGTTTCTCATCGATACCGCGACGGAACTTCGCACGCAAGCGCTGGCAAATGGCCTGAGCCGTGTAGATGCGGTGCTCATGACCCACGCGCACGCTGATCACACGGGCGGCTTTGACGATCTCCGGCGCTTCAACGAAGTGCAACAGCAGCACTTACCCGTGTACGCCGACCCCATCACAGCCGCTGCCTTGCGTGATCGCTTCGCTTACACCTTCGTGGACGCATTCTCCTTTTATGGGGGCAAGCCCGATCTGCATTTGCATGAGGTGACGGGGCCGTTCGAGGCACTTGGCCAGAGCATCATCCCTATCCCGGTGCTTCACGGCCGTTTGCCAATCTCTGGCTACAGAATTGGTCAGATTGCGTACATTACGGACGCCAAGACCATTCCAGAAGAATCCATGGATTTATTACAGGGACTGGATGTCCTGGTGTTGAACGGCTTGCGAGAGCGCGAACATCCCACCCACCTCAGCTTCAGCGAGGCCATGGAAGTCATCCAGAGGGTGGCTCCCCAACACGCCTACCTCGTTCACTTGTCCCACGAGACGAGCCACGAGAACGCGCAGAGACTCCTTCCACCGGGCATTCACATTGCCTGGGACGGGCTCACGGTATCGTTCGAGGGTGCAGGGTAAACGTGAACGTGGCTTGCCAATCCGGTTGACGAGGTCTGTGGAGGAAGGTGCGGCGGCAGCGTGCTTGCCACTTGTTCACGACATCATGCTATATCTTCGTGTCACGAAAGACACTTGAACTTCTGGCGCGACGCCGCCAAATGCCTCCGTGCAAATGGGGTCACCAGTGCAGCGCGAACGGGTAGTGGAGATCACAGATGGCTGAATCGCGAGATCCAGGGCGAGAGTTTGACAAGCAGATGTCCTCATATCTGGCGGGTTTGCGCCAGAGCTGGACATCGCGCCGCGGTTTCATGCGGCTGGCGGCGGGGTCGGCCGGCGCTGCCGCACTCACCGCGGCACTCGGTGGCCCATCGCGCGCTTCATCCAGCCAGGTCGTGCCTGGCTTGCACCTTCTTGCCCAGGATGAAACCAGCGTCATATTCGCGCTTGAAGGCGATGTGCGCGGTCTGGAGCCTGCGCTTTCCTACGACTTCACGGCGAACCCGGTGGTGTGCAACATCAGCGAAGGCCTGATGATGTTTACCCCTGAAGGGGGCCTGGCGCCACTACTGGCGGAGTCGTTTGACCAGCCTGACGAGCTCACCTACGTCTATACACTGCGTGAAGGCATCATGTTCGCCGACGGCACGCCCGTTACGGCCGATGATGTCCTGGCCTCAATCGCTCGCGTCCGTGATCCAGAAGTCGCTGGTCCGCTCGCGTGGATGTACGACGGTCCGGAAGCAGTCGCGGAGAAGACCGACGAGAAGACCATCACCATCAAACTCGCTACGCCAAGCGCCCTCTTCCGCTATGTCCCGGCGACGACTGCCGGCCACGTCATCCCAGCGGCAGCAATTGAAGAGTTCGGCCTCGACCTCCTGCGCAACCCGCGCGGCACAGGCCCCTACCAGTTTGTGAGCTGGGACGCAGGCAGTGAGATTGCGCTGACGAAGAATCCCAACTACTGGCAGGAGGGTAAGCCCCACTTCGAGAATCTGACGTTCAAGATTGTCGAGGAAGGCACCACACGGGTCACCGGTCTCAAGAACGGTGATCTGGACATGTTTACCGCGCTCCCCGCCGACCAGATCTCGACGGTCGCCGGGTTCGAAAACGCGAACCTGCAGGAAGTGGTTGGCTACACCATCAACGTTATGGCGATGCGGACGGACCAGCCACCCTTTGACGATGTCAACATCCGTAAGGCCGTTGCACACGCGGTGAACGTACCGGAGATCATGACCGCCATTGTGGGTGACACGGGCGTTCAGGCGCGAAATACGTCAGTACCACCGAATATGCCGGGGTCTGCCGCGGAGGAACTGGAGCCGGTGCCCTTCGATCTGGAGAGGGCCAGGGAACTGATGGCCGCCTCCAGCATGCCTGATGGCTTCGCTACCAAGATCAACGTGATCGCCCCAAACGATATTTGGGTGCCTCAGGCGATTGCCGTTCAGGAAGCCCTCCTGGAGCTCAACATCGAGGTTGAAATCGTCCAGATGCCGTACGCGGACATGATCACCCTGCAGCAAGCCGGCGACTACGAAGGATTCATGAACTTCCAGTGGGGCGCCGATTTCCCGGACGCCGCGGGCAACCTGATTCCGCTCTTCCTGTCCACGAACACCCCGCCACAGAACAACCACTTCTTCTACAACAACCCGGAAGTGGACAAGCTGCTCAATGACTCCGAGACGGAGCTTGATGAAGAGAAGCGCCTGCAAATGCTCAGGGATGCCCAGAAACTGATCTCCGAGGACCAGCCGGCAATCTTCCTGGAGCACTTCAAGTGGTTCCTGCCCATGTCCGATCGGCTGGCCGGGTACACGCTGTCGCCACTCTGGTATTTCGATTCGATCGGGCGTGACCTGGTCCCGGCAGACGCCTAAATCACATCTTGCGGGACCAGGTCACGCCTGGTCCCGCTCTGTATCAATCACCGCCCTCCCTGGTACACATCTGATGCTGAAACTCGTCCTTACGCGGTTGCTGACACTTATTCCGCTCATGTTCCTGATCACGTCGATCGTTTTCTTCATGGTCCGCTTCGTGCCCGGTGACCCCGCCCGGATCATGGTGGGAGGGCAGCGCATTAGCGAACAGAATCTCGCCAACATCCGCACGGCCTATCGCCTGGACCAGCCCCTGCTGACGCAGTACCGGCTTTGGGTGACAGATCTGGCCAGCGGAAACCTGGGACGGTCGTATCGCCAGCGCACCGACGTGACGACGCTGATCCTGGAACGCCTTCCACTGACGGCCAAGCTCTCGGGGTTCTCGTTCCTGTTGTCACTATTGCTTGCTGTGCCGCTTGGAGTTCTGGCCGCCGTTTATCGCAATACCTGGATCGATGTCGTGGCGACGATCTTTGCCGTCCTCGTGGCATCCTCACCGGTGTTTTTCACCGGCATCCTGTTGTTACTGCTTTTCTCCTTTCAGCTCGGCTGGTTGCCTGCGCTCGGCGCCGGTGAAGGTGGCTGGGACGAAGTCAAGCACCTGCTCCTCCCTTCGCTGACGCTAGGACTCTCGCTCGCGGCCATCACGACCCGTATCACGCGCTCTTCGATGGTGGAGGCGTTGACACAGGACTACATCGAAACAGCACGGGCGAAAGGTTTGCCGACCCGCGTGGTTATCCTCAAGCATGCGTTTCGGAACGCCCTGGTGCCCATCATCACGGTGTCTGGACTGCTCTTTGGATTTCTGATCGTTGGCACCGTCCTCGTTGAGCACACCTTCGGGCTCGGTGGCCTCGGCTCGCTCTTGATCGATGCGGTTCAGGTGCGGGACTACCCTGTCGTCCAGGGAGCAACAGTGTTCATCGCGGCTATCTTCATCCTGCTCAACCTGGTCGTTGACGTTCTCTACGGTGTGATCGATCCCCGCGTACGCTACGGCGGCAGGGCCTGACCATGGTTGCCACCACCCTTCCCATAGCAAGCAGCCCCGAGGCAGCTCCCTCTGGATGGTCGATGTTCTGGTGGCGTTTCCGTCACAACCAGAAGGCCATGCTTGGTGGGATCATCGTCCTCTTACTGATCACCTGCGCCATTTTCGCGCCGATTATCGCTCCGATGGACCCCAATGATGGGGAACTCAGCGCAAGCCTTGCCGCCGCCGGGCAGGAAGGGTACGTGCTTGGCACAGACAAGAATGGGCGCGATGTCCTGAGCCGGCTCATCCATGGCAGCCGGACTGCACTCGGCGGCGCACTCATGGTCGTCATCATCTCTGAGATCATCGGCATACCGGTGGGTATCTGGGCAGCATATCGGGGCGGCTGGGTTGATGAAGTCATCACGCGCATCTGGGATATGTTGCTTGCGTTCCCTCCGCTCCTCCTTGCCTTCGCGGTAGTCGCAGCCTTCGGGCCGGGCTTACCCAAGGCGGCCTTCGCCCTGGGCATCCTCTACGTCCCGTTCATTGCCCGGGTCGTCCGGAGTGTGACGCTCGTTCAGAAAGAAATGGCGTACACCGAAGCGGCTCGCGCGCTCGGTTATCCTCAAAGCCGGATCATCTTTCGTCACATTCTCCCCAACTGTGTCTCACCCATCATCGTTGTCACCACTATCGATATCGCGTACGCCATGCTTGACCTCGCTGCCCTTTCATTCCTTGGCCTTGGCGTGCAGCCGCCTACGGCTGACTGGGGCACCATGCTTTCAGAGGGACAACTGGTTCTTCTTAACGCGCCTCATCTGGCGATCGCCGCAGGGTCGGCCATTGTGATCGCTGTCCTTGGATTCAACCTCCTCGGCGACGGCCTCAGAGACGTTCTCGATCCCCGACAGGGACAGCAATGAGCGTTCCCCTGCTGCACATCGAAGATCTGCGCGTCTGGTTCGGTACGCGCAGCGGCGATGTGCGAGCAGTAGACGGGGTGGATCTTTCGATACGTTCCGGAGAAATTGTCGGACTCGTCGGCGAGTCGGGTTCCGGCAAGAGTGTCACGGCCCGCTCAATCATGCGTCTCGTGCCAATGCCACCGGGCAGAGTCGTCTCGGGTCGGATTCTGTTCGACGGTCAGGACTTGCTTGACGTCTCCGAGAAGGACATGCAAGCACTGCGGGGTGACCGCATCTCGATGATCTTCCAGGATCCCATGACCTTTCTCAACCCGCTCTTTACCGCGGGCGATCAGGTCTCGGAAGCCATTCGGCAGCATCAGCGCTTGAGCAAATCTGCCGCGCGGGAGGAGACGCTACGGCTCTTCCGCCAGGTTGGTATCCCGTCCCCGGAAGCCCGCCTCAACGCCTACCCGCACCAATTGTCGGGCGGGCTTCGTCAGCGCGTAATGATCGCGATGGCGCTCTCATCTCAACCGGAGCTGCTGATCGCGGACGAGCCGACAACGGCCCTCGATGTCACGATTCAGGCACAAATTCTTGCGCTCCTCCGTGATCTGCAGCGTGAAACCGGCATGAGCATCTTGCTCATCACCCACGATCTCGGGGTCGTGGCCGAAATGTGTGACCGCGTTGCCGTCATGTACGCCGGTCGCGTCGTGGAAGATACTGGGATCGAGCGACTCTTCGAGAACCCTCAGCATCCCTATACCCTGGGACTAATGGGTGCGGCGCCGCGGCCGGATCTGCTGGATCAGGCGCCGATTCCGATTCCTGGTTCGCCACCAGATATGTCGCGTCCACCCTCTGGATGCCCTTTCCACCCGCGCTGCCGGTTCGTCGAAGATATCTGCAGGGTTGACATGCCGCTGCTGCGTGAAACTGAGCCGGGACACCGCGCGGCCTGCCACTTCGCCGGCTCCGAGCGTATTGCAGATCATGCGATGGCTCTGGTGAGTGCTGAATGACTCTGGCTTCTCAACTTCCGTTGCTGGAAGTTCGCAACCTCGTCAAGCACTACCCGGTAGGGCGTTCAGTCGGCGATGTTCTGCGAGGAAGACCCGGCGCGGCCGTCCGGGCAGTTGACGGTGTCTCCTTCCAGGTGCAACGGGGAGAGACGCTGGCGCTGGTGGGAGAGAGCGGTTGTGGCAAGACGACGACTGGCCGCTGCGTGCTGTTCCTGCAGCAGCCCACATCCGGCGAGGTGCTCTTTGCTGGAGAGGCAATCGATCCCCGGGACACCGCAACGCTGCGAGAGCGTCGCAAACAAATGCAGATTGTTTTCCAGGATCCCAACTCGTCCCTGAACCCGCGCATGACCATTGGCCAGGCGCTGGGCGAGGCCCTTGTCTTCCACCACATGGCGCCCTCACGAGGCCGGGATTCCGCCGTCGTGGAGCTTCTCGAAACAGTAGGGCTCGCTTCGCGTCATGCGGGCCGGTACCCAAACGAACTCTCTGGTGGCCAAAGACAGCGTGTGGGCATTGCTCGCGCATTGGCGGTGGATCCGCAGTTGATTGTGGCTGATGAGCCGGTGAGCGCGCTCGATGTCTCTGTGCAGGCGCAGATCCTGCAGTTGCTGCAGACGCTCCGGGACGAACGCGGTCTCTCCTATCTGTTTATCAGCCACGACCTGGGCGTCGTCCGGCACATTTCAGACAACGTAGCGGTGATGTACCTTGGCGTTATCGTGGAGCAGACAAGCACCCCAAGGCTCTTCACCAACCCTCGGCACCCGTACACGCAGGCACTTCTGGCCTCGGCTCCAGTCGCAAACCCGAAGCTGCGCCATGTTCGGGCTCCCCTGCAGGGTGACCCACCCAGTCCGATCTCGCCGCCCTCGGGATGCCGGTTCCGCACGCGATGTCCCTATGCAACAGAACTCTGCGCGACGCAGGTGCCCCCACTTCGCCGAATCGCTACAGATCATCTCGTTGCCTGCCACTATGCCGAGGACTTGAGCGCGTCCCGCTCCTGACCGCGCCTTTGCTATGATCGGCTGGGCGCACGTCTTCACTGCGGCCTTGTCGTATTGCGCCTCGGTGATGTTGGTGAAACACATGGGTACATCGGTAAAGTTGCGGTGAAGATTGGACTTATCTCACCGTACGATCCAGGGCACCCCGGTGGCGTCTACGAGCATATCAGCCACTTACGTGACGAGATTGTCCACCGTGGGCATGATGTCACGGTCATTGCGCCCCGTGGACGCAGGGGCGGACTGGAGGCACGCGAAGGCTTCTACGGGATTGGTCGCACAGTTCCAATCCCCGCCAACGGCAGCATGGTGCGCGTGACGTTTGATGTCACGCTGTATAACGCGGTGAAGACCCTTCTCCGGCGAGAGCAGTTTGACGTCATCCATCTGCACGAGCCACTCATCCCTGTCCTGCCGTATCTCGTGCTGTTGAACTCGCAGACTGTCAACGTCGGCACCTTTCACGCGTTCAGGTCCTCAAGCCCGTGGTACACCGCGTTCAAGCCCTATATGTCCTTCATGATGTCCCGGCTGGATGCAAGGATCGCGGTTTCACCTCCCGCACGCGACTTTGTAAGCCAGTACTTCCAGGGGCCGTACGACATCATTCCGAATGGGATCGACGTCGCGCGCTTCCAACGTGCGGAGCCCTTCTCATGGGCGTCTGACGGCACTCCGCGCATTCTCTTCGTTGGTCGCTTCAACGAGCCGCGAAAGGGCTTCAAGTATCTGCTTCGCGCCATGCCGATGGTGCAACAGCAGTTTCCAGGTGCCCGGCTGGTCGTCGTCGGGCGAGGCGATCACGACAAGTTCGCGGGGTTGATGGAGCGGTACGACGTACGCGGCGTCGACTTCGTCGGGCAAGCCACCGCTGAAGAGTTGCCGCGTTACTACGCAAGCTGCGACGTCTTTTGCGCGCCTTCTACGTCCGGCGAAAGCTTTGGAATCGTGCTCCTGGAGGCTATGGCTGCGGGAGCGCCGGTTGTCGCAGGTGATATCCCTGGCTATCGCAGCGTCATACAACATGGAGTAGACGGCGTCTTGACGCCGCCCAAGAACGCGCAGGCGCTGGCGCTCGCCCTGGTGCGTATGATGGCGGACACCGCACTGCGCCGGTCGCTTGCCACTGCTGGCCAGCAGACAGCGCAACAATACGACTGGACTGAAATCGCTTGCCGTGTGCTTCAGGTGTATGAACGGGCTCAAGGAATTGCGCACCCGCAGGACGTACACATGGCCGGGGTGGGAGCTTGACAACGTGATTTCGGAAGCACTGGGTACACGGGTTCGCACGTTCACGGTCGGCATAGGCGAGGCGCTTGCTCGCGCAGGCCTCACACCCAACATGGTAACGACGATCGGTGTTCTCCTTAGCCTGATCGTCGCCGCGGTCATCGCGAGCGGGAACCTCATCGTGGGCGGCGTTCTTTTCCTTGTCGCGAGCGGCTTCGATATGCTCGATGGAGCCGTTGCCCGAGCCGCGGGCACGGTTACGAAGTTTGGCGGTTTCCTCGACTCGACGCTCGACCGCTATTCGGAAACGATCGTGCTCTTCGGGGTGCTCTACTACCTCCTGGATACAGACAACGGAATGGCCGGCCCCTTGCTGGTCTTTGCCGCCACGACTGGATCGCTCCTCATCAGCTACGCCCGCGCGCGCGCAGAAGCTGCAGGCTTTCACGCGTCGGTAGGGCTGCTTGCGCGTCCGGAGCGTGTGGTAATTCTGGCTCTCGGGTTGCTGTTCAGTCAGCTACTCCCAGCGCTATGGGTCCTGGCTATCGGCACGCACCTCACCGTTTTCGCGCGCATCTACCACGTCTGGCGTCTTACGCGAGCAAGTTCTTGACACCAGGGCAACTCATGGAAGACTCGAATCACAGGACAGATAGCCAGCCGGAGGCCCTACCAGACAATCTGGAACCGGCACAAGTCGCCGCTCAGGATGTGGAGTCCGCGGGCCGATCCTGTCTCGTTATCATCGGGCTTGCCTTGTTCATCCTTGTTCTTCTTGTCATCTGGGTTCTGTACACCACGGCGTAAGACAAAACTGACGGGTGCTATGCTGCCGGAACTTCAGCCGCACCGGGAGGGAACTGCAGCACCATGATTGCAGAAGGAAGCGTGTCACCACTTAACGTAGCTGTGCTCCAGATGAATTCTGGTTCCGACAAGGCTGGCAACATCGAGACGGCGCTCGACTTGATCGACCGCGCCGCGGCCAGTGGAGCGCGACTCGTCGTACTTCCTGAAGTTTGGACTTACCTTGGCCCAGACGATGGGAATCGACCGAACGCCGAAGCTGTTCCTGGCCCTGTATCCGAAGTGCTCGCGGATCGAGCGCGTCGCCATGGACTTTACGTCCACGGGGGAAGTTTCCTCGAGACGCGGCAGGACGACCCGGGACTGTACAACACGTCACTCGTGTTCAATCCAGACGGTGACGTCATCGCGCGTTACAGCAAGATCCACATGTTCGATGTCGTGCTGGATGGTGACGCGAAGTACATGGAGTCCGCAACCGTCACGCCAGGTGACGAGATCGTAACGGTAGACATTGATGGCATGCCAGTAGGGCTCGCTATTTGCTATGACCTGCGTTTCCCCGAGCTCTTCCGCATTCTTACGCTCCGAGGCGCCCACACAATCATCCTCCCGGCGGCCTTTACGATGACGACTGGCAAGGATCATTGGGAAGTCCTGATTCGCGCCCGTGCAATTGAGAACGAGGTTTACTTTGTCGCTTGCGGGCAGTGGGGAATGCATCCCCCGGGCAACTGGTGCTATGGCCGATCTATGATCGTTGATCCCTGGGGAACGGTGCTTGCGACAGCTCAGGACGGGGTCGGCATTGCCCAGGCTACCCTGGACGATCAGCGCGTTGCGTCAGTGCGTCGCCAGATTCCCGCTTTGGCGAACCGCCGCCCCGAGGCTTACCAGTGGCCAGAGGAAGCTACAGCTTTCGCCGGCGGCCTCAGATCCCGATAGGGCGGGCGGCTCCTAGCAGCTGGCCGATCATCGGCATGGCCTTAGCCGTGCTGGTGCTATACGGCTGCGTGCGAGAAGCCTCGCCTCCCCCAACGGTGCCTGCCCCGACGCTTGAAGTGGTGATCGCAACTCAGGGACCCCCTCCAGTACCTACGCCGGGCAAGCAGCAGATGTATGAGGTGCGAGAGGGCGACACGCTCTCCGGAATCGCTGCGCGCTTCGCGGTGACTGAGGAGGCAATCCTCAAGCAAAATCCGCAACTCGACCCCAATACGCTCTTCGTCGGGCAGGAACTCATCATCCCACCAGCGCAGCCATAGGTCCGGTTGACCAACCCTGTTCCCCGTGGTATCTTACCTCCACGCTGATCGGAACACTGGTCAGTGATCTCCAAAGTCCACACAGGGTAAAGGAGGTGATGCCCATGAGTAGTCACGGTACCGAGGGCATCGCGGTGGAGGTTTCCTGCCGCTAGGCAGACACCACCGTGATGCCACACGGAATAAAGGCCGGGCCAATTGGCCCGGCCTTTATGTTTTGGTGAGAACTGATCGCTATTCGGGGCTTTCCTCGCCTGGAGCGGTAGACTGAGCCGCATCGTCGTCGGCAGCGTCTGCGGCCTCATCGGCTTCCTGCGCCGCCATCGGGGCCATCTGCGCGACGATCTCATCGCCGTCTGTCACCACCTCAACGCCTGCAGGCATCACGAGATCGCGAACGTGAAGCGAATCGCCCACATTCTCCAGTCCCGAAACATCCACATCCAACTGCGCGGGGATGACCGATGGCAATGCTTCGACTTCAACGTCAGTGCGAAGCTCGGTGAAAATCGCCTGCGATGAACTCACGGCGTTGTGCAGCACGAGCGGCACCATGGCCCGGATCGGGCGCCGGAGGTTCGGAGCGAAGAAATCGATGTGCAGCGGATTCCGCCGCACAGGATCTACCTGCACTTCACGAATGAATACTGACTCCGCACCGCCATCCCACTGCAGATCGAACAGCGTCGAATGCCCATGGGACTGGTAGAACTTCATGAAATCGCGGCGATCAACCATCACCGAAACCGTGCCATCAACGACCGGTCCATAAACGACGCCAGGGACCAGTCCCTCCCGCCGAAGCCGGCGCACTTGCTTTCCTGTTACCGTTCGCATTTGAGCGGGAAACGAAAACTTTGCCATCACCCTACCTGCTCGCATATCCGACAACTCGGTGAGCCCATGGGTCACTGAGCAAACACGCGCACGCAGACAAGCCGAAGCTGGCGCTACGGCGCGACCGCGAATCATAGCATGATTGCGTATCGACGTCTGATAGGCCCAATCCTTGACGCTCTCCCATGCTCTACGTACTATCAGCCGAGCCTTTCACAGACATAGGTTTGCCGTTTCGAAGTCTTGAACGTCCGTCGGGTCCAGCGTTGCTCGGTTCGTCACATCGACGTGGCTAGCCCTAGACCCGGCGTTGTTGCCGTTTCCCGGCAGCCTCCAGGAAATCGATCCGCTGGAGGCAATGAATGGAGGGCTCCTGATGGGGCGCTACCTGATCCGGAGACTCCTCGTCTCCATTGTCACGCTCGTTGCCATCAGCATGGTGGTTTTCGGCATCCTGGCCATTGCGCCAGGCGATCCGCTCGCGGGCTTCGCCAGCAACCCCAATGTGCCCCCTGAGTTGCGAGAACGCATCCGCAAGACCATGGGGCTGGACGATCCGATCCACGTGCAATACGCCAAGTGGGCCACCGCGTACGTGCAGGGTGACTGGCTGCAGTCCTACTCGGCGAAAGTTCCAGTCCGTGACTATGTGCTCTCCCGGCTCCCTACGACTTTGAAAATATCCGGCTCAGCGTTCCTGCTCAGCATCCTCATCGCCGTACCGATCGGAGTTCTTTCGGCGATCAAGCAGTACTCGGTCTTTGACCAGGTCGCCACGACGTTTGCGTTCCTTGGCTTCAGCTTGCCGACCTTCTTTACCGGCATCCTCATGATCTTGTTGTTCAGCGTATACCTCGGCTGGCTGCCCTTCGTGTACGACTCCGAGGTGCGCGGATTCTGGCCTAATGTCAAGCAATCCATCATGCCGGTTGCGGTACTGGGTCTGGCCGGCGCAGCGCAGCTCATGCGCTTCGTCCGCGCAGCGATGCTCGAAATCATCAGCCAGGACTATGTGCGCACAGCAAGAGCGAAGGGACTGCGTGAGAACTCCGTCGTCCTCCTGCACGCCATGCGTAACGCGCTGATACCTGTCGTGACCGTCCTGGCGTTGCAGATTCCGGAGGTATTCGGCGGAGCCATCATCACTGAACAGATTTTCCGGATTCCTGGTATTGGCCGGGCGCTCATAGACGGAATCTACAGCAAGGACGTTCCGGTCGTCATGGCCATCACGTTCGGGATTGCCGTCCTCGTCGTGGTCTTCAATATCATCGCTGACATTCTCTACGCGGCGCTCGATCCACGAATCAGGCTGTCCTAGACCCGGCGCCTGCAGGAGACTCCACTGTGCTACACCAACATCGTCATTCAAAACTTGGGCAGGGCATGGTCAGTGACGTCGAGGAGAGGCTCATATGACCCAGAGCCTGGACATGCCAGTCAACCGGACCGCCACAACCGTTCCAGGCACAGCGACTGGCGCCAACGTGGAGGCGATACCGGAGCAAGCCTTGCCCAGCCCGCCCACGCTGGGTCTCCACTCAAAGCCCCAGCGCTCCCTCTGGAGCAACGCCTGGCGCCAGTTTCGCAGGCACAAGCTTGCGATGGCGGGACTTGTGACGTTCGTGTTCCTGCTCATCACAACATTTCTCGGTTCACCGCTGTATCCCCAGGAAATAGACGTTATCGACTTCTCGGTCAGCGGAACGGGGATCTCACTGGCCCACCCCATGGGGACCGATTCCATGGGCCAGGACATTCTTGCTCGCGTCCTGTGGGGCGGGCGGATTTCCCTCGCTGTAGGCATCGTGGCCGCGCTCATCGCAATTCTCGTTGGAACAGCCATAGGCTCAGCCGCGGGTTTCTTTGGAGGGCCGATAGACACGCTCCTGATGCGCCTGACCGATCTCTTCATCTCCCTGCCGCAGATTCCCTTGCTCCTGGTTATCAGCTTCCTGTACCGCCCGGTTTTCTACGAGTTCTTCCAGAAGCGAACGGGAAGTGGCGCAACCGGCGTATTCGTCATGATCGTGGTCGTCATCGGGCTCCTCAACTGGATGCCGACATCTCGGCTCGTTCGCGCAAGCTTTATGTCGACAAAAGAAAAGGAATTCATCGAGGCAGCGCGCTCGATTGGCGCTACCCGAACCTCCCAGATGTTCAAGCACATCTTGCCGAACGTTATGAGTCCGATCATTGTGGCGGCGACTCTCGGGGTCGGCGCGGCCATCATCGCCGAGTCCGCTCTTTCGTTCCTTGGGCTGGGATTCCCCTCAGATATTCCGACCTGGGGCAGCATGCTCTACGAGGCAAAGGACCGTTTTGAGCTTGCACCCCATGAGGCCATTTTTCCTGGCATGATGATCTTTCTGACTGTGCTGTCGGTGAATTACATTGGCGATGGGCTGCGGGACGCTCTTGACCCGCGGAAGACGCTCTAGACCTGGATCTCCTGGCAATGGTGGAACATCAGCGGGATCTCTCCCCGTACTCCTGGAAAGACTTCAGCCGCTTTGTTGAGGTCGCCCCCGTGCAACAGGGTTGGCTGGTCCTGTGGGGCTGGTTTCATGATCAAGGGGCGAGACGGGAGCTCGCCGGAAATCGCACCTATGCTGACCTCCAAGGCGCGCGGCGGCGCGTGGCGGACGCGGTCCTCGAACTCACCCGTGATCCAGCGCTCGTTATGGAAGCTCTCACGCAGTTTGATCGCACCCGGTTCCAGCGTTTCCCCTGAGCAAGACTGCGAAAACGAAATCGCTGGGCACGGCGTGCGAGAATCAAGCATGGGCGATTCTCGCAACAGCGGTAGCAATACTCGGAGCATTGCGATCATTGGCGCGGGCGCGCTTGGGTCCATTTTCGCTTCCGCTTTGATGAAGGCGGGAAATGCCGTGACCCTCCTCGGCCGGCGGCCGGCGCCCGAGATCACGGTCTGTGAGCCGCCATGCACCATCCAGGGGCCGCCGCTGACCGTGGAAACCGACCCGGCCGTGGTTGCGAACGCGGAGTTTGTGCTCGTACTCGTCAAGACCTACGACTCGGTCTTCGCAATCCGGAACATCGCCCCCTACCTGCATACCGATTCCACCTTGGTCACGCTGCAGAACGGCCTTGGCAATGCAGAACTCATTCGAAAACACGTACCTACCGCTCAGCGAGTGTTGGCAGGCGTGACCTCGCAAGCAGCGCGGAGGGTTTCACCGGGACTGATTCTGCACACGGGCGTTGGCCCTACGTTGATTGGGTACACGGGTGAAACTGATCACGTCGCGGCAGACTGCCTTGCCGCGGCACTCGCCGGTGCTGGGCTGCCTGCCGCTGTCACCGCCGATATCGACCGGTCCATCTGGCAAAAGGTCGCCATTAACGCTGCGATCAATGGACTGACTGCCGTAGCCGGTGTACCGAATGGTGACTTGGTATCCCGGGTTTCCCTCTACGATGCGGCCGAAGCCCTGGTCGAGGAAGCAGCTTTAGTCGCTTCTGCTCACGGGTACGACCTGGGCTCTATCCACCATGCGTTGCGAGAAACCATTTCCGCCACGGCCGCGAACCGCTCTTCTATGCTGCAGGATGTGGACGCGAATCGGCGGACAGAGGTTGATGCGATTTACGGCTCGCTGATTGGGGCGGGTCGAACGAAGGGGCTGGCGTTGCCGGCGCTGACGGTCATTGACGCCCTCGTACGCAGTGTCTCCGGTTACGACAAAGGCGGGGAGGAATCAACATGAGTTCCGCAAGTAACGCAGAAAGACAAAAACTGACGGCCGTTGACATCCGCGCACGGAAAAACGGTCCAAAACTCACCATGCTGTCTCTCTATGACTTTCCATTCGCTCGGCTAGCAGAGCAGGCAGGAATTGACATCATCCTGGTTGGCGACTCTCTGGGGATGGTGGTACATGGCTTCGATTCGACCGTTCCTGTCCGCCTCGACGACATCATCTACCACGCTCGTGCCGTTCGCAGGGGCGCTCCCAAGACCCACATCGTTGCAGACATGCCATTCCTCACCTACCACATCGACACGCCGCGCGCCATTGAGAGTGCGGGACGCCTTCTCCAGGACGGCGGGGCTGATTCGGTCAAGCTTGAGGGTGGCCGCGAGATCGCTGACCGCGTCGCTGCGATCGTGAGCGCCGGCATCCCGGTGATGGGTCACATAGGGTTGACGCCGCAATCCGCAGGTGCCCTTGGAGGATTCCGGGTGCAGGGACGGGACGCCGCGTCCGCGCGGGAAATCCTGGACGATGCACGTGCAATTCTGGACGCCGGAGCCTTCGCCACCGTCGTAGAGGTCATTCCTGCCGAACTCGGTGCGATGATTTCCAGGGAAGTAAGCATTCCAACAATCGGCATCGGCGCCGGGCCAGACTGCGACGGACAGGTACTCGTTGCCCACGACATGCTCGGCTTGCAGGAGCGCATCATCGGCCGCTTTGCCAAGGTCTACGTGGAGGCTGGCAACGCCATCGAACAGGCATTCGCCGAGTACGCCCGAGAGGTGCAATCGGGGGCCTTCCCCGATGAGGAGCACTCATACCGCATGCCAGCCCAAGCCCTGTCAGAACTCGAGAACCCGGCTCCGTGACGGCCTTCGTTGTTTGGAACCAAGATGAACTACCCATGTCTCGAAGGGGCTCATGGGGACTCGTACCGACGATGGGCGCGCTGCACGCTGGACATCTCACCCTCATCGCGCGGGCCGCTGCCGAAAACGACACAACGGTCGTGAGTATCTTCGTGAATCCGGCTCAATTTGGAAGTGCAGCGGATCTTTCCCACTATCCACGAAATCTCGATGATGACATCGCGAGTGCGACTTCTGCCGGGGCCAGCATTATCTACGCGCCCCATGCTTCTACGGTCTACCCGCCGGGGTTTTCCACCTGGGTTGAGCCGGGGTCACTCGCTGATCGGTGGGAGGGCAATAGCCGGCCCGGGCACTTTCGCGGAGTCGCGACCGTCGTCTCCATTCTCCTGAACACGGTGCGGCCAGACCGTAGTTACTTCGGCGAGAAGGATTTCCAGCAACTCCAGATCATTCGCCGCATGCATCGTGATCTGGGGTTACCAGGTCAGATCGTCGCCTCGCCGACTGTTCGAGATATGGACGGTCTGGCCCTCTCATCTCGCAACGCTCGGCTCAGTTCCGACGGCCGGTTGAAGGCACGCGCGATCCCCATGGCAATGGCAATGATCGCGGAGGCTGCTCAACGTGGAGTTCGCGCGAGTGAAGGTCTTGATGCCGCAGGCCGCCAGATACTCGATCACCAGAACCTGAAACTCGACTACCTCGCGATTGTCGATGCGCCAACCCTGGAACCCGTCGATGTGATTCAAGACAGCGGCCGTGTCCTGATCGCTGCAGAAATCGACGGAGTGCGCCTGATCGATAACATCGCCATTTCATGAGATGCCGCGGAGATTGAAGGTCACGCACCAGAATGAGCATCACGATGGAAATTGCCATCGCCAAGACGAACAAGTACGCCTCGCGGGAGAGCGGCGACACGGCCGAAATCGTCGAGCGGCCTGGTGGCGGCATGTCCGTGATTCTGGCAGACGGTCAGGGCTCGGGCCGAGCCGCCAAGTCCTTAAGCATGCAAGTGACTGCGAAGGTTGCCGCACTCCTCAAGGAAGGAGTTCGAGACGGGGCCGCCGCCCGGGCCGCAAATGACTTCCTCTTCGCGGTACGTCACGGACAGGTTTCCGCAACCCTCGATATTCTTTCCGTAGACCTCAAGACGAACACCGTTGCGATCACGCGAAACGGCGACACCGCGTGCATTATCGAAACGCCAGAAGGGGTGCGCACGTATCGGGAGGCCGAGCGTCGGCTCGGCCTCCACAACCGGACCCGCCCATGGATTGCCGAAGAGCCGATTGTTCCAGGTTTACGCGTGCTGCTTGTGAGCGACGGCATCGCGAACGCTGGTCAGCGCTCTCAACTCGTCCCCTGGGATTTGGCCGATCTTGCCGCGTTCATACCGCGCGATCAGCCCGCGATTGCACTTGCTGACGGTATCCTGGCTGAGGCGATTCGTCGCGACATGGGCCGACCAGGCGATGACATGAGTGTAGTGGCGCTCATCTTGCGTGAACCCGAGCCCGCCCCACTGGTTATCCGCCGCATGAGCGCTGAAGTCCCAGTTCCCTGAAGAGTAGGTGCTATGACCGATAGCGAACCTGAGACCGCAACTGGAACTAGAGTCGTCGTGGTTGGCACGTGTGCCTCCGGCAAAACCACACTGGTCGAGGCTTTGCGCGCTCATGGTTATGAGGCAGCGGTTTCAGCCCAGGAACACAGCGCTGTCCCACGACTCTGGGAACGGACCGAGCCGGATGTGTTGATCGCGCTGATCGCCGACATCGACGCCGTCCGAGAGCGGCGAGACGAGTCCTGGCCAGGATGGCTGCATGACGTACAGGAGGAACGGCTCGCCAACGCGCACGATGCCGCGGATTTGATTATTGATACGTCAGATCTCGGAGCTGACGAGGTCGCTCAACGGGCGATCCAGTTCCTCCTGAACCGCAAATCTGCCTAATTGCTTGTGAATCGCTCCCCAGGGTGCCCCGGCAAAAAGGCGTAGGCCCCCGTCTTGGTCAGCAGCTCCGTTTCGTGCCGCACCGTATCTTCCAGGAGCGAGAGCAATGGATTCGGCGGCGTGGCCTCGAGAAGCCGCTGCCTGGTCTCTAACGGCATCGGTAACGTCGAAGCCACCGCGTAGGCAAACGTCACTGGGTCTTCGTCGAACTCCCGAAGGGTGGCTTCGCGAGCCAGCGCCTGGTTGTACTCGGCGAGATAACGAGCGAGATGGCCGTGAATCCGTCGAACTGCATCCCTCATCCAGGGCTCTGCCTCCGGTGAGTCTTGCGTGTCAAGCCATTTCACAGTGCCAACCATATACGTTTCATCCCAGTCGCTTTGAAGAACCTTGAATCTCCGTGCTCCTTTAACCACGAGATTGCTCCGGCCGTCCGGCAACGTGACGTGCTCCACGTTGATCGCCGACGTGCCAACGTCGTGGATCTCGGGCTGTTCGCCCACTTCACTACCGCTCCTGGCTAACACGACACCGAAGCACGGAGTTTGTTCGGCGCGGCGAGCGAGCATAAGCCGGTAGCGAGCCTCGAAAACATGGAGCGGAAGCAAGTCACCGGGGAATAGAACGGTCCGCAGAGGAAAGATCGGAAGTCGTTCAGTCATGGCTTCCCTGGTATGGGTTCGCAAGTATCGAGAACAACGTCTTTTGGACGCAGGGCAGGCGCAGGGCTATCATCGGCATCATGAAGACGCTTCTACGCCTCCACCGTCGTACGCTTTTTCTCAGTTCCGCAGCAGTCCTTGCTGGGCGCTTCATTGGGACATTGCCGCGTCACGCGGCAGCTCAGGACGCGACGCCCCAGTCTGATCAGTCAATCGTTCTTCACGCCAATCGCGTACCAGGCAACTCCAATCCTACTGGAGAGCAAGTCCTGAGGCTCGCTGGAACGACCCTCGATCCCGTTCCGTTGGACCCCGCATTCGCGCGAGATGTCAACTCCGCGTTCATGAGCCGCCAGGTCTTTCGTGGCCTGACGAAGTTCGATGAGAACCTCGAGCCCACTCCTGAGCTGGCCGAGACGATAGAGATCTCCGCGGATGGGTTGAGCTACCGCTTCACCCTCAGTGACGACGCGGGGTTTGCCGACGGGCGACCCATTACCGCGGAAGACGTCGTGTACTCCCTCCGTCGAGCCCTGGATCCACAGACGGCGCAGGACGCAGGCACGGCTCTGGCGGGCCCGTCGTATCTGAATGATATTTCCGGCGCAGCCGAGTTTATCTCTGGCGAATCTGACGAGTTACCTGGGCTGGTTGCCATTGACGACAAGACAGTCGAGATTACCCTTGAAGAACCCCGCGCAACCTTCCTCATGAAGCTCGCTTCTGCTCCTGGCGCAATCGTTGACCAAAACGATGTTGAACGTGGCGGCGAATGGTGGCGTGATCCGAATGCGTCCGGCCCCTTCGTCGTTTCGTCGTGGGAGCCAAACGTCGAACTTCGCCTCGGCCGTAATGACAACTATGTCGGCGGACCGCCGGACCTGGAGGAGGTTACGTTCCGGATTGGGCCCAGCGCTTCAAACCCTTTCAACCTCTACCAGGCGGATGAGATCGATACCGCCCAGGTTCCGATTCTCGCCATAGACCGGGTCGCTGATCCTGGCAGTCCACTCTTCGCCGAGTTGACCGTATCGCCCATGCTCTCGACACAGTACATCGCGTTTCGCGACGATGTCCTGCCGATGGATGACCCGGAGATTCGGCGTGCGATTGAACTCGCATTTCCGCGATGGAAGGTGGCGGATATTTTGCTCAACGGTCAGCAAACCGCTGCCCACGGGATGATTCCTCCAGGTACTCTGGGACGAGACTGGCCGGCTGCTGCCGCGGAGCCAGACCTGGAGGCCGCCAGGGAGGCCATCACGAGCTCGTCCTACGGAAGCGCGGACAGAGTGCCTCCGATCCGGATTTATGGCGCGACGCCATTTGCCTCTGAAGCCCTGCGAGACGTGCTTGAGGACGAGCTGGGGCTCCGGATTGAAGTCATGGACGTTCACTGGCCACAGTTCAATGCAGGCCTTGCCTCCCGTTCGTTCCCGGCGTTCGAGCTGACCTGGGTGGCGGATTTCCCGGACCCGGAGACGTTCCTCTGGAATCTCTTTGCCACAGGCTCGCCAGACAACTACTCGGACTACAGCAATCCGGATTACGACGCCCTGCTCGCGCAAGCAGCCAGGACATTTGATACAAATGAGCGAGCGGAACTCTATGCTGAAGCGGAAGCCTTGCTCCTGGCCGACAATGTCGTCCTGCCCATCGCGCACGACATCCGCTTCACGTTGACAAAACCCACAGTCAAGGGATTGAAAATGACGCCGCTCGGCCAGCTCTACCTTGAGTCGGCCTGGCTAGAACACTAGGTGTCCGAAGTGTTGATGCCGGTTACCGCGAGCGCGACAGCCGTGCCGCTAACTGAGAGTGATATCCCACGGTTGCGACTTCCCGGTCGGCGGGGTAACGAGCATATGCGGGATACGCTACAGTCCCACCCTGGACGATCGGTCTGGGTTCCGGGCACGCTCGAGCACCTGCTGATCGGTAAGTGGCGCCACCGGCCCGAGATTTCCAGCATCGAGGAAATCAGCGCGGTGCGGCATCTTCCTTCCCTGGTCGAACGGGCCATCGCTCAGTGTCATCTGCATGGTGATGAGCTTTTGCTGGCCCTGGAACTGGAATCGCATCGAGGACGTTCGCGCCTTGAACGAGCCGGGCTGGCGCCGCTCGAAGACGTCATCACGTATGAGATAGAAGCGGCGCGTCTCCCTCGAGTGCAGAGGGCAGGACTTTACGCCGCACCGGTATTTCGAGAAGATACTGCACTCCTGCGTCAACTCCTCGCGCTCGATAATGCCGCCTTCCCGTGGCTGTGGCGAAACAGCCTGGAAGAGTTCTGGGAGTATCTCGAGACACCTGGGGTGCAGATCCACGCGGTGTATGCCGCAGACGACCTCGTCGCGTACATCGGCGTCACCGAGTTTGAAGGCTGGGGGCACATCGATCGGGTTGCAGTAGAACCCGATCGGCAGGGTGAGGGTCTTGGACACGCGGCCGTCGCGCTGGGGCTGGATGCGCTCCGGAGGGGCGGAGCACGCCGAGTGGGTCTGAGTACCCAGCGTTCGAATGTGCGCTCACAACGTCTCTATGAACGCCTGGGCTTCCTGAGAACTCCGGAGCTGGACTACCACCTGTATGGAGCCTGGACAGGTGCACCGCCAAAGGCGGCTCAGTAATAGCAAACAGGGAAGGACGACATCAGCCCCATGGGCAGCTCATTTGGCAAGATCTTCCGCCTCACGACCTGGGGTGAGTCGCACGGACCGGCCCTTGGTGTCGTCATTGAAGGTGTGCCGGCCGGCATCAAGATCGAGGTCGGAGACATCCAGGCTGAGCTAGCTCGCAGACGCGTTGGCCAGAGCAAAGTAACGACTCCTCGTGACGAGAAAGACGCCGCCGAAATACTCTCAGGCGTCTTTGAGGGCCGAACGACTGGGGCGCCGGTCTCCATCATCACCTACAACAAGGACGCCGATTCCTCAAAGTACGACAATTTGCGCGATGTTTTTCGGCCGGGGCACGCTGACTTCACTTACTGGGCCAAGTATGGCCACCGGGACCACCGGGGCGGCGGCCGCTCCTCGGCTCGCGAAACCTGGGGGCGGGTAGCGGCAGGAGTGTTCGCCAGGAAGATTCTTGCCTCCGTAGGTGCCGAGGTCTACGGATACGCCCGAGAGATCGGCGGCATCGAAATGCAAACGTTTGATCGCGACGAGATCGAACGCAACATTGTGCGCTGCCCCGATCCTGTTGCAGCCGCGGCGATGGTCGACGCCATTCTCGCGGCCAAGGAGGAGTTCGACAGCCTCGGCGGCGTGGTTGAAGTCCGTGGCGTCAACGTGCCTCCTGGCCTTGGCGAGCCAACCTTCGACCGCCTGGACGCCTTGATTGCGCAGGCCATGATGAGCATTCCAGCGACGAAAGGCGTCGAGATCGGAGAGGGATTTGCAACGGCACGTTCCCGTGGCTCGTTGAACAACGATGCGTTCTACGCCGAGAACGGCCGTGTGCGCACCGTCACCAACAGCGCCGGGGGCACGCTTGGTGGCATCTCCTCCGGCGAAGAAATTGTTGTCCGCGTCGCCATCAAGCCTACATCGTCTGTCGCGCGTGAGCAGCAGACGGTTGATGTCAATCTCGAGCCGCGCACGATCCTCGTCGAGGGACGTCACGACCCGTCTGTCGTGCCCCGGGCCGTACCTGTTGTGGAAGCCATGCTGGCCATCGTCCTGGCAGATCTCCTGCTGCAGAACCGGGCCGCGCGAATCTAACTGCCATCTGCGTTGCGCGCCACGACAAGGATACGGTCGCTCATATCGCTGAGCGGCGAGCCATCATAGTTACCGGCCAGGCTCACGTCGGTAAACTCGGCAAGTTCGAGCATCAGGTTGATTTCCGCCGGCGTCACCCACCGCATGGGGAACTCAGTGCGGTGGCGAGCTACGACGCCCGCAGCGCCGATTTCGTCGTACCACACCTCGCTTGCAATGAGCTGGTTAGTCCAGTCAACCGTCCGCGAGGAGAACTTGGAGACCATGCCGCTCCCGTGCTCCCAGGAGCCTTCTTGCATGACGCGTCCGTCAAAGCCAGCCAGGGCGTCCGGAATTGCGTGAAGCACATCGACCGCCAGCAGGCCGCCCGGCCGCAGTGCCCGTGCAGCCTGCTTCAGGACTCGCCGCTGCGCCATCGGTTCATCGACGTGCAGAAGCCCGTTGAGCGGAATGATCACGAGATCGAAGGGTCCCGCGACCAGCTCAGAAAGATCCTGCATGTTGCCGTGGACGACGGTGATGTCTCCGCGTAATATCGCGCTTTGTAGCCTGGTCCGCGCGCGATCCAGCATCGCCGCTGAAGAGTCGACACCTACTACCCGATTTCCCGCAGCGACGAGCGGAGCAAGTAGGCGCCCACTGCCGCAGCCGAGTTCCACCACACGAGGTCCTGCAACCTCGGTGAGGTGGAGATACCACTCCACGTCGTCCTCGAACTGATCGTGCTCACTGTCATAGAACGCGGCAATCGGTGCGTACGCTTCCACGCATCCTCCTCAATAGGTCTACGCCACGGGTGGCGATTGACGCACCAGAAGCTGATTCCTATAGTGCAATGATGGCAGCCAGAACTTCGACGTCCAATCAAGCCCCGTCTCGCCTCGGTGACCGTGTCGTCACCAGCAATCGCCGCGCGTTTCACGACTTCCAGATTCTGGAGCAGGTCGAAGCGGGCATTGTGCTCACTGGAACCGAAATCAAGTCGATCCGCGAGGGCAAGGCAACCATAAGCGAGGCCTATGCACGCATCGAGAACGGCGAGCTCTGGCTGATCGGCTCAACTGTCTCACCCTACAGCCATGGGAACCGCGCAAATCACGCAACGGACCGGCCGCGCAAACTCCTGGTACACCGTCGCCAGCTCAACCAGTTGCGGGAAGCCATTGAACAGAAGGGGCTCACCCTGGTCCCGCTGCGGTTGCATCTCAAGAATGGCCGGGCCAAGCTCGATGTCGGCATCGCCCGTGGTAAGAAGCTCTATGACAAGCGAGATGCCGAGGCTGATCGGCAGTCCCGGCGCGACATGGACCGTGCTCTACGTGATCGTAGTTAGGAGACCAGCACCGTGCTTCTGCACACTGTTCTGATCCGGCCGAATGCTGGCGCGAGCGATTCAGGCTTCGAGTCCCTCGCTACGCAGACGACCAAGATCGCTGAACGGCTCTGTGGCCCAGACAACTTCAATGTTGGTCCAAACAGTACGCTCGAGCCGCTCGATCAGGGGTACACGTTCGGCTTCATCCTGCGCTTTGCCGACCGCGATGCACTCTCTGCATATCACGGAGATCCGGAACACGACCTGCTCAGCCAGCGCATTCAGGAGCTGGCCGAGACAGTTCTGGTGTTTGACCTGGAAACCTAGCGTCGGTTCCGCAGAACGTATGCTGCCAATCCGCCCGCCACAAGCGCCGCAATCACCATCGAAAGCGGTAGTAGTGCGGCAGTCGGCGGTGGCGCTACCCGCATCTCGCTCCCACGCATGACTGCGCGGCCAATCCCAATCGCCAGGTGCACTGGGAGATAAATCGCCGGTACCATCAGTGCCCAGCCGCCGCTGTGGTCACCACCCAGAAGCACGACAGCGGCTCCCGCTATAGCAAAGCTGGCAATAGCCACCGCGAACGTGCCTGGGCGTATCACTGCGCCAAGCAACCCACCGCCGATGATCGCCGCGAGCCAGGCTGCGGGCAGCCGCTGCGGTTTGGGGAGTGACATCGCCAGAAGCACTCCAGAGCCAACCCAGATCAGCGCGCCAACGCCGTTCAGTGCTCGCGCTGCGGAGCCACCAACGATGATCGCAAGGGCAACCACCAGTCCGGCAACAACCAAACCCGCAGCAGCCATCTGCCACCGCTGGACACCGTTTTGAGAACGTTCTACCGCGAGAGCCATCACGTAAACCTCCATCCCTACGCTAGACGCCGGGTGGCACTGCCGTCAACGGGTTCCCGCCGCTATACTTTGGAATAGAGCACGTGCCCTCGTAGCTCAACGGATAGAGTGTCTGGCTTCGAACCAGAAGGTTGGGGGTTCGATTCCCTCCGAGGGTACCGAGTATTCCCCAGATCAGATAGGCAGATTGAGAGCGCTGGTGCCTGGCCAGCGCTCTTGTGTCGTCTCACGGGTATGGCGTGGTCGTCCGAAAGGGCGAGACGAGAGCCAAATACCATCCTGCACTGGCGCCTCATCACCAGATCACGATGCGGTCTTCTGGCACCAGGTACATGGGATCACCTGGAGCAATACCAAACGACTCGTGGAAAGCGTCGTGGTTCCGAAGTGGGTGGACTGCGCGGATCACCGAGGGTGCGTGCGTATCCGAGGCCAGTTGCGCAGCAAGCGCTTCATCCCGAATCGCGGAACGCCACACGGACGCGGCGGAGATGAAGAACCGCTGATCAGGCGTGAACTCCGACTCCATCAAATTGGTGGAGGAGTCCCCTGAGGTCAACCTGGATTGCAGTGCGTCGTACGCGACCTGGATACCACCGAGGTCGGCTACGTTTTCTGCAAGCGTGCGCTCACCGTCTAGTTCTGTGCCCGCAACGCTCAACTCACCGTACTGCTCGACAACCAGGTTGTTGAGTTCAGTGAAGTTCTTCGCGTCCTCCTCGGTCCACCAATTGCTGAGTACCCCCTCCCCGTCGAACTGAGAACCCAGGATGTCGAATCCGTGCGTGATCTCGTGACCAATCACGAAGCCAATAGCGCCCAGGTTGGCCGCCACGTCGCCATTTGCGTCGAAAAGCGGAGCCTGCAGGACAGCAGCGGGAATGATGACTTCGTTGTTCACGGGGTTGTACATGGCGTTCACGGTCTGCGGAGGGAACGGCCACTCCTGGCGATCAGTGGGTTCGCCAACCTCGGCGAGACTCTCGCGGTAGCTTGCTGTAAACGCGCTCAACGCGGAGGCAAAGTAGGAATCGCCGATAGCCACATCCTCGTAGGTGTCCCACATATCTGGATAGCCGACCTTGACTCGCATGGAATCGAGCTTTGCAAGAGCGGCCGACCGCGTTTCCGGGGTCATCCAGGCGTTCTGCTGCAATCGGACGCGGAAGGCATCGACTACCTCCTGCGCCAGTTGCTCCCCCTCCAACCGTGCTTCCGGACTGAAGTGCTCGGCAACATACATCTGGCCAAGTGCGTCACCAAAGAGCAGGTTGACCTGATCGAGGATTCGGCCCTCAATCGGCGCTTGCGCGTCGAGCCCGCTCATCGCTCCTCCAAAAAAGGCGAAGGCAATCTCCTCGGTCGTCTGATCCAGCGCGGAACTGGACGACCAGAGAAGCTGCAGAGCCAGGTAGTCCTTGATCACCTCAAGCGGCGTGCTGTCCATGATGTCGGTGAGACTCGTCATGTACCGTTCCTCGGTCACGGTCACGTGGTCAGTCTGCAGCGCTAATGTGTCGAAATACCCGTTCCAATCCATGGCGGGATAGAGCTGTTCAAGATCCCGTACCGATGTCTCGATCAGGATCTTGTTGAAGTCGACTGATTCGTCCTGAGACCAGGTCGCCTGAGCGAGCTCAGATTCGAATGCAAAGACGAGTTCGGCTGCACGCTGGGGATCATCTTCCACCTGGCCGCTACGGGAGAGCAGCGCCGCTGCAGCCCCGATGTAGGCGCGCGGCACCGGTTGATTCGGCGCATCATCGACCAGGTAGTACTCCCGGCTGGACATCCCGAGTGATGGCCCGCTCAAGTAGGCGATGGTCTCACCATCGCCCCGCGCGTCTGGCCCCGGATTTATGACGAAGAATCCTGGCACGTTCTGGAATATCGACGCGCGGAGGAACGTATGAAGCTCCTCGGAGTCTGAGATCGCCTCAATCTCATCCAGCGTCCCCTGGATCGGGGCCATGCCCGCCTGGTTTCGTGCATGGACATCCACCCCTTGCTGAAACAGCCTGACAGCCTTCCAGGTGTCACTTTCCAGGAGCAATGACGGGTCGTCAGCTTGTGCTTCCAGCAGCTTGACCAATTGCAGCCGTGTCTGGCCGTCGAGCATAGTCATCGTGTCCCAGGCTGGAAGATCTGCCGGGATTTGGGCCTGATTTAACCACCCGCCGTTGGCATAGCGGTAGAAATCGTCCGCGGGATCTACCGATCGATCCATGCCTGCCAGCGTGTCGGCATGAAGCATGGGCTCGCTGGCGAACGCTGGTGCGGCCTGATCTACAACGGTAGCTGTGAGTAAAAGCAAGAGGCCCAATCTAACCATTCTGGCTCGGGCTGATTTCAACATGAGGAGGCTCCTTCAAGTCCGGCAGGTGGTGGAGACATCCTCCTGAGCATCGCCGAACTGCTTCTAGACAGAAGCAGCTTCACAGGCACGTTGTGTGTCAATTGCGGAACAAGGCCACGAAGAGGCAATCCGCCTTGGATGTTCAGGTACAGTTCGCCGGCTAGCGCGCAAGGAGCGGAGGAAGAATGCGGGCCTACATTCTCTCGATTGGCAGCGAGCTAATCGGCGGTCACCTGACGGACACCAATGCGACCTTTCTGGCACAGGAACTCGTCGCGAAAGGCATTGAACTCCTCCACGTCGTGCAGGTCGGTGATGACCTACCGCGGCTCGTCTCCGTACTGGAAGGCGCGACCGCCGATGCTGACCTTGTCATCTGCACAGGTGGTATCGGTCCGACCGACGACGACCTCACTCGTGAGGCCATTGCCGCCATTGCTGGCGAGACCCCAGTCGTTGACGAAGCGGTGGTGGAAGGCATTCGAGACTTCTTTGCCCGTCGTGGCATTGATATGCCCGCGCGCAATGCCAAGCAGGCTTGGATTATTCCGTCAGTAGAGGTATTACCCAACCCCGTTGGTACCGCCCCGGGATGGTTTGCCCGTGTAAATGGGGCCATCGTGGTGGCCATGCCCGGTGTGCCGCGCGAGATGACGCGGATGTGGCGAGAGCAGGTTTCGCCCAGGCTGAGCGATCAAACCGGAGGCGCCGTCTTCCGTTCCATGAACCTGCGCACGCTCGGCATCGGTGAATCCGCCGTATCCGAAATTCTCGACGAGATGACTCAGCGCCCCTGGCCATACATTGGCACCTACGCCAAGAACGACGGCGTCCACGTCCGCGTCACTGCCAGGGCCGACTCTGCTGAGCAAGCTGATGAGGAACTCGCGGAGACAGTCGCCGAAATTCGTGCCCGCCTCGGGGAGTACATCTATTCCGAGGATGAGCGCTCTCTCGCGCTCGTGCTCCTGGACTCCCTCACTGATCGAGGCCTGACCATCAGCGTTGCGGAAAGTGGTACGGCTGCCCGCTTCGGTTCGTTCCTGCTTGCAGAGCCAGCGGCGAGCGGCGTGGTCCTCGCCGTCACGTCAACGGCGCTCGAAACGGGGCCTCCTTCGGCCTTCTCACTTTCCCAGGAAGCATGCAGTCAAACTGGAAGCGATGTAGGCGTGGGAGTAGTTCTCAAGAGCGCTCCGGTGGAACTGGGGCTCTACGAGGGCGTGGTCGAGGTCACGGTGAGCGGTGCACTGCAAAACAGCGCATCCTTCCCTATCCGTGCCGCGTTCATCGAAATCCAGCGGCGCTCAGCCATGCACGCCGCGGACGTGCTCCGCCGTGCAATGCTCTAGCCAGTGCTCCGAGCGCGCCAATCGATGATAAGTTCTTCCTGCCTCGACAGCATCGCTGCCCGCTGCTCAAGACTATTGTCCTGCCAGCCGAGCAGATGCAGCACGCCGTGAGCTATCAGAAACTCGACTTCCTGCGCTGGAGAGTTTCCCCACTCTGCGGCGCGTGTGCGGGCATGGTCGGCCGAAATAGCGAGATCGCCTCCCAATATTTCGTCGCTGTAGGGGAAGGTCATGATGTCCGTCGGTTCGTCGATCCCCATGAACTGGAGATGCAATGTCTGAAGTTTATCGTCACTGATGAGTGCCACTGCGATCTCCCACTCGCCCGATGCCCCTTCTGCTTCCAGAATGGCGCGTGCGAGCGAGCGTACGCGGGCCTCATCAGCTAGTTCCATGATCTCGACTTCCGCGACCATGGAAAAGTCGAGCGAGAGCGGCCGGTCGTCAATCACAGCCGGCTCAACGCGTCCTTCACCGCGCCGCTGACGCGGCGGCCATCCGCCTGTCCCGAGGTTTTCGCCAATACGAGTGGCATCACTTTGCCCATGTCCTTGGGCCCAGTGGCTCCCGACTCCGAAATTGCGGCAGCCACAGCAGCCTGGAGTTCGTCGTCGGACATCTCCTGGGGCAGATATCGTTTGAGGACCTCGAGTTGCGCGTTCTCGTGGTCAGCCAGGTCCTCACGGCCCGCCGCTCGGTATTGGTCAATCGCGTCGGCAAGCTGCTTGGCAACCTTGCGCAGCGCCGCGTCTGCATCAGCGGCGACACCCGTTCCACGGGCGTCGATCTCGGCGTTCTTCACAGCAGAGAGCAGATACCGGATGGCATCCCGCGTCGTCGTATCCCCCGCCCGCATCGCACTCTTCAGGTCATCTTCCAGCCTTTGCCGGGTCGTCAAGTCGGTCAACAGCAATCCCATTCACGAGTGGTCGTACGTTTCGATCAGCCGAGGCCTGTCTGCAGCTTCCCTCCGCCGAGAACATGGAAGTGCAAGTGATGCACGGTTTGTCCGGCGTCGGGACCGTCATTGGTGATCACGCGGTAACCAGACTCCAGCAGGCCCTCCTGACGTGCTACTTCGGTGGCAAGAGTGAGCGCGTCCGCAATAACGTCCGCATGCGCCGGGAGGGCGTGCTGCAGCGCGGCCAGGTGCTGCCGCGGCGCGATCAGGACATGGGTCGGAGCTTGGGGTGCAAGATCTCGGAACGCGACGTTGTGTTCACTCTCGGCGACAAAAGCCGTACCGAGATCGCCGCGTGCGATGCGGCAGAAAATGCAGTCCTCAGTCATGGCAGGCCTCGGTGGGTCCTTTCCGGGAGCGTGGTACGCTCAGCGCCTGATCCGGGTGCCGTCGCACCTTCCCTCAGCCTGCGAGTATGCCAGAACTCCCCGAAGTCGAGACAGTCAGACAGTCCTTACTGGACCGAGTCATCGGCCGGCATATCCTTGCCTTGCGTGTCGGTGATTTCCCCGGCGTGGTCGGAACCGAGGGTCCGGACGTGGTCAGTACTCGCATCAGCGGACGACAGTTCCAGGATATCCGCCGCCGCGGCAAGTACCTGTTCTTCGATCTCGATGACGACACATCGCTCATGATCCACCTGCGGATGACTGGCAAGCTCTCGCTCGTTCCGAGGGATCGTTCGGAATTGCGATACCAACGCGCGGCAATCGAACTGGACAACGGGCACGACCTGCGGTTCTCTGATCAACGCAAGTTTGGGCGCGTTCTGCACATGCATCCGGAAGATGTCACGAGGCTGGATGCGCGTATCGGGATAGAGCCACTAAGCGACGACTTTACCGCCGAGTGGTTGCAAGCTCGCCTGGTCAGGCGCACTGGCAAAATCAAGGCCGTTCTGCTCGATCAGGGCCTGGTGGGGGGACTCGGCAACATTTACGTCGATGAAGCGCTGTTCGCTGCGGGGATACACCCGGAACGGGTCGCCAATTCGCTGACACTGCCAGAGCTACACCGGCTCGTCAAGGCAATTCGGGAGGTTCTGCTGGCCGCCATCGCACGCCGCGGCACGACATTCTCCTCGTTCGAGGATGCAGACGGCCAAAGTGGAGGATACGGCATCAATCTCCGGGTTTACGGCAAGGGGGGCAAGGACCGGTGCCCGCTATGTACGGGGCCGCTGCTTCGTCTCATCGTTGGCGGCCGTGGCACTTCATACTGCGCTACGTGTCAGCCGCTCTCCGGGGATATAGAGGCCTGAATGGGCCGGGAACAGCCGTTCCCGGCCCACTTGGTGTTCGTGACCTAAACGAGTTCGCCCGTCGCGACGATCTCAGCGTTACCCTTCAGTGCTTGTGAGAGCGGGCATCCCTGGGATGCAGCCTGGACTGCGACCGCAAAGTCCTCAGCGCTCACTCCGGGCACCTTCCCCTTGACCGTCAACTCGGAGAAGCTGACCTCAAACCCACCGCCGACCTTGGGGTCGAAGCCAACCGCCGCCGTCACATCCAGGCTCTCAGCGGGAGTGTTCTTGCCCTGCAGCTCGTAGGAGAGCGCCATCGCGAAACACGATGCATGCGCGGCAGCCAGGAGCTCCTCTGGGGTGGTCTGAGATGCATCGCCTCCGGTTCGTGACGTCCAGGAGACAGGAAGATTCTTCAACGTGCCAGACGAGCTGCTGACGACCTCACCTGAACCTTCGGTCAGCGTGCCCTCCCAGTGGGCAGAAGCCTCGTGTACTGATTGTGCGTGCCGTGCCATGTCTACTCCTTATCGCGACGATTCGCTTGCATGTGATCTCGAGCTAGATCGAGATACCGAGTTTTTTTGGACGGGCTATGCGCTCGGCGGGGGATCCAGGTACACCGTCTTGATCTGGGTAAAGAATTCTCGCGACGCCTTGCCCTGCTCACGCGAGTACGAAGACGACCCCTTCATGCCACCAAAGGGCACCTGCGGCTCAGCTCCGGCCGTCTCGCTGTTCACGTGTACGATGCCCGCCTCGATCTCGCGAGCGAAGGTCAGCGCGCGTTCCAGATCGCGAGTAAAGAGCGAGGCCGACAGGCCGAAGCGCACCTGGTTTGCCACCGCTAGCGCCTCGTCGATGCCGTCGACCGAGATCACGCCAAGGACCGGGCCAAACAATTCGTCCTGGCCAAGTCGGGAAGACGGATCTACACCAGCAAAGAGCGCCGGCGCGACGAACGCACCTCGCTCCAGTTCGCCGCCCAGGACGTCGCCGCCCACCAGCAGTTCGGAACCCGCTTCCCTGGCGGCGGCTACCTCGCCGGCAACCCGCTTCGCGGAATGGTCATCGACGAGCGGACCAATCTGCGTGTCGTTGGCTAGAGGATCTCCTACCTTCAACCCGGAGATGCGCTCACTCAACATCGCCGTGAACTTGTCGGCAATTCTGCGGTCCAGGATTGCGCGTGACGTCGCGGTGCACTTCTGACCCGTACTCATCATCGCGCCATTGACGACGTGCGTGAGCGCCTGTTCCAGATCGGCATCAGCCAGGACGATGGCCGGATTCTTTCCTCCAAGCTCCAGTTGCAACTTGGCGCCACGCTCCGCCGCCATCTTCCGCAATTCGGCGCCTGTTTCATTGGACCCGGTAAAGCTGATCGCCACGACGCGCGGATCGCGCAGCAATGGGTCACCGATGACGGACGCCGAACCGGTGACCAGGTTGAGAACGCCCGGCGGGAGTCCAGCATCGGCCAGAGCTTCGACCAGGCGTAACGCGCTCAGTGGCGTGAGGCTGGCCGGCTTGAACACGACCGTGTTTCCAAACGCGAGCGCCGGGGCAATCTTCCAGGCAGGAATGGCAATAGGGAAGTTCCACGGCGTGATGATCGCGGTCACGCCGAGCGGCTCTCGCGTGGTGTAGAGGAGTGTCAGAGGGTTCGCAGAAGGATAGTGCTCGCCACTCGGCTGCTGCGCCTCCCCGGCGTAGTACCGCAGGATCTGCACCGCACGGGTTGTCTCGCCGATCCCTTCCTTGAGGGTCTTGCCCTCTTCTCGCGTCAGCTCCCGTCCCACATCTGGAATACGTGATTCCAGGATGTTTGCTGCCTTGTGCAGGATGTTGGCGCGCGTAATCGGCGAACTGAGTCGCCAGGTGCGGTAAGCCTCACTCGCGGCGTCCAGAGCAGCCTCGACGTCGGCGACTTCCGAGGCGGCGAACTCGGCGATGACCTCATCGCGGTTAGCCGGGTTGCGGTTCTCGAGCGTCTTGCCACCCGATGCGGCCCGCCACTCGCCATTGATGTAGTTCCCGAAGACGCCGGTTTCCACTTGAGGCGCGGTCGCTGCCATGCCTTCTCCTTCGTTTGTGCGGTCGATTCACCGTCACGATTGTACGCGCCCGGAGTATCTAGACCTCGCTTACCTTGACCCACTCGCCGCTCCGGCGGCTCTGTGTAGCAGCCGCGGCGATGCGCATCGTCTGCAATGCGTCGTCAATTCCCGGTGTCGGGCTGGTGCCTTCGTGCAGCGAGTGTACGAAGGCCTGAAGCTCAGCCAGGTACGCATCAGCGAAGCGCTCCACGAACTGGTCATGGCGTTCCGAGACCTTTCCCCGCTCGTCGTACAGGACGGTCGGAAACTTCTCGTCAACCTCGGCTACGACCTTGCCCTTGCTGCCGTGAACCTCAGCCCGGATGTCATACCCGTAGGGCGCGCGCCACGCCTCCTGCACGACGCCGAGTGCGCCATTGGCGAAGCGCAGCAGCACGATGCCGTAATCAACGTCATCGAAGGTGGCCAACTCCGGCTCGACGAGCACAGCACCAATCGCCAGCACGTCTACGACTTCCTGCCCGGTCAGGAACCGGGCGGCGTCAAAATCGTGACTGGCCAGATCCATGAAGAGGCCGCCGCTTGTTTTGAGGAACTCGATTGGGCCAAGCCGGTCGCAGCTCATGCCCCTGAACATCTCGATGTCGCCGATTGCCCCCGACGCGATCAACTCGTGCGCACGGGCATAGCTGCGATCGTACCGGCGCTGAAACCCGATCTGGAAGGGAACTCCGGCCGTCCGCACCGCTTCAGCCGCAGCCTCCGCTTTGGGGACGGTGTCCGCGAGTGGCTTCTCCGAGAAAATCGGCTTTCCTGCTCGTGCTGCGAGGGAGATGTGCTCGTCGTGAACGATGGCCGGAGACGCCACAACGACCGCGTCGACATCTGGTCGCGCCAGAAGATCTTCTGCCGTTTCTTCCAGATCACAGGGACCGCTCCCGTCAGCGAGGAGCCTTGCGAGGTGCCCCGCGTCCACGGCCGCAGCGACAAGATGCGCTCCGGCAATCCTGCTGCGGAGCGATTCCGCGTGAAATGAGCCAATGCGTCCAAGCCCAATGATCCCGAAACCAACGCTCCGTTCAGCCACGAGTCGTGCTCTCCGCCACCAATTCGATGTCCGTTAGGCCTGGTTCAGAAGCCAGCCAGCAATACGCTCGCCGATGACAACCGCTGGAATGTTCGTATTGGCGCGTGGAATCTCGGGAATGATGGAGCAGTCCGCCACGTACACGTTCTCCAGGCCATGCACCTTGCCTCGCGCATCTGTTACTGCCATCGGATCGCCCACCGGTCCCATGGCGCAGGTGCCGACCGGGTGGTAGTAGTGAAAGACGTTATTTTCCACCCACCGGCCGATGTCGTCGTCCGTCTCTGTACCTGGGCCGGGAAGGGTCTCGTCGCCGAGCAGCTCACGCAGCGGTGACTGAGCGGCGATTTCCCGAGCCTTCTTGACTCCGTCAATCAGGACCTGTCGGTCGTGACCGGAATCGTCGCTCAAGTAGCGATGCTGAAGCCGGGGCGGCTCGGTGGGATCCACGCTCCGCAAAGCCACCTCACCGCGCGAACGGGGAGTCATGCAAGCGACCGGAAAATCCCAACGCCACCCTTCCGCAGTCGGACCTCCGACGGGGTAGATATGCAAGTCGAAGCCCGCCTGATTCGCTGGATAGTGGCTGGAGCGGATTTTGGCTATGGTCTGCTCCTCCGGCATCCAGGCGTCCACGGCAAACGCTCGCATGTAAGCTTCGAGATCAGGTGTACCAGCCCAACCCAATTGCACCGCGGGGTGGTCGTGGAGGTTTCGTCCCACGCCCGGCAATTCGTGAACCGGAGCAATTCCGATGCTGCTTAGCGATGCGGGGTCTCCAATCCCGGAGCGCAGTAAGACTCCCGGGCTTCCATACGTCCCACTGGAAACAACCACTCGCCCTGCTTCGATGCTCTCTAGCCCTTCAGGCCCGATACAGTGAATCCGCGACGCTCGTCCGTCCTCCAACTCAATGCGATCGACAATTGCACCACCGATGACGGTCAGGTTGGCGCGGAGGCGAACGGGGTCGAGATAGGCAAACGCGCTGTTCCACCGCACACCGTCGACAATGTTGACCGGGCTCGGCGCGATTCCCTCGTCGTCATACAAATCGTTAAGGTTTGCGGTCCGCGGGATGCCAGCGGCTTCTGCAGACTTGAGGACTGCGTGGTGAAACGGCGTAACCTCGGTCTCGGCGTAGTTCTTAACCCGCATGCGATTGTTCGCGCGGATGAAGTACGGCGTGAGTTCATTGGTGGACCAACCATCAAGGCCCATCGCGGCCCAGCCATCGTAATCGAGGCAGCTTCCCCAGATTGCGGCGCACCCGTTATGTGACGAGCAGCCACCAATCACCATGGCTCGCTCGAACGGCACGATCCGGTCCTGATAGGTGTCTTCCGACGTGTACTTCCAGTCGTGCGTGTAGCCGAGGGCCCGCGCATCAAGCAAATCCGTGGGCCACCGGCCACTTTGGAACGGCCCGAAATCCGGCCCAGCCTCAAGAATGACAATGCTCTCGTCGCTGTTTTCAGCGACGAGTCCGGCCACGACGGAGCCGGAAGTGCCGCCACCAATCACAACCGTATCCGCCGCTCTAGGCAGCACCATGCAATGGCTCCTGAAACGTGGCCGAGGCTACTTCAATACTGGAGATTGTAAGGAATTACGCGGCTGGTTGCGCCAGCCGCTTTAACACTGTCTGCAGGATGCCCCCGTTACGGTAGTACACAATCTCCACCGGGCTATCGATGCGCGCAATTGCCTGAAACTCAACCACCGAGCCATCAGGCCGGGTTGCCCTCACCTGGAGAGCCTTGCGTGGCGAGACGTCCTCAATGCCGGAGATGTCAAACATTTCGTCGCCGGTGAGCCCGAGCGAACCGGCGCTCTCTCCCGGCTGGAACTGCAGGGGCAGCACCCCCATGCCCACGAGGTTTGAACGGTGGATGCGCTCGAAGCTCTCCACCAGCACCGCCTTAACACCAAGCAGCAGCGTGCCCTTGGCAGCCCAGTCCCGCGAGGACCCAGTGCCGTACTCTTTGCCGCCGATCACGATCAGCGGCGTCTGCTCCTCGGCGTACCTGAGGGATGCGTCATAGATGCTCATTTCTTCGCCGGTTGGCAGATGACGCGTGACGTTCCCCTCCTTGCCAGGCGTGAGTTGGTTACGCAGCCGGATGTTGGCGAAGGTGCCTCGAATCATCACCTCATGATTTCCGCGCCGTGCCCCGTATGAGTTGAATTCCAGCGGTGGGACATCATGCTCCATCAGGTAGGTCCCGGCTGGGCTGGTCCTGGCAATACTTCCCGCGGGTGAAATGTGGTCTGTGGTGACGGAATCGCCGAGGAGCGCAAGCACGCGAGCGCCCGTGATATCGCCTGGCAGCGGCGCGACCAGTCCGGTCCCCATGAAGAATGGCGGCTCCTGGACGTAGGTGGAATCAGACTTCCAGTCATAGACAGCGCCGGTGGGAACATCCAGGCTCTGCCACCGCTCATCGCCCGCGAACACTACCGCGTACTCTTCCCGGAAGAGGGAAGGATCCACACCTTCTGCGATAGCATTCTGGACCTCTTCCAGGGACGGCCAGATATCACGCAAGTAAATCGGCTGCCCGTTGGGATCACACCCAATTGGATCGTTAGCGAGATCGAGATTCATCGTACCGGCGAGGGCGTACGCCACGACGAGGGGTGGGGAGGCCAGGAAGGCCGCCCGAACCTGCGAGTGAATCCGACCCTCGAAATTGCGATTGCCAGACAGCACTGCAGAAACGACGAGTTCGTTCTCGTCAATTGCGTTTGCAACTGCTTCTGGGAGGGGGCCAGAGTTCCCGATGCAAGTAGTGCAACCGTAGCCAACAACGTGGAAGCCGAGAGCCTCGAGGTAGGGCAGCAGGCCCGCCCTGTCCAGATAGCGCGTCACCACCTGCGACCCAGGCGCCAGGCTCGTCTTGACGTGGTGGGGAACGTCTAGCCCCAGCTCAACCGCCTTGCGCGCCACCAGCCCCGCCCCCAGCATAACCGAAGGGTTCGAAGTGTTGGTGCAGGACGTGATGGCAGCGATGACAACGGCGCCGTTGTCCAGCTTCGACTGCACACCGTCAACGGCGATATTCACCGAATGGGTGTCACCGTTCTCGCTGTGACCATTGCTGGCAAAGGCTTGCGGATAGGTGTCGCGCAGTGCCTGCTGCACGGTGCCCAGCGACAGGCGGTCCTGCGGCCGGCGCGGTCCGGCTACGCTGGGGACAATCCGACCCAGGTCAAGTTCGACCAACTCGTTAAACCGGGGCTCGGGCTTTTCGTCCGTACGGAAGAGACCTTGCGCCCTGGCGTAAGCCTCGACGAGCGCAATGCGCTCTTCCGAACGTCCTGTGAGGCGCAGGTAGTCCAGCGTGACGGCATCGATCGGGAACAGGGCTGCCGTGGCGCCATATTCCGGAGCCATATTGGAGATAGTCGCCCGGTCCGGTAACGGGAGGTTGCTGAGACCGGCGCCGCAAAACTCGACGAAGCGGCCAACCACCCCAAGCTTCCGCAGCATTTCCGTCACGGCCAGCACGAGGTCAGTCGCTGTCGAACCTTCAGGCAGAGACCCTACCAGGCGTACGCCGACGACCTCCGGTTCCAGGAGATACAGCGGCTGGCCCAGCATCACCGCCTCAGCTTCGATACCGCCGACACCCCACCCGAGAACGCCGAGCGCGTTCACCATCGTCGTGTGCGAGTCCGTACCTACGAGGGTGTCCGGGAACGCGACGGTTTCCGCGCCAATGTGCTTGGTCATGACCACGGGCGCCAGGTACTCGATGTTGACCTGGTGCACGATGCCCGTTCCCGGCGGGACCACGCGGAAGTTCTGGAAGGATTGCTGCGCCCAGCGCAGGAGCTCATACCGTTCCCGGTTGCGCTCGTACTCCAGCTCCACGTTCTGTGCGAACGCCGCCGTCGTGCCGAAGCGGTCAACCTGGACCGAGTGGTCGATCACCAGGTCAACGGGGACAAGTGGGTTGATGCGAGTGACATCTCCACCCGCGCGCGCAACGGCATCGCGCATGGCAGCCAGGTCAACCACGGCTGGTACGCCGGTGAAGTCCTGCAGGATAACGCGGCCGGGCAGGAAGGGTAGCTCCATGCCAGAGCTCTCTCCGGCTTTCCTCGGAGTCCACGCGGCCAATTGCTTGACCAACGCGTCATCGACAAACTCACCGCCTGCGTGGCGCAGAATATTCTCCAGGAACACGCGTACCGTAAAGGGCAATGTATCGAGCTCAGCGAGTCCCTGTTCCTGGAGAACTTGCAGGTTGTAGTACGTGACAGTTTCGCCAAACGAGGTGGAAAGTGTTGATCGTGCATTGAACGGATCAGGAGCAACCGGGAGTGGAGCTGGGTCCATGGATATACCGCCCTCTATCGTCTTTACCGGCCGGGGTTAATCAGACAAGCATTATCACCCGGCCTGAAAGGCAACGGGCCAACGGAGTCTGCCGAACCCCGGCATCCTTACCTTGAGGAAGTTTAGACGACGGTGCGTTGTCGACTGATGTAGTTGTTGCAGAATTTGCACAAGAGTTTGCGCTGCTGTCTTCCCTCAGGTTGACTGCCCGCAAAGGCGAGCGAGACACGACACCCATGGAGCATCATGAACTCAGGCGCAATCACCTTCGACTTCCATAACACGCTTGCAGATTGCCCGGAATGGTTCGAACTGGAAGTTCGCAGTCTCCCATCCTCATTCCTGACCTGGCACGCGGCCCAGGAAGCGACCTCCTATTCTGAATCACTGCTGGTCGAAGCGGACGACCGCTACCGGTCCCTCCGTCGCGAGATCATGGACCACGGCAATGAACTGACGGCGGAGCAGAGCCTGCGCGTCATCTGCGACGCTATGGCAATCCAGGCCAGTGACCATGACATTGCGGATGGCGTTGCCATGCTTATGAGGGATGCTGCTGACAGGGCGAAGCCTATCCCAGGGGCGGTCGAGACGGTCACCTCGATTGCCGAAGCCGGCATACGCCTGGGCGTGGTGTCCAGCGCCGTCTACCACCCGTTTCTGGAGTGGACGCTGGAAGAGTTCGGCATCAAGGACTCCTTCACCACCATCGTGACGTCCGCCAGCGCCGGGTACTACAAGTCTCGTCCTGAAATCTACTTGCACGCCGCCGGGCTACTCTCGACGGACCCCGCCTCCATGGTGCATGTCGGCGATTCGCGTCGGTACGACGTCGGCGGAGCAAGCCGGGCTGGAATGGGCACTGTCTGGCTGCGGCTCCCGGACAAGGCAGACGACGGCTCCGACTACATTCCGGACCTCACACTAACAACGCTGGAGGGCTCCGCTCCGGAAATCCAGGACGTACTCGCTAGTCGCCTGCAGGCCCAGTACCCGTGAGCGACGAACCTGTCATCGAACCCACAGGCCCCTTGCTGCGCTTCGATGTGTTCACCCTCTTCCCCGGCATCTTTGCAGGTCCACTCGATGAAAGCATCCTGCGCCGGGCCCAGGAGCGTGGACTGGTGTCGGTCGCACTGCACGACATTCGCGACTGGACGACTGACCGTCACCGTACAGCGGATGACACGCCCTACGGTGGGGGCGCTGGAATGGTTATGGCAGCGCCACCGATTGTCACTGCCGTCGAGGAGTCGCTCGGCGACCATCTAACGCACACCCGAATTGTGGTCATGTCGGCAGGTGGCCGTCCCTTTTCGCAGCAACTGGCACACGATCTGGCTCTGGCTCGGAGAGTTGCCGTGATTTGTGGCCGGTATGAGGGCATTGACGCTCGTGCCATCGAAGTGCTGGGAGCTGAAGAGATCTCGATTGGAGACTATGTTCTCACCGGCGGTGAACTGGCTGCTGCCGTTGTCATCGATGCTGTGACCCGGCTTGTTCCAGGAGTCATCGAGTCATCGTCGATTCTTGACGAATCTTTCCAGGAACCGCTGCTTGAGTACCCGCATTACACACGACCGCGGGAATACCGTGGGCTCACCGTGCCAGAAGTTCTGCTCAATGGGAATCACGCGGCCATCAACCAATGGCGCCGTGTTGAGGCTCTTTGCAAGACTGCTCGTGTGCGGCCAGATCTGCTTGCACAATTGCCGCTGACGGACGCGGAGAGACAGCTCGTGGCCGAAGTACTCGACCAGCAGCCTCAGCCCTGAGGCGCGCCGCCTCCCAACTCCCTCCAGACCCGCAAGCTTGAAAGATCACGTTCGCTGATATGTCGTAAGTAGTCCGCGAGGAGGCGCTCGATTTCGCCTTGCAGCGGTGAATCGAGCTGCAGGTTGACGATCGCCCCGAGTCCGTTACGCTCCACGGCTCGCAAGTACTTCTGGGCATCCACGGTGATGTGCCGTAATGCGACGCCGCGCGGCTGACACTGCTCACAAAGGTATCCGCCAAGGTTCGCCACGAATGGATGTGGCGCTTGCGTAAGCGACTCTCGGCACTCCACGCACTGCTGCAACTCGGGGCGATATCCGAGGTGGTTGAGCAGAGCCAGTTCAAAATGGCGAGTCACGTGGTACGGGTCGACGCCTTCTGCGAGCAACTGAAGCGATCCTGCAAGCAAATCAAATACGACAGCGTTTTCCTGCCGTTCTTCAGTCAAACGCGCCACCAGCTCAACCATATGCGAGGCATGCCCATAAGCATCCAGATTCGCGCGCAGCGCCAGATGTGCGTTGATGGTCTCGGCACCGGTGACCACGTCCAGGTCTCGCCCTTTTGTCAGCATCAGTTGGGTTCTACAGAAGTACTCCAGGTGGGGCCCGAGCCGGCTAAGCGGACGTCGTGCGCCCTTGGCGACAACACGAAGCTTCCCGAGTTGCCGCGAATACACCGTCACAACCCGGTCGGCTTCTCCAAAATCGATTCGCGACAGCACGATTACCTCGCAGCGGTAGAGGCGCCGGGCTTGCCGCTCTGTGGTACCGGGCTCCCGAGGGTTATTCACGAAAATGACTCGTCTCGCTGTCTCTCATCAGGTAGCAATGGTTCATCGAAGCGTTCGAACCAGAAATTGAAGCTTGTTCTGGCCAATGGTACGGTTGCCCTATGGGCATTGAGGTCTCTTTCATCGCAGCGTTCTTGGCTGGCGTTCTGTCAGTGTCTTCACCCTGCGTACTGCCACTTCTCCCAATTTTTCTTGCCAACCTCGCGGGAGCCTCGGTGAGCAGTGGTGGCATTGACCGCAGGTTGGTTCTGCCGAACGCGATTGCCTATTGCCTGGGCTTCTCGGTCGTCTTCGTGTCGCTTGGCGTTGCCCTTGGCGCTGCCGGTAGCCTGGCGTCTACCGCTTCCGTTGTCGCGGAGAACCGCGGCTGGTTGGTTCGCATCGGTGGCCTGGTCCTGATTCTTCTTGGCTTGCATCAATTGGGCATGATCCGCCTGCCAGGCCTGCAGCGGGATCGGCGACTGCTCCCGCATCGCCTTCCTTCCGGTCATGCTGCCTCATCGTTCCTGATCGGCGTAACCTTCGCGGCAGGTTGGTCGCCCTGCGTTGGACCCATCCTCGGCGCTATCCTGACAATGGCTGCTGGACAGGGCAGTATCGAGCGCGCAGCGTTGCTCCTGGCGACGTATTCGGCCGGGCTCGCCGTACCCTTCATGGCCGCTGCCATTGCTATCGGATCGGCTCCGGGGATCATCCGCGGCCTGAATGCTCGCTTGCAGATGCTGACGAGCGTCAGTGGCGGGATCATGCTTTGCGTTGGCGCCATCATGGTCCTCGGCATCTACCAGCAGCTTTTTGCTCGAATCGTCGCGCTCGCCCCATGGATGCCCTGGGAGCCGGTGTTGTGACCTTGATAGTCGGGATCTCTCGTGACTGAAGCGACCCTCACCCAGCCCGGCCAGGCCCGGCGAGGTCTACCAGAAATGGTTGTCGACCGCGTCTGGCGCTTCTTCTGCTCCGTTCGTGCTGCCGTAGTCGAAATTGCCATTCTGGCGCTTCTCATTCTTGTTGGCACACTCCGTGGCAGTTCAGTCCCGCGCACGATTGCTGACGCCGTACCGGCAGCAACGCCGCTCGTTGATGCCTGGTACGCCTGGGACGTATACCGCTCGTTGCCGTTTGCGGCAATGCTGACGCTGATCTCCGTGGCCATCGCCGTTTGCACCATCAACCGTGCCCCAGGAATCTGGCAGGCAATCGCCCATCCAACAGTCACGACGACACAGGGATTTCTTCGCAATGCGGAAGCATCCGCACTCTACGAGTCGCCCCTGGCACGCGACGAGTTCGTACACCAGATCAGCCAAGTGCTCACAGAACGCCACTATCGCGTTCTCTCGACAGAACAAAACGGGGAAGTTCACCTCTATGCCGACCGGTGGCGCTACTCGCGCCTGGCGACATTCCCCTTCCACCTTGCGCTGATCATGATCCTCTTTGGAGGAATCGTCGGCGCAGCTTGGGGATTCCGCGAGAACGAGTTCATCGTTCCCGAAGGTTCGGTACGAGAACTTGGCCACGGAACGGGGATCAGCGTCCGGCTGAACGACTTCTCGGAGGTTTACCGCGAAGATGGCTCGCCGGCGGTGTATCGTAGCGACGTCACCCTGATTCGTGACGGTCGGGATATCGACGACGGTTCGATGACGGTCAACAACCCGTTCACGCATGGGGATATTGTCTTCTATCAATCAGGCTTCGGTCAGGCAGTACAACTGGAAATCATGGATAGCCAGGGCAACACGATCCTTGACGATTCACTTCCGCTAGGACCATTCCAGTCTCGACTAAATCCGGACGCACCGGCTGCACGGATGGATTTTCCGCAAGCCGGGGTGGCCCTCAGTGTCGTCGCCCCGGACACCAATCCTGCAAACCAACCAGAGCTCGATACGCTTAACCTGAAGCCGGGTGAGATGTTCTTCATGATCCGTCCTCTCGGAACGGACAGCCCCATTGCGCAGCCCATACCAGCCACGGTGAAGCAAGGCGATTCCGTCCGCCTTGGGGACCTCACGCTGACGTTCGAGCGCGAAAGACGGTTCTCCGTCTTCCAGGTCGCTCGCAATCCGGGCATACCGATCTTCTTTATTGCGGCTATCCTCCTGATTGGCGGGTCGATGGTGACGTTCTATTTTCCTCACCGTCGGTTGCGCGGCATCATTACAACCACGCCGAATGGAAGCTCGGCTCGCCTTGCGCCGATTGCACGCCGCGACTGGAGTGCCACCCGCGTCTTTGATGAATTGATGGAGCGTATCTCTGGAGAGACCGGACTCTCGCCTGTACTCACCCGGAGGGAGTCGGCGCCGGCGTAGGCCGCTTGCACGCACACAAGGATCCCATCAATGGAATCACTCGTCATGCTCTCGTTTTACTGCTTCGCGGCAGCCAGTCTGGCCTTTGTGGCCTCGGCCGTCTGCTACATCGTGTACGGAATTGGACGTGTTCGTCTTCGACGTACCGCGCTCGCCGCACCAGGAGGCCCAGCTATCGTCTCGCACAGTGCCAGTTTCGAGCCTACTCCGCTCGGAGTCGGCAACATGGCGACGCTGCTGGCGTGGTTTGGAGTCGTTTTTCAGGGCCTGTCAATTCTACTGCGCACCGTTGCTGGCGGCCGCATCCCGCTCTCGAACATGTACGAGTTTTCGAGCACGTTTATCTTCCTTGCGAGTCTGGTGTATCTCCTTTTCGAGCGATGGTATGGGGTACGTCAGCTCGGCGCGATCGTCCTCCCGCTGATTGTCGCAATGGCAGGCTATGTCTGGTACCTGCCCTCCCACTTGCGGGAAGTGGATGACCTGATTCCCGCCCTTCAGAACCGGCCGCTGATGACCGCCCACGTTTCGGTGGCAATCCTCGCCTACGCGACCTTCGCCGTCGCGTTCGCGGCTGCTGTCCTATACCTCATCGCCGACCGCTGGCGCCCGTCCTGGTTGCCCAGTCCAGACCTGTTGGATGATCTTGGATTCCGGGCGGTTACGATTGGCTTTCCCTGCATGTCCCTTGTGCTGGTGCTTGGGTCGGTCTGGGCTTACCGGGCGTGGGGCACGTACTGGCAGTGGGATCCCAAGGAGACTGCCTCCCTCTTCACCTGGCTGATCTACGCGGTCTATCTGCATACGCGCACACTGCGCGGCTGGCGAGGGCGCCGAAGTGCCTGGATTCTCATCGCGGCGTTCGGAGCGGTGATCTTCACCTACTTCGGAAACTACGTTTTTGGAGGCCTTCACGCGTATGGCGGCGTCTGATCCGTCGCTTCCCGGACGACCCCACGCAAATCAAACGCTGCCCTCCAGCGGCCAACTAAGCCGCCGTAACCAGATTATCGTCGGGGCAGTTTGCCTGGTGGTGATCCTCTGCGCAGCGACGTTCGTGGGGGTGAACTCAGGTTGGGAATCAATCGGCCAGGGGGGGATCAACCGTACCTTGTTGCCGAAAGTTGGTGACCCGGCGCCTGATTTCATGACCCAGGATGTCTTTGGGAACCCTGTCTCCCTCTCACAGTTCAAGGGGCAGCCAGTCTGGCTCATGTTCTGGGGTTCCTGGTGTCCCCCTTGTCGCGCGGAGTTCCCTGATATCCAGGCGGCCTATGCCAAGCTCGAACCCAAAGGGCTACGCATGCTTGGTGTGAGTCTGCGCGAATCTCCGATTGATGCCGCGGCTTACGCAGGCCGCAATGGTGCCACCTTCCTGGTGTTGAGTGACCCGGACGAAGCGGACACCGGCGCCGCGTACCCGATCTTCAACTTCCCGACGCATATATTTATTGATAAGGACGGCATAGTGAGGTCCGTTGTCCTGGAGGACATGGACGAGGAGCAAGCGACTGCGGAAGCGAGCCGTATACTGGAACATGCTTCCACCGCGAGCTCTTGATCCGAATTCCGTAGGGGATCTGCTACCCCTCGCTGGCGCATTGTCTCCTCACATGGGAATATCCGCTGATTTCGCCCATTGACGTGGCCCACCTTGCCGAGTCTTTGCTTGGAACGAACGTTTTCGGTCCCCGGACTGAACAAAGCGCTTTCCCTCCTCCCATGCCGTTCCTCGTCGCTATTCGGTTCGGTCGAACATCCTCGTTTCCAGAGACCACCTCAAGATTCCCGGGAGCTGGAAGTTCTATCATGGAGGAGGTCTTTCGGTGAGGTGCTGGGCGAGATCCATTGGGTCTTCCAAATGAGGGGGCGGGCGTGCCGTCGGAAATTGCCAGTCACTCCTGGAAGAAGTCACGGGACAGATGTCGCATTGCAACGACATCTGTCCCGTGAAGCTCTATCAAGCTCTTGCGAGCGTTCGCAACGAGACCTGGCGAACTACTACCGCAGGCCCGGATTACCTACACCTGCGTATGGCAAGAGCTGCTACCGGGCGGCTGAACCAAGAGGACTCAGCTACCAAACGGCCTGCTTGTGCTTAATCTCAGTCGACGCAAAGCCAAGCGATACACGCACCGTCAGGCGGCGTGCATATCCCACAACTCTCATTGCAGCAGACCTGCCCAGCGGGGCAAATGGTGGGCCCGCAGGCAACGCCATCCGGCTCCGGTCCGCAGAACTGCTCGGTGCAGGAACCACCGAGCGGGGCGCAGATCCCGCAGCTTTCGTTGCAGCAATACTCGTCTGGGCCGCAGGAGTTGCCGCCGCATCTTTCCCCAGCCGGCGCCCCGCAGAATTCGCGAGTGCACCCATGCCCAAGCGGGACACACCGGCTGCAACTCTCGTTGCAACAGTATTCTCCGGGTCCACATACCACCTGATTGCACTGCTCGTACTGGCAGAGCTCTTCGGAGCACACCGTGTCAAATGGCACGCACATGCCGCCGCAGTTCGGGCAACAGATAGTTCCCTCGATGCAGAGCATCGCGGCGCACGGGTTGTAGTCATTGGGCACGCAAATACCCGAGCAGTCCGCGCCACCCACGTTGGGATCGCAGCCATCGCCGGGATCATCGGCACAGGAGTAACCAGGAGGACAGGGAATACCGGCAATTCCACCGCACATACCCCCCGGGACACCGACCTGGGCCTTGACCCCTCGTCCAATTGGGAATGCGGCCGCAACTGCGCCCATCGCCATTCCCAGGACGCCACGCCGGGTTGGTTTGCGGCTAAACTCTCGAGTCAAACGGTCAAACGCGACGTTGTCCATCATCCTTCTCCCGTCCTAGCCCTGTTCCGGTGTGCCGGAACTGAGTTAGAAACGCTACACAGCGACACGATGTTTCGCATTGATCCCTTCAGCGCATGTGACGATGGTAGTAGGTAGAACCTGAGACTCTGAGGCACATGCTATAGTGCGAGAGTTGTCCGGATTGGCGGACATGCCCCCGATCTTTGCATCGAACCCCGTGGGGCGCATCTGCGCGAGGATGAGGGTGACAATACTTCGCGACTGGCGCACCTGGATCCGTCCCGGGATGCACGTCAAGCGCTGGGCAGCGCTCTTTCTTTTCGGCACGATCCTGACTGGCCTCGCAGTTGCCATGGGCCTGGTCTACTCCTACCGTTACGTGCCGTTTCCGGAACCAATCTCCTCAGTTGTGCAAATCGTGACGCTGCAGTTCCTTCCCAGAGAATTACGCTTTATCCTGGTCTTTCTCCTCGGTGTCGTTTGTATGGCGTTGGGCTCTTATCGGCTCGCAAGCGCGGTCATCCGGCCCGTCATGGCCCATCTAAAGGCCGACAAGCAACTTGTCCAGATCGTGGCCGAGCATCGTTTTGGCAATCACATTCCGTCTGCCAAAGTTGCCGCTATTGGCGGCGGAACCGGTCTCTCAACGCTCTTACGGGGCCTGAAGCGCCATGATCTGGCACTTACAGCCGTTGTCACTGTCGCGGACGATGGGGGCAGCACCGGCAAGATCCGCAACTCCTATGACATTCCAGCGCCCGGAGATATCAGGAACTGTCTTGTCGCTCTAGCCGACGACGAATCTCTTGTGTCACGGCTCTTTCAATACCGCTTTGACCAGGCCGGCTCTGAGCTCGATGGGCATTCATTCGGGAACATCTTCATCACGGCGCTGACCAAGGTGACCGGGAGTTTCGAGCAGGCAGTCATCGAGTCGGCAAACGTTCTCAACATTCGCGGGCGCGTTCTCCCGTCAACAGTTGCGAACGTCCGGCTTGATGCTGAGCTTATGGACGGGACCATCCTCCATGGTGAGTCCAACATCCCGAACCGGCAGTCGCCCATCCGGGATGTCTACCTTTCACCGCCCAATCCAGAGGGATACCGGCAAGCCGTCCTCTCGATCCTGAATGCCGACCTTATCGTGCTCGGACCGGGAAGCCTCTACACCAGCATCTTGCCGAACCTGCTGGTGCCAGATATCGTGCGCGCCATCCGGGCATCGTCCGCCTCGAAGGTCTATGTGATTAACGTTGCAACGCAGACCGGTGAGACGGACCATTTCTCCGCCCTGGACCATGCTGAGGTGATCGACCGACATCTCGGACCAGGCGTCCTGGACGCTGTCCTCGTGAACACGAACCGCGCGTCTGCGAAGGCCATTGGACGGGACGTTCCCATCGAACCGGTGTTTCCGGATTCGCTCGATCACCTGGACCCACGCATCAAGGTAGTGGCGCGAGACGTGGTAAACGATCAAAATCCACTTCGGCATGATCCAGATAAGCTCGCGGTTGTGCTGCTGGAACTCGCCCAGGGAAACTGGCGAGGTGAACCTGGACATGATGAGCTAATAGCTGGGTCGGATACGGCCAAGCGCAAAGATCTCGCGGTGAGCAACACGGGAGTCTAACTGAATGACCTACAAGGTAGGGATCAACGGGTTTGGCCGCATTGGGCGCCAGGCATTCAAGGCGATCAAGGAAGGCGGCTTCGAAGATTTGTTTGAAGTCGTCGCGGTCAACGATCTGGCCCCTCCAGATGCGCTTGCGACCTTGCTGAAGTACGACTCCACCTATGGCCGCTTTGACGCCGAGGTCTCCGCATCTACTGATGGCCTGGTTGTAAACGGGAAGACCATCTTCGTCTCTGCCGAAAAGGAACCGCGGAAGCTCCCGTGGAAGAAGCATGGGGTCGATGTAGTCATCGAGTCCACTGGCCTTTTTACCTCCGCGGACAAGGCGGAGGGCCACCTCAAGGCTGGTGCGAAGAAGGTCGTCATCTCGGCGCCCGCGAAGGATGAGGACATCACGGTTGTCCTGGGCGTTAACGAGGGCAACTACAAGCCAGACGAGCACCACATCATTTCCAACGCATCGTGCACCACGAACTGCCTCGCTGGTGTGGCGAAGGTGATGCTCGACAATTTCGGCATCACCCGCGGGATGATGACCACAGTTCACTCCTACACCAATGACCAGGTGGTGCTGGACGGTCCGCACAAGGATCTGCGCCGCGCCCGATCAGCCGGACTGAACATCATTCCAACCAGCACTGGTGCTGCTCGCGCGCTGTCCCTGGTCATTCCTGAACTTAAGGGAAAGTTCGATGGCACGTCCCTTCGAGTGCCGACGCCGACGGTCTCAATCATCGACTTCGTGATCGAGACCGAGAAGGACGTCACTATCGAGTCCATCAACGAGGCCTTCAGAAAGGCCGCGGTGAGTGAGCAGTTGGAGGGCATTCTCGGCTACACCGAGGAGCCGCTGGTTTCGTCCGACTTTCGCATGGATCCCCGCTCGTCGATTGTTGATGGGCAGTCCACGATGGTCCTCGGGAATCGCCTGGTCAAGATTCTCGCCTGGTATGACAATGAGTGGGCCTACGCTTGCCGAATTGCGGAACTCGTTGCGTTGATCTGCGAGCGCGGGGTCGACCAGGACGGCTAGTCTCGCCATCTAACACATCCAGCGACCCTGGCGAGGAGACATTCTTGGCGAAACGATCAGTCTCGGACGCGGATGTTCGTGGCAAGCGCGTCCTGGTCCGGGTTGATTTCAATGTTCCCCTCAAGGACGGAGAAGTCACGGACGACACGCGGATTCGTGCCGCCCTGCCCACGATCCAGTTGTTGCTGGAACGGGGGGCAGCGGTCATCCTCGCCTCCCATCTCGGACGCCCCAAGGGCGCACCCGATCCGAAGTACTCGATAGCGCCAGCGGCTGCTCGTCTCCGCGATTTGCTTGGCACTCCGGTGTTGACAGCGAGCGATGTGGTCGGGCCGGAGGCAAGGCGTGCCGCGCAGGACCTGCAGCTTGGACAGGTGCTGGTGCTGCAGAACACCCGTTTCGAGCCCGGCGAGGAAAAAAATGACCCGGAGCTTTCGAAGGCTTTAGCAGAACTCGCCGACATCTTTGTCAACGATGCATTCGGAGCCGCGCATCGGGCTCATGCGTCAACCGTCGGCGTTGCTGAACATCTCCATTCCTATGCGGGTCTGCTCCTGCTCCGGGAGGTTGACGTTCTCGCCCGATTGATTGAAGAGCCAGAGCGCCCCTTTGTCGCCATCCTTGGTGGAGCCAAGGTCTCGGACAAGCTGGCCGTCATCAGCCACTTATCGACGCGCGTTGACGCCCTGCTGGTGGGCGGCGGCATGGCCAACACGCTGCTGCTCGCGCAAGGCAGGGAGATCGGAGATTCGCTTGCTGAGCCGGACCTTGTCGAGCAGGCGAAAGAACTCCTGGCGCATGCTCGCGAGCGAAACGTGGACATTTTGGTTCCACGGGATGTGCTTGTCGCAGACAGCATCGACTCCACGGATGCCATAGTCGTAGCTAGCAACCAGGTGCCAGCCGGGATGGCCATCTACGATATTGGGCCAGAGACGGTACGGGAGTACTGCACGCACGTCTCTGCGTCGCGCACTGTCTTCTGGAACGGGCCGATGGGAGTCTTCGAGAAGGCGACTTTCGCGGCTGGAACAGACGGCGTTGCTCGTTGCGTCGCCGAGAGCGCCGCATTCACCGTCGTAGGCGGCGGTGACTCGATTGCGGCGATCGAGGCTGCCGGGGTCGGTGATCAGATTGGACACATTTCAACGGGTGGAGGCGCAGCGCTCGAGTTCCTGGAGGGTCGTACACTACCCGGGCTGGCGGCAATTCCGGACGCATAGCGAGATTATGCAGCTTCTCGGATGCTACGCTTTGTCATCAGATGATTGAACCCGGTATCGCTTTTCAGTTGAGGACTTTGCTGCGCCATGCACTTCGCGTTGAACATCGCCATGATCATTGTCTCCCTGGTCATGATCGCGCTTATCCTGCTTCAGACCAAGGGATCCTCGTTCAGTAGTGCCTTCGGGAGTGACGCCGGGTCGATCAACCGCACACGTCGAGGTGTCGAGAAAACCCTGTTCCAGGCAACGATCGTGGTAGCCGCTGTCTACGTCGTGTTGGCTATTGCGAGCACTCTCGTCGGCTGACAGCGATGCTCATTCGGTTGTAGCGGCAAGAAGGCAGTTTTATACTCGCTGCCGCGCAGAGTCGTGACCTACACGCTGAAAGTTCACTCTGGCAGGAGGTTTAACAATGGCTGGTCTAGGCTGGCAGGAACTCGTCATTGTCCTGGTCATCATCATGATCATTTTCGGGGCCGGTAAGCTGCCGGATGTGGTCAAGTCGCTAGGCCAGGGCGTGAAGGAATTCAAGGCTGAGGCAAACGCCCCAGCAGACGGCCTTGCTGCGGCAACGTCGGCTGGTTCGGCTGACACCTTTGAGACCGTCCCAGCAGGATCTGACCGCGCTCGGGTCCGCGCAGACGAGATCTAGGTCATCTTCAGACATCGCTGGTTTAGCGATCACGACGACGAGCGGGGCCTCGCCGCCCCGCTCGTTTTGTTGCTCGCTGTGCGTTCAGGGAGTGGTAACAAGGCAGTTGCATGACAGCACACAGTGACCAATCGGCCCAACTGGGCGCTCCCGGGCCCATCGAGTCGTCACCGGCAGCAAGCGGGCGAAGCCAGACGCTCCGTGCCGTGCGGGAGATTGTTGAAACGCTGCTCCTGGCGGCGCTTATCTTCTTTCTGGTGCGGCTGGTCGTTCTGAACTTCCGGGTCGACGGCCAGAGCATGATGCCGAACCTGGACGACGGTCAGATGCTGCTCGTCAATCGCAACGCCTATCAGTTTGTTGATTGGCAGGGGAACAAGTTCTATCCCTTCGATCCGCCCGAGCGCGGCGATATCGTCGTCTTCAACCCGCCAACAGAATCAGACAAGCCGTACATCAAGCGCATCATCGGACTGCCAGGGGACGAGGTCACGTTCAGCAATGGACAGGTCTTCGTCAACGGCGAGTTGCTGGACGAGGAATACATCGAGGATCGCACCCGCTGCGGACGTAGTGACTTCTGTGATGTCATCGTTCCAGAGGGATCTGTATTCGTTCTGGGAGACCATCGCTCGAACTCCAGCGACTCGCGAGTCTTCGGCGCTGTACCAATCGAAAACGTGATCGGGAAGGCCTGGCTTTCCTATTGGCCAGCCGAAGATATCGGATTCGTGCCTCACGAGGAATACGCGGATATCCCCAATCCCGTTCTTGAGGCGACGCCAGCAGCGTAGCAATCGCCTCGCATGAGAAAACTGGCGGTGGTTCGGGTCTGGGAGCGGGTTGTAAACTTGCATCCGGCTCAGATGGGCATATGAGCCGCACGTGCCCAGGAGAGCAATGGCGCTTACCGGTTGATTTGCCGCGGTCGGAGGGCTTCGCATGATCGAGACCGTGGTTGAGAGCATCAGGGTAAGCCTGGTTACTCAGCACCGCGTCGTCATCCTCAAAGAGGTCGATGGGGAGCGTCACCTGCCGATCTGGATCGGGTCGTATGAAGCGGAAGCAATTGCCATGGAATTGCAAGGCGTAACTGCCTCTCGGCCGCTTCCGTACGATTTGATACGCAGCATCATCGATGACCTGGGTGGCGTGGTTGAACGCATTTCCGTAACGGATCTCTCGGACGATGTCTTCTATGCCCGCATCGTCTTGCGCCAGAATGGCCGCGAGGTCGAAGTGGATTCCCGCCCGAGTGACGCTATCGCGATAGCCGTGCGCGCACGAGTGCCCATCATGGTTGACGACGCTGTGATGGAAAAGGCCGGCGTTGTGCTCAGCGGCGACGATGACAGTGACATCGAACCGTTGAACGAATCAGCCTCGCCGGAACTCGAGCGGGCTGGAGACGTTGATGAAGAGAGACTTTCCGTCTTCCGTGACTTCATCAACACGCTGGATCTCGATGATTTTGATCGCAAGTCCGGTAACTGAGGCTTCGGCCTCCTACGAAAGCGAACCACATGGATACGTCTGAAAAGCAGATCAAGCGCATCGTCCTGGACCGCATGGAACGCTGTAGCGTGTGCCATCGCGATTTCGAGACCGACGATGTGCATGTCCTGTCCCGCAAGTCCGATATGTGGATGCTCATGGTCTCATGCAGTGAGTGCCACGCCCGGAACTTCGTCGCCGCCGTGATCGGCGACGGGGACGCTGAGGAAGCCCAGCTTGCGCTCCGCCGTCTTGGTGAGGAGCACATCGGGTCTGAGCCTGAACTCGATGACGAAGAGGTTCCGGCCGGGGAACCTGTGACCGTGGACGATGTGCTGGAGATGCACGGGTTCCTGTCCGGATTCGATGGGGATTTCCAGGCGCTGTTTCGGCGACGCTAGGAGCCTCACGATCAGCGGCACGCCGCGATGAACTCGCGTTGACCGGTCACTGGGTCAATCATATACTCGCCCGCGGGCTGCTCTATCGGCCCGCCACTACTTGCATGTTCGTGCGCCTAGCGGGAGCTGAAATTGGAAGAGGTAGCGCCGGTAGTCGCCGGTCGAACAGGTAACCTGGCGCAACATCCGGACGACGATGTGATCCTTAAAGGTGAGATCGACCTTGACGTCGTTCGAGAGATGCTCACTCATTTTACGTATCGCGACCATCAGGAAGCCCAGGAACTCATTCTATCCGCACTCCAGGAGATCAACGAACATTTCGGCTGGGTCTCTCTCCCCGCGGCGGATGTCGTGGCCGAGCACTTTGGCACTTCCGCCAGCCGAATCTACGGCCTCTTGACCTTTTACGCCGACTTTCGCACCCAGCCGCGTGGGCGCCATTTCATGCTTCTATGCCATGGCATGGCCTGCTACGTCATGGGGTCCCAGAGCCTGGTACAAGAACTGGAAGACCGCTACGGCGTTGGCGACGGCGGGACGACTGCAGACGGCGAACTGACCGTCCAGGTCGTAAACGGCTGCCTTGGCGCGTGCGACATTGCGCCACTTTGCAAGCTGGACGCTGATTTTCATGGGCAGCTCACAGCGGAAAGCCTGAATAACGCCATTCGTAATGCAATCGCTGCTGGCGGCAGTTGGCGCGATGCTCACGCACACGTGCCGGTCAACGGGAGCAGTCATGATTGAAAGACTTGCGTCACGCGCTGATTTCGAAGCGTATCAGTCGCAGGCGACGCAGAACTGGACAAATCTTTGGGACGGCGACAAGCTCGTCGTAAGCGTTTGCGTCGATAGCGGATCCATCCCCAAGGGCGCGGAGCGCATCCTGGCCCTGCTGCATGGCATGCTCGACGATACCAACGCGGTGGTGCGCAAAGTTAGTGGCACCGGCGCCATGTGGGCGGATGTCGCCGTTGAGGTGAAGCATCCCGGGAAGCCCCCGATTCTCTACGGGAACATCACTGAGAGCAACCTGACGGCACTGCTCGCGGGCGAACTGGACGACCATGCGATCGGCGTCCGTGGGGATAGTGCGTTCGATGGCATTCCGCCGCTGAACGACCATCCCTTCTTCAAGTATCAGCAGCGCATCGTGCTCGACAGTGCCGGGATTATCGATCCCGACTCCATCGAAGAGGCAATTGCCAACGGCGCCTACAGCGCGCTGCACAAAGTGCTGTTCGAAATGTCCCCGGAAGAAGTCATCGCCGAAGTCACGGCAGCCAACCTGCGTGGCCGTGGTGGCGCAGGCTTCCCCGCCGGAATCAAGTGGGAAAGCGGTCGCAAGGCCCGCGTTACCCCGAAATTCGTAGTCGTCAACTCTCACGAAGGCGAACCCAACGTCTACAAGGACCGCCGTATCCACGAGTGCGACCCGCACAAGATTCTCGAGGGCATGATCATCTCCAGCGTCACGAATGGCGCTGAGCGGGCCTACAACTACATCGGAGGCGAGTATCCGCTCGCCATCCAGCGGTTCCGAAAGGCGGTTGCGGACGCTGAGCGGCTGGGATTGATCGGGGACAACATCCTGGGTACCGGCAGGAGCGTCGAGGTCCGCGTCCGTACCGGCGGTGGAGCCTACGTGTGTGGCGAAGGCTCCGCGCTCATGTACTCCGTGATGGGCGTCCGCGGCCAGCCTCGCACGAAGCCTCCGCGCTCGGTGGAAGAGGGTCTCTGGAAGCGCCCGACAATCCTCAACAACACCGAAACACTTGCCAATGTTGCCGCCATTGTCAACAACGGCGGCGCATGGTTTGCATCGATCGGCACCGAGAAGAGCGCCGGCACGAAGCTCATGACAGTGCAAGGGCCGTTGAACTATGTTGGGCTCGTCGAAGTGCCCATGGGCATCAACCTCAAGCTCCTCGTCGAGGAAGTCTGGGGCGGCATGCGGCCGGGGCATGAGTTCCGTGGCATCCAGACAGGCGGTGTCTCCGCCGGTGCGCTCCCGTACGAGTTCCTCGACAATCCCGTTGACTTTGACTCGCTCACCAGTATTGGTGGCATGCTCGGGTCCGGGGGCTTCGTGGTCTTCGACCAGCACGTCTGCCCGGTCGACTTCGCCCGCTACTTGATGGCCTTCAATCGCGTAGAGTCGTGCTCCAAGTGCGTTCCCTGCCGTTTGGGCAACCCGGCGCTCGTAGAAATGCTCGATCGCGTCCGGCTTGGCGCAGGCTCGATGACGGATCTCCCGCTCATGGAGCGCACCTCAAAGCACATTATTGAGCTCTCACTCTGCGGTCTGGGGCAAGTAGCCCCGATGCCCTTGCTGGGAATGCTGAAGATGTACCCCGAGTCGTTCAGGGAGCATATCGAGAATCACACCTGCGAAGCCGGTGTGTGCGAACTAGGCGGTGTCCCGGCCCTCGCCGCCGCAGCAGACTAGCGGGCAATGCGTCGACCTGGCGCTTACTGTGCCAGGTCGATGTCGATTCCCACGCCGGTTTCGCGCGCGCGCTCCACCGCACGTTTGGCGACCACGACATCCTGTACGGCGTTCCCTACCGATTTGAAGAATGTGATTTCCTCCTGCGACGTGCGTCCAGTGGCCTCGCCGTTCACCAGCATGCCGAGCTCGCGAGAATAGTGATCGCGCGTTACCAGACCCTGGTTGAGCGGGATAATGAGATCCCCACCCTCTTCCAGCGCCGCGTCAAAGGCATCCACAACAACCGTGGCTCGCACCACCGTCTCGGCGGGGACTTCCTGCATTTGCGGTGTGTAGGCGCCAACCCCGCTGACGTGCGTGCCAGGCTTGAGATCAGAGTCTGCGAATACCGGCCGGCGGGACGTCGTTGCCGTGCATACGATGTCGGCCTGGCGCACAGCGTCCGCGGCATTGGTAGAGAGCTCTACCCGGTCCAGGAGGTCCGGCCAGTCCTGGCGAATACCATCTCGCAGCCGCTCAAGTGCTGTCTCGCTGATATCGACGGCGATGACGCGCTCGATTGGCCGCACCGCGCAGATCGCGGCGATCTGCGTCACCCCTTGCGCCCCCGCACCGATTACCGCCAGGATGCGGCTGTCTTCCCGCGCCAGAATGTCTGCCGCAGCCCCAGATACGGCGCCTGTCCGCAGTGCGGTCAGGTAGGAGCCGTCCATAATGGCGGCCGGCCGGCCTGTTTCCGTATCCACCAGCATCACGAGCGCGTGAATAGCGGGCAGCCCACGCGAAGGATTATTGCGAAACACGTTGACCGACTTCAGCCCAAGAGCATCCATCGCAGGAACGAACGCAGGCATGAAGAGTGCGTCTGCCTCACGATCAGGCAATGGAATGACCGTGCGCAAGGGCGACACCGTTCGTCCGGCAGAGAGTTCTCCAAATGCTTGCTTCATCAGCACGATCGCGTCAGGCATGGAAACGAGGGCACGCACCTGGTTCCGGGTCAGCGCCAGCATGGCATTTTCCTACTCCCAACTAGCATGTGGATCGACGCGGGCAGTCTATCCGTTACAAAAGCGAGTGATCAACTGGCCCGTTTCGGACGTATAGAAAGTAAGAATTGGTTCGCTCATGGGTGCAAAGGGGTGCACTTGAGCCTGTGCTATACCATGCCCAAGCTTGGCGCCGGTGCGCGTTCTGCGACCCGCCGCCTACAAGGAGCCTTGCGAAATGCTGAATCGTGCCGATGAGAAAGCGAAGGACGGCAAAGCCGCATCCCCGCTGCTGGACGTGATTGCCTCGCCCGATGATCTCAAGCGTATCCCCATCCAGGACCTCCCTGCAGTAGCCTCAGAAATTCGCCAGGAACTTCTCGACATCGTGACCCAGAACGGTGGGCACCTGGGCGCGTCCCTAGGCGCAGTGGAGTTGGCCGTTGCCCTGCATTGGGTCTTTTCGTCTCCAAGAGACAAGGTCGTGTGGGATGTTGGCCACCAGGCATATGCCCATAAGCTCCTGACGGGACGCCGGAATCGGTTTGGCACGTTGAGGCAGGAGGGCGGCATCTCTGGCTTTCTTTCGCGGGATGAAAGTGAGCATGACGCCTTTGGCGCCGGACACGCGTCGACCTCGATCTCGGCGGCGCTGGGCATGGCGGTGGCATTTTCGCAGGGGCCAGACCCGGAGCGGCGCGTTGTTGCCGTCATCGGGGATGGAGCCCTGACTGGCGGCATGGCGTTCGAAGCCCTTAACAATGCTGGAGCCCTCGAGCTGCCTTTCCTTGTCATCTTGAATGACAACGAAATGTCGATTTCTCCCAATGTTGGCGCTCTCTCTCACTACTTGAATCGCGTTCGCACTGACCCCCGGTACAACCGAGCGAAAGACGAACTTGCTCGCATTACTGAGCGTCTACCTCAAGGAGACTTTCTGGTCGAACTCGGCAAACGGTGGAAGGACTCGGTCAAGGAGTTCATTTATCACTCGATGATCTGGGAGGAACTGGGCTTCACCTACATGGGTCCGGTGGATGGGCACGACCTCCGTGGACTGATTGAAGCCTTGCGCCAGGCAAAAATGATGGACGGGCCAGTCTTTCTCCACGTTGTCACTGAGAAGGGCCGCGGCTTTGCGCCAGCCAAGACCGACCGCGAGCGCGGTCACGCGGTGTCAGCTCCAACTCCCCAGGGCGCTCCCCCCTCCCCTCCCAAATATCAGGACGTGTTCGCGGATACGGTTATCCAGCTCGCCAACGATGATCCCCGCGTCGTTGCAATCACCGCGGCGATGCCTACCGGCACGTCGCTCGCCCGCTTCCAGGCGGTGCATCCAGAGCGCTTCTTCGACGTCGGCATCGCTGAACAACATGCGGTAACTTTCGCGGCGGGGCTAGCAGCCGAGGGCATGCGGCCAGTTGTCGGGATCTACTCGACGTTCCTGCAGCGCGCGTACGATCAGATTGTGCACGATGTCTGCCTGCAACGGTTGCCCGTGACCTTCGCGATTGATCGTGCCGGGTTCGCAGGAGACGACGGTCGCACGCACCATGGCATCTTCGATCTCTCGTACCTCCGCTGCCTTCCGAACATGACGATCATGGCGCCTCGGGATGAGAACGAGTTGCGCCACATGCTGACGACGGCCATCCAGGACGTTGATGGGCCGGTCGCCATCCGGTACCCCCGTGGTTCTGGAGTCGGCGTAGCCATGACGGAACCCTTGCGCTCCCTCCCAATCGGGCGGGGCGAGATCGTGCGAAACGGCACGGACGTTGCCATCCTCGCTGTGGGCTCGATGGTTCTCCCCGCTGAAAGGGCAGCCGATCTCCTTCAGGACGAAGGCATTAGCGCGACGGTTGTGAACGCGCGGTTCATCAAGCCGATTGACAAGCAATTGATCGAGACGCTCGCCGAAACGACTGGGGCGCTCGTCACCGTCGAAGAGAATGCGCGAGCCGGCGGGTTTGGCTCCGCGGTTCTGGAAGCGTTGGAGGAGCACGGAAGTGCCGTTCCGGTCCGTGTACTGGGCGTTCCTGACCGTATCTTCGAGCAAGCATCACAAGGAAGATTGCGAGAGCTGGCAGGCCTTACACCCGCGGAGATTGCGCACGCTGCTCGCACGTTGCTGGCTGAACGCTCCAGTTTCCAGGCGCCTTCTGCAGTCGCCGCGTCCCACCGTGTCAGGTAGACTCGGGTGAGTTAGTCAGTTCGCAGCGCGCCGCCGCGTGCGCACAGCTTCCGGGCGAGGCCATCTGTGACCCACACTACCTTCTCGCCGCCGGACCAGCCAACCGTCGTGGCCGACCCGGTACCTCACTTGCATGAGATCGAGTGGCCTGGCTTGCCGGTGGCCGCCGCGCGTCTCGGCGTGCCACTTACCTCGCAGGTCCAGGAGCAATTTGCGACGTATCTTCGCTTGTTAATCGAGCGAAATGCACAGTTCAACCTGACAGCTGTCCGTGATCCTCACGCCATGGAGCACCGCTTGTTCCTTGATGCCATTGCCATGATTCCGACCCTGGACAGGTTGATCGCGGCCATCGGCGTTCCGGAGCCAGGTCTGGTCGATGTTGGGAGCGGTGCGGGCTTCCCGGGACTGGTGCTCAAGATCGTGCGTCCGAACCTGAAAGTAACCCTGATTGATGCGACGGGCAAGAAGGTCCGGTTCCTGAACGAAGTGATAACAGCCACCGGGATGACGGACGTTCAGGCTCTCCACGGCCGGGCTGAAGAACTGGCCCGGGATCACCGATACCGGGAACACTTCAGTCTTGCGACGGCACGCGCCGTTGCCAGCCTGCCGGTACTTCTCGAATTGACGACGCCGTTCCTCGACGTAGGTGGATTCGCCCTTCTGCCGAAGGGCCTGGATCTAGCTCCAGAACTCGCCCAGGGGGAAAGAGCAGCACGGCTGCTCGGGAGCAAGATCGTTTCGTCAGAGGTCTTGCCGACTCACGAGACGCGACTTGTCGTGGTCCAGAAGACGACGTTGACGCCAAAGAAGTTTCCCCGCCCGACAGGGGTTCCAAATCAGGTTCCCCTGGGAGGACCAACATGAGCACCCGGCCAAAATATGCGGTTCCTCGCATCTACTATCGCAAAGAAAAGCTGCGCGGAGCGTGTTGGGAGTACCAGGTGACCGGCGGCTGGATGGAAGTGACCACGCCGGAAGGTCCAAGGAGCCTGTTGCACCACCGATTCGACTTTTACCGGGCGCGGGAAGTCGAAGTGCGTACCCCGGTCGGCATCGAGCGCCTGCACCGGACCGGGGCGGAACAGTGGTTTTTTCCTGATCGCTGGTTCTCGCTCCTCCGCTTCACCACCGCAAACGACCGAACGGTCGGATATTACGTCAACTTTTCGCGGCCGCTCGCGGAGCTTCGCGAAAACTACTACCGGGACCTTGATCTCGAACTTGACCTCTGGATTGAACCCGATGGCACCACGACGGAACTGGACCGCGACGAGTTCACCGCAGAGGTTGCGGCTGAGCGCCTGAGCTATGAATGGGCTAGTGCCGTCGACGCGGCATGTGAAGCGGTGTCAGGGGCTGTATCAGCGTCACTCTCCCGCCTGGGTCCGGATATCGACCTGGATCGGGACCCGGTGACCGGCATCCCGGGTTTCATTCTCCGCGCTTGACCCGGTGAGCGGCTCCCAGGTGGGCGATTGAGAACACAGGCCAGCCCGCTCCCTGCGGATACCAGTCTTCTACTCCCGCCTTCACGAAAGTCCCCTAGCATCGATGCGCGGCAGCAGTGATGCGGTGCACCGGTCTGGTGTTATTACCAAGCGGCCACTCTCTTGTCACGCACGTGAAGCACAACCGTGCGTACTCTTGATACACCACCTGATCCCTGAAAAGCAGACTGCGGCGATCCTCCGGGTAGTTCTCTATTGCATGCGGTAGATTCGTCTGATTCCAGCAATCATTGCTGGTCTGAGGATCTACCTCGGGCCTCCTGAGCCATCAATACCACGCTCCATTAGCTGTTTCGCAGCGGATGGTAGAGGTTGCCTGGGTCTTTGCCAGCCGGGAGTCACCAGGCATTTCAACTCCCCGGATGTCACTGTCCTTCGGCAGCGCGCCGACAACCTCGAAGTAACCTGTTTGCCGGTGAGGAAACGGGACTGGACCGGATAGGAGCGCTGGAGCACCTCGCCAACGAAGGCGACCACGGTTGTCTACGACCCTGATGAGACGATGGTCGTGCCGCTTCACACAGAAGTACTGCGACTTCGGGACGATGAGCTCGGGTATGATGATGGTGCCCGGCACTGGGCAAGCGGCAAACCTGTGACAGGAGAACGCCCGGTGCGGACCCAGTTTCTCGTGTTTCTTGTCGTAGCGCTCGTCTTGACCAGTAATGGTCTTACAGCTGCGCAGAACCAGCCAGCTCTGCCCCCTGGAGTCCTCACCATTGAGATCGATGGGCAGCCCATCGACTCACTGACCAGCCCCATTACGAACTCTTCTACACCGGAGATCTCCGGGCGTACAGACGGCTCTCTCGCCACCCTGGAACTAGCTGTTGCTAATGGCGAGATCGTGCGCTTCCCGGCAACAATCGGTGGATCAGGCCGCTTCAGGGCCGTCCCGATACAGGAATTGCCGGACGGGGTGTATTCCCTGTACGCAAATGAAATCCCCGTCGGATCATTCACCATCAAAGGTGGCACCCCTGGTTCTCGCTCCCCAGGCGCCCTTCTTGATATAGCCCGGGTTGTTCCCTACCCGGTGGACGCTGCTCAGTCTCTCCCAGCTCTTGCCTATCTTGACGGCCGCTTTTTCAATCTGACGGAGGAAGCCGCGCGGACAGCGGCGCGCAATCCAACCGGGCCGTCTGAAGGTGAGATCGAACGACAACTCGCCATGGCAGGATGGCTTCAGCGGTATGAAAACCGATTAGCTGTTCCGAATGCCGCCAATCCACGAGCATTCGATGTTCAAATCTCGTCGTTCGTCGTCGAATACGCCTCAGGGGCAGACGCTCGTACCGCGTTTGACTCCCTGAACAGCCCCGTTGCAACTGACTTCCCTACGCTCGGCGATGAATCAAGACTCGTGCTCTTGTCAGGCGTCACGCCAGATACGGGCGCTACCTACCAGGCAGCCCGCCTCGCCTTTCGCGTTGGGCCCCTCCTTGTCGTGATCATTTATGCCGACCTCATCAATCAATCTCCTGATCTCGCTGTTCTGGAGTCTTTGGGTGCGGCCGTTGCCGAACGCGGGAGGATTGTGGCTGACCGGCAGGTGGTCCCGCTGGGCAGCATGGCCCTCCGGGTCGATCTGGAAGGAGCCGACCGGGGAGTCTCGACGCGGGCCCTGTATGAGAATCGAGCCGGCGCTCTCACGGCGGTGTTCGGCGAGGGTGAAGCATCACGAGGGAGGCGAGCTGCACTGCTTGTTGGCACGACAGACGCATTCATGAGTTCTACGGATGGCGCCTTCCGACGGCCACTATCGAATCGAGCGGACCGCCAGCCAGACCAGGCATCTCCAGTCGCGGAGGTGCCTGCAGCGGCGTCATCGCCGTCACCCGTCCGCCCCCCGGCCGCGGTACGCCTCGAAAGTTCTCTCTTTGCGTTTCCTTCAGAGTCGGAGGCTGACACCTGGATGGCGAACCAGGAGAACGCGCTGACCACCCAGCCCAGCGAAACGACGACGTTTGAGCGCGTGAGCGACGCGCCCGCGCTTGCCGACGCTGCCGCCGTCTTCACGATGGCCACCCTTCAGGAGAATGACCCAGATCTTACCGGCTACCGAATCTTCGCCCGCTCCGGCACCATTGTGGCAATCCTGGACATCCAGAGCGCGCCCACGGTTTCACTGCGGGGCGCGGTCGGTCTGATGGAAGACCAGCTTGCGTGCATTGCCGCACAGGGGTGTGCCGGTAGCGTCTCGTTGCCCGGCAGCATCTTTGGCGCGCGGGATCGCCCCTCGGACTAATGGCTCATGGGGGTCGTACGCCGATCTAGATATCCTCGGGCCGGATGCCAGCGGGTCGTCGTGCAATGCCTATGGAGCGGTCATACCGCAGACGGCGATCCGGATCGGCCAGGATATCCTTGGCCTCCAGGATTTCCCGCATCCTGGCCGCCGCATCCGGCTGGGTCGATGTGTCCGGGTGGAACTTGCGGGCAAGCCTGCGAAAGGCCGCATCAATTACTTCCGGATCTGCTTCTGGATCTACCTGCAATATCTGGTAGTAGGTGCGCTTCGCGTCGGTCCCCGCCGTTGCGTTCAGCGCCATCCCCATCGTCTTCAGGCGAGACAGCAACTGCTCCTCCGTGAGAAGCTGCTCCATGAATTTCTGCCGCATCTCGGTAGGTACGGCAAAGCGCTGCAGACACGAGCGGCATTCCAACACCAGCTGATCCCGGAATGAGACGGTCGGAATACTGTAGAGCGTGACCTTTCGCTTGGCGTCAAAGGCTACGAATGGTCCAGTCGCGCGGCAACGCTGACACGTGAGAAGCATGAAGCCGCGCGGCTCCAGATAGTCCTTGGCGCCGAGGCCATAGAGGATAGGTAGCACCATGGTCGCGTCAGTCGTTCCTGTTTGCTGGTAGGTTTCGCGTCGGCCCTCGGGATGATACCCTGTCAGGTGGCGTGATGAACTAGCGTTACCAGCTTCGCGAGCTTCGCAGGGTCAGTCTCCGGGATGATGCCATGCCCCAGGTTAAAAATGTACCCGGGCCGGTTCCTCGCCTGGTTAAGGAGTGAGCCCGCTGCCCGTTCGATGACGGGCCAGGGCGCCAGCATGAGCGTGGGGTCCAGGTTACCCTGGATCGCGACCTGCTCCGGCAAACGTGATTGTGCCGAGGAGATCCTCGTCCGCCAATCGAGACTGACCACATGGCAGCCGCTTTGCCCAATATCTTCGAGCAAGGTGTCCGTTCCCGTGGAAAAGTGTATCGTCGGCGCGTGCGGATTCACGACGGCAAAAATCCGCTGCGTATACGGCAGCACTGCATGCCGGAATGTGTCCAGATCCAGCAGGCCAAGCCACGAATCAAAAAGCTGTACGGCGTCTGCGCCTGCAATCACCTGCGCCAGCAAGTAGTCAACAGTGACCGCCGTAAGCCTCTCCATAAGCGCATGCCAGAGTTCTGGCTCGCCGTAGAGCATTGCCTTCGCGCGGGGAAACTCACGAGAGGGTTTCCCCTCGATCAAATAGCACGCCAAAGTGAAGGGGGCCCCTGCAAAACCTAACAACGCTGTTCGATCGCCGAGCCGCTCCCGCAGGATCCCCAAGGCCTGCATGACGTACGGGGTAGCCTCTTTGGCTGGACGAATCTCGAGACGGGCAATGTCTTCTCGAGTGCGGATAGGCGCGGGAATGACCGGACCGACCCCTGGTCGAATCTCGAACGGCACGCCGAGGCTGGCGAGGGGCAGCATGATGTCGGCAAACAGGACGGCCGCATCCACGCCGAGGAGATCAACGGGAAGGAGCGTCGCCTCTGCGGCGAGTTCCGGCGTCGTGGCCATGTCCATGAAGGAGTGCTGCTGCCGCATGGCCCGGTACTCGGGCAAGCAACGTCCGGCCTGGCGCATGAACCAGACTGGTGTCTGGTCAACAGGCTGACACCTGGCGGCAGCCATGAATCGCTCGCGACCTGGCATTTCAGCGTTCACAGACACTGGTGGTGTCGAGGGAGTTACGCCTGCCATTCACTACGCATATCAATACCGCGGATGGCGTCCGCATGTCCTTCACGCAGCCAACGTACCGCATCCTTTGCGTGATAGGTGATAATCCGGTCCGCTCCGGCGCGCTTGATAGAGGTGAGCGATTCCAGGGCCGCACGCCGCTCGTCCAGCCACCCCAGCTGTGCAGCCGCCTTGATCATGGCGTATTCCCCGGAAACGTTGTAGGCGAATATGGGGACATCAAACGTATCACGAGCCATCCGAATGACATCAAGGTAGGCCAATGCCGGCTTGACGATGATCATATCCGCCCCTTCATCAAGGTCAATGGCGATCTCGCGCATCGCCTCACGAGCGTTGGCGGGATCCATCTGGTGCGAACGTCGATCACCGAACGCCGGCATGCTTGCCGCCGCCTCACGAAACGGGCCGTAGAACGCGGACGCATATTTGGCGGCATAGGACAGGATGGGAAGATTCTGGTACCCGGCGGCATCAAGCGCCGCGCGAATAGCCTGGACGCGGCCGTCCATCATGTCAGATGGTGCAATGACGTCCGCTCCGGCCTCGGCCTGGCTCAAGGCGACACGTACCAGCAAGTCCACCGTGCGGTCGTTATCGACATGGCAGCCGTCGAGAATGCCGCAGTGTCCGTGGTCGGTGTACTCACACGCGCAGACATCGCCGATAACGACAATGTCCGGCGCTTCGGCCTTGATCACCCGCGTGGCCTGCTGCACGATGCCATTTCGATCGAAGGCGCCGCTTGCCATGCTGTCTTTTTCCTCCGGCAGACCAAACAGCAGGACGCCTCGTATGCCCAATTCGCCGAGTTCGTCCAATTCGCGTGGAAGTTGATCAATTGAAAGTTGAAACTGTCCTGGCATTGACACGATTTCGCGCCGCACGCCAAATCCGTGGCTCACAAACAGTGGCAGGACAAAGTCATCCGGCGCCAAACGGGTTTCGCGGACGAGCGAGCGCATGGATTCGGATCCGCGCAGGCGACGCGTCCGGCGCACTCCTGACATCCGCGTTGCTATAGACACAGTACTGGATTCGCTCATCGACCAGCGATCCTTTCATTGCTTAAGACGACTTCGTTGCTGCGGCTGACCAAGGAGTTCACGGACCGGTGGTGGGCCCAGAAGTTGGCGAGCGCCTCGGTCATTGCCGCAGCGCCTGGGTGGGTGCTCACCAACGCAACGGGTAAACCCGCTTGGCGCACTGCTGCCGCCGTAACAGGTCCAGCACAAACCGCCGGGATCTGCTCAATCAAAAAGCGCTCTTGGGCAAGCATTGCCTGCAAGGCAGCGACGCTACTTGGGGACGAAAACAGCAGGGCATCGACATCGCGTGAACGCAGGCGATCCATTACTTCGGGCGCGATGTCTTTTTCGGGGACGCTGCTGTAGGCATCGACGACCGTGACTTCGATCCCCGCCTCATGGAGAGAATCTGGTAACAATTCACGGCCGATGGCTGACCGGGGATACAGGACGCTCTCTCCAGGCTGAAGGCGGGGCAATAGCGACGCAACCAGTCCTTCCGCGGACGGTTCCTCTGCGATGACAGCGACATCCAGTCCAACTTCCTTGGCGGCTTTAGCGGTTGCGTCGCCGACGGTAGCAGCGCGAATGGCTCGCAAGCACTCATCCCTAGCGCCGAGGTCCGCTGCCGCGCTCACCAGCGCGTCGACGGCATTAACGCTGGTGAAAACGACCCATGTAAACGCGCCGGATGCCAAAGCATGAAGTGCCGCGTTCAACGGCGCGCGGTCCTCAGGCGGCACGATGCGGATCGTCGGCAAGGCCAAAGCAGTGGCTCCGCGCTCGGTGAGCATCTGCAGCAACTGCTGCGACTGCCGCTTCGGGCGCGTGACAGCCACAGTCAGTCCCGTGAGATCTTGGCGAGGGAGAGTCGACCCGGTCCAGAGCGTTCGTTGCGCGTTGCGTACTTCGGCCTGCATCTCTCGCGCGATTGCTGCCGAGTGCTCCTCGGCGTTCGCCGTATCGAGGGACACGTGCCGCCGTGCGAAACGATCCCCAGTTTCGCTCTCGAGAAACGCAATGAGCGTCAAGCCCTGCTCACCACGCTGAACATGCGCTCCAACTGGCATGGAGCATCCCGCGCCAATGGCGGCGAGGAAGGCTCGCTCTGCCAACACTGCCTCAGAGACCCCTGTATCGTCCAGACTCGCGAACAGGTCACGACAGGTCGAATGGGCCAAAGTCTGGATGGCAAGGGCACCCTGGCCGGGCGCCGGAACTACCGTGTCGGTCGGGAATACCTCAGAAATGCGCTGGCTCCAGCCCATCCTGGAGAGGCCGGCTGCCGCCAGGACGATGGCGTCGTAATCTGGTTCAAGTGCCTTGCGGAGCCGGGTATCGATGTTTCCACGGAGGCTCACGATCCGCGCGTCCGGCCGCAAGCGGCGGATTTGCGACTCTCGACGTCGCGACGACGTGCCGATCACCGGGTTCCGGGACAACTGCGCCAATGTCGTCCCGGAGCGTGAGACCAACACGTCACGCGGGTCCTCACGCTCCGGGAACGCGACGATGGGCAACTCATTCGAAATCAGCGATGGCAGGTCTTTTGCGGAGTGCACCGCCGCGTCAATGCGCCCGTGCGCCAACTCACGCTCGAGGGCATTCGTGAACACCCCGCGTCCGCCTATTTCGGTCAGTGGGGAGACTTTGTCAATGTCACCCTGGGTAGCCACGATAACGGTCTCGGTGACGATGCCGGGGAATCGGGCAGTGAGCCGTCGCGCCACTGATTCGACCTGTGCCAGGGCCAGGGCGCTCCCTCGTGTGCCAATTCTGATGAGCGGGGAAACCACTTGTTGCTCAGGCGCCATGCGTCAGGACGTCCAGCGGATTCGGCTGAAGCCGCTACCTGCGCGATCTTGAGGGGTGCCGCTGCGATCAAGCAATGACTTACGCCTCTAAAACTAGGTGAATCTTGCTAATCTGTGCAAATCTCGCACATTGCTTGATTTTAGGTAACGCTCGAGGAGGGTGTCAAGCCACTTTTCCGTCACTCGTTTGGCAACCAAACGAGGTCCGGGAAATCCCGGACCTCTCTCTAGATCGCGTTCCTGTTTGGCCTAAACCTGCGCGCGTCTTCGCCAAGTCAGAGAACCGCAGGCAGCAGAAATTGCTCCTGCGGCAAGCGCTGCGACCGGCATTGCTTCTTCAAGTCCTGCCCCAGTGTTCGGAAGCTGGATCGGCAGAGTGCCACCGCTATCCGGCGCAGGTTGCACCTCGGCGCCTATCGCGACAGGGTCCGGTACTGGTTCCGTCCATTCGGTGCTTTCCACGGCGTAGGCGTCATACGTCCCGGTCTCTTCAGGCACCCACTCTTCGCCTGTGGGAGCAACTTCAGCCACCTCGTCACTGGGGCTCTCGGAGCGATCCCGGCGATCCCGGGTGCGCTCTTCCCGATCGAGCGTTCGCACCTCGTTGTTCACGCCTGATCCGTTGTTCGAAGCGGAGTTCCCATTCGCTTGCGAGATATTGACATTGTCCGCGCCAGCGGCGCTGTCGCTGTTGCTGACCCCATTGTTCTGTATCACGATGCCATCTTGCGCGGAAGCATTCAGGAGACCTCCTCCTAACAACGCTCCTGCCAAGGCTGCAGTGACGAAAAGAGTGCGCACGAGAACCTTCCCCTCTCAGCATTTCGGAATACGGTGCTTCTGGCGGGAAACTCCACGTTCCGCAGCAATGCTCCTACCAGTTCTGCTAGTTACATCAACGCTCCAGGGTGCTGTCTGGATTCTTCTTGCTGCGTCGGCCACGCGAAATCAGGACCAGGAAGCGCGTGCCCGAAGCCATCGTGATCGGACGCGGTCCCGCCGCACTCCTAGCAGCCATTCTTCTTGCCCAAGCTGATTGGAGCGTTCCGGTACGTGAAGCGGCAAGGGAACTGGATGAGGCTGTACTGCAAGGGGGAATTCACCATTCCTGGTATCGTCTTCCAACTGGGAGATACGCGGGGAGCTAATGTTGGGTCAGATTGGAATGTTTGGCATGGTGTGGGCGCTGTTCGGCCATTCATGGTGCACGGTTAGCTGACAGGCCAAATCCGGCCACCTTTTGCTGTTCAGCAGCTCCCTCCTGGAGCTGCCGTCCACGCCATAGCCGACCCTTGGGCAGCTCAGGCAACGCTTGCGCAGCGGACGTTTTGAAACGTACAGCGCCTACTGTCCGTTCACGATGTAGAATCATGAGTGGGCAGCCCGCCAGCTCCTGAACGACGAGGAAGCAAGGCGGCTCCCGGGGGAAGGGACATGACCCAGCAAAAACCTGACGCGTCGCCTGCCAACAGGCTGAGGACGCCGCCGCTCCGGCGCGTCTCGCATCTCGCCGCCCGCCTTGTTGGCGGAGCGAGCCTGGCCTTTGGTGCAGTTGACGCCCTCGCAAAGCGCCGCAAGAAGAACTCTGACCAAGAGTCAGGCACCGAGCGTGAGTCTCGTCAGGAAGAGCGTCCAAATGGACGTCGCACCGAAGGAGACGATAGCGACCGAACTGACAAGAAGGACGCTCGTCAGGAAGGCCGTGATGCTCGACAGGACGAGAACGGTCGGGACCGGCAGTCTCGAAACGATTCTGTAGACCAGGAGCAACAAGCACGGCAAAACAATGACAATAACAACAACAACGGCGACGACACGGAAGACGCTGACTCCGACGATGATGGTGGAGGCAACAATCGGGGCAACGCAGGAAGCGGGTTCTTTGATAGTCCACTTGCCACTAAGACCCAGCGGCGGGCTAACGATTTCGACGACAGCGGTGGGCGCGATGACGAGCCGGAGGATGATAGGCTCGTCGCTGATTCTGATGGCGACAGCCTGGTCATCGAGACGAACTCGGTTGCGTTCTCAAATGGTCCGGACGGACTGGAAGTGGTCACCCGGAACATTGAGTTCTCTGCGCCCCCTACTCCCACCCCCACACCCTTCCCAACATTGACATTACCGGAACGGGACAGGCTGGACGTGTTCGGGGATCGGGTCATCACTGCGCCAACCTCAGTCCCTGTAGACGATAGTGCAGCGCCCCCACCATCGACTGACACCGGCACGTCCGGATCCACCGACTCACGACCGACTCCGACGCCAACGACGGGCGACACCAGCGGTGGAGACAACACGTCTGATTTCTTGAGCTAACAACGTTGTGTGCAGGCTGCCGCGCAGGAGCTGGATCTGTCGACTATGCCATTAGTACGTGCTGAACATTTGCGCGATCTGTCCCGGTCGCTCCTTGTTTCCTGCGGCACTCCCGAAAATCAGGCCAGTATTGTGGCCGATGGTCTGGTCAACGCGAATCTCGCGGGGCACGACTCTCACGGCGTATTGCGGTTGCCGGGGTATCTTGCCGGCGTTGAACAACAACACGTTTCTCCAGGTCACATCCCACATGTCGTTTCAATGTCGGGCGCCACAGCCATTGTGGATGCCGACCACGGGTGGGGACAGCCGGCAATGTGGCTGGCAGCCGAGACAGTCCTGGATCTGGTGAGAGAGTTTGGCGTGGCCTGCGCTGTGGTTCAAAATTCCTACCACATCGGCCGGGTTGCACCGTACGTTGAGTGGCTGGCGGACCATGGAGTCGTGGCGATCGCCATGGCGAATGCAGCGCCAGCCGTTGCTCCATTTGGGGGAAGCAAGCGCATTCTTGGAACGAATCCGGTTGCCTGGGCAGTGCCCCGCGATGAAGACAAGCAGGTCGTGTCCTTCGATGTCGCTACCGCCGGCATCGCGGAGGGCAAGTTGCGGGTAGCACGAGCCAAAGGATTGCCGGTACCAGAAGGCAACCTTCTTGACCGTGAAGGCCGACCGACTACCGACCCACACGATTTCTACGCCGGTGGCGCGCTCCTGCCCTTCGGAGGCCACAAGGGCAGCGGCTTCGGCCTCCTTGCCCAGTTCCTGGGACGCGGTCTAGCAGGAATGAATCCGTCAGCATACGATGGTCCACGCGGAGTCAATGGCCCAGTCATCATTGCCATTGACGTGTCGCGCTTCACCGATCCGGAATATTTCCGTGATGAGATTGAGGCACAGTGCGTCGTTGTTGCCGCTTGTCCGCCCAGAGAGGGGGTTGCCGCAGTGCACCTGCCGGGCGAGCCAGAGCTAGCCACCCGCGAGGAACGCCTTCGCGAAGGTATCCCGGTGCCAGATGCTACCTGGCTGGAACTGCAAAGACTTGCCTCCACGCAAGGTGTCGGCTTTCCAGAGATTGAATCGTAAGAACGTCCAGCGCCTGAAGAGTCTGCAGAATCAGGTGGTTCCGCATCCTGCGAAAGGTTGCCTATGGCCGGTAAGTGCCGGTATCGTCTAACAGCACTTCGGCGCTGCCGATGGTCCACAATGTTCGCAGATCGGCAACCTGTAGCACCTGGACCTCTTTGTGGTCGCTAAAGGCGATCTCCCTTAGATACCCGTTCAGAGAGGAGCAATCATGACTGACTCCAGTTCCCGCCAGGTCACGGATTCCACGCCCGCGAAAACGGGAGAGCCCGCGAAAAAAGCGGCAAAACCTCCGAAGCCGCGTAAGACAGAGAAGCGGCAAAAGGGACGCAAGGGCTAACAAACAAACTTCACGAGTTCACGTCGGCAAGTCCTCTGCCGCGCGTGTTAAGGCCGGGCCCATCGTCTCTTTCAGAAGTCGCAACCAGGAACGCATCGGATGATGCTTTGCTCGAGACGTCAAGCACGCGCTCGCCATGAACGTGAGTGGAGCGGATCTCAAGAGGTGGCCCCCCAGGGATTCGAACCCTGAACCGTTGGATTAAAAGTCCACTGCTCTGCCATTGAGCTAGAGGGCCGTACCTGCAGTATTCTCGCCGATGAGGCGTCATTTGTGCAGGTTATCCGGTCCAGGCTGTGTGGTGAGGATCAGCAGGTCGAAACAGGCGAAATCCCGCACGGTCCAGGGATTGGTCTTCGCGGCCGGAGTTGCGGCAATCGCCTGGCGAATGCAAGCGCTCTCGAGGTCGGGCGCGGCGGCCGCCACCCTTGTTGGAGCCGCTGTATATTCTGGCATGGGCATGCGTGGGAGTATGACTCTGGCGGCCTATTTCGTCAGTTCCTCAGCGCTCGGCAGGCTCCCAGGCCTGAAGCATCCGTCGCAGCAACGCGGCAACAGGCGCGACGCCGTGCAGGTTCTCGCGAATGGCGGGCCTGCTGCACTGTTCTCACTGTTGCACGCGTGGTCCCCGGCAACGCCCAGCGATTTCGCGGAGACAGCGTTCTACGGTAGCCTTGCGTCAGCGGCGGCAGACACATGGGCGACGGAGATCGGCACCCGCTGGGGAGGTCAACCACGAAGCATCGTGGGTGGCCGTGTCACACCAGTCGGCGAATCAGGAGGCGTAACAGCCGCTGGCCTGAGTGCGTCTGTCCTGGCCTCAGCTATGGTGGCTGTCGCAGCCCAGCTGGGGAAAGAAGTCAGGCCTGGCCAGGCTATAGCCTCCGTATCCGGAGGCATAGTGGGCTCGCTCGCCGATAGCTTTCTTGGTTCCCTCGTGCAAGAACGGCTCTGGTGTGAGACGTGCGGCGTACCGTCTGAGTTGCGTGTTCACATCTGCGGTCAACCGACAATTCACCTGTCAGGCGTGCCGGCTGTGACCAATGACGTGGTGAATCTGATGTCAGTCATCGCAGGTGGAGTTACATCTACCACCGTGTCGAGCCTCATCCCGAAGTTGACACGTGGCAATGGATCGCGAGTAGAGTTCTTCGAGACACCGACCAACTCAGGTAGGCCAACCCGTATTGGCGCACCGTGAGTTCCCGAGCCTGACCGCGCGACCCGCCGCGCCTTACGCCGGCTACCGTGCCGGGAGGGGCTGGATGACCCATATTTCACGCCGAGCGTTCGCATTCGGCACGGCAACTGCACTGCTTCTACCCCACCGGGTACGTGCCCAGGATGCGCTGGGGACGCCGACTCCGCCGAAGATTCCACCACCACCTGAAGTCGCGCAGCCAGCATATAGCGTCCTCAGAATTGACGACAACGGGGTTGGGCGTTCATACCGTGTCTGGGAAGAATGGGTGCCGCAGGTCGTTGCGACGCCTGATGGCGGTGCCTGGGTCTTCTTCACTGCCCAGGCTCGCGCCGACGAAGGCTATGGTCCGCGTCGTCTGTATGCGTCACGCTTCGACCCGAAGATGAAGACGTGGGAGCCGGCGAAGCCCCTCGGCAACGAGGCGACACAGTTCAGCGCCACGGCCGGCGTAGACAGTAACGGGGTCGTCCACGTGGTGTACTCCGAGCGAGCGCTTACCGGCGAAAACACCTGGAGCAAGCTGGTCTATCAGCGATTTATGGAGAATTCCTGGAGCAACCCGGCGTTGATCGCCCCGGATGGCAACGCCGGGCACCAGATGTTGGCGACGTTGACCGTGGATGCGGCGGATGGCCTACACGTCGTCTGGCGCGATCAGCGCATGGTTGATGCGGAACTGCGCGATGCCCTGCCCGTGTATGCCGATCTCCTGTCGAGCGACCTGACCGGGGAAACCTGGAGTGCTCCGGCAATCGTCAGCGTGCGAGAGACATTCGATGTCAATCCAGCCTGGCCGCGGCTGGTCGCCGATAAGGACCGCCTGGTGTGTATCTGGTCGCTGTACCAGGGCACGACTGCCGAAGAGATGAAGAGTGCTGCCAGCGTCCAATGGAGTGTCCGGGACCTGTCAACCGGATCGTCGTGGAGCCAACCGCAGACGCTTTTTGTCCGCGAAGCCGGAGATGCCGGTGGGAGATTGATAGACATCGCTGCGGATCCACGGGGCGGCGTAGCGGTCGTCTTTGGACTTTTCAATCGCGGAGTCAATGATCTGTACGTGCAGCGTCTGGAACAGTCCGTGAGCGCCTGGAGTGAACCGCGGCTCATTGCGAGTGGAGACTTCGGATTCCTGCCGACCACCGCTATCGCTTCCGACGGCACCATGTTCGTGGTTTTCAACAATGGCCGCAATCGCGATGTCGATATCGGAGGTCTGAAGATCGCCCCCGACGGCCAAACGGCAGGTCCCGTTACGCTCACTCCTGGTGAGGGTGGCATCACCGCACGCGCACACATCGCTTTGGACCAGGACGGCGTTGCCTGGATTGCCTATATGCAGCAGCCCGTGGACGCGACAAACGTAGCGGAGATCCAGACCGCACGGGCTCCGAATTTCTCTCCGATTACGTAAGGGCCTCTCAGGGCAAGGTTACGAAGTCTGTGCCTGAGCGGTGCGGGCCGCATCCATCATGACGTCTACTGGTGCCGCCTGACCGGTAAAGAGCGTGAATGCGTGTGCACCCTGGTGGACCAGCATGGCCAACCCGTCCGCCACCTGCAAACCTCTCGCGGAAGCCGCACGGAGAAGTTCAGTCTCCCGGTAGGTCATGTCAAAAACAAGGGCTGATGGGCGCAAAAGGTCGAGCCACCGGACATCGAGCGGCGTTTCCCCCGGCTTCCACCCAAGCGACGTGGCATTAATGAGCACGTCGGTATCGGGGATGAATCTGCTGAGCCAATCTTCATCCGGTGAGGTAATCTCAACGGGTGCTGGCGCAAGATCCGCCGCGAGTTGCTGGGCGCGTCGCCGGTCGCGATTCACCACGAAAATGTGGGTTGCGTTCATTGCCTCGAGCGCCAGTACGGCGGCACGCGCCGCCCCTCCCGCACCGAGGATAATGACGCTCCCGACGGGATGCCCTCCCAGAGCTCCGGAGAGGGCTGTCTGAAACCCGAAGATGTCCGTGTTGTCGCCGTAAAGCTGGCCGTTGCGATTGACAATCGTATTGACGGCACCCGCTCGTGTCGCCGACAGCGAGACCTCATCGACCAGTTCCATGACCACGAGTTTGTGGGGCACCGTCACGTTGGCTCCCAGCACGTCGGGAGCCCGGAGCGACTCTACGCGGGCCGGAATGTCTGCCGCCGAGGTTTGCCATCGCTCGTAGCTGGCTGGGATTCCAAGCAGGTCTAGCGCCGGCTGATGAAGCGCGGGCGACAGCGAATGTGCGACAGGATCCCCGATCACGCCAAGGCGGAACTTCGCAGGAGCCCGATGCTCCACGCTACTGACCACCGTCCGGAGTATTGAGGTATTTGTCGACGTTAGCGTCCTGCTCCTCCTTGGTAACAGCAAACGCGTGCTCGCCACTGTCACCCATCGCCACGAAGTACATGTACGGTGTGTCGTCAGGAAAGAGAACGGCTTGGATCGACGCGAAGCCCGGGTTGGCAATCGGACCCGGTGGCAGCCCGTCGTTCTGGTAGGTGTTATACGGGCTCTCCACGAACAGGTCATCGCCCGAAAGCTGAGGCCACCAGCTCTCAGCACTGCCCGGCTTTCCAACCACGTACTGGACTGTGGGGTCCGCCTCCATTCGCCAGCCTTGTTCCCACCTGCTCAGGTAGACGTCTGCGATTGTCGGGCGCTCTTCCGGCAGTTTCGCTTCGCGCTCAACGAGTGAGGCAAGAGTGAGGACCTGATTGATCGTCAGGCCCATCTCGTCGGTGCGCTGGCGCATCTCGGGCGTGTACTTGTTCCCGAAGGTCGTGAGCATGGTCGCGACGTTCGCGGTCGGATTCGTCCCGCTAAAGCGGTAGGTATCAGGGAAGAGGTATCCCTCAAGGGATTTGTCGGCAGGAAGGTCCGCCAGGAAATCGAACTGCGAGCGGTCAATGTCCTGCACCGCCTGCATGAACGCCTCGGCTCCCCCCTCACCACCCAGGCGCGCATACTCCTCCGCAATTTGCTCAGTGCGCCATCCCTCGGGAATGGTGATATCGAAGGACTCAGGTGCATCCGATGGCGCCTCTGCTACTTCCTCGGCCGGCGCAGCCCCTGTGATGCTATCGACGATCTGTGGCACGCTCATACCCTTGCGCAGGGTATACGTACCCGGCACGAGGGCGCCGCCAGACAGCCGCAGCTGGCCCTGGAATAGCATCTTGGACTTGATCAGCCCCTGGGCCTGCAGTTCGTCCGCAATCTCTACGTCGGTCTGCCCATCGAAGACGGAGACCAGAACAGGGGCTCCGGCGTCACCAGGGCGCGCAGCCTCTGTCGCGTAGCGGAACGCCCATAAGCCAGCGCCCGCCACCATCATTGTCAGCGCGGCGATCGTAATGATTTTCAAGGACTGTGTCAGTAACCGAACCACGCGGGCGAACCCTTCCTGCTCCAGTCAGAAAACGCGCGAAGCACCCGCGTTCCGACCCTCAACGTCGCCATAATAGGAGGCATGGCAGGGACGAACAACCAACACGATACAAATGGTGCGACGAACGCCTCGCACCGAGAGCGTCTCAAGGTCGTCGTGGTTTCGGGTCCAACCGCAGTTGGCAAGACGGCGCTGAGTATTGAAATCGCAGAGAAATTTGGCGGAGAGATCATCAATGCCGACTCTCGATATCTGTATCAGGGTTTCGATATCGGTGTTGATAAGCCTACGCTTGCGGAACGCAAGGGGATTCCTCACCACCTCATCGATATCCTGCCACCGACCGGTGAGATGACCCTAGCGCGCTACCAGGACCTGGCGTACGCTGCGATCCAGGACGTTGCTCGCAGAGGACACCTACCCATCCTGACTGGTGGTACGCCGCTCTACATCAATGCCGTCGTTGAAGGGTGGCGGATTCCGCGAGTACTGCCAGATCCTGCGTTCCGAGCTCGGTGCGAACGCGAGGCGGCGCATGATGGTGGCCTGTCATTGATCCAGCGATTGCGTGAGGTCGATCCGGCAAGTGCGGCACGATGCGGTCCAAACCTCCGTCGCGTCATACGGGCGCTGGAGGTATACGAGGCCACCAGCGTCCCTATGTCAGCGCAGGAAGGGAAAGGTCCGCCGCCGTACGACGCATTGGAGATCGGCCTATTCCGACCCCGCGACGAGCTTTTCCGCATCATCGACCGGCGCGTTGGCTCACAGGTCGAACGCGGGCTTGTCCAGGAGGTACAGCGGCTACTTGGAGCCGGCGTACCGCCAGATGCACCAGCTATGTCAAGCATTGGCTATCGGCAACTCCTGCCGTACCTGGAAGGCCAACTAACTCTCGACGATGCGATCGAGCGTGTTCGTCTCGATACGCACCGCTATGTGCGGCATCAGGAGACCTGGCTACGCAAGAACGAACGCCTCACCCGGTTCGATGTCTCCCAAAGCGGATGGAATGAGCAGGTTGTCGCCCACGTGGCGCGCTTCGTCGGCACGGACTAGAGGCTGGGCGCCAATCATATACTTGCCTCGTTGCCAGGCAGGCATCCGGCCGGAGCGGCTAACACCTGGCGCGAAAGGAACACCGTTGGACCGGCAGGCATACGTAGAAAACATCGTCGATCACTTTGAACATCCTCGCAACAAGGGCCGCATGGAGAACGCCGATGTCCAGCTCGGCGGAGGTAATCCAGGCTGTGGCGACCTGATCACCATGTACGTCAAGATCAATGCAGAAGACCGCGTTGAAGCGGTGACCTTCGAGGGCGCCGGTTGCACGATCAGCCAGGCCGGCGGCTCGATGGTCAGTGAGATGGCAACAGGCCTTACGCTTGACGAAGTCAAGGAACTGGGACTCGCCGCAATCACTGAGGAAATGGGCGACGAGATCGTGCGAAGCCGTGTGCGGTGCGCAACACTTGCCCTGGGCACACTGCAGGCAGCTGTGGATCAGTTCCGCCGCGACCGTGAACGGCGCGACGCCGGGCTGCCCCCAGTCGAACGTGCCCCGTTCGAAGTCTGACCCCAGTGCCTCCTGCTGAGCAGATTTCAGAGATTCTCCTCAGCGCTGCGTGGCACAGTGGCCAAATACCCGAGGATCTCGTCACCGTCGAGGGGGAATCGGTACGTGTAATCCACCGCGGAACGTGGACGCACGGACTAGGCCCAGATTTTGCGGACGCCCTGGTCCTCTTCCATGACAGGGAACTGCGAAGCGGTGCCGTGGAGATGCATCTGGAAACGCGAGGCTGGCATGAGCACGGGCACCACCTCGACCCCGCGTACAACTCGGTCGTACTGCACGTCGTCGTACGACACACGGGCTCTCCGACTCGCCGCGCAGATGGCGGATTGGTGCCTGTCGTCGAGATTCCGCCCCCAGACATCTCCATATTCCCGGAAGCGATACTGGACTGGGGTCGCGTCGGCGGTACAGTTTGTGCGCCACGCCTCTCTCGTTCGTCTCCGAGCTCCTTGCGGCAGATCCTGTATACCCTCGGCGATACGCGACTCTCAATTCGCGCAGCCCAGATCGAGGCTGCCCTCCTCGACGTGCCGTCGGCAGAGGTACTCTGGCGCGCCATCCTTGGCGGCCTTGGCTACTCCCGCAACCAGTTGCCGATGCGGCGGCTGGCGGAACGGTTGCCGCTCGCCAACCTGGAAGAGCTTCGCCTTACCCAGCCTATCTCTGCGAGGTTTCCCCTGACACTCGGATTGCTCCTTGGCGTCGCCGGCTTTCTTCCGCTTTCTCCCGGCGAGGCGCATCTCATCAAGCTGGCGCCATCTGACCTCAGCGACGTTGAGTCGTTCTGGAACGTTTATGGCGCACCGTGGACAGAAACTCGCCTCAGCCCTTCCGAGTGGGAACGTGCTCGCATACGGCCGGCAAACCATCCACTATCCCGCTTGCATGCGGCGGCCGCCCTGTCCCACAACGCCTTGCAGGAGGGAGGTCTGCTCGCGGCCATGGAAACCGCTATTCGAACTGCGGACCCCGTCTCAGCCTTCTGCGATCTCACACGAATAGGCCACATGCCTGGTATCGGAACAGACCGTGCGATCGAGATATTCGCGAGCGGCGTTCTTCCCGTCCTGTTCGCGCTGGGCCAGCAGACCGACGATCATGAGCTTGTAGAAACAGCCGCTCGCGTGTGGGAAACTCTTCCCTCGCCCACGGCCACCTCCGTGACAAAACGAGCTCTGAGGCAGGTCTCTGGAGACCTCGGCGTGCGCGGCATCGGTGCCAGAGGGGCGCAGGGACTGATCCATCTAGACACAGTCCTGTGCCAACCACGTCGATGCTTCGACTGCCCTATCGCGGCAGCTGAACTGCGTGTCAACGAATAACTGCCTCCGAGGCACGTGCGGAGAACCTCCATTCGTGACTCTCTTGACACGCCATGAATCTTCTACTGCTTGGCCAAAGGTACTAGTGAGACGGCGGTTTTGGCGTAGCTACAGGTGTTTAGGCAGGTTGTTCCAATTAGTCACAATCAACAGTAATCATTCCATCGGTACTAGTGTGTGACATTGCGGCAAATCTTGTAATTCACCTTCCATCCTGTAACCTACATGTCAGTCACAAGCGCGGAGTTACGGGACGTTGACCCGTAGTCCCGGCAGTTGACGGCGCGTCAGACCCGTGTCGCGTCTGTCACAGCTGCGGCGAGGTACTCCACCCGAGGATGCATCGCCGTGACCGCGAGAAGGAGCAGGAAGCATGAACGCCCGCAGGTTCGATGCGCTTGCCGTGTCAATGACAGGTGGCGTGTCTCGTAGCAGTCGCCGCAAACTGCTTCGTGGGTTGGCTGGATTGGCGGTCGCTGGCCTGGCGCCAGCAGGCGCCAGTGCCTTCGATGGCGGCGTAGAGCCGTTCGTTCCCGCACCTGGTGTGTTGGGGTGCACGAGTGGCGCGGACTGTGCCACCGGTGAGATTTGCTTGAATGGCGCGTGCGCGCCCCGGTCGGCAGTCGGGGGCACCGCCGATTCCCCGGCGACGTCTGGTACCAGGTCGACGACGGGAAACACCACGGGTACCGCCACTGAGCCAGACGTTCCCCCCACGACAGCAGTCGATCCCACCCCAACGTCGCCTGACACGGGTGTCGGTGGACTGATCCAGCCGGGAGAACCGCTCCCGGCCCGTATCTTCGCGGGGCGCTGTGGTGCGCTGAGTGCCGAACCCGCCTTCCAATTGATCGACGTCGGCTCAGTCGAAGGCGTTGAAGACAATGAAGCACCTTCGGGAGCGCTGACGGCGATCCCCGCGGAGTTCAGCACGACCGTGGTGAACGCCACGCTGGACACGCTGCTGGAGACCGAACACGCGATCGATATTCGCGTGGTTGCCAACGATCCGGCCACGTCGATCGCCTGCGGTGACATTGGAGGTCCCGTCGAAGCGGGCGCCACCGGAGACGAACTTGCCGTAGGGCTGCAGGAGCGCGGACAGTCCGCGTACGCTGGCATTGCCTGGCTGCAGAGCGAAACCGATCGTACGCTGGTTCGCGTCTTCCTGGCACGCGGTCTGGATGAGGGCGCGCCAGTATCCGTAGCGCAGGAAGCACAGGCTGCGACCGATACTACAGCGGCTCCCGCTGAAACTCCTGCCGCCGAAACTCCCACTGCTGAAGCTGCACAAGCAGCAGCTACCCCGGCTGTCGGAGCCATTGCGCCGGTTGGAGCAGGCTCCACGGTCGTCACAACTATTGATGTCAATCTGCGCGCCGAGCCAAACGACGACGCCGAGGTTCTCACGATCCTGGGTGAAGGCGTTGAACTCGACGTGACTGGCTCTCCTGCTGACGGTTGGATTGCAGTAATCGATCCGGCTTCGGGTCAAGCCGGGTTCGTGAGCGACCAGTTCGTCGCAATCGCCAGCTAGTCGACCCGGTCAAACGGGTCCACCAGGAGAGCATCAGGGCGCACGTGGCCGCGTGCGCCCTGACCCGTACCCGTCACTCAGTCCGCTATAGTCCATTCGTCCTGCCCCAGACAGGGCGTTTCGTTGTGTCTGACGATGTGGTTGACGAGGTGGGTATGTCCCGGCCAGAGCAGGGCAAAATCAGCGTGCGGGAACTGGTGGCGCTGGTTGAGCGCGGTGATATTGACACAATCGTCACCGGCGTAACAGACATGCAAGGCCGTCTCATTGGCAAACGGGTGACAGGCCAGCACTTCATCGAGCGCTGTCTGGATCACGGAACCCATCTCTGCACCTACCTGCTGGCCACGGATATGGAGATGAATACACCTCCAGGGTATCCCGGGCATGACTGGGATTCTGGATACGGTGACTATCTGAACCGACCGGACTGGTCTACCCTCCGCATCACGCCCTGGCTCGAAAAGACGGCGTTGGTCCTGGGCGATCTTGTAGATGAGCGATCCGGCGAACTGGTGTCTGTCGCGCCGCGCTCCATTCTCCTACGGCAACTCGCACGTGCCTCCGAGCTGGGCCTACGTCCCCGTATGGCGTCGGAGCTCGAGTTCTATCTCCTGCGCGATACGTACGAGGAAGCCGCCGCCAAGGGTTGGGAAAATCTGCGGACCTGGGGCTGGTACAACGAGGACTACCAGTTGCTCCAGGCCACCAAAGCGGAACCGCTCTACCGGCAGTTCCGGAATCTCATGACACAGGCTGGCGTGCCGATCGAGTTCTCGAAGGGTGAAGCGGCCCCCGGCCAGCATGAGGTGAATATCTCCTATGCTGATGCACTGGAAGCGGCTGACCGCGCCGCAATTTACAAACACGGTGCCAAAGAGATCGCCCACCTCAACGGGTGCTCAATCACCTTCATGGCCAAGCCAGACACCAGTTGGACCGGAAGCTCAAGCCATGTTCATGTCAGTCTTTGGGATGAAGCAGGTCAGCACAGCCTTTTCCCGGCAGAACCAGGGTCGGCAGAAATGTCTGCGACCATGCGCTACTTCCTGGGAGGTTTGCTTCATGCCTCCCGGGAACTGTCCCTCTTCCTCGCCACGAACATCAACTCATACAAGCGCTACGCGGTCGCATCGTGGGCACCGGTGAACGTTGTCTGGTCACGGGATAACCGCACCTGCGGTTTTCGCATTGTCGGGCACGGATCATCCCTGCGGATCGAGGACCGGCTGCCTGGCGGTGACGCGAATCCCTACCTGACCTACGCCGCGATTCTCGCGGCTGGAATTTACGGCATCACGCATCAGATCGAACCTGGGCCTGAGTTTCGTGGGAACGCCTATATCGCCCAGGACGTGCCGCGAGTGCCTCGGTCGCTGCGAGAAGCAATCGAGACCTGGGAATCCAGCCACATTGCACGCGAGGCGTTCGGAGACGACGTGGTGGCCCACTACCGGCATATGGCACGGATTGAACAGGATGCCTTCGACCAGGCGGTCACCAATTGGGAGCGCCAACGCTATTTCGAGCGTGGCTAACGCGCCAAGAACGCCAGAACGTCAGGACTCGTCGAGAAAGGCATCCCCACGTGACAGAAACCCAGGCTCATCCGGCCGCGATCGCTTCCACACGCAGCGATCAGAACGCCACCCCACTGCTCGATGGGTTGCGTGCCTACAGGGCGCGAGACATGGCCCCCTTTTCCACACCTGGCCACAAGCTTGGGGTAGGAGCAGACCCGGAACTCGTGGAACTTCTCGGAGCGGAGGTTTTCCTCAGTGACATTCCGCTTGGAGGCGGAGTTAGTGACACGCACTTCCACGGCGCGCCGCTGAGGAAAGCGGAGCAACTGGCCGCTGAGGCCTGGGGTGCTGATCGCACCTACTTCTTGCTTAACGGTTCGTCGGCGGGCAATCATGCCAGCCTTCTGGCGGCCGTGCGGCCAGGTGACAAGGTGATCGTTGCGCGTGATCTGCACAAGTCCCTGCTCGTTGCACTCATCCTCACGGGCGCGAACCCGGTGTACGTCTCGCCCGAGCTGCATCCAGAACTGAACGTCGGGCTCGGTATTTCTCCGGAACAGGTTGCGCGTGCCCTCAACGCACACCCGGACGCAAAGCTGGTTGCCCTCGTCAGCCCTTCCTACTGCGGTGTAGCGTCCGATCTAGCCGGCATCGCGGCGGTAGCCCATGCGCGCGGGGTCCCGGTTCATGTCGATGAGGCGTGGGGACCTGAATTTCACTTTCACCCGGAATTGCCGCCCTCAGCCATGAGCAGTGGCATCGATACCTCCGTTCTGTCGACGCACAAGGTGCTGGGAAGCCTGACCCAGGCGGCGATCCTCAACGCGCAGGGATCGTTGACCGACATGGAACGACTCAGTACCACCATTGACATGGTGAACACGACAAGTCCGTCGGTTCTCATCCTGGCCTCCATCGATGCAACACGTCGGCAGATGGCGCTGCGCGGCGAAGCCTTGCTGGATCGCACCATCCGGCTCGCGGAGGACGCGCGACGGCGATTGCAGGCGATTCCAGGGGTCGGGGTTCTGGACGCCGCACAACTGGGCGTGCAGGATTTTGATCTCACCAAACTCGTGGTCGACGTCGACGGACTCCAGATGACCGGGTACGAAGCGGAGGACATACTGCGGAATCGCTTCGCCGTCGGCCCGGAGATGAGCGATCAGATCGGGTTGGTGTTTCTCGTCACCATTGCGGACACCCAACAGAGCATTGACCGTCTCGTTCATGCCTTCTCGACCATGTCGCAGGAGCGATATGCGGGAGCGGCCCGGCGACCAACGGCGCGGTCGTCAGGTGCTGTCGTCGCGGCGGGGGACCTGGTCATGACGCCGCGCGATGCCTTTTTCGCCGTATCGCGGGCGATTCCGCTCGCCGCCGCCGAAGGAGAGGTTTCCGCGGAACTGGTCCTACCCTACCCTCCAGGAATTCCCGTCCTTGCCCCGGGAGAAGTTATCACCTTGGACAAGATCGCCTATCTGCAGGAAGGCGTCGCTCATGGCCAGTACATTTCTGGCCCGGCCGATCCAACACTTGCCACGATTCGGGTCGTGAACTGAGGGCTAGGGAACGAGTTCAGGCAGCCGTTGCAATCGCTCGGCCGCCTGCGCGATCGTTGCCTCCCGCTTTGCAAAGCAGAAGCGTGCAAGCTGAGGCGCACGAGATGGGTCAGTGTAGAACGCAGAAGGTGGCACTGCGGCGACCCCAACCTCACTGGTGAGCCAACGGCAAAAACTGACATCGTCGGGAAACCCGAGGCCAGATACGTCAGCCATCAGGAAGTACGCGCCGTCAACCGGCAAGACAGGCAGACCAGCGCCAGCGAGGGCCCTCTCCAACAGTACCCTGCGCTCATCGTACTCACGCTTGAGTTGCCCGTAATATCCGATCTGCGGAGCAAGCGCCAACGCGTCGGCCATGGCCTCCTGGAAGGGCGTGGCAGTGGCGAACGTCACAAACTGGTGCACAGCCCGTAGAGCGGCATTGAGCTCAGCGGGACCAATTGCGTACCCGATTTTCCAACCGGTCATCGAAAACGTCTTGCCAGTAGAGTTGATGGTCAATGTGCGCTCGCGCATGCCAGGAAGCGTTGCCAGCGAAAGATGCTCCGCATCCTTGAACGTGATGCGGTCATAGACTTCATCAGTCACCGCGACGACGTTCCAGCGCACGCATAATTCAGCCAGGATCTCAAGTTCCTCGCGCCGGAATACTTTGCCAGTTGGGTTATGGGGCGTGTTCAGCAGCAGCAGCTTTGTGCGAGGCCCAAAGGCTGCCTCGGCGTCAGCGGGATCGAAAGACCAATCGGGAGCGTGCAACGTGATGGGCCGCAGGCGCGAACCCGCCATGACGGCACTCGCCGGGTACGAGTCGTAACAGGGTTCAAAGACGACGACTTCGTCTCCCTCAACGGTGAACGCTTGCATAACATCGAAGATCGCCTCAGTTGCTCCGGTCGTGACCGTGATCTCCGATACGGGGTCGATCTCCTGACCGGTCTGGCTCAGCCAGGTCCGAGCGATCTCCTGCCGGAGGCGCGGGGTCCCAAATGACACGGCATACTGGTTTGCATCCGCATCAATCGCCCGCTTGGCTGCATCCTTGACGAATTCCGGGCCCGGAAAATCAGGAAAGCCCTGCCCAAGATTGACGGCGTTATGCTCGCTGGCCAAGCGGCTCATCTCGGTAAAGATCGATGTTCCGAACCCGCGCACTCGCTGCGCCGCTACGTCATGCATGAACCACATGCTCCACTAGGCTGGTGCGCGGTACTCGCCGAATTCCTGCCTCAGGCGTCCGGAGATTTGACCAAGGGTGGCGCCGGCGAGCAATGCCTGTCGCATTGGAACGAGCAGTGGCTGTGCCGAATCACGCGCCGCGTCCGTTACGCCGTCAAGAGCAGTGATCACCCTCGGCCCGTCTTGCGCTGCCTTGTAGGCTCTCACACGCTCTTCCTGACGCCGAGTAGCGGCCGGATCAATGGCCTGTGCCGGAATCTCGACCTCGTCCTCGGCGGCGTAACGATTTACGCCGATAATGACCCGGTCTCCTGACTCGCGCTGCATTTCCAGAAGATAGGCGTTCTCGGCAATGGCGTTCTGAACGAAGCCTGACTCGATGGCCGAGACGGCGCCACCACGCTCATCGACTTGCTGTAACCAACCTCGCGCCCGGCTCGCCAGTTCATCGGTCAATTGCTCCACGAAGTAGGACCCTGCAAGTGGATCCGCCGTGTCAGCAACGCCCGTCTCATCAGACAGAATCTGTTGCGTGCGCAGCGCCAGCGTTGCCGCATCAGCCGTTGGGAGCCCGAGTGCTTCGTCGTACGAGTTGGTGTGGAGGCTCTGAGTCCCGCCAAGCACAGCCGCCAGGGCTTGATACGCCACGCGGACGACGTTGTTCAGCGGTTGCTGTGCTGTGAGCGTAACTCCACCAGTCTGAGTGTGAAATCGCAGGATTTCGGACCGTTTGTCCTGCGGCGCGTACCTGGCCCGCACCAGCTCCGCCCAGAGCCGGCGCGCGGCCCTAAACTTGGCCGCTTCCTCGAACAGGTTGGAGTGAGCTGCGAAGAAAAAGCTCATCCTTGGTGCCACGTCGTCGACATGAAGACCCGCCGCGACAGCTGCATCAAGATAGGCGAGACCGTTCCCGATAGTGAACGCAATCTCCTGAGCGGCCGAAGAGCCAGCCTCGCGGATGTGGTAACCGGAAACAGAAATCGTGTTCCAGTTCGGAAGCCGATGGGCGCAGTACGCGAACGTGTCCGTGACCAATCGCATTGAAGGGCGCGGGGGAAAGATGAACGTCCCGCGCGCGGCGTACTCCTTCAGGATATCGTTCTGGATCGTGCCGCCCAGCTTCGCAGGCTCTGCCCCTCGCTCCTCCGCCACGATCTCGTACATGAGAAGCAGCAACGCCGCGGGAGCATTTATCGTCATCGAGGTGGTCACAGACGCCTGGTCAATGCCCTCAAAGAGGCGGCGCATGTCGTCCAGCGTGGAGATCGGGACGCCGACCCTTCCAACTTCTCCGAATGCACGGGGATCGTCCGAATCCATTCCCAGTTGGGTCGGCAGGTCAAAGGCAACGCTCAGCCCGGTCGTGCCACGCTCCAGCAGAAGCCGGTAGCGGGCGTTGCTCTCCTCCACCGAGGAAAACCCGGCGTACTGCCGCATCGTCCAGCGGCGGCCCCGGTACATCGTCGGGTAGATGCCTCGCGTATAGGGGAACAGTCCTGGGTCCGGCTCTGGATCGGGGGAATCGCTTGCTCGGTAGACGGGATCAATTTCAATACCGGAATCGGTCACGATGTCGTTTGCGCGACCTGTCATTGGCGTAGCTATGCCTCTACCAGTTCAGTGAGAACGCCGTTGCATCCCTCTGGATGCACGAAGGCGATCCGCCATCCATGAGCGCCGGTTCTTGGAGATTGGTCTATCAGGCGCACTCCTGCGTCCCGAAGTGCGCGCAGGGCGGCCTCGAGGTCGGGGACCGCGTAGGCGACGTGGTGAAAGCCCTCGCCTCGTTTGGCCAGGAAGCGCGCGATCGCGCCTTCCGGATCGAGCGGACGAATCAGCTCAATCCATGACGCGCCAGCCGGGAGCGTCGCGACTTCCACGCCTTGCTCCCCCAGCGTGAATCGTTCGTGAGCGTTAAACCCAACGCGGCGCTGTCCTTCAAGCGCCATGTCAAGGTCGGCCACCACGAACGCCACGTGGTGCAGGGCCGGGTTGGAGGTGGCAATGGCTTCAGGCAGCATCAGTCGGCGACAATCGGTGCGCTCTGCCCGTAGTTACCCGGCTCCGGGAATGCGGACGTTTCCGCCGTAACCGGAATGTCACTGCGCATCGGGTCGGCGTCAACGCTCAGCACGAGACCCCGTTTCCGGCGCCCGGTTATCTCGAAGAACGCGCGTAAAACACGGTCCGCCACCGGCACGGCGTAGGCGGAACCTTCGCCACCATCCTCGACGATAACTGAAACGGCAATCTCGGGACTCTCGTAGGGGGCGTAGCAGGTAAACCACGCATGCTGCCGGTCATAGAGATTGTTTTCATCTGCGGTGCCGATTTCCGCTGTTCCCGTTTTGCCACCAATGTTGATTTGCGGTTCTTCCGCGGGATTCGTCATTGGCCACTTTGTCTGCAGTCCACCTGTGCTGGGCGCGGTGCCGGTGGGTCCGTGAACAACCCGCCGCATCCCTTCGCGGGCGACATCCAGATGCTCTTTCTTGATGCCAACCTCGCGGAGAACGTGGGGTTTGACGTCAACCTTCTCGGGCGAAGGTCCCTCATGTGTTTGACGCAAAAGTGTTGGCCGCACAATCTTGCCGCCATTCGCGATGGCGGCGGTGTTCAAGGCGAGCTGCAGTGGGGTCGTCAGGAAATAGCCCTGACCAATAGAGACGTTAATGGTGGCGCCCACGGACCAACCTTCACCCTGGTATGTGCGGGCCAGCCAATCCGGGTCGGGAACCACTCCGTTTGGTTCACTGGGCAACTCGATACCGGTCGCCTCACCGAACCAGAACCGATCTGACAAGTTGGTTTTGATCGGTTGAATCCCCATACCCTCGAAATAATGCTTCTCGCCGAGGGTGTTGTTCTGCAGGTCCATGTCCCGATAGTGGAGGAACTCGCTCTTTCCCTCGTCGATGGGCTGACGTGGTGCTCCGACGTTGTAGAAAAACACGTCGCAGGACTGCTCCAATGCCTGATAGACATCCAGCGCCTGATGTCCACCGAGTTTCCAGGCCCAGCACGGGTGGATGTTGCCTTTCGACTCGTCCCAGGCGTACGGGACCTGGATGGCGCCCGTGCAGGTGAAGGTCTTGGCGGGCGTAATCCTGCCCTCCTCCAACGCGGCGGCCGCCAGGAATGGCTTCAAGGTGGATCCAGGCGGGTATTCGCCACGCAGGGCACGATCAATGAGCGGCTTGTTCGCTTCCTCGCTCGTGTACTCCTGGTATTTGCGCTGCGAGATGCCATCCACGAACAACTGGTTGTCATAGTGGGGGAAGCTGACCATGGCGAGCACCTCGCCGGAGCGGGGATCCATCGCGACAACTGCCCCAGCGCCAGACTCGCGCTTCACCTGCCGTGTCGGATCAGCGGCAGCAATCGCCTGCCGATCCGCGTTGGAATACTGGATGCCTTTGGCAAGGATTTCGCTGACGGCGCGCTGGAGTTCGACGTCAATCGACAGCGTTACGTTCTTACCGGATACTGGATCAACCACTGAATCAGGGATGACACGCCACGAGCCGCCAGCCGAGTCCATCTCAACGATGCGGCGGCCGCGCTCTCCGCGCAGGGTCTCCTCCAGGCTCAGCTCCAGGCCATCCTTGCCGATGGCGTCGGTCTGATCGTAGATCGGATCGCCATAGGCATCCTGGTAGCGAGGATTGTCCAGCTCCCGCTGGCTGATCTGTCCGACATACCCCAGTACGTGGGACATCGCCTCGCCCCCGGGATAACGACGGATGAGTACGCCGTCTTCCAGTTCGACGCCAGGCAGATAAAGCTTGTTTGCTTCGAGCTTGAGTGCCGTTTCGCGCGGTACTCCCGTCTTGACCACGATGCGCTCGAGATATCGTCCGTTCTCGACCATATAGTCAAGCTGGTTCATGACCTTGACGCCCGGAATCTCGTTCAGGTGCGCTCGACACAGGGCGGCCTGATCCGTCGTCAACTCGTCTTCCAGACGCACCAGGAAGTTGAGGCTCATTTCCGTCGCGATGTAATCAGTCCAGGCCTGTAACGCATCTTCGCTCAAGGCCTTGATGACGCTGTCCATAGTGCTCTGGTCACCGAGCCTGCTGATCGCCCGCTCAACACGGCCACCGAGGCGGCCATCATTTGTGAGCATTACAGCGAGCACATTGCCCGTCGAGGCGAAGCGCGGCGTTGCTGGCCACTCCACCACCTCACCGGCAATCATGGTGCCGTCGGCGGAGATCCGGGCTGAGTCGGACTTGCGCGAATTGACATCGGCGTAGACGAAGACCTGCAGCTCCTGACCGTTCACTCGCACGAGTTGACCAGGTACGCGGAAGAATGGGTGCAGGATGGTCTGGTCGGTCTTCTCGACCGTGAGCGTCTTGCCCAGCAGTTGCGCCGTTCGGGCGTTTACTGTTGTTTGAGCTCCGTCTGGGACGTCGCGTGGGTCAAGCACGAGCGCGTCCGGGAGATTCAGGGCGTTGATGACCTGGTCAAGCACCTCTCGCCGGGCAGCCTGATCTTCAGGCAGTTCGCCAGGAAGAACACGCACTTCCCATGTTTCCCGGTTTACCGCAAGTTCACGCTTCTTGCGGTCATACATGACGCCGCGAGTCGGCTTGAGCGTCTCGACTTCACGGATATTCTCGGCTGCCTCGGTGCGGTAGCGGTCACCCTCCAGCAGCTGCATATACCCAAGCCGTCCAGCAAGGAGAGCAAATGACCCGACTACCGCGCCACGGCTGAGAAACATGCGACGCGTTATCTGCATCTGGTCGGCGCTGACCGCGGATCGACGCCTCCGCTTGCTTCGCAGGTGCGGCGGATCGTACGGAATGCGCTTGCGACGGCCCATCAGCTTCGCTCCGGTTCCATACGCTGCAGCCAGCCAATCAATCCGTAGACTGGAGGCACCAGCAGCGCATTCAAGAGTGCTTGCAACAGCGTAATGCGTCCCAAAGCTTGCAGCGGGTCAGCAACCTCTCCAAGAGACCCGCGCAAGACAAGCAACGTTCCAACATAGAGAAATGTTGCCGCAATTGCTAGAAGCATGGGGTACACCAGGGCGCTATTGAAGAAGCGTCCCCGCGAAAGGTTGCCAAGCAGGACCACTGGCAGGAGCGCAAGAGCGTTGGCACCAAGTCGGTCCAGCCCTATGATGTCAAGAAGGAGCCCGGTCACGAAGACCCAAAGAAGTGCCTCGCCAAGTCCACGGTAGGCGCCCCAACCCAACATGAGCACGACAACCAGACCCGGAGTTATCGCGATGATCTGCCATGCCGGAAGCAGAATGGCTTGTAAGACGATGGAGAGGACTAACAAGGCCGCGAAGATCGGTCGCGCCATTGCTTGCTCCCCTCCTCCAATGGTCAAAGAAAATTCCGACAGTGCCACACTACGGTGTTATTTAGGTTTACATAGTAGCAGACGAAGCGAGTCTTGGTGTACGTACAGCCTGACCTAACGCACGAAGAATAGCCCCTGCAGCCGTATCCCCGCCCTGTTCTCGCGCCATTTCACGCTGTGCGTTGCGGGAAGTAGCCGCGTATGAATGCGAGTTCAAAATGCGCTGGAGCGATTGGCTCAACTCACTCGTGTTGTACCGCCGCCGGGGGAGCACTTCGCCCAAACCAAGACGACTAGCCCGCCATCCGTTGTCCGCCTGGTCATGCGCGTAGGGCCTGATGATCATTGGCTTCCCGGCGGCAATCGCTTCCGCCAACGTACCTATGCCGCCCTGGTGAACCACTGCGCGACTGCGCCTGAACAGGAGGTCGTGCGGTGCCCATGGGACAGCAATGACCTGGTCATCGTGCCTGGACATATCACCGTTCGGGCCGACCATCAGGACGGCCCGAACGCCAAGTCTGTGCGCGGATTCGGCGCTCACCTCATAAAAGCGCCCTGGATCATTGACCGCAAGCGTCCCGAGCGTGAAGACAACGGGAGGAGTTCCTCTTGCCAGAAAGTCAGCGAGTTGGGGATCAAGCGCCCGCGAAGGATCACGCAGAAATGGATACCCAGTAACCCGCGCCGACGGGGGCCAGTCGCCCTGCGGTTCGCCCAGCACACGTGGAAAGATGCCCAGCGACAGCAGCGCTGAGTGTTGGCCTTCAACGAGTGGGTGCTCGGAACTGCGAGGAAGCCCGAGTTCGCCGCGCAATTGCTGCCACTCGCCGACCCAGGGCAGGGAAATCTTCCGCCCAAGGCTCAAGAATGAGCGGGTCGCTGGCTTTCCCAGTGTGCGCAAGGAGGCGGCGATGACTGGTGGGCCAATTATCGGGGGTTCGGCCGCGGAGAAGTAACCCATCGGCTGCATGACGACAGAGATCCAGGGTACACCGTGCACCTCGGCGGCTAGACGGCCGCCGGCGACCAGCGGGTGAGTAACTATGGCGCGGGCATCTGCCGCCGCCTCGATCAGGTCAGCGGTCGATTCGCGCAATCGCGGCATGAACATTTCACGAAACAGCTCAGCCGGGCGTTCCCCACGTCTAACTCGCTCTAGAAAGTCCGGGTCAGGCTTTTGAGGATCCCTGTTTGGGCGTATGGGCACGAAGGCGAGCCCCAGCCGCGTCACCCGGTCACGATAGACCTCGCTTGTGGCAATCACCACCGACTGGCCGCGGCTTTCGAGTGCCAGACCTATGGCGAGAAATGGCTGTAAATCGCCCGCGGAACCATAGGTAGCAAGGAGAACTGGGGCATCTGCCCGGGGTTGTGCCATTCGCCGGAGCGTACCTGAGTTGCTCCATCCGGTCACGGGATACCAGCTACATAAGAGGATCGGTCGCGTGGCTCCCGGTTCTCCGCGGGCCCCTCATTTTGTGAGAGTTTCCTGTGCCAGAATGCTCGGGGCTGGGCAACTGGCACGGCGTCTGCGCCGTCCAGCGCACGTCAACAATCTGGGAGATGGATCCTTTGTCCAATAACAGCGAGAGCCTGACACCGGCAGAACGCCAGAACAGCGCCTCCCTCTTCAAGGCCTACGATATCCGGGGTGTGGTGCCAAACGAACTCAACCCCGTGATCGCCTACGAGATCGGCCGGGCGCTCGTGGCCACGCTTAGCGCGGACAGCGTCGTGGTTGGGCGGGACATGCGTGTCTCGGGTCCAGCGCTCTCCGCAGCACTCATGGACGGCATCCGCGACGCCGGCGCGGATGTAGTGGACGTCGGGATGATTTCCACCGATGGCCTCTCGTTTGCCATCGGTCACTATGGCTTCCCGGCCGGGGTGATGGTCACCGCCTCACACAATCCGGCCGAGTACAACGGCTTCAAGATTGCTCGGTCCGAAGCCCGGGCACTTTCCCTCTCCGACGGCCTTGACCTGATCCGCGACCGCGTCGTTACGGATGACCTTCCGCCTGTGGTCCCCGCTTCCGAACGCGGAGACTTGCAACAGCGTGACGTCCTAGATGACTACGCAAAACATATGCTCGGCATGATCGACGTCTCACGCCTGCGCCCGCTGCGCATCGCGATCGACGCCGGGAATGGCATGGCCGGGACCACCGTGCCGCGTGTTTTCCAGGACCTGCCCATCGAAGTCATCCCGCTCTACTTCGAGCCAGATGGCACCTTCCCGAACCACGAGGCCAACCCAATCGAGCCCGAGAACACGGAAGTCCTGCGCAAGCTGGTTGTCGACCAGAAACTGGACCTGGGAGCAGCGTTCGATGGCGACGCCGACCGGGTGTTTCTGGTCGATGAGAAAGGCGAACTCATCGGCGGCGACATCCTGACCGAAGTGGTCTCGTCCCGTATGCTGGACCGATATCCTGGAGCGGCCATCGTCTACAACCTCATCTGCTCACGCGGCGTGCCTGAATTGATTGCCGCCAGAGGTGGCCGTCCCATTCGCTCCCGGGTAGGACACTCCTACATCAAGGAAACAATGCGCAAAGAGGACGCCGTGTTCGGCGGCGAACACTCCGGCCATTTCTACTTCCGCGATAACTGGTACGCGGACAGCGGCATGGCGGCGCTGCTGTTTGCGCTGGAGATGATTTCGGATGAGCACAAGACGCTCTCCGAAGTGATCGCCCCGCTCGACCGGCGCTTCCGCTCGGGTGAAATCAACACCGAAGTCAGCGATCCCGCCATGGTGGTACAGCAGATTGAGGACCGATATAGCGCCGAAGGCGCGGAGATCGACCACCTGGATGGCATTACAGTGGGCTTTCCAACCTGGTGGTTCAACGTCCGCTCCTCAAACACTCAACCGCTCTTGCGTTTGAACCTGGAGGCCGATGACCCCGAAACGTTGCGGGAAAAGACCGCTGAAGTGCTCGCCATGATCCGTTCCTGAGAATCGAACAAGTCATGGAAGCTCATCGGCGGGAACATGAAGACCGTGACCAGTGGCAACGCCTGGACATCGGTCGGGAGATCATGGTCGTCAAGCTCAGCCCGGAGGGTGACGAGGCGGCGCGGTATCCCGCCGTGGTGGTAGGGCATGCCCAGCAAGATGACTGGGTAGCGTTCCATGCAGTCTGGACGTACGAGCGCGTCGAGATTGATGGGTTGGTCTTCAATCCGGGCGACAACCTCATCGAGTGGTTCTCGCCGCTCCTGCCTTTCAACGCTTTTGCCGTGCTGAGCCAGGAAGGTAATTTTCGGGGCTGGTACGCAAATGTCACCTACCCTGCCTTCCTGGAGCACGACCGTGAACGTGACCGTTCCTTGACGCTCGTTTGGCATGATCTCTATCTGGATCTGGTTGGTCTTCCTGACGGAACGTTCGTGGTGCGGGACGAAGACGAGCTGGCAGATTCCGGACTCGCAGATCGTGATCCACTTCTGCATCACGAAATCATGGGCGCCTGCAATGAGTTGGTTGATCGCTTCACGTCAGGCCGGATGCCATTCCAGCTCACCAATTCTACGGACCTTCCCCTTGTCTGCACCCCCGGCAGTCCCAGAATGAATCCGTTTACCTGGGTTATTCGTACATCCCCATTGACACGCCTCCCTCTCGGTGGTAACTTGCTCGTGGGTCGCAGGAAGGATGTCAGTTGCGGACCGACTGACATTGCTGCCCAAGGGTCGGGTTGAGTGGCCTTGGTGGCACATTAGGGAGGGCATTTCCATGCAGTTTACTGACACAGCTTCCGCCGGTAATGGCGGCGTTGCAACTGCTTCCGCAAATGGCGGCGCGGTCGCCATCGGCGACGTGAACAGCGGCGGCAATGCCGGCAACGCCATCGGCGTTGGCGACACCTGGGGCGGCACGGTTGCGGTTGACGGCGGCAGCGTCGGCAACTCCACACTGCTTGACGTCTCCGCCAATGGCGGCACGGCTATCGCCGATGCTTCCGGTGGCAGCTACAACCTCGCCTTCGTTAGCTAAGGCAGGGTTGTTCGCGGGTTTACCCGCACAACAAGCACCTGAATTCGGGGAGGGCATTGCCCTCCCCGATTCTTTTTGGGTTACATTCCCCATTGATATGGAATCAATCACGTTTGCGGACGGGACTAGCCCGGCAACAGACTCTCCCCGCCGGGTGCTCTTCTACAGTCATGACGGCACCGGGCTTGGTCACCTGCGGATCACGCTAGGTGTGGCTACGGCCTACGCAGCCGAGCGTCCCCAGGACAGTCTGCTTCTACTGACCGGATCATTGCAGACGAGCGCCTTCGCACTTCCCGATAATCTGGACTATGTGAAGCTGCCGGCCATGCCCAAGCGAGAGCTCTACGCCTCTTTGCCACCGACGGAAGGCTTCACGGGCTCGCACAACAGCACGATTCGCTTGCGTACGACCATTGCGCTCGCGACCATCCAGGCGTTCGATCCGCACATGGTCGTCGTCGATCATGCTCCGGGAGGTCTGTTTCGCGAGTTGGCGCCTTCGCTCGACTGGCTCGCCTGCCGGTCTCCTCGTCCTACCTTTGCACTGTTGATGCGGGACATCACGTTTAGCCCAGAGCAAACTCGGGACATCTGGCGGAACGAAGGTGCTTATCCTTATCTGGACGGCCTGTACGACGCGATTCTGGTCTACGGTGAGCAGGAAATCTTCGATCCCATTGGGGCATACGCTATGTCAGAGCGGGCCGCGTCCCGGACACGCTTCTGTGGCTTCCTGGCACCGGTAGCTCCTCAGCGAAGTGCGGCTCACGTACGCCATGAACTGCAAGTCGGCAATCGAAAGCTCGTTACCGTGTCAGCCGGCGGCGGTGCGGATGGCGGTCCCATGCTGAATGCATTTCTGACCGGGCTCAAGGCCCGCCCGGACGAGCCGATTCTTGCCTACATCGTTGAAGGTCCCCTCCTGCCTGAAGAAGATCGCCGGACCGCCCGGGAGATGGCGAGCACCCTCTCCAACGTGGTCCTCGTGCCGTTTGACCCGGATTACGCAGCGGTTGTGCAAGCCGCTGATGTCGTCGTGTGCATGGGCGGCTACAACTCCGTCCTGGAAGCCGTGAGCTTCGGCAAGCGCCCGGTTATCGTGCCACGCTTGCCGGGCGCGCTTGAGCAGAAACTTCGCGCTGAGGGATTTGCCAGGCTCGAGCTTGCGCGGATGGTGAGTCCCGAGACGCTCTCACCCGAGAATCTTTGGAACGCCATAGACGCGGAACTGGCGAATGCGGCCCCTCTGGGGCGCTCGTTGAAACTCGATGGGGCCAAGACAATTGCATCGGCATTGGCGCGACTCCCGTTCTCCGTGTGATTCTTTCCGCCGCGCAGGCGATAGGTTCCAGCCACGTACGGGTTGGCAATGGCCTTGATGAGGGGCAGAGGAATCGATGACCGAACATATCGAAATCGATCACTCGCCCCGTCCTGTTGCCATCGTTGGCATGCACCGCTCCGGTACGTCCATGGTGGCGAAGCTGCTTAGTGAAGCAGGACTTTATCTCGGACCGGACGACGCGCTCATGCCACCGGCGTCCGAGAATCCTGAGGGCTTTTTCGAGCACCTCGATTTCGTGAATCTCAACGATGAGGTCTTGAACGAAGCTGGGTCTGGCTGGGATTGTCCACCGCCAGCAACGACTGAGTGGACCGCAGCCCCGTTTGACCGCCACCGCGAGCGCGCCAGGGAGCTAGCCGCGCCACTGGCCGTACAGGGCATTTGGGGTTGGAAGGATCCACGTACGAGCCTCACTCTCCCGTTCTGGGAGTCGGCGCTTGGACCGTTACGTGTCGTGGTTGTGGTGAGAAACCCGCTTGAGGTGGTCTCCTCGCTGCATCGCCGCAACGGCTTCTCTATCTCACTCAGTCTGACCCTCTGGCAGATCTACGCTGAGCGCGTTCTTGCGGCGACATCGTCGGTCAATCGTTTCGTTACCCATTTTGACGCCTGGTTCGTCAATCCAGCAGCAGAAGCGCGACGTCTCGTGCGCGCGCTGGGCTTGCCCGGATGGAATACTGAAAACGAGGGCCCGGACCCCAACACTGGCTTGCGCCATCACCGGAAGACCCTCCAGGACCTTAGGGAGGCTGGCTTTGCCACGGCCACCATCGAGACCTACCGCACCCTTTGCCGCGAGGCTGGCTGGTGGGAAGGAGACGATGCCCAGGGTGTCGATCTGAGCAACTCAGAAACCGACTCAGCGATCCTGAGCGGAATTGGCCGTGTCAATCTGCTGCGCGTAGAAAACGAATCGCTCCGCCGCAACATTGCCGACTTTACGACTGCTCTCGCAGGACGAGACTCACGCGTGTCAGAACTGGAAGCTGCGTTGAGGATGCACGAGGCATCGCGCTCAGAGCTTGAGGCGTTTCTCCGGGAGCGTGATGGCCGCTTGCGAGAGCGGAATGCCGTCCTCCAAATTCGGGACGCGGCCATCGCCGAGAGGGATCAGCAGGCCGCAGCGCGCGAGGCTGAACTGGCCGCCGCACGGGGAGAGTTGGCGACAGCCCGTGAGCAAGTCAACGAACTTCAACGCGAACTCGAAATCGCGAAGCTTCACGAGCGCGAGATGCGACGCATGCTCGACGGGCTGCAACAGGTGCAATACCAGCGCGATGCTGAAATCATGGGCACACTCGGGAGCGTTCTCAGTCGCCATGCTCCAGGGGCGCCCGCATCCATCTACCACCGGAAACTCGTGACCCAGATCCGCGGCATCGTCGCCCAGAACGTTCCCACTGGATCGCGCGTCCTCGTTGCGACAAACGGAGACGACGCGCTTCTCCAGCTCGGGGAGCTGCAAACTGAGACCTTCCCGAGGCCGTCACCTCAGATCAGCGCAGACTACACTGACGTAAGCGATGAAGCTGTGGTCGCGCAACTCGGTGAACTGTGCGCTGACGGCGCAGCGTTCCTGGTCGTCCCGAGTCCGGCTCTGCCCTGGCTGGCCAACCATCCTGCGCTGGAACACGTGCTCACCGAGCAGTACTCGCTGGTAACGCGCGAGCGCGGCATAGTGTCAATTTATGCGCTTCGGTCCGGAACTGCCCAGATTCCCGCCTGAGCAGTTCCGGGCCGCATCTCCAGTGTTGGGGAGTGGCGCAGGTTCACGTAGGGGAGAGTGGAATGATTCTCGTCACAGGTGGAGCGGGATACATCGGTAGCGTCCTCGTCCCGGAACTCCTGGCGCTTGGCCACCAGGTGCGGGTGGTCGATACCCTCTGGTTCGGGAACCCCTTCCCACCACATGAGCGGTTACAAGTGATCGAGGGCGACCTGCGTTTCCCCAATCCCGCGTGGCTGGATGATATCCACGCCGTGATTCATCTGGCAGGTTTGTCCAACGATCCCACCGCAGATTTCGCACCTACGCTGAACAGCGAGAGCAACGTGTACGCCACACGCCAGCTTGCCGAACTCGCTTCAGCGCGGGCGCGAGTCGAAGACCGGGCGATTCGCTACCTCTTCGCGTCGACCTGCTCCATCTACTACTCGCCAACGACCGCGGACGAGGCCAACGTCATCACCATGACGGAAGACTTGCCGATCGCGCCAACCGCGAACTACAGCAAGACCAAGCGCCTGGCAGAGATTGAACTGTTGCGGATCGCGGATGAGAACCCACTCTTCGTTCCGGTCCTGGTGCGCAAAGGCACCATCTTTGGCTACGGACCGCGGATGCGATTTGACCTGGTCGTGAATGTCTTCACCCTTCATGCTTGGAAGAGCCGCCAATTGACGGTGCATGGGCATGGCGAAGCGTGGCGGCCACTGCTGCACATACGTGACGCCGTCGACGCGTACATCCACTTGCTCTCGGCGCCGGAGGACAAGATTCGCGGCGAAGCCTTCAACCTCCTGCACAAGAACTATCGCGTGCTGGAATTGGCCCACTGGGTCGCCGAGGTCATCGAACAAAACTACGGCGCTGAGATCCGCGTCCGTCGCGACCGGTCGAACAACGCCGGTGCCCGTTCCTACTACGTCAGCGGCGCCAAAATCCAGACCGCTATCGGCTTTAGCGCGGACCGCGGAGTCGGCGACGCGGTGAAGACGATCTGGGATGCGCTGGAGCGAGGCGACTTCGGGCCAGAGCCGGACAAGGATCCGCGTTTCTACAATATCCGCTGGCTCAAGGAAACCCTGGCGGCCGGGGCGACGGCATGAAGGTGCTCGTCATTGGCGCAGCCGGCCAGCTTGGCCAGGATCTGATGAAGACGTTCGGTGATAACGCCATTGGCCTGGGCCACGGCGACATCGATGTCACCGACGGTGTAGGTGTTTCCCGCATCGTGCGCGAACATGCGCCGGACTGGGTTATCAACACCGCGGCATTTCACCGGGTTGACGACTGCGAACTGAACCCGACACTCGCTTTTGCAGTCAATACAACAGGCGCTGCCAACGTGGCGCGCGCGGCGGCTGAGATTGATGCGGGCGTCGTCTTCTATTCCACCGATTATGTGTTTGGAGGTGAGGGGCGAGCGCGGCACGATCCTCACTCGGAATCGAGCCTGCCGGACCCATACAACGTCTACGGAGTCTCCAAGCTGGCCGGGGAGCGGATGGTGATGAACGCCAATCCACGCAATCTGGTGATTCGCTCCGCCGGCCTCTATGGCACCGCGACCAGCCGCAAGGGCTGGACCTTTCCCGAATTGATGGCCAACAAGGGCAAGAACGACGGCTGGGCGAAGGTCGTTATCGACCAGGCACTTTCACCGACCTACACACACGACCTCTCAGAAACGACAAAGGATCTGATGGAGCGCGACGCTTCAGGGCTCTTTCACCTGGTGAATGAGGGCGAGTGCTCGTGGTTTGAGTTCGCGCAAGAGACCTTCGACATTACTGGCCTTGCCGTCAACCTGGAACCGACGCACACGATCACGGCAAGGGGCAAGGCTCGCCGTCCACCGTATTCCGCAATGACGAGTGAACGCCTGGAAGCTGCCGGGGTGAAGCCCATGCGTCCGTGGCGCGAAGCCCTTGCGCATTACCTTCACGCCAAGGGTCTCGTCGAGGCGAGCTGACCTCGCAAACAATCGCCTGATACGGCCGGTGGAGAAACAACGCCCATGAAGATCCACAGCATCACGGACCTGGCCATTCCCGAGGTCAAGGTCATCCGTTTCGCCCGGTTTCGCGACAACCGGGGCTACTTCAGCGAGCACTATCGCTTCAGTGATTTCGAGAGCGGAGACGCCGCGTCATTTATGAACGGCGTGCGTTTCCTGCAAATGAACGAGAGCTTTTCCAGGCCACACACGGTTCGTGGGCTGCATTTTCAGTGGAACCCGTTCATGGGGAAGCTCGTGCGCACGGTGCGCGGCCGCATGGTCGATATGGTGCTTGACATCCGCAAGGGATCGCCCACCTACGGGAAGATCATCGCCTACGACATGCCGTCAACAGGGGAAGGTGACCATGCCGAGTGGATCTGGGTGCCACCTGGGTTCGCGCACGGAAACACGTTCACGGAAGACACGGTCATCGAATATCTCTGCTCCGGCGAGTACAGCCCCGGCAACGAGGCCGGTATCTCGCCCATTGCGGAGGATCTCGATTGGTCCCTCTGCGACCCAGAGATGGCATCGCTGTTTCAGCAGATCGCAAACAGTACCGAACTGATGACCGACAAGGATCGCAACGGGTTTAGTTTGACCAGTTGGACGGCCGATCCCCGCTCGGAGAACTTCCTGTACGATGAACTCAGCTAACGCGCCCCAGTCGTCGGAGCCTTCAGCGCTGCCAGGGGTGAGCGTTGTCATCCCCGTCCACAACAAACACACGATCACCCGGCAGTGCCTCGACGCCATCCTTTCGAAGGCCTACGCGGGCGTAGACCGCGAGATCATTGTCGTCGATGACGGCTCTCGCGATGCCACTCCAGCGCTTCTCGCGAGCTACGGTGACCAGCTTCGCGTCCTTCGCGGCAATGAGGCGCAGGGTTTCGCCGTTGCCTGCAATGCCGGCGTGGCCGCTGCGCGTAACGACCTCGTGGTCCTGCTCAACAACGACACGATCCCTCTCGAAGGATGGCTTGAGGCGCTCGTCACATTCGCCATCGACCACCCCTTGGCGGCCGTTGTTGGCTCGAAATTGCTCTTCCCGAATGACACTGTCCAGCACGCAGGGGTCAGCTTTGGTATCGACCGGGAACCGCACCATATCTACGCAGGCTTCCCCAAGGACCACCCGGCGACGAACACCTCACGCCGATTCCAGGTGGTCACAGCAGCCTGCGCACTGTTTAGACGTGACATCTGGAATGAGCTTGGCGGCCTGGACCTGTCCTACAAAAATGGCTGGGAGGACGTCGACTTTTGTATGCGAGCGGGTTTGGCCGGTCATGAGGTCTGGTACTGCGCCGAAAGCGTCGTCTATCACTTCGAGTCCGCCACCCGGGATCTGCTTGCACAGGTAGAGCGAGACAACCGTGCGCTTTTTGGATCGCGGTGGCGCGAAACCATCGTATCGGACGACATTGGATACTACGTTGAGGATGGCCTCTTGGACATCGTGTACGGTGCCCGCCATCCAATCCAGATCAGGGTTTCGCCACTTCTGGCTGGCATGAGCAATGGCGAACACGAGCGAGTTGCTGACCGGCTGCTGTACGACCGCGCCCGGCAGGTGATGATTCTGCTCCGAAACAACATCGTGCTCAACGTTCGCGTCGCCGAGGCTGAATCTCGGATGCTGGCGGCGGAGCAGCGGGCACTCGCTCTTGAGCAGGCCCTATCCGGGCTACAGGAGCAGCTCAGGGGAATGTCACAACCTCCTGAAACTCAAGCTGCCGAAGTTGATGACCCCCCTAAAGCGGATGGTGTCAGCGAAGAGCCCGCCACGAACGCCTCCAGCGCCGTTGCTGCCGAGCCGCCCAGAGCCGCCCCCGACCATGGCGAGCCTTCCGCAGCGCCAATCACAGGAGAAGTTAACGTTACTCCTGAGCCGCCCCGGACGCCGAGCCGCATCATCGGCATCGTGGAATCCCCCGGGCGGCTGCCCGATGTCGTCACCGATGGCTACCTGATCGTCACCGGGTGGGCATTGACAGATTCGGGGACTGTCCGCGTTGAAGCGATCATCAACGGCGAGCCTCGCGGTGTCATCGAGTACGGGGAATTGCGCCTGGATGCCGCTGCCCTTCATCCGGGATTCCCAGCCGGCGCGCACTGTGGCTTCACGGGAGAGATTGCCGTTGGTGACCTTGGGGACGGGCTCCATGACTGCACGGTCCGCATTTGGGCGAACCACATTGACCATGCGGAACTGACGACAACTTTCGAGGTCGATAACCACGCTTTCGAAACTGGACGTGTCATTGGCCGCATTGATCTCCCGGTGCGAGGCGCGCTCTTCATTCCACGGGAAGTGGCCATCGTCTCCGGCTGGGTTATGGCGCCGCCTGGGATCCGTTCCATCGAGCCGTTCATTGATGGCGGAGCCCGTGGGAGGCTCGACTATGGAGCACTGCGGCCAGACATCGGCAAGCGCCGCCGCCAGTACCCGAACGCGGATCACTGTGGCTTCTCTGGCTCCATCCCGATGCACGGCCTGGAACCAGGCAACCACGACCTGGTTGTGCGGATCACCTCCAATGATGGCAAGATGCTGGAACTCAACCAGCGAATCGAAGTTGAAGGCACCGACGCGGTTGATGGGGGTGTTCCGGTTCTAAACCGCCACTACCGCCAATGGCTGGACAAGCAGGTGCTCTTCGAGACACCGGTCGAGGAGACGACAACCTCTCGCGCGATTTCGCTCGAACTGCTGTCTCCTCTCGCAGGCATTCGACCCGAAGAAACCGAACAATTCGTCATGTCTTTGCAGGATCTGGTCGACGACAACTGGCGGCTGACGCTGGTAGGCTCCCAGGACGCATCCCCGGACACTCATGTCGCAGCAGGGGCCATCGCCACCTCTTGTGACCGAACCAGATATCTTCCAGGAGCCGACGCGACGACAGTGCAATGTTTGAACCGGGCACTCGCGGAGTCCGAAGCCGATTGGATCGCAATCGTTGCGCCAAACGTTCGCCTGGCCTCTGACGCACTCGCGCGGGCGCGTCTTGCCATCGCCGCTCAGCCTGATTCGCGTGTCCTGTACACCGACCACGACTACCTGGATACATCTACCGGCGTTCGTTGGAACCCATTCTTCAAGCCGGACTGGTCCCCTGACCTCTACCTGGCCATGGATTACCTGGGCCCGCTTGTCTTGCTTCGCCGGCAGCTAGCTCTCGACATGGGAGGATTCCGCGACGGCTTTGGTCATGCCGCCGTCCGTGACCTGGTGCTTCGCCTGACCGATGATTCAGGCAGCGTGCTTCACTTACCCGGCATCCTCGCCACCGAACTCCGGTCTGCCCCTTCACGAGACGAGCCCTGGCATCTCGCGGATTGGCGCGAACCTGATCGGCAGGCAGTGGCAGATGCGCTTGCCCGGCGTCGGAACCTCGCCGAGGTTCTCCCAGGGTTGCACCAGGGTGTTTGGCGCGTCCGTTACCAGATCCCCGACCCACCAGGCGTCACAGCGGTCATTCCTACGGGCGGCAAACTATCCCTGTTGCGACCGTGCCTGGACGATCTCCTGACGAAGACGAACTATCCGAATTTTGAGATCTTGCTGGTCGACAATTCGCAGGGCGATGATGTCGCGAAACTCGCTGCCGAACTGTCGCAGCAGTTTCCAAGGGTGCGGCGCATCGTCGATGAGCGTAAGCCGTTCAACTACTCGGCATTGATCAACGCGGCAATTCCGCATGTCGAAACACCCCTCGTTCTGATGTTGAACGACGACATCACCGTCATCGACCCGGAATGGCTCACGGCGATGGTTGAACACGCCCAACGCCCCGAAGTTGGCATCGTCGGAGCCAAACTGCTCTACCCAGACGACACCATCCAACATGCTGGCGTCATCCTTGGGCCTTTCGGCGGCTCGGTACATGTCTTCAAGCGGCTGCCCGGCGATGAACCTGGCTACTTCGATCTCCCTGACACGGTCCGGAACTACAGCGCGGTGACCTTCGCCTGTGCCCTGATCGACCGCGCCGTCTTCGAAGAGATTGGTGGTCTCGACGCCGAGAACTTGCCTATTGCATTCAACGACACCGACTTCTGCCTGCGCACACGCGAGGCGGGATTTGAGGTGGTGTATACCCCACACGCGACGCTCTATCACCACGAGTCGGTGACCAAGACCGTCATCGCGCATCCCAGCGAGATCGGCTACCTCCGTGAGCGCTGGGCACACGTCATCGCCCACGATCCCTACTACAATCCCAACCTCACGCGGCAAGGAGAAGATGCCCGCCTGAACATGGAGGCGCCAATTGGCCACTGAGACCGCTCGCCCAACTGTTCCCATCATCCCATTTGAAGACACCGAACCCATGCACGAGGGCTGCTCGTGTGGCCGGCGCAAGCCGAAAGCTGCCCTGAGCCCGCTGCTGTACGACAACCTGGTCATCGCCGCCCGTGATCGTGCGCGGGAGCCCGAACTGCCAGCGGCGACTGAGCAACATGTTCTCGCCACGCCAGTTGCCTCACGGCTGGCAACCTACGATGTCATCGTTCTCGGCGCTGGGCTGGAGGCGAGGGAGCGAGAATCGCGCGTGGCTTCCGAGTTCGCCCGGCACGAGCAGCGCGTGTTCCATATCGGGAACCACCCGGTGCCGGATCATCGCCCGACAGCACCCTTGCTTTATCGGCTGCCCTACCCTCCCGGCTCCCTGCAGGACTTCCTTGCGACTGCTCGTGAGCGGGACGGTATTGAGGCGGCAATCGTCGTCAGCTTTGCACCACTCGATGCCACCCTCGTGCAAACCATGCGCGAGAAGTGGAACTGGCGCGTGGCGGTTCCCTCAACAGTCGATGGTGAATCCCAGGCCCTTGCCGACCTAATCATCGATTTTGATGTTGAAGCGGCGGAATCTCCTGCCGCTGACCGGGTATCCCTTCCGCCAAAGATGGCGTGGCCAAGCCGGTGGGGAGTGCTCAACCGGAGATTCCGCGTGTTGTGGCTGCGGGCAAGCGTGATCGTGTTGACGCACGACAACCTCGCATTCTCGCGGATGTGCGTGGCGAGCATCCTCGAGAATACTGAATATCCAAACTACGAACTGATCGTCGTCGACAACGCATCGCAGGATGGCACTCGCCAGGAAATGGAGCGCATAGCGCAGACCGTACGCCACGTGCGGGTGATCACCAACGACCACAACGCCGGCTTTGGACCTGGTAATAATCAGGCCCTTGCAGCGGCAACCGGCGACCTCCTGTTCCTGCTGAACAATGACACCATGGTGCCAAGAGGTTGGCTTACTCGACTTGCCCGGCATCTTGCAGACGACGAACTCGGGCTAATTGGCCCGGCTACGAATCGCACCTGCAACGAAGCGCAGATCGACCTTCGGTATCAGACCTGGGCGGAGTATCAGACTGAAGCGCGCCGCCTCGCCCGGCAACATGACGGGGAGCGACACCCAATTCGCATGCCGATGATGTTCTGCACGGGCTTCCGGCGTGACTTCTATGAGCATGTCGGCCCATTGGATGAGCGATACGAAGTCGGCATGTTCGAGGATGAGGATTACGCACTCCGCGCCAAAGCTGCGGGCTACCAGGTGGCCTGGACCCCAGAGGTCTACGTCCACCACGCCTACCACGCCTCGATTGGCAAGCTCCTTCCGACCGGCGACTACATGCGCCTTATTGAACTGAACAAGGGCCGATTCGAGGAGAAGTGGGGCATCAGCTGGGTACGGCACCGTCCCATGCCACAAAAGTTTGCGTGATTGCCACGAGCCCGGCCACACGTCGTGCGACGCGCGTGGTGTCCGCCGTACCAGCCCCGGCGCATCCAGCACTCCTCGCCGGTGCCCTTGATACCCCGCTTCCCGGCGCCATCACTCCGGGTCGCGGTGTCGAGCTAAACGGCTGGATCATACCCGCGGCGGGCAATCAGATTGATGGCGTGTTCACCGTCGTTGAAGGGGTGCGTGGCGAACTTCAGCCGCTGCATGTTCTTCGCCCTGACGTGGCGAGAGATTACCCGTCCGCTCCTTCACATCACGTCGGCTTTTCCTTCTGGTGCGCACTTGGCGAATTGGAAACCGCGCGCATCCAACTTGTCAGCAAGTTCGCGTCAGGCGACCTAGTTCCACTCCTGGATCTTCACGTTGCCATCGAGGAAGAAGCAGCACCTGAAACGGCTCGAGACTTGCGGGCGGTAACGGCTCCGGACTTCGTAATCATTGGCACCCAGCGCGGAGGAACGACCTCACTTCATGCCTACCTGCGTGAGCATCCAGACATCGAAACGCCCGCGAAGAAGGAGATCCATTTTCTGACTGACCGATTCGAGCGTGGAGCCGAGTGGTACATCGGTCAATTCCCTCCGGCGGTACCTGTCGGGACGCTTGTGGGCGAGGCAACCCCGTACGCACTCTTCCACCCACTTGCGCCGCGGCGTCTCCAGCAGGTCGCGCCCCACGCTCGGCTCATTGTGCTGCTGCGCAACCCGGTCGACCGCGCGTACTCTCACTACTTGCATGAGCGCGCTCGGGGACATGAGTCTCTAACCTTTGAGGACGCCATCACGGCCGAGACAGATCGGATGCGCGGGCTGGAAGACCAACTGGCGAGCGGCGAGCTGCTCACGAGTGAAAAGCACAAGCGCGCAAGCTATGTCGAGCGCGGGCGCTATGCCCGTCAGTTGGACCGCTGGATTTCAGCGTTTCCTCGCGATCAGCTTTGTATTCTTCGCAGCGAGGATCTCTACGCTGACCCCGCGGAAACTACGAAGCAGGTCACGGATTTCCTCGGTCTACCACCACTCACTAGCGACGTCTTTTCGACGCACAACGCGACGGCGGGCCCGCCATTGCGGGCAGAAACCCGGCGGGTGCTTGAGGGTGAGTTTGCGGCGGACAATGCACGACTCGCTAACCTCCTTGGCTGGGAGCCTGGCTGGACGTGACCTGAACACGCCTTGCCATGCGGCCGAACATGTACGTACATTTTGGTCTAACCTTGACATCTGCCCTGCCGGTCTGCCACGGTTGACCGGTTTGGTCGCTTGAAGTCGCTGTGGCGGCAAGGAAGGGAAGGGAACGCGGTCGATGGCGTTAGTCGAAATTGATGACGTTGAGATTGGCGCTCCGCAACCAGGAAAGCTCCGCGCTTTCAACATCGACGCCCCCCGTATCGGCGGCCGCAACGTCTACGATGTCGAGTTCGCCGGCTGGGTCCTTGGTGATGGACTCGCAGTCGAAGAGGTCGAACTCCATCAGGCCGGTACGGTGTTGCGACGTGCCCCACTCGATCAGCAGCGCGCCGATGTTTCCAGGGACTATCCCAACACGCCAAATGCCGGTATGGCCGGCTTCCGCACCTGGTTGAGCGTGATTGGCCTGGAGCCCGAGACCACCATCCAGATCCGGGCGAAGCTGGAGGACGGCTCCCGCGTACGGCTTGGATCGGTCTCGTTGCGCCACTTGCCGGTGCAATCCGGGTTTGAGCCAACGTTGCAGCCGATCATGCTGACCACCATGGGTCGAGCCGGCACTACCTGGACGATGCGTCTCCTCTCCGAGCATCCGGAAATCGTCGTCCACCGCTGGCACCCGTATGAGCTTCGCACCGCTCGCTACTGGTGGCACATGCTCAAGACGCTGTCGGAGCCCCGTGATCCTCACCACTCCGGACAGGCGGACCGCTTCCAGACCAACAAGCTCTTCGTCGGATACAACCCGTTCTATCCCGAGCCGATTGGCGTCACGCCAGGGCTGATCGAGTGGATGGGCAAGGACTACGTGGAAGATCTCGCCCGTTTCTGCCAGCGCAATGCCGAAGAGACGTACAAACGCATTGCGGCCGGGCAGGGTCAGATCAACGTCAGGTACATGGCGGAGAAACATCGAGCGGATAACCTGCCCTGGCTGGTCTGGGAGCTTTATCCCAAGGCCAAGGAGATCTTTCTCGTCCGTGATTTCCGTGATGTGTTCAGCTCCATGCTCGCCTACAACAAGAAGTTCGGGCGCCGCGCGTTCGGACCAGAGCACCTGAAGTCTGATGAAGAGTTCGCCCATTTCTTGCGCAACAGCACGATCAAGAACCTGAGCCGCTCCTGGCCCAAGCGCCAGGATCGCGCGCACCTGATCCGATACGAGGATCTGATCGCTCAGCCGCAGCAAGTGTTGCAGGGCGTCTTCGAGTATCTCGAGCTTGATTCCTCGGACGCGACAACTGCCGGCATCCTCGAACGCGCGTCTGCCGACAATCCGGAGACCCGGCAGCACATTACCAGCAGCAATGTCTCCAACTCGCTGGGGCGATGGCGCACCTCGCTATCACCGGAAATGCAGGAGGTCGCGAATCGCGAATTTGGAGATGTGTTGGAGCAATTCGGATACGAGGTTTGAACCCAGTTGCTGACGCGATATGCGGGTAGTTATCTCCGCTCCCCGGAAGTCAGGCGGCCCCCAATTGCGCTGCCTGCTCAGCATGGCCTACGAATTGAAGCCGCCCCCGCTTTCTGCACCGACGGGCGCGGATCAGCGAGCGATTGCCGCCTGGCTTTCAGAACTACCGGACAAGGGCGTGATCACCTGCGACCTACCCGTCTCCTCTCTGGTTTCTCCCGCCTCTGATCCCGAGGTTCACCTGTTCGGCGTGATCCGGCACCCCTTCGATCTCTTCATCTCAAATTTTGATGTCGCCCAGCAGTGGGCTACTCGCGGCCGCGAAGAAGGTGAAACAGACCACGCCTGGAGCGTCCTGGCTGGCGAGGATCTTGAAGGCATGATCGCACAACAGTACGCGGCCACAGAGTTTGCAGCCGAAATGAAGACACTTGGAGACTGGTTTACCTCCGGCCGTGCCGTTCGCTACGAAGATTTGATCGCTGAGCCGGCTGCGGTTCTCGCGTCACTTGCTCCCACACTCGGAGTTCTCACCGCTGAACAGATAGACCACGCTGTCGGCCTGTGTCCTCCAGAAAACGTCGTCTTGAGCAGACCCGGACGTGGACGACGAATGCCTTCGGTGCCGCCAGGAGCCTGGCGAGAGCGTCTGCCGGCGACTCTCCAGGAAACGCTTCGTGCCAGATACGGTGCCGAAGTCTCAGCGCTCGGCTACGATGCGTCCTGAAATGACTGTTGCACGAGGATCAATTCTGTGAGGATCGTCATAGCCGGGCCGCCGAAGACCGGCAACATGTGGCTCAAATGCTTGCTCGGGCGGGCATACGGCTTACGCTGGCTACGACCGCACGAAACCCCCTCTCGTCCAGATGTCGAAGCGCTGGAGACATGGCTAGGCGCAGGTCGCTATCCGGATCAGTCAATTTTTCACCAGCACTACGACTACTCCCCGAGGATTGGGCAGCTCTTCGCCTCTGCTGGCGCCAAGTTGATCACGATCGTGCGCGATCCATACGACGCCTTTGTATCGACTTACTACACCCTGCAGCTCCACGCGGAATCGCAAAATGCGAAAGGCCGCAAGTTCACCGAACTGATGGGCAAGTCGCTTGATGATCCGGAAGTTGTCGAGTTCCTGCGTGATGGTGGGTATCGCAACAACCTGGAGAAGGCGCGCGATTGGGCCCGCAGCGGAGATGCCGTTGTGCTCCGCTACGAGGACCTGAGCCGCGATCCTTTTGGAACGCTTCGCGAAGCAACCGCGGCGATTGGCCTTGTGAGCGACGAGCAACTTCTAATTGCGATTGACTACTGCACCGCGGACCGCATGAGGGAACGAAGTAAAGGTGGCCGCACGCACGTTCGTTCAGCCACCGTGGGGGACTCACGCAAGAAACTGAGCGAGGAGCACTTCGCCGCGTTCCGCGATGCTTACGGTGACGTCATCACGGAACTGGGCTACCCCGTCCGCTAACGCTATGCCTCGTTCCAGAGTTGGTCAAGGTTCCGTAGCACCTCGCTATATGCCCTGCGCTCGGCAGCGGGTTGATGTCGTGTTGCTGTCAACCTGGCCTCGTCCAGCATTGCCGCTCGTTCATGGTCTGGTAACGTTACGGCGGCCTCCGCAGCATCGATGAGGGAACGCAAGTCGTAGCTCGGAAACATGCTGTTGCTGCGGTTCATGAATCCCCGATTACCGATGCAGTCGGGGCAAATCACGAGCGCACCAAGGGCCATACCCTCCAGCGCAGGCAGGTAAAACCCTTCCTCCCGGTTCGGTAGAAACAGGACGTTGCGGGCGCTCCTGATCTTCGCCAGGAACTCGTCGCGCGGGACGTGATCCTGCAACACCTCTATGGTGCGGCCGACTTGCCGCAGCTCGCTGGCCGCCTGCACCGCCATCTCGGGCTGCTTGAGGCCTGCTATGAGCAGATCGACAGGTCGCTCCTGATTGGCATCGAACACCACCGGCACGTCAACGCTGTTGGGGATCACGATGGTCCGTCCGCGGCTCCCCGCGTTCTCTACAGCACTAGCTACTTCGTCGCTGACGCAGATCCGGATCGCCTTCCGCGTGAGATAGCGCGACTGAATGCTCCAGTCACCCGCGTGGCGCGTATGCTGGATGAAGTTGATAATTGGTAGATCACTGTCGAGCAACCCGAGCGCTTCCATCCGCTGCCAGTCGCGTCCTGCCACAAAGTACGCCTGGGCTCGAGCATCAGCAGGCGAATCCACGACAAGTTCTCGGGCTTTGCACCACGGATTGCTTGAGTCCCAGTTTGAATCTATGTCAAAGAGCACTCGCGCATCGAACCCTTCCGTCGCCAATGTATGATTGAAATAATGCCAGACCTTGAGATGGCCTCCGTGAAAACGGCGATATTTGCGGAAGAAAAGGATTGTTCGCAAGTTCATCCTCTGGAGCATTCACTCAACGCAAGTTAGTCTAGCCTAGCTCCCGGCCCGATTCACGGTTGCATGGTTCTGCTACACTCGTCCACTGCCCGAGCGAAAATCCGCGCGCTCGCTCGCTTGAACGGCTCTCAAGAGCCGGTACGTTGCGCGGAATTTCAACGGCACTGCTCCGTTGGATTGCAGGAGGAGACGGATCCGGTGAGGATCATCATCGCGGGGCCACCGAAAGCCGGGAACGTCTGGCTCAAGTGCATTCTCGGTCACGTTTATGACTTGCGTCCCCTGACCAACCGCGAAACGCCCAAGCGTCCCCAATTCCAACTGTTCAAGGAGTGGGTTGAGGCCGGCGGGTTTCCAGACGGTACTGTTTTCCACCAACATTACGACTACACAAACGACCTTGCCGATATCATCGAGGCCATTCCCGCGCACGCGGTGACGATTATTCGTGATCCGTACGACGGCTTCGTATCTTCCTACTTCACCATCCAGCAGCACAAGGATGATGGCCTGCGCAGCGGTCGCCGCACCGATGTGATGCTCGGTAAACCACTCTCGGACCCCGCCGTACTGGATTACCTTCGCAACGGTGGCTTCCGTAACAACATGCGGCGGGCTTTGGAGTGGAAGGACAGTGGCCGCACGCACGTCGTCCGCTATGAAAAGCTCCACTCCGATCCAATTGCCGAGCTCCAAGCCATCACCAATCAGATTGAGCCTGTTCCGGACGAAAAAATTGCCGCCGCCATGGAAGCATGCAGCGCTGACAACATGCGCAAAATGGGCGGCGAAAAGTCGAAGCATGTGCGCGCCGCCAAGGTTGGCGACTCGCGCGAGAAGCTGAACGACGAGCATCTGGCAATTTTCCGCGAAAAGTACGCCAGCATGATCCGTGCGCTCGGGTACGACGTTCGCTAGGGTTGGAGGAACGCGCGGATGCGCATCGTCATCTCCTCGCCGCCCAAGATGGGCAACAAGTGGCTGAAGTGCCTCTTGAGCCGGGTCTACAATCTGCAGTGGATCATCGGCGAAGACTCGCCGAATACCAACCCTGACAAGTTCCGGCAGTTCGTCCTCGAAGGGCGCTTCCCTGACGGAACGATTTTCCACCAGCACTGCAAATACAAGCCGGCCATGGTCGACGTCATTGATTCCATCCCCGCACATTCGGTGACGATTGTGCGTGACCCCTACGATGCCTTTATCTCCATGTATCACTGGATGCAGACTCGCACAGAATATGACCTGGAGCGGGGTCGCGTCCGCCCGAAAGATCGCCCACGGGATGCGCTCTATGACAAATCGCTCGATGATCCCGCGATCCTGGACTTCCTCGCCGGACCCTATGGGGAACACATCAAGCGTGCGAGGGATTGGGTACACAGCAACCGTGCCATTGTGGTGCGGTACGAGGATCTGCACAGCGACGCGGCGACGGCGTTGAAGGCCGTGACGGACCAGATTGAGCCGGTCTCTGACGACCAGATTGCGCTGGCCGTCGAAGCGTGCAACGCGGAGAACATGCGCAACATGAGCCAGCGGATGGCCAAGCACGTGCGCTCCGCGAAGGTTGGAGATTCCCGTGGCAAGCTGGGGGACGAGCACCTGAAAATCTTTCGTGAACAGTACAGAGACCTGATCACGGCACTGAACTACGAAGTGCGCTAACCTGCTCACACCGTCATGAGAATCGTGGTCTCTGCTCCACCCAAGACAGGCAATCACTGGATCGGCTGCCTGCTGTCCACAATCTACGGTCTCCACTGGCCGGTGGAAGGCGCGCACGCGGCCGTTTCGACTCCAGACGCACTGGCGGACTTTGTGGCAGCCGGGGGCTTCCCCAACGACGCCATGTTTCACCACCACTCGAAGTACTCCCCGCGGCTCTGCAACGTGATCGATGCTATCCCCGCGCACAACGTCACTCTTTGCCGCGATCCCTACGACGTCTTCGTTTCCATGTATTACTGGGAGCAGGAGCGTTCCACCCGGGGACTCGGGCGGGGCCAGGCCAGACCCCGCCACGCCATGTACGGCAAGCCCATCGACCACCCGGACGTTCTCGACTTTCTCAGCAACTCGTTTGGCGCGCAGATCAATCGCGCGATTGGCTGGCAGGAGAGCGCACGCGCTATCCCTATCCGCTACGAGGAATTACATCAGGACCCGGTGCCGGCCCTTATGCGGGTTACCTCGGCCATCGAACCTGTCAGCCAAGAAGCCGTTCAGCGTGCACTGGATGTGTGCCGGGCCGATCGCGTACGCCAGCAGGACGAAAAGATGGCGTGGCATGTGCGCTCGGCCAAGGTTGGGGATTCACGTAGCAAACTCACCGAAGCGCATCTGGCGATATTTCGAGAGCAGCACGGTGAGCGTATCCAGCAACTGGGGTACGACGTCCGTTAATCTTGCTAATATTCTGTAAACCTCTCGCGATTGAGTCCAGGGAGTACAGCAGTCAGAGCATGGTGGGTGTTAGCTGGCTCGATGTCGTGCTCCTGATCATCATTGGCACGTCTGCCGTAGGTGGCCTTCGCCAGGGGTTTCTCCTTGGAAGCCTGGATTTGCTCGTATTCGTGGCCTCCCTACTTGTCGGGCTGAAGCTGGCGCCGTGGTTTGCTGACACCATTCGTACTCGCGGCATCCCGGATCCTATTAACGGCGCGTTGGCGGTCTTCATCATGGCGGTGACGTCGTACGCGGTGATTGGGCTTGCCGTACGCATCCTGGTTTCGCCGCTCGGCATGTTGCAGACGGGCACCCTCGGCTGGTTCAACAGCGTCCTTGGGCTGATTCCAGGCGTCCTCCGCGGCACGGCGCTGGCGGGGCTCCTGGCGTACGCGGTGCTCGCACTCCCACCGGAGTTCGGGGCCAGCCGGCTTGCCTTCGAATCGAGCTTCGCCCGCCCACTCGCCACCACCGGTGAGGAGCTGGCTCGTACCGGGCTGCAACTCGCAAACGTCGATCCCGCTGGTCTTGGGTTCGCACGCAACCTGTTTGGGCCAAATGCGTCGCCTTGATCAGGTCTCAGGCCTGCACCTGGCACTATCATCGCAGCAGCGACGTGTGCTGGTTTCGCTGCGAGTACCCCGGCTCGTCGGGGTGTCTCAATGCGAGGAGCCGGTCATCTTCGCCCTGAACGACGAGCGAATCAACTGATCGAAGAGCGGAGGATCACGTGGACGTCATTCTTCCCGTGGCTGGGCTGGGTTCACGCCTGCGGCCACAAACCTGGACCAAGCCCAAGCCGCTGGTCAGCGTGGCCGGGAAGCCGATGCTCGCCCATGTCATCGACCGCGTGCTCCCCGTTGAGCCAGACTCGATCATCTTTATCACTGGTTTCCTGGGCGACCAGATCGAATCCTGGGCACGTGAGACGCTGGACGTACCGGTAGCGTTCGTTGAGCAGCTGTTTATGCGAGGTCAGACCGATGCCATTCTCAAGGCGCGTGATCTGGCGCAAAAGGATGCGTTGATTCTATTCCCGGACATGCTGTTCGAAGCAGATTTCAGTGGCCTTCCCGATGTAGACGCCGACGTCGTGATGTTCACCAAGATCGTCGAGGATCCATCAGCCCTCGGGGTCGCCGTGGTGGAGGACGACCGCATTACGAAGCTTGTGGAAAAGCCACAGGAACTCATCTCCAACCTGGCAGTGATCGGCATTTACTACTTCAAGGACATGAGCTCGCTGTACACAGCCATTGAGGAGCAGATGGAGCGCGGCATCTCGCTCAAGAACGAGTTCTTCATCGCCGACGCCATTCAGATCATGATCGACCGCGGCGCCAGGGTTGTTCCGCGGACGGTCACCGCCTGGGAAGACTGCGGTAGTGTTCCAAACCTGTTGAGTACGAATCGCTATATCCTGGACCGCATCTCAACCAGTGCTCCCAGCGCTACGACATCCGTCATCGTGGAACCCTCAATCGTCGCGGAAGACGCGATCCTCGAGTACTCGATTATTGGCCCCTATGCCAGCATCGGGAAAGGGTCCGTGGTCCGCCATAGCCGCGTCCAGAACAGCGTGCTGGAGGAGCGAGCGATCATTGAGAACTCCCGAATTGACGCATCCATCGTAGGTCGACGTGCCCGAGTGACTGAATTTTCTGGGAGCGTGAACATTGGGGATGATGGGTCGGTGCAGGCATGAGTGAGGCCGCGAACCAGACCTGGCTGGAACTTGCTGTTACGTGCGACAGTGAAGCAGTCGAGCCGATCACCGAACTGTTTTCCCAGTACGGGTTCAACCAGGGCGTTGCCATCGAGGAATCTTTCACCCAGGACCCGGACGGAGATAACTTCGAGGTCGACCCAGCGGGTCCCGTCACCGTTCGCACATTCATCAACGCCGCAGACCTGGCAGAAGGCACCATCGAGAGCCTTCGGCAATCGCTTTGGCACCTGGGCCGCATGAGAACCATCAGCGATCTCACCGTAACTGAGCGTGAAGAAGAGGACTGGGCCAACGCCTGGAAAGCGCACTACAGCGTCCATCGTGTTGGGAATCGCGTCCTCGTCCGCGCTCCCTGGCATGAGTACACGCCTTCACCCAATGAAGTAGTCCTGGAACTGGACCCCGGTATGGCATTCGGCACTGGGCTGCATCCTTCGACCCAGCTCTCCATGATTGCCGTCGAGGATTTCCTGCAGCCCGGAGACCGCGTGCTGGACGTTGGCATTGGATCGGGCATTCTCTCCACCGGGGCGGCGCTCATGGGCGCGAGCACCGTGGATGGCGTAGACGTGGAGCCGGTTGCTGTACGCTCATCGCGGGAGAATGCAGAGCGCAACGGCGTCGGCAGCGTTATCCGCGTCGAACATGGCAGCGTGGGTCCTGGCGAGCCGTTCCAGGGCCAATACGACCTGGTTGTCGCGAACATCATTGCTCGCATTCTGATCGAGCTGAGTCCTGCCCTCGTACAAGCCGTGCGACCTGGGGGAACCTTGATCCTGGGCGGCATCATCGACATCAAAGAGGATCTTGCCCAGCAGGCATTCGCCGACCAGGGAATGGCCCTCGTGCGGCGAGACACCCGAGAAGACTGGGTGGTGCTCGTTTACTCGAAACCAGTCACTGAGCAAGCCAGGTAAGGGGCGTGTCCATGTTCGCCCCGGAGAATGGCCAGCCCTCACCTGCACTTCCTGAGACGCCACACGAGCTCCCCCTCGACCGGGGACTTGTGGACGCTTTGGTGGATCGGGCACGGCAAGGCGAAAAGGTTGACCTGCTGGAAGGGCTACTTGATGCGGTGGACTGGTCCGGTTTTGTGAGCAACGATGGCTCAAGACTCTCGGCTGACCAGATTGCAGACCTGCGGGCATACTACCGGGAGAAGTGGTCTGATATTGGACCGCTCTTTCTTGCAGAACTGCTCTCGACCGAGTTCATGACCGAGCTTCGCGCCCGGGGTGACGTCGAGTTCTCACCGCGCCTGCTGGAACTGGGCCGAAACGAGCCTGAACTCTGGCTGGAGATCCGGCAGTTCTTTCGGCGCAAAGAAATGGTGACGGCAATCCTGGCCAGCGCCCATGCGCCCGGCCGCTCCACAGGAGACTGAACGACGTGGCACGCATTTGCATCGTAGGCGGTGGTGGCTACGTAGGTCTCGGCTACGCCGTCGCACTCGCCGAAATGGGCCACGATCTCGTTGGCCTGGACATCAATACTGACCGCGTTGCGCAGCTCAACAGCGGTGAGAGCCCGATTTTCGAGGCGGGTCTGCCGGAAATGTTGCGCCGCAACCTGCAAGCCGGGCGGCTCCGCTTCACGACTGACTATGCCGATGCCGTTCCTGCCAGCGATATCGTCTTCCTGTGCACCGGCACTCCCTCCCTTTCTGATGGCGAAGCTGATCTCCGCCAGGTGCGAGCTGCTGCACTCGCGATTGGCGCACAACTCGGGGCGGGAACCCGTACGGTCATCGTGAACAAGAGCACGATGCCGGTGGGCGCGGCGGAACTTGTGGCAGACATCATTGCGGAGCACGCCGAGCCAGGCGCAGATTTTGCCGTGATCAGCAACCCGGAATTTCTGCGGGAGGGCCGCGTCCTGCATGACATCATGCAACCGGATCGTGTGGTGCTTGGTGGAGATGACGACGAGGCTCTGTCGACCGTAGCTGCCCTCTACGAGCCCTTTGGCGCTCCCATCCTGCGTACGGACCACCGATCGGCGGAACTGATCAAGTACGCGGCCAACGCGTTCCTGGCGACCAAGATATCGTTCATCAATGACATCGCCCGCCTTTGCGAACGATTGGGCGCCGACGTGACAGTCGTGGCACAGGGCATGGGAGCTGATGAACGCATCGGATCGCGGTTCCTGCATGCGGGCATCGGCTTTGGCGGCTCCTGCTTCCCGAAGGATGTAGGTGCACTGACGCGCATGGCTGAAGGTGCAGGGCTCAATCCCGGACTGCTTCGCGCCGTGCAGGGAATTAACCAGGAGGCGCAGCGTCGGTTCGTCACGCGCGCCGGCGAACTCCTGGGCGGGCTTGATGGCCGCACGATCTGCATCTGGGGGTTGGCATTCAAGGAGGACACAGACGACCTCAGGGAGTCCCCCTCAGTCGCAGTTGCCGAAATGCTGCTTGAGCGCGGGGCGATCGTGCATGCCCACGACCCCATTGCTCTCACCAACGCCTCGTCAAGTCTGCCGAGCGTGAAACTGTATGAGGACCAGTACGAAGCCGTGCGTGGCGCAGATGCCGTCATGCTCTGCACGCCCTGGCGCGTCTACCTGGGGACGGACTTCCCTCGCGTTGCCGACGATATGGCAGGAGACCTCCTGCTTGACGGGAGGAACTTCCTCGACCCGAACGCCATTCGCGCTGCTGGACTCCGATATGAGGGAATTGGAAAGGGACGGCATCGGCTGCCTGCACCGGCCCCGACTTCGCTCGCTCGCAGGACAGCCACGGGGACGCCATAATCCACCTCCGGTGAGAACAGGGCATGAAAAATGCGGCGTCGCGAAGACGACGCCGCATTCTTGTCTCTCCGGTCGGGTTGATTTCTAGATCGCGCCAACCATGTCCGCGCTGCGAGCCTTGGCCGCGGAGGCTGAAACCAGGTTAGCCATCGCTTGTGCCAGGTCGAGCCCTGCGGCATCCAGGGTGAAGGGTTCGCCGTTGCGGTCCCCCACGATAAGGCCGAGTGGCTTGCCGCTTACGCGTATTGGGGCAACCATCACGGTCTTGAGGTTCAGGCCCGACAATTCTCGAGCGCGCGATTCATCGATCTCCGCGATAACCGCGCGCGCGGGCTGGTCCTCGAAATCCCCCAGGGGAGAGTTCTCCAATGCCACTTCCGCCGGCAGATTTGAGATTGGCGGACCATAGGAAGCTACACGAATCGTGCGGCTGTTCGCGCTGTCAAGCAGCAAGATAGACACTCGGCGGAGGTTGAGCGTGCCCGCGAGACGGTCAACAATCAGGTCGTACAGTTCCTCACGCGGTGAGTCAGCCACAACGAGATGAATCGCCTCATAGACTGCTGCCAACTGGCTCGCCAGCTCGACCCGATCCGCCGACGCAAGGTCCAGCAACGCTGGCGTTGCCTCGGGATTCGGCTCACGGCGCCGATACTTCCGCGGGGCACGCTCACGCATGGGACGCCATTCGCGAAGATCCTCGGACTGGATCAATGCCATCCTGCCCAGCCGGGTGGCAGGCAACTTACCGCGCCGAACCGCACGCGAAACCGTGTGATATGAGACGCCTTTGAGCCGCGCCGCCTCCGCCATCGTGTAGACGTCGCCACTTCCTGTAACGTCACTCACGAACAGAACCTCCTACCTTTATCCTGAAAAAGCCACCAGGTGTCGAAAGAATCGCGCCGTGGGACGCAGTAGCGGAACTATGGCGCAAAAACATGGTACACCTCTTTGGCAGTGCGTACAAATGGTGACTAGCCAGAGAATTCTTTTCGGAGCAAACCCATCAAACCTAATATGTTAACTACCGCAGGATTTCTCATTGTTTCACACCATTTGCTAAGTTTGTACATACCACCATCTTCAGAATTTTGGCGCAACGCGCGGTGCAGCCCGCTGTTTTGCACAGCGATGTCATGACTCGTGCGTGCGGTACAAGCGCATTGACCGGCACCCACTCCCAGTCTAGGATCACGGTGGGTACGACCTGGAGGGAAGCAACGCGATGCCGCGATTCGCCGCAAACGTTTCCATGCTCTTTACCGAAGTCCCGTTTCTTGAACGATTTCGTCGAGCTCGTGAAGCCGGCTTTGATGCCGTCGAATTTCTGTTCCCCTACGAACATTCTGCTGCTGATGTTGCCGCTGCAATCGCAAACGCGGGGCTGACGCTAGCTCTGTTCAACTTTCCCGCAGGTGACTTCAGTGCTGGTGAGCGCGGTCTGGCAAGCGACCCATCTCGAGTTCCAGTCTTTCAGGAAAGTGCCGGCCTGGCTATGCAATTCGCGCAAGTTCTGCAGCCTGAGAAGATGAACTGTCTCGCGGGCAAGATCCTTCCCGGCGTCTCACGCCAGGCGCAGCTTGACACCCTGATCTCCAACCTTCGCCACGCCGCCGATCTTGCAGCAGCCCATGGCGTACTACTCGTTATGGAGCCGCTAAACCCGTTCGATGCTCCGGGATACCTCATCTCCACGCCTGCAGAGGGCTTCGGCGTGATCGAGCAGGCAAATCACCCGAACCTCAAGGTGCAGTACGACATCTATCACGCGCAACGCACCCAGGGAAACATGACCAGCACCCTGTTGGAACGCATGCCGCTCATAGGACACATCCAGATCGCGGACAGCCCGAACCGTCATGAGCCGGGCACGGGTGAAATCAACTACCCGTACATCTTCCAGGCTATCGACGATGGAGGCTATGACGGATGGGTCAGCCTCGAGTACAAGCCGAGCGCCGATACCGCAAGTTCTCTTGACTGGCTGCGTGCGATGGGGTTCTGGGACGAAATCCTGACGTGATGTTCTGGCCGCTAACCCAACAAAGGTACCGAGAGGAGAATTGCAGATGAGCGAACTCAAGGCGCAGCCAATCGGTTTCATTGGACTCGGCATCATGGGCAAGCCGATGGCTCGCAACCTTGCCAAAGCCGGCTTCGACGTCATGGTCCACAACCGGAGCCAGGATGATGTAGAAGCCTTGCTCAGCGAAGGACCCCAGTTCACCGCCGCATCTTCGCCTCGCGAAATCGCCGAAAAGACTCGCGTCATCATCACCATGCTGCCTGATTCGCAGGACGTGCGTGACGTGGTGTTGGGCAACAACGGCCTTCTGGATGCACTGACTGGTGAACACCTGCTCATTGACATGAGCACGATCGCTCCCGCGACCTCAGTTGAGGTCAATGCCGCTCTTCGGGAGCGCGGCGCTCGTGCGCTCGATGCACCGGTCAGCGGAGGGGACAAAGGCGCTATCGCGGGCACGCTTAGTGTCATGGTGGGCGGAGACGCGACTGACTTCCAGCGGGCAATGCCACTCTTCGAAGCAATGGGCAAGACCATTGTTCACGTTGGGGGACCGGGCGCTGGCCAGATCGTCAAAGCATGCAACCAGATCGTCGTAGCCATCAACTACGCCGCTGTTAGTGAAGCACTTGTTCTTGGGGCCAAGGCAGGGGTCGATCCAGACAAGGTCGTGCAGGTTCTCTCCGGCGGCCTTGCCGCCAGCCGCGTCATGGAACTCAAGGGCAAGTCGATGATCGAGCACAACTTTGCCCCGGGCTTCCGCATCGATCTGCACCGCAAGGATCTCAACATCGCCATGGCGACGGCGCGCGACAATTCCGTGCCGATCCCCGTCTCGGCGGTCGTCGGCCAACTCTTCGAATCGCTCGCCGCTCAAGGCCAGGGGGAACTCGACCACAGCGCACTGTTGACCGTGTACGAGAATCTTGCCAACTTCAACATCGGAGATATGGGCTAGCTCACGCGCGCCGGATGCTCCAGCCGTGGCAGACTTCCACAAGAGTCATTGGCTGGCAAACCGGCGCCGTAACCGGCGCCGGTCGGGCCGAATCTGGAGTCTCTTATGGTCCTTATGGGCGCCGCGCGCCCAGGCGCGCCCCTTTTCGCTGATCAGGCTGGTCATTATGATGCGCTGCTCGTGCTCTCCTTTGGTGGGCCAGAAGGCATGTCCGACGTCATCCCCTTCCTGGAGAATGTCACACGCGGACGAAACATCCCTGCTGAGCGTCTCGCTGAAGTCGCCGAGCACTACTATCACTTCGGTGGCGTGAGCCCCATCAACGCACAGAACCGTGCGCTTATCGATGCGCTGAAAATTGAACTCCACGCGCACGGCATCAACCTGCCCATCTACTTCGGCAACCGCAACTGGGAACCCTACCTGGTCGATACCCTCAAGCAGATGCGTATGGATGGCGTGCGCGATGTGCTGGTCTTTGCGACCTCTGCCTACAGTTCCTACTCAGGCTGCCGGCAGTACCGGGAGGACGTGACAGGCGCTGTCGAGGAGCTTTCGGCTGACGACATGCGCTTCGACAAGATTCGCGTGTTCTTCAATCACCCAGGGTTCATCGAGCCCATGGCGCGGGAACTCAAGGACGAACTGAACCAGCTAACGCCGGAGGAGCGCGCAGTCACTCAGGTCGTTTTCACAGCCCACAGCATCCCGCTCTCCATGGCTCGGGGCAGCGCCTACGAAAAGCAGTTGCAGGAAGCGAGCCGTCTCGTGGCAGAGATGGCCGGCGCGGAGCGTTACCAGCTGGCGTGGCAGAGCCGTAGCGGTCCGCCGCACGTGCCCTGGCTGGAGCCGGACATTCTCGATGTTCTGGACCAGTTGGCCGCGGCCGACACCCGGCGCGTCATCGTCCTCCCGGTCGGCTTTATCTCAGACCACCTGGAGGTGCTCTACGATCTTGATGATGAGGCGAGCGAGCGGGCCTCCGAACTAGGATTGGCCTTCTCTCGATTACCCACCGTGGGTACGGACCCACGCTTCGTGTCGATGATCCGCGAACTCATTGTGGAGCGCCTCACCGATCATCCGGAGCGATGCGCGATCGGCACTTTCGGGCCGAATCACGACCTCTGCCCCATGAACTGTTGCCAACTCGGAGAGAGCAAGCGGCCACAAGCTGTAATTGCGGACTCAGTGGTGGCCTAGCAGCGCGTTGAAAGGCAAGTGATGGCAGATTCGGTTCTTCCCTCGCGCGCTGACGTCGTGATCATCGGGTCCGGCGCGTTCGGTCTCGCGACCGCGTACCAACTCTCCCGTATCCATCCCGGGATAATTGTCGTCCTCGACCGCTTCGACCCGGCCTCGCAAACATCTCCTCGCGCTGCCGGGCTCTACAAACTCGTCCAGGCGTCCCTGGTCAAGTCACAGCTCGCCTCCCTCAGCATCGAGATCATCGAGGGCTTTGCGGAGGAGAGCGGGCAGCCCCTGGAGTACGTGAAGTCGGGCAGCGTCCTTGCCGCCCGCACACCTGAACACGCCGCCATGATTGACGCCGAGGTCGCCCAATCGCGCAAATGGGGCGTAGAAGTCGAGGATCTCGATATCGCGGGGCTCGTCCGCGTTGCTCCCTACTTGTCGGGCCGAGGCATCAGGCGGGCCTATCACATTCCCGGCGACATCTATATTGAGGAGCCCGCCTGGCTCCTGAAGGCCTACCTCGACGCGCTGGCAACTCGCGGGGTGGCGGTCATTGGCAACACCCCGGTGACGAGCATCACGGTCACTGACGGCGCCATCTCGGGCGTGGGCACTCCCGCAGGCGTCATCGAGACACCATTGGTCGTTGATGCCGCAGGGATCTGGTCGCGCCAGGTTGGAGCATTCACAGGTGCTGAAGTTGCGATTGCGCCGGTGCGGCATCAGTTGCTCATCACCCGACCCATCGCCGGTATGGCGCCAACGGAACCCATTGCCCGGATCGTCGATGCCTCCGCGTACCTCCGGCCAGCTCGGGGTGGCCTGATGATGGGGGGCATGGAACAGGACGCACTCCCCATCGACCCTCGCAGTGATCCGGAATTCGAGATGTCGCAAACGCCGCTCGATAGGCGCATCCTTGATCAATTCACGGACCAACTCGGTCCCCTGACGCCGGCGCTGGGGGACACGCCAATTGCCGAGCACCGCGCCGGCGTGTTCACAATGACGCCTGACGGCCGTTTCCTGGCCGGTCCGTCGCGGCAGGTCCACGGACTTTGGCTGGCAACCGGTTGCAACGGGAGCGGCTTTTCGCTGTCGGCGGGGCTGGGACGCGTGCTCGCGGAGTGGATAGTTGGTGGCGAGCCCTCGATCGACATGTCAGCACTCGATCCTGATCGCTTCGGGCCGGGACCGCTTGACGATGACGCGCTCGTGGCTGCCGGCTTGAACATGTACTCGAATTACTACACACCGACCGCAGCGCACTGAGTGAGAGCCGTGTATCCTCACCGAAAGTCTTGCGCCGAGACCGGATGCGTTGCACGAGGCTTGCCTCACGAATCAGCATGGGAGTGACCAAGTGACTGAGCGGTTCCTTATCACCGGAGCCATGGGGTGTATTGGTTCGTGGGCCGTCAAGCGGCTGGTGGACGAAGGCGTGCCCGTCACCACGTTCGATCTCCCTGGTGATCCCTACCGCATGCGGATCATCATGTCCGACGAGGACATCGCCAGGGTGAATTTCCAGGCTGGCGATGTGACCGACGAGCAGCGTGTCGCCGAGGTTATGGAGGAGAACGAGATCACCCACGTCCTCCACCTTGCCGCGCTCCAGGTGCCATTCGTACGAGCGAATCCCATCCTCGGCGCGAAGGTGAATGTTGTCGGTACGGCAATCCTCTTCGAGACGGTCCGCAAGCTCCGCGACCAGGTGGCCGGTCTGGCCTACGCCTCCTCGATCGCCGTCTACGGCTCGCCGTCTTCCTACCCGCCGGGCCCACTTGCAGACGATGCGCCACTCATGCCGGTGACCCTCTACGGGGTAACGAAGGAGGCGAACGAAGGCTGGGCCGCCATCTACTGGCAGGATCACCAGATTCCCAGCGTGGGCCTGCGCCCTGCGTTCGTCTACGGCCCCGGGCGGGACCAGGGGGTCAGTTCAACCCCGACAAAGGCAATGGCTGCCGCTGCAGTCGGCCGCCCCTACCACATCTCTTTCGGCGGGTCCGACACCTATCAGCACGCCGACGACGTCGCCGCCGCGTTCATCAAGGCGGCCAGGACAATGCCCAGCGGCGCACCAACCTATACGCTCGGCGGCACGCCGGGTTCGACCCAGGAGATCATCAGCGCCATCAGCAAGGTCGCCCCGGAAAGCGCCGGCACGATTACGACGGCAACCGACCCCTTGTTCACTCCGGACGCGTATGAGGGCCAGGCCGTCGAGAGTCTGCTTGGGCCGCTCGACTGGCGACCTCTGGAATCTGGCGTCAAGGACACTATTGAAGTGCTTCGAACCGCCTACCAGGCCGGTCGCCTGGATGCTGACCGGGCCGTCAACTAGCACCTGGGCGGGAACACGACATCCTCATGCGTAAGCTCTTGGGCGGCACTCGTCATGTCATTGCCCTGGCGGTCTTTGCGACGTTCCTGGGGGCAGTGCTCCTGCTCGTCGGCTCCGCTATTGCGGCCATCCGCCTGGTCTGGAACGAGGTCGTGGGCGGAGGATTCGAGATTTTCTCCGTCCGCCACGTCGATCACCTGGGCGTCCAGGTCGTGCAGTTGACCGATTCCATTCTCCTGGGAACGGTGCTCTACATTATCTCGCTCAGTCTGTATCAGCTCTTCATCGACGACACGATTCCGGTCCCGAAGTGGATGCGCGTCCATGACCTGATGGAACTCAAGCGCGACCTGGTCAGTGTGACGGTCGTCCTGCTGAGCGTCACGTTCCTGGGCGAAGTGGTTGACCCCGGTTCCGATGACAACATCCTGCCGCTTGGCATCGCTATCGCAGCAGTCGTCGTCGCTCTGGCCTTCTTCAACTGGTTGACGCCGAAGGAACGCGTGGAAAAGTAACCCCGGACGTTGATGTAGAAAAACTCCAGGTTACATAACCCTTCGCTCCGCTTCGAGTCCTGCTTATCCGCGCTCTTCTGGACGTAACGCCGCCAAAGCTTCGAGAGGAATTGGTCTGACAGGGGGCCGGGCGGTCATTGGTGCGAGTTCGTTGATGGGCGTTCCGGTACCTTCCGCCACCATTGCCGCGACGGCGGGAATGCAGAAGATCCCCTGGCATGCGCCCATTCCAACTCGCGTTCGTCGCTTCACGTCGTCCACGGTCAGCGCACCGTGCTGAAGCGCAGCCGCGACCTCCGCTGCTTCCACCTCTTCACACCGGCAAATGAGCGTTCGCTCAGTCATTGCTCAAACCTCTGCAACTTGCGGCACGAGACGCCGTGCACTGCTCCCGCCAGTCAGTGGGCGATGCGTCAACTGGCGTTCACCCTACTGATACGGTTGGGCATGCACAGGTCGCAGCGCCCGGCGCTGCTCCACGCGCCATTGCAATTCCTCCCCTCCCAGCGTCTGTGCCGCCGTAGTCCCCGGAGCGTCTGCTCTCCCAACTGCCGCGGCTGCGGCAAGTCCGGCGAGGCGCCCCTCTGCGATGATTGCAGCAATGCTGCCGATTCCAGCCGCCTCTCCCGCGACGTAGACATGCCGTCCTGCTTCCATGTGGTCGGAAAGTAGAGGCACAAGGCCACCCAACTGCGGACTGAACCCCAGCTCGGCCCCCGCCATTGTTGCGAGTGCAGGATCCGGCTGCCGGCCCACGGCAATGACAACGCAATCAACCTCATAGCGGTCGTCACCAATCCGCAGTTCCCGAACACTGCCAGTGCCACTCGCCTCGATCAAATGGGGTGCGGCGATGCCTTGGACAACGACCTCGCCACCAGCCAGGGCGATATCGATTGCGACTTCCTGGGCCTCGCTCTGAGGGCCAATGACCGCAAATCTCAGGCCCGGAAGGACGCGCCATTGATTGAGCAGAATCTGCATGGCACGAGCAGAGAACACTCCAGGCAATGTTGCGCCTGCAAATGGGAACGGGAGGTCAGTCGAGCCAGTAGCGATTACGAGCGAGGTGGGAGCGACCACGCGAGCAGAGTCGCCCTCGACGAGCAACACCCGGCCGCCTGCGTACCATCCGGCCGCGATAACCCCGGCCCGCAAATTCGCGCCCGCATTCGATGCGGCTGAGACGAGCGCCTCGCGAAAGTCGGCAGGCCGGATAGCTCTTCCGCCTTCGGCGGACACAAGCGGCTGAACCCGGTAGCGCAGATTCCCTCCCAGGTCGCTGTTCTCGTCGACCAGCAAGACGTCTGCTCCGGCGCTGCCCGCCGCCGCTGCGGCCGCCAGTCCCGCTGGACCGCCGCCGACCACCAACACCTCGGGATTCTGGCTCACAGCCCTTCTCCCGCCACGTCCCAAGCCTCGGCTCCCAAACCATGCTGTGTGCGCACCACCATGCCGTCTCGGACTTGGGTCATGCAGGCGCGTACACTGGGCACGCCATCTACCACGAGTTGACAATCCGAGCAGCGCCCAATGAGGCAGTAGCCGCCCCGTGGATCGCCCAGATCCGGCATGGTGCGCAACACCCGCACCCCGGAGACCATCAATGCAGGCAGCAATGGTTCCCCTTCTCTTCCTGTCACTGTCTCTCCATCGAAGGTGAACACCACCTGTCTTGCTGGCGGCAGGTCACCGAGGATGGGATGGGAAGTTACGCGCTGCGCGACTATCGGCGCGCCGAAATCCACTTCTGCCAACCTGCATCCCACCTTTGCTGCCAGCGAGATCGCGGAGCGCCCGCTGCTATAGTTCGCCTGTCCCGGCCGGGAACCAGATCGCGCGTTGCGCCGGATGGCGCCGCGGAAGTCTGGCTCACAGCCCACGTCATTCTATCCTCGGAGGCAAACAGGAATGGTTAGCGCGAAGGCAACCGAGCAGTTGGTGCATACCGATGTCTCGTCCTCGGTCAACGGCTCCAACGGCGCCCACACCGGATCCACGTCCGTCGAGCAGGACGCACGCGACCATGTCTGGATCCACATGCTGCCTTGGGCAGAGTTCGACAGCGATAACCTGCGCATCTTCGACCGTGGCGAAGGCGCCCGCCTGTACGACGTCCAGGGCCGCGAGTACCTGGATGGCATTGCCGGCCTGTGGGTGGTGAACGCCGGTCATGGGCGCAAGGAAATCGCCCAGGCGTACGGGGACCAGGCCGCGAAGCTCGGCTATGCCTCCGCCATGTCCTATACGACAACGCCAGCCGTTGAACTGGCCAGCAAACTGGCCGATATCACCCCTGGCGACCTCAACCGTGCGTTCTTCGTCTCAGGTGGCTCCGAGGCCGTTGAGACCGCCATCAAGATCGCCAAGCAGGTGCAGTTCATGCGCGGCTTCCCGCGCCGCTACAAGATCATTGCGCGGCGCGGCTCGTATCACGGCATGACCTACGGCGCCATGAGCCTCACGGCAACCCGCAACGAGAACTGGTTCGGGCCGTTCATGTACGGCGTCTCCCATGTGCCGCACCCGAATCGCTATCGCTCGGACTTTGGGCTTGAGGGCGAGGCAGCGGATATCGCGGCGGCCAAATACGTCGAGCAGGAAATCATCAACCAGGGACCGGAGACGGTGGCCGCTGTCATCGGTGAGCCAATCTCCTCCGCTGCCGGCCTGCACGTTCCCTCGCCGAAGTACTGGCAAATGCTGCGCGAGATCTGCGACCGGCATGGTGTCCTGTTGATCGCGGACGAGGTCATAAACGGCTTCGGCCGTACTGGCACCATGTTCGCCACCGAGCAGTTTGGCTTCGTGCCGGACATCATGACCCTGGCGAAGGGCCTCTCCTCAGGCTACGCGCCGATCGCCGCCACCATCGTGCGCGAGTCGGTCTACGACGTCTTCAAAGAGAACAAAGAGGCGGTCATGGGTCACTTGCTCACCTTTGGAGGGCACCCAGCCGCCTGCGCTGCAGCAGTGAAGAACCTGGAAATTTTCGAGGAAGAGGGCCTGGTGCAGCAGAGCGCGGAGAAGGGCGTCTATCTCAAGAAGCAACTGGAAGAACTGCGCGCCCACCCCACGGTCGGCGACGTGCGCGGTGTTGGCCTCTACTGCGCCATCGACCTGGTCAAGAACAAGGAAACGAAGGAGCAGTTCGGGAAGGGCAATCCCTTCACCGCGCAACTCAATCAGGAAGTCATGAGCCGGGGCATGATCACGCGCATCTGGGACGTCGTCCACTTCGCGCCGCCGCTAGTTGCCACGACCGAGGAAATCGACCGCATGGTCGCGATCGTCGATGAAGCGTTGACGGCCGTCGAGCGCGACAACGCGTCTGAATTCGTCGCGTAACAGAATCACCGAAGGGGCGGCGGCCATCGTGGCCGCCGCCCCTTTTACTATCTCCCTTGTCGATGGTCATGGCAGTGTCGACAGAAGACGGGCCGATCCAGCCGGGGCTTGAACGGCAAGCGGATGGGCCGGCGACACGCCGAGCATTCAGCACTGAATACGCGACCATCACCGTCTTCTGGTCCAACTGCGGCCGCCTGCACCGTCCGCAGAGAGCCGTCGCGCAGGTTGCCCAGGAGGGTGGCATTGCGCTCTTTCCGCCGCAGGGTACGGCAATCAGGGCATCGTGGGGAAAGGGGCATCCCGCTTCCTCGGCGAGCCGACTCCTCTCCAGGTTGGCGCTCGAAAAGCTGGCCGCAGTCGACGCAAATAGGAGAGGTCTGGCCAGTTGCCTCGTCGATGTGCAGTGGTTGGCTCATGGCTGGTACGTGATCGATCTGTCACTGTTCTGCTGCATCACATCATGATACGTGGCGGGGTGGTACCGCTCCCACGTTTTCCTGGTTCATCCATGGTCAATTGTGGACCGGTTGAAGCATCATTAGCGGCCGGTGAATTGCCGCAGGGCGCGCCTTTGCCAGGTGTCCGCCACTGCAACCCAGCTCATAGAACGAGGTTTCCGTGGCTTTACAGACCCCGTCCCGTCCCTCCGGCGATGTTCCTACCCGAGACCAGATCGCCGTAGAAGATACCTGGGACCTGACAACGCTTTACCTGACCGAGGCCGAATGGGAGCGTGACCTGGCGCGCCTTCCTGAACTCCTGAACGCCGTCACTGGCCATGCCGGGCACCTGGGTGAGTCTCCCGCCCGACTCAGGCGGGCGGTCGACGACATGATGACCCTGCACTCCACGCTGGAGCGGGTCCGTGTCTTTGCGTCGCTGCGGAAGGATGAAGACACCACAAACCCGGAAGCACTCTCTCGCCATGAGCGGTCCGTCGCTGCCGCTATCGAAGCGGGTCAGGCGTTGGCGTTCTTCGAGCCGGAGCTACTGGCGCTCGATCCAGAAGCGTTCGAGGCCTTACAGACCGCCCCGGACCTCGAGCCATACCGCCATATGCTTGATGACCTGGCCCGGCAGCGGCCCCACGTCCGCTCGCTTGAAGTGGAGCAACTCCTCGCCCAGAGCGCGGATGTCTCGCGTGGCGCATCAGATGCCTTCGGCGCGCTGGACAATGCGGACCTGCGCTTCGGTCTCGTCAAGGACGAGGAGGGCAACGAGTTCGAGTTGACCAAGGCCCGCCACGGACTTCTCCTGCGCTCTCAGGACCGTGCCACCCGGCAACGCTCGTATGAAACGTTCACGCGCAGCTACCTCGACCACAAGCACACGCTGGCCGCAATGCACAGCGCCTCCGTACGAAGTGACGTGTTCTATGCGCGAGCGCGCAATCACGCGACGGCGCGTGAGTCAGCGCTTTTCTCCAACAATGTCCCAACTGCTGTTTACGACACATTGATCGCTTCGGTGCGTGCTGCCAGGCCGGTATTCGCCCGCTACCTCGACCTGCGACGCAAGCTGCTGGGCTTGACGGATCTCGCGGCATACGATCTCCTTGTGCCACTTTCGCCAGAACCCGAAGCGCGCTATGAGTACCGCGCAGGCGTCGACACGGTCCTGGGCGGGCTGAGCCTGCTTGGCCAGGACTACGTCGAGAAACTCCGAGTTGGGTTTGATCAGCGCTGGGTCGATGTTCACGAGACGCGCGGGAAGCGCTCAGGCGCCTACTCCTCAGGCGCGTACGGCGCCCCGCCGGTGATCCTCATGAACTGGAACGGCACGATGAACGATGTGTTCACGCTGGCGCACGAAGCAGGCCACGCCATGCACAGCCTGCTTGCTGACGAGAACTTGCCGTTCCATGAAGCTGGCTACCCGATCTTCCTGGCGGAGATCGCCTCGACGGTGAATGAGGTCCTGCTGACCTGGAGCCTGCTCGATGCACTGCCGGAGGACGACGCTGCCGGCCGCTTCGCCATTCTGGACCGCTTCGCTGAGGCCTTCTACGGGACGGTGGTTCGCCAGACGATGTTCGCCGAATACGAACAGCGCGTGCATGCCCTGGTTGAAGCCGGGGAGCCGCTGACGCTGGATCGCTTGAACGACATCTACAGCGATCTTTATGCGGATTACACGCCCGGTGTCCTCATCGACGACGGCGTGCGCGTCAACTGGGGACGGATTCCCCACTTCTACCGTGCATTCTACGTCTACCAGTATGCGACGGGCCTCAGCGCAGCGATTGCGCTAGCAAGCGCCATCCGGGACGAGGGCGAGCCAGCCCGGGAGAGGTATCTGACTCTCCTGTCCTCCGGCGGAAAGGACTACCCACTGAACCTGCTGAAAGCTGCAGGCGTCGATCTCTCAAAGCCGGATCCTATTGAAGCTGCGCTTGCGGAGTTCGAACGTGTGGTGGCTGAAATGGACCGAATCGTCAATAGCGGTCAACTTTAGCCGGTTGAGTAGATCCCCAAGCAGGCGGGACTGGAGCGTTTTTGACGCTCCAGTCCCGCTTCATGTCTGGCTCAATTACCCGGCCCGCAGAGCAGATCGCCCTGGATACGTTGCCGCGTCCCCTAGCTCCTCCTCGATCACCAGGAGCCGGTTGTACTTGGCAACGCGGTCTACACGTGACGGAGCACCCGTCTTGATCTGCCCGGCATTTGTGGCCACCGCAAGGTCGGCGATAAAGGTGTCGCCGGTCTCGCCACTCCGATGCGAGATGACTCCCCGCAGCCCATTCCGCTGTGCAAGGTTGATCGCCTCCAGCGTCTCGGTCAGGGTGCCGATCTGGTTCAACTTGACCAGGATGGCGCTTGCTGCTTTCTCGGCAATTCCACGCGCGAGTCGCGTCGGGTTGGTGACGAACAGGTCATCTCCAACCAGTTGCACGCGTTCTCCAACTTTCGCCTCCAGTGCACTCCAGGTTGCCCAGTCATCCTCGGCCAGGCCATCTTCAATAGAGGCAATGGGAAAGCGCTCCGTCCAGTCAGCCCAGAAGTCGACCATCTCTGGGCCGGAAAGCGCCCGGCCCTCACCCTTGAGAATGTAGTTGCCATTCTCGAAGAACTCGGTCGAGGCCGGATCCAGGGCAATCACCAGATCTCGGCCTGGCTCATAGCCCGCCTGCGTAATCGCCTCAAGGACGGCGTCGAGCGCAGCCTCGTTCGAAGGCAAGCTCGGTCCGTAGCCACCTTCGTCACCGACGAGCGTGGCAGCACCCATCTTCTTGAGGACGCCCTTCAATGTGTGGAAGACTTCGGTGCCCCAACGCAGTCCCTCGGCAAAGCTCGGGGCACCGACCGGCATCACCATGAACTCCTGCATGTCGACGCTAGAGCCTGAGGCATGCTTGCCACCGTTGAGGATGTTCATCATCGGTACGGGGAGGGTGCGCGCTCCCGGACCACCGAGATAGCGATAGAGCGGCTGGTTCGATGCCTGAGCGGCCGCCCGCGCCACGGCCAGGGAGACACCCAGGAGGGCGTTCGCGCCGAGGCGCCCCTTGTTCGGGGTGCCGTCTAGTTCGATCATGGCCTGGTCCACGCCGACCTGGTCGAACGCGTCCAGCCCGAGAACGGCTTCCGCGATCTCCTCGTTGACATGGTGCACGGCGTTGCGAACGCCCTTGCCGCCGTACCGGTTGGGATCGTCATCGCGTAGCTCGACAGCTTCATGTGCGCCCGTTGATGCCCCAGAGGGCACGCCCGCCACGCCGGTTTCGCCACTGGCCAGCGTCACTTCCACTTCCAGGGTGGGGTTACCCCGAGAATCCAGGATCTCGCGCCCCCAGATAGCCTCAATCGTCGAGTACACCTATCCCTCCGCCACCTCGTGTCCATGTCCAGGCCGTGGCCCGGCTCACTCCCAGCGAGCGAGTATACGGCGCAGTGGTCCGCGATCCTGACCGCGCGGCTATACTGCCGCTCGACAATTCGCGTGTGGCGATGACGGAGATAAGTACCCGTTGCCGCGCCAGACAGGGACGGAGGCCAAGACTGGAAGCTTCCGAGGTGGCGCAGCGGGGAATTCCCTCCAGAGCCGGGCGGTGAAGGCATCCTGCTGGTAGTCGCTCCCCCTGGCCAGGGATAGAAGGCCGATGAAGCGCGCTGGCTATGCCAGCGAAGCAGGGTGGTACCGCGTGGAGACCCCTCGTCCCTGCCGAGGGGTTTTTTCATGCCCGAAAGGTGCGAACGGAACCGGAAATGACGACAACTGACGCGCAAACGCAACTGGATGACATGCGAGAGCGAGCACTACGCGATCTCGCGGCGGCGCAGACCCTGGAAGAAGTCAATTCCTGGGAGCGGGAGTTCCTGGGAGCCAGGGGGGAGTTGACGCTCTTCCTGCGCGGACTGGCATCGCTGCCCCAGGATCAGCGACCGATCGCCGGACGAGGCGGGAATGCGCTCAAGGCTGAACTCACCAGCGCTTGGCAGTCGCGCCATGAAGCAACGGCGGCGGCATCGCTCGATCAAAGACTGGCAGCGGACGGCGTCGACGTCACCTTGCCGGGCCGCGCGCAGCCTCTCGGCGCCGCTCACCCCGTCTCACAAATGATCGAGGAACTGAGCGATATCTTCGCGCTGCTCGGCTTCGCAACGGCGTTTGGCCCGGAGGCGGAGACGGCGTACTACAACTTTGACCAGCTGAACATCCCGAACGACCATCCGGCCCGTGATGTCTGGGACACGATTCACGTTGATTTGCCAGGTGAGGTCGTGCTGCGCACCCATACCTCCCCCATGCAGGCGCGCATCATGGAAATGACGGCGCCTCCAGTGCGCGTTATCGTGCCGGGGCGTGTCTACCGGTACGAGGCGCAAGACGCTTCCCACGAGTGGATGTTCCATCAGCTTGAGGGCCTGGCCGTTGATCGCAACATCACCATGGCGGACCTGAAAGGCACGCTGGCGGAGCTAGCTCGTCAACTCTTCGGCGCTGAGCGCCGAATCCGTTTTCGCTGCGACTTCTTCCCGTTCGTCGAGCCAGGCGTTGATTTCGCAGTCGACTGCGCCATTTGCGGCGGCAAGGGCTGCCGCGTCTGCAAGCAGTCTGGCTGGCTGGAAATGGGCGGCGCGGGCATGGTCCATCCGAAGGTGCTGCGGGCTGTCGGGTACGACCCGTCCGAAGTGAGCGGGTTTGCCTTTGGTCTTGGTGTGGAGCGGCTGGTGATGATGCGGTCCGGCGTGGACGATCTGCGCGCCTTCGCCAACAACGATCTTCGATTCCTACGTCAATTCGCCAGTGCCGCCTGAGCGCGCCTCCAGACTGAGGATTTTCCGATGAAAGTACCTATGCGCTGGCTGCGCGAATTCGTCGATACGGGCCTTCCTGCCAAAGACCTGGCCCACCGTCTCACGATGGCTGGTCTCGAAGCGGAAAAGGTGGAAACAATCGGGGACGACTGGCAAAACGTCTTCGTTGGTCACGTCGACACCGTTGAGCGTCATCCAGATGCTGACCGCCTCGTGCTGGCGACCGTCACCGCGGGGGAGCACCACCTGACGGTCGTGACAGGCGCCCCGAATATCGCTGCTGGCCAGGTCGTGCCCCTGGCCCTGGCTGGAGCGAGGTTGATCGACGGTCACTCAGAGGGGCAGGTCTACAAGACACTCAAACCAGGCGTTATCCGCGGCGTCCGCTCAGAAGGGATGGTCTGCTCCGAGAAGGAACTCGGGTTGTCGGACGAGCACGAAGGGATCATGGTCCTCGAGGCGGACGCACCGGTCGGAGCGCCACTCACGGACTGGCTCGGCGACACTGTTATCGAGTTCGAGATTACCCCGAACCTGGTGCATGCCTTTTCGGTCCTCGGGATCGCCCGCGAGGCTGCGGCGATTACGGCGCATGAAGTCACGTTGCCGCCACTGTACGACCTGTCGCAGGCTCCGCGAGGCGCTGCGGACCTCGTTACGATCGAAGCAGATGATCTCTGCCCCCGCTATGCCGCCATGGTCTTTGACAACGTGGTCATTGCGCCCTCACCTGCCTGGCTGCAACGACGGCTCAACGCGGCCGGCGTGCGTCCAATCAACAACATCGTGGATGTCACGAACTACGTCATGCTGGAGTTCGGGCAGCCCCTCCATGCCTTCGACGCGGACAAACTCGGTGGCGATCGCATTGTTGTGAGGCGTGCGCGTCCGGGTGAAACCCTGGAGACGATCGATCACGTCGTCCGCCCGCTCAACCCGGACATGCTGGTCATCGCGGACGCAGAAAACGCCGTTGCCGTGGCCGGAGTCATGGGCGGCGTCGAGAGCGAAACGACGGAGGCCTCCACTCGCATCGTGCTGGAAGCCGCGAACTTCGATATGAAGTCGGTCCGCCGCACTGCGCGCGCACTAAAGATGCGGAGCGATGCCTCCGCGCGCTTTGAGCGCGGCATCGATCCAAACCAGGTGAGCGACGCCGTTGCCCGCGCCACCCAGCTCATCCTCGAACTCTCTCCCGGTGCGACCGTGACTGCGTATGCTGATGTCTATCCCCACCGGCGAGAGCCGATGCTGCTGTCAATGCCATTTAGCGAGATCGAGCGCCTGCTCGGGTTGAGGGTTGCCCCGGAGACCGTGCAGCTGGTGCTTGAACGGCTCGGATTCGCACCTCGGGTGACCGAGGACAGCATCGAAGTCCTGATCCCGACCTGGCGCAGTGACGTCACCATGAGTGCTGACATTGTTGAAGAAGTGGCGCGTGTCGTTGGGTACGAGACGCTCCCCGAGACGTTGCCAACCGGTGAAACGCCCCCGGTGCGCCGCGACCCCATGTTCCTCTTCCAACAAAAGGCGCGAGGTACCCTTGCCGGTCTCGGCTTATGGGAGACGATCTCCTACGTCACGGTAGGCGCCGGCGACCTGCTCAAGCTGAGCGAAGTCGACGCGCTCACTCCGGGAGTGCACGGTATTCCCCCAGGCACCGCGGTCCGCCTACGCAATCCCATGCAAGCCGATCGCGAACTGCTACGCCCAACATTGCTACCCAGCGTGCTCGAGACCGCTGCTCGCAATCTGAAGCATCAACGCTCGGTGCGGCTCTTCGAAATCGCTCGCGTCTATCTGCCGTCGAACGCAGAGCTACCCCGCGAGGTGGCGGTTCTTACGCTGGTGCTCGCAGGACGGCGAGATGAGCTTGACCGCTTTGCCGATCCGACGGCCGAACTTGATTTCTTCGACGCCAAAGGCGTGCTTGAGACCGTGCTGGAACGGCTCGGAGTACGAGACGCGAGCTTCCGGCCCATCTCGCTGCCGGCCTTCCACCCCGGCCGTTCCGCCGGGGTCTTCCTGGGCGATTCGCTTGTCGGGATCATTGGGGAGCTCCGACCAGACAGGGCGCTCGCGTTCGACATCGAGACGCCGCGCGTGGCCGTTGCTGAACTGGACCTGGAGGCGCTGCTGGAGGCTGCGGAGGCAATTCCGAGTGGAATCTCGAACCCCCGCTTCCTGCCGGTCGAGCAGGACTTCGCAGTGGTAGTTGATGAAGAGATTCTGGCCAGCGACGTTGTGGCGGCACTGCGCTCCGGCGCAGGTCCGTTGGCGTCAGGGTTCGAGCTCTTCGATGTCTACCGGGGGCCGCAGCTCGGCGAAGGCCGCAAGAGCCTCGCCTACCGTATCGCATTCACCGCGCCCAACCGGGCACTCACGGATGCGGAACTGGGGAAGGTCCGTGAGAAAATTGGCAAGACCCTGCGCCAGCAGGTGCAGGGCGAATTGAGAGCGTAGGAAGCCGCATCATCATGACCATCACCGATAAAGCGACCGGCAGCATCGGCACTGGCTTGCCACACCTCGTCGACGACGTGGACGAGGCGCGACGCCTGCTGACCCGGCGAAGAGGCTTCGAAGAAACGAAGCTCTCCCCCAAGATGCAGGACGGTGTCCGGCGTGTCTTTGGCGAGGATCTCACTGCCGATGAGGCGGTAGCGCGCATCCTCGAAGACGTGCGGCAGGAAGGCGACGCTGCGGTGCGCGAGTACTCCCTCGCCCTGCAGGGGAAGATCCCCGCCAACCTGGAGGTGCCGCGCAGCGCCTGGCGGAAGGCGCTTGAGGCGCTCGAGCCCGAATTGCAGGACGCTCTCCGCCTCTCCGCCGCGCAAATCGAAGCGTTTCATCGCAAGCAGTTGCGTACATCATGGATGGACTACAGCGCGGAAGGCGTCCTGGGACAGATCGTGCGTCCACTGGAGCGCGTTGGTATCTACACCCCAGGCGGCACCGCGGTCTACCCGTCGTCGTTGCTGATGACGGCAATCCCTGCCCGCGTCGCGGGGGTCAGTGAGATCATTGTCTGCTCTCCTTCCGATCCCGACGGCAGGGTGTCGCCGCTCGTTCTGGCAGCGGCGGAAGTTGCGAACGTGGACCGCCTCTTCGCGGTCGGCGGCGCGCAGGCGATAGGGGCGATGGCGTACGGCACCGCGACCATCCCCCATGTCGACAAGATCCTGGGACCCGGCAACATCTTTGTTGTCCTTGCCAAGCAGCAGGTCTTCGGCATCGTCGATATCGACCAACTCCCGGGCCCCACCGAAACGCTCCTGGTCGCCGATGAGTCTGCCGACCCCACGCTAGCCGCTGCGGACATGCTCGCCCAGGCCGAGCACGATCCCATGGCGACAGCCATTCTCATCACGTGCAGCCCTATGCTGGCGCACGCGGTACTTGACGAACTGCCGAGGCAGCTTGCCGAGTTGGAACGGGCAGAGATTGCTGGCCAGTCGCTGGAAGCTAACGGCATGATCGTCATTACGCCAGACATCACAACCGCCATTGGTCTGGCCAATGCCTACGCACCTGAGCACCTCTGCCTGCTGCTGAATGATCCCTGGTCAATCGTGCCGCAGGTACGGAACGCCGGTGGCATCTTTATTGGTGAAGACAGCCCGGAGGCAATCGGCGACTACACGGCAGGCCCGAGTCACGTCATGCCCACGGGCGGTACGGCGCGCTTCTCTTCGCCGATCAACGTCGCCGAGTTCACGAAGGTGATCAGCGTCGCGGCACTCAATCACGCGGCGCTCCGCCGACTCGGCCCAGCCACTGCTCAATTTGCCCGTGCTGAGGGCTTGACAGCCCATGCCCGTGCTGTAGAGCGCCGACTCGAGGCTCTGGCCATCGAGGATGACGACTAGGTACTTGCCAATTCCCGCAGGACAGCCACGACGCGATCCTCTACGGAGAGCTGCGGATCACGTGGAGCGCGGCTTAACGCGCCGTGGGCCTCGGCTGTGGTGTACCCCAGCGAACGCAGGGCAGCCAACACCTCGGCATCTTCTTGCGAGGGCTGTACGGCACCGCCAGCGACCGCTGTCGCAGCCGGCACGAGCTTGCCGCGCAATTCCAGGATGAGGCGGGCGGCCGTCTTTCGGCCAACGCCTGGGACCGTTGCCAAGAGCTCGGCGTTCTCGGTATTGATCGCGAGTTCCAGCGCGTCGGGACGCACGCGCGAGAGAATTGCCAGCGCCAGCTTCGGCCCGACGCCAGAAACGCTGATCAGGGTGTTGAAAAGGCGCAGTTCGTCGTCGGTCGCAAATCCGAACAGGGTCATCTGGTCTTCACGCACGTAGAGCTGCGTCAGGAGGCGCACCTCCTCGCCGGGCGTTCCGATGTCCCCCAGGGTGGTGGAAGACGTGTTCACGCGATAGACCACCCCGTGAACATCGACTAGGACGGCATCCTCTGATTTCAGGAAGATGGTGCCCCGGAGTCCGGCAATCATGGCAACTTGCTCCGCATCGTCACGCCGTCTCCGGCAGGTGGTAGACACGCGCAGCATTCCCTGCCAGGACTCGCTGCACTTCGAACTCCGTCAGGTTCGCCTCACGTGTCGTGCGACGAAGAAACCGTCCCATGCCGAGAACTGGATGATCGCTTCCCCACAGCACACGCTCAGGTCCCACGACATCGATCACCGCGCGAAAGATGGCAGGGCGGTAAAGATAGGTGGAGGCGGCGGTGTCATATAGCACGTTACTCGTCATTGCCGAAACCTCCGGCATGAGTTCATAGAACGGCAGTCCTCCACCCCAATGGGCAAAGACAATTGTCAGACCCGGGTGAGCAGCGACAAACTGCAGCAGCCGTTCTGGCGTAGCCGTGCCTTTTCCCGGGTAGTGATGCCCCAGTGGCTCAGACGCATGGAGCATAGCCGGTCGGTTCGCCCCTTCCAACACCGTCGCGACGTCTGCGAACACAGATGCGTCATCCAGTGGAAAGCCCTGGGCGTCCGCATTGATTTCGCCAATTCCGGAGGCTCCGAGGGACATACACCGTTCGACTTCTGATGCGGCATCAGGTTCGGAGGGATTGACGATCCCGAGCCAAGCCAGGCGTCCGGCGCTTTCCTTGCTTGACTCCGCCAGGTAGTCGTTATGGTCGCGGCAGTGCGTCGGGTCTCGCCACGGCCAGCCGCACATAACCGCTTGCGCCACTCCCGCTTCGTCCATGGTAGCGAGAAGCTGTTGTGCATCGATCATGCGCGCTGTGGGCGCTTCGTAGAGCTCACCGAACCAGCGATCCCGTGCCACGTGCCCTGAGCGATCCGCTATCCATTCAGGCGGGAAGACGTGGGTATGCGCGTCAATGACGTGCATCGGTTGAAGTGTGTTCACGCCTTAACGCGGAAAGAAGAACAGTACGTAGATGGCGAGCACCGTCAAGAGCAGAATCAGCACCGCGAGCACCGCCACGAGCGTCGTTCCGGCAAGGCCACCTGTGCGGTTCTCGGTGGCGTCCAGCACACCTGCTACCGGCACCCGGGTCGGAATGGCTGCCGCCACTACCGCTGTCGCGTTGTCACTTGTACCCCGCTCTTTCGCCAGTTCCACCAGCGATATCGCGGCAGCATCTGGCTCCTGGGCGCCTAGCAGTCGCTGCATATCGACCTGGTCAACCACCTCGTACAGGCCGTCGCTGCACAGGAGCAGTCGATCTCCCGGGAGTAGCGCCACTTCGAAGATATTCGGCAGCCTGGTCTCCAGGCGCTGCCGCGTGCCCAGAGCGTGGGTCAGTTGGTTACGGCGTGGGTCTGTCGCTGCGGCTTTCGCGGTGATCCTGCCACTGGCTATGTCATCCGCAACCACAGTGTGATCCTGCGTGATCTGGGTAACTCCACCCCCGCGTAGCAGATAGGCTCGGCTATCTCCAACATTGGCGATCGTGGCGTACTTGCCGTGCAACAGGGCAGCGGTGAGCGTTGTCCCCATCCCGGCCTGCGGCGGATTCTCCAGGCCTGCTGCGTAGATCGCTTCATTTGCCTTGCGGTAGGCGCTCTTGAGTGCCTGGGCCAGGTCACTTTCCGGCAACCGGGGGAACGCATCGCGCAGGGTGGAAGCCGCAATCTGGCTCGCGACATCGCCGGCCGGGGCGCCGCCCATGCCATCGGCAACCAGTAGGAGAAAGTCGTCAGCGGGAACACCTGTAGCGGCGGGCAGAGCGAGAGCCATCGCCACATCCTGGTTTTCCGGCCGCCCGGCGGAATCGCTCTGCGCGGACACCGCCAACCGTAGCGTCTCCGCTGGCGCATCGCTTCCACGGGGCACAACACTCACGGTGAATTCATCCTCGCTCGTTTCCGTAACCGGCAGCCGATAGTAGCACGACCCAGGAACCGCACTTGGCGGGCGTACGTCTTGCTGGTGCTAGACTCGCCGGGCAGCCGTGCCGCCGGGCGAAGGAGGCCGTTTGACTCTCACCCGACGAACTCTCATCAGCGGACTCTCTGTCGTCGCTCTGCTTTCGTTGGCCGGTTGCGGCGGCGAGCCCGAGTCCACGCCGACTCCTGCGAGCGAATCTCCGGAAGAAATCCTGGAAGCTGCAAGTACACGTCTGGCTGATACTGCATCGGTGCACTTCACCCTTGATGTTGCGGGAGACACGTTCATCGACAACGGTAAGACAATCCGTCTCCTGGGCGCTGAAGGCGACCTGGTCCGGCCTGACCGCGTTCAGACCACCTTCCAGGCTGAGGTCCTGGGACGGGCCGTCTCCCTGCAACTCATCACCATCGGTGAGCAGTCCTGGACCACGAACATCCTGACCGGGGAGTGGGGACCCGCTCCTCTCGAGTTTTCCTACCAGCCCGATATCCTTTTCTCGACGCAGGATGGCATTGGGCCGGTGATGGGCCGCGTCGAAGGCGTCACACGTGAGGCGGATGGGGAAGTTGACGGCCGCGATGCCTACCACCTGACAGCAGAAGTCGATGAGTCGATCGTCGGACCGCTCACCTACTACACCATCAAGGGCTCGCCCGTCACTGCCGATCTCTGGATTGATCGCGAAACGAATGACCTGTTGCGTGCTCAGTTGGCAGAACCACCTCGCGAAGACGGCAGTGACCCTGCGGTCTGGACGCTCGACCTCTCCCACCACGGTCAGCCGGTCGAGATCGAGCCGCCCACCTAGATGAACACGATGTCCCGTCTGGAACGCAACTCCGTACTGGCGGCGCTCCTGGCCGTATTCGTCGGTGCACTCGATCTGACCATTATCTCCACCATTCTCCCAGTCATGATCACCGATCTGCGGGTCAATGCGGCGGACATCGACCGTTACGTGTGGGTTGTCACCAGCTATCTGCTGACCTACATCCTGGCGATTCCCATTTTCGGCCGCGTCTCAGACCTCGTTGGTCGCACCCCGGCGTTCCTCGGCTCCATTGCTCTCTTCGCGGTGGGCTCTCTCTGGTGCGCCACAGCCATCGATCTGCCTTCGATGGTTGCAGGCCGGGCCGTGCAGGGCGCAGGCGGCGGCGCGTTGCTTCCCGTCACCATGGCGTTGATTGGGGATGTCTTACCAGCAGGCCGGCGGTCCGCCGCCCTTGGGGTCGTTGGCGCAGTGGATACCCTCGGGTGGGTACTTGGACCAATCTGGGGGGCGGTCCTTGTCGGGCTGGCTCCGGGTGATGAGCCGTGGCGGTGGGCGTTCTGGGTCAATATTCCGCTGGCGATCATCGTCGCGGCCGTCATTCTATTCACGTCCCGCAACCGAATCGAGCGCCCAAGAGACTGGCTTGAACGTTTGGACATTCCTGGCGCACTCCTGCTGGCCGGCGCCCTGACCGCCTTCAACGTCGGCCTTTCTGCCGGCGGCGAGTTGGGGGGGACGACCTCAGGCGGTCGCGCGCTCGGCGGCTCTCGCAATCCCGTCTCAGAGCATGCCGGAGTCTTGCTTGGCGTTGCCCTCATCCTGGGCATCCTGTTCATCCTCCGGCAACGCCAGGCCAGGTATCCGCTCCTTCCTGTCTCACTGTTTCGTGATCCCTTGTTTGCCGCCGCCATTGCCGCGAACTTTCTGGTTGGAGCAGCGCTCATTTCCGCCATGGTCGATGTGCCCGTCGTCACCGCTCTGTTGGTGGACATGAACGATGTCAGTCGGGTCGCCGCCCTCATGCTCGCTCCTTTCACGGCCTGCATTGCCGTCCTCTCCCTAGCTGGGGGCTACGTCAGTACTCGGCTTGGAGCACGCACCACCACCGTGGCGGGCTTTCTCCTGGTAACCGCTGGCTACGGGCTGCTCTGGGTTGGGTTGCGAGGGAGCTCTCTTCAGGGGATGTTGCCAGGACTGATCGTCGCTGGCGCCGGGTTTGGCCTGAGCTTTGCGCCGATCGGCGCGACCGCGATAGACGCTGCACCTGAGGTCGACCGGGGCATTGCATCCGGCATGACGCTTGTATTTCGCCTGCTCGGCATGACAACCGGCATCTCCCTACTCACGGCTATTGCCGTTCGCCGGTTGCAGGGGTTAGTTGGAGATTTGACCATGATCGTCCAGGCTCCCGGGGAGAGCACCTCTGACTTCCTGGCGCGCCAGACCGCCATGCTCTACGAAACCGTGCTGCCGATCAGCCTGCAAGTCGCACGGGAGTCGTTCCTGGTAGCAGGCGTCATCGCCATCCTGGGCATCATTCCTGCCCTGCGGTTCGCGAACGTCACCACCGCCGGTCAGCGCTAGCCATACAATCGCAAGTCCGACGAGTCCAATGCACACGAGGGAAACGATGACGCAGAATGTTGTGCTCGGAGTCGACTCCAGTACCCAGTCCACGAAGGTACTTGCGGTCGATGTCGCATCCGGTGAGATCGTCGGAGAAGGGCGTGCTCCCCATACCGGACACGACACTCAGGATCCACAGGACTGGTGGGTTGCCCTTGTCGCTGCCGTCCAGGAGGCTGCACCTGCTGGAGCAGAGGTGGCCGCCATTAGCGTGGGCGGGCAGCAGCACGGCATGGTGGCATTGGACGCCGAGAACCGGGTTATCTGCCCGGCGCCGCTCTGGAACAACGTCGATGCGGCCCCAGACGCCGAACGTCTCAATAGACTCGCCAACTTCGCGAAAGAGGTCGGAACGTATCTCGTCGCCTCCATCACAATCACGAAGCTGGCACACCTGGCCCGGACCAATCCCGCGGCGCTTGAGTGCCTGGACGCTGTTGCCCTTCCTCATGACTGGCTAAACCTGAAACTGACCGGGCGTTTGGCAACCGACCGCGGCGAAGCCTCCGGTTCCGGCTGGTGGTCTCCCATGAGTGGACAGCACCGGCGAGACCTCCTTTCACTAGCGATTGGTGAGGAAAAGGCCGCGCAGATTCGCTTGCCCGACGTTTGTGCGCCCGCTGAACCGATCGGCGCTCTGTCCGAGGAAGCTGCCCACGCCCTTGGACTTCGGGCCGGTATTCCCGTAGGTCCGGGCACTGGCGACAACATGGCCGCAGCCCTTGGCGTCGGTGCGCGACCGGGAGAACTCGTCATCAGCCTGGGCACGAGCGGCACAGCGTTTGCCGTTAGCGAGCACCCGGTGACTGATGAGTTAGGCGAAATCGAGGGCTTCGCGGACGCCACGGACCGCTACCTGCCACTGGCATGCATGTTGAACTGCACACGTGTCCTGGACTCCATCGCCGCGATGGTTGGCCTGGAGCGTGACGCTGCGTTGGAGCAAGCGGGTGCGGCGGAGCCTGGCGCCGATGGCGTCTGGCTCGTGCCGTATCTGGCCGGAGAGCGCCTGCCCAATCTGCCGCATGCTACTGGCTCCCTCTTCGGGTTGACGATGGAGAACGCGCGATCCGACGCGCTGGTGCGGGCAGCGCTGGACGGCGTGGCTGCCGGTCTTGCCTACGGTGTCGAGGCGTTAGCTGACCACGCGGTGACCGGCACGGAGGTCGTGCTCGTCGGAGGCGGAAGCCAGCACCCGGCCTGGCGGCAAGCCATTGCTGACGCGACCGGCCTGCCAGTGCACGTACGAGGTGGCCGTGAACATGCCGCGCTGGGGGCAGCGATGCAGGCCATCGCTGTAGCCACGGGTAGGCCGATCGACGAGGTTGTCGCGACCTTCCGCCCTGAGACCCTCGCGGTGACCGAGCCGCGTCCAGAGTACCGGGAGGCCTTCAGGTTACCGGAACGACGGGCGCTGATCGAGCAGTCCCGGTCCAGTTAGGGAGACTTGCGAATCATGCGTGGAACCACGCGCGGGGCTTCTCCTGCCTGCGCCCACGCGCCCAGTCGATGGCTGACTTCGGCTACTGGAGCGTACGCCTTCCGAAAGATTTCGCTCAGCTCTTGGTAGCGCTCATGACGGCGGGTATCCGGTTCTGACCGGGCGCCATACTGCGCCCATTGCTGGCTAGCCTCCACTGGGGCAAGCAACCCTGCTCCTGCACCTGCCAGCAGAGCGGCGCCTATTGCCGCCTGATCAGCCGTGGAGAGCGCGAAAACGGGTAACCCGAAGACATCGGCGACCATCTGCCGCCAGAATGGGCTTCTTGCGCCGCCTCCAGCCATCACTATGCGTTCTGGCGAGGCTCCCGTCTCGCGCAGAACCGTGTAGGCGTCATACGTGGCCAGGGTCACGCCTTCCATGACGGCCCGCACCAGGTCCCCCGATTCATGCTGCGAGGTCAGCCCTAGAAACGCTCCACGAGCGGTGGCGTCCATGTGGGGCGTACGCTCCCCCACGAGGTACGGCAAAAAGAGCGCGCCCCTGGCGCCAATGGGTGATCGCTCCGCCAATGCCGTCATTCGCTCGTAGGCGCCCACCGCCGGCAGCCGCAGCACCTCGTCTCGCATCCAACGCATGGCCATGCCGGCCACCAGTGTTGCGCCCATGTGGTACCACCCGGGATTCCCTGTCCCCGGATCCAACGCAGAGCAGAATGTGTGAGTCCTTCCACTCGCGTCAGGTGTGAACTGCTCGCTTGGGATCATCACCTGCGCGCCCGTGCTGAGGGACAGGAGCAGGGTATCCGGGTCCACAATTCCGGCTCCCAGGAGACTCGCCGCCGTATCAGCAGTGCCGGTCACGACCAGCGTTTGCGGCCGCAGTCCCGTTGCTTCCGCAGCTTCGCGCGTCAGTTCCCCGGCTGGGGCAGCGGAGGGCCGCACCGGTGGCATAAGTGCGCTGGGAATCTCTGCGGCATCAAGGAGTTGGGGTGACCAGTTGCGCCAACGGCCATCGAAGAGCAGGGTTGCCGCGCCGTCACCGGGGTCCGTCGCAATTGCGCCAGTAAGCCGCCTCCGTAGCTCGTCCTTCGGCGAGAGCAGGTGCCGTGTGCGCCACCAGATAGATGCCTTCTCCTCCTGCATCCAGCCAATCGTCGCGGCCATGAAGCCAGACGCAACCGGGCTCCCCGCAATCCCGATCAGGCGCTCTGCCCCAACCTTCTGCGTGAACGCTCGCGCCTGCTGCTCCGAGCGCTGATCGGCCCAGATGATGGCTGGATAGAGCGACCGCTCCCCCTCGCCCAGGAACGTAACCCCGTGCATTTGCCCCGAGAAGCCGATAGCTCGGATGTCTAGCGAATTCCGAGCCCAGCCCAGTGCCTGCTGAATGGCCGCAACCGTCGCACTCCACCAGGCGTCCGGGTCCTGTTCGGCCCACCCAATACGGGGATGAAGGACCGGGTATTCGGCGGTGCCAGTGGCCTTGACCGTACCCTGCTCATCGACAACCACGACCTTGACAGCCGAAGTGCCAAGATCAATTCCGAGCAAGTGAGAACCGCTAGATGTCATCGGCATCGATCAGCGAGTTCTGCAGGTCGCTGATAGCCTGGCTCAATGGCGCAATCGCCGGATAGACGTGCTGGTAGACGTCTCGCTTGATACGCTCGTAGACCACAGCATCCTCCGGCACGGGATCAATCACCGATTGCCCGTATCGCATCGCGGCAATGGCCTCGTCAGCATCGGCGTAGATACCCGCTCCCACGCCCCCCAGTAGCGCCGCCCCAAGCGCTGTCGCCTCTTCCGCATCGAGCACGTGGTACGGCAGGCCACTCAGGGATGACTTGATCTGCATCAGGAGTTTATTGCGCGTGCCGCCGCCAATTGCAACCGATGACACGGGCATGGTGACCTGGGGATACTCCGCCAGCGGTTCGTACGTGCTCACCGTTTCGAAGGCAATTCCCTCGAGCACAGCCCGCGCCACCTCATCCCGCCCCGTCTCCACCGTCAAGCCAACGAACGCGCCGCGAGAACGGCTATCGACGTAGGGTGGATTCGCCATCCGCAAGTGCGGGAGAAAGAGAACCCCATTGCTTCCCGGCGGCACCCGCTCGGCTGACGCGATTGTCGCATCGTACGCAAGCGGATCCTTGCCGTCGCCAATCAGCCGACGAACCCAGTCGATACAGGCACCGGACGTGTATTGTCCCGCGAAAACGTAGTACCCGCCTCCTGCGACGTGTGCACCCTGCGTGTACCCCTGGCGTCCCGCCTTGGGATCGGTCAGAGGTGCTGAGGTTGGCAAAAATACCGCTTCAGCCGTTCCCAGTGAGTTCAGCATCTGCCCGGGTCGGGTCACTCCGGCAGCGAAGGCGCCGCAGACGTGGTCGTGGCCACCGGTGGCGACCTGGGCTGATTGGGGTAGCCCAGTCTCTGCAGCTGCCCGCACGGTTACCGGGCCAAGCCGTGCGCCGCTCGTCAGTAGCGGCGGCAGCATTCGCTCGTCTATCTCGACTCTGTCGAGGATCTCCTGGTCCCACGCCAGATCATGCAAGTTCATCAGCATGGTCCGAGATGCCTGCGACGGCTCACTCCCACGCTCGCCACTCAACTTGAATGCGATGTACTCGTCGATGAGCAGCCAATGCACGGAGCGTTGCCACGCTTCTGGTTCGTGCTCCCGGTACCAGAGCATCTTGCAGAGCGAGAAGATCGGCTGCAGCGAAAGCCCGGTGCTGGCAAAGAGTGCGTCCGCCCCAACGTGCTCGCCGAGCCAGTCCGATTGCGGTTTCGTCCGGGTGTCATACCAGGCTATGATGTCCGCGGTTGCTTCGCCTTGCGCATCCAGCAGGACCCCAGCCTCGGCGACCGACGCGACAGCGACCGACACGATCTGGCTCGGGTCAGGAACTTCGGCAATGGCTCGCCGGATCACATCGACGACTGTGCCCCACAGTTCGTCTGCCCGGTAGAACGCCCAGCGCGGGCGAGGCACGTGAGTGGGAGTTGGGGCAGCGGCGGATGCCACAGCAATGCCATCCGGCCGGTAAACGACGGCTTTGATGCTGGTCGTCCCGACATCCAGTCCGAGGAGCAAACTCACGCTGAGATTATCCCTTGACGGCTCCAAGCGATAGACCGCGCACGATGTAACGCTGCGCAAGCAGCGCCGCGATCAGCGGCACGATCATAGCCCAGAGCGTGCGCGTGCCGACGAACTGGTAATCGACGCCGCGCGTTTGCTCCGCTCCCACGACAGCGACCGACAGCGGCCGGTTGAGCGTCGTGCTGGAGAAGGCAAAAAGAAACTCGTTCCACGAAAACGCGAGCGCGAGCATCCACGCCACGACGAGGCCCGGAGCCACCAACGGCAGCGAAATGCGCCAGAACATCTCCCACCGCGTTGCACCATCCACCTGTGCCGCTTCCTCGAGTTCGATCGGCACCTCGCGGAACATCTGGGTCAGGATGATGATCGGGAACGTCATGTTGAACGTTGCGTTCAGAATGATCAGACCAAGCGTCGTGTCGACCAATCCTGCCTGCCGCATGAGCAGGAAGTAGGGCGTAACGAAAATGACCGGCGGCGCGATTCGTTGCGAGAGGAACCACGTCGTCAGGCTCCCATTCTGGGGACGAAAGAACCGAAAGCGGGCTATGCCGTACGCCGCCAACGTTCCCAGCACCAGGGAGAGCGTGGCCGCGCCGATGGCCAATTTCGTACTGATGAGGGTCGAAGCCCGCACCTCTGGCAAGGCAAACATGTCCTGCCAGGGCTTCAGCGTCGGCTGGAAATGGACGAAGGGCAGCCAGAGGTTGCCGTAGTTGTCGGAAGACGACTTCACGGACGAAATGGCCGCCCAGTAGAGCGGAAACAGCGTCCAGATGAGGACTATGACGACGACGACCGCTACGGCAATGGAACTCGCGAGTTGCTTCAGGCTCGATGACTGAGCGCGGTTGTTCATGCCGCTGCCTCCTGATCTTGATAGATGTGCCGGATGCGTCCCCAGAGCAAGGAAACCAGGATCAGCACGATGATCAGGAGCAGAAATGCCTGCGCTGCTGCTTCCCCATAAAAGAATTGTTTTCTTGCGGTCTGGTAGTTGAAGAATGAGTAGTAGCGGGTCGCTTGCCCGGGCCCCCCAAGCGTCAAGGCCACGACGAGGTCGAACACCTTGAAGGCGTCAACCGTGCGCAGCAGCAGAATGAGCCAGAGGATTGGCGCCATCAGCGGCAAGGTGATGAATCGCAGCGTTGCCCACCAACCCGCTCCGTCGACCGCAGAGGCTTCGGTGACATCCTGCGGCAAGCCTTGCAATCCGGCCAGCGCGATAATGAACACCAACGGAGTCCACTCCCAGACATCCGTAATGATGGTCGTGATACGGGCCCAGGTCGGATCAGAAAGCCAGGGCGGCGGCGTGACCCCGAACAATTGGAGAAACGAGTTCACCGGCCCGCCGCCTTCATAGAAGATGGTACGGCCCAGGAAGCCGATCGCGACCGGGGTAGCAAAGATTGGGAGCGTGATAAGGGTGCGAAGCACGGAGCGCGCACGCATTTCGCGATTGAAGAACAACGCCAGAAGGAATCCCAGGATCATCTCCGCAATGACCGCTCCCGCCACGAAGATGTACGTGATCGAGAGCGTGAAGGAGACATCCTTGTCGAAGATGTTGAACGTCGGCAGTGGCCGTCCCAAAAATGGAGGCAGTGCGGACGGATCGCCGCTCAACGAAACCAGGAGCGCTGGTACGGCGACCAGTGGCACCCATTTCCCGGCATTTCGTACGCTCTGCCGCACGTCGCCCCGGTTAGTGAGCAATCCAACGACCGCCCCCACTGCCAGCACCGCGACAGCCGCGACAACGACCACAAGCACGTTGTGAACAATTGCCTGGGTGCGAGTGGCCGGGTCGAACATGACGTCGTTGAACAGTTTGCGGTAGTTCCCCCACCCCACGTCCTTGACGATCTTGCCGGTGCGGAACGCATATCGGCTGGTTGTCACAGCGTAGGCGAGCGGAAACACCGTCAGTGCCAGAATCCAGAAGGCTGCGGGCCCGATGAAGAGCCACTTCTCCCAAGCCGGCCCCAACACTGGCTTCATCCGGTTCCACCAGAGCAAGTTGAGCCACGGCAGCACGGCGGCAACGAGAAATCCACCTGCTAACCCGAGCAGACCCGGGCCGAGACCAACGCCCTGGGGCTCTATGGTGCCCAGGTTCTGGGAGACATAGATGGGCAGGATCAAGACCGCCAGGCTTCCCAGACTGATCGCTACCGTCTGGATAAACCGCTCCTCAACTGGAAAGACGAGGACAGCAAGTGCTGCAATGACGCCGGCCATCCAGACCAGGGTCATCACCCACCCGTTGCCCGCTTTCGTGATGATCCCCGCAACCTCGCTCAGCGGTACGCCGCCATCGGCAAGAGAGATGGCCGCTTGCGAGTTCGCGAGGATGAATCCGACGACCATGGCCGCCAGGATGGCGATTTTTGGAATCCAGCTCCGGCCGAGCGCACCTGCTGGCTCCACGCGCAGTGACGCCATTGGGTCCGCATTCGGCTGGGCTGCCGTCTGAAGTTGGGACATCACTGCTCCCGTTTTCTCCAGGAACGCTGAGTGTCGAAGAGCCGATCCGCAGGGATCGGCTCTTCGTTACTCGCTAAACGACGCTACTCGAGACCGAGCGACGTCCGGTACGAGCTCAACTGCAGATCGCGATCAAGCCCGTCCGTCGTCTCGTCCCAGTCCGCCGCCACGTTAGCCAGCGCCTCTTCAGCGGTGGCCACCTGGCCGGTGAAGAACTCCGAGAGACGAATGTCCAGCCCAGCCCAGTAGCGCTCCGCACCGGGGATGCGCAGGTACGGCAGTTGCAGAGGATTGTCGAAGGTCTGGAAGTACGCGTTGGTGTACTCCTCGGCGTCCTTGGCGTCCCAGCCCTGCGACAGATAGTCGTCGATGCTACCGGTGCCAACCGGCTCGGGGATCTGGTAAGAGCGTCCCGGATCCACGCCGTCCGTGCCGCGAGCCGCGAAGAAGCGCTGCTTCGGCTCGGTTGCCAGCAGGGCGAGCAGGTAGTACGCGAGGTCGGGCACATCTGAGCCCTTCATGACCACGCCCGACCACGAACCGCCAGTCGTGTTGCCGACGATGTTCGGCTCCTCGACTTCGTTCACTTCTCCCGTCAATGCGTTGGTGTACTTCATCGTGCCGGGCAGCGGTGCGCAGCCGAGCAGGCCAACCGTCGGCTTGCCCTGCTCGATTGCCAGTGGCGTCACATCGCCCCAGGAGTACGTGAAGACGGCGTTCCCGTTGAGGAAGTAGTCCCATGCCTCACCGAGCGCCCAGCTGGCCATCGCCTCTGGGCCAAGGCCGAAGATCTCCTTGAGGAGGTTTGCTGCCTCAACATGGCCTGGGCTTGTGCAGAGCGGCGTCATGTCATCTGGATTGAACCAGTAGTGCTGGGTGTTGTTCGGGCCGATCACGTACGGCGCCGAGAGCGACCCGTAGTGATACATGCCCTGGCCACCCACCTTGAGGTGGAGGGATATTCCGCTGACCGGATCGCCGTTGATCCCATTCGGCTTGCCGTTGAAATAGACGGCAATGTCGCGCAGTTGCTCCCACGTCTGAGGGGGCACCGGCATTGCGTAGCCGTACTCAGTCTCAAACGCCTCGGCATGCGCAGGGTCACTCAGGAGATCGCGGCGGTAGTAGAGCGCCTGTCCATCACAGTCGTAGGGAACGACGAACTGCTGCCCGCCGTAGTAGCGCAGCTGCTTCAGTGATTCAGGCTCGGTGTCAATGTCATACGCCGGGAATTTGCCGCTCGTGTCGCCGTAGAACTCGTCAAGTGGGTAGACGAGATCGCCTTCGGCCAACTCACCCAACCACTGCATGGCGATCATGGAGACGTCATAGGCGTTCGTACCTGACGTCGCGTCGTCCATGAGCTTGGAGAATGCGCCCTCGATGGGATCCGCCACCACCGTCAGCGTTGCCCCGGTGGCAGCCTGGAACTCATCACGCACTTCGTCGAGTGGCACCTTTACCGAGGCGTCGATGACCTGGACCGTCAGTTCCTTCCCGGTCCAGAGGCAGCCGTCACCCTCACACGCCTCAGCCACTACCGGCGGCTTCTGTGCGCCTGGCATCGGCGTTGCGAACTCATCCTGGGCCGCTGCCGCTGCCGCTCCGCGCAGGAAGAGATTCGTTGCGGCTGCGGAAAGTCCCAGCGCCGCTGCGCCCTGCATGAATTCACGCCGGCCAATACGGCCGGAATAGAGCGCCTTCGCGAGTCCGTGCACGCGTTGATCTGCCATAGATCGAGACTCCTCTCAGAATCGAACCAGCACCTTTGCCGGCATGCCATGCGGCGTTTCGTTGGCCGCGAATCTGACCCGTGTCGAGGCCGCAAATCACCCTGTTGACAGGACTCGATCTGCGCTTCTGTTCAGAATGCACAGCCAATTGCTTGCGAACGCGACGCGCCGGATCATATGGTGACTTGGCGTGATCGTCAATACCCCGGACGGCGCAGACAGGCTGCTAGAATGCGAACTCATGATGGACGAGCAATTTTCCCCGGAACGGGCGCGTGCGACCCGCGAACACGCAGACACGGAACTGGCCGTTGCGGCCCTTCATCCCCAGCGATTTGGCCTGAACAAGCATCGCGATGGCTGGGTAAAGCAGGTTCCCGGCCTGGGCAACGTCGTTTATGCGTCGCTTGCCTGGCCACACGCCCAGTGCCCCTCTTACGACATCGCCGAAGGCGAGCGCGTCCCAATGGATGCCCTGAGCTTCATTGTCCAATTGCAGGCAAAAGTCTGGGGAATGCCTCCTGAATTGCTCGTGCCGATGAACATCCTGGCAATCCTGGCGGATACAGGCGGATCCGTGCTGGTGGCCTACCGTGAGGACAAGGGGTTCAACGCCGATGGATGGCTGGGATTCGTGATTGCCCTCGGTGGCCGCTCGGGCACACTGGTTTCCCATATGCTCGGCGTCCGGGAAGAAATGCGCGGGGTTCGCGACCTGGGGTGGCACCTGAAGGTACTCCAGGGCTACGAAGCGCTCCGCACCGGGCATCGCTCAGCCATCTGGACCTTCGATCCAATGCGTGGCGCCAACGCCCGGCTGAACATCGAAAAGCTTGGCGCCACGGTGCGTGAGCTGACGATTGACAAGTACGGCGTCTTGATCAGTGAACTGTACGGCGACGTTCCCAGTGACCGGTTCACCGCCCATTGGGATCTCGTGGCTGCCGGCACCCACCGGCGCCTGGATGACGTACGCGTTGGGCGCTACTCCGGGCCGGCCCCTGCCGACTTGCGCGCCCTTCCCGAAATCACCGCCGAGAATGCCGAGGAGCTTGCTGCAAGCGCTCCCCCGGTGGTCCGCTATCGCATCCCCGCCGATGTTGACGCCCTGATGCTCTCGGACCCGGACCGCGCTAATGCCTGGCGCACCGAGATGAGGGCAGCCCTTGCGCCGTTCATGACGGTCAAGGCCGCGCGCCTTTCAGGCAAGCCGGACGAGTCACCGCTCGACATCGGCGTAAACGTGCGGTATGGCGCTTACGATGTCGTGACATTTGCGAGCGAAGAGGCAGTCCACGACGATCGCGAAAACTGGTACATCCTCCGCCGACGCGGGGGGCACGCCTGACGAGAAGGGATTCCGGCCAGTGTCTATCACCAGCGCAGGCGTTTACAAGACGCCCCTTCATCTCCGTGCGCCGTTCACCACCTCGTTTGGCACGTACACCACCCTGGACCGACCATTCGTCGTCCTCGAGACGAGCGACGGCCTGCGGGGGGTTGGCGAAGTCCCTACCTTGCGTGATCCCGCTTACAAGGCCGAAGTGGACGCGCCGTCGGTCTTCACGTCGCTCACCGAGTTCATCTTGCCCAGCGTTGCCTCCTGGCAGCAGGAGCACGGGGCAGTAGAGACCGTTGACCAACTCCGCGAGAGCTATGGGTGGATCAAGGGCGCGGTTTTCGCCAAAAGCGGAGTCGAAGCCGCAATGTGGGACATTGCCGCCCAACGGGCTGGCGAACCACTCTGGAAGCTCTGGGGCGGCGAGAAACGCACGTTCCCGGTCGGTGTGAGCATTGGCGGCAAGACGATCGACGACGTACTCGACCTGGCTGACACGGCCGCCAACCTGGGCTACCGCCGGTTCAAGGTCAAGATCTGGCCCGGCTTTGATGAAGAGCCAGCTCGCGCCCTGCGCGAACGTTATCCAGATCACTTGCTCCAGGTCGATGCCAACTCCGCCTACACGATGGACAACTGGCAGCGCCTGCAGGCGCTCGACGACCTCGATCTCCTGTTGATCGAGCAGCCGCTCTATGACGACGACATCGTGCTTCACAGTGAAATCTCTCGCGAGATTCACACACCTGTCTGCCTCGACGAAAGCGTGCACTCTCTGCGAGATGCACAGGCGGCCGCGACGCTGTGGAAGCGCAATGACGCCCTCGACCGACTGATCATCAACATCAAGCCGCCCCGCGTGTCAGGCTTCACCGAAGCGATCGAAATCGCCCATTACTGCCGCTCGGAGGGGATTCGCACCTGGATCGGCGGGATGCTGGATTCCGCCTGGGGCAAGGCGATGAACCTGAACTTCAACGGCCTCGCCGAGATCGGCCTTCCTGGCGATCACTTCTCACCGGGTGGCGCCTACTTCAAGGAAGATGTCACCGAAGACGGGCTGGTCGCGGAGAGCGGCGAGTTTTCGCTGACTGACCGTCCATCAACCGGCCTCACCTTTGCCTGGGACCGCTTTGAACGAATGTCGACGCTGCTGTTCCGCCAGGAGTTTGCATAGCCACCGAGAGCCGCCAAGTGACAAGCCATCTGCTGGAGACCTGCGGAAGTCCCACTACGCAGGCAGGCTGATATTGTCAAGCACCGACCCTCAGGAGTTCAGTACCCGCTCTCCCACCATGGCGCCGGTCATGATTGCGACCGCGTCGGACATGCTGAACTCACGCGGCTCGATGACTGCCACACGCTTCCCCAGACGCTGGATATGGACTCGATCCGCGACTTCGAAGACCTGCGGCATGTTGTGGCTGATCAGGATGACCGGCAGGCCTCGATCACGCACCTGCCGGATCAGATCCAACACCATGTGCGATTCCTTCACGCCCAAGGCAGCGGTGGGCTCGTCCATGATGACCACGTGGCGCGCGAAGGCTGCGCTGCGAGCCACGGCAACGCCCTGGCGCTGGCCACCAGAAAGCGTCTCCACCGCCTGGCCCATGGAGCGGATGCCGATTTTGAGATCACTCATGTGGCTCGTGGATTCTTCCCGCATGCGCTTTTTGTCCAGCATGCGAAAAATGGAGCCAAGCGGGCCTCCCCGCCGAATCTCGCGGCCAAGGAAGATGTTCTCTGAAATATCGAGCGCCGGGGCAAGCGCCAGGTCCTGGTACACCGTCTCGATCCCGTAGCGCCTGGCATCCAGCGGCGTACGAAAATGCACAGGCTGCCCATCGACAAGGATGTCTCCCTCATCGGGAATCAGCACACCGGAGAGCGCCTTGATCAACGTCGACTTGCCGGCGCCGTTGTCGCCGATCACGGCCAGGATCTCGCCGGGGAACAGTTCGAAGTCTGCCCCATCAAGAGCCGTAACCTGCCCGTAGCGTTTTACGAGGCCCCGCGCCTCGAGCACGGGCTTGCGGCTGCCGCTATCAACGCCACTCACAATTTCGGGCTGTATACGATGTGCAGCGTGAGGTGCCATGGACTCGGTCATAGCTGACGCTTCCTTGCGAACTGATCCACAATCACGGCGAGAATGACGAGAATACCGGTGATGAGCACCTGAAACACCGACTCCACGCCGATCAACTGCAGGCCGTTGCGAAACACCCCAACGATGAGAACGCCGATCAGGGTACCCATGATGCGGCCACGTCCTCCGAAAAGGCTTGTGCCACCCAGTACCACGGCGGTGATACTGGCGAGGTTGTCCGTCTGGCCTGCATTCGGGTCTCCGGCTCCCGTACGGCCGATAGACACCCAGCCGGCGATGCCATACAGCAGTCCGGCGATGACATAGACCGCGATGAGCAACCGAGTCGTGTTAATGCCGGAGCGGCGCGCGGCTTCCGGGTTGTCCCCTACCGCGTAGACGTGACGTCCAGCGGCCGTCTGTCTCAGGACGTACCACGTCACGATGTAGAGGGCGAACAGGAGGACGGTGCCATAGGTAATCGAGGTGCCACCTATTCGGAACGTGTTGCCAAGGAACGACAGCAGCGGAGGCACACGAGTAATGGTTTGATTCTGTGAATAGACGTATGTGAACGCAAACGCAATATTGAGCGTACCAAGGGTCACGATGAACGGCGGCAAATCAAAGCGAGTAATCAATGCCCCGTTAGCAAGGCCAAACAACCCGGCAACCAGAATGCCGAGCAGCAACGCAACGAACGGGTTCACCCCGCTCACTACGGCTAGCCTCGCCATGACTACGCTCGCCAACGCCATCACGGCGCCGACCGACAGGTCGATCCCGGCGGTCAGGATGATGAGTGTCTGGCCAATGGCAAGGACGCCAACCACCAGTGACTGCTGCACGACCAGCGAAAGGTTGGGGCCGGTCAGGAAGCGGTCGCTTTGCGTGGCGAAATAGGCGCTGGCCAGGATCAACGCCAGGAACGGACCCAGGCCCCAGAGTTGGGAAGCCAGGGAGCGCACACCACCTGCGCCGGGCGCGACTGAGGCAGCGGGAACGGCGGTACTCATTAGCGACGACCTCTACCGTGTCGGGAGTATGTCGAATGGACCTGGCACTAGGCCAGGTCCATTCGGCTGAGCTAGTGCTGGCGACTAGCCCCAGCAGTTCTCAGTCCCGAAGGTGGAATCCTTAGACGGAACTCCCTCCTGCGGGTTGTCAGTGATCAGCGTGACGCCAGTGTCGGTGTAGCCAGATGGCTTATCACCAGTCTGGGCGTACTTCACCACTGCCTCAACGCCCATCTGGGCCATTACCAGCGGGTACTGCTGCGAAGTCGCGGCAATCTCTCCGGCAACAAGGGCCTCGATGCCGGCACAGCCACCGTCAACGGAGACGACCAGCACGTCATTCTCACGTCCAGCAGCCTTGAGGGCGGTGTACACGCCGCGCGCGGCCGGTTCGTTGATGGTGTAGACGACGTTGATGTCACCGTTGGCCTGGAGGCAGTTCTCCATCGCGGTCTGGCTCAGCGCCTGGTCGCCCTCGGCGTCCTGCGAGCAGACGACACGCGGGTCGTCGGCAAAGACCGACAGGTCAGCCGTCGGGGTGGCGGCGGCATCATCGGAGGAGTAGCCAGAGAGGAAGCCGTTGTGACGGAGAACGCTGACGGAGACGCCAGTGGAGCCGTCGATGGTTGCGATCACCGGTTCGGTGTCACCCATCACAGCCTTCGCGTACTGGCCGATCAGTACCCCAGCCATGAAGTTGTCGGTCGCGAACAGTGCGTCCGCCGCGTCCATCGGCTCGGTCGGCGTGTCGAGGGCGATAACGAGAACGCCCGCCTCTCGCGCCTTCTCGATCGCCGGGACAATCGCCTTCGTATCGCCAGGAGTGATCAAGATCCCCTGGGCGCCAGCTGTCACCATGTTTTCGATGGCGGTCACCTGGCTGGCGTTGTCCGCGTCAAACTGACCGGCGGCGGTCAGCAACTGAACGCCTGCCTCGTCGGCAGCCGCCTGCGCGCCTTCCTTCATTTTGACAAAGAACGGATTGGACTCCGTCTTCGTGATCAGACCCACGATGATTTCCTCATCCTGGGCTTGCGCGGGCTGCGAAACAGCAGCCATGAATGGCAACGCGGCGATCAGAAGCGCCAGGATTGCCATCACGCGGAATGCTGCATTCCGGTGCATCGCTCCTCCTCTACGAGGGTGAACATATCTGCCTCGGGCACGTCGCCGAAGCCGTTCGACTGATGAACGGCGTGACTATATGGCCTGACGAAAACCTCGTCAACACGCACAGTACGAAAATTAGGGTTTCTTTCAGGGTTTGCAATGGCTTGCGTTGCAGCGGAAGCTACGTCCCTGCGCTGGGTCCATCGTCTCCAGCGAGCGGAATGGCGACCTCCGGCATGAGTGGAGAGTGGATTGTTTCTGGAGAAGGTACGGAGGTCCGTTGAGCGTGAGCGACAAGTTGTGCGCCAAGTTGGTGAAACAGCTCGGCTACGCGGTCGACACGCCCTGGCGCTTGCACCATGATCACAAGGTCTTCGGGTGCGGGAGACGGGCCGTGGGCGACCTCCAGGCCTGCCCGCGCGAGTTGCGATGCCGTGCTTGAACGCTGGCCATCAAGGACCCGCGTATGGGGGCCAAAACCGGCGCGATGAGTGGCAGAGAGCGCCTCGCTGAGGCGCTCTCGTCCAAATACGCCCAGAACGTGGTCTGGTACTCGCGATCCAGCTGCCGGTGCGGGGATATCCATCGGGAAGGCTTGGTTCCTCGGCTAGGCTCTAGGAGAAGAAGTGGCGCTTGTGGATGGCCTCCTGCACCAGATCTTTGACCGTCCGGCGCTGCTCGGCGCTTTCCACTGAGGCATTGCTCTCTGCCAATTGCACCCTGCGAGCGTCATCGAGCGTCACCGCAACTGGCGGCTGCTCGATCCGCACGCTGCGTACAGTGGGCTCTTCGCCGCTCTTGGTGATGTAGTACCGCATTGGCTGCTGCATGGACGTTTCCGCCTTTCCTGAGCAGGGTTGCTCAGCATGTCCCCGGACTCCCGGGGTGGCGGCCATCCACGCGGATGGACGTTGGCCTAGCTAGTCCTGGGGATGCCTGTCGATTGTTGGCACGGACTGCCAGCGTCCAACGAAAATCCCTTCACGGAGACGGGTGCGCTACCCAGCAGACGCAGCGGATGCTGTCGCAGCAAGCGCACATAGCCTAGCCCCAGGTGTCCCGGGACCGAACACAAAGTCTACCCGGTCTCCCGGAGGCCGTCAAAATGCGGAGGAAACCCTACCCCTGGCATTGATTCTCGGGTCAAGTCGACAAGTTATTTTAGGGCAACCCGTGCTACACTCGCCGTGTCTCCCGCGACGAATCGCTCCAAAAGAAATCAGAGCATTCGTCAGGTAGCGGAGACTCTCGCAAACGGCTGCCGCATCTCGTGGGACGAAAGTCGTCTGCGTAGAGGAGCACTAGATTGTTCCGACCCCTTTCGAAACTGTTCGGCATCTTCAGTCGCGATCTCGGCATTGATCTTGGTACCGCCAATACCCTGGTCTACGTGCGGGGGAAAGGCATCGTCATCTCCGAGCCGAGCGTGGTGGCCATTGACACCCGCACCCGCCGCGCCTTTGGCGTAGGGGTGGAGGCCAAGGCCATGGTCGGCAAGACGCCAGAGTCAATCATCGCGATTCGACCCCTGAAAGACGGCGTCATCGCGGACTTCGACACCGTGGAGATGATGCTCCACTACTTCATCCGCAAGGTGCATCAGCAGCGGCTGATGGCTCCCCACCCCCGTGTCGTCATCGGCATCCCCTCCGGGGTTACCGAGGTCGAAAAGCGCGCCGCCAAGGACGCGGCCCTTTCAGCAGGAGCGCGGGAGGCTTACACGATCGAGGAGCCAATGGCGGCGGCCATTGGGGCCGGCCTGCCCATCAACGAACCCGTGGGCAGCATGATCGTCGATATCGGCGGAGGCACCACGGAAGTGGCGGTCATCTCGCTCGGCGGCATCGTGGTCAACCACTCGATCCGGGTGGCAGGCGATGAGATCGACGACGCGATCATCCAGTACGCACGTCGCGACCACAACCTGGTCATCGGCGAGCGCACGGCCGAAAACGCCAAGATTGCGGCGGGCTCCGCCTACCCGCTGGAAGAAGAACTCCGCGTGACGCTGCGGGGACGGGACTTGCTCACCGGCTTGCCCAAATCGGTCGAGGTCTCCTCGGTCGAGCTACGCGACGCCATTTCGCAGCCAGTCAACACCATCGTCGAGGTGGTCAAGACCGCCATCGAGGAGACGCCGCCGGAGCTGGTTGCCGACATCATGGAGCAGGGCATTACCCTGGCCGGGGGTGGCGCACTCCTGCTCGGCCTCGACCGACGGTTACAAACCGAGCTGAAGATGCCGGTTTACCGTGCCGATGATCCACTCACCTGTGTGGCACGCGGCACCGGCCGCGTCGCGGAGGCGCTTCACCTGTACGAGCGCGCGCTGGCGAGCGGCTCCGAGATTCGCCGTGCTGGAAATCATCCACTCCGCCACCACTAGGTGATGCGTGGCCCGGGCGAACGGGCGTGGTATCGTTCGGGGTCCGGACATTGGCTGGACCACCAGCCTACCGCGCCCTGCAGCGGCTCGACTGCACCCCAATGAGGTTCACCTTTGACGACGTTGAGCATGAGGCAGACCATCTTCCTGGTCACGCTCTTCGTGGTCACGAGCCTCGCGTTCATTCAGCTCGATAGCCGCCGAGCGTTGGATCCAGTGAAAGACGCGATGCGCTCGGTCATGGGTCCCGTGGTAGCCCAGATCAATCTCTCAGGCACCCGCGGAAACGTTGACCTGGAGCGTGAACTGGTCGCGGTCAAGGCGGAGCGGGACACCCTGGCCGCCGAAAATGCTCAGCTCAAGGCCGACGTGCGCGAGGTCGAGCAACTCCGCCTACAGGCCAAACTCCAGCAGGATCGTCCAACCTGGAAGATGCTGCAGGCTCGCGTGCAGGCGCCTGACCCAACCAACCAACAGAAATTTCTCACGATCGATAAGGGCTCACGCAACGGCGTCGAAGTGGGGATGGGCGTCGTGGCCCAGGGGCCAAACTACATCGGCCAGGTCACGGAGGTCTGGGAAGATTCATCGCGCGTGATGCTGATTGTCGATGTCAGCCAACGGGTCGGCGCGCGCCTCGAAGGGGGCGGGGACGGCGTGGTCTTTGGCGTCTGGCAGAACGGCGGACGCCTTGAACTTCGCTTCCTGGATCGTGACCAGCAGACGCAGCCAGGCGAACTGGTCATGACCACAGATAGCGCTGCACTACGTACTGCGCGCGTGCCTGGTGGCCTCCTGGTGGGCCGCGTTGGCGATACCCCGGCAAATGCTGCAAAAGGTGATACGCAAACAGTCCCAGTCATTCCGCTCGTCGCCTTCGAGCGATTGGAAGTCGTAACGGTGGTCCTTACTGATGGCTCGTGACGTACGCACCGCTCCTGACCCACGCCTGATCACTGCGCTTGTCGCCGCGCGCGCCACCGGCACCGTCATTCGTCGCCTGGGCAAGGGCGGCGGGACCGCGGCTCCGGGACTTGTCGCAGACCGAATCGACCCCGGGATGTTGGGCAAGATCGCGCGCCGGCTGCCTGCAGGCAGCGTGGTGGTAGCGGGCACCAACGGCAAGACCACAATATCTCGCATGCTGGCAGACATCCTGCAGGCCAACGGCCAGCGGGTGGCGCACAACCGGTCCGGATCGAACCTGGTGCGCGGTGTGGCAAGCGCCCTTGCCGCGCAGGCCGACATCCTGGGACGGCCTGACGCTGAGATTGGCGTCATCGAAAGCGACGAGGCGGCGTTTCCCGAGATCGTGCGGCAGGTTCAGCCGTCGGTGATCGTGCTCAACAATCTCTTTCGCGATCAGCTCGATCGTTACGGCGAACTTGACACCATTTCAAAGAGTTGGCAGGCCTCGTTGCAGCACCTTCCTCCCTCTACCCGGGTTGTCGTGAACCTCGACGATCCCACCCTTGCTGCAATCACAGAATCGATGGCCGCCCGGCGAATTGGCTTTGGGCTTGATGATCACGACCCATTGTTGCTACTGGACGCACTCCCGCACGCGGCTGACGCCAAGGTGTGTCGAGACTGCGGTAGGGACCTTGTCTACGACCGGCTGTACAGCGCGCATCTTGGAGCCTGGCGTTGCCCAGGCTGCGGCAGAACGCGGCCGGACCTGGACTATGCCGGCGCGCGCGTGACGCTGCAAGCTCTCGACGGCGTTAAGGTCGAAGTCACTCGTACGAGACAGGCTGACCGCCTCAGCGCGGAGTTGCACGTACCCGGGCTCTACAACGCCTACAACGCGTTGGCGGCGATCGCGGCAGCCAGCGAGCTCGGCGTGCCGGCGGAGACGATTGTCCGGGCACTCGCTGGTTACCGTTCGGCGTTCGGTCGCATTGAGCGGCTCAACTATCGGGGGCGGCAACTCACGCTGGCGCTGGTCAAGAACCCGGTCGGATTCAACGAAACCCTTCGCATGCTCACGCTGGCGACTCACGGTCTGACGACACCAACGCTCATCGCCATCAACGACCTGGCCGCGGATGGCCGGGACGTTTCCTGGCTGTGGGATGTCGACTTCGAGATGCTGACGGAGGGCACGGCGCCCATCGCCACGACAGGAATCCGCGGCACGGACATGGCAAATCGCCTCAAGTACGCAGGCCTCCCGGACACCCGCATCTTGCCCCTTCCAGCGGAGCTCGCGTCCGGACTCGATGCGTTCGTTGATTCGCTGCCAGAAGGCGCACCCGGCTATGTGCTCCTCACCTACACCGCGCTGCTCGGCTTGCGCCAGACGCTCGCGGATCGCGGCGCGGTGGCGCATTTCTGGGAACAGTGAGGCGATCCATGCATCTGACCATCGGCTGGCTGTATGCCGCCAGCATGAACATCTACGGTGATCGTGGCAACGTCATCGCGCTGAAGCGCCGGGCTGAGTGGCGGAGTATTCCCGTCACGCTGCGGGAGATCAACATTGGCGAGCCCATTCCTGGGGACATCGATTGCTTCTTCTGGGGCGGCGGGCAGGACCAGGAGCAGGTTGCCGTTGCGCGTGACTTACAGGGCGCCAAGGGGCAGGCACTTGCCGCCGCCATCGAGGATGGCGCTTCCCTGCTCGCTGTCTGCGGCGGCTACCAACTCCTGGGGCACGAGTACCGGCCACATGCCGCGGAAGTCTTGCCTGGCGTTGGCATCATCGACGCGGTCAGCGTTGCGGGTCCTGAGCGCTTCATCGGCAACGTCGTCATTGATTCCGAGTGGGGCACTCTCGTTGGATTCGAGAACCACAGCGGGCTAACCACGCTCGGGCCCGGCCTCAAACCCATGGGTACGGTACGGGTGGGGCGCGGGAACAACGGCAAGGACGGCACCGAAGGGGCACGTTATCGCAATGCGCTCGGGTGCTACCTGCACGGGGCCTTGCTGCCCAAGAACCCGATCCTCACGGACTGGCTGATTGCGCGGGGATTGGAGCGCCGGTTCGGCACGGTCGAGCTTGAGCCGATCAACAACGGCACTGAACTCCGGGCACATGCGACAGCTGTCGACCGCGCGGTGGCAACCAGGTAGCGGCCTACCGCTCGACAGGATGTCCGGCACGTTCCCATTCCAGCATGCCCCCGGCCATGCTCTTCGCGTCATAGCCAGCGTTCTGGAGCGCCTCCGCCACCATCAGGCTTCGTCCGCCTGACCGGCAATACACGATGACCGGCTGACCAGGGTCGATCTCCTCCACCCGGCCGGCAAACTCGGTCATGGGAATCAACGTGCCCCCAGCGATTCGCCCTTCCTGCCACTCATCCAGCTCTCGCACGTCAATCAGTTGCTGAATTGTATTTCTGTTCGCCGCCACGTCCGCTACCGTAACCTCAAGCTGCGGATCGATCTCCGGCGTGTTCCCTGCACTACTCATGACTGTGGTCTCCTCGTCAGTCTGCACGTGAATCCATCGGCTCAAAAAAGCGAGTCTCCCCGATACGGGACCCGCAGAAATGGCTCTATGCCCCGGTTATACTCGCCGCGTTCGGATGCTTGCCGGGGCACGGGCCGTGCGCCCGTTCGCATGCTATGGGCAGCGATGCCCCAATACGCGAGGGAGCGACATGAGCGGAGGCGGCCAGCCGCAGGCGGATCAGCACGCCATTGCAATTGAGACCCTGTTCGATGAGCAGCGTGAGTTCCCTCCACCCCCAACGTTTGCCGCTCAGGCCAATGCCAACGATCCCTCCATCTACCAGCGCGCGGCGGATGACCTGGAGGGCTACTGGGCCACCGAGGCGGCCACGCTGGACTGGTACAAGCCGTGGGACTCCGTCCTGGAGTGGAATCCGCCGTTCGCCCGGTGGTTCGACGGCGGCCAGCTCAATGTTTCAGTGAACTGCCTCGACCGTCACGTGAACTCCGGAGGCGGCGCCAAGGTTGCCTACTACTGGGAAGGAGAACCAGGCGACCGCAAGACCATCACCTACCAGGACCTCTATGACGAAGTGAACAAGGCTGCGAACGCTCTCAGGGAACTCGGCGTGCAACGCGGCGACCGCGTTGCAATCTACATGCCGATGGTTCCTGAGCTCCCGGTCGCCATGCTGGCCTGCACCCGCATCGGGGCGCCACACACCGTCGTATTCGGTGGCTTCTCATCCGAGGCCTTGGCTGACCGCATCAATGATTCTCAGGCGAAGCTCGTGATCACGGCAGACGGTGGCTTCCGTCGTGGCAAGGCAAGCGGCCTGAAAGTGAACGTCGACGCCGCGCTTGAGCACACGCCTTCAGTCGACCATGTCCTGGTAGTGCGACGCACCGAGCAGGACGTGGAGATGACCCACCAACGGGATGTTTGGTGGCATGAGTTGGTGCCACGCCAGGCAAAATGGTGCGAGCCAGAGCGTATGGAGAGCGAAGACATGCTCTACCTGCTCTATACCTCCGGTACCACCGCCAAGCCCAAAGGCATTCTTCACACCACTGGTGGCTACCTCACCGTCGTCTCGAGCACGCACCGCAGCGTGTTCGACATCAAGGACGACGATATCTTCTGGGCCGCCGCGGACATCGGCTGGGTCACCGGGCACTCCTACATCGTCTACGGGCCGCTTGCAAACCACACGACCGGTGTCATGTACGAGGGGACGCCAGACTGGCCAAATCCCGCGCGTTGGTGGGAGATCGTCGAGCGCTATGGCGTCACTGTGGCGTATATGGCTCCGACCGCCATCCGCGCCCACATGAAGTGGGGACCGCAGCACTCAGCGCAGCATGACCTCTCGACGCTGCGGCTGCTGGGCACCGTTGGGGAGCCGATCAATCCAGAAGCGTGGATGTGGTACCACGAGCATATTGGCGGTGGGCGGTGTCCAATCGTCGACACCTGGTGGCAGACCGAAACCGGTGGCATCATGATTTCACCGCTGCCTGGCCTGACCACAACGAAGCCTGGCTCCGCTACCAAGCCAATGCCTGGCGTCGACGCCGACGTGGTCGATGACCAGGGCAACTCCGTTCCCCTTGGCGAAGGCGGCTACCTGGTGCTCAAGACGCCTTGGCCCTCGATGCTGCGGGGAATCTACGGCGATCCCGAACGATACAAAGAGACATACTGGAGCCGTTATCCAGGGATGTACTTCGCGGGTGACGGCGCTCGCCGCGACGAGGACGGCGACTACTGGCTGATGGGCCGTGTCGACGACGTGATGAATGTCTCCGGCCACCGCCTCTCCACGATTGAGATCGAGAGTGCGCTTGTCGACGACAAGCGCGTTGCTGAAGCCGCGGTGGTCGGCCGGCAGGATGATGTCACTGGAGAGGCCATCTTCTGCTTCGTCATCCTCAAGTCCGACTTCGAGCCAACCCCAGCGCTGGGTGAGGAACTACGGCAGCATGTGGCGACGAAGATCGGAGCCATCGCCCGCCCGCGCCAGGTGATGTTCACGCCGGATCTCCCCAAGACGCGCTCGGGCAAGATCATGCGCCGGCTGCTGCGAGACATCGCCGCGGGCCGCCAACTGGGAGACACCACCACGCTGGCGGATGCCACCGTAGTCGATTCCATCCGGGATGCCAGCGCCGCGGCGTCCTCTGACGACGACTAACCGCTACAGGTACTTCTGGAACCAGCCGACGATGCGCTCCATGCGATCAACCCGGCGGTCAGGACGGCCTATCCCGGCGAGGAAGTGCGGCTCGCCGGGATATCGCACCATCTGCACAGGAACTCCGCGCAGCTTCAGGATGGTAAAGAGCGTCTCCGCCTGTTCAGGAGGGCAACGCTGATCCCCCTCGCTCTGCAGCAGGAGCAGCGGCGCCGTGTTCCAGTGAATCGCCATCATCGGAGAGGCCGCCAGGAAGTTGTCGATGTCCTCGGGCAACTTGCCCAGTCCAGCGAAGCGCTCGTCGGTGTACCCCTGCAGATCCGACCCTCCGTACCACGACACAAAGTTGCTGACAGGGTTCTCGCTCACTGCCGCACGGAAGACCCCTGGGTGATGCCCAAGCAGCCACGCGGTGAGATACCCACCGTGGGATAGCCCCATAACCCCGATCCGCTCTGGGTCCGCGATCCCCTCTTCCACCGCCCACTGTACGGCGCGCAGAATATCCTCACTCCCCACCGGTCCCCACGCTCCATGCGCTGCGGCAGCGAACGCCTCGCCGTATCCGCTGGACCCGCGCGGATTGGGATACAGCACCGTGTATCCGGCGTCGGCGAGCGCCAGCATCTCCAGCCAGGGAGTGGGACTGTGGGCAGCGTGTGGGCCACCATGGATCTGCACAATCATTGGCCCCGGTGTGTCGGCGTTCTCTCGGCGGTCAAGAATCCACGTTTCGATGGCGTGACCATCCTTGTGGGGAATCGAGACGTTTCTTGGCTGACGTGCGTACGGCTGCATCCACTCCGAACCGTTGCTTGTCAGCGCCCGAAGCTGTCCATCCTTCAGCGCGTAGATTTCAGTCGGTTGGCTATTGACACTCGCGAGTACCGCCAGCTTGCCGGGTGCGATAGCCAATGCGTTCGTTACGACATCCCCGCTGGCGAGCGGCGAGGCGCCTCCAGACCCCGGGTCGATCTGGTACGGATACGCGCGTCCGCGGTCGCCTACCAGCGCGATGATGTTGCCGTCCTCTCGCCAGATGCAGCCCATGCGCGAGCCTCGCACCAACTGATCTCCCGTAGACACGTTTTCGAACGGCCGGTCCAACTGCGGCGCAAGCCGCCTGATCTCACCAGCATTGGCCAGGAAGAGATGATTATCAGCCCAGTTAGGCTGCCGGGGCCGCTCGTGGCCGATAATCGCTAATCGATGACCATCGGGCTCCGGGCGCACCAACGTAACGCCGCCGGGCAGTTCGGCAAGCTGTTCCGCTTCATCGCCGGCGTTCAGGCTGAGTCGCCAGACCGCCGCCTGTTCGCTGCGCCGGCGCATGCCGGCGTCGGTGTCGGCATCCGCCACTACGACGATGGCCTCGTTGCCTAGCCACTGCGCGTCGAGGACTTCCCATTCCGGGTCACTGAGCCGGGCGGCTTGCTCGTTTGCAAGATCGATAACCCACGCACTGGTCAATTGGTTCAAGTAGCCGACGCTATCCAGGCGCCACCAGAAGTCATTGATCACGCGGGCCGTCGGATCCTCCGGGTCTCCGACCGACAGCCGCTCAATGCCGCTCCCGGCAAGCGCCAGGAGTTTCGAACCATCGGGAGACCACCAGACGCTCTTGACTCCCGCGACATCCGGCACCACGCAACGAGGTTCGCCGCCTTGCAATGGAAGCAGCCAGACCTGGTTCTTGCCCGTGCGGTTGGAGACAAACGCTGTCGCGGAACCGTCCGGGGAAATGACTGGCTCCACATCATTCGCCTGCGCGAAGGTCAATTGCCGAGCCGGCGATCCTTCCCAGTCGGTCAGCCAGAGGTGGGTGCAATAGCGGTTCCCACAGACGACCCGGCGGCTGTATACGATGGTATTGCCGTCAGGTGATAGAGCCAGATCCTGGATCTGGGCCTGGTCGAACACGACCCGAGGCTCAAAGCGCTTCGCAGGTTCGCCGGATGGTGATGTCGACTCTGAGGACATATCGATCCCCTGATTGATACGTGCGTACTCATCTCTGGCATTATCCTGCTGTTGTGGAATCACCGCCGCCCGGAGTGGATGCTGTGCCCGACCTACCGTCTGGCCTCGTTGCCTTCCTGTTCGCCGACCTGGTAAGTGCGGCTGACGGATGGGACGCAAACTACCAACAGACCGCCGCTCGCGTTGACCGCATGGTTGAGGCGCTACATGATGCAGCGCTCGCGGACAACGGCGCGGTGTTCAAGGTCATCGGTGAATCGGCGCAGGCGGCATTTCCGGATGTCCCACGGGCTCTTGGCGCGGCAATTGCAGCCCAGCGTAACCTCAGCGCACTCTGGCCCGCTGATCAACTCCCGCGCATGGCGATCCACGTCGGCGAGGCAATTCCTCGCAACGACGACTACCTGGCGCCGGCACTCAACCGGTTGGCTCGCCTGACGGCCGCGTCGCACGCGGGCCAACTCCTGCTCACGGACGCTGCTCGGCAGCGGCTTGGTGTACCACCAGGCGACGTCGTACTGGCAGACCTAGGACGTCACAGGCTGCGGGACTTACTCGAAGCCGAGCCCGTCTTCCAGGTCATTGCGCCTGGTCTGCCAGACGCGTTTCCGCCGTTGCGGAGCCTCGACGGAAGCCCGCATAACCTGCCCGTGCAACCTACGCGCCTCGTCGGGCGTGGAGCGGACCTGGCTCGGATTCATGACGCGCTGCGCTCCGGCGACCGTTTGATCACCCTGCTCGGTCCCGGGGGAGTCGGCAAGACCCGACTTGCGCTACAGGCGGGCGCGGACGAACTGGACCACTTCCCCGACGGCGTGTGGTGGATATCGCTCGCCTCAGTGACGGATCCCGACCTGGTGCTGGAGGCGATCGCCTCGACAATGCCGCTGCGTTTGCCACCCGAAGTACCGCTGGCTGACGCGCTGCCCGGCCTCTTGCGCTCGCGACGTGACTTGCTCATTCTGGACAACTTCGAGCAGGTCCCCACAGCGGCCCCGGTCATCGGCAACCTGCTCGCCGCCGCGCCGTTCACCGTCGCGCTCGTGACAAGCCGACTGCCGCTTGGCCTGCCAATTGAGACAGACATCCTGATCCAGCCACTGCCAGTTCCTGATGCCCGGGAGGCTGTCGCCTTCCCAGCTGCACTCACGTACCCGGCCGTCCAACTTTTTCTGGAACGCGCTCAGGCAGTGCGCTCCGGGTTTGAGCTGACGCCAGAGAACGTGAAAGATGTGGTCGGCATCTGCGATCGCCTGGATGGGCTGCCCCTCGCCATCGAGCTCGCGGCAGCACGCATCCGGGTCTTGGCCCCGGATGCGCTCCTGGGTCGCCTTGACCGGAGCCTGAGCCTGCTGACCGGCGGTGCTCGTGATTTGCCTGCCCGGCAACAAACTTTGCGTGGCGCCATTCAATGGAGCTATGACCTGCTCTCGGCTGTAGAGCGCACGTCCTTTACCCGGCTCGCCGTGATGGCGCCGGGATTCACCTCCGAAGCGGCGGTGCGGGTGTTTCGTGACCACATAGATGCGGACGAAATCGTCACTTCGCTGGAGAATCTCACCGAGCAGAGCCTTCTTCGCAGGATGTCTGGAACAGACGGATTGGTCCGTTGGGACATGCTGACCACTATCCACGACTTTGCGCTCGAACACTTTGAGGCATCACCGGATGCCCCTGCGCTGCGTCTGGCTCATGCGCATGCCTACCTGACCATCGCCGAAGAATCGGAATGGTTCGAGGTCACCAACCAGCCAGACCTCGCGGCGACCTTCGAGGCGGACCTCGGTAACTACCGACTAGCCCTCGCAACGTTTCAACGGCAAGGGGCTGCCGCATCCCGCAACATGTTGAGGCTTGCCACAATACTGGCCGACTTCTGGTGGATTCGCGGACATACGACAGAAGGCCGGCAATGGCTTGCCAACGCCATTGCCGGCGCAGGAGATGAACGGTCGTTGGACCTCGGCAGAGCACTTGCCGCCGCAGGCCTCTTGGCCGAGTCGCAGAGTGATCTTGCAGCCGCCCGTGACTTTCAGGAGCGGGCGCTTGAGGCATTTCGAGCCGCCGGACATGTCAGCGGTGTCGCGGACTCGCTTACGGGTTTGGCCGTCATTGCCCGCGCAGAGGGCGACCTTCATCGAGCTCGAGTTTTGCACCAGGAAGCCTATGACGTCTGGACGGCGCTAGATGACGAGCAAGGTGCTGCTGGCGCGCTGCTTGACCTGGGGGCAATCAGCCTCCTGCGTGGTGACCTGGCCAATGCCGAGCCAATTCTGGAGGACGCCCTTTCCCGCTTTCACGCCGTAAACGATGCAGCCGGCCAAGCCTATGCACGCCAGGCGTTGGCTGCTGTAGCCGCTATGGATGACCGGATGAATGAAGCAACTGCAGGCTTCAAGGAAACGATCACCTTATGGCAGGCTCTCGGAAACGACCAGATGGTTGCCACGGATCAAATGAACCTGGCCGAGTTACACCTGCTCCAGGGCGATCTCACAGCCGCAGAGGCGCTGCTCCTGGAAGCAACGACACAATTGGACGAACTTGCGGACCCCGCCCGACAAGGAAGTGCTCTGAGTCTGCTGGGACGCGTCCGCCTACAACGGGGCTCTGCTGTCGAAGCAGAGGCCATGCAACGAGACGCGCTTAAGCTGACCTGGGAGCATTACGACCTTCCGTCAACTGCGGGAGTTCTCGACGCCCTTGCTGAGACCGCCGCTATCGCTGGCGACCAAGACCTCGGACGCGAATTGCTTCATGCCAGTGAGCAGTTGCGGATAAGATCTGGACTGAAGCGCCTCCCGCAATACACACGCCGGTTAACAGGCTTGCTGGGAGAACTTTGCCTGGACACCATCAACCCGGCCGAAGCGCCTGCGAAAATCATAGAGCGTGTGATCTACCGTGGGTTGCGCCGGTAGCGGCCCAGGGTCAGGCCAGAACACGTCCCGTCAGGTTGGCAGTGCTCACGTTCACAGCATGTCTCGGGGCTAAACAATTCTCCGGGGCATGAGAGGAGTTTCACATCACCCGGAGGTGGGACCTGGTTACTGTCGATGTAGCAACAGACTTCTCGGCCCGGCATGGTGTTTTCGACGAAGCAGGCGTAACCCTTTTTGCAGCAGGTCCCACCGCAACTGCAGAGCCCGTCCGCACACAACTTCCCAGGGCGACCCGTCTCAGGATCACGAGGACAGTTTGATGGCTGCTCGCAGTCACCCTTGTGCCCGCCGTGCGGCTTCTTGCCCTTATCCGGCTTGCCGTTCTTTTGCCGCTTACCTTGTCGGCGTGGACCAGCGTCGGCCTCACCAACCGGTGGCGAAATCAGTGAGAGACCAAGGCCAACAGCCGACAGCGCGAGCGTCCGCCGCGACTGCACCGATGCAGCAAGTTCCCGCACCAGGTTATCGAACGAGCGCTCGTCCACCGTGCCACCCTTGTTGAAACGTTATGTACGCTGCGCGTTTTGTACCTTGCGTCGTGGTTCTTTTGCAACTTTTTCCGAGATCAACGGTAGGATTCTCGGCCAATTGACTGGAACGATGAGGAGCACCCCCGTGCAGAGTGAAGAAACTGTAATCTTTGGTGCGCGTGTGATCGATGGCACTGGCAACCCGTGGATCTATGGGGATGTCGTCCTGGCAGGAGACACTATTGCCGCTATCCTGCCGCCAGGTATCGCGGCACGCGGGCCTGGCGCAGTGGATGCCACGGGATTGGTGGTGTGCCCCGGGTTCATCGACATCCAGTCCCACTCCATCATGCCGTTCATGTCGGACCGGCGGTCGCTCTCCAAGGTTACGCAAGGCGTGACCACCGAGATCATGGGCGAGGCCTGGACCCCGTCTCCGTTCGGCGGTCGAATCGAAGACCCATTTCGTGACACCTTCCCGCTCATGGAAAGCGAGCGTGAGCGCTGGCTGGAACTCGGCAAATCATGGACTCGCTTCGGTGACTGGCTGCGCTGGCTGGTTCGCGAAGGCGTGTCCGTCAATGTCGGGTCGTTCGTGGGCGACGGCACTGTGCGCGAGTGGGGCAAGGGCCTGGCGATGGGCCCGGCTGATCCAGACGAGATGCAGGCGATGGAAGAGATGCTTGCGGACTGCATGGAGGACGGCGCTTTCGGCCTGGCCACCGCGCTCATTTATCCACCAGGTTGCTATGCATCTGACGAAGAACTCACGCAGCTCTGCCGGATCGTCGCGGCGTACAACGGGGTCCACATCACGCACATGCGCTCCGAGGAATCCCGCATCCTGGCGGCTCTGGATGGAACCCTCCAAATTGCGCGCAACTCTGGGGTCTCGACCGAGATCTACCATCTGAAGGCCGCCGGAAAACCGAACTGGCACCTCATGCCAACGGTCATTGAGAACATCAACGCCGCCCGGGCCGAGGGGATCGACGTTACGGCGGACATGTACCCGTACATCGCAGCCGGCACTGGGCTGGCCAGTTGCCTTCCTCCCTGGGCGGAGGAAGATGGCAACCTCTGGAGGAACCTGGGAGACGAAACTACGAGACAGCGTATCCGGGATGAGATGATTGCCCCCAGCGAATCATTCGAGAATCTCGGCGCGAATGCCGGTCCGGAAAATGTAATCCTGGCCGGTCTGCGCCGGCCCGAGCACCTTCCCCTCCGGGGCAAATCGCTTGCTCATGCGGCTGAAGTCCGCGGCCAGCACTGGGCAGACACTGCCCTGGAACTACTGGCCAGCGAGCAGCAGAACATTTTCTGTTTCTACTTCGACATGAGTGACGACAATCTGCAACTGCAGATGCAGCAGCCCTGGATGAAATTCTCGACTGACGCCGGTGGCGTTGACCCTGTCAGGATACAGGCCGGTCTCCTCCATCCTCGTGGCTTTGGCACCTACCCCCGCGTGCTTGGCCACTACGTGCGCGAGCTGGGAACACTGCCTTTGGAGGATGGGATTCGCAAGATGACGTCATCGGTGGCCGACCGTCTTTCCCTGCGAGACCGTGGTCTTCTCCGGGCTGGCATGAAGGCGGATGTGGTGATCTTTGACCCGCGGACGGTGACGGATACGTCCACGTTCGAAGCGCCACACCAGCTCTCCACAGGTGTCCGCGATGTCTGGGTGAACGGGGTGCGGGTGCTGAACTGTGGTGTGCACACCGGGGCAGTACCTGGAGAATGGGTGAAGGGCCCCGGATATCGGCCGGCATAAAAGGAGTGTGGGCGGCCCGTACGGGCCGCCCACTTCAGGTTGCTAGCGCTTGCGCGAATGCTAGTAGTCGTAGCTCCGCGTGGGCGCTGCCGCACGACGCGACTGGAAGCATTCGCGGCAGTACACCGGCTTGTCCGAACGCGGCTGGAAGGGAACTTCCGTCTCCCGTCCGCACTCGGAGCAGACGGCCGGGTACATCTGGCGTGGGCCGCTGGAATACCCACCTCCGCCACCGCCACCAGACGAATAGCCGCCCCCGCCGCCGCTGCTGTAGCCGCCGGACGAGTACGATCCACCGCTGCTGTAGCCGCCGGAGGAATAGCCTCCGCCGCCGCCGCCGCCACTCCCGCCGTAGCCGGAGTCATACCCGGAGGAGGCCCGTTGAGCCTTCCGGTTCGACCGGCACGTCGGACAACGCTGAGGCTCGCTGAACCCCCGCTCCGCATAGAACGCCTGCTCGCCGGCCGTAAACGTGAACGCCTGACCGCAATCGCGACAGGTGAGCGTTCGATCGCTCATTCCGCCTGAACCCTCCGCCGCGTCGACATTGCCGCGGCACCGAAACGAAAAAAGAATAAGACGAGAGACGTTTCCGGCCGAACGAGTCACGTTGAGGAACCGCCGAGGGCCCGACGATCACGCGCGATAAGGAATCGTCTAGGGAAGGAATTATATCATCGTGGCCAATCTGTCAAGCGGTTTGGCCAAATGTTGACCTTCGCTACAGGGCGCTGTCGAGGTCAGGACAGGGCGACAGGGCTGTGTTAGCATGCCGCAGGCCGCCTCTGTGACGGCTTCGAACTTGCGCTGTCACAAGGTCGGGGCATGAATCTCCACGAGTATCAGGCGTCAGAGATATTCGCCGCCCATGGCATTCCAACCAACGGTGGCCGCGTTGCCGAGTCTCCCGAAGAAGCTTCCGTCATCGCGGCAGAACTAGGCGGCACGGTCGTGGTCAAGGCGCAGGTGCACACCGGCGGACGGGGCAAGGCCGGCGGGGTGAAGCTCGCCAGGTCTGCCGAGGAAGCTGCAAACGCCGCATCCCAGATCCTGGGACTCGATATTCGAGGGCACACTGTCCACAAAGTCCTCGTCGCGCCAGCGGCGGACATCGCCCAAGAGTTCTACCTGGGCGTCACGTTGGACCGTGCACGCAGACAGAACGTCATCATGTCCAGTGCCGAGGGTGGCGTCGATATTGAAGAGGTCGCCGCAAACACGCCGGAAAAGATTCACCGCGCATTGGTGGATCCGGAACTGGGTCTGCACGCTTGGCAAGCTCGCGAACTTGCGTTTGCCCTGGGTATTCCCACAGAGAAGGTGGCAGGGTTCGTCGATATCACCCAGCGCCTGTACGAGACCTACGGCTCGGAAGACGCAACACTGACCGAAATCAACCCGTTGATTCTGACTGGCGCGGGTGAGTGGCTGGCGCTGGACGCCAAGATGACAATCGATGACAACGCCCTCTTCCGTCACAAGGACACAGAGGCGAAGCGGGACCTCGCCGAGGAAAACGCCACCGAACTGGACGCCCGCGCTTCCGGAATCTCTTTCGTCAAGCTGGACGGCGATATTGGCTGCATCGTGAACGGCGCTGGCCTCGCAATGGCGACCATGGATGCCGTCAAGCTCCACGGTGGTGAGCCGGCAAACTTCCTGGATGTTGGCGGGGGCGCGAATGCGGACCAGGTGGCCAAGGCGTTCAGTCTGGTAACTGCCGATCCGAACGTCAAGGCCATCTTCATCAACATCTTCGGCGGCATTACGCGCGGCGATGTGGTCGCCCAGGGCGTCTCTGAAGCCCTCCAGCGCGTTGCTGTCTCCGTTCCAATCGTGGTCCGGCTCTCTGGAACGAACGCCGAGGAGGGGCGCGAACTGCTCTCTTCGATTGGCCTGACCGCAACTGAAAGCATGGACGAAGCCGCCGCACAAGCTGTGCGCGTCGCGAACGCCGCCTGATCGAAGACCCGCCACGGGGAGGAAACGCACCGGTGAGCATCCTTGTCGATCGCGACAGCCGTGTTCTCGTCCAGGGAATCACCGGGAGGGAAGGCACCTTCCATACAACGCAGATGGTGGAGTACGGCACGGCCGTCGTTGCCGGCGTCACGCCGGGAGGCGCGGGCAAGAAGGTGGCAGGCGTTCCGGTGTTCAACACCGTCGCTGACGCCGTAGCAGTTGCCTCGCCGAATGTGGCGATCATCTTCGTGCCTGCGCGCTTCGCGCCCGATGCAATCTTTGAGGCGGTAGACAACGGCATCCCGTTCGTCATCTGCATCACCGAGGGCATTCCCGTTGCCGACATGGTGCCCGTCTACGCGCACGTCAGGGAGCGCGGGGCGCGCCTACTCGGTCCGAACTGCCCCGGGCTGATTACTCCTGACCAGGCCAAGATCGGCATCATGCCTGGCTTTATCCATACACCTGGTCCAGTTGGCCTCGTCTCCAGATCCGGAACCCTGACCTATGAAGTGGTGGACGCGCTGACGAAGGCGGGGCTTGGCCAGACCACAGCCGTTGGCATTGGTGGTGACCCGGTCATTGGTACGTCGTTTGTTGATGTCCTTGGCATGTTCGAGGCGGACCCGGAGACGGACGCCATCGTCATGATTGGCGAGATCGGCGGCTCGGATGAAGAGCAGGCCGCGGCCTTCATCAAGGATCATGTCACCAAGCCGGTCGTCGGGTTCATCGCCGGGCAAACGGCGCCTCCTGGCAAGCGCATGGGTCACGCCGGGGCGATCATCTCTGGCGGCTCGGGGACGGCAGCCGAGAAGATGGCTGCGCTGACTGCGGCTGGAGTTCATGTCGTGGACCGCCCGTCTGCCGTGCCGGCTGCCGTCAAAGCCGTGCTTCGCCCCAGCTAATCACCCGCAACAACCTTCAGGAAACCCTCAGTTTCGGTTCAGGGCACGTTCAGCGCCCTTCCCCATACTGATACCCATGATCGGCGCCGGGAGTGGTGCTGGGCGGGCCATACTGCTCCCGGTCCGATCATCTTTGTCAGTGAAACGCCCCTGAACGACTACGAGAGGGAATACGTTATGTTGCATTCGCAGCGGGATCGCGTGCGACGAGCGGCACTCAGCGGCATCCTTGGTCCGAGCCTTCTGCTCGGCGCGGCCGGTGTCATGGCTTTCGGCAACCTGCCGGGAGCGCCAGTTCCTTCCGCTAACGCGGAGTCAGTGTTGAGCGGTGGCCCATGTACCGCATTCGGCAGTCCGGTTGCCCCCGCAGCCACCGACCTGTCTGTGGCTGATGTCGCTGAGAAGGTCAATCCCGCTGTCGTGACCGTTCTCAACCTCCAGCCCCTGAGCCAGGCCACCTCGGGCGACTTCGCCGGCATCGATGGCTTCCCGGACATGCCAGGCATAGGTGAAATCCCCGGCATGCCAGAGGCCCCATCTAGTGACGAAGGCGACGCCGCTCCCGAGACCACCGAGATCGATGAAGATCAACTCGTGCCGATTGGATCGGGTTCTGGATTCTTCGCTGACGAACTTGGTCACATCATCACCAATGCCCATGTTGTGGACGGCGCTGAGGAACTGAGCGTTATCCTCCAGGACGGCACGCAGGTGCCCGCTGAAGTTATCGGCGCGGACATCCTCGTCGATGTCGCCGTCATCCAGGTTGATCTCCCGTCGGGCACGACCGTTCCTGGTATCGCTGCATTCGGTGACTCCGACGCGCTGCGTGCTGGCGAAGAAGTCGTGGCGATCGGCAATGCCCTTGGCGAGTTCCCGAACACCGTGAGCGGTGGGACCGTCAACGGGACGGATCGCGCCTTCCCGGGCATGGGGATGCCTTCGACGTTCGTTCAGCATGATGCCGAGATCTGGCATGGCAACTCCGGCGGCCCACTCCTGAACCTGCGCGGTGAGGTGGTGGGAATCAACACCGCGGGCATCAGCGACAGCGCCATGGGCACGGACATGGGTTCCGCCGACATGGCGTTTGCGGTCGAAGGCAACATCGTGTGCAAGGCTGCGGCCCAGCTACTCGAGAATGGCGAAATCGCCTGGCCGTACATGGGCATCCAGGGCCAGGAAACGCCTGACGGCCAGGAAGTAACCGAGATCGTCAGTGATGGGCCTTCCGCAGAGAGCGGGCTGGAAGTCGGTGACGTCATCACCGCGCTGGACGACCAGGAAGTTGGTCCGCAGAATTCCCTGATCGATCTCCTGTTCGAGTACCAGGCTGGAGACACCGTCTCTGTGACTGTTGACCGCGATGGCGCCACTCAAACGTTCGATGTGACGCTCGGTGAGCGGCCGGTCGACGCACAGTAGATAGCGATTACCCCATGGCCCGGTTCCCAACGGGCCACCTACTTCCCCATCTCCCACATCGAAGGGCAGCCCCTCCAGGCTGCCCTTCGGTGCATGGACGTCCCCTCGCCTTCCTGTCAGCGCGATGTACCATCGACGACGCGGTGGCTACTCAGGTGGATGGGATGTATGCAAACGGGACCAGGTGGAACGCGGATTCTCGTCGTTGAGGATGAGCCTGGCATCGCCGGCTTTGTGCGCCGGGGACTCCACTTCGAAGGCTATGAGGTCGATGTCGTCATGGACGGACCGAGTGCTTTGCGTGCCCTGCGGGACCGCCCGCCAGATCTCCTGATCCTGGACGTGATGGTGCCTGGCGTCGACGGCCTGGAGATCGCACGCCGCCTCCGCGCCGCTGAACAAGCCGAGGGTCTTCCTGCCACGCCGGTCCTCATGCTGACCGCCCGAGACGCGGTGCCAGACCGGGTGGCCGGACTCCGCGCCGGCGCGGACGACTACCTGATCAAGCCATTTGATTTCGAGGAACTTCTGGCACGGATTGAAGCCCTCCTGCGACGCACGCGCCAGCAGGCACAAACTCAGCACGAGGTGCTGCAGTACTCCGACCTCGAGATCGACCTGACCAGCCATGTCGCGCGCCGCGGCCACCGGCTTGTTCACCTCACCGCCCGCGAATTCGAACTCCTGGTGCTGTTCATGCGGCATCCAGACCAGGTGCTCCAGCGGAACACCATCATGAACCGCATCTGGGGCGACGACTTCTACGGTGATTCCAACGTTCTCGAAGTATTCGTCGGCAACCTGCGCAGGGCCCTGGAGGCCAACAACGAGCCGCGCCTCATCCAGACCGTGCGTGGCGTGGGATACGTGCTCCGCGAGTCCCCAGGCGCGCCGTGAGATCCCGATTACGCCGCCGTCTCGCCTCCACCCGGCTGCGGCTCACTGCCTGGTACGCCGCTTTGCTGCTCCTCGTCCTGGTGGCACTTGGCATTTCAGTTGAGGCCCTGGCGACCAATCGGCTGCAGGCGGACGTGGACCGCCGGTTGGAGAACACGGCGGAAGACATCGGCCTCGTCATCCAGCAGCGTCTTGCAACCTGGTCCTTCAGCACCGAGCCAGTACGGTTTGAGGATATCGTCCCCAACCTCGGCTCTTTTGCCTCACGCGGTCTCATGGTCCAGATTACCGATCCCTCAGGCCGGGTCGTTCGTGGGTCCGAGTACGCGCCGGAAACCTCGCTGGTACCGGAGGACCCGGCGCCAACCGGCGAGCCCCGCATCGTCACCACGTCGTGGGATGGCGACCATATGCGGGCCGTCCACTACCCGGTCACGGTCACGGATCGCTCAGGGTCCCGCTGGTACATCGGCGCCGTGATCGTTGGCGAGCGGCTCATCACGATGCATGAAACAATCGGCTCGCTGCGGCAGGTCCTGATGGTAGCCTCGGGCCTGGGCCTTCTCCTGGCACTTGCTGGTGGCTGGGTGATGGCGGGCCGCGCGTTGCGCCCAGTCGATCAGGTCACTGCCGCAGCGGCGCATATTGCCGCAGGCGACGGGACGTCCTCGTCTCTGGCCGCGCGCCTCCCGGTCCCTCTGGCCGATGACGAGCTGGCCCGTCTGTCCTCGACCTTCAATGCCATGCTGGACCGGCTCCAGGCGTCTTTCCTTGCCCAGGAGCGTTTCGTGGCTGACGCTTCCCACGAGTTGCGTACGCCCCTGACGGCGATTCGCGGCAACGTCGATGTCCTGAGCCGCCAAACGCGACATGGCTCGCGAGCCTTGTTGACTGGAGATCTTGAACCCGCACTGGACGATATTCGTGTCGAGAGTGACCGCATGAGGAGGCTGCTGGACGACCTGCTGCTGCTGGCACGAAGTGATTCTGGAGAAGGCTCGCGGGTAGCTCCAATCTCGACAGAGTCCGCCGTTCGCCTCGATGCCATCGCCAGCGATGCCGTGCGGAGCGCCGCCTCCCTGACCCAGGGTCAGGTGCTTGAACTCGAAGCGCCCCGCCCAGTCCTCCTTGCCGGGGACCCCGACAGGCTGCGCCAATTGATCATGATCCTGCTCGACAACGCGATACGCCACACGCCGCCCGGAGGACATGTGCGGGTAGCGGTAGCCTCAGGGTCAGATGGGACTGCACGGGTCGCGGTGCGCGACGACGGCGAGGGCATCGCCGCCGAACATCTCCCGCACCTGTTCGAACGGTTCTACCGTGCCGATGGAGCAAGGGGGCGTGCGTCCGGAGGAACGGGCCTGGGCCTGGCGATAGCCCGCGCGATCTGCCGCGCGCACGGTGGCGATATCGAGGTGCGGAGTAGCCCTGGTCAGGGCGCGACGTTCATCGCGACCCTACCCACGGCCGGAGCTATGCGAGGTGCGCAAGCACAACCAGAAAGCGTTACAACCAGTCGCTGATGATCGGGAGCGAGTCCCGGTTCAACAGCACGACCGCAACAACGCCAATCCCCACCACGATCATGAATGGCAGGAGCTGGCCAATGATCGATTCCTTGCGGAACCCAAGACCGTACAATCCTGTCCGTTCGCGTAGCGAGTCCAACATCGAGGTCTCCTTCTTTCACGCATCACGAGCAATGTCTGGGTGAATCTTAGCGCGGAGTACCAGGCGAATCAGTCTTCGCCAGGCAGGTTCCGCATGGCCGGAAAGAGAATGACGTCCCGGATGTTCGGCTGGTCGGTGAGCAGCATCGTCAGCCGGTCAATGCCAATGCCAATTCCCCCCGTCGGGGGCATCCCGTACATCAACGCATTCACGTAGTCGAGATCAATTGGCATCGCTTCCTCATCGCCGGCGTCCCGATCCCGCTGTTGCTCGACGAAGCGGGCGAGTTGATCCATGGGATCGTTCAACTCGGTAAACGCATTGGCAATCTCTCCACCGCCCATGTACAGCTGAAACCGCTCAACATGGGTGGGATCAGAGGGCTTACGCTTCGCGAGCGGAGAGAGTTCTACCGGGTATTCGATCAGGAACGTGGGTTGCTGCAGGTGTGGCCGCACGAACTGCTTGAGCATTTCATCGACGATACGCGGCCAGACCGTGTCGCTCGCCACATCAGCGCCAGCCGATCTTGCCGCCTTGAGCAAGTCATCACGATCCGGAAGCGAGGCGTAGTCGACGCCTGAAGCCTCCCGTATTGCCTCACGGAGCGTCTTTCGCACAAAGGGTTGAGCGAGGTCGATGATCTCGCCGTCATGCGTGAAGCGCGGCTCGCCGTGAACGGCGGACGTCACCTCACGCATCAGATCCTCGGTCCTCTGCATGACCGTTTCGTAGTCCGCGTAGGCCTCATACCACTCGAGCATCGTGAATTCCGGCGAGTGGTTCCGGTCAATCCCCTCGTTCCGGAAGTTCTTGGTGATCTCGTAGACACGGTCGAAACCGCCCACGATCAGGCGCTTCAGATAGAGTTCGACCGCAATGCGCAGGTAGAAGGTTTGACTGAGCGCATGATGCTCGGTCGTGAATGGTCGCGCTGCCGCGCCACCGTACAGTGGCTGCAGGGTCGGAGTCTCCACCTCGATGAAACCTCGTTCATCCAGGAAGTTGCGGATCGTGCGGACGATTCGCGAGCGCTTCTCGAAGACATCACGCACGTCAGCGTTGGAGATGAGATCCGCATAGCGCTGACGATACCGGGTTTCGACGTCTTGCAGCCCGTGCCACTTTTCCGGAGGTGCGTTCAGCGCCTTGCTCAGGATGGCGAAGCGAGATACGTGGAGCGTGACCTCACCGGCGCGGGTGCGGAAGAGATTCCCTTCAACCTCAATGAAGTCGCCGAGATCGTAGAGCTTCAGAAAATCGTCGAACGCGTCCTGCCCGACATCGTCTCGCCGCACGTAGAGTTGAATCTCGCCTGAGCCGTCCCGGAGCTGCGCAAAGACCGTCTTACCCTGATGGCGCCTCGCTATGATCCGGCCGGCCAGGACCTGCGCTGTCTCGTCCTTTGCTCCTTCCGCCAATGCCGTCTCGACTTCGGCGAATCGCTCCCGTGCCTGCCCCACCGTGACGCCGCGCGTCGTCCGCGCCGGATACGGCTCCTCGCCACGCGCGCGCAGGACTTCGACTTTAGACTGCCGAATCGCCTGCAGATCTGACAGTTGGTGATCTGCGGCCAGGTACCCGGCCAACATGCCGGGCACCCGCTCAACAATGGCCTGCGACTCTGCTGGCTGATCCGGAGAGGTGCTCACGCGACTGCTACCACTGTGTATCGCATGGAACCGCCAGGAGTTACTACCGTCGCGGTCTCGCCGACGCGGCAGCCAAACAACGCCCGCCCCACAGGCGACTGGGTAGAGATGCGGCCATCACCCGTTTTCGCCTCCTGAGGGCTGACAAGCACCCAGGTTTCCACTTCGCCATCGTCCGCGCGTAGCGTCACTTCGGAGCCAAGGCCAATGACGCCATCTTCAGACGGCTTCTCGATAATGGCAGAGCGGTCAAGGGTCTGCTCCAGTTCGAGAATGCGCGCTTCCAGCATCGCCCATTCGTCCTTGAGCTCCTCGTACTCAGCATTATCGGAGACATCTCCGCTCTCGGTAGCCTCCTGGATACGCTCGTGCAGGTCCGGTCGCCGCCGGGTTCGCAGGTCGAGAAGTTCCTCTTCCAGGCGGGTCTTCCCCGCCTCGGTCAACCAGACAGCTTCCGGCATGGCGACAAACCTCCGCATCGCACGGCGTATCCGGGCGAACTGCCCGGATACGCCGTGCGCGGCAATGGAAAAGAGCCAGCAGGCGACGCCTGCGGCTCATTGATCATTGAGCCAGTATACCCCTTGCGCGCCCGAGGTCTCCTGTTGGACTGTGGCTATTCTCAGCGCTAGAGGTTGTCACGTGCCTGGAACCAGCCATCTTGACCAACGCGTCACCCGGCATGACAGAGGTTGCGTCATCAGCCTCTCTGTCTCACCCCGCTCTTCGGCGAATCGCGTAGAGATCGACGCGACCGGGGGGATTCGAATCAGGCTGACTGCGCCACCCGTCGATGGTGCCGCAAACGCCAGCCTGCTCAAGTTCATGGCGTCGCTTCTCGGTGTTTCACGCAGCAATCTCAGCATCCTGGCTGGAGCGCAAGCACGCCACAAGCGACTGCTGGCAGAGGGAGTCAGTGTGGAGTCAGCGCGGAGAGCTCTCGCCCGCGCCGCTGGCGTTGAGCAGTAGTGTCTTTATTCCTTGCGGGGTGGACGGTAGAAGCGCATTTTCCACCACAGAACCAATGTCTCGCGCATGGCACGCAGGATGACGCGCGGGTTCCCACCGGTTGGCGTCCCAGCCACGCGTGGGTAGTGATGCACGCCAACCTGCTGCACCCGTGCCTGCTGCCGCCGCGCTTTGGCCTGGATCTCCGTATTGATGAGTGCTCCTGGTGCAGAAAGTTGAAGGCTGCGGAGCAGGTCGCCACGAAACAGCTTGAACGCACAATCGATGTCCCGCATGTGGACGCCGAACAGAACACGCACCGCGACGTTGAACGTCTCTGCAAAGACTCGCCGGTGCAGGGGATCATTCCGCTCCATGCGAAATCCGGCCACGATGTCAAAGTCAGACGCAAACGGCGTCAACAGCCGCAAGTCGTTGATATCGAACTGGCGGTCAGCATCCATGAACATGACGTAGTCGCCATCGGTTGCCGCGAAGCCGGTCACCAGTGCCGCGCCATAGCCTCGATTGCGCTCATGCCGGACCACGCGAACGCGTGCATCCTGCCGGGCAAACGCTTCCGCGACTTCGGCGGTCCGATCACGGCTCCCGTCGTCAACCACAACGATCTGGAACGTATCAGTGAAACGAGGCAGCGCAATCAGCGCTTCGCGCGTGACGTCACCGATGTTTTCTTCTTCGTTGTAGGCGGGCAGAACGAGAGATAGGCTGCCTGGCAAACGGTGAACAGGCGGGGTGGGAGAACTCACCCTGTCTGTGAGGAACCGTCGGGCCGAGACCAGGTATCTTCAGACCAGTTCCCGTCGTCAGTGGGCTCCCAGTTCATCCCGTCGTCGCCGGCAGGCTCAGTCCACTCGGCGCTGGCTGGATCGGTCCACTGCTCAACCACCTCCGTTGAGGTGTCGACCGGCTGCGGCTGCGCCACCCCCGAAATCCACCGTTCCGTGGGGACGGCCCTGCTTGAAGAGACTTCCTGCCCAGGTAGCCAGGTCAGTGAGTCGACGCCCTTTGGGGGCAATGGCGGGAACTTGGCATTCGGATCGATGGGAGCCTCGCCCTTCATATCAGCGCTGACTTTCCAGATGTCCCCACGTGGAAAGTACTTCGTGTAGAAGCTGCGCTCCCAGAGCAGGTTGCCGTCGCGATCCTTCACGACCCGGTACTGGCTCAGTTCCTCGCCAATACCCGCGACTTGGGAAAGCGTGACAGTACCGGGAGGCGCCTCGTCATCCACAACCTCCTGAGGCAGCAACATCTGCGATTTTTCACCCCAGGTCGGACCAGTTACTTCGACTTCATAACCCAGGTCTTGGCCGTAGAGGTAGACCCAGACATTGACGCCATCCGTCCAACTCTCGACCAGCATCCAGGAGTCTGACGGATTCTCAAACTTGAAGTCAGCCCAGGTCGCTGGGTCATCGGTAGGCTGCAGGATCGACGCGTCGAGCCCCGGCTCCCAGCCATCGAGCTCGTAGAACCCGATGCGAAAGCGGTGAGGCCACCACTCCGTAATGGGGAGGCCCGCAAGAAACGCGGCTCGAAAGACCGTCGTTGACACCTGGCAGATACCACCGCCAATGTCTTTCCCGATCTTTTCTCCGTCAATGACCTGGGCTTCGACGAAACCCTTCTCCTCGTCAATCACGCCAATCGCATTGTTAAACGAGAAGACACCGTGCGGAGGGATCAAAGTCCCGTTCAGCAGACTCGCGCCAACAGCAACGTTCGTTGAACGCCCGTCACTCGAACCGGCGTAGTTCGAGTGACCGCTTCCGAGTAAGGTTGTAATGCCAAGCGCGTTCAGGTTCTTGCTGTCGATTTCAGGACTGGTGATTGTGACGGGCGCAACTACGCTGCCACCGGTGCCGAAGAAGGCTTGCTCAACGGCAGCCGCGAGCTTCGGCGCGTCGAGCGTGACACCATCTACGCTCTCTTCGACCGAGACCAGGCGCTCCCCGTTCCACCCGACTTCGGCATCGACAGGTTCACGCTGAATCTCGTCTGCGAAGCGTTCCTCCAGCCACGCGGCCAGCTTGTCACGGTCCAGCCCGATGGTGACCGAAGCGCCGCCAAGTTCGTTGGTCGTCACCGTCTGATCAATAAACTGGCCAATCTCCGCGGCAGGAACTGTCCAGGCACTCCGCTCAAAGGTGACCTGCACCGGGTGAGAAAGCGCAGTAGTCAACGTAGCCTGCACTGGCTCAAGGTCGGTCGTCCGGACGCTGGCCATCTTCGTCGTAACGGGCAATTCCGCGGTCGTCCCCTCGAGAAGCTGCAGGCTTTCGGTCACCGTTGCCAGCACTGCCGCGCGGTCCACCACGGCGCCATCAACTTCGGGCATGATGGAGACCGTGCTGCCCTCGATCTTGAGTTCTGCGTTGTGAGGGCTCACGCCGAGTTCGCTATCGATCTGATCGAGCCAGCGGTCGAGCTTCGCATTGTCGAGCGTCATGGGCAGCGAGATAAAGCTTCCGCTGCGCGCGGTGCGGAACGTCGACCGAAGGCGGTCAGCCGCGGCGCCTTCACGGCCGACAGCCTCTGCCTCCTCCAGCGCGGCTTGCTCGTTTATCTCGACACCGATATCTCGCAGGGTGCTGGTCCAGGATTTGTCACCGTAGGTGAAGGTGACCGCACTCCCCTCGATCGCATTGCCCCGGGCTTGGAGAACTGTCGCGGCCTCATTCGTTGGTAGCCCGCCCAGTGCAACATCGGCAACCGTAACGTTCGGATAGATCCGATTGGCGTGAGTTGACCGCACGGAGAGCAGAACGACCGCCCCTGCAAGCGACGCGATCGCCAGGAAGCCCGCGAAGCCGAGCCACAGCCCACGCACCCACGTAGGCATGGGCGGCGTATGGCGTCGCTTGCCAGCGGGCGAGGACATCTCAACTTGCGGGTGCGGGGAAAGAAAGGTCCTGCTTGTGTTCGAAGAACGTGCTGGTGCGCGCAACGCGAGGAGTCCTCCGAAATCAGGCAACCTGCAATTCGGCCGAATCCACAAATGGAGCGACGAATCTCAGCCGTACAGCGGCGCATTGTAGGACATCGCCTGAGCGAACGGCTACGACAGAATGTACCGGTTGTCCATTAAGGAGCGTGCCATTGCTGCTACCCAGGTCGCGGAGCCACCACTGATCGTGCCGGAAGTTCAGCTCTGCGTGGCGTGCTGAGACACGGGGATCATCGAGGGCAACCTGGAGGCCCGCCTCCCGTCCAATCAGCGTATCGGCCACCAGAGGAAAGACGGTCCCGGGCGCCAGCGAAGACCCGGATCCGTCAACAACAACCAGGGCTGCGTTGCCGGTGCTTTCCACTACACCGCTGGATACCCTGGCGACCCAAGATAGATCACGTGCTGTACTGCGCAGGACCAGGAACAGAAACGCATAGATTCCACCCACGAAAAGCAGGCGCATCGCGGCGCCAAACCATTCGCTCCCGAGAAACGCGTCAATCACGGGAGATCAAGCCGGAAACGAAGCGTTCCGAAAGCAATTTCATCGCCGGAGCGCGCGGCTTGGCTGGTGATGCGCATGCCGTTGACCCATGTGCCGTTCCGGCTGCCAAGGTCGCGTACCTCCAGCGTATCGCCAACGCGTCTCAGACGTGCATGCTCCCGGGAGACCTCTGCAGCACCGAGGATGAGGTCATTCTCAGACGCTCTGCCCACCGACGTTTCCAGAACGTCCAGCACGATCACGTCACCTTGCTGGGAAAGTGGGATTAAACGCGCGACTGGCCTCCGCTTATCGACGCCATTGGCAGGCTCCGCGCTGAAATCTGCCCCGACATCTACCGCGTGGCGGCCCACTCCGGAATCCGACGCAACGACAACTTCGGGAGGCGCAAGCATTTTCACACCGTGACGGAACGCGACTTCCCCCAGCCAGTTCTCCAACTCCCTTGAGAGGGCAAACTCCCACGAGGCGTAAGCCGAGAAATCGTCCGGGTGCAGTTTCACGACATACTGGTTCGCGCCGATCACGTGGCCCATGGACGTACGGCGCGAATCCAGCATTGCGTGCTCGAGACGGCGGCCAATGTCTGCTGGCTGAACACCGAGCCGGAACACTGCAGCGATCCCGCCGTCGATTACGCGTGCAAGCGCTTGCTCCAGTCGATCAATCACGATAGCTGTCTGTTCGTTCCTGCATCGGGTTGCCCGTCTCCGCTGCTATGATCGCCCCGGACCTGGTGCCTGGACCAGTCCAGCCGGTCCTCGTGGAGCGCAAACCGCTGTGCGGAACGACATCCTGATTGGCCCATCAATTCTTTCTGCGGATTTTTCCCGCCTCGGCGAACAGGTGCGCGAAGTCGAGCAGGCCGGTGCGGATTTCATTCACTTTGACGTCATGGATGGCGTCTTCGTTCCGAATCTCAGTATCGGTTTCCCGGTCCTGGAGGCTGTGCGGCAGATCACTTCGCTCCCCATCGACGCGCACCTGATGATCGTGCAGCCCGAGCGCTGGGTCGAGCGCTTCGTGCAGGCCGGCGCCAACATCATTACCGTCCACGTCGAGGAAAATCCAAATCTGTACCGCACACTGCGCGCCATTGATGAAGCGGGCGCAACGCCAAGCGTCACGCTCAACCCGGGAACCTCCCTGGCAACCCTGGAGCCGGTCATCCCCATTGTGCGGCAAGTGCTGATCATGTCCGTAAACCCGGGGTTTGGCGGGCAGTCATTTATCCCCGCCTCCCTCGAGCGCATCCGTCGCGTACGGCAAATGATCAATGACGCGAATCCCACCTGCCGGCTAGAGGTCGATGGCGGCGTCAAGGCCAGCAACGCGCGACGCATTGTCGAAGCTGGGGCCGATACCCTGGTAGCTGGCTCAGCGGTCTATGCGCCAGACCGCGAGATCGCGGAGGCTATGCGCACGCTGCGTACGGCGGCAACCACGATCACGGGGTAAGGAACAGCGCCAATTCCTGCGATGATGCGATTCGTGAACAGTGCAGTGTCACTGCTGCAACCTAGCAGATCAGGAGGTAGTGATGGGTTGGGCTCCAATTCGCATGACCACGCATATCCGGACGTACCCATTTGGGGAACGCCTGATCCCGGAGATGCTGGGCAAGCAAAACATGCCCGAAGGCATCGTGGCGGAGACCTGGGAGATCAGCGACCAGAAAGACGCGCGCGCAACGATCACTTCTGAGCCGTTTGCTGGGCGGCTGCTCCACGACGTTGTGGCTGAATTCCCGGATGAGATCGTGGGGAATGGCTGGCGCGGCCCTCATTTCCCGATCCTCGACAAGTTCCTGGACGCATCACACATGCTGCCGGTGCACGTGCATCCGGACGATGAAACCGCGTTGAGACTACATGCGGAACCAAACGGGAAGACGGAGGCCTGGCACATCATCTACGCGGCGCCTGACGCGACGATCCTCGCTGGCATTCGTCCAGGATTCTCGGACGAAGATCTGCGGGAAGCCTTCCTGGCTCAGGACTACGACCGCGTCATGTTTCGTTACCCCATCACGGCTGGAGACACGATCTACGTCCCGGGGGGCGTGCTCCACGCGTTCGGACCAGACACGCTGATTTTCGAGGTGCAGCAAACATCAGACCTCGGTCAGTTCGTGATGCCGACCGGGCTTCGCGGCGAAAAATTGAGCGATGCGGAATGGCGGGCCAACATTGACGCCGCCCTGAAGGAACTCAAGCGTGAGTTTCTGCCGCGTCCGCACGCTGGACTGGACAAGCCGGAAATCGTTGCGGGCAACCGCATCACCGTCGGCTGCGCGGGCCCGCACTTCGCGCTCGAGCGATGGCGCCTTACCGCGGCGCATCAGGACCCGGCACATCCGTCGCGCTGCCTGACCCTCTCCAACGTCGATGGGCCGGTTCGCATCGTCTGGAGCGGTGGCGAAGAAACCCTCGGCCCAGCGGAGTCGATCCTGCTGCCCGCGGCCATTGGCGATGTCGAGGTCGTTCCCACCGGCGATCAGGCAGATCTCATCGCCTGCTATATCCCTGATCTGGATGCCGACATCGTGGTGCCGCTTCGTGCAGCGGGTCACAGCGACGAGCAGATCGCGGCACTAGGCGAAGTTCCCTTGTAGATCCCTAGATTGCAGCCTCGCTGGCGCGGTTGGCTCCCAGCCGCGCCAGCGCGTGGAGCTGCGGTTTCGCCGCCTCGTACAGGTCTCGGTAGACGGCAAAGTACTCGTCATAGATGGGCTTCACCGCGCGATCCGGATCAAGCTGCAGCGCCGGTGTGACCCACTCATCTTTGAGCGCACTGAGATCTGCCACCAGTCCAGTGGCTAGTCCTGCCAGAAACGCATCCCCGTAGGACGCACCAATGGTGCGCTCAGGCACGTCCTGTGGCAGACCAGTGATATCAGACACGATCTGCAACCAGAGCGGGTTCTTCGCCCCTCCACCTACGGCCACGAGCCGGCGCGGTGACGCCCCCATCGCCTCCATGGTTTCCAGGTTGTGCCGGACGCCGTACGCCGTGGCTTCAAGGCTGGCACGGTAGAGGTGTGGCTTTGTGTGTGACAGGGTGAGACCGGCATACACGCCGCGGGCGTCAGGGTCGTTCAAGGGTGTGCGTTCCCCGGCGAAGTACGGGAGACAGATCAGTCCGTCTGCGCCGGGAGCAATCGCAGCCGCCCCTGCAGCCAGGGCCGCGTAGGCGTTTAGCCCACCTGCCGCTTCAGCCGCCAACTCCTCGCCACCCAGCGTGTCACGGAACCAGCGTGTCAGAGCGCCTGTCGTCGACATGCCGCCCTCAATGCTGTACAGCCCTGGCAGAACATAAGAGGTCGCCCACATGCGGGGATCCGGAACAGGTTCACTGGTGAGGTGAATGAAAAACATCGTGGTGCCGTACATGACCATCATGTCGCCCGGAGTGGACACCCCGGCACTGATCGCTTCAGCGGCCGCATCGATCGTTCCCGTCGTGACCGGCGTTCCTGCCCGCAGACCGGTCACTCGCGCCGCATCGTCCGTCACCGTTCCAGCGATTTCCGTGGGCCAAAGCAACCGCGGCAGGCGGTCCAGTTCCACGATCGGCCCGGCAAACCGCTCGTCCCACTCCAACCCGCGCAAATCAAAGAGAGGGTTGTAATACGAGGCCGAGTGGACATCGATAACGGCCTCACCCGTCAGCTTCTGCACCATGAACGAGGACGCTGTGTAGAACCATCGCGCGGCGGCGTAGACCTCCGGTTCATGGCGCTTCAGCCAGAGAATCTTCGGCCCGATAGCCTGGGAGGTAAGCGCCATTCCCGCGAGGTCGAACATCGCCTCCTCACCGAACTGCGCATCCAGGAGTTCGATCTCCTCCGAAGCTCGAGTGTCTATGCCGTAGAGAATGCCTGCGCGCAAGGCGTTGCCCTCGGCGTCTACGGGCAACAGACACGAGCCAATGGCGCTTACAGCCACTCCTCCTATGTCATCCCCCGAGAACTGGTCACCGAGCAACAGCCGTGTCAGCCCGATGAATTCTCCCCACCAGATTGCGTCGGGGTCGTGTTCCACCCATCCTGTGTGTGGGAGGCTCAGTCCGTGCTCGATCGTCGCCTCAGCCAGCACATCGCCAGCCGCGGTGCAGATCACGCCCTTGGAACTGTAGGTGCCAATATCGATTCCGAGCAGCAGGGTTCCGCTCACGAGCATTCTCCAGGCACGTCGCTGTGTCAAGGGACCCTTCTGTCGACAGAAGAATCAAGCTGCCAGGCGTTCGTCGAGAAGCCGGCGCAAGGCTCTGGTGTGTTCAGGGTGCGTCCCACAGCACCCGCCTATCACCCGTGCCCCAAGGTCCAGCCATTGGGCCGCCGCATCCGCATAGGCGTCCCCCCACAGTGCCCCTGCAGGATTCCACCCTACGTCGCTGTCAACCTGACCGACGTTCGCGTATCCGCCTACCGGGATGTCCGTCAGGTTCCGCAACTGCGTGATCGCGGAGGTAATCACCCCAGGGGCTGCGCAGTTCGCGAAGACCATCGTCACCGGATAAGGCTTGAGTGCAGCAACGGCCTCAGCCAGCGACTCCCCGCTCATAAGCCGAGCCGCACCACCTGCATCCGTGGCAGGCTCACAGACGAAGCCCACAGTGACGGGCAAGCCAGTCCGTAGCGCCGCCTGCGTCGTAAGGACGGCCTCCCGGATCGTTGGCATTGTTTCGATCATCAGGAAATCGACGCCGGCTGCCGCCAGGTTCTGGGCCTGAGCCGCGTGTTCGATGAGAGCCGCCTCGTCCCCAGCCTCAAAGGTCGGGTCATAGCACTCGTCCAGCGGGGCGATGGAACCCGCAATGAGCGCATCACCGCGCCCGGCCTCGTCGCGTGCAGCGCGCGCGAGTTCAACCGCCAGGCGGTCGAGGCCATCTGCCGCCGCCTCATCCAACCCGGCCTTCCGCAACGTTCGGGCGGTGCTGCGAAACGTGTTCGTGGTGATGATGTCCGCTCCCGCCACCAGGTTGTCACGATGAATCGCCTGCACCAGGTCGGGGCGTTCGATCAAGCCAAGGGCTGACCAGAGCGGGAGCGTGGTCGGAAGGCCTCGCCGGTCAAGGTCGCTCCCCATGGCTGCATCCAGGAGGAGCGGCGGGCCCGAGTTCAGGCGTTCCGAGAGCGTGCGCCGATCAGCCATTATGCCGTGCCAAAGATGCCGAACTCACCAGAGGCGTACGCAAGCACCGAGAGGAAGGCCGCCGCAAGGGCGGCAATCATGGTGGCGTAGTCACGGGAGCGGGTTTGCAGCCTTCTGGCAGACGAGTGCTGGAGAGCAACCGGAATCAGGATGAGCAGCCCCACGAGGTAGTGGCCTGTCGAGTTCTGCCTATCATTTCCAATGAGCACGAAGCCAAGGATGATCTGCAGGAGATAGAGACCCGCTGCCAGCATGGAAGCCGGGCGCAGCATATTGTTACTGCCACCCCCGGCGGAGATCGCAGCGAGAATCGCCACGATAATCATCACGACGACCACGATGCCGCCGAGCATCTCGTGAATGCCAGTCAACCCTTCGCCCATCCGCCCCGCTCCTCATAGCTACTACTGCCGGGCACCTGGCGCCAGCAGTAGTTTTCCATTTCCCAATTCGCCGATGCTACCACCCCTGAAACGCCGGTCAAGTTGACAGCCATCAGGTCAAATCCCGCTGCTAGACTCGGGCATCGTTACGGCAAACTTTGGGAATCACTGGAAGGAAAACCAGGAATGACGGGCGTCGAGGCATGGCGTCGGGATCTCTGGGTAGCAATCGGAACTGCACTGACTGCTCACGTTGTGGTTCTGCAGCAATCAAATCTCCTCGAAAGTTCGTGTGCTGCTTCGATCCTGGGCGCGATCGAGGCGACAAGCCAGGGAGATCCTCCCCCGCTTGAAAACGCTGGTGCACTGATCGCCGTATTCGAGCAGCGAGTGGACACCGTGACGCCCGCTGCCTGCGCCGGATTCAGCCGCACGGGCAGAGGCAATCTGGATATGGCAGCCACGGCCCACCACCTCCTCTTGCGTCAGCATGCACTTGCCCTGCTCGAGGCTGCCCTGCTCGTCCGGCTAACGTTGATTGAAGTGGCGGGAGCCCATGTTTTCACCCTGCTGCCCGTCTACATCGGTTCGACCCCGATGCAGCCCAGCAACCTGGCTCACGTCCTTACCGCGACCATCTCACCGCTCCGCCGTGCCACGGCTCGCCTGCAGCTTGCGCTCGCGGATCTCGACCAGATTGCGCTCGGCTCGGGATCTCTCGCGGGTGCCTCCCAGCCCATCGATCGCGATGCAATCGCCGGGTTGCTTGGTACCGACGCTGCAACGGAGAGCACCATCGACGCTCTCTCATCGGTCGATGAATATGTGGGCGCCAGCCAGGCTGCAGCGGCCATTGTCCATCCACTGGAAAGGCTAATGGTCGAACTGCTGACGCTCTTGAGGCAAGAACCGCAGGCGCTCGGGCTGGATGATGCGCTGCTGGCTCCCGTCAATAGCAGCCTGCCGCATTTTCGCCCCCCTCAGGTCCTCGAGCGATGCCTGAGCGACGCTCGCGGCGTTGCCCAACAGGCCCTGATCACCGAGCGGATGGCATCAACCATTTCCTTTGGACCTCGTGGGGATGCAGGCGACATTCTGGTCCAGGGCGCTGCGCGTGCCCTGCAGGAGGCGCAACGGGTGTGCCAGACGTTCGCCATGCTCATCAGCGGTCCGCTCGACTTCAACCGCGCCTGGCTCGCCCGCAACGCCGGGAGGAGCCTGATGACGGCTGGTGATCTGGCGGACTTCCTGGTGGCTGAAGAAGGGTTATCCCTGATGGCCGCTCGCGATATCGCGGCGCTTGTCACAGAACGAGCCCGTGACGAGGATCTAGAAGCGAGCGGCATCACGCCGGGGCTGATTGACGCGGCAGCCATGCTGGTCATCGGCCGGGAACTTGGCGTCGAGATTGAGCGGCTCGGCGCCTACCTCGCGCCGCGACGGTTTATCGAAAAACGATCCACGCAGGGCGGCCCGGCGCCGGTTGCAGTTCGCGAGCAACTGGATATCGAATCGCAGCGTGTCACCAGGGACCGGTTGGAGCTTGAGACGCGGCAACGGCGGATTGAGGAATCCCGGAAAGAACTCGGGGCACGTTTTCACGAAATCGTTTCTCTCGCGTCCTGATCCAGTAGCACCCCCGAACGGGCGGTAGTACCCGCGGGTTGGCACGGTTGCTGCGCCATGGATCGCACCAGTGCGTACACTTTCTATGCAACACGCACCTGGGCACAAGCAAAGGAGCTACCCATTCCACGCACCCCGCACCTCATCGAACGAAACGTCAAGGAGCACGCGCTGCTGGTGACGGTGGAGCGGCCAGGTCAGGACTGGGCGGCCACCGACTCGCTGGAAGAGCTGGCGCGGCTGGCCGAAACAGTTGATGTCGAGGTCGTTGGCTCAGTCACTCAGCGATTGCCCCACCCGATGGCCGGCACCTATGTCGGTACCGGAAAGCTGCAGGAGATCAAGGACCGGCGCGAAGAGCTTGGCTACGACCTGGTCATGATTGATGGTGACCTTACGCCGGCCCAGCAACGCAACCTGGAGAAAGCCCTCGATGTCATGGTCATTGACCGCACGGCGCTCATCCTGGATGTTTTTGCTCGCCGCGCTGCCACCCATGAGGGCCGCCTCCAGGTGGAGCTGGCGCAGCTTGAGTACCGTTTGCCACGCCTGACCGGTATGTGGACCCACCTTTCCCGCCAGGGAGTCGGCGGTGTTGGTTTGCGCGGTCCCGGCGAGACGCAGTTGGAAAGTGACCGCCGGGAGCTGGGCAAGCGTATCGTCCATATCAAGCGGGAGCTGGGAGAGGTGCACACCCACCGGCAGCTCTACCGTGACCGGCGGCGTGCCGCTCCAATGCCCGTTGTTGCCCTGGTGGGCTACACCAACGCCGGGAAGAGCACGCTGCTGAATGCGCTCACGGGCGCGAACGTCATGGCAGAAGACAAGCTCTTCGCGACGCTGGATCCTACAACTCGTCGACGGGCGCTCCCCAGTGGCCGGGAAGTGCTGTTCACCGACACCGTCGGGTTTATCAACAACCTGCCGACCCTCCTCATTGCGGCATTCCGCGCCACGTTGGAAGAGATCAACGAGGCGAGCGTGCTAATGCACGTCGTTGATGTCACGCATCCCAACGCGGCCGAGCAGATGCAAACGGTGATGAGCGTCCTTGAGGATCTCGGCGCCGACGACAAGCCCGTCATCACGGCGCTCAACAAGGTGGACAGGTTCCTCGAAGCCGACGGGCAGGTGCCTTCGATGGAGTGCTTGCTTGGCAGGCTCGGTGAGGCAGCCCCGTTGGCGGTCAATCCAGTCGCCATCTCGGCCCAGTCCGAGCTGGGCTTCGAGACCCTGCTCACTGCGATTGAGGTCGCGCTGGAGGAAGAGGCCCAGTTCATGCCGGTAGTGTTGAACGCGCCGTTCTCCCGATCCGACCTGGTTGATCTGTTTCACCGGCTCGGGCGCGTTGACGAGTCCGAGTTCACGGAGTCTGGTTCCACGCTGCGGGGCCACCTGCCGGTAGCCGAAGTTGGCCGCTTCGCGCCCTACCTCGAAAACGGGAAGCCCAATTCAGCAGTCGTTCGTGCCGTGGAGCCCGGGGCCCCCGGCTGAAATGGCGCTCATTGACCTTGAAGCACGGGAGATTCACGTCAAGGTCGTGTACTTTGGCCCGGAGTTAAGTGGCAAGACCACCTCGCTCCGGGCCATCGCTGAGGGAGTTCCCCTGGAAACGCGCGGCACCCTCCAGAGCATCGCGTCGGAATCCGCACGCACGGTCTTCTCCGACTCGCTACCGATCGATTTCGGTGAGCGGTTCGGCCTACGCCTGTTGTGGCACCTGTATACCGTTCCCGGGCAACCCCGCTCAGCCGGCCCGCGTGAAGCCATACTCCACGGCGCAGACGGCGTTGTCTTCGTCGCGGACCTGGACTCGCGCCGCCAGGGTGAAAACCTGGCATCGTTCAGCGAGTTGCTCGCCCTACTTGGCAAGCAGGGCAAGCGTCTGGAGGACGTCGCATTCGTTCTGCAGGGCAACAAGTCGGACTTGCCTGACGCCGTAGGTGCTGAACACGTCGCCGAATTGCTGGGCGCGGCCGGGATGCCAGCGTACAACACGTCCGCCGTTACTGGTTCAGGCGTCTTTGACGCCCTACGACATGTCAGCCGTCAGGTTACCCAGAATCTGTAAACAGGTTACGAAGCCATCTGCTCCTCCGCACGACGAAGAGCGGCGACGAGCCGGTCCTCGCGGTGGGAGGAGCTTCTCCGGCCCCGGTTGCCGCGGCCCGTCGTGGCCGCCTCTAGGAGCGTCGCCCTTGCCAGGTGCGCCGGGAACAACGGGGCCCATTCGGCTGGTGCGTGGCTGAAATACTCTTCGACAAAGATTCCCGCCAGATTCTCGCGCAGGGATGCTCGGCGCGCACTCCCCTCGCGCTGGGCACCCAAGGTCGCCACCACATTTGCAACGTCGATCAGTGGATCGCCCAGCGCCATCTTGTCAAAATCCAGGATCGTCACCGTCTCTGAATCGACAAGAATGTGGCCCTGCTTGAGGTCAAAGTGCGTCGGACGAGGGGGTGCCGGCTGAAAAACCGCCTCGATCTGTGCGGTGAGTACCTGCACGGCACTCGCATGTGCAGGAAAGCTCTTCGCCAGCGAATCTGCAACGTCCGCGAACTGCGTGTCTTTGTCGGGGCTCGTCCTGGGTAGCAATTCCGGATCAACGGCCGATGCATGCATGGCGGCAACGGCGCGTGCCGCACGCCGAACGGCCTGGGGTGCTCGCTCGTCTCCATTGTGCCGGATGAGGTCGAGCAGACGTTCTCCAGTCGCTTCTGCAATCAGCAGTGTGCGCAGATCTGGATCGTATGCCAGCGGCGTCGGGACATGAAAACTGCCTGTCGTGGCCGCGTGCGCAACCAGGGCCTTGAGCAGATCGTACGCTCGCTGTCCTTCCTCAGCTTCCCGATAGGCTTTTGCATACACCCGTTGTGTCTCGCTTCGACCGTCCTTGTTAGTCGTGAAGTCAACGCGCGCCATCGCACGCATGTCCGGACGGTAACGCACCACCTCGGCTTCCCACGACACAATGCTGTCCGCGTCCGTCGGCAACACCAGGCGCCGCACTTCAGGAGCGCCGGCCACGAGCTTACGTAGTCCCGGGACTCGTGCATCAAACGGGTACGCCTGGATGATCGACTGCAAGGTATCCGAAAAGCCAGCGCCGGGCAGGTTGAACTTCCCGACAGGGTCTGCGGAATCAGGGGCTCCCGCCTGCATGTGCTCCCACTGGCGATCAATCCGGCCATCTGTGAAGTGCGCCACCGTAATGATTTGCTGACCGCGCAGGCCATCGCTCGATTCCAGATCGAGTGTGTACTGTGCAGCTACGCGGGTCGGCGATTGGCGAAAGTAATCAATAGTCAGCCCATGGACGCAAAGCGCGGTCCCCCCGACGGGACGAAGCTCTCGAGCCAGGACATCGTGCACTCCTGCGTCGTCCTGCAGGAGTTCAGCGATTTTGCGAGAAGAGTCCATGATGCGCCTCAGAGCTGCGGTGGTAATCAGCCGGAATGGCGGCGCAACGGTCGATCCGCTGCACGGCGGGCGCCGAATGGTAGTACCGTGCGTCCAAACCGGCACAGCAATTCTACGGAGGTTCCAGGTTGGACGCACCACGATCTCGCAAGAATCGAAAGGCTCCACTCGGTCATCAACGTACTGACGCCGATACACTGAGCGATGAGGCACCGGCACAGAGCATCGAAACTGGACGGGTCGTCGGACGAGCCAAAGGCGTCAACCAGCAGGAGATCGTCAAGACGCACGGACTACCAGAGCCTGACGGTACGCTCAAGAAGGCGATCATCTTCGAGTCAATTCTCGCGCCACTCCGTCCAGGAAAACTCCTCGACTTGGGGGCCGGCAAGGGCAACTTTTCGCTGAGTGCAGCGAGCCTTGGGTGGCAGGTCACGGCCGTGGATGTCCGAACGGTGCGTTGGCCAGAGGTTGACGCGTCGTCGCACTCAGACATGGCGGCGCTCATGAACTCCATCACTTTTGTCCAGTCAGACGTCCGAGAATTCAGCATCGGACGCAACGAGTACGATCTGATCTGCATTCTCGGCCTTCTGCATCACCTCGAGGTCCCGGACCAGGTGGACCTCATCCGCAAGTGCGCCAGCACCCCCCTGCTGATCGATACCCGCATCGCGTCGGCAGAAATCGACTCCTTCGGCGATTACCGGGGCATGCTGATCAGGGAGCACGGCGAGACCCGCGCAGAACGCGATGAGGTCGCGACGGCCTCGTGGGGAAATGAAACCTCGTTTCGTCATACAGAAGAGTCATTGACACAACTGCTGCGCGACTGCGGCTACCCTCTCGTCTTCCAGGCTCGTCCGCCGCATCGTCGCGAGTACACCTTCTACTTTGCGCTGCCGCGCATCAGGTCAAAGGGCTTTCGCTCCGATAGGCCGGCAGTCGGCTCAGGACGCGGGAGCGGTCTCTGGAAGCACTACACGCCCGGTGAAGCTGCACCACCTGCTGAATCTACGCCCGGGCAGGGTTAGTTCTCCCCCTGCAGCCAGCCGTCGGCGAGATATTCGGGATCGGGGTGGCGATAAAAACCGCGCCCCACTTTTTCACCCAGTTCCCCGGCGCTCACCTTCGCGTGGAGAACGGCAGACGGCTTGTCCTCGGGATCGGTGGCCACGACCTGGTATGACGTTTCGATATCCGCCACCACGTCGAGACCCACCATGTCCATAATCCCGAAGGGGCCAAATGGTGTCCCAAAGAAGAGCATCCAGAGCCGATCAACGTCCGCCGGGTCGGCGTGCCCTTCATCAACGACGCGCAACGCCTCACGCTTCACGGCGCGCCAGACGCGGTTGATGATGAACCCCTTGCTGTCCCCCTGAACCACGGCGACTACGAGCCCGAGCGAGCGCCCGAACTGCTGGACAAGGTCCAGGACTTCAGGCCGGGTCTCGCCGCAGCTCATGATCTCGAGCATCGGTCGGCTCCAGATCGGTGCGAAGAAGTGCGTGTTCAGCACTCTTCCTGGATCTGTTACTGCTGACGCGATCAGGCTGGACGGAATAGAGGATGAGTTCGTGGCCAGGATAGCGGCCGGCGCAAGCTCAGACATCTCCGCAAACAGTGCCCGCTTGGTTTCCAGGTCCTCCCGTACGGCCTCGATCACAAGATCTGCGCCTTGCAGCGCCTCAGCGAGTGAGCCCGCAGTCGCGATCCGGGTCACCATGCCTTCAATGTCTGCTGGCGGCTCGACCGTGAACTGGTGGTGCGCGTAGCGCGGGAGTGAAGGAAGCGTCTCCGTCTCATGGCGGATCCGATCGGTTGCTGCAGCCAGCATCTCCGGCATCGCATCCCACATGACGACGGACCGGCCACTGGTGGCGATCAACGCGGCGATCTGCCGTCCCATCGTACCTGCGCCGATCACGGCGACATTCGGCAGCACCTGGCCGTTGATTGCATCAGACATGAGACGTCCCTTCTCCATGATTCGCACAATCTCCTCTGCCCTTCATCATCGCACGACGCGATGTCTTCGCCACTCATCAGGCTCGTTCTGGGTGCTACGCTGGGCATGTGGACGCCATTGCCGTTAACCGGCTCAGCAAACGCTACGGCTCAGTGATGGCGCTAGATGGCATCTCGCTTCACGTTCGTGCCGGCGAAATCTATGGCTTTCTCGGGCCGAACGGCGCCGGGAAGACCACGGCAATCCGATCCCTGCTCGGCTTCGTCCGCCCTACGACTGGCAATTGCCAGCTCTTTGGTCATGACTGCTGGAATGAAGGCGTGAAGGCCCGTCGGGATCTCGGGTTCCTCGTCTCAACTGGCACGCTCTACTCGGACATGACCGGCAACACCTACCTGGATTACGCCGCTCGATTGGCCCAGCAGCCCCCTACCCTGAAATCTACGATTCTGGACAGGCTGGAACTTGGTCAGCCGGCTCTCCAGCGCAAGATCGGGGGCTACTCGAAGGGCATGAAGCAGAAGCTCGCGTTGACAGCGTGCATGCAATCAGACCCGAAGCTGTTGATTCTCGACGAGCCGACTGATGGCCTCGACCCACTGATGCAGCGGGCATTTGAGGAGATTATCCGGCTCCTCCACGGTCGGGGAACTACCATCTTCATGTCCTCCCATGACCTGGGGGAAGTGGAGCGTGTCTGCCAACGCGTCGCCATCATTCGCACTGGCACTATCGTGGCAGAGGCGGCCGTCGATGAACTGACCGCACGACGTCAGCGTATGCTCGAGGTCACGTTCAGCGACACAGCACCAGCATGGCCTGAGACGGTGGCGCTGCGCCTCGTGGAGCGAAACGGGAACCGGATGGTGCTCTCCGCTCGCGACGACACGCGCCAGATCTTGACGGAACTGAGCGCGCGAGACGATGTGACAGACATCCTGGTGACACGTCCCAGCCTGGAGCAAATCTTCCACGAGTACTACGTCTCACCGGGCAAGACGGAGCCTGGCGAGCGTTGAAGGCGGCAACGATCCTCGCACTAACAGGACGTGGCCTCCGCTCCGGGATCTGGGGACTGGTAGCGCTCGTCGTTGCGATTGCCGGGTTTACGTTCGTACAACCTCTGGTCATCGCGTCCTTCGGCGGAGCCTCCGCCCTGGATGCGATCATGTCGCGTGTCCCTCCCGCCTTCCAGGCGTTCGCCCGCACTCGCCCGGAATTTCTTGCCATGACTGGCTTGCCTGGATACCTGTCGCTTGGCTTTACCCATCCCATTTACATTGTCATGGCGGGAGCAGCGGTCATCAGCTTTGCGGCGCGTGTACTTGCCGGCGAGATGGCAAGTGGGGCGATCCAGTTGCCCCTGTCCCGGGCCGTCTCGCGCTCCACGGTCTATCTTTCCACCGTCATTGGCGCCACGATCGTCGTGGCAGTGGTCGCTGCTGCTGGTCCACTCGGCATGCTGGTGGGACTGCTGTACGCCCAACCCGGAGCGTTCCCGTTCAGCCACCTCTGGCCGATGACCGTTGTCTGCTTCGCGTTGCTCTGGGCAATCGCCGGCCTGTCGCTTCTCTTCAGCGCGGCGGCCAGCAGCACCGGTCGAGTCGTTGGGTGGGCTTTGGGTTTGCTCCTGTTCTCCTACTTCGTGGACTACTTCGCCGGCGTCTGGGAGCCTCTGCGCGCGATCCTCTTCCTGTCACTATTCGAGTACTTCACGCCGACGACGACACTGGTAAATGGCATCGCAGACTCGCGCAACGTCGTCATCCTGCTCTTCACCGGAGCCATGGCCTTTGCTGGAGGGCTCATCATTTTCAGACGGCGTGACTTGCCTGGATAAGCTCTATATGCACTGGGAATACGAAAAGCCCCGGATCCGGTAGTTGGATCCGGGGCGTTCCTCGGGACGCTAGACCGTCGTGATCGCGCCTTCGTTGGCCTGCTGAACAAGCTTGGCGTACTTGGCCCAGACTCCGGCGAGGTTCGAGCGCTCGCGGGGCTTCCACTCCTTGAGACGCTCCGCAATCTCGTCATCACTGAGATCGGCATTCAGGCTACGCGCGGGGGTATCGATGCGGATGATGTCCCCTTCGCGCAGGGCAGCGAGCGGGCCGCCCACGCCAGCCTCTGGGGCGATGTGACCGATCATCAGACCCTTCGTCGCGCCGCTGAACCGGCCATCGGTGATCAATGCCACAGAATCGCCGAGTCCCTGGCCCACGATGGAGGCCGTAACACCCAGCATCTCCTGCATGCCGGGGCCACCAACCGGGCCCTCGTAGCGAATCACCACTACGTCACCCGGGTTGATCTGGCGCTCCAGCACCGCGTGATGGGCATCAGGCTCGGAATCGAACACGCGGGCCGGGCCAACATGCTGCTCGCGCTCATACCCGAAGAGCTTGACCACAGCGCCGTTTGGCGCAATGTTGCCCTTCAGGATAACGAGGCCGCCCGTCTCCTTGATCGGCTGATCAACCGGGTGGACAACATCCTGTCCTGGCGTCTCCTTGGCGTTTGCCGCAGATTCGGCAAAGGTCTGGCCGGTGACGGTGATCGCGTCGCCATGGACGAGGTTCGCATCGACCATCCGCTTGGCCACGACTGGAGTGCCACCAGCGAGGTCGAGATCGAACGCTGAGTACTTCCCACCCGGCATCATGTCGCAGAAGAGCGGCGTGCGGCGAGAAATCTCGTCGAAGTCCTCAATCGTCAGCGGAACACCTGTCTCGCGCGCCAGCGCGATCAGGTGCAGCACGCTGTTTGTCGAACCGCCGCTGGCGGCGACGCCGGCAATGGCGTTCTCGAACGCTTCGCGCGTCAGGATGTCCTTTGGCAACAGGCCGCGTGAGAGGACATCCATGATCAGCTTGCCAACGTCGGTCCCAATGGCGTTCTTACGCTGATCGACCGCCGGCGCCGACGCCGAGCCCATGGGAGAGAGTCCAATGAACTCCATCGCCATTGCCATGGTGTTCGCTGTGTACTGGCCGCCACAGGCGCCCGCACCAGGACAGGCGATATTTTCCAGTTCGATGAGATCTTCGTCACTCAGCCGCCCAGCCGAATTGGCGCCGATAGCCTCATAGACGGAGCGGATTGTGACCTCTTTATCGTGCCAATGGCCCGGCATGATGGAGCCACCGTACAGCAGCACCGTCGGGATGTTGAGGCGAACTGCCGCCATCGCGAGGCCCGGGAGCGTCTTGTCGCAGGCGCCGATGCAGACCATCGCATCGAACATGTGGCCACGAGCCACGAGTTCAACGGAATCAGCGATGACCTCGCGGGAAATGAGTGAGGACTTCATGCCCTCGGTGCCCATTGTCACGCCGTCAGAGATGGAAACGGTATTCAGTTCCTGCGGCGTGCCACCCGCCGCGCGGATCCCTTCCTTGACGTGTTGGGCCAACTCACGCTGGTTGAGGTTGCACGGCATGGTCTCGATCCAGCAGTGCGCAACCCCGATGATCGGTCGCTTCAGATCATCATCACTGAACCCGGTGCCCTTGAGCATTGCCCGGGCGCCAGCTCGGTCATTGCCATCCAGAATCACGCGGCTCTTATGCCGCATATCGAAGGTCGTGCCGTCTTTGGCTGCCGGCCGATCCAGCGTCGTGCTCACGTTAAACTGATCCTCCTGTGCCGCCGTTGGCACCTTTCTCAGAGCGGCGCTCGCCGCAAGCGCCATCGCGCCGTGCGGCGCACGCTGCGGCAGAGTGTCCCCTTCGTTTCACTTTTTCGCAAGTATGACTTCGATTGTATCAACCAGTGTGCGGACCGGGACGCGCCGTCTGGCTCCCTGTGGCATTGATGCCAAGGTCAGCAATCGAGCGGGCGGCCTCCACCTTGAGGTGCGTCTCGTCATCCCGGAGCGCTTTCGGATCATTCACCTGGGCGCGAAAATGACGAATCATCTCCTCTTCAGTGCGCGTCTGGGCTTCGACACCAGCCATCTTGACCAGGTCTACCCGGCGAGCAACGTCCTTTCGAAAATCATCGCCGGACCGCGGCGCGTTCAGGATGGCGATTGCCGTACCAACGCCTACACCCAGGAGACCTCCCCCAATGAACGCGCCCAGGCGCCCCAGAACTCCCATTGTTGTCCTCCCTGGCCTAACCGCGGGCGACGCGACGCGCAAGAGCAGTGAAGACCCACGCCACCAGTCCGAAGACCACGCCGAAAGCCGCGGCGCCCTGCACGCTCACGAGCGGGCGGACAGCCTCACAGCCTGGTCCGGCCAATACGCCGATCCTGGCGTCACCTTCAACCTTGACCACCTCGGCGCGCATCAGCAGCACTTTGCCGCGTACGATTCGCGCCTCATCGACGCTCACAGCGACAATCGTCGAGTCGTGGAACACGGCACGTTCGCTCTTCGCGGCCAGGATGCCCGACCGGTCGATCTGGGCTGACTTCGCCTCGATGCTCCGCGCTCCCGAGTTCGTCATCACCAATCGTTCAGCGGTGATCTGTTCCGCTCCAGCACGCTCCATTGTCACGTTCTGGGCCTGAACATTTCGTGCATCCGCCTGCAGCAATTCAGAAGCTCGTACAGGACGGTGCTCCGGTCCGTCGGAAATGATCACGTCAGACACAATCGGCGGTTCTGCACCTACGGGCTGTGATTCCACGCTGCTCACAGTTGCGGAAACTCCTGGTTCGTGCCGGGGAAACTCGCTTCGACGTCGTTCGCCGAGTGTAGCACCGGGTCTCGCGACTATGGTTCCCCGCCCACCCGCGTCACCCGGACCATGACGACGGTCAGCAACATGATGACCACCAGGAGTACAAACGACGCAGCCGCCGCATTTCCCATGTCGAGTGAGGTAAAGGCGTTTTTCCAGATGAGATAGGAGATCGTCTCCGTTGCGCTGCCAGGCCCGCCCCGTGTCAGGATATAGATCAGGTCGTACGTCTTCATGGCGGCGATCAGGCGGATCAAGACCGCAACCACCAGCACCGGCGCGAGTAGCGGCAGTGTGACCGTCCGCAGGGTCTGCCAGGCGGTTGCGCCGTCAACGGCTGCCGCCTCAATCGGGTCCCTTGGGAGCGCGGTCAGGCCCGCCAGGATGATGACGATCATGAGCGATGTCTCATGCCAGACATCGACCCCAATGATGGTCGGCATCGCGGTGTTCTGTCCTGACAGCCACTCTTGCTTTGGCAGCCCAATGAGTCCCGTGGCCCAGTTGATGGCGCCCAGCTCCGGGTGGAGCAACAGGCGCCAAATCATCCCAACGGCAATCGGGCTGATCAGTAGCGGGATGAGCAGGATGGCGAGGTAGACGTTCCGGAAGCGAAGACCTGGCTGGTTAAGCAGCAAGGAAATCCCGAGTGCGACACAAAGCTCGATCAGCACCACGCTCACGGCCAGCACCGCCGTGTTCCGTGCCGCGTTCAGGAAGAGATCATCGCTGAAGGTCTTGGCGTAATTCGCCCAGCCTGTAAACTCGCCGATTCCGCCTTCCGTCAGATCGTAGGCATGCGTGGACACGAAGAGCGCGAAGAAGAGGGGAAACCCGACCACCAGCAGGAGCGCCAGGATAGTGGGCAGCGTCATCCCGTAGCGAAACAGCGGACTTGCCGCTGACCGCCCAGTCGCGGGCCGCAGCCGTACCGACGGCGTGCTCCTGAGTTCTGCTGGTTGCTCCAGCGCCATCCGTTTGCTCCACGCTCCAGGTGCACTTCCGGATCGGAAGTGCCCCTGGATTCAGGCCGTGAATCTAGAGCAGCTCAGCCAGTTCAGCCGCCGCAGCGTCCATCGCTTCCTGCACCGGCGTTCCCGCCACGGCTTCGGCGAGGCGGCGGCCAGTGATCTCGACCAGCTGTGTCTGCTTGGTGATCGCCGGCAGGCCCTTGCCGGAAGTGATCATCTCGCCGGCCTGAGGCAGCCACGGGTACTTCTCAAGAACCTCTGCGTTTTCGTACGGCGCCGACTGCGTTGGCAGGCTGCCCGCGAGTGCACGGCGCATCGCGACATCGGGAGACTCCACCCAGCGCACGAACTCCCAACCGGCATCTGGATTGGGAGAACTGAGCGGGATACCCCAGCCCCAGGCGCCGCTTAGACCCGTGCCGCCTGGCATGATCGTGCTTGAGTTCTTGCCTGCAGCTGCAGATTCGGCGTCTCCATCCACCACGGTCAGCATCCACATGAAGCTAACCGAGCTGAATGCATTCCCTGCGGCGTAGACCGCGATGGAGTCGTCATAGTTCGCGCTGGCCGCACCCGTCTGCGCCGCATTGTTGATGGCGTCCACATACAGAGATGCTGCCTTGACCCCGTTCTCGTCGTTGATAGCCGGAGCCGTTAGGTCCGCGTTGTAGAAGTCACCACCGCAACTGTAGAGATAGTTGCAGAACTCCATGGTGATGGGATCAACCTGCTGGCCGGTCATGGCCGTCCCGTAGAGTTCCTCACCCTTCCAAGCGGTGATCGCCTTGGCCATCTCCACATAGCTCTCGACGCTGTCCGGCATGGCGAAGTCCATCCCTGTGGCCGCCTTGAAGTCCGCCTGGAACGCCTCATCATTCGCCAGGTCTTCCCGGTAGATCAGGCCCATGGGGTAGGCGTAAAACGGCACGTAGTACATCTTGTCGTCAGCGCGGCCCACAATATCGAGCGTGGCCGGAATGTAGCGGTCCAGCGCGATGGCGCCGCCACTGTTGGCAATGCGCTCGTCGAGCGTCTCGACCCAGTTGGAGCGGGCGAACTCGTAGACCCAGTAGAAGTCGACTTCGAGCACATCGTAGGTGCCGTTGCCGGGGCCGGCTGCGAGCTGTGGCACGAGCTTTTCGTGCATGACGCCGTAGGCGACCTTCTCGAAGTTCACCGTGATGCCGGTCAACTCCGTGAACTCCGGCAGCATGTCCTCGATGATCTGCGTCTCCAGCAAATCCTCCATCAGGAGGTTCAGGGTCACGCCATCGTAGTCTCGCGAGAACGTGACCTCTTCCTGGGCGGCTGCTGGACGCCGAAGCTGAGGGGCGCCGCCCAGGATCAGTCCACTGGCCGCTGCCGACTGCAAAAGCCGCCGCCGGTCCAACCTCCGGAAATTCGTCGACATCGTGACGTCCTCCCGCGCATTAGCGCGTCATCGCACGTAAGCCTCGTTCCTGCAATTACCTGTGCATTCTCGCACTCTTGGGGTTTGCGTACTCAGGGGTAGCTGATGAACTCCAGCAAGGATCCGTCCGGGTCACGGAAGTACACGCTCATACCTTGCCCGCGAGCTCCATTCCGTGGTATTGGTCCCAACTCGATCTCGACGCCCCACTGTTCCAGGTGCTCGATGACGCTGGATACCGTCCCTGGCCAGACAAAGCAGAGATCGCTACCGCCAGGAGGAACAGGTATGCGCGCAACGGGGTGAGCATCGACGCCAGGACCGTGCACATTCAGACGTATGGCGCCGAACTGATACACCCAACCCCCGCCCTGCTTGATGACGTCAGCGCCCATCACGTCACAATAGAAGGCGTTTGAACGCTCCCAATCCGTGACGTGAATGACGCAGTGGTCCAGCACAACTCCGGGTTGGCTCACTTGACTGCGCCAAAGGTAAGGCCGCTCACGAGGTATTTCTGGATGACCCAGGTCAGGGCAACAATCGGTGCGATCATCGCCATGGTTGCTGCGCAAATAGCCCCGATCTGATCCCCCTGCGATGACATCAATCCCGCCAGCGCGACCGGAAGTGTCTTGGAGTTTCTCCCGGTCAGGACCAGGGCGAACAGGAATTCGTTCCAGGAGAGAACGAAGGCAAACACACCCGCGGCCAGCATCCCTGGTATCGACAGGGGCACGATAATGCGCCAGAACGCGCCAAGCCTCCCGCTCCCATCAACGAGTGCAGCTTCCTCGAGTTCCCGGGGAATCCCCTGGAAAAATCCGATGAGAATCCAGACCACGAACGGGAGGTTGAACGAGAGAAAAATGACCGCCAGCGCCCACCCCTTGTCCAGCAGCCCGAAGCGCTGAGCAAGGAGGTAGAACGGGATCACCAATGCCACCGGCGGCAACATCTGCGTCCCAAGCACCGAGAGGCTGAATGCCTGCCCACCTGTTCGGAAACGAGCGATCGAGTACGCCGCAAGCGACCCGATGGCGAGGCTCACCAGGGCTGATGCGACCCCAATCCACAGCGAGTTCCAGAAATACTTGAAGAACGCTTCCTCGCGGAAGATCGTCGTGTAGTTCTCGAGCGTTGGCGCGAAGAAGATGTTCCCGGGGTCGTAGACGACGCGCTTGGTCGCGAAGGATGAGCGAGCGGTCCAGAGCACAGGCAGCAGGATGCTGAGACAGGCAACGATCAGGACCAGGTGCGTCAACACCATCGAAAGCGAGAATCGGCGCCGTGGTCCGGCAAATTGCGCGCTGCTGACGTTGCTGCTCACCTGTGGTTTGTCCCTCCGCCGAGCATTGTATCTGGCGGTATGCAAAACCGGAGGCCAAGCGGCCTCCGGTTTTCACGAGTGCAGACAGAATCGACCGGGGAATCAGTCAGCCGCCGCGGAATGCGAACAACAGTGGCTGCCACCGCTGTGGGCTTCCGGGATCGGCTGGTTCAACGCCGGATTCTGGTTGAAGAACCCGTGTGGCTGCAGCATGAAGCTCGCGTAGCCAACGGGCATGACCGGCCAGTCTTCTGGCCGCGGGGAGTGATGGCTCCCGAGCGTGTACCAGACCACGACATCCGTGTCTTCCAGCGAACGGTCCGCGGCCGTCCACTCCGGCAGACCCGTGCCCGGGTGCTGCGCCGGGAAATCACCGGCCGGGGTCTTCTCCTCGTCCCGATATGGGGTGGCCCAGAAATGCTTCATCATGAAGCCGGCGCGCCGCGCGATGTTCGAGCCCGGGCTCGCCATCGCCGCCACGTTGTGCATTGGCAGCAAGCGGTACGCGACCGGATCACCGGCAGCATTCAGGCTGTTTGGGTTCACAACCTTCCAGACGCGGCCCCTCAGCGGATCGATGAGTTGCTGCGCTTCCAGCTCGCTCTTGAGCTGCGTGCGCACGGAGCGGAACGAGGACTGCAGCGGGTAAAGCGAGGTGTCAGTTTCGGTCTCGCCGTGCTCTTCGTAAACGTTGTTGACCGTGCCATCCACGTCCATATCGAGGCGGAAGCTGAAGAAGTGCTGATGAATTGGCGCGTACAGCCCGTCGGCATTGAGCAGCGTGCCGTGCGTCGGCCTGGTGCCCGGCTCGACCGCGCCGGTCGACACAATGCCGGTCAGCTTCACCTCGCACTGGATGGTGCCGTCCTGGTAGAAGTACCAGAAAATGCCATAGTCGTAGTTGCCAATCGTGGCGAACACCGATACCACCAGGCGACGGGACCGACGCAGGTCCGTGCGGCCCGAGCGCCAGTTGGTGTGCCGCCAGAGGACACCGTAGTCCTCCTCGTGCATGCAAATCGCGTTCTTGAGGGTAAACGGCTTCCCGTCGGCGTCGGCCAGGGCGACATCGAAGTAGTAGATCTCGCCGAGGCAGTCGCAACCGAGCGTGAGCGAGTTGATCAACGCGCCGAAATTGAGTTCGCCGCCGTCGTAGGTGTTCTTGCGGACGTGCGTGGGGTTCGGATCGCCGTAGGGGACAACCATGTCGCCCATGCCGGCACGGTACATGATCGGCCGCTCGCGTCCGTCATCCTCCACCCACTTCACCTGGTGCAGTACCAGCCCCTCACGCGGGGTGAACCCGACCCGGAACTGCCAGTTTTGCCACTTCACCTCGTAGCCATCGACCTCGAAGCTCGGGCCCTGTGGCTGGCTGATCTCCAGCGGCTTCAGGTCCGTTCGCAGCGGGCCGACATCCTCCGGACCGTAGTTGCCCTCCTCCATAGGCACGTGAACAACGCCAAAGTCCTGCAGGCGAAGGATCTTGCCGTCATTCAGGTCAAACGTGAGGATGACATTCTCGACCGGGTGGGCATAGCCATTGTCATCGTCCGGATTGGCGCGGACCCAGACCAGGCCGCGAGTGAGACGGTGCTTGGCGTACTCCGGCTCGTCGTCGTAAAAGCCGAACGGCCACGGATCGACCCAGACGAGATCCATGTCGGTGATCCCGCGCTTGGCCATCGCTGCCTGGAAGTCCGGGTCCTTGCGGATCGTTTCCTCGCAGGCCAGGATCTCTTCCATGATGAACGGAGCCTGGCCCGCCGCCACGACATCCCACGAGACGACCTTGCCCTCAGTCAGGGATACAAACGCCTCGATGGTCGCCCGGTCCCCGCGGTCGATCAGGACGACCCTCGCCTCACGCGGCAGGTCTTCGATGCGGCCCGTTGCCTCCGCCTCCGCGAGCGCAGCTTTGGCAGGTTCCTTGTGCGAAACCTCGACGAAGCGGTAGCGGCGATCATCCCAGCCTTTGGGTGCTCCAGCCTTGAGGATGGCAACGGCCTCCCCAATTTCGTCAACGGACAGAATCTGCAACGGGTGCGCGATGCGCTCGACTGCCTGGGCCATGACCAATCCTTTTCACGCCACGCGCGCAATGTTTCGTGTGTTGCAGGAACGTTACGTCCGGTTCATGAGAGTTGCAAGTCACCATGCCAACGACACGCGGTGCGTACCGTTGTGCAGGCTTCAACGGCGAGCGAACGGACTAGAGCAACTCTGCCAGCTCTTCTGCGGCCCCTTCCATACCCTCCTGCGGCGTCTTCGCTCCAGCGACCACCTCGCTCAGGTGCCGCCCCATGATCTCGACCAGTTGCGCTTGCTTGGTGACAGCGGGCAGGCCTTCGCCAGAAGCGATCATGTCTTTCGCCTATGGCATCCACGGGGACTCGTCCAGGAATGACTGATTCTCATAGGGAGCCTCCTGCGCCGGCGCGCCGCCGGCCAGCGCACGCTTCAACGCTACGTCAGGCGACTCTCCCTGATGATGTGTGGCGACCGCGGGTGTTGCACCGGCAGGCTATAGAGGACGCAATCACCTGTCAACGAAGTGCCCTTGTGCAAACGCCATGTTTGCCACACCTGGAACCGCTGGGAAGAAGAGCGCGTCTCTTACGCACGCGGCTGCCAGTCGAGCGCGGCCGGCACAGGAGGCGCACATGTTTCGCATCCCGATCACCTTCCTGCTCGCCCTTGCCGTCTTGTTGACGCCGCTGGCCTCGTTCTCCGCAATGGGACAGGGTGTCGTCATCCCTGAGCCGCCCATATGTGATGTCCCCTGCACTGTTCCACGGCTCATCGCCGATCAGGTGGAAATCCGCTCACATCGCGTCGACGTTGAGGTTACCGACCAGGTAGCGACGACGCAGGTCACCCAGGTCTTCCACAACCCCAACGACTGGGTGGCTGAGGGAACGTACGTCTTCCCCGTTCCACCTGATGCCGCCATCTCCGAGTTCAGCATAACGGTTGATGGAGAGCCGATTGAGGCAAAGCTCCTGGACGCCAATGAAGCGCGCGCGATCTACGACGAGATCGTGCGAAACCTCCGCGACCCAGCGCTGCTTGAATACCTTGGTTCCGGGCTCATCCAGGCCAATGTCTTCCCGATTCCCGCGGGAGAAGATCGGGAGATTGGGCTCGCCTACTCCCAGGTCCTGCCGGCCGAAGGTGGCCTCAATCACTACCGCTACCCGTTCAACGCACAGCCTTTCACCGCTACACCACTTGAAAACGTCAGCATCCGTGTTGCCGTGAATTCCAACCAGCCACTCCGTGCGGTCTACTCTCCCTCCCATGACATTGCTGTTGATCGCACCAGCGATGCTTCGTTCGCCGCCGGCTACGAAGCATCTGACATCCTCCCGGACAGCGACTTCGAACTCTTCTGGAGCGTGTCCCCGGATGATGTCGGGGCGAACGTCGTCTCCTACTACGACTCGTCCCGCGACCAGGGCTACTTCCTGCTCTTGGCCGCGCCCGGTATCGACCAGGATTCGGATATCGTGGCCAAGGACGTGATCGTGGTCCTGGACACGTCTGGCAGCATGGAGGGCGAAAAGATCGAGCAGGCGCGGGAGGCGCTCCTGTACGTGCTCGATCATCTCAACCCGGATGACCGCTTCAACATCGTGGAGTTCAGCACTGGCGCTCGCGAGTACAGCCGTGACTTGATCCCGGCCGAAGACGCTCCGGAGGCCGTGCCCTGGGTCGAACGCCTGCGGGCTACAGGCGGCACCGACATTAACCTGGCCCTGCTGAATGCACTGGATATGGTGGAGCCAGAACGCCCGACCATGCTCCTGTTCCTGACGGACGGCGTCGCCACGGAAGGTGAGCAGGACACCGGTCGCATCATCAGCAACATCGCGGACGCCGCTCCCTCGAACGTTCGGCTCTTTTCCTTCGGCGTCGGCGACGATGTCGATACGATCCTGCTGGACACGCTCTCCAGTGAGCAGCATGGCCGGACCACCTATGTCCGCCCTGGCGAGGCGCTGACCGAAGCTGTCTCGGGTTTCTACGCCGGAATTACCGCGCCAGTCCTGGCTGATGTCGATCTCACCGTTGACGGCGTTGCCGTGGACGACATCTTCCCGGCGCCGCTCCCGGACCTCTTTGCCGGCTCGCAGCTTGTTGCGCTGGGGACCTACCGCGAAGGTGGAGACGCCGAAATCATGCTGAGCGGCGAGGTGAATGGCGAGCCGACCGCGTTCACCTACCCGGTGACCTTCGCCGCAATTGGCGGCAGTGACTTCCTGCCGCGCCTCTGGGCGACGCGCAAGATTGGCTATCTCGTCAACCAGATTCGCCTCCACGGCGAGAACCCTGAACTGGTCGACGCCATCATTGATTTGAGCCTGGAATATGGCATCGTGACGCCGTACACCTCGTACCTGATCACTGAGGATGACATCCAGTCCGAGGCCAGCAGGGAGCGGGCAGCTGATCTGGCGGCGAACGAGATTGCGGCTGCGCCTTCCACCGGCTCCGCGGCTGTTGATCAGGCCCAGTCCGTTCAGCAACTGGCCGATGCTGATCGAGCGGCGCCTCTGCCGCAGGCAACTTTTGTTGCCGAAAGTGGTGAGGAGGTGAGCGCCGCCGAGGTTCTGCGTTACGCCGGGAGCAAGGCGTTTGTCTTGCGCGACGGTGTCTGGACCGACACCCGGTATGACCCCTCCGCGATGACGACGAAAGACCTGGAGTTTGCCAGCGATGAGTACTTCACGCTGCTTGACGAACAACCAGATCTGGCTCAAGCGTTTGCACTAGGCCAGGAGGTCATCGTGATCGTTGACGGCGAAGCGTATCGCGTCACCAGCACCGACTAGGCGCTCCCGAATGGGAGGCCCTTCGGCTCGGCTTTACCGCGCGGGGCTGCACATGCGCCCCGCGCGTTCTCACACGACGATCTTCGACGTGTTCAATGGGCAAGATGCCGATTAAGGTTGCCACCTTGATCCTGATCATGCTCAGGGGCTTCTGACCCTGCTTCCTGATCGGGGCACGAGGTGCAACCCTGCTGATATGCTCGGCGTAGCGATCAAGTCAAACAGGAGAGCGGGCATGTCGATCATCGATACCAGTTCCGAGTTCGGTCAGCGCGTCGCCAAGCGCCTCGCCGACGAGCAAGTGGCGTGGCTGGTGACGGTTGATAGCAGTGGGACGCCGCAACCAAATCCAGTCTGGTTCATCTGGGATGGTGAAACCGCGTTGATCTATAGCCAGCCCAACCAGGCGAAGATCCGAAACATCGAGCGCTCTGGCCATGCGAGCCTCAATTTCAACAGTGATTTCCACGGCGGTGATGTTGTGGTCCTGACCGGGACAGCGCAGGTCGAGCTGGCCGCTCCCTCCGCCGATCAGAACCCGGCCTTCATCGAAAAGTACGCAGACGGCATCGCCTCAATCAACATGACCCCCGAATCTTTCGCGGCGTCCTATTCTACGCCAATCCTCATCACCCCAACGAAACTCCGTGGTTTCTAGCTCCTGATCGGCATGGGCGATGGGCGGTATTCTCCTTGCGAGACCCTGCCCGCGTCCGTTGCGAGTGGCCACGCGAGAGCCGTGCAGATGATGATCGAGACGAACACTGAATTCGGCAAACGGGTGGAGAACCGTCTTCGCAATGACGAACTCCTCTGGCTGACGACGGTCGCCCGCGATGGCACGCCGCATCCGTCACTCATCTGGTTCTATTGGGACGGCGAGACAGTCCTCATCTACAGCCAGCCAAACGCGCCAAAGCTCCGGAACATCGCCGCGAACCCGCAGGTCAGCTTGAACTTCCAGGCAAGTGACGACGGCGAAGATGTCGTGGTGCTGACCGGTGAAGCCGCCACCGATCCCACGGCTCCACCCTCAAATTTGCACGAAGGTTACCGGCGAAAGTACGCGAAGGGCACAGTACATATCGGTATGACGCCAGAAACGCTGGCTGCCGAGTTCTCGGTCGCCATTCGCGTCAAACCGACGCGGGTGCGTGGCTTCTGAGCAGACTGGCGCTGCCCATGCATGGCCTCGGCCGAGGGCACCGTCACGCTACCTGATTGCCTCGAACAGCGAGCCGAACACCGCGCTGGCGACCAACACGACAATGATGACCACTGCGAATACGGCAGCAAATCCGACCAGGAGCAGCCACGCCCGGCGGTCAGCCTGGACGCGCTCGCGCCTTTCGGCCGCCGTCGGCTCCCGGCGCTCCATCTCGGGGTACGTCGGTGCGCCACCCGCAGTATGGAAGCCACCCACGTATTGGCGCATGATCTGATCCTGGATCACCTGCTGGCGAATCGTGCGGTCGTAAGCCTGGCGTTTGATGGGATCACTTAGCACGGCGTACGCCGCGTTGAGGCGGCGCGCCATCTCCTCGGCTACCGCACGACGTTCCGGCGATTGCCGGTCCGGGTGCGCCCGCTTCATGGCCCGGCGGTAGGCCTGGGTAATCTCCTTATTGGTTGCCATGAAGGTCACGCCCAGCAGCGAGTAGTGATCCTCCTGATCAGGATCGCTTCCGCGTGGTGATGTCGGACCAGATTGAGTGTTTGCTGATTGTCGCGATGTCACGTGATGCTCGACGCGCCTTTCTACGACGTCACTCTCTGCTAACGGGGTTTAGCATGGCGCGAAGAAAAACTGGTATACCGAGCAGGTGGCTTCACCACACGCAGACCTGGGATATTGGAGTTCAACTCCGCCGTGGAGGAACCCGATGCTGCTTGACGTCATCAACGTGCCCTATCGCTACGATCGGCACAGAGAAGGCATCGGGGGCGGTCCCGACGCCCTACACGCCGCCGGCCTTTCCGAGCGCCTTCGCCAGGCCGGTCTCTCGATCAATGAGGAAAGCTCTTCCCACCTCCCAGATTCCGAACGCGAGGATGGACGCACCGCCGTAAACATCGGCAAACTCGGTGCCAACACAGCGCGCCTCGTGAGTGCATCGCGAAAGGTGGGAAACGGCGCGCTCGTCCTCGCGGGCGACGATACTGCTGCTATCGGCGTCGTGGCTGGTCTTCAGGCAGCAGCAGGCGTAGGCACGCCAATTGGCATTGTCTGGTTGGACGCGCACGGTGACTTCAACACCCCGGAGACCTCCTACAGTGGCATTCTGGCGGGCATGCCTCTGGCAATCCTGGCCGGGCTGGCAGGTCCCCTGTGGCGAGAAGCCGCTGGTCTCTCCGCCCCTATTGCGACAGATCGCCTGGTTTTGGCAGGTACCCGTGACCTCGATGAAAAGGAAGCGGAGTTGCTGCGCAGTACGGACGTGCGTGTGGTTCCCGTGGGAGAGGTACGCAAAGGCGATCCGTTCGTCGATGTCGTCAATCGGCTAGCCGGGCGAAGCTTGCTGCTCTATCTCCACGTCGATCTGGATGTACTCGATCCACGCTTCGTCCCCAGTGCTTCGACGCCTGCGGCAGATGGCCTGACCGTCGATGAACTGGCGCGGGCAATGGCGACCGTCCTTGGTACGGCAAAGGTGGCCGCCGTGACTGTGACCAGCCTCAACCCCGGTGCGGGGAACCGCGGTCAACGCTCGTTGGATTCGGCCCTGGCACTGCTCGAGAAGGCGCTCCCCGCGTGGGTGGAAACGGCATCCGTCTAGCTCCGGGTGGATCGCGCTGTTGCGAGCGTTCAGGGTCCATGCTAAACTCGCTCGCTGTGCTCACAGGACGAGCGATTACTGTGTCGTGTGCGAGATTTCGGGCCTTTTGGAGTGCGCTGCGCTTCCGCCATGAGCCCGCCGAGTTCTGAGAAGAGAAAGACGGAGTTCAATGGTTGCCCAAATTGTCCGCGAAATTGAGGCTGAACAGTTCAAGCCGGATGTTCCCGACTTTGGCCCCGGAGACACGGTACGTGTGCACGCCAAGGTTGTTGAAGGAACCCGCGAGCGGATCCAGGTGTTCGAGGGAGTAGTAATCCGCCGCCGCGCTGGCGGCATCAATGAGAACTTCACCGTCCGGCGCCTTGCCTCCCACGGCATCGGTGTGGAGCGGACTTTCCTCCTGCACTCCCCTCGTATCGACAAGATCGAGGTTACCCGCCGGGGCCGAGTGCGCCGTGCCAAGCTCTACTACCTGCGGGGCCTCACGGGCCGTGCTGCTCGTATCAAGGAGCGGCGGACCTAATTCTCCAGCCCAGCAAATTGTGACATTCGGCCGCCTGGCACCCCGCCAGGCGGCCGTTGCGTGTCTCCCGGGTTCTCCGGCGTGGTAGTGTCCGGGCGTGGCAACCACGAAGCCTGCCGGTAAGCATTCGGCACGATCACCGCTACCAGTCCGACCTGGACCGGACCTCCCCTCTTTGGAGTGGGAGTCCGTTTTCTGGGACTGCGGCATTCCCTGCGTGGCCGGAGTGGATGAGGTTGGGCGCGGCGCCATGGCCGGACCCCTTGTGGCCGCGGCCGTTATCCTGCCCGCCAGCCAGCACTACGACCTGGGCAAAACGCTGTCTGGTGTCCGCGATTCCAAACTGCTCCCCCATGACCGACGGGTTGAGTTACTGGCAGACATTGAGGCGGTAGCGCAGAGCATCGGTGTTGGGATCGTCCCGGTTGATGAACTCGACAGCATGGGACTTGGCGCAGCCAACCGCATTGCTATGGAGCGGGCGGTCCTCCAACTCGACGTTGAAGCCGACGCACTGCTCATTGACGCGTGTGTGATTGATCTCGGTCTCCCGCAACTTGGCCCCATCGACGGCGACGCGCTTTCCCTGTCAATCGCCGCAGCCTCAATCGTCGCCAAAGTCACCCGGGATCGCATGATGATCAACCTCGCGGTAGAGGAAGCTCGTTACGGCTTCGAACTCCACAAGGGGTATTGCTCCCCGTTACACAAGGCACGACTCGCCGAGCACGGTCCGAGCGTCCACCATCGGCGGTGCTTTTCGCCAGTTGCCTTGTGGGAGCGTTCGTCGTAGTGCGGACAGCGCGCCAGACTCTTGGTGACGCTGGAGAGCGCCATGCGCGCCGGCAACTCGAGGAAGCTGGTTACACCTGCCTGGCTGAACAATGGCGCTGCCCGGCCGGGGAACTGGATCTGGTCATGCAGCGTGGTGACGAACTCGTCTTTATCGAGGTCAAGGTCCGCCGGGGCGGGTTGTTGGACGCTGAACAAGCCGTCACCCCTGCTCAGCAGCGGCGGTTGCTCACGGCTGCTCAGGCGTTCCTCATCGCGCATCGGGAGCTTCATGAGTTAATCTGGCGCATTGACGTCCTGGGCATCACCTTGGACAGAAGAGGCCGGGTTACGAGGGTGTCACACATCGAGAATGCCATCACTGGCTGAGCGACGTTGTGTGTGTCCTGCTACGCCGGCATGAATCCTGTATGCTGCGAAAGAGTCACGGAATCGGGATGCCCCAACTGTCCGTGACAGCGTGCTTCAGCATGAGCGCACTACAGGCAAAAGGAGTCGCACCATGCGTGTTCTCGGGAAACTGATCGCAACCGCCGCGGTGGCAACCGCAGTCACACTCGGTATCGTTGGTGCAGGGCACGCTCAAGATGCCACGCCGATGGCTGGCCAGGAGGCCTCACCCGGCTACCCCAACCACTTCCACCTGGGGACCTGCGACAACCTCGATCCTGAGCCGGCTGTTCCACTGGCTGACTTGGCGTTCCCGACCTGGGTAGGCGAGCTTACGGGTGAGGCAACCACAGCAGAGGGCGCTATCCCGGATGTTGCGAGCTTCGGTGGGGCTCCCATTCCCGTCGCAGTCGCCACCACGGAAGTCGATGTTCCCCTCGCCGACATCATTGCCGGCGGACATGGCTTGAACGTCCATGACGCAGCCGACCCGTCGATCTACATCGCATGCGGCAACGTCGGCGGCGTGCCTGATGAACGTGGCGACCTCTTCATTGGCCTGGCAGAACAGAATGATTCCGGCTACAGCGGTACAGCCTGGCTGCATGACAATGGTGGAAGCACTACGGTCACGGTGTTCCTGAACCACAACGCGGCTCAAGACGAGATCAGCGCCGAGCTCTCCTCGCTGCAGGCAGCCGCGGCCACGCCCGAGGCGTCTCCTGAGGCTACGGCTACGGAGGAGCCGGCCGCGACTCCAGTGGCAGGGCCGGAAGGCACGCCTGTCACGACGTAACTGATGCTTGCTAGAACGTGCGTTCGGCGCGGCCCCCGCGGGCTGCGCCGACGTCGTATGAGGGAAAGATGATCGATTCCGGCTCCAGCTTCGGTTCGCTTCCTGGCGGCACCGCCGCGCATCGTGCTGCAGCGCCGGACTCTGTTCGATGTGCGGTCCTGACCATCAGCGATACCCGGACAACGGACGACGATACGTCAGGCGGGCTGATCCGGGACATGCTGCGATTGACAGGACACAATATCGCGGACTACCGGATCGTGCCGGATGAGCCGACGGTCATCCAGGGCATTCTCACCGAGTGGATTGCAACTGAGGATATCCAGGTCATCCTCACTAACGGCGGCACCGGGATCTCCACGCGGGACACGACGTACGACGCCATTGCCTCGTTGCTTGAGAAGCGGATCGACGGCTTTGGCGAGCTGTTCCGCATGCTCTCCTGGCAGGAAGTTGGCTCGGCGGCCATGCTCTCCCGGGCGGTCGCGGGCGTGGCAGGCAATACCCTCATCGTCGCCATGCCGGGGTCCACACCCGCGGTGCGCCTGGCCATGTCGAAGCTCATCGTTCCAGAACTTGGTCATCTGGTCTACGAGATCAACAAGCAGCGTTAGCGTGCCGATTGCCACCCGTACAGGACTCGGCTAGCATCGCGCAACATTTGACCGAACTTCTGGTGTGGGCGGAAAGGACGCGACGTTCGTGGGCAATGAAAGCGGGGGCGGCAAGCGGCAGGCACGCGTGCTCAAGGGCTTCCGCGACTACCTGCCGGAGCAAATGATTCTCCGGCAGCGCATCATCACCATCTTTCGCGACGTCTTCGAGAAACACGGCTTCGAACCGCTGGACACTCCAGCGCTGGAGTATCTCGATGCGCTCACTGGCAAGGCCGGCGAGAACGAGAAACTCATGTACCGCTTCGAAGATGCGGGTGGCCGCCAGGTCGGTATGCGGTACGACCTCACGGTCCCGCTGGCGCGCGTGGTGGCCCAGCATCAGAACGAGCTCGTGCTTCCCTTCAAGCGCTACCACATCGCTCCGGTGTGGCGGGCAGAGAACCCGCAACGGGGCCGCTTCCGCGAATTCTGGCAGTGTGATGCCGATATCGCGGGCTCAGCCTCGCCAATTGCGGACGCTGAGGTCATCACGATCATGGCTGAGGCGCTGGAAGCCATCGGCCTCCCCGAGTTTGTCATCAAGATCAGTCATCGCCGGTTGCTGGAGAGCATCGGGCTCGCAGCCGGAGTTGCCCCGGAGCAGGCAACGGCACTCTACCGGGCAATCGATAAGCTGGACAAGATTGGCCGGGATGGGGTAGCCGCAGAACTTGCCGAGGCCGGGCTCTCCGACGACCAGGCCCGGCGGGTCCTTGATCTCGTGACGCGCACTGGGAAGCCCGCGGACTTGCTCGCCGTTCTGGACGAAGAGCTGCGCGATGTCCCAGGGGCGACGGACGCCATCGCCGACATGCGTGTCATCTTCGAACTGCTGCCTGCGTTCGGCGTGGCCGAGCATCGGTTCAGCCTGGATCTCGCGCTCGCCAGGGGATTGGACTATTACACCGGCCCCGTCTTCGAAGCGACCGTCACCGAACCGAAGATTGGCTCAGTAGGGGGAGCTGGCCGTTACGATGGTCTTGTCGGCGCCTTTCTCGGCAGACCGGTGCCGGCAACCGGCATGTCTCTCGGCCTCGAGCGCATTATCGAAGTGGTCCGGGAGCACAATCTGTTGCCCGCTCCAACCAGCGTAGCGGATGTGGCCGTCGTGGTCATGAGGGACACCGTGAGCGATGGCGCAAGGCTGGCCCACACCCTGCGCGAAACCGGCCTGCGCGTGGACCTGTCACTTCAACCGCAACGTGGTATCGGCGATCAACTGAAGTTTGCAGACCGCCGTGGCATTCCCCTGGCCGTCATTGTGGGCTCCGGCGAGCTCGCAGAGAACAAGGCCACGCTCAAGGCGCTCGCGAGCGGTGAGCAGGTAACCATCCCACTCGCGGAGATTCCGGGCGCCATCAGGGCGCATTTGCAGCAAGCAGAGGGTCAGGGATAAGGGACGCATGACAGAACACGTCGATCTCAGCGAAGAGTTCCAGACCTATATGCTCGTGGTGGCCCACCCTGACGACAGCGAGTTCTCCTCGGCGGGAACGGTGGCGCGCCTCAAGGATGCCGGGCGGAAAGTGATCCTCATCCAGGTGACCTCCGGCGACAAGGGCAGTCCGGATGTCAATGCCAACTCGGAAGACCTGGCCAAATTGCGCGAAGGCGAAATGGTGGAGGCGGCCAATCGCCTCGGCATGGACGAAGTCGTCTTCCTGCGCTGTGAGGATGGGTCGTTGATGCCGGATCTGTCACTGCGCGAAAAGATCGTGCGCATGATCCGCACCTACAAGCCGGACGTGCTCATCACCCACGATCCCTTTCGCCCATACGCACTCCACCCCGATCACCGGGCGGTGGGCCTGGCCTCAACCGACGCCGTCTACCCCACCGCGCGTGACCCGCTCTACTTCCCCGAACACCTGAAAGAAGGGCTGAAACCTCACAAGACGGCTGAGATCTGGTTCTTCGGCGCTGAACATCCAGACAAGTTGATCGACATCACGGAGACCTTCGATCGGAAAATGTACGCACTCCGTGCACATGAGTCCCAGGTGGGCAGCTCGGAAGACCTGGAAGAGCGCATGCGGGACCGCGCCAGAGAACTGGCTGAAAGTCAATCGTTCGAGCTCGCGGAGGCCTTCAAGGTCGTCCAGATGCGGCGCTGACGTACATTATGGATCGCTTTGCCGGAACTTCAGCGCAGCGCAACGTAGACCGGGCCGTTGAGGCGGGGAGGCAAGCGTTTGGCTCCGCCTGGTTCCCCCAGCGCGTCGCCACCGCGCCAGGACGCATCGAGCTGCTCGGCAATCACCTCGATTACAACGGTGGTCCTGTCCTGGCCGCTGCGATTGACCGTTTCGTGGTCACAGCAGTGGGGTTCGACCCCTCGGCGCAAGAGAACTGGCTCGTCGCTACAGACGCTCCCGGCCCTGCCAGGCAGCTTCTTGGTGACCCACTTGTGCCGCCCTCAAAACCTCCACAGACTGCGGATTACGTGCGAGGTGTCATCGCCGAACTCACGGCACGGGGGCATGATTCGGCAACCGGAGCGGCAATCGTTGTCGCCGGCGATGTTCCGCTAGGCTTCGGCGTCAGTTCTTCCGCGGCGCTCTGCGTATCACTCACGCTAGCGCTGGCATCCAGACCTCTAGCTGACCGTGATGTGGTCCTCATCGCACAGGCAGCCGAACACCGCGCTGGTTCCCCTTGTGGAACGATGGACCAGTCCGCGTCAGTTGCAGGCGGCGTCATCGATTTCGACGGCGCGACGCTTCAGGTCACCGCGCTTTCGCCGCAGCTTGGCGACTACGTTTTTGCCGTCGCGGATTCTGGCGTGTCCCGCTCTCTGGGAACCTCCTCGTACCCTATACGCGTCGCTGAATGCCGGGAGGCTCTCGACATCGCGCGGCGCGAATTGAACACGGCTGTTCCCAACCTCGCGGCCCTTACTCCTGATCAATTGAAGCGCCTCGAAACCCTGTCTGCGCTCACGCCCACGCTTACACGCCGGGTACGACACGTGGTTGAGGAAACCGAACGCGTTGCTCGTGGGCGAACGGCAGTGAGCGAAGCTGACTGGGAGACGTTCGGGCATCTCATGACCGAATCTGGCCGTTCATCAGCCACGCTCTACGAGATCAGTCATCCAGAGGTGGAAGAACTCGTCACCATTGCCCTGCGGCAACCCGGCGTGCTTGGCGCGCGCATGATGGGCGGCGGCGAAGGAGGCGCAGTACTGGCTCTCCTTCGGCGCGACACCGTGGAGGTGTTTGCAGCCGGTCTTCGCGCGGGCTTCTACCAGCAACGGGGTCGCGGTGCAGAAGAAGGGCTGATCCATATCTGTTCCTTCGCACCCGGCGCGTCGTTGATCACCGGATAGATTGCGAGGCATAACGCCCCAGCGTGCCACGTCCACCATAGGTCCTACGTGCCTGAGACCCCTCGTTCTCTGGGCCCAAGGTGAGGACGTTGGGACGGAGATACCTTGTCCTGCCTGCTCGTTCAACCTCCGCTTGAGTTTGCGCCGGAGGTCGCGGCTGCCCCGTTAACAGTTCCGTAAGCTGTCGTCAGGTGGCAAACGGTCGAAGAATCAAGCACGAGCACCGTTCCCTCAAGGTGGCGCTCGCGGTCGTTTCGCAGGTCGGCCGCGGGAATATCACGAAGACACAGGTGGACGAAGGTTGCCCTGCCCATATGATGTATGGCCCATGAAGGTAATCCGTACGTGTACGTCTGACCGTAGGAGGTTGCGCTGCGCCAATCGCTGCAGGGCGTGAGGTGACGGCGAGGTACGAGGGCTTCCCGCATCTCAGCATCCTCCCGCCGGACCCATCGGCCGTGTTTCGGTCCATTCAACAGGACATGCATGGGCCGATGGCGCAGCAATACGTTACGCGATGGTGCGGTGCCACTGATGGACGTCAAGCTTAATGCACGCCAGAGAAGCTCGGTCCCGCTCGTGCCGCTTGCCCGCTCCAGTTGAAGTTGCGGAAGCGATCAGTAGGCGTTCTCGTAATCAACCAGATTCCGGAGAGGGCGTCCCTCCCGGTAACGCGCGATGTTGTCTGACATGAGCGCTTCCTGTCGTTCCCAGTACCGCGGTGACGCTCCCGACGTGTGCGCGGTAATCAGCACGTTCTCCAGGTCCCAGAGTGGTGAATCGGCCGGGAGAGGCTCCGGCTCAGTGACATCGAGGCCCGCGCCGCCAAGCTGTCCTGCTTGCAGCGCCGCCACGAGCGCCGAGGTGTCTATCACCGCGCCCCGCCCGATGTTGTAGATCAATGCACCCGGCTTACATGCTGCAAACGCCCTAGCATCCAGCAGGTCGCGCGTCTCGGAGGTAACTGGCAAGGTGACCACGACGTGATCAGCTCCCGAAAGCGCCTCGTGAAGATCAGCCGTTGTCCAGATCCGGTCAAAGTGCGGGGGCCTATCTGCATTCGCGCGGCGCCGCAACCCCTCCACTCGCATCCCAAACGCAGCGGCTCGGGTGGCAAGTTGGGAGCCTATCTCTCCGGTGCCGATAATGAGGACCGTCTCTCCACTCAGTTCGCGGACTTCCCGGTGCGTATCTTCATCCCGCCACGCGTGGCCCGCCTGCTCGCGCATCAAGCGCGGGAAACGTCTTGCCAGCGCCACCATCATGCCGATCGCGTGCTCAGCCATGTTCGGCGCCGAGACACCACGAGAATTCGTCAGAATCACGCCACGCTCACGAAGCGCCGCGAGTTCAAGATGTTCGACCCCGGCGCTCCCGGCGTGAAACCAGCGCAGCCGTTGCGTGTGATCGAGTTGCTCGAGGGACACCTGCCAGCCAACAATGACATCGGCTTCAGCTAGTTCTGGCTTCGACGGCTCCGCTTCGGCGATGCGATACCGCCCGTCGCTTTCGGTCTCCTCTCCCGGCACTACGAAGCGCACCGAGGGAAAGCGGCTTCGCAGATTGCGCAGGGCGTCGATTGAGATGCCCATGATGATCAGGACGTTCAGATCCACGTTTTCGGACAACGAGTCAGTCACCGCGAATCTCCAGGTGTCAAAGTCCGCGAAACCACCGCTAAAGACGGTGCGTTAGCACTATTAGGACCTGAGGCATTGCCTCGGGTAAGAGGCGTTTCTCTTCGTCTGCCCCTATACTACGGGGCAGGACGTTAGCGGCTCACGGAGACGGAATGCGCGTTCTCGAAAGCGTCCGCGTTCCAAATCAACCCCGCGATAGTATCCGCTTCGGGCGGCGGGTGGCGCTTGCCACATTGGCCGCAACACTCGCGGTCTCGTTTGGGCTGCATTCCACAACAAAGGCCCAGGAAACTGACACATCCACCCGCACCCATTCACTTGGAGTGAACCTGGACTTCCCAGACGATGGTCTGGTCGATTCCGAGCAATTGTGCGTCGCACTCTTCAGTGGAACGTCTCCTGATCTGGAGAAGCCGCCACTCCTCTCGCGTTGCATCGATCCAGGGGCTGACGCCGTCGCCTTCGAGGGACTGCGGCCGGGCGATTTCAGCGTACTGCTGCCGGGGCCCGGTTCGGATGTTGAGGGACAGCGCTACGGGGGGCAACTGGTTACGACCTCAATCCCGGATGAAGAGCAACTCGACGCGTTCGGGATCGATATCGAGGTTGGTCTCTCTCCGGAATTCACCGGAACCACGGGCAGTGTCCAGGTGAGCGTTTTCGGCTGTCCAGCGGGAACGAACGCGGGCCCTGACAAGAATAGCTGGGTCAGCGAGTGCAAGGCCCTGGCTGGCGGCGTACCCATGACCCTCACCGGCATCGGCAGTATCAATGACGCTGCGTTCCAGAAGGTGACTGGCGTTTCCGGCAATTCATCGGGCCGGGCGGAGTTTACGGATCTACCGGCTGGCGCTTATGAAATTGGTGGGGTTCTCCCGGCCAACGTGTCGGATAACCCGGCGCTTTTCGCCGAGTCGAGCATCGACGGCAGCTTGGGCGTGATTGATCCATCTGAGTCACTCGCACTGCGTCCTACTGAAACGGTTGCGGTCGACGTCTTCCTTGTGCTCGATGACACGCCAGACAGCGCCACGACCGTGGGCACAACGGACATGGAAATCACGGGGGCGCTACCCCGATAGCTTGAGGTTCCTGCACGCAAGAACAGGGGCAGCGAAATGTCGCTGCCCCTGTTAGTTGGCGTCCTGTGTTCCGGCTCAGCCGCCGATTTGCGACATCCCACGTACGGTGACCCGCTCCCCTTCTGCAAGACCGTGACCCCATGGCTTGCGCCAGACAGCACTCCGGATCGCATGCTCCAGGTCTTCATCACTGGCGCCCGCTCGCATCACGTCACGCAGGTCACCTTCATCGGGCCGAAGGAGGCAGAGCCGCAACTTCCCGTCCGCGGTCAGGCGCACGCGGTTGCACGTCTCACAGAACGGCTCTGACACCGGCGAGATAAACCCGATTGTGCCGGCAGCTCCAGGAATCTTCCAGCCACGTGCCGGATCGGCCGGGTTGACCTCCAGCGGCTCGAGGGGGCCAAAGCGCGCCTCAAGGCGAGCCTGCGTCTCTTCAGAGGTCACCAGGCCCTCGTCGTGGACGACCCCAACCCCTTCCATGGGCATGATTTCCAGGAACCGTACCTGCCATGGCCGTTCCAGCGTCAGCGCAGCCATGTCCCCAACTTCTTCGTCGTTCTGATCCTTGACGACGACGGTGTTGAGCTTGATCGGAACGATACCAGCGGCCTCCGCCGCCTCGATGCCTTTCCAGACAAGATCGAAGCGGCCACCACGGGTCATCAGCTTGAACCGCTCCGGATCAAGCGTGTCAATCGAGACGTTGACCCTGTCAAGTCCGGCCTCCGCCAGGTCCTCGGCCATGCGGCCAAGCAGCAAGGCGTTGGTAGTCATCGAAACTTCTTCGATCTCGGGGAAGGACTTGATGCCACGCACCAGGTCAACCAGGCCAGGACGAATCGTCGGTTCACCACCCGTGAGCCGAATCTTGGTTACCCCAGTCTTCGCGAACAAACCCACCAGCCGGAGCAGCTCGTCGTCGGTAAGGTGTTCGGACTTGGGCTGGAATTTCATGCCTATCGCCGGCATGCAGTAGAGACACCGAAAATTGCATCGGTCAGTGAGGGAGATGCGCAAGTACGTCATCGCCCGGCCGTACGCGTCAATCGCCGTACCACGGGTAGGCGCGGTTGCCGATGCAGCAGGGAAGAGACGAATGGGACTGATCGTGGCGCTCGTTGCCACCATGAAGAATCTCCCAGAGTACCAACGACTGCTGCTCAAACATCATATAGTCAATGATTGAGCAATGTCCGGTCAGCGTAGCATTTTGCCTCCCCTCCGGCCACTCGCTCCTGAGCCGGTTTGCTATGCCGGCTCCGTTGATGGGTTGACGGTGCGGAGTATCGTGAGCATCATGCGCGCACGTTGTCAGTACTCGGAGGATGAATGACTGCGACTCACCTCGACCCGAATGTCCAGAACCTGCTCGCGCCTGCTCCGCGCACAGTCACGGCGCCGTACCTTCCCCAGGCTCGCGAAACGCTCTATGAGTGGGTGGAAAGCGAAAGCCTTCGGAAGCACTGCGAGGCAGTCTCCGCCTGCATGCAGCACTTTGCGAAACAGACAGGGAACGATGACGACCTCTGGGGCGCCATCGGGCTTCTGCACGACATGGACTTCGAAAAGCACCCGAATCTCGAATTGTCGGTCGCCGGTCACCCGTTCGTTGGCGTCGCCCACCTGCGTGAGCAGGGCTGGGGAAGCGACGTAGCGCGCGCGATCCTGAGCCACGCCGACTACAGCGGCGTTGAACCTGAGTCGGAGCTGGAAAGAACGCTCTGCGCGGTCGATGAGCTGAGCGGCTTTGTCATCGCCGTCGCGCTGGTGCGGCCAGACAAGAGCGTCCACAACGTGGCAGTCTCTTCAGTCCGCAAGAAGATGAAGGACAAGGCCTTCGCCGCCAAGGTCAACCGCCAGGACATCGTGACCGGCGCGGAGCGGCTCAACATGCCCCTGGAAGACCTGATCGCACAAGTCATCAGCGCGCTCCAGGTTGAGTCCGAGCGGCTCGGCGTAGCGGGCGTTCCCGCGGAGTAGCAAGGCTGCCGCAATGGGTAACCTCCTGGATCCCGCGGCGCTGATTGCGCCGTTCTTCGCCACGCTGGCCCTCGTCCTGGTACCAGGGCCTGCGGTGCTGTACATCATCACGCGCAGCGTGAACCAGGGACGCAGGGCCGGGTTGGCATCGGCCGCTGGCATCGCCACGGGCGGCCTGGTTCACGTCGCCGGAGCCGCACTCGGGCTGTCGGCGCTGCTGGCGTCGTCAGCCGCCGCGTTCTCGCTCGTGAAGTACGTCGGCGCGGCGTATCTGATCTACCTCGGCGTGCGTACGCTCCTGACGGCGCCTGCGTTGATGGATCCCGCTACGGCCGAGAATCCCGCGCTGCATCGCCTCTACTCTCAGGGCATTGTGGTTCAGGCATTCAATCCCAAGGTGGCCTTGTTCTTCCTGGCCTTTCTGCCGCAGTTCATCGATCCCCATCGCGGCAGCATCGCCGCGCAGTCGCTGATCCTGGGCGCGATGTTTATCTTGATCGGGCTTTGTACCGACTCCACCTACGCGCTGGTAGCAGGAACGCTCGGAGCCTGGCTCAGGCAACAGCGCGCCTTCGCGGCAGTGCAACGGTACGTTGCCGGCACGGTGTTTGTTGGGCTCGGGTTAACGACCGCGTTCACCGGCCAGCCCGGCAAATAGCGTCTACTCGACCGCGGCGAGTTGCATGGCGATGATTCGCCCCGCGCTTTCCGTGATGCGCTCTTCGCTGATCTCCCCTCGCTCCACGCGTCTCACGACATGCTCCACCAGCGCATGAGGAGTGTCTGGCAGATCGACGTACAGGAGGAGATCGACTCCCGCCGCGATGGCCATGTCAACGATCTCAAGTGGCTGCCATGCGTTGAGCGCGCCCATGTACAGGTCATCTGTGACGATCACGCCGCCGAAGCCAAGGGTCTTACGCAAAACCGCAACTGTACTGGGGGAAATCGTGGCCGGGAGCTCATCCCACAGTGGCACCGCCAGATGCCCCAGCATCACCATCGGCACACCGTCCGAGACCGCCGCCGCGAATGGCAGAGCCTCTGCACCGGCCCAGGTCTCCGGATCGACTTCAAGCACCGGCAACGCCTGATGGGAATCAACGCTTACCCGGCCATGACCCGGAAAGTGCTTGACGCAGTGGAGAACGCTGGTGTCTTTCACGCCGTCGAGATAGGCAACTACGCGCTCTGCGACCAACTCCGGGTCATCCCCAAACGTGCGGCCAGCCATGAAGCTGTCCGGGGCGAACGCCACGTCCGCGACCGGCGCGAAGTTGAGATCGAAGCCATACGAGGCCAGGAACACCGCGCGCTGCTGGGCATAGGAGCTGATCTCCTCCAGCGAAAGGGTCGCAAGCGTTGGCGCATCCGGCGCGGGGTCATCCCACAACCGCGTCACGATGCCACCCTCCTGGTCCAGCGAGACCAGTGGAGGAAGATCCGGTGCTGTGGCATGAATCGCGTCCGTGAGCGTGCGGACCTCCTCAGGCGTTCCGAAGTTATGCTGCACCAAGATCACCCCGCCTGGCTGCAGGGCCTCCAGCCACTTGGCCTCTTCCACGGTAAGCACTGGTCCACTCAGCGGGAAGACGAACATGCGCGCCGCACGTTGGCGCAGCGTCATGCTCCCAAGCAGATCTTCAACTGTGTCTTGCGCCGAGGTCAGCCGGCTGCGTGACGCCATTGCAGTGACGCCAGTCGCCACCAGCGCTCGGCGGTTGAGGCGTTTGGCCGAATTCTGGATCACGGCGATTCCACCATTTCTCCTGCAAGCGGCTGTCGTCGCCAGACGGGAATCGCTCCGCGCATTTCGCCAGAAGTCACCCGTGGATGGCGGCTGTAGTAACCGACAAATACGGCCATGGCAATGGCTGTGAAGACGATGAAGTCCAGGAACGTCGCGGCGTATCCAACATTCACGATGAGAAAACCCGCGATCAGGCTCGATGCGGAGTACCCGAGATTCCACGCGGCCGACCGCAAGCCAAAGACACGGGAGCGTGCCTTGGGCGGCAACACCTCGGAAATGAAGGTGGAGTCGATGGGCCACGCCATGGAGATACTCGTCTGCCGCACGATGTGCGTAATCGCCGCCAACGGAAGTGACGGCGTCAGGATCAGGGCCAGGTAGAACGGCAAGATGGAAAGTCGCACTGCGGCCACACCGTAGATCGAGCCTAGCCGCTGCGAAATCAGCGGTGCCGACAGCCCGATAAGCGCTGCGCAGAGGCCCCCAACAGCGAAGATGAACCCGACCTGGTTTGAACTGGCGCCGAGGTCCGTTAGGTAGACGTTGAAGAACGGGAACACCATCCCCGCCCCTACGGCCATCAGTCCGCCGACGATGACGAAGACTGACATGTCTCTACGGACCTGGCTGCGCTCGGTCGCGTCGGTTGCCTCGCGGGCGGCCGTTGGGTCCGGTAATCCACGGCCACTCCGTGCCTGCCCCATGAGGAACATGGGGACCAGCCCCAATGTCGCGATGGCCGTTCCGGCGATCAATGTCCAACGGTAGACCTGCAGATCGTTACCTGGGAGGACAGCGGGCAAGAAGCCGCCCACCAGCGACCCCAGCGTGATCGAGAGCGAAACCACCGAGAACGAAAGGGCGGAGACGAACTGCCGCTCGTCGCGCTTCGTCCAGGCAATGATGAACGGCATGGTGGTGGTGAACAGGTAGGCCAGCCCGAGGCCAGAGATAATGGACAGCACGAGCAGAGCAGCAGGGGCCTCGGCGAAGGCCATGATGAATGACGCGACCAGGAAGGTAGCGACGCCACCGACCGTCGCCCTCCAGATTCCCAACTTGTCGAGCAGCGGCCCCATCGTGGCAGCCCCAGCGGCCATTGCAAGGGTCTGGGCTGCGTTAAACAAGCCCATATCGTTCTCCCGCAGTCCCAATTCGCGCAGATAGAGGTTGAAGATCAGGACGAAGACGCCCCACCCCACATTGGCGAACAGGTTGTACAGAAGAAAGAGGCGAACATCGCGACTGAAACCAAATTGCCGCCGGATCATGGCGACAGACGTCGCGATTGAAAGTCTCACGAGTGACGTTGCCTCTCGCTTGGCCGCTGAGCGTGCGGGGCAGTATATGCCGCGCTACGACATGAGCGGCGGTAAACTCGGGCGGAGCGTGTTGGTGAAGAGGGGGAAGAGTCCGGGAATGGGTGCTTCAGAGCGTGTGCGCGTCGGTCTCGCCGGGTTGGGGCGCTTTGGAAAGCTGCACGCGTCTGTGCTGGCCCGCCTCCCAGGGGTTGACCTGGTCGCTGCATGTGATCCAGTCCAGGAGGAAGTTGCTGCCCTGCAAGCGCAGCATCCTCAGCTTGGTGGCTTCGGAGACGTAGGTGACCTGCTGGCCGGGACCGAGATCGACGCATTGTTTATCGTCTCGCCCGAGCCGATGCATGCAGAGCAGGCAATGGCGGCGCTTGACCGGGGGGTCGCGGTCTTTGTCGAGAAGCCACTTGCGTTGACGGCTGCCGAGGCCGAGCAGGTTGCCCAGAAGGCCGCCGAGGTTGGCCTGCCGCTACAAGTGGGATTCGTCCTGCGGTTCGATGTTCAGCATGCTCTGCTGAAGGCAGAGATTGCCGGGGGAGGGCTTGGTGAGATCGTCTCGATACGCACCAAGCGGAACTGCACCCGCGCCTGGTTTCCAAATTTTGGCGATCGCGCGCACCCGGTGCAGGAGACGTCGATCCACGACATCGATTTGCTGCTCTGGCTCCTCGAAAGTCCTGTGCGCCGCGTGCAGGCAATCGAGCGCAATCGCGCCGGCATGACCTACCCGGATGGCTCCTGGGCGCTGCTGGAGTTCGAGAATGGGGCAATCGGCATCGTGGAGTCAAGCTGGTTTGTGCCCGACGGGGCACCGGCGAACGTGGTGACACCAACCTGGCGTGGCACCATCGACGCCGAGATCGAGGTGATCGGCACGAAGGGCAGTAGCCGCATCCGGCTGCTGGATGGCCCACTCTCCTTCTGGACGAGCACCTATGATGCCATCCCAGAGACGGGGCTCTGGCCTGAACTCGCCGGAGCCGTGGTCGGGGCGCTACGGGCGGAAGACGCGCACTTCATCGAGCGGGTGCGGCACAATCTGCCTGAATCGACGACGTCGGTCCCGGACGCCATCGCCGGGTTGCGCATTGGCGAGGCGATCGTCCGGGCGTCTGCTGGCACTGCGGTCCAGCTCGCCTAGTCCCGATCCTTGTCATTTCTAAGATCATGAGGAGTCTTCAGTTGATCGATCTCTCGAGCGATACCCAGACACGTCCTTCACCCGCAATGCGCGAGTTCATGGCTGCGGCGCCGGTTGGTGATGAGCAACTGCGGGAAGACCCTTCGGTCAACCGGCTGCAGGAAATTGCGGCGGAGATTACCGGTAAGGAAGCCGCGCTCTTCCTTCCCTCCGGCACGATGTGCAACGCCATTGCCTTTTGTCTGAACGCAAACCGGGGCGAGGCAGTGATCCTGGATTGGTGGTCCCACCCATACCAGTCCGAAACAGGTGGACCAGCCTGGCTGGCAAGCGCCATGCTGCGGCCACTGCATGGGGAGCGCGGCATCTTCACCGCGGATCAGGTGCGGCCGCTGATCAACAAGGGTGGTACCCATGCGGCGCGTACGGCCTTCATCTCGGTCGAGAACACCACAAACCGGGGGGGAGGCGCTATCTGGCCGCTTGAGCGCCTGGCAGAGATGCGCGCCCTCGTTGACGAGCATGGCATGCGGCTGCATATGGACGGCGCCCGCCTGTTGAACGCGGCGGTCGGCGCAGGCATTCCCGCCGCGACATTTGCCTCATATGCTGATTCCGTTTGGATCGATCTCTCAAAGGGCCTAGGCGCGCCGGTCGGAGCCGTCCTGGCTGGCGACCGTGAGTTCATCGAGAAGGCCCGGCTCCTGAAGCACACGTTGGGCGGCGCTATGCGTCAGGCAGGAATCATCGCGGCTGCTGGCATCTTTGCGTTTGAGCACAACGTCGAGCGGCTGGCCGAGGATCATGCGAACGCCAAGTTCCTGGCCGACGGCCTGGCGACAATCCCCGGCGTCAAGCTCGTCTACGACACCACGCCAACTAACATCGTCTTCTTCGACATCAGCGAGACCGGAATCTCACCCTCGAAACTGGAAGCTGGCATGCTGGACCGCGGGGTACGCATGGGCGGTGGCTACGACGGTTCTCGCGTGGTGCGAGCCGTCACGCACCTCGATGTCACGCGCGAAGACTGTGCCACGGCGGTCGAAGTGATCCGGGAGGTGTGTGCCAGCGCCTGACGCGCTGGCACACCAGCCTGCCCCTACTCCGTCGGGAAACTTCCGCCGTCGACCGGGCTGGTACCGATAACTACCTCATCGCCATCGAGAAAGCCATCACCATCAGAATCGCCGATGGCGGGGTCTGTCCCGAAGAGGGCCTCGTCCGCGTCGAGAATGCCGTCGGCGTCGGTATCGACATCTGCCACTGGTGCGGCGTCCGCAACGAGTGGGTCAGTTCCGGCAACAACCTCCGCGCCGTCCAGAACTCCGTCAGCATCCGAGTCCGCGATGGCTGCATCCGTGCCATAAACTGCCTCATCAACATCCAGCAGGCCGTCGCGGTCGCTGTCCACGGCAGCGGTAACGGTCGGAGCGACGGTCGGGACCGGCGTTGGCGCCGGCGGCAAATTGAAGACATCGACATTCGCCACGGGCTCATCGCGGCTGATGCTGACGATGTAGCCAGCACCATTGTCCGCCAGCATCAGTTCCGGGGCGTAATAGGTCGCGGCGCCCGGGAGCATGGTTGGCACCTGGAGCAGGAAGTTCTCCAGAGGAAGTCCCTGCCAGGACACTGTCCCGTCTGCCGAGATCTCTGCCTGGTCCTGGGTAATCACGTCGCCATCCGCATTGACGAGCTGAACGGCAAAGCCACTCACGGCCTGCGCGCAATTGGCTGGATCAAATGCTCCGATGCTGGAGGTACATCCGAAAATCCGCACCTCGATCGTGCCGGTGCGCGGCTGAGCCACGGCGGTGCTTGTCACGAGCGGTCGTGGCGTCGGCGATGCTGTCGAGCGCGCGATCGGGTTCGGTCGCGGGGTTGCCGTCGGCTCACTGCCGGGGACCGGGGTCTCGATTGTGATCACCGACGGTATGCCAGTTGGACCAGCAGGTGTTGTAGCCGGTGGTTTCGGAGTCGGGTCTTCGCTTGCCTCAGGGGTCTCAATCTGGATGACCGACGCACCTTGAGTTGCACCTGGGGTTTCTGTTGGCGCTGCGGTCCCGGCCGGCCTCGCGTCATCACCGGTGGCAGGCGTTGCTGCACCATCAGCGATGCGAGTCTCGGCCAGCACAAAGATGTCCAGGCGCTGTTCCGGCGTTTCCGTCGTCACCGGCACGATAACACCGTCCGTCCCCTCGGCAGCCTGGAGGCCCCGGACCGCAAATCGGCCAAATCCATCCCCGTACTCGGCGGCACGCAGGATATAGTCTCCCGTTACGAGACCACTCCAGGTGGGCAACCCATCGCGCTCGCGCGAGGGACCAAGGTCCTCGCCAGTCTCCTGCGAAACAAGTTCAAACAACGCCGCCGCTTGATCGAGCGGACACGTCTCTGGGCTGGCGTCTCGCGGGCGCAGGTCTGGCGGACAGCCATGAACTGCAAGTTGAATCGAACCTGCTGCGCCTGGTACGGGAGACGCACCCGGAGTTGCAGCGATAGCGGAAGACACGACTTCTCGCCCGATAACGGCCGCCACGAATGTGGCTGGCGCCTGGCCAGCTGCCGTGATGACCACGTCACCACTCAGCGTCGCAGCTTCGCCTACCTGCAAGTCAGCCGTTGCCCCATCCGCAGCCTGGGCATTCACAGAGCCAAGCGTGACAAGCACGAGCACGGGTGCCTGGGCGCCAACGACGGTCGTAGACTCGCCCGGCTCCAGCCGGTCACGTACCAGGTCGAGATCCCGTGTCCCGGCAGGAGCAGTGAACGGATCGCTGGCAAACACGGCGATGCCGCTACCCGTGTCGCTCGCTTGATCTGCAGCCACGGCGCCAACCGTAAAGACGCCAGCCGCCCGGTTGCCCACCGCAGTGAGCGAAACATCGGCATCGTCGACAAAGGCGGCTTCTGACGGAGCGAGCAGCGTTTCCTGCCCTCGGACAGCCGAAACAATCCCGCCCGTATCCGTCAAGAGAAACCCCGCTCCACCAGAGGGGAGATCTACCGGTGAGCCAGGGGCTACTGAGTGAAACACGACTCGCCAAGCAGCTTCTGGGGGAAGCTCCCCCACTCCCTGGGCAATGACCTGGGCGTGGCCGCTGGCTGGTGAGAAGATCTCTCCCTCCTGCCAGGCGCGGACAATTCCACCGGCCAATGGCAAGAGCACCACTGCCAGCACGAGGACAAGCACCAGCGTGGACCGCTGGCCGAAACGTCGCAACATCGGTCGATCCTGAGGCGAACTGCGCTCCAACGCGCAGGCCGAAAAGTCGCGGGACCATCACCATGCTAACGCATGGCCATGGTCCCCGCGTTTCGGCTACCCCGCCGCGAGTCCCTTTCTATGGCTGTGGTGGGGTGTAGACGATGCGACGGACCTCTCCGCCAACCAGATCGGTGTAATAGAGCTGCCCGTCCGGCCCGAACGCAAGATGTGATGCACCTTCGTTGCGTCCAAACGCTGTGGTCCCGGCCCCAGGGTTGCTCACGTTGAGTGCAAAAATGCGATTGCAACCTATATCGGCGAACAGATACTGCGAGTCTCGCTCGTCGGGCCAATTGCTGCTGTTCGGCACGAAGGCTCCACCTGTAATGACGCGGCATCCCTCATCACGGTCGTAGGCAAAGAAGGGCTCCGTGAACCGAGCATCTGGGGCGCAGTCGCTCTTCGAGCCGACCTTGCACGGCCCCTCACGCACGTTCCAGCCGTAGTCAGCTCCGGCGACCGCGTCATCGATCTCTTCCCACGCGCCGCCTCCCACGTCGTTGATGAAGAGGCGCTGCGGTCCGGACGTATCATCGGGATCGAAGGCGATGCGATACGGGTTTCGCAGGCCCATAGCAAATATCTCACCGCAGGTGGCGCTACTGGGCGGGTTCTGATTGCGCCGAGCGCCCCGCTGCTTTCGCTTCTTGCGCTTCTTGGCCTTCTTGGTCTGCTTGCCCTTTTTCTCGGCCTGAACGCCGCCGGTTACGCTTCGCGCCTGCCCATTCGCCGCGCAACTCGTTGAGTTAGCACCGACGAACGGATTGTCTGCTGGAATCGCGCCTTCCGGCGTGACGCGCAGGATCTTGCCATTCAGGAGATCCAGCCGACGGGCATTGCCGTTGTCATCCCCGCCTTTACCAGTGTTCAGGTCCTGGCCGCTGTCACCGACGGAGACGTAGAGCATCCCATCGTCGCCGAACTGGAGGTCACCACCATTGTGGTTGCTGCCCTTCGCGGCAATGTTGTCGATCAGCACCTGCTCGCCAGAGAGGGTCAGGTCGCTTGCAGCCGTGAATCGGGACACGCGGTTTGCGCGATTCGCCGAGTCGTTGCAGGAGTTCGAGTTCTTGTGATGGGTGTAGTACAGGTAGACGAATCGCTGTCCCGCTTCGAACTGGGGATGAACCGCCAGGCCGAGCAAGCCCATTTCTCCACCGCTGCAGATGGCATCCAGGGTGAGGATTGGTTCTGCACTGTTTCCGTTCTGCCTGAATACTCGCCCGCCCTGGCTGATGGCGAGCAACGTGCCATTGGGCGCCGGCTCCGGCAGCCAGGCAACGGCGGTAGGTGAACTCACCCCACCCATCACGAGGCGATCCGTGAATCCCGCAGGCAAAGCAGAGAATTCCGCCTGCACCGCCTCGAACGGTAGGAGGAGCCCCAGGCAAACAGTGAGAATGAGGAGGACCGTGCGCCAGTTCTTCATAAAGCGGAATCCTTCACTTCATCCGAGACTTATGCTCGATGAAGTGGGGATTGAAGCACACCGGAGCAACCCCGACGCCAATGATGGCGAAGACCAGCAGCAATCAGGTGGTCGAACCGAGGCCACTGACCGCTCCGCAAGACTGCGGCAGACGGATGCAACTGTGAATCGAGCGAGTTGCTCGGGTCTAATCTGACATGATCGCGTCGAGGTGCTCATCCACGTACCGTGTATGGATTCGCCCGGTCCGGAAGTCCTCGCGCTCCAGGAGTCGCTGCAGGAACGGAATGTTCGTCTTGACCCCGGCGATCTGTGCGTTGGTTAGTGCCTCCAGGAGCGTTGCGATGGCACTGTCCCGGTCAGCACCCCATGCGGTGAGCTTGGCAATCATCGGGTCGTAGTAGACGGTCACCCTGGAGCCGCTGCGGAAGCCGGTGTCCACGCGCAACTGGGGAAGCTCTGGAACAACCATTTCCGTAATGGTGCCCGGCGAAGGCATGAACGACCTAGAGGGATCCTCCGCGTAGATTCGCAGTTCGATCGCATGACCGCGCGGAGCGATGCCCTCTTCTGGCACAGACATGGGTAAGCCCGCCGCAATGCGCACCATCTCGCGCACCAGGTCAACCCCGGTGACCTCTTCCGTCACCGGGTGCTCTACCTGCAGGCGAGTGTTCATCTCGAGAAAGTAGAACTCGCCTTGCTCATCGACCAGGCACTCGATCGTGCCGGCGTTCCGGTAGCCGACGTGCCGCGCCAGGGCGACAGCCGCCTCCCCCATCCGCGTCCGCAATTCGGCGCTGACGGCGGTGCTCGGCGTCTCCTCCACGATCTTCTGGAAGCGGCGTTGCAGGGAGCACTCGCGCTCGCCCAGGTGCGCGACATGGCCATGCGCGTCCGCAAGGATCTGTATTTCAATGTGCCGTGGTGCCGGTGAGAAGAACTTCTCGACGTACACCGTCGCGTCTCCAAACGCACGGCCGGCGTCGCGCCGCACACCCTCCAGAGCGTCGCTCACCTCGTCCGCACCATGGACAACGCGCATCCCATAGCCGCCTCCCCCTCCAGCGGCCTTGATCGCCACGGGGTAACCCAACTCGGCCGCGATGGCGATGATTTCTTCTGCGTCTGCCGCGGCTGCTTCAGTCCCTGGGACAATGGGAACGCCAGCGGCGCGAGCAGCTTGCCGGGCCGCGATCTTGCTCCCCATCGTCTCGATGACCTGAGGGGGAGGTCCAATAAAGACAATTCCCTCTTCGGCACACCGGCGGGCGAAGCTCGCGTTCTCGGAGAGGAAGCCGTAGCCGGGGTGAATGGCGTCCACACCGGCATCACGGGCAATCTCGAAGATGCGGTCCTGGTTCAGGTAGCTCTGCGCCGGCATCGCGCCACCAAGGTGGTACGCCTCGTCGGCAGCCTCGACGTGCATGGCGTCCGCATCGGCATCGGAGTAGACCGCGACCGAAGTGATTCCCATGTCGCGCAGCGTGCGCGCAATACGCACCGCGATCTCGCCGCGATTAGCGATCAGGACCTTGCGAAAGAGCGGCCCGCTGCGTTCCATGAAGTCCCCTAGGCCAAGCGGGCGATCACTGCGCCCGTGTCAATCTCATCGCCCTCGGCTACGAGAATCTCGGCGATCTCTCCACCAGTCTCCGCCGGGACGGGGATTTCCATCTTCATGGACTGCAGCGTCACGATGGGATCACCCTCGGCGATGGTGTCCCCGGCGCTCACATGAATCGTCGCGACCAGGCCCGGCAGCGGGCTCACGATATCAGCCATGCTGTTTACCTTCCCTTCAGTGCTCGATACTGTGCGGCCTCAAGCCGCGATCGGCGCAATCTCGACTCCAGCCTCTTCCAGGCGTTCTCGCACTGTCCGGGCGATCTCCCCTGAGTTGGGAGCGTCACCGTGGATACAAATCGTACGCACGGATAGCGGCAACGTATCTCCCTCGACCGTCCCAACCTCAGCCCTGGTCGCCAGCCGCACTGCTCGCCACGCCACCTCTTGCGGGTCCCAGGCGCCTTTGTTCCGCTCAAGAACAAGGTTGCCCAGGTTGTTGTAGTTCAGATCGACGTACCCCTCGCGGATATATCCCACCCCGGCTTGCTCGGCAAGCTCCGGCTCGATCTCGCCCATTCCGAACAGGACGACGCCATCCCCGAGCGCCTTGACTGCCCGAATCAGTGCATCTGCCAACTGGGGGTCGGCGGCGCACATAATGTAGAAGGCCCCATGCGGCTTGACGTGCTGCAGGCGGCTTCCAGCGGCATCGGCGAACGCCCGGAGCGCCCCGGATTGGTACAAGCAGTAGTCGTAGATCTCGTCCGCGGTCACTTGCATCCGCCGGCGGCCAAAGCCGAGAAGATCCGGTAAGCCAACATGCGCGCCGATGCCGACCCCGCGTACCGCCGCCATTTCCACGGTGGCGCGCATGACCGCCGGGTCGCCACCGTGCCAGCCGCAGGCAATGTTGGCCGAAGTGATGACCTCCATCAGTTCCGCGTCATTCCCCAGGCTCCAGCGCCCGAAGCTCTCCCCCATATCCGAGTTCAGATCGATCGTGATGGGTTCCGCCATGCTAGATCCGCTCCAGGCTGGCTTCACTGACCAGCGCATTCGTGGAGCGCGCCAGGTCTGCCGCCTCGTCGATGCTCAACTCCTTGAACCGGATGGTGTCGCGGCCCGGCACCATCTGTCCCAGCTTCCACATCGCGCCATACGCCACGCCCGCCGCGCAGACAAATCCCCCCAGCGTAGGACCATCCACGCAAAGGATGATCGGCTGATCACCGGAGATGTTCACCGCGCCAACGGCGTAACCGTTGTCCAGGATGTTCGAGGGATGACCGCCGGCGACACCGCCAGTCGTGCGCGCCCACTGCCAGGAGTGCGGCTCCAGGCGGTAACCCATGCGGTTGGAGTTGCGGTCCAGCTTCCAGGGGTGGCTGAAGAAGTGGTCGTAGTCCTCCCACGTCCAGTAGTCGGGCGCTGTCTGCGGCCCAGGCACAGCCTCCAGATCCCACTCGGAGGAGTAGGTAGGAATGACGTTGGACTTCACCGCACGGCCTTCCAGATCGCCGAGGTTCCCTGATGCGATGCCAAGAGGAACCTGGTCGCCCTTCTTGAGAGCCCGGCCTTCGAACCCGCCAATGGCGCCTGGCACGTACGTCGATTTGCTCCCGAGATATGCTGGTACGTTAATCGCGCCGCTCACCGCAACGTACGCGCGGAACCCCGGCCCTTTGACCGTGCCAAGCGAGAGGGTCTGACCGGGCCGGACGCGGTAGGAACGCCATAGCTCGATCGCCACGCCGTCCAGCTTCGGCTCCATGTTCGCGCCGGTCACGGCAATGACGGCGTCCTCACCGAACGTGGCCTTGAAGTTGCCGGCGGTGATTTCCAGGGCAGCGTCGCCCGGCTCATTGCCAACGAGCACGTTTGCCAACCTGAACGCCAGATTATCGAACGGCCCCGCCGGGCAGATGCCCTGGTCGAGCAACCCCTGGCGACCCGGGAAATCCTGAATCGTGGTCTGGATGCCCCCTTCGAGCACCTCCATCATGGTTCGTTCTCCCGTCGCTACAGCCCACTTGCCTCGTGCAATGCGCGCCGTGCGCTACGGCACCGGGGTGCGTTCCGCGGCTTCCTGTTGCCGTCGCTTGAAGGCCTCCGTTTCCGGCTTGATCGCCTCCAACTGCGCGAGGTACTCCCCAACCTTCAGCGTGCCGTCCTTGATCTGGTACGCATAGCCGCCCGAGTAGACCTCCTCGCGCAGGAGGATCAGTTCCTCGTCATTCGTCCGAGTGAAGGACACCCGGTCGCCCGGCTTCATCAGGATCGGGTTGTCAGCAAAGGCCGGGTTTCGCTGTTGGGCATCGTAAATCGGGATCGTGCGCCCGATGAGTTGGTATCCACCCGGAGACGGCACCGGGTAGATGGCCAGGCAAGGCCCCGCGATGCCAACCGCGCCTTCAGGCGTCCAGGGCCGCGTCGGGTTGTACTTGGGAATCACGACGGCGTACCGGGGATCGAGCGGGAACATGAAGGGCAGACCTGGGAAGAAGCCATTTGCGGCGTTCCACCACGGCGTAGCCAGCACGTAGTCCACGAACTCCTCGGCGTCCCGCAGCCCGTTGTATTCGGCCGCGTAGTCGATGTTGTTCCCATCCCGAATGTTTGGAGCGTCCTTGCGGATGAACTGGACGTACTTCGCAATGTCCGCACGCGTCCACTGGTCGTTGACCGCCATGGGCAACGTGATCTCCCGGCTGGGAATGGAAAGATTCTCGACCGGCGGCAGTTCCCCGTAATACCGGTTCACTTCGGCAATGAGCTCAGACGGCTTGAGCTCCGTGCTGTCGTAGTGAATGAGGATGGACCGCAACGCCGGGATCGTCTCTATGACGCCGGGAATCGCCGCGTCTTTCAGCGCCTGGTTGAGCCCCAGGACGCGAAAGTTCAGCGTCAGATCCAGTTCCATCGGCCCGAACTCGACGAGCAGGAAGCGATCGCCCGCGGAGCGAAAGACCGCCGCTGGCCGTCCATCCTGCGCTGGAGTCTCGGCCAGGAGCGCCGCGTTCGCTCGTCCATTCGCCTGGCTCACTGTCACCTCCTTCGAATAGGGTAATGATTTCCGGTAATCATCGCGGATTTCCCGGTACTGCGCGACCTCGCCAGTGAGCAGCGAAATGCATATTGACAAAGACGCACGCCGCGTCGCATGATCGCAGCACGTCGGTATCACATGTGCAAAAGCGTCCGCAACTCCGGGAGGAACCGTATGTCCCTGCATACTCGCACGCAACGATGGGGTAGTTTGGCGCTCGCCACCCTACTTGGCGCCAGCGTCATGGTGGCAGCCGCCGGTAATGTCGGCTTGGCGCAGGATGCTACGCCGATGGCGGGCACGGCTGAGGACCTCGCCAGCGAAAACTGGACCTGGCCAGTGCAGTATGTGGTCGATGGCGAGAAGCAGCCGATTTCCATGTACGAGCCAATCCCGACGGGTGAGATCACCCAGGCATGGAACATCTGCGTCGCTTTCCCGCACCTGAAGGACCCGTACTGGCTGGGCGCCAACTACGGCATTGCTGAGGAGATTCGCCGCGACGGCGCCACGATGCAGCTCCTCGAGGCGGGAGGCTACACCGAGCTGGACACGCAGTTGAGCCAGATGGACGACTGTGTCGCCCAGGGCGCGCAGGCCATCATCCTCGGCGCGATCAGCGCTGACGGCGTCAACGCCAAGGTCGAGGAGATCGTGGCCAGCGGCATTCCGGTAATTGACTTCGTCAACGGCGTTAATTCGCCAGAAGTCTCGGGCCATGCCCTGGTGAGCTTCTACGACATGGGCTTCACCACCGGCACCTACATGAAGGAGAACCTGGCCGATAGCGACCAGGAGGAAATCCAGGTCGCGTTCTTCCCCGGGCCACAGGGCGCGGGCTGGACGGATACCGCCTACCAGGGCTTCCTGGATGCCACTGCGGACTCAAACATCAAGGTCGTCGCCACCAAGTGGGGTGACACTGGCCGCGATATCCAGCTCGCCCTGATCGAGGACGAGCTCCAGGCTAATCCCGACATCGACTTCATCGTCGGGAACGCCCAAGCGGCCGTTTCCGCGGTCTCGGCGGTGCGCGAAGCTGGTCTGGAAGATCAGATCCAGATTCTGGCCTTCCACCAGAACCCGCCCGTCTATGACGGCATTGCCGCTGGCGACTTGACCGGGTCCGCGAACGACCATACCGTCATCCAGGGCCGCATGGCGGTCGACGAGGCGATCCGCTTGCTCGAGGGTCAGACGCTCGAACCGAGCAATCGCGTCGGGCCGGTGATCACCATGATGACCCCGGACAACCTCGGGTCCGAATTCGTCTGGGAATCCACCTTCGCCCCGAAGGACTACCAGCCGGAGTTCACTATCGGCGGGTAACCCTGCCACTGCACGCGAGGCCGGGTCAATGACCCGGCCTCGTTGCTGTCACACGGCAAGCCCAGAAGAGTGCCTCTACCCATGAGCGACGCCCAGACATTTTCCGGCGAAACCGAGTCTTCCCCAGCGATCCTCGGGCTCTCTAACATTTCGAAGCACTTTCCCGGCGTGAAGGCGCTGAGCGAGGTTGATTTCGACCTTCGCCAGGGCGAAGTGCACGTGCTCTTTGGGGAAAACGGCGCCGGAAAAAGCACACTGATCAACATCATTGCCGGCTCCTTCGCACCAGACGCAGGAACGATCATGTTCCGGGGCGAGCCGCTCCGTCTGAGTTCTCCGCACCACGCGCGGGAACTGGGCATCAACGCGGTATTCCAGGAGTTCTCGCTGGTCCCCACACTTTCGGTCCAGGACAACCTGTACCTGGGCCGTGAGCTCAAGCGCGGTGGCCTCCTGGACAAGCGCGCCATGGCCCGTGGCGCTCGCGCAACGCTGGACGGGTTGGGCTTTCACGTCGATCCGGGCGCCCAGGTCGCACGCCTCTCGCGAGCGGAGCAACAGATGGTGGAGATCGCCAAGGCGATCCAGAGTTCCCCATCAGTGCTCATCCTGGACGAGCCGACGGCATCCCTGACTGAAAATGAAGCGAATCAACTCTTTGCTGTCGTCGAATCACTCAAGACCAGCGGTATCGGCATCATTTACATCACGCATCGCATGCAGGAAATCCGCCGCATCGCGGACCGCATTACGGTGCTCCGGGATGGCCGGCATGTCACGACGGTCGCGGCTGGAGGCATATCGGAGCAGCGGTTAGTCGAGTTGATGACAGGCCGGACCATCGAAGCCTTCTACCCTACAGTCCAGGGCAATCCGCAACGGGTCATGGTGAAGGTCAATGGGCTAAGCCTGCCGGGTGGGCGCGTCCATGACGTCTCGATCACCGTCCGCGCGGGCGAAATCGTCGGGCTCGCCGGACTGGTCGGCTCCGGGAAGTCGGAAGTCGGGCGAGCGATCTTCGGGGCAGAACCCCTATCGCAGGGGAGCATCGCCATTGGTGGGCAGGCCGTCCGCGACCCCTCACCAGGCGAGATGCTTGCCCGCGGCGTCGTCTACATCCCACCCGACCGCCGCGCGGAGGGGCTGGTATCGACGCGCTCCGTGCGCGAGAACATGTCGCTTGCCTCCCTGGACCGCCCCACCTTCAGCCGCATGGGTCTGCTGCGCCGCCGCGAGGAGCGGAAGGTCGTGCGCGATGTGGCGCACCGGCTCAACCTGCGGCCACCCGACGTCGAGCGGCAGGTGGCCTACTTCTCTGGCGGGAACCAGCAGAAAGTCGTGCTGGGGCGCGGCCTGACCCGGGACGTGCAGGTGTTCATCTTTGATGAGCCGACCACCGGCGTGGATGTGGGTGCGAAGGTCGAGATCTACGGGTTCATCAAGGACCTCTGCGAGCAGGGCGCGGCTGTCCTGCTGATCTCCTCTGACCTGCCCGAGTTGCTCCATCTTTCGCACCGCGCGTACGTCATGCACCGTGGCGAGGTACGAGCCGAACTTGCAGGGGACGCACTCACCGAGGAGGCAGTTCTCGCCAACTTCTTCGACCGCCAGGACGCACCAGCGACTGACGCCGCCTGAACCGGAATGATGCCCCGGCACGCGCAGAGCGCCGGTAAAGAGGAAAGCCGCGTATGTCCGCAACAACCGCCTCCCGGGAAGCGAACGCCGGGAATCGGCTGGCCGAAGTCGGCAGGTCGATGTTCAACTCGGTCGGCATCCTGCCGATCCTGCTTGTAGTCGCCATCCTGTATTTTGCATCGCAGGAAGCGCGGTTCTATGGGCAGCAGAACATCACCAACGTCCTGCGCCAGTCCACGTTCCTGATCATCGTGACGCTGGGGCAGGCGCTGGTGCTCATTAGCGGGGGCTTCGATCTCTCGGTCGGTGCGGTCATCGCGGTCACCAGCGTCGTCTCGGCCCGCTTTATGTCGAACGCCTACGCGGGCAATCCGGAATCTGAGTGGATGGCCGTGCTCACGGGCATCGCGGCGGGACTCCTGGTCGGACTGGTCTTCGGGCTCATCAACGGGGTTGGCGTCGCCCGATTCAAGGTTTCACCCTTCATCATGACCCTGGGCATGGCGTCAGTGGGCAGTGGCTTCGCGCTCTACTACACCGGCGGCTCACCCGTCAGCGGACTGCCGCCTCTCTTTACCAAGGACATTGGCACCGGCCGGTGGTTGGGAATTCCCATTCCCATCTTCGTAGCGATCGCTGCCACCATCATCGTGATCTTCCTGGTGACCTCGACCTCGTGGGGCCGCTACCTCTATGCCATCGGCGGCAACACCAAAGCAGCCTATCTCTCCGGCATCTCGGTTGGGGTGTACACCGCGTCGGTCTATATCCTCTGCAGCGTGCTGACCTCGATCGCCGGCATCCTGCTCACTGCTCGCACGTCGTCAGGAGAGCCTAATCTCGGGCCCGAGTATCCGCTGGAATCCATCACCGCGGCAGTCATCGGCGGTATTTCCCTTCGGGGTGGCGAGGGTCGCATCCTCGGGGCAGTCCTCGGCGCGCTCTTCATCACCATCCTGACGAACGGCATGAATCTCATCCGCATCGAGTCGTATTTCCAGACGATCGCCATCGGCGTCATCCTCATCCTCGCGGTCGTGATTGATCGCCTGAAGGACCGCTGGCGCGCCTGACCAACATCCCCAGCAGATAGTCTGGGTGAAACTACCTTCAAGAGACACCAATTTCGCCCGTCATGCTGAGCCCGCAGGCGAAGAATCTCGTCGTCCGGCTTCTCCAATTGACCTAACAGCGCCGCCGCATGAATCACACCGAATCCCAGAGGAGTCCGACTGCCTCGGTAATCCCTCTGGGAACGCTCAGTTAGCGGCTTGCAACTGGTAGTCCGAGCCTTTGCACAATGGTGTCTGGGCGAAATGAAACGGGAGAGGCGAATGTCGCCTCTCCCGCTTGCTTCTGCGTGTCCTGTAGCAGGCTTACGCTAGTCCAGTACGTCCATTGGTTCGCCAGTCTCCACGTTCTCATCACGCACTGGCAGGATCGCCACTGGCGCATTGAACGGGGCCTGCTGGACCGGGGCCGGAACCTGTCCGACACCCGTGGACGGAACGCGGACCACCTTGACCTTGGCGCCGCCACCCTTCGGGGCGTTGCGGGTCACCGGAACCACCACGGTCTTGCCGGGCTTGCTCGGCTTGGCAGGATTGCCCGGCTTCCCTGGCTTGGCAGGCGCCTCAGGGACGTAGACCGGGGTCTCACCGCCACCACAGACGCTCTCGACGTTAATGGTGTTGCCTTCGTTGCCACCCGAGTTGATCTCGTCGATGACCACGATGCCGCCATTCGCGCTTGAACCCGCCTGGCCACCGTTGCCTGCTGATGCAACGTTTCCGCCGCCGCCACTGTTGCCACGGCCACCACGGAGGCCGTACATGCTGCGAATAGGAGCACGTACCTCGTCGTCGTTGCCATTGCCGCTGGTCATGGCCAGGTTATCACTGCCGCCGGAAGCGTCTGCGATAGCTGTGCCGCCGCTGGCATCGATGTTCAGGTTGGTGCTGTTATCCACGGTGCCGCCGTTGATGTAGATCGGCGCTCCGTTGCAGTCATACCCGCCAATCGAGCCAACGTTGACCGTGTTGCCCTTGTTGCCTCCGGAGTTGATCTCGCCGATGACCACGATTCCACCGTCAGCACTGGCATTGGCTCGGCCACCGTTACCAGCAGAAGCCGTGTTCCCGGCCCCGCCGCCACGGTTCAGGCCTGCAACGCGGCTCGCGGCCAGACCCATCCGGTGGTTGTTCTTCTTGTCGTTATCGTTTCCACCACCGTTACCGTTGTTGTTGCCACCGCCGTTGCGGTTCTTGTTGTTATTGTTTCCGGCCTTACCGCGCTCTTCCTTCTTGACAGCCTTGCGCTCAGCCTTCTGTTGCTCCACCACACTGACATCGCCGTCGCCGTCAATGTCCGCGTCCTGCTCGACAACTGTGGTGTCGTCTTCGGCAGCGTTGTCCGCATCTTCGGCGTCAGTCTGATCGACTGCGTCCTCGTCTGCTTCCTGATCGTCGGCGTCAGATGAGTTGTCGTCAGTCGCATTCGTCGTGGTCTGCGAAACGACAGTCTGCTGCGTGTTCGAAGTTGAGTTGTTCGACGACGTCGAGGTGTTGTTAGTTGACGTCGTGCCAGCATCACCGCCGCCCGACGAATCAGGAGGTGTTGTTCCCTGATCTTCGTTCCCCGACGTTCCGGACGCGTCCTGGTTATCGTTCCCGTTGTTGCTATTGTTGCCGTTATTGCCATTTCCGTTGTCGCCATCGTTGTTGGCATTCCCGGAATTGGCACTGTCCGCAGAATCTGCCTGGTCTACGACCGGCTCTTCTTCAAGGATGGAGTCGTTCATCGCCGGGTCTTCGAAGATGTTGTAGTCGTCGTCGCCAAATGCTGGCGCCGGCTCCTGCTCTTCGACGTCGCCGTCTTCAGTCTGGGCGGCTTCTCCCGAGCTATCCGAACCAGTGTCGACCGGCTGGTCTGCCGCTGGTTCTTCGGCCTGTACCTGCTCCGGCTCGCTGGTCTCCTCGGTCTGACCAAGGGCATCCTGCGCAGCCTGCGAGTCCATGATCGGGTTGTTATTGGTGACGGCCGGGGCTACCGGATCAAAGAACGGCGTTTCGGCCTCAGGTGGGGCAACGTCTGTGCCTCCACCATTGCCACCACCGTTGTCGCTCAGTCCCTGGTCCCCACCAGCCGGCTGCTCGACAACCGGCTCGGCTGCGACTTCCTGCACCGGAGCTTCAGCGACGACAGGCGCCTCTTCGACGACTGGCGCGGCCTCTACCGGTACCTCTTCGACAACCGGCGCCTCTTCGATTGGTGCCTGCTCAACCGGAGCTTCTTCGACGGGTACAGCGACTTCCGTGGTCTGCTCGACCACCGGTTCGGCCTGCCCGGTATCCTGCGCAAACGCGGGGGCTACTGAACCCGCCACGCTTCCGCTAATGAGTGCCAGTGCGATTGCCCACCGCATCCAGGCACGCGGGGCGTTCGCCTGCTCGGTCATTTCGAATCCCTCCCCTGTTTCCATTCGAGCATCAGTCGCTTCCAGGCTCGGGAGCTGCAGGCGGACCCATTCCCTGCAGCGCACCTGGCGCTTCGTCTGTCTCGCTCCTTCATGACGCCCGGAAGGGGGTTGCGGTTTCGCGGGATGCCAAGTTTTGAAGGAGAGATTCGATATGATTCTGGTCCATTGCGGCGCTGCGGATGGACTCAGACAACCTCCGCACACGATGGCTTGACCGTACGGTCCATACGTATGCTCACACAGGGGAAGGTATGTCCAGCAATCCCGATCTGATTATCTGGGGTGCCCGTATTCGCACCCTCGATGACCGGCAGCCATTCTGCTCGGCCGTCGCCATCCAGGATGGACTCATCATCGCCACGGGCGACGACGACTCCGTCCGCGCCACAAGCGGACCAGGAACCGACGTCATCGACGGACGAGGCATCTCCTTCGTTCCCGGACTGACGGATGCCCATATTCACCCTATCTCCAGCTCCATCGCGACACGCGGCGTCGATGCCTTTGATTGCGTCACGCTTGAGGAACTGCAGGCGAAGCTCCGCACTGAAGCCGCCACGCTTCGTCCGGACGACTGGGTCATTGGCTGGGGCGTTCACTACGAGATGTTCAGTCCGACGGGCATTCGCGGCGATCTGCTTGATGAGGCAGTTGGTAGCAGGCCCACCTACCTGCGCTTCTTCGATGGCCACAGCGCGGTCGCCAACCGGTCTGCTCTAGCTATCGCCGAAGTATCCGGCCCAGTCGAGTTCGCGGACGCCTCCAGTGTCACCTGCGAGGATGGCGTACCTACCGGCGAGCTGCTGGAAATAGCCGCCATGAACCTGATCTGGAATGTTGTGCCGCCGCTCAGCCCAGAGGCCGAGTACGCCCGCTACCGGGACACCTTCCGCCGCTACGCCGAGGTGGGCCTGACCTACGTTCACGCCATGGAGGCCACGCCGGACGAGTTCGCCATCTACCAGTCACTCGAGGACCGGGGTGATCTCACCTGCCGCGTCGTCGTACCTCTCTGGCAGCACCCACAGCTCACCGTCGCCGAAATGCGAGATCAGATCCCGCTCCGGGACGAGAAAGGCATGCTTTGGCGCGGCGGCGCGGTCAAGTTCTTCATCGATGGGGTGATCGAGACTGGCACCGGCTGGCTGACCCACCCGGACACCCGTGGCGACGGCGTCACGCCCTTCTGGCCAAATCCCGAGGCGTACGCTGGTGCGGTCTCGCTATTCGCCGAGGCTGGATTCCAGTGCATCACCCACTCTGTTGGCGATGGCGGCGTGCGCTGGGCGCTGAACTCCTATGAAGCCGCCCATGCATTCCCCCAGAATGGCCTCAACGGTCCGCACCGCATCGAGCACGATGAGTTGGTCGAGCCAGTTGATGTTCCTCGCTTCGCCGAATTGAACGTCGTGGCATCCATGCAGCCCCTGCACATGGCGGCCATGCAACCGGACGGCTCCGACGAATGGGCAGACCGCGCTGGGCCGGAACGCACGGCCCGCGCCTTCCCGGCACGCTCATTGCTCGACTCCGGCGCAATCCTGGCCCTCGGCTCTGATTGGTCCGTTGCTCCCTTCGATCCCCGACTCGGGATGGCGTGGGCGCGCCTCCGTCGCACGCCAGGCCTGAAAGATATGCCCCCTCGCGCTCCAGACCAGGCATTGACCGGACTTGAGACCCTCCATGGCTACACCACCGGGGCCGCAGCCGCCGTCGCCGAATCCGACCTCTCCGGGCGCATTGCACCGGGCTACCGTGGCGATCTCACGGGGTTCCCGGCGGACCCAGTCGACACAGATGCCGATGAACTGGTCGATCTTCCTGTTCTCATGACGGTCATGAATGGCCGCATGACTCACCGGGCGGTGTAACGTGACAGATATGAATCGAGCCACAGTCTGCTTGACCTTCGACTTCGACGCCATCTCGATCTGGATCGGGCCAATGGGCGCCAAGTCACCAAGCATGATCTCGCGTGGTGAGTTCGGCGCGGTCGCTGCCCGGCGCATCTTGAAGCTCCTGGAGCGGGAGCAGATCCACGCCACGTTTTTCACCACTGGCCATACGGCGGAGACATACCCGGACATCGTGCGCGAGATCGTCGCGGCAGAGCACGAGATCGGGCACCACGGGTATCTCCATGAGAACCCCCTTGCCCTGGAGACCAGGGAACGCGAGCGTGCCGTGCTGGAGCGAGGCCTGGAGGCGCTGGACAAGGTCGCTGGCGTTCGTCCGGTCGGCTATCGGTCACCGTCCTGGGACAACAGCCCCTACACCATAGACCTCCTCCTGGAGGCCGGTTTCAGGTACGAGAGCTCGCTAATGGGCAACGATTTTCGCCCCTACTGGTGCCGCAGCGGTGATGTGATCCAGGAGGATGGCCCGTACCTCTTTGGTGACCCAGTTGACCTCGTCGAGATGCCCGTGAGCTGGATCCTCGATGACTGGCCGCACTTCGAATACCTGTCGCTTCGCAGCGCCGGCATCAACGCCCCTGGTCACTCTGCTCCATCAAAGGTGGAGGAGGTCTGGCAGGGTGAGTTCACGTTCATGTACCGGGACATTCCGAATGGCGTCTTCACGTTGACCATGCACCCGCAGGTGATAGGCCGCGGCCACCGATTCCTGATGCTGGAGCGCCTGGTCTCGTGGTTCAAGTCGCACGACGGCGTGCAGTTCACTACGCTCGGCGCGGCGGCTGACCGCTTCCGCTCCGAGCATCCCATCGATTCATGAGCAGCCGCACCACCTGGCGCTACGAGAGGGACGAAGCGACATCTCCGCATGGAGTCGTGGCTGCCAAGCATGAACTGGCCGCCGAGGCAGGTGCGGAAGTGCTGCGCGAGGGCGGCAACGCCGTCGATGCGGTAGTCACTGCCGGCTTTGTGGCAGGCGTCGTTGAGCCGTTCATGAGCGGCGTCGGGGGCGGTGGCTTCCTGGTCGCCCATTTCCCCGAGCGTGACGAGCGCATCGTGGTGGACCACGCCATGGTCGCGCCAGCCGCGGCCACGCCCGACATCTATCCCCTGGCTGAAGTCGGATTCGATGCGGACATGTTCGGGTGGCACAAGGTCGAGGGAGATGCCAACATCCACGGCCACCTGGCGGCAGCGGTACCTGGCACCGTCGCGGGCCTGACGCTGGCGCTGGAAGAGTTCGGTACGCTCTCGCGACAGCGGGCACTCGCGCCGGCGATCAAGCACTCAGCGGACGGGTTCGAACTTTCCTGGCACACAGCCCTAATGATCGGGCTGGACCTCGCCCTTCTGAACCGCTTCCCTGCCTCACGTGCCACCTTCACGAACAACGGCTATGTCCCGACGCCCTACCCTGGCTGGCGCAAACCCCTGCGCCAGCCGCAACTCGCCGCAACACTCCGCCTGATCGCGGATCAGGGAGCGCGTGCCTTCTACGAGGGTGCTCCGGCTCAGGCGATCGCACAGGAAATGCGCAAACATGGAGGTTTAATCTCGGAGGAAGATCTGGCGACGTACCAACCTCATGTCGTGGAGCCCCTGCGCGGCGCATACCGGGGCTGCGAGGTCCTCACCTCCCCGCCTGCGTCAGGTGGTCCGACCATGCTGGAAACCCTCAATCTCATGGAGCAGGCGGACCTCGCCAGCCTGGGGCACAACTCGGCGGCGGCGCTGCACTGGATCGCAGAATCCTGCCTCCAGGCCTTCACGGACCGGCTTGCGCTCCTTGGGGATCCCGCGTTTGTTGATGCGCCGTGGGAGACGCTCATCTCGCGCAACTACGCAGCCGACCTGGCCGCAACGTTTGCGCCGGATAAGGTGCGTACGCCATCGCCCGCGGTGCCCACGCCAATTCCCCGCATGAACACCACGCACGTGTCCGCAATCGATCGCTGGGGAAACAGCGCGTCACTCACCTCTACGCTTCTCGGCAGTTGGGGCAGCGGCGTCACGGTCCCCGGAACCGGTGTCCTGCTGAACAACGGGATGATGTGGTTCGATCCCGTTCCCGGCCGCCCGAACTCGGTGTCCGGCGGCAAGAAGCCCCTCGCGAACATGGCGCCCACCCTCGTTCTCGAAGGAGGACAGGTCATCCTGACCGTGGGGGCCATGGGAGGACGGCGCATCCTCAATGCCCTGCCTCAGATCATCGCCAACGTGGTGGACTTTGGCATGGTGATGCAGGCCGCTATCAGCGCGCCACGCATCGACTGCTCCACCGGGATCGTGCAGGCCAGCAGCCGCATATCAGCCGACACGATCACTGAATTGCGGCGGATCGGCCACACCGTCGAATTTGTCGAGGAGGACGTGCTCAGCTTCGAGTTCGGCAGCCCGGTTGGCGTCCAGAATGACAACGGCATGCTGCGCGGCGGCGCCAACCTCTTCTACCCGGCAATGGCCATCGCGGTTCCCTGAAGCGGCTCACACCTGCCGGCGAGAGCGGGGATCGAGCACGTCCCGCAGCCCATCTCCAAGCAGGTTGAACGCCAGGACCGTGAGCAGGATCGCGAGGCCAGGGAACGTGGAGAACCACCATGCATCGCGCAGGTACTTGCGCCCGTCCGAGATCATCACGCCCCAGTCCGGATCGGGTGGAGTTGTGCCAAGGCCAATGAACCCGAGCGCCGCGGTCGTCAGGACCGCGAAGCCAATATCCATCGAGGCCTTGACCAGGATCGTCGGCAAGGCATTGGGCAGGATGTGGGAAAACAACACGCGGGAGCGGGAGGCGCCGATAGAGTCCGCAGCTTCCGCGAACTGCGCGTCTTTCAGCGCCACAACATTCGCGCGGGCCAGCCGGCAATAGCCGGGCCACCAGACCAGGGAAACGGCAACCATCACGTTGAAGAGCCCAGGCCCAAGAGCAGCGGCGAACGCCATGGCCAGGATGAGGTCCGGGATGGTGAGGAAGACATCGGTCAGCCGCATGATCCCTTCGCCGATACGCCCGCCAAAGAATCCCGCTATGGCGCCAAGGAACGTGCCAATCGAGAAGGCCAGCACGATGACCACGAGTCCCGCCAGGAGGGAGACGCGCGCTCCCACGATGACGCGGGTGAACACGTCCCGCCCGACCTGGTCTGTCCCAAAGGGGTGAGCCCACGACGGGGGATCGAGCTTTTCCTTGATGTTCAGTGCGCCGGTGGCGTCCTCGGGGTACGGCACGAAGAGCGGTCCGAAGATCGCGACAAGCACGAGCACTACGATGATGACCAACCCAAGCATGGACAGGGGACTCTGCCGAAACCGCCTCAACGCCCGCCGTTGTTGATCACTCAGTCGCGAGGAGATTCCAGTTCCCGGCGAACTCGGGCGGGTGGTCAGCGTAGGAGCGACACTTGAGGCACTCATGACCGCGTCACTCGCGGGTCCAACACACCATACGTGACATCCACCAGGATGTTGATCATGCTGAAAACGAACCCGTATAGGAGCGCGATGCCCATGATTGGCATGAAATCGAGCGACAGTGCGGACTTGGTCGCATACAGTCCGATTCCAGGCCAGTCAAAAACGGTTTCCACCAGTACGGAGCCGCCCATGGCCCAGCCAAACGAGAGGCCAATCATTGTCACTGTCGGGATCAAGGCATTTCGCAACGCATGGCGAAGGATCACCACGCGCTCCATCGCGCCCTTCGCGCGCGCCGTACGCACGTAGTCCTGACCCATCACTTCCAGGAGCGACGCGCGGGTAAACCGCATGATGGTGGCCATGGCCGGGAAACTAAGCGTGATTGCCGGCAGCAGGATCTGGCGCAGCGCGGTCCCGAAGGTCGTCCACTGCCCCTGCAGAAGACTATCAATGAGGTAGAGCCCGGTGATGGTTGACGGAGCATCGCCGGCAAGGCGGCCGCTCACCGGGAACCAGCCCAGGCGCAGGGCAAAGAACAACTGGAAGAGAATGGCGAGCCAGAATGCTGGCAGACTGACACCCAGGAGCGCCACCAGTCGCGAAATCTGATCGGTTGGTCGGTCAGCGCGCATGGCGGCCAAAATGCCCAGAGGCACCCCAATGATGACGGCGATCGTCATCGCCACCACCACTAGCTCGAACGTAGCCGGCCAGTAGACCCGTAGATCGTCGAGGACTGGACGCCGCGAGAGAATCGATCTCCCCCAATCTCCCTGCACGATGCCCGTCACGTAATTCCAGTACTGCTTCCACAACGGATCATCCAGCCCGAATTCCTGCCGGATCTGAGCGTACATCTCGGCCGTAGCCTGTGCCCCGGCCGCCAGGCGCGCCGGATCGCCCGGCACGATGCGCGAGAGCACGAACGTCAGGATTGAGACGCCGATTAGTGTCGGGATGACCAGCAAGAGCCGGCGCAGGATGTATCCAGCCATCAGTTCTCGTTACGGGGAGTCAATCGTGAGCGATGGAAGGGATCGCACGTTGCGACCCCTTCCGCCTGTGTGCGGCTTTACCAGCGCTACTCGTAGCCGATGGTGCGAACGTCACCGCCCATGATCGGGTCGTACGGGTTGCCGAGTTCAGCGACCCAGATCTCGCTCTCGATCTCCGTGTAGACCCAGATTTCCACGGCGTCGTTGACGAGGGTGAGCTGCGCCTCGTCGTAGAGCTTCTTGCGGTTGTCCGGGTTGGTATCGGCGCGCGCATCCTCCAGCAGCTTGTCGAGCGCTGGATTCTTGTAGTGAGAGGCAGCTGCCCAGAACCCTGCCTGCGAGGAGTGATACGCCTGCCACAGGAAGTTGTCGGGATCGACGTAGTCCGTGCCGGAGTAGACCGCCATGGCGTTTGGCGCGGTCTCGGCAGTCGCGGCTCGCGCCACCATGTCCGGCCACACCAGGGGCACCATGTTCACCGTGATGCCAAGTTCAGCCGCCCGCTCCAGCAGAATCAGGCCGAACAACTCCTCTTCAGTCAGGCCCGTGACGTAGACGTACTCCATCTCGAAGCCGCCGGCGTATTCGCTTGCGGCCAGGGCTGCCTTGGCCGCCTCCATGTCGAAGCCGAGGATCGGCAGGTCCTTGCGGTGCCACGGCTCCAGCGCCGTCGCCAGCGGTCCCTGCATGACGACACCGCGCCCCGAGACCGCCTCGATGGCCGCTTCGTAGTCAAAGGCGTGTGAGAGCGCCTTGCGGACGTTGATGTCTGCCGTCGGCCCAACCTGGTTGTTCAGCTTGATCGCAAATGGCGTCAGCGACGGCGCGTCGTTGCTCACGAAGCGGCTGTCGGCGGCCAACGCCGCCGTGTCTTCCGGCGTGAAACGGTCGCCATACTGCAGTTCGCCAGATTCCATGGCGATTCGCTTGGTCGAAGACTCGCGGATGATGCGCCAGACAAAGCTGTCCAGCGGCTGGACGCCACTGTCGGACTGGAACCAATAGTCTGGATAGCGCTCGAACTCGTAGGTGCTGCCCACTTCCCAGCGCCTGATAGTGAAGGGGCCGCCGCCGGCCTCGTTCTCCTTCAGCCAGGCCTCCCCCTCGTCGCCGTCAGCCTCATGCTGCTGCACGACCGCCGGGTTGGCAACGAAGAGCCATGGCAGCACGGCATCGTAGGGCGCGAACGGCTTGAGCAGCGCTATTTCCAACGTGGTGGGGTCAACGACCTTGACCGAGTCCTGGTCCATCACTCCAGCGAACATCCAGGCGACACCCAGGTTTTTGCGGAGCATGCGCTGGAAGTTCCATTGCACCGCCTCGGCCGTGACGGCGGACCCATCGTGGAACGTCGCGTTCTCCGCGAGCTTGATGGTCCACGTCGTCGCATCCGGGCTGCCGGTAACTTCCGTCGCCAGCAGGGGCTTCAGCTCAGCCGGGTTGCCTTCGTAGCGCAACAGGCTGTCGTAGACCGCGCGCTGGCCCCACGTAATCGAGTAGTCGTGGCCGGTGTGCGGGTCCAGGTTGCTGATGTCCTGGCCGCTCCCGTACACGAGGGTATTGGCACTGGCCTGTCCACGAATTGCCGGCTGTCGTGCTGCTTCGGCTGAGAACGGCGCATGGCGGCTCAGCCCCCCGGCAACCGCGGCGGCGCCTGCCACCTTGAGGAAGCTGCGACGATCGATGCTCTCGGTGTGAAAAGCCTCGTGCAAGTCAGCGATGTGCCGCTCGCGTGATGTGAAGAAGCCCATATTCCCCCTCATGTTGACGTGGCAAAACTCAACCAGGACGCCATCTTCCAGCCAGAATGGCATAATAGTTGATCTGAAACTCGGATTTCAGCATCGCTGGCGAAACGCCGAGAGTATAGATGACCATTTCCTCTGACGAGTTGTGCACACAGACGATGTCGTGTTCACAGCGTCAAGCTGAGAGAGCAGCATGAGCAATTCCAACTCCATGAACGTCAACCCGGCCTCCCTTGTCCAGGTCCATGACTGGGAAACGGCAGAAAAACGTGCCCGCGAGGAGCGCAAGTTCCTCCTCGTTCATGTCGAAAAAGAAGACTGCATCGGCTGCGAGTTGCTCGGTGGCATCGTCTATCCCGATCCCGTCGTGGCGGCCGCAATCGATAAGAACTTCGTCCTGCTGCGGCTCGACCACAAGGATCTCAAGGTGCGGGAGCTGAACATCATCTGGCTCCCCACTGTGTTGATCCGTGATCTCCGTGGGCAGGAACACGGACGCCATGTCAACGCGGCGCCACCAGAGGACTTCCTCGATTTCCTTGCGCTGGGAGAGGCGCACGGCCGAATGCGCTCAGCTTCGTACGTGCGGGCAGAGCAGGTTCTGGCCGATGCGCTTGCGCGGCGGCCAGATGGCCCGCTCCATCCCGAACTGCTGTACTGGCATGCCATCGCCGGGTACTGGAAGGGCCATCACGACGGCGAGTTCCGCGACCGCGTCTGGTCTGACTTGCGGGCGCGTTACCCGGATTCCATCTGGTCCCACCGCGTCCCGGAGCATCTCACCCAAACAGCGGCAGTCGGTTAGTTCGGTACTCCGAAGACCCCGGCCAGCGGCGTGTACGTGACTTCCGGATAGCCGAAGGCGGCTGGGCCAACGACACCCAGGGCTTCCGGCGTCTTGAGCAACTCGGGCGCCGGAATCCCCACCACCACCACGCGCAGCCCATAGCGCAGGATCTCTGTCGTGATCGGCTCGGCGGTGTCTTCGTCTACCAGGCAGATCAGATCCGGTACAACCGCCAGGACCTCGTCGTCTCCAGTTCGCGCCACCAGGTTCTCGTTCTGGAAGTCGATCTTCAGCGTCTGTCCGGCATTCAGCCCGGTGCCTTCGAGATTCACCACGCCACGAGCAAAACCACCGAGCATCCGGCGCTCGACATCCGCGATCTTCCCCTGGAAAAGCCGCTCACCCCCGGAGACAGCAAGCGCTGCATCGACCGGGTTCTGGAGTGCTTCACGCGCGGCAAGCACGGCGTCTCCGATAGCGATGGCCAGGGTGACGGTTCCTGGAATGGCTGTGCGCCGCACCTCCTCCGCCGTCATCGGTGGGAACGCGTACCCTGCCGCGCCACCCATCTGGATGGTGACCACGCGCGCATACCGCTCCAATGTCATCGGATCAGAGATGTTGTCAAAGATCACCCGGTGTCCCCGTGGGTCCGCCAGGGCACCTGGGGTTGGCACGACGCCGTAGATGCTGAAGGTATCCATCTGGAGTTCGGGAAACGCCCGGCCCATACCGTCCCCGTCCACCACGGGTAGTCCGACCTGCGCGGCGACAATCATCGGCCGCATGGAGTTCGAGCCGCCGATTTCCCCTGGAATGACGTGACTGAACGTTCGGCCCAGGTGCCGCTCGAGGGTTTGCATGGCCAGCAGGCACTCGTCACCGCGTCCCACCCGCTCGATCCCCACCGTCGGCGAGCCCATGCCACCGACCGTGGTGATGAAGGCGTCGTCCGGAAGCTCGTCTACGGACACGACCTGGATGGTCCGTCCTGCGCGCAACTGCTGGCGGGCTTCGATCCGGCCGAGGTAGGGGTTTCCACCGCCGCCGGTGCCCAGGATGCCTGCACCGATGGCTAGTGCTTCCAGCTTCGCCTCAGTCATTTCATACATGTGTGGTGATCTTCTCCGCTTCGCACCGTTCGCCGTGTACAACCACTCTCCAGAAGATAGCGATTCCGGATGACTTGCACCATTTCACGGGCGTGCGTATTGCCTTACGCTTGCGGCCACTGGCTGCAACAGGCAGGCTTTGTCTCAACGGCATTCATAGGCCACGCATGAACCGTGGCGCGAAAGGGCGAGCAGGTGCGCACCATCCCCGCGGAGGCACTCGATGATATTGCCAGGGGCGCGGCGCTCCTGGGCACCGGTGGTGGTGGAGATCCCTACATCGGCAAACTCATGGCGCAGCACGCCATTCGTCGCTTTGGCAGCGTCTCACTGCTCGATCCCCTCGAACTCGCGGATGACGACCTGGTCGCCCCAACGGCCATGATGGGCGCGCCCACCGTGATGGTCGAGAAGGTGCCACGCGGCGCCGAGATCGTTACCGCCTTCAAGGAGCTCGAGTCGTACCTCGGCCGCCCGATCCGGGCCACGATGTCCTGCGAGGCGGGCGGGCTCAACTCCACCACCCCATTTTCCGTTGCGGCGGAGCTCGGCATCCCGCTCGTCGATGCGGACATGATGGGCCGCGCCTTCCCCGAGCTCCAGATGTGCATGCCCTCCCTGTTCGGGGTTTCGGCGACTCCCATGGCCATTGCTGACGAGAAGGGCAACTCCGCCGTCATCAACACGGTGAGCAACCACTGGACGGAGACGATGGCGCGCACCTTGACGATCGACATGGGCTGCTCGGCCATGATTGCCATCTATCCCATGACCGGCAAGCAGGTCAAAGAAACCTGCGTTCTGAATACCATCACGCTGCTGGAACACATCGGCCGCACGCTGCGCGAGGCCAATGCCGCCCATCAGGATCCCGTCACGACGGTGACCCGCGCACTCAACGGGCACGTCATCTGGCGCGGCAAGGTCCAGGACGTGGCGCGCCGCACGGAAACCGGCTTTGCCCGGGGCGAGGCCACGATCCGTGGCGTCGATGCGTTCGACGGGCGGGACCTCACCGTCAGCTTCCAGAACGAGTTCCTGGTTGCCCAGGACGGCGATCACGTGCTTGCCACAACACCCGATCTGATCTCCATGCTCGATGCCGAGACCGGCGAGCCCATCACCACGGAAGGCCTTCGCTACGGCTTCCGGGTCGCGGTCGTGGCGCTCCCCTGCGACATTCGCTGGCGTTCCGATGCAGGTCTCCGCCTCGTCGGCCCCGGGTACTTCGGATACGACATCCCGTACGTCCCCATCGAAGAGCGCGTTTCGGCCTGAGAGCACGAACCGGCGACTTCCAGAGCCGCCGGTTCACGCCGAGGTACTTACGCAGCCACAGGCGAAACCGTGACAGCGTCCGACGAAAGCGTGCCGTCCGAGACGACCAGGCCAACCGCTCCGGCCATAAGCGGATCAGCCGTGTCCGTGGCTTCGAGAATCAAGTTGCCATCAATGGATCCCGTCAGCTTGTTGCCCTTGACTGTGAGTTCCATCCGGAAGTAGCGATCCAGCTCCACGGGGAACTCAGCCTCGGCGAGAATTGACGTCTTCTCGCGATCCTTGATCAAGCGCACTTTGCCGTCGTCGCAGAGCACGAGCGCATACCAGCGGCGCATGCCGCCAACACGGGCCGCGATACCGCCCTGGCGCGCAAGCATGAGCGCCACATCAGCCGCAGCCGTGTAGTCCTGCCAATCGGCAGTGCCCTGGCTGATCAACCCGGTGCCGATGTTGTTGGAGATGCGGAAGCTGTCCCACCAGCGGGACTGGAACTGATCAACGCCATTGACCCAAGCCTCGCGCCACTGCTCCCCTTCGCCGCCCGGGCGAGTGAAGGTGACAGAGGGTGCACCGTCCCAGGTCAGCCAATCGAGTGTGACTTCGCCGGCTGTGGCGCTGTCTGGGGTGATCTGGAGACCGATTGACGACACAGGCATCCCCGACACGTCCGGCACCTGCCATGCCAGGGTTTCGCTGCCTCCCGGCGCCACGATAACTGCCGGCCCGACCTCGGAGAGCACCTCGTCGTTTGGCCCGTAGTAGGTCAGCACTAGCGCAACGGAGACCGGGCCAGCGTTGCCTTCAGCCGCGGCAACACGAGCGTTGACATGCTGGCCGGAGTACAGGGTCGGGCTGGCCACCATCTTGTACCCCTTCATGCCAATCGCTTCCGTCGGCGTGAAGGTCGGGGTACTGGCCACGATGGGGCTACTGGCATAAGCAGCCCAGCGAATGGCAAGCGCGCCGCCACTTTCGCTGGCTGACGTGTTGCTTACCTGCACCCCAACGGATGCTGACTCGAATCCCTGAACGGAACCCGGAAGTGAGAAATGAAATCTCGCACCGTTCTTCGGCGCCAGGGCCTCAGCACCAGCCAGGGCTCGGGCCGCGTTGACGACGTGATAGCTCTCGATGACCGCGTCCGAGATCGCCCGGCCACCGTCCGCGGTCGAGAGGTACAGTCGATCCGCCACCGGCCCGCGCCAGTCGTAGTCCGAGCTATCGATGCCAGCCAGGCCGTTCTTGACGCCCAGGATCGCACCAACATTTGCCGCGTTGCAGTCGGTGTCCCAGCCCGCCGTGTTGACGATCATCTGCGCCTTGCGGAAGTCATCGCCGCCGTAGAGCAGCGCCATGATGATCAGCGCGTGGTTCGGCACCATGTGACAGGCGCCGCCATACTTGTCGTAGCCGTAGTTGGCCTGGATCTGGGCCAGCGTCGCGCGCCAGTCATCCGGGGTCGCGGCGTGCCAGGCGCGAACGTCGCGGATCACCCGGGCAATCGTGGAGTCGGCCGGAATGTGGCTGACCGCGGTATCGAGCAGGGCGTTCAGATCCGATTCGACGAATCCCTGCGCCAGCATCGCGGCGATGACCTGCGCGCCGTAGATCGCCTCGCCATCATGACTCACACTGCCCGCCCGCCGCGCGAAATCGACAGCGCGTTCGGGATCACCAGGGAAGAGCATTCCCCAGCCATCGATGAAGATCTGCGCCCCGATCTGCTCGGCAATCGTCTTGCCGTTCAGCGCCATGGAACCGCTGGCCGGCGCAGGAACACCCTCCTTCAGGCGGATGTAGGCGGTGTGCTCCGTCGAGTTCCCCAACCCACCCCACCAGAGAACGGTGCGCTCGTTGATGAGGTAGTTGAGCCAGGTATTGCCAATCTCCTCGGGCGTCAGGTCCGGGTTGTTGCCATGATCAGGAAGCGCTCGGAGAAATGTGAACGTGCCCGAGATGTCGTCGTCCGTCACCACGAGCGGCATGTCTCGCATCTCGTTGATGTAGTGGTCGACCTCACCGACTTCGGCCGAGATCTTGTCGTAGGTCCAGCCTTCGATGGGGCGACCCAGGTACACCCCGATGATTTTGCCAAGCACGCCGGCATAGACCCGCTCGACGTAGTCAGCCGGGAACGTCGTATTGATCGTCGTCATGAAACGTCTGTGCTCCGTTCGTTCTCTGTCAGGCGGTGAGTTCAGCGAACATCGAAGTTCGCGCAGCGGTGGCCTCGGCCTGTTGACGCTGCAGGGAAACAGCCAGGTTCGTGAGGTCTCTCGCCAGCGGGTCGAGATCGACCCGGTTGGCACGATTCACCTGCTCCGCCCAGCCTTCCGGGATGACGCCGTCACCGTGTATGGCTCCGGCGATCGAGCCTGCCATCCCAGCGATGGAATCGTTGTCCCGGCCGTAGTTCGCAGCGCCCCTGACTGCCTCCAGGAAGTCACCCCTGGCAACGATCAGCATGCCAAGCGCAATCGGCAATTCCTCGATCGACTTGCGCCGGCTCGGCTGCCAGTCGTCCGTGCCGTTGCCGCGATCCCGCACTCCGTCTTCGGCACTGCCGTCAAAGGGCTGGATCGCCTCACGCAGCGGCACAATGGCTTCGCGCCAGTCGCTGTGGCGGCGGGCCTCGTAGATGACCGCACCTATTGCCTCGTGCGTGCCTTCCCTGGCGTACTCCAGCGCCGCGTTCACCACGTCGTCAACCGTCGCGCCCGGGATAAAGGCCGCCGCGACACAGGCAGCCATCACGCCGGCAGCTTCCAGGCCGTAGCTCCACTGGTGCGCCGTGTAGATGTCGATTGCCTCACGGTAGGCCGCGCCCGGATCCCCGGCGTTGGCGATGCCGACTGGAGACGCGTACATGGCCGCGCCGCAGTTCACCATATTGCCGACTCCGCCAAGCCGTGGGTCAGCATTGGCCAGGCGGAGCCGCATCAGCAGCCACTTCTCGGGATAGAAGAGCCGGTCAACCAGCGGCATCTCCGTGCCGTGCTCGACCAGCCAGCGCGGCTCATCCGCAATCAACGGCACGATGCGCTGAGCGAAGATGAATGGATCCAGGTGTCGCTGCTCTTCAGCGTAAATCTGACCGAGGAGCATGGTCATGTGGGTGTCATCGGTGAACCGGCCATCTCCCTTGCCGATCTCCGATGGGCCTTCCCATGGCTCCACGAACTCCAGGATCTCGCCGTAGCGCTGCCAGATTTCCGGCGGAAACTTCCATTCGGCTGGCGCGCCCAGGGCGTCGCCAACTGCGCCGCCATAGAGGCCGCCGCGTACCTTGTGGTAAAGCGGCGAATCGGCCGCGGCGACTTCGTTACTCACGAATGCCTTACCCCTTGAGTCCACCCTGCGTCAGCCCCTCCACGAAGCGTCGCTGGAGGGCCAGGAAGATCACAACCACCGGGAGAATCATGATGATGGCCGCGGCACTGGTCAGGGACCAGTCCCGGCTGAATCGGGTCGAAAAGTTGGCGTAACTGGTGACGACCGTAAAGAGCTCCTGTTCGGTCAGGAAGACCGTCGCCAGCAAAAACTCATTCCAGACGCTCAGCGCCACCACCAGGCCCACGGTCAGGAACCCGGGCCATGACAGCGGCACTACGATGCCGGTGAAGATCTGCCACTCACCTGCCCCGTCGACCCGTGCGGCGTCCTCGAAGTCACGCGGCAACTGCAACATATAGGAACGCAGCAGGAACACCGCAAACGGAGCGTTGGTCGCCACATATATGAGAGCGAGACCGTGCAGACTGTTGACCAGGCCCAACCTGTTCCAGGTGAAAAAGAGCGGGACGAGGAAGAGTTGAAGCGGCAAGCTGGTGCCGATCAGCAGGTAAAGCGTGACCCATCCGGAGCCCGGCAGGTCAAGTTTTGCCAGGCTGTACGCGGCCATGCCGCCCAACGCAAGGACGGAGATGACCGTCACCACCACCAGAAAGCCGCTGTTGCGCGTGGTGAGGGCAAAGTTCCCGACATCCCAGGCCTTGGTGAAGTTCTCCCACATCAGGCCTTGCGGCGGCCCGAGGGGGTTCCTGGCGAACTCCGCTTGCGTCTTCAATGAGTTGAACACAAGGATCAGTAGCGGCCCCAGGGCGAAACTGAGTAGCAGAATGAGCACGATGTAGTTCGGGGCCAGGGCAACATCACGCCGCTTCCGGCTCGGAATAATGGTCGTGCTCATATCTCCCAACCCCGGCGACGCAGGACCTGGAACCCGGCGATCACGCAGCCCACGAAGAAGCTCATGGTGAGGCCCACAGCAGCGGCGTACCCCGCGTTGAAGTTACGGAACGCCTCCTTGAAGACCAGGACCGAGAGGACTTCGGTGGAACGGGCAGGGCCGCCCTGGGTCAGGATCCAGATGTAATCGAACGTCAGGAATGACCAGATGGTCGTCATCAGGACCATGAACACGATCGTCGGCCGGATGCCCGGCAATGTCACATCGCGGAACTCCTGCCAGCGGTTAGCGCCGTCCAGCCGGGCGCTCTCGTAGAGATCGGGCGGGATGTTCTGCATGCTGGCCAGGAAGAGCACCATCAGGAAGCCCCACCAGTGCCAGTTATCGACAAAGCCAATGGATGGCAGGGCCGTTCTCGGGTCTCCCAGGAAGGCCTTGTTGAATCCCGGCACGCCCAGGTCGGTCAGGAACGCAGGAATGCCGCGGTCCGGGCTGAGCAGGCTGCGCCAGAGCGCGGCCGTGACCACGCTGGGCAGCACGTACGGGATGAACAGTGACAGCCTGAAGACGATCGCCCCGCGTTTGATTGGTGCCAGCAAGCTTGCGGCGATCAGCGCCATGGCGATGGGGACGGTCAGGAACATCACCAACCAAAGCACATTGTTCCTGAACGCGTGGTGGAAGCCCGGGTCGCGGAAAAGCGTCTGGAAGTTCGCCAGGCCTACCCATTGCGCCGAGCCGATGCCGCTCCACTTCGTCATCGAGAAATACACAGAGCTTAGGGCGGGCGCGGCCACCACCAGGATGTTGATTAGCAGAATCGGCAGCACAAAGAGCCACGGCACAACCTTGCGCCGGTAGAAGGCCCGTCGTTTATCAGACTTCTGAGTGGTGAGTACTCCCTCTGGGAGTGTCAGCGTATGTTGCATGGTACGTCTCGCATCCGGGTCGAGGAAGCGGGTCAGGGTTGCCCCTGACCCGCCTGCGGCCTACCGCTCCGGAATTGGCGGCACGGCACCTGCCGTCCGCTCCGCATCGAAGCTTTCCTGGTGGCCAGCCAGGTATTCCTCTGGCGTGATTTCACCAGCCCAGACGCGCTCGATCTCTTCGATCAGGTACGTCTCGCTGGCCGGCGGCCAGAAGGTCCAGGTTGTATAGCCGTAGTTGCCCTGGGCGAACGCTTCATTCATCGCCGCCAGGATCTCTGCCAGGTTCGGGTTGACTCCCGTAAGGTCCTGGTCACTGAGGTCAACAGCAGCCGGTACGTTGCCACATTCCACGAGGATCTTGGCCTGGTTCTCCGGTGAGAACCAGAAGTCCATGAACTTCGCCGTCTCGTCCTTGTGCTGGGAGTTGGCGTTGATCGAGTACGTCTGGCCAATGCCGAGGTCGAAGATGGCCTCGCCAGAGACCGATGGCACTGGCACCCAGCCAATTTCGTTCTCGTTCCCTGCTTCGGCTCCGAAATAGGCCGCCTCGTCAGCCAGGAACCACGTGCCCTCGATGTTCATCGCAGCTTCGCCAGCACCGAAAATGGAACCGGCTTCAGGGAACGTCGTCGTGTAGTAGCGGTCAAGCCCGCCCATGAACCAGCCGTTCTGCTGCATCTGATTCAGCGCGTCGATAGCGGCGACGAAGTCCGGATCGGTCCACTCTGTTTCGCCGGTCAGGGCGTCGTAGACCTTCTGCGGGCCACCTGCATTGTGGTTCAGCATCTCTCCGACAAACCACTCGTTCGCGGGGCGCCACTCGGCATTGGCGTGAGAGAACGGGATGATGCCGGCTTCCTGTATGGTGGCCGCGAGCGTCATAAGCTCGTCAAGCGTAGTCGGCGGCTCCCAGCCATTCTGCTCGAAGAGCGTCTTGTTGTAGTAGAGAACCAGCGTCTCCAGCTCGGTTGGAATGCTGTAGAGCTTGCCCTCGGCCGTTCCCAGGTCGAGCGAGCCTTCGGCGAAGCGGTCGTTCCAGCCGAATTCGGTGGCGTACTCGTCCAGTGCCACCAACTGCCCTGCGAGTGCCAGCTGCATCGCGAACGATGGCCCCGGCGTCCCCACGATGTCCGGCCCAGCTCCACCGGCAATTGCCGTGCGGGTCGTGTCCCAGTTGTTGGCCTGCATCGTGGCCTTGACGGTAATCCCGTTCCCCTGTGCGTTGAACACGTCGATGGCATTTGCCTGGAGGCACTCGGCGCCTTCAGAGCCGCCCGTGGTGTCCATCCACATGGAGATTTCAACGTTGTCCTGCGCCCGGGTCACCGGCGCCAGCATTGCCAGTGGGGCCAACGCGGCCATGCCTGCGAGGGCAATGGCGCGAAGTGAATTCCGCATTGGTATCTCCCGTTGATTGATCGCCGCCTCGTTGCGGCTCTCGGTACGGCGCACCCGCGCCGTCCGTCTCACCCAGGAACTTCAAGCGTCGCAAAACCTGATCTGTGCACCTCCTCCTTCTTCGCGGCCGCTCAGGCCGACTCCCGGACCACCAGTTCGGCAGGCATCACAATAACGCGGCTGCTGGGAGGTCCTTCCCCACGCAGCCGCCCCAGCAAGAGTTCAGCGGTACGCGCACCCAGGCGATCCGGGTACTGCGCGACAGTAGTCAGAGGTGGGGCCAGCAATCTCGCGGCCGGGATGTCGTCGAATCCTATGATGGACATGTCCTGCGGTATCCGCAATCCGGCTTCAAACAGCGCGGCCATCGCGCCCATCGCCATCAGATCGTTGGCGGCAAAAATGGCGGTGGGGCGTGGTGAAAGCCGGAGAAGCTCACCGGCGGCGACGTACCCGCCCTCTTCGTTGAAGTCAGCGCCGCGAACCAGCATGTCGTCGGTGTGCATCCCTGCCGCTTCAAGCGCCTGCCGATAACCCAGCACGCGGTCTTCACGCGCGGGGGTACCTGCCTCGCCCGCGATCATGCCGATGCATCTGTGTCCTCGCGCGATCAGGTGCTCTACTGCCTGCCGCGCCGACGCAACGCAGTCGACATGGACGGTGTCGACCGGCGCCCGCCCGTCCACCGGCCTGCGGGAAGTGAGGGCAACCACCGGGATATTCATCTCGGAGATATCAGCCAACTCGTTCATGCTGATCTTGAAGGGGCTGAGGATCACGCCATCGACGCGTCCGGCGAGCGCCGACTGCATGAACTTGCGCTCGCGTTCCAGCAGGCCATCACTGTTGTACGCGATCAGGTCATAGCCTTCGCGCTCGGCAACGTTCTGGATGCCGCGAGCAAAGGCGGGATAGAACGGGTTCGTGATGTCCGGAATGATGGCGCCAATTGCCAGCGCCCGCTGAGAGCGCAGGCTTCTCGCTGCATGCGACGGCACGTATCCCAACGCTTCGATTGCCGCCATCACCCGCGCGCGCGTTTCCTGGGCAACCGGCGCGTTAGGGTCGCCGCTGAGCACATAGGAGACCAGTGGTTGCGAGACCGCGGCGAGCCGCGCCACATCAGCCTGGGTCGGTCGTCTTCGTCTGGGAGTGTCATCTGTCACGTCGTGACACCGTCGTCCTCCGCGAGATCGCTGATTGCTGATACGTAGGAACGCTTATACGTATAAGTACACCACCTTCCGCTGTCGGCGCAAGTGTCGGGAGATGTGCGGAGGCCAAATTGACGGAGAAGGATTGATCGACTACATTCCGGTATACGGTATACACAGACACGAATGCGCAGCGGGAGAAGCGTCTGGAACGCGTAAGCCTTTCGGCAGTTGACGCAGGGCGAATCGAACAGATTCCGCTGAACCACGCCACGCTGGCTGAGCAGGTGTATCAGCGGCTGCGTGATGACATCCTGAGCAACGTCTACCCCCCGGATGCGGCCCTTCCTGAGAAGGCGCTCGCGGCGCAACTCAATGTCAGCCGCGTTCCAGTGCGTGAGGCACTGCAGCGTCTGGCTTCCGATGGTCTGGTGACGGTACGGCCACGTCATGGCGCAGTCGTCAAGTCGCTTTCGCCGCAGCAATTCCTGGACGCCTATCGCGTGCGGGAAGCTCTGGAGGAACTCGCGATCCGACTCGCATTGCCGAATCTGACCGAGAGCGATATGGACGAGCTGGCGCGACTGCAGGATGACATGCGCGCCCATGCGGCAGCTGGCGATGCCGAGGGGTTCTTCAGTGCAAACCGCTCCTTCCACGCGCTCTTCATCGAGCGATCCGAGAACGACTACCTGAAGAACATCTACTACCCGCTCATGAACCAGATGCGGCGGCACATCTCCTCGTCTCTCGGGCTGCGTGGCGGCCTGGAGCGCTCCATCGAAGAGCACCAGGCGATCCTCCACGCTGTTCGCACGGGTGACGCCAGCGAGGCGAGCCGCCTGCTGCGTGAGCACATTCATGTTCCCCAGCGCGCGCTCGAGGAGAGTGCGCCCCAACGCCTGGCGAGAGGAGCGCGATAGACGTGGCAGAGGTCAAGTTCGGAGTCAATCTCAACAACCGGGAACCGCTCATCGCGCCCGACTATTCGCTCCACGACCTGCTGAACCTGGCCGAGCGTTCAGAGGAACTTGGTTTCGACTCGGTCTGGGTCGGCGATAGCCTCTTCTCGAAGCCCCGCTGGGAACCGATCAACATTCTCTCGGCCATTTCCCAGCGCACGAACAAGGTCAAGCTCGGCACCGCCTGCATGGTCTCCGGCACGCGGCACCCGCTCTACCTTGCGCTGGAGTGGGCTACCCTTGATGCCCTCTCCAACGGCCGCACGATCCTGGGCACCGGCATGGGCAATCCGGAAGATGGCGTCCGCCGCGAGTACGCCTCGGTTGGTCTCGATTTCGACAAGCGTGCCCGCATCTTCGAGGAAGGCCTGGCGGTTCTGCGCCAACTCTGGACCGAGGGCAAGACCGACTTCACCGGCGAGACCTACAAGTTCGATGACATTGCCTTCTACTCCGGGACCGAAATGGGACCGCTGATGCCGGTCCAGTCTCCTCCGCCGATCTGGGTGGTCAGCAATCCCCGGCTTACTGTCGGCACGAAGCAGGAAGAGAAGACGGAGCGCGTGGTGAGCAAGGCCGCCCGCCGCATTGCGGCGTATGGTGACGGCTGGATGACGTGCTGCCGCGCTCGCCACCCTGATGAGTTCCGGGCGCAGCTCGAGCAGGTTGAGCAAGCGATTGCTGAAGCCGGGCGCAGCCGAGACGAGTTCGTGATGTCCTACCAGGTCACGATGAACATCGCGGATACGCGAGACGCGGCCCAAGCGGGCATCAACGCCTATATCAGCCAGTACTACCCAGAGTTGAGCAAGGCAATGGATCTCGGCGAATGGGGACCAGTCGGCACGCCCGATGACATTGCGGAGTGGTTCCAGACTTTCATCGACGCTGGGGTGGACTACTTTATCTGCCGCTTCGGCTCCCTCGATCAGTTTGGACAGGTTGAGCAGTTCGCGCGGGACGTGCTGCCCCGCTTCACGGCCATGACGGCCGCACGCGCCTAGCGCGACGGGAGAAACACGATGAGCGAGCTTTCCGAGGGTCTACGTCGCGACGCCGAACTCGTCGCCGCGGTTTGCATGTCCGTCGAACCGGACGACGTGGTGACGATCATCACCGATGACGCCCACATCACCGAGGCAAACGCGCTGGCCCAGATCGTCGTCGAGCGCGGCGGCTTCCCGGTCATCGCCAACAATGAGCACCAGGTGCGCCGGGGCAAGGCAGATACCCGCTTCCCAATGGCGCCGCCGCGCAACCTGCACGAGGCGATGGTCAAGTCTGACGAGATCATCATTATCACGGACCTGGAGTGGGCCAACCGCTTTGCCCACGTCTCGGCGGTCCGTGAATCCTGCGACAACAACGCCAAGATTGCCTCGGTCGAAGAGGGCATTGGCTCCTGGGACCTGACCGAGGCTGACATCCGCGATGCCACGGACCGCGCCAAAGCCGCGATCGAGGCCCTGCACGGCGCCAAGTGGTGCCGCGTGACCTCTCCAGCCGGCACAGACGTGCGTGTGTCTATTGAGGGCCGCCCGGCCCTGGAAGTCACGCCGATCAAGAAGCGCGGCCAGATGATGGGTCCGGTGCCGCTCTGGAGCGAGGTCGCTTTCGCCGCGGTCGAGGACCGGACCGAAGGCACCATCGTGGTCGATGGCATCATGCTCGGCATTGGCCTGCCTGGCCAGACCCCGAATCCCATCACCTGGAAGGTGGAGAAGGGCCGCGTCACCGAGATTACCGGTGGCGAAGAAGCGGAGAAGCTGAAGAAGGTCATCGAGGGCGTCCCTGGCTCGACCGTTATCGGCGAATTCGCGTTTGGCACCAGCGAGAAGTCCCCGACCGGTTCGCCGTCTGAAAAGGGCCTCCTCGGCACGGTCCACTTTGCGCTCGGCGACAACCACAACGCCTATCCGGGTGGCCAGAACGTGAGCACCCTGCACCTGGATGGAAACTGCCTGAACGCGTCCCTCCTGATCGAGGACACCGGGGTCTACATCGTCAGGGATGGCAAGTGGGCACTGTAGGACCGGAGGCGACAATCACGGTCGTGCCGCTGGATGAGGTCTCCGCGATTCCCCTGCCGAACGGCAGTTGGAGCCGCATGGTCCTGACCGAGAAAACGGCTCCGGGCATCCTTAGCTCGCTTGGGTACTCAGTATTCACGCCAGGCACCACGACCGGCATGGTCAAGCATGACGTTGAGGAAATTGCCTACGTCCTGGCAGGCATGGGCGAATTGCAGACGGAAGGTGAGCCAGTTCCTTTTGCGGCGCATCAGGCCCTGCATATTCCGGCCGGGCTGTGGCACGCGGTAGCCAACACGGGCGACGAGGATCTGATCATGGTCTTCGGGTTTCCGCACTCGGACTATCCGCCGACGGAGCGACGATGACGGAGGACGTGCGCGCACTCACCGACAGCGACCTGCGGGAGCAGGTGGCCTGGTCGTGCCGCATCCTGGCGCTGGGTGACCACGGGGACTACACCCTTGGGCATGTCAGCGCGCGCTCAGCCGACGGGCACCATATGCTCATGAAGCGCTATGGACTGGGACTGGAAGAAGTCACGCCCGAGGACGTCCTGCGGCTGGACCTGGATGGCAACGTCCTGGAAGGACGAGGGCGTGCCCATCTGGAATACGTGCTCCATTCGGAGATCTACCGGGTGCGTCCCGACGTGCGATCGGTCATCCATACCCATCCGCCATACGCAACGGCGTTCGGCGCCACGGATGCGGAGCTGCAGCTCCTGAACCACGACGCGGTACTTTTCATGGAAGGTCTGGCCTACTTCGACGACACCGCGGAACTGATCGTGCACCCGGAGCAGGGCGCGAGGGTGGCCACGGCGCTCGGCGACCGGCGGGTGGCGATCCTGCGTGGACACGGCGTGCTCTTCACTGGTTCGTCGGTTCCGTGGGCAACGTATACGGCCCTCACCCTCGAGCGCGTCCTGCGTATCCAGTCGATTGCCAATTCGTTCGGGAACCTGCGGCCCATGACGCCAGACATGGCAAGTCGTGTCTACCCGGACAAATACCGGGACGTTCATATCCACTCCTACTGGGACTACCTGATCCGGGGCGTGCGGCGGGCCGGCCTGGACCAGGGGATGCCGGTGCGCGAGATGTCCCATGCTTAGGCCATTCGCCATCCACCAGCCATCCACTGTCGCCGAGGCGGCTGGACTGATGCGGGAGTTCGGAGATGAGGCCACCTTCTACGCGGGCGGCACCGAGTTGCTGATCGTGCTCAAGGAGCACCTGGCGACCGTCGATCACCTCATCGACATCAAGCGGATCCCCGGTCTGAACGAGATCTCGCTCACGGAAGATGGCAATGCGCTCGTCGTCGGGGCACTCGCAACACATCGTGCTATTGAGCAGGACGCCCTGGTGCGGCAATACCTTCCTGCGCTAGCTGCCCTTGAAGCGAATGTGGCAAATGTGCGGGTGCGCGCTGCTGGAACGATTGGCGGCAATCTCTGCTTCGCCGATCCACACAGCGACCCCGGAACCCTTCTTTCCGCACTCGGCGCAACACTCACGCTTGACAACGGGGAGGCGACACGAAGCGTTCGCGCTGATGCCTTTACAACCGACCTCATGACCACTGACCGTGAGCCGGACGAGGTTCTCACCAAAATCTCCATTCCCCTTCCTGGAGCTACCGTCGGCATCGGGTACGAACGTATCAAGCTGCACGAGCGGCCAACGGCGTCCGCCGCTGCGGTGATTCAAGTTGACGACGGAATGATCGTGACCGCCCGCGTGTATGTCGGGTGTGTTGGAGACGCTCCACAGCGGCTCTGGGACATCGAGGAGGCACTCGTCGGCCTTCCCGCGCACGCCTCAAGCAGCGGGCAGGTGAAGGCCCGGATCGCGAGCCTTGTCGTGACGTACGACACGCCCTTCGAGTCCGCTCCATACAAGCGGCAGCTTGCGTCCGCGGCTGGCACAAAGGCGATTGCCGCGGCAATTTCAGATGCAATGCACCCGCAGGGGGCGCGTCATGCCGCCTGAGACTATGACGATGCTGCGCTCCACGGTCAATGGCCGTGAGATCGAACTGGAAATCGAGTCACGAGAACTGCTGATCGATCTGCTGCGGGATCGCCTGGAACTCACTGGCACCAAGCGCTCCTGTGATTCCCAGGTCTGCGGCGCCTGCACCGTGCTCCTGGACGGTCAGCCGGTCAGCTCCTGCTGCACTCTGGCTTACGAAGCCGACGGCAGGACAGTAGAGACTATCGAGGGGCTGTCGCAAGACGGGCAGCTCCACCCGATCCAGGCGGCGTTCGTCGAGAAGGCAGCCATCCAGTGCGGCTTCTGCACGCCTGGCTTTGTCCTGACTACGAAGGCGATGCTGGCCGAAAATCCGCGTCCGACACGCGACGAGATCGAGAGCTATCTCGGCGGCAACCTTTGCCGCTGCACGGGGTACTGGAACATCCTCGAGGCCGCTGAGGATGCGGCGCGACGCCTGGCGGATGAGGCGGGGGCCAGACGATGACCCTCATCGCCCCCGCGCGCGCCACCTACGGCGTCATAGGCACGGACACCCCACGCACGGATGCCGTGGCCAAGGTCCAGGGTGAGGCTCAGTTCGCCGGTGACTTGCGTTTCCACGGCATGGCCTACGGTCGGGTACTTCGCAGCCCGTACGCCCACGCCCGGATCGTGTCCATCAACGGCAACGCGGCTGAGGCGCTGCCTGGCGTTATCGCAGTCATGACCGGTCGCAATCTTCCCTCGTCAGATCCGTTCTACGGCCACGCCCTCAAGGACCGTCCTGTCCTGGCGATGGAGACTGTCCGCTTCGTCGGTGAACCGGTTGCGGCGGTGGCTGCGGAATCGCCAGCGATTGCCGACGCGGCGCTTGACCTGATCGAGGTCGAGTACGAGGAGTTGCCGGCGCCCACCACCATCGATCAGGCGCTTGCCCCGGATGCCCCATTGCTCCATGACGCTCCCAAGCTGCGCGCGGGGCTCTTCCACGGCCTTGGCGAGATCCGTTTGGAGGAGGGCAATGTCTGTTACCACCACGCCTTCGCGCGGGGTGATGCCGAAGCTCTCTTTGCCAACGCGGACATCGTTGTCGAAGGTGAGTACGTCTTCCCGGCGGTCTTCCAGTACTCGATGGAGCCGCACACCACCATTGCGTCCTGGGCAGGTGATGACGACCTGACCGTCTGGTCCTCCTGCCAGCATCCCTTCCTGGTTCGCGCGGAACTGGCCGACCTCTTCGGTCTGCCAGTTGGTGCAGTGCGCGTAGTGGTGCCGTTCCTGGGCGGCGGCTTCGGCGCAAAGTCCTACACCAAGATGGAGCCCATAACCTCCTCGCTGGCGCGCCTCGCGCGCCGCCCGGTCCGCATCGCTAATAGCGTCGATGAGTCAATGGTGACTACACGCCGTCACGGGATGAAGGCGTGGATGCGGACCGCTGCGACGAAAGAGGGCAAGCTGCTGGCGCGCGAGGTGCGCGCGTGGTTCGATACCGGGGCCTTTGCCGACAACGGACCGCGCGTCGTGGCGACCGGAGCGGACGCTGCGCCCGGGCCCTACAAATGGGAAGCGGTCAAGGTAGATGCCTGGGGCGTCTACACCAACACCTCCCCTGCTGGCTCCTACCGCGCATTTGGCGCAACTCATCTGCAATGGTGTGGTGAGCTGCAGATTGACGAGATCGGCCGCCGTTGCGGGCTGGATGCCCTGCAAATGCGCGAGCGCAATCTGCTGCAGTACGGCGAATCGGTGCGGCCTGGCGGAAAGCCACTCGATGCCGATCTGATCGGGGACATCCAGCGCGTAGCCAGGAGCCTCGGTTGGGACTCCCCGAAGCCAGAAGGTGTTGTCGGGCGCGGTATGAGTGTCGGGTTACTTGCCGCTGGGGCCCACCCCGTCTCTACCGCTTCGATCCGCATGGAGGCTGACGGCAGCCTGACCCTGCTGGTCAGCTCCACCGAGGTGGGACAGGGCGCCCGCACGGTCTTCGCCCAGATTGTGGCGGAAGAACTCGGTGTCTCTCCTGATCGCGTGCGGGTTCCGGGTGGCGATACACGATTGACGCCATACGACCGTTCAACGGGCGCCAGCCGCTCCACGACGCTGGCTGGGATGGCCGTGCTGCGGGCGGCGCAGGACATTCGGCAGCAGTTGTTGGAGGTTGGCAGCCGTTACCTGGATTTGCCGGAGGCCGCGCTGGAAATCCGGGAAGGCGCAGTCTGGCATGAAGGGGAATCAATCACCTACCCCGACCTCATCAAGTTCCACTTCGGCATGGTTGGCGGGGAATTGATGGGAAATGGAACCGTGCGGCCGGAAAAGGGCAGCGGTTCCTACGCCGAGGGACCAGTCTTCTGGGAGGTCTGCATCGGAGGCGTGGAACTGGCCGTCGATCCTGAGACCGGTGTTGTCACGCTGAACAAGGTGGTGAGCGTGGCCGATGTCGGCAAGGCGCTCAATCCCCGCCAGGTCGTCACCCAGGAGATGGGTGGCGCAACCCAGGGCATCGGCAACGCCCTGTACGAAGAGATGATCTACGACGAGACAGGTACGCTACAGAACGCAACACTGTACGAGTACCACGTGCCCACCATCGCGGACATGCCGAAGGCCTTCTCCTCCAACATCGTGGAGAACGAGGATGGTCCAGGTCCGTACGGCGCAAAGGGTGTCGGCGAAGGCGCGCTGGCCGGAGTAGCCGCGGCGATCGCCACAGCGCTTGCGGATGCCGGCGTCCACATCAATGAACTTCCCGCCACACCGGAGCGCATCTGGTGGGCGATGCAGAACCAGGCCGTAGAGACCGCTGGACCGACGGCCGATGCCGGCGACAACGAAGAAGGAGGCGACGACAGATGAAGGTCTACCTGCTGGACAGCGGCACGCTGCTGCTCGACATGTCGTTCGCCACCTGGAATCACAACCAGGGGGTAGAGTTCCGCTTCCCGGTCTACTCGCTCTACATCGACCATCCCGATGGCAAGGTGCTGATCGACACTGGCTTCGAGAAGGGGTGGGTCGAGCGCAAGCTGCCGTTCGAGAAGCCGGAGCAGTCCGAGGATCAGCAGATCGCCAATCAACTCGCGAAGATCGGGGTGAAACCAGAAGAGATCGACATCGTCGTCAACTCGCACCTTCACTTCGATCATTGCTCGAACAACAAGCTCTTTCCGCAGGCGACGTTCATCTTTTCCACATCGGAGCTGCGACACTCCTACGTGCCCGATCCGTGGGAGCGTTTGGGGTATGACCCTGACCTCGTCGTCATGCCGGGCATGGAGACTGTGATGCTGGACCTTGGCGACTTTGAGTACGAAGTCCTGCCGGGCATCACCCTGGTCGAAACACCCGGGCACTCGGCGGGACATCTCTCCGCCATCGTTGATCCGGGCGGTGACCAGCGCCCGATGGTCTTCCCGTTTGACGTGGCCTACACCGAGCACAACCTGAAGGACCGCGTCCTGATGGGCCTGCACACCGACCCGGCTGACCTGCTTGATTCGATGATGCGCATCGAAAACATCGCAAAAAAGGTTGGCGGGGATATCTTCTATTCCCACGATCCCGAGAAGTTCCAGGGGTACAAGCTGGCCCCGGATTTCTACGGCGAGTAGAAAGCGATAACTACTGACGTGAGCGCGCCGCTCGAGACAAGGCGACCGAATAGTCAGCCGCTGGCAACGCCACTGGTGCAGATGCGCGACATCAGCAAGCGCTTCGGCCCCGTGCTGGCGAATGATCGCATTTCGCTCGATCTCTGGCCTGGCGAGATTCACGCCGTGCTGGGCGAGAACGGCGCGGGCAAGACCACGCTGATGAATATCCTCGCCGGCATGTACCAGCCAGACTCGGGGTCAATCCGTATCGTTGGCGACGAGGTGCACATCTCTTCACCGGTTGATGCGCTGCAGCGTGGTATCGGCACGGTCTATCAGCACTTTACCCTGGTGCCGAACCTCTCCATCCTCGAGAACGTGGCGCTCGGAGGCGAAGCCGGTTTCGTGCTTAACCTGGGAGGGCTCGAGGAGCGGCTGAAGCAGATGCTGGCCGAATTCGGCCTCGAGGTCAGCCCACAAACGGAGATCCGCTACCTGGGTCTGGGCCAGCGCCAGCGCGTGGAGATCATCAAGGCATTGCTCCGTGGCTCGCGCGTGCTTCTCCTGGATGAGCCCACCTCCGTGCTTACGCCTGGTGAGGTCGATTCGCTACTTGATCTGTTGCGTAGCCTGCGGAGCCAGGGCGTAGCTGTGGTGCTGATCACGCACAAGCTGGGTGAGGCCCTGGCTGTTAGCGATCGAGTCTCCATCCTGCGCGCGGGACGCAACGCCGGCGAACTCGGTCCGGATGCACTGCGTGGCGCAACACCAGAAAGCGTGCGCCAGCGCATCGTGCAGCAGATGTTTGGCGGCGCAGAGCCAGTGAGCGCGGTCGAGGGCAACCGGGCTGCCGCGGGTGAGGTCCTCTTCTCGCTGCAAGATGTCTCGACGGCCCGCCAACATGGATCAGCGGAACTTCGTCACCTCTCGCTGGAGTTGCGTCAGGGGGAAGTCTTCGGGATCGCTGGCGTTGATGGCAACGGGCAGAAGGAACTCGGTGAAGTCATTGCCGGGCAACGCAGGGTAGCCTCTGGCAAGGCTTCGTACCTGGGCCGCGACTTCACAAACCGTGGAGTGGCCGCGTCAACAAAGGCGGGCATCGGCTACGTCACGGACGACCGCCTGCATGAGGGCTCGGTCGCTGCTTCGAGCGTCGCCGAGAACGTCGCGCTCAAGGCGATTGGACGCAGGCCATTCTCAAATGGCTTCTGGCTGAACCGCCGGGCCATGGAAGAGCGCTCCCACCAACTCATTTCGGAGTTCTCGGTAAAGGCGCCGGGGCCCGGCACTCCTATTGGCAGGCTCTCTGGAGGCAACATCCAGAAGCTGCTGCTTGGGCGGGAACTCTCCCTCAATCCGCGACTGCTGGTCGTGAACAAGCCAACCAATGGCCTTGATCTGCGTACGACCGCTTTTATCTGGCGGCAACTCAGGGATCAGGCGGACGCAGGCAATGCGGTCGTCCTCATATCCTCGGAAATCGAGGAGTTGCTCGAGCTCAGTGACCGCATCGGCGTCATGTACAACGGCGAACTGATCGCGATCCTGCCGCGTGCGCAGGCCACGCCAGAGGCGCTCGGTGAGCTCATGCTCGGCCACCAGGTCCAGGTGCCCGCATGAACGCGAAAGCCTCCTCCCTTCCGCTGGCACAGCGCTTTGCCCCGCTCATCACCTCGCTGGCTGCCATCGTGGCGGCATTGGTCCTGGGCGCCATCTTCCTGCTGTTGCGCGGCAAGGATCCGCTGGCTGCCTACGCGATGCTCTTTTCACGCGGCCTCGGCACGTCCTACGGGATCACCGAGACCCTCATACACATGGCGCCGCTGCTCATTGTCAGTGCCGGACTGGTCATCTCCCTGCGCGCTGGCGTCTGGAACATCGGCATCGACGGACAACTCCTGGTGGGGGCCCTGTTGGCCGGTGTGACAGGCGCGGCCCTTGCCGGGCAGGCTCCGGCGCCCGTGCTCTGGCTGGCGGCGGCGGTTGCGGGCATGGTGGGTGGCCTGCTCTGGGCGCTTGTGCCGGGCATTCTTCGCGTACGTTGGGGTCTGAACGAGATCATCACGACCCTGATGATGAACTACGTCGCCCTCAACGTGACGTCCTGGCTGGTCAAAGGGCCGGTCAAGGACCCGGATGTTGTACCACCGCAAACCCGGCTCATTCCCACGGAGCTCCGGCTGCCAGACCTTGGCAACACGGGTGTACACATTGGGCTGCTTGTTGGTCTCGTGGTCGCCATGCTGGTGTGGGTGCTCTTTCGCAACACCGTGCTGGGCTTCATGCTCGATGTGCTCGGACGCAACCGGCAGGCAGCGCTGCACGCAGGTATGCCGGTGGGAGGCCTGACGCTCTTCGCTCTACTGGCGAGCGGCGCCATGGCCGGCCTGGCCGGCGCCAACGACATCCTCGGGGTAAAGGGCCTCTTCCAGGGCAACTGGAGCCCGGGTTACGGCTTTGCGGCCTTTGCACTTGTCTATCTCGCGCGCCTCAACCCGCTCTGGATCATCCCGTTCGCCTATTTCCTTTCGTTCCTGAGCATTGGTGGCGAGATGATGGCGCGGCCACTCGGCATTCCAACCTATTTCGTCGGGATGCTCGAAGGACTGATGCTGCTCTGCTTCGCGGTCGCCACGTGGTTCGAGCGCCGCCGCTCTCCGTATGGCGCCGAGGAGGACCTGGAGCTGGGAGCCGCGAACGCTGGCGAGCCGCCGCAAACGCCGATACCCGACGCCATGCCTGAAGGCGTGGTGCGCGAGGCAGGAGGCCGCGCATGAACAGCGCCTTTGTTACGGCCATGCTTGCCGCGGCCCTTATCGCGGCGGTGCCGCTGATCATCGCTGCCTTGGGAGAAGCGGTTGGCGAGAAGGCGGGCTTGCTCAACCTTGGCATCGAAGGCATGATGCTCTGTGGTGCGTTCTTTGCGTTCGCTGTCGCCTACAACACGAACAGCGCATGGCTGGGTATCCTGGGCGGCGTGGTTGTCGGGATCGTTCTCGGCACTCTATTCGCAGTGATGACGATCTCCCTGCGAGTCGATCAGGTCCTGGTTGGTCTTGCCATTACGATTTTCGGCGGTGGATTGACTGCATTCCTCTACCGCGACATCTTTGGTGGCCAGAATCCCTCGCTGCCGGTGAATACGCCGCGCCTGGCCATTCCCGGGCTCTCGCAACTTCCAATTGTCGGGAGCTCGATCTTCAACCAGCAGGCACTCTTCTACATCGCGTTCCTGCTGGTGCCGCTCTTCGCCTTCCTGCTGAATCGCACGCGCTTTGGGCTTGAGGTGAAGGCGGTCGGGGAGAATCCGTTCGCCGCTGATGCGGCGGGCGTGAATGTGATCCGCATTCGCTACATGGCGGCGATTCTCGCCGGTGGAATGGCCGGATTGGCTGGCGCCTTTCTCTCCGTCTCCGACCTGAAGATCTTCCAGGTCGGGATGACCGTGGGCACGGGATTTATTGCGCTGGCGCTGACGATGGTCGGCGGCTGGAACCCCTGGCGCATCCTGGTCGCCTCGGTGCTCTTTGGCCTGCTGCGATCGCTTGGCAATGGTCTCCAGATTCTGGGCGTGGACGTACGCACGGAATTCGTGACCATGCTTCCCTACATTGGCATCATGGTGGCGCTGGCCGCGCTGGCAGGACGCACCGCAATTCCAGCGGCATTGGGAATTCCCTATGCGCGAGGCCGCCGGTAGGATGGATACGCGCGAGACCAACAAGGAGGTGGTGAGCACGAGCTCAAAGATGGAATCTCACGCTGTCAAGGAATTCGGACTGTTACAAGGAGGAACTCGCATGCGATTGCATCGACGAAGCTTGGGCGCACTAACCGCGGCACTGCTTGTGCAAGCCAGGTTTGGTGGCGACATCAAGGCGCAAGACGCAACTCCGGGCGCTGGCGCCGATATTTCTCAAGTTGCCGTGGTGACCCCGGGAGCGCGCACCAACCAGGGCTGGGACCAGCAGGCTGCTGATGCCGTTGATGCGGTTGCCGAGGAACTGGGTATCACGCCGGTCGTCGCCGAAAACGGCGGCTACGACGATATCACCCCGATCCTGCGCGATCTGCAGGCTGGTGGCGCCAATTTCATCATTTGTCACGCCTCCGGGTACCAGACGGTGTGCCCTGAGTTCGCTGCCGAGTCGAACGTGCCGGTGGCAGTGATCGAGAACCCGGACTCCGTCACGCCTGGCCTGGTCTCGGACATCGAGACCCAGGCGCAGGAAGTCGCCTACCTGGCGGGCATCCTGGCCGGTATGGAGACGGAGAGCGGAACCGTTGGCGTCGTCGTCTCCGGCGAACCACCGACCTGGAACTACATGACGGTCGGCTTTGCGGAGGGCGTCAAGGCCGCGAACGCCGATGCCAAGCTGCTCTACAGCGTGATCGGTGAGGCCGCCTACGACGATGCGGCAGGCGCCAAGCGCGTCACCGAGCAGCAGATCGCTGCCGGCGCTGACATCATCTTCGGTATGGGCGACGGCGCGTCGTTCGGTATGCTGCAGGCCATCGAAGATCACAATGGCCAGGCGGGCGCAACGGAAGTGCGCTTTATCGACGTGATCGGCGACAAGAGCGCCGAGCACGGCGACGCCCTGCTCTCCTCCGTTCTCTTCGACTACACCGGCATCTACCGTGACATGGTGAACGATCTGAAGAACGGAGAGTTCGGCAAGATCTACACCATGGACGTCAAGAACGGCGGGGTCCGTCTCCTGGATCTCCCGGATACCGTCGCGGACGACGTCAAGTCCGCGGTGGATCAGGCCACGACCGACATCGTCGATGGCAAGATCACGGTCTCCGCGATTTCCGACGCAGAGGAAATGAAGGCGAAGCTGGCGGAACTCTTCCCACAGTAGTCGCAATCCTGGGAGGACAGGTAAGCCTGTCCTCCCAGGGTCACCCTCGCCGAACTCGTGGAGCATGCCATGTCGCGTTCACAAACCTGGCCCCGCCTGAATCTGGCCGCTGGTCCTGTGCAGGTCATGGACCAGACGCTCAGGGATGCCACACGGCCTGTGCTCTATCACTACGATCCCGCATTCATCGAGTTCTTTGCCCATACGAGTGAGTTGCTGAAACAGGTATTCCGCACCGACTACGACGTCGTCATCATGCAGGGAGAGGCCATCCTCGGCCTGGAAGCAGCTGCAGCAGGGCTGCTCTCTCCCGGCGACAAGGTGCTCAATCTCGTTTCTGGTGTATTTGGGAAATGGTTTGAGGACTTTATTCACCGCTATGGCGGCGAGACGATTGAACTGGCTGTTCCCTACAACGACGCCATCGATCCTGAAGACGTGCGCAAGGCTCTGCAGGCCAATCCTGGCATCAAGTTCCTGTCCATCGTCCATTCGGAGACGCCGTCAGGGACGCATAACCCCGTCCGCGAGATTGGGCAAGTGGCGCACGAATTTGGCGTACTGACCATGGTCGACACCGTTTCGGGACTTGGCGGGGAACTGCTCAGCCCCGAAGAATGGGGCATGGACATTGCCATCGCCGGACCACAGAAGTGCCTGGGCGGTACCCCCGGCCTCTCGCTGATATCGGTTAGCCCGGCGGCGTGGGATGCGCTTCATGCGCGCAAGCCGGAGCCCCTCCGCGCCAGTTTCCTCTCCATCCTGGACTGGCAGAGCGCATGGCTGGAAAACCACCGGTTCCCCTACACGCCATCCATCACCGAAATTTACGCGCTGGAGTCGGTGCTGCGGCAGGCGCTTGACGTCGGGATGGAGACCTTCGCCGGTAGACACGAGCAAATCGCACATGCATGCCGCACGGGTGTGAAGGCGTTGGGCCTGGAACTTTGGCCCGCTCGGGAGGAGATAGCCGCCACCTGCGCCACCGCGGTCAAGCTGCCTGATGGTCTCGACGACCAGGCACTCATTGGCACGATGCGGCAAAAGTATGGCGTCGCTATTTCGCCAGGCTACGGGGCTTTGAACGGGCAGATTTTCCGGCTTGGGCACATGGGGCCGGCGCAGGTGCATCCCACGGTACTCGCGGCGCAACTGGCGGTCCTGGAGCGTTCGCTTGCCGATCTGGGATACCCCGTGCAACTTGGCGTAGGCGTCGGCGCGGCTATGGCGGAACTTGGAGCATGGAACGACGCTGCCTGAAGGCGGATGGAGTGAGAGGGTAATTCATGGCGATTACGATCAAGGACAAGGTGGTCATCGTGACCGGTGGCGCCGGGGAGATGGGAAGCGCCATCGTGCGTCGTCTGGTTAACGAGGACGCGAAAGTCGTCGTTGCGGATATCTCCGACGGCAGCGCCTTTGTCGAAGAACTCAGCCAGAACGGCGATGCCATATATGTGAGAACGGATGTCACCTCCGAGGAATCGACGCAGGCGATGGCACAAGCGGCCCTGGACGCATACGGCCGTATTGATGCCATCGTCAACAACGCTGGACTCTTCACGGCGAAGCCCTGGGATGACCTGACACTGGCGGACTGGAAAGAGCGCTTTGCCGTCAATGTCGATGGCACATACCTCGCTACGCGTGCCGTCGTTCCAGCCATGACTGAGCAGGGCGGTGGCAAGGTGATCAACATCGGCTCCGACACCGTCTGGATGGGTACTCCTGGCTTCGCCCACTACGTGGCAAGCAAGGGCGCTGTCCTCGGGTTCACCCGCGCAATTGCCAGCGAACTCGGTCCACGCGGTATCACCAGCGTCTATGTCACCCCAACTCTTCTCGATACCCCGGGTACACGGGCGGGATTCCCGCAGGGTCATTTCGACTTCGTGCTCAGCCATACGCCCATCGGCCGCTTCGAGAAGCCCGAGGACGTCACTGGCCTGATCGTGTTCCTCGTCTCGGATGACGCTGCCTTTGTCAATGGTGCAGCCATCAACATTGGCGGTGGCATCAGCATGCACTAGATGCATCACCAATCGCGGGTAACTACGCGGAGATTCGCCGCAATTCAAGGGGAGAAGCAGGGAGATCCATGACAGATGCACGTAAGGTTGCCGTGATTGGTTCGGGCACGATGGGTCCCGGTATGGCAGCGACGTTTGCTCGCCAGGGATTCGAGACCACGTTGTTCGATATCAAGCCCGAGCAACTCGAGAAAGCCAGGGGCGCGGTTGATTTCGTCTACACGACGCTGACCAATGGCGGCTTCATGACCACCGAGGAGGCCTACGCTGGCCGTGGCCGGCTCACCTACACCGATGATCTGGCTACCGCCCTGGACGGCGCCGAGTTCGTCGTCGAGACCGTTCCGGAGCGTAAGGACATCAAGCAACAGGTTTACAGGGACATCGAAGCACTCGTCGGCGAAGACGTCATCATCGCGTCAAACACCTCCGGCATTCCTATCTCCGAGATTGCGTCGGTCACCAAGCGACCGGGCCGCGTGGTGGGTATGCACTGGTCGAACCCGCCCCACCTGATCCCCGTCATCGAGGTGATTCGGGGCGCTGAAACGAGCGACGAGACCGCCAACGCCACCGTGGCGATGGTTGAGGCGATCGGCATGGTTCCCGCCATCGTCGACAAGGACATCGCCGGCTTCGTCGAAAACCGCATCCTCTACGCCATCATGCGCGAAGCGTTGCACCTCCTTGATGAAGGCGTAGCGAGCGCGGAAGCGATCGACACGATCACCAAGTGGGGCATCGGCTACAAGCTCGCCGTCATTGGCCCGCTTGAACTACTCGACGTTGCCGGTCTGGACATTTACAACAGCGTCGCCAGTTACCTGAATGCCGACCTGAACGCCTCCGCTGACATTAGCTCAACAGTCACCAGCAAGGTGGCCGCGGGCAAACTGGGCATGAAGACCCAGGGAGGACTCTTCGAGTACACACCAGAAAAGATCCAGCAACTGCAGCAGCAGCGCGGGCGCAAGCTGGTCGCGACGCGCAAGGCACTGTCAGACAACTAGGCGGGACGTGACAGGACTCGGCCCTCGTCCGGACTGGATGATGGCCGGGTCCTTTTCCACCTACTGCGTGCTCACCGTGCCAGGTGGCTCACGGCTGGAAGCTGGTCCTAACTGCAGAAACCGTTCGTGCATGCCCCAGAGGTGCACTGGCCTCCGGCACAGCACGGAAGATCCGCGACGCCGCAGTCCATGCGTACGTTGTTCTGGCAGATGCGTCCAGCATCACACGTATTGTTCAGGCAGCAAACTTCATTGCTACGTCCGCAACGTTCGCAGCCACCCTGGAGGCAGTTGGCCAGGGGTTGGCACGTATCGTTGACGCAGCACGGCAGATCGATAGCGACACAGAAGTCGCATGCTTCATCGACTCACACCTTTCCTGTACCACAGAGGGACGAATCACATTCACTTTGACCATCGGCGGTCCACGTGTTGTCGGCAGCACACTGCGTCCCAGGAACATTGCGGACACACGTTCCCTGACCGCCGCAGCGCGAGCAGGTCGGGCAATTGTCATCGCACTGCACTGCCGGACTGCCGTTGTTCACCACGCTGCCACACCGTCCCTGGCAGGTCTGTGAGCGAGCGTCTGAGCTACAAGAATCCTTCGACTTCTTCATTTTCCGTTTCCTGCGCTTTGCCGTGGCATCCTCACCGGGGATCAGGAAAGCCGCGAGCCAAGCAACGCCGCCCAGTCCTGAGAGCAGAGTTCTACGATTTGCGGCCGTGGTCAGTTGTCGAGCAATCCTGTCGAACGTATCGCCATCCATAGAGCGCCTCCCGGGAACGTTCGGGCAAAGAACACCTGGTGAAGCTGATTCAGCGAATCCGGCCTATTGGCCCGGTGCCCGGAGGGCATGGGGTAAACACCGTAATTTTCAATCGACATGTACGTAAAATTGCGACGCGGATGGAAAAAGAGTCGCGAGCCTGGGTCGCGACTCAGCTTTGCCCTTCACCGGCAGCGCAGTTCAGAGGATATGGGGATGGCACGACCATGATGCGCCAGGGCCTGGGCCCGATCGTGGGTGGACTGCTCCTGGCCGCCTTCGCGGGTCCAGGAATTGGAAACACGCAAGGCCAGCGAGTGGTAGCCAGCGATCCTCAATGTGCCGCGGCGCCACGGAGCCACGCGAGTATCACGTCCCTACTCGAGGCTCCACCGCTCGCAACTCCACCAGCAACCACTGGCGGAGAAACATTGGAGCGCGGCGTTCCAGCATCTGAAGTCGAACGCCAGGCCATGCGGACCCTGGTCGGAGAATGGCTGGCGTGCCAGAACGAGGGGAAGTTGTTCAGTTCCTGGGCACTTTTTAGCGACCCTTACCTTTACCGCCTGATCTCGCGGCAGCCGCCGATCTCCGAAGCACTCTACGACGATTGGTCGACACCACAACCGGTAGACCCGGTCACGGCTACCTTGCTTGAAATATCAGGGGAGCGGCGATTAGACGATGGGCGACTCGGGGCGACAGTGCGGATCAGCTACGTCTCAATCCCGATGCCCAAGGAGTTTTTCTTCTACTTCGTGGAACAGGGCGAAGCTCTGCTGATCGACAGCATCCTGGGGGAGATTTCCTTTTCGGTACCATAGGGGCTAGTCCCAGCGCACGCCGCAGACAAGCGCTCGGCCCTCGCCATCGGTCCATCGCAGCAGTTCGTTCAGCTCGTCGTCATCGACCACATACTGGCTTGAACAAACCGGGCAGACGACGGCCTGGGCGCAGTCGCCGCGTGCCTCGCACCACTCCAGCACACCCCCAAAGGTATGGCAGGAAGCAGAGCAAAGGTGCTGCAAAATCTCAAGAACGTTGGGACTGATCTCAGCGAAGACGGTGAGGTCGAGGCGTTGCAGGTCGGTCATGGGACACCTCCGCGGTGAAATGAGGGCCCACGCGAGATTTTCATCTCACATTAAGTAAATCCTCGGTGGGCGTATCCACCTTGTCACGTATTGCGGCAGATGTCAACGGGAGCGACGCCGCTCCCGCTACGCTGCGATAGCCTCGAAACTTCCAAACTCCGCCAGGAACGCGGCCCGGTGCTTGCAGACCGGGTCGTCATGCTGAGCAGCCAGGCACGCGCATCCGTGGACCGTGCCGGCCGTCACTTCCAATTCGTAGGCCGAATGCCGGTCCCTTCCGCTGGTGGCAATCCACCCACCTGATCCGACCAATTGCCGAATCTCGATACCCTCTTTCTCCGCCCGAACGAGTGCCGCCCGCCACCGCTCTGGCGATGCTTCACGCCGCGGACGCGGTGCTTGAGCAACCATGGAACACTCCATTCCAGAAAACCCCCGGTCGGCAAGTGACCACCGACTTCTTAGGGAATTATAGCACAAGTGTTCTCTTTTAGTACGAATGTGGGGTTGTACGGAGTCGATAAGGCAAGACTCACATCGTCGGTTGCGCGTCCAGTAGGTCCGAGACAATATCCAGAAGAGTATCCTGAGTGCCGACGTTTCCGGGGAATACGATATAGGAAAGACCTGGAAACCTGCTCTCCTCACCCAGTTGCCAGACGGGAACTCCAGGCCGCACTTGTCCCAGCACCATTGCCCGACGCGCTGCGAGTCCACGCGTACCCACATCACTCGAGGTAATGCCGCCCTTGCCGATAACGAAATCAGGACGGAGGCGAATTCCCTGCACCAGGCGGACAAGTGCCGATGAGACACGTCGCCCAACCTCGAGTTCATTCAGCTTCGCCGGTCGCTCGATTTCCCTCGATGTAAAGACGACGGGTGTCTCATATTTCATCAACGCCTCATGCACTTCCTTTCCCACCCGCTCAAGCTCGGCTTGGTGCCGGTCTCCTGTCGAGAGAAGCTCCGGTACGTGGACCTCAAGTGCGACGGTCCCAGGGTGTGTCAGCAGGCGGGTCAATTGCTCGGACGTGCGTTGAACATGGGAACCCACGACTACCAGGCCCCGGGGCTGTGTAGGCAACGGATGAGGCAACAGTTCAGCGCGCGTCAGGAGGGCACGAGCGGTGATCCCTGCCCTGGCTCGCACAAATGACGCGCCGGTCCGGTAGAGAAACTGCTTTCCTGCAGCCTCAGCTTGGAGGATGCCTAGCACAACGGTCCACAGGTCCGGGTAGTTCACCACATTCAAAATCACATGCTGACCACCGTGGACATGCTTCAGCAGTTCTGTGACGCGTCCAACGCCACCTAACCGGATGTCTTCCAGGGAAATGCTCGCCACATCCCGGGCGTGCAGCCGGCCCGCAGACTTCTCAGCAACCCACTCCGGTAAGGTTCGGGCGGAGTAACCGAATGTTGCGTCCCGGGCAAACTCGGTTTCGGACACTGGAACGGCGCGGCCGTTCTCCAGCAGAAAATGCGTATCGTCCACGGTTACGCGCCCGCCCTCTATGAAGGCTGGGCAGATCAGCACACCATCCACCCCACCCAGGGCCTCCGCCAAGGTGTCGGTTTCACCCGGGAAATGACCGCGCAACGTGGAGTCGCTGCGGCTTACGATGGCCAGCCCACGGTGCGAAGCCTGCGCGGCCTGCTGCAGCCGCTCTCCGATCTCTCGGCTCAAGCGACTTGCATCTGCTCCGGTCAGGCTGCGGGAGTTGGTCAGGACAAAGAAGAGCGGCTCCCGGCGCGCCATTTCCTGAGCCAGCACTCCAGGACTCCATTCAGCCAGCACCGGGACGCTGTGTACCGTCTGGACTCCAGTTGGATCGTCATCCAGCGCGACCACCGTATGGTTGGCCGCGGCGATAGCGTCTCGTACACGCGCCTCCAGGCGAGTGTCAATGATCGGCGGTGGCAGCAAATGCCCTACTGCCGTTGCCAGCAGCTCCTCGGTTTCAGGCATGATTCCTCCTTCTCGGTTCCAGAGTTGCGAATTGCCATGTGGACGATGCCGAGCGGCGCGGTCATGTTTGAGTAAGGCTCCGCAACGGTGGTCAGACGGCCGGCACCCCTGAACACTGGAGGGGAACCTGCTCCACTTTGCACTGGCTCGACCTGTACCACGGAACCTTCTCGATATTCGACGAACCATGCCGTACTCGCATCCGGCACTCTTTGGGTCGCAAGAGGGCTTGTCGAGCGCTACCGCGGGAGCCCTCCGCCACAAATCTCCTTCCAGGTAAAGCCCCATCTCATGATTAGATTCACCCTGTGAAATCTATTCTGTGATACGGTACAAGCTCGGCGCATTTGCCTTTCAGGGCGTTCGAAATAGGCGCCGGATAGAAAATCGGGAGGACACGTGGAACAGATTGTCTCCGCTCACACGCACCATGGCTGGAACCGTCTGCGCCGGCCTCTTGGGGCAGTGGCATTCGCGCTGGCCGGCGCCAGCTTGATCGGCACAGCCTTCGTGGCGACGGCGCAGACCCAGACTCCAACTGCCACCAGCACGCCAGCCATTTGCGGAACTCCGGCCGCATCTGGCGACCTCTGCGTGGGCATCGGCATGTTCGATATCTACTTCAATCCGAATACTGCCACTATTCCCTCAGAGAAGGCGGTTGACGTTGCGCTGAAGAACAACGGCGTCACCGATCACAACTTCTCGGTGACCGATCATGGGAACGCCGGACTGGAGAACCTCGACATTTCGGTCACGCTCAAGACCGGCGAGTCCGGCTCAGCCAGCATCAACGCTCCTGAAGGCGTCTATTACTTCTTTTGTGATCAGCCGGGCCACGAGGCCGCCGGAATGCGCGGCTACTTGACCGTGAAGTCTGACGCCTCGATCACCACGGCATCGGCAACCGTAACGCCGCGGCCAGAGTAGCCTCGCTACTTGATCTTGCGCGGACCGGGCTCCTTGCCCGGTCCGCCTCCACAGCGTCACCTTCCTCACACCACTCGCGGCACCGTGGGAGAATAACGGCAGGTACATGCGATTCCCCTGGCACACCGGAGGGCCGCAATGTCTGATACGGCAACAACGACGGCAGCGCCTGGGTCCAACGTGTCTGTTGACCGGCGTCGCTTGCTCAGCGCCATCGCCGGTGGCGCGCTCCTGGCAGGACTGCATCCACCGGCTTCATTGGCGCAGCAGTCAACGCCAACAACGGAAAACGTCGCGCAACTGCAAGCGCTCTCGCAGACCCTGTGCGGCGGTGGCGTGTTCGATGATGGGCGGACCACGCAATTGGCCAGCCTGATCGCGGATGACCCATCGTTGAGCGCAGGCCTGTTGGAACTGTTGCGGGGTGGCTCCGCCACCCCATCTCCAACCGCCCGCTCTGATGCAGCGAACGCGGCGGCACAGGCCATCCTGCTCTACTGGTACGTAGGCGAGTTCAAGGGTGAACCAATTGCGAACCACGCTGAGGTCTACCCGCAACTACAGGCATGGCAAGCCATGTACACGCCAGCCTGGACCACCTGCAAACTCTATGGAGCGTGGGCCGACGCCCCCACGATGACACCTCAGGAACCAGAAAACGCCTGATTACCTCGAGGGACAGTGACACATGCAAGCGAGTGGCGAGTTCGATTGCGACGTCGCAATCGTCGGCAGTGGCATCTCCGGGGCACTGATTGCCTCGACGCTTGCCCGCGCCGGCGTGAAGGTGATCATCCTGGAAGCAGGTCCTACCGTTAACCGCGCCCAGGGCATCAGCCACGCGCTCGCCAGCAGCGTCGTTTCTACACCCGACGCTGCATACCCCCAGAATCTATGGGCGCCAACACCCGCGACGCTCGATCCCAGGAACTACCTCGTGCAGACTGGCCCGGATCTCTTTGTCAGCAACTACGAGCGCGTGGTCGGCGGCACAACCTGGCACTGGCTGGGAACATGCCTCCGACTGGTGCCAAACGACTTCATCATGAAATCGACCTATGGTGTGGCTACCGACTGGCCAGTCACGTACGACGTGCTGGAGCCCTGGTATGTCGTGGCGGAAAATGCTATCGGTGTGGCCGGGGACAGCAACGCGAACAATGGCGCACCTCGCTCTGCGCCCTACCCGATGCCGGCCCATCCGCTCTCCTTCAATGACAGGGTCTACGCCAGGGCGGTTGAGCCACTGGGCTTGCAAGTCACGGCAACGCCGCAAGCGCGCGTGAGCATCCAGGAGGGCTACAACAACCGGCCGCGCTGCTGCGGCAATGCCTTCTGCATCCCCATGTGCCCGATTGGCGCCAAGTACGACGCAACCGTGCATATGGGTATGGCGACAAATGCCGGGGCCGAACTCCGTGAGAACTGCGTCGTCTTCAAGCTTGATCATGACGCGGATGGCAGAATCACGTCTCTCTCCTACCGCTCGCCTGACAAGCAGGACACCACGCTCACCGCTCGGCATGTCGTCGTTGCCGCACACGCCATCGAAACGCCAAAACTCCTGCTGATGTCACGTTCCGACGCCATGCCAAATGGGCTGGCAAACAGTAGCGATCAGGTTGGCCGAAACCTGATGGACCATCCGACCCAGTTGACGTATGGGTTAGCGCCGGAGCCTGTTGGCCCCTACCGCGCGCCGCTCTCAACGGCTGGCATCGAGACGCTCCGGGACGGCGATTTCCGCAAGGAACGAGGCGCATTTCGCATCGAACTCGGGAACGATGGCTGGTCGTGGCCAGGCAAGGACCCGGTCAGTTGGGCAGGAGATCTGATCCAGCAGGGAGTCGAAGGGCAGGAGCTGTACCGGCAGGTCATGGAGTTGAATGCCCGGGCAATGCGCACCGCCGCGCTCGTCGAACAGCTCCCGGACCCGAACTCCCGGGTGACGCTCTCGGATCAGGTTGATGCCATCGGCATCCCGAGGCCAGAAGTGCACTACGTCATCGACGACTACGCCAAGTCGGGACTGGCAGCAGCTCGTGGTCAGTTCGCTGCCATCTACAAGGCTGTCGGCGCGGACCAGGTCACCCAGGTGCCAGAAATCCAGGGTGCGGGCCATATCATGGGCACGTTCCGTATGGGGACAGACGCCAAGACGTCCGTCACGGACTCGTTCGGCCGCACCTGGGACCATGCGAACCTCTGGTTGGCGGGCTCGGGGCTCTTCCCGACGACGGGTACGGCCAATCCCACACTCACGATAGCCGCATTGGCGCTGCGTGCAGCCCCGGAAATCCTGAAATCGCTAGGAAGAGCAGCCTGAGTGCTTCAACCTAAGTATCGCCCGTCAGCGATCAACCGCCTATCTTTATCTGCCGCCGGCGGCGAGATGCCTCCCTGGTATCCCGAGGCTATATGACTCGTCAACAACTCCGTAACGCAATGACTGGGGATCCTCCCCCACCGAATCGCATCGGGCGTCTGTCCCGGCGTCGCTTCGCTACCGCTCTGACCGCAGGTGTTCCGGCATTCCTTCGCCGGCCAGTTGGCGCTGCCGGTGAACGAGTCATCGTCATCGGCGCCGGAATGGCCGGCATCGCTGCGGCGGTCGACCTGCAGGCAGCGGGCCTCGATGTCGTCGTGCTTGAGGCACGCGATCGAATTGGCGGCCGCATCTGGACGGATCGGCGTTGGGGGTTCCCACTGGATCGGGGGGCGTCCTGGATTCACGGGTCGGCGCCAGCCAATCCCATCTGGCGGCTACGCAACGAGTTCGGGCTCCGCACCGTGCCAACGGACTGGGACGACATCGTGGTGTACGACGTCGATGGCAGCTTGGTCTCCGGGTCGCAATTCGCAACCGATGCTGCCCGGTACCGCAGCGCGTACCGCAAGGCGAGACGGTGGGGCAACCGGCAGGCGAGCGACACGTCGCTCCAGGAAGGAATCGACTTCGCGTTGCGCTCACGCACGATGTCGCCGTATGATCAGCGCGCACTGGACTTCCACCTGAACTTCGAGGTGGAGCAGGACTACGGTGGCGATGCAGACGCACTCTCCAACTGGTGGTACGACCAGGATTCCTGGCTGGGCGGCCGCCAGGATTCCTATGTGGTCGATGGCTACGGCGAACTCGTTGACACGCTTGCCGACGGCCTCGACATCCGTCTAGGTACGGTTGTTTCAGCTATTGCACATGGCAGCTTCGGGGTGCGTGTCACCACCAACAAGGGCGTGCAGCAAGGCGCCTACGCGGTCATCACGGTGCCGCTCGGGGTTCTCAAGGCCAACACGATCAGTTTCAGCCCGGCACTGTCTCGCGCCAAGCGGGACGCCATCGCTGGTCTCGGTGTTGGCACGCTGAACAAGCTGTACCTGGGCTTTCGCGAGCGCTTCTGGGATGATCGTGCCGTCATCGGCTACCAGTCTGCCAATCGGGGGGAATGGGCGCTCTGGATGGATCTGGAACAGATCCTGGGCGAGCCCATTCTGCTGGCGTTCAACGCTGCGACGTTCGGCGCGGAGGTGGAAGGTCTCAGCGATCAAGAGACCCTGAATGCCGCAATGGCCGTGTTGCGCACGATCTACGGCCGGAGCATCCCGGACCCGCAGGCCGCGATGGTCACACGCTGGAATCAGGCCGAGTTCTCGCTCGGGTCCTATTCGCACATACCACTCGGCGCTACCGGTCGCGACTACCGCGTCCTTTCCGCGCCAAGTGGAGACCGCCTGTTCTGGGCGGGTGAAGCGACGAACAAGAAGTACCCGCAAACGGTAGCGGGAGCCTATCTCTCAGGACAACGAGCCGTCCAGCAGATTATTGCCCTCGCGTAGTGCCGCGCTCGTGGAGATGTGGTCCGTTCCTGCAGTACGCCGGACCGAACGTGTCTGGTTGACGGAACTACTGTTGGTCAAAGTCCACGGAGATCAACTGGTCCAGGGTTCCTGGCTTCGGCGCATGAATCCACCCTTCCACCTCTGCTATCTCCTGCAGATCAGCCGGTGGTGGATACGTTAACCCGAGCGCAGCGGCCCGCGTTGCGAGCGCGCAGATCAGCGCATCGAAAGCATGGTCGCTGCGCAGAAGCACGCTGGGAAACTCACTGGAAGCGAAGAAGAGGGGACACTCGGCCATGACCAGATCCAGCGCTTCCACGTCATCTTTGGGAGGAAGGCCCCAGCTCATGCGGGCGGCGACCGGATAGACCTCAAAGAAGTGACCATCGCCCGCGCGGTTGACCACACCAAACTCCTGCATGAGCGAAGCCCATCGCATCGCGGGAATCCCGATGCGGTCGGTAGAAACCGAAAGCGGCTGGCGGTGAAACACGTGCCAGACGTATTCGTCGGTCGCCCGGAGACGTTTCTGCGCTCCGCTCACGCCTGCTGCGAACACATTACGCTCCATGTGAGCGCGAACGAACTCCACAAACCGAGCGGGCCAGCCAAATGGGATATCGATCCCGAAGACTCGCGATGGTGGGCCTGCAACCAACTCGCGAATCAGGTCATCCGTCACAGGGCAGACGAGCTGGACGACCGTGGCAGACGTGCCGTCCCACACAATCTCGCACAGGGCCGTGTTCTTCGGTTGCGAGGCGAAATCGATGCCGACCGTGCGCACAGTGTCTACCCGCGCAGGAAGAGCTCTGCCGCGTGCCAGCCGATCATGGTCGATGCCGCATTGGTGTTGACACCAACGATGTCCGGCATAACCGAGGCGTCGGCCACACGCAGGCCGTCTATGCCGCGTACACGCGCTAGTGGATCGACCACCGCGTCTTCGCCGATTCCCATGCGGCAGGACCCTACCGGGTGGAACCAGGTGCTGACATCCTTGCGCACGTAGGCGTCGATCGCCTCGTCGCTCTCGATGTCAACACTCGGGAAGTACTCACCGGCGTTCCATGCTTCCAGTGCCGATTGGGCGCCTATCTCGCGGCTCAGGCGCACCGCGTGGATCATGCACGCCATGTCGGCGGGGTCATCAAAGTAGTTCGGGTCTATAGCCAGGGGGGCATCGAGGTCGCTCCCGGTCAGGCGGACCGTGCCCCTGCTCCTCGGCTTCGTGATCCCCGGAATGATGGTGTACCGCGGTAGTCCATCATGAGCGTCCGGCGCAAAGTGCGGTTCCTTGGCGAACGAAATCTCAATGTCGCAGTCCGAACGGTCTGGGGTAGAACGCGCGAAGGCGCATCCTTCGGTCGCATAGGCATTCTGCGTCGGAATCGGCTGTCGCGAGGTGTAGACGATGCCGATCAACAGGTGATCGATGAGGTTGTTGCCGACCGGGAGATCGAGCACCGGGGCAATCCCATGCTCGGCGAGGTGTTCCGCCGGGCCGATGCCCGAGAGCATCAGGACGCGCGGGGACTCGAACGCTCCGGCAGCAAGAATCACCTCGCCAGCCGCAATGGCGTCGAGCTGGCCGTTCCCGACAACCTCTACCCCGGTCGCCCGCTTCCCGTCCAACACGACCCGCCGTACACGGGTCTCGGGAATGACCGTGAGATTCCCGCGGTCCCTGATTGGTTCCAGAAACGCGCGGTTCGCGTTGTGACGTTCGCCGTTCGCGATGGCTGACTTGTTCCAGCCGGCGCCGTCCAGCGTACCGCTGTCGAAGTTGGCATTCAGCGGGAGTCCGGTCTGCACCGCCGCGTCCCGCATCGCGACCGAGACCGGGTTATGCGGCTCCAGGACGGCAGGACGCAGCCACTCCTCCATTGCCTCGAATGAAGGCACGACATCCGCCCAGGCCCAACCGTTGCATCCCGCGTCCGCCCATGCGTCGTAGTCAGACGCCGCCCCACGCAGATAGACCATGCCGTTCAGGCTGCTGGTGCCCCCCATGACCTTCCCGCGCGGCATGAGGTGCGTACGCCCGCGGGTTCCTCCCTGCGCAGTCGAGACGTACTGCCAGTCCACGTCCGTTCCCCACAGGGAGAAGTACTGGTGTGGAACGCGGATCGCCTCTCGCGAGTCGTCTCCACCTGCCTCCAGCAATGCGACTCGCAGTGTCGGGTCGCTGGACAACCGGTTCGCGAGCGCGCAACCTGCCGAGCCTGCTCCCACGATGACGACGTCAAAGGACTGGGTCATGCTCTAGCTCGCTTGCTCCGGCACGAAGTGCCAGATTTCTTGCAACTCACGAGAATCGACAACGCCGTCATCCCGGTAGTGCATCATGGGGTTCATGAGTTCACCCCAGCGCTTGTGCACGTCGGAATCCCAGAGACGGGTCCAGGCGTCGGCGTCCCTGACCTCCGAGACCAGGATCACCATATCATCCAGGTTGTAGAGTGTGATTTCGGCGATTCCCTGCCCGGCAATCTCCGCCTGCAGTTCAGGCCAGATGTTGTCGTGCCAGTACACATATTGGTCCAGCGCGCCTGGTTTCAGGCGCAGCACGAATGCCTTTCGCGTCGTGTCGGCCACGGTCATCTCCCTCTCAAACATGACCAGCCCGGGACCTGAGGTCCCGGGCTGGTTCGCGTCGCGGCGAGGTTACTCGGCCGCGGCGGCCTTGATGGCGTCTGCGGCGGCCTGGACATTGTCGATGTTGTAGATGCTGAATGGGCCCAGCAGAACGCGCAGGGCTTCGACGTCCGGTCGGGTTGGATCCTTGGTGATTTCGTAGTCGCCAAGGCGGCCCGCCGTGAACGTCTGGCCCTCTTCCGCCGTGATCTGGCCGGTCGCCAGGAGATAGGACACGTGGTACGTGAGGTAGCCGAGATCAATGAAGCTCCAGAGCGCGAACTCTGGCGCGATCCCGTTCAGGGTGTACTCCAGCATTTCGCTGGGATCACCCAGGCCGGAGACCTTGATCTCGTCGCCAAGCCCCTCATCCTGGACCGCCTTGGCCGCCGAGACGATGCCGACCGAGGTCGGAGCCATGATCAGCTTCATGTCCGGGTGCTTGTCGATAAGCGCCTGGGCCTGCTCGTAGCTCTTCTCGGACTGGTCGTCACCGTAGACGGTTTCCACCAGTTCGAGATTCGCGTACTTCGGATCCTTCAGCGCCTCTTCCATGGCGGCGATCCACGCGTTCTGGTTCGCTGCGTCCGGAGATGCTGAAAGGATGGCGAATTGGCCGCCCTCTTCGCCGAGAATGGAGAGGGTCATGTCAGCCATAACCACACCGGTCTCGGTGAAGTCCACCTGGGCCACGAACACCGATTCGCCGGTGCCATCGGGGATCGGGGAGTCCCAGGTCACCACCAGGGTGCCGGCCTCCTGCGCAGCCTCAACCGCCGGGACGATCTGGTCACCGGAGTTGTTGGAGAGCATCACCACCTGGTAGCCGCCAGCCGGGGCATTGGTGACAAACTCGATCTGACCGGCCACGCTGTTTTCAGCCGTCGGGCCAACGAAATCGGGGCCAGCCGAGCCCAACTCGGCGGCAGCCTCCTGCGCGCCAGCGTTTGCCTGGTCGAAGACGGCAATGCCCAGGAACTTGGGCAACAGCATCATCTTCACGTCCCCGCCAGCCGCTGGCGTCTGCGCCAGGACCAGCGAGTGCCGGTTTGCAACAAGAACACCAGCGCCCAGCGCGCCGGCGAGCAGATCACGCCTCTTCATGTTTTGCTCCTCTTCTGCGTCGAAGAATCCGAGTTGGCATCATCGCATGCCCACGCTGATCCTACCCAGGCTCTGTTACCCATGGCGTATCGCCGGGTGGCGTCTGTTGACTACGCATAACGGCTTCTGCCTGGCGGCGATGCAGGCGCTCGCGCACCCGTTCCGCCAGGTTGGGCAAGAGAACCGAGAGAATCAGCAAGAGTCCAATAATACCGGTCTGGGTGTTCCCTGTAATGCCGGCAATGACCAGTCCGTTGCGCAAGTTCAGCACGAGGTAGGTCGCCAGCAGCACCCCAACCATCGAGCCAACTCCACCGAAAATACTCACACCGCCCAGCAGGACGACGGTGATGATGTCGAGTTCAAAGCCTTCGGCTGTACTGGCGCGCACCGCGCCGAGGCGTGCGGCCATGAGAATCCCAGCCAACGACGCAACCAGCCCGCTCATCATGAAGATGATCATGCGCGTGCGCGCCACGGAGACACCCGAAAATCGGGCGACTGACGCGCTGTTGCCGATCACGTACGTCAACCGTCCCAGACCGCTGAAGTGCAGGACGATGGTGGCCAGGATGGCGAGCACAAAGTAGACGAGGATCGAGAGCGTCACAGGCCCGATCAGCCCACGCTGTCCCAGGTCCGTAAACCACTCCGGGAAGTCACCGACCGAGCGGTCTTGCACGAGCAACCGCGCCAGTCCTCGAAATCCGATGTATCCAGCCAGGGTAACGGCCAGCGAACTGAGCCCAACGACCGCCACAAAGTACCCATTGATCAACCCGAATCCGACGCCAATACCAAGTGCCAGCAAAATGGCAATTGGTAACGGTAGGCCGGATTCGAAGGCGGCGGCCGTCACCGCCGCGGACAGACCCATCATCGAGGCGACTGAGAGGTCGATCTCACCACTGATGATGACGAACGCCATGATCAGGATGACGATGGCCTTTTCGATCCCCAACTGGAACAGGTTGATCTGGTTGCCCATCGTCAGGAAATTCGGCACGCGGGAGATGTTGTAGGCCAGGACGACCAGCAGACAGAGGAGCAGCAGGCCCTCCCAGCTTCGCAACCGCAGCAGCAGATTACGCGCCATGGGGCACTCCGCTTTCTTCAATTTGCACGCCCTGCGCGCGGTCGCGATCCTGCCGTCTCACACGCACCCACATCTCGCGCAGCCGTCCCAGGATGACGGCGTCCGCCGTGATTGCCACCAGGATCAGCAGGCCAAGGATGGCATCCTTGATGAACTCACTGATGCCTGCCCAGCGCAGCAGGCTCTGCTGCAGGACCTCAATCATCAGGACGCCGAGGAGCGCGCCAATCATGGAGCCGGAGCCGCCAAAGATGTTGACGCCACCGACCACGACCGCGGCCACGACCTGCAATTCAAGACCCTGAGCGGCGGTGACCGTGATGTTGCCGAATCGGATGAGGAACATGAATCCGGCCAACCCAGCGAGCATGCCGGAGATCGTGAAGGCCAGGAAAACATCACGTTTGACTGGCAAGCCCGCCGTGCGCGCGGCATCCGGATTGGAGCCAATGGCGTACAGGCGGCGGCCGAACGGCAGATAGCGCAAAGTCAATTGGCCGAGAATCACAACTACCAGCGCGATACCGACCATCAGGCGGAGATCGTATCCGCCTGCTGAAACGAGCGTGGCGCTGGGAACATCGTTCATCCAGTCCGGCAAGTCGGCAGTCGTCACGGTCCTGGCGCCGGAGAACTCCACCAGCACTACGCGGAAGAGCGCCAGGGTCCCCAGCGTTGTGATGATGGAAGGGACACCGCCGTACGACACGATGGCGCCGTTGATAGCTCCCAGCACCACGCCGATGAGCATGGCAATGATGAGCGCCACCACCGGGTGGAGATCATTCTGACGCGTGAGGAGCGTGCCGACCATGTAGGCTGACAACCCACACACAGAGGAAACGGATAGGTCGATGTTCCTCGTCAGGACCACCAGGACCTGGCCCACAGCGACCACGAGCGGGATCGCCAGGCCGGTCGTCAGGCGGTTAACGCTGCGGGCATTGAAGTAGTCATCGATCTGGAACGAAAAGAACACCAACAGGCCGATGACGACCAGGAAGAGAATCACCTCCCGGAATTGCTCCGGCCGGATGCGCCGAAGAAGCGCGTTACTCACGATCGGCTCCTGCGGCGAGAGCTTCCCCGCTTATCACGGCGTCCATCACGGCCAGCGCTTCCGCAGCAGCGGGATCCAGGCTGGCGGCCAGGCTCTCTTCAGACTGGCCCATTGCGGCAGCAAGCACGCGCTCCTGGGTCGCGTCGCGCTGGTCGAAGATCGCCATTTGCCGCCCTTCGCGCATGACGAGGACCCGGTCGCTCATGGCCAGCACTTCGGGCATGTCGGAACTGATCATGATGATGGCCATGCCCCTGGATGCCAACTCGTCAATGAGCTGGTGGACTTCGACCTTCGCCCCCACATCAATCCCGCGCGTCGGTTCATCGAGGATCAGCACTTGAGGACTCGTCTCCAGCCACTTGCTGATGACGACTTTCTGCTGGTTTCCACCCGAAAGTGAACCGGTGGGGGCATCCACCGATGGAGCTCGAATGCTCAATCGCTCCTTGAAACTTTCGGCCGTGGCACGCTCTGCCTGCCGCTTGACCAGTCCGGAGCTACTCAGAAAGCGCGGGAGAGACGGGAGCGTGATGTTGGAGGTAATGGAGAGAGGCAACACCAGGCCCAACTGTCGCCGGTCCTCAGTGCTGTACGCAATGCCGAGTTTCATCGCCTCCTGTGGGCTGTCGATGGTCACGACCTTGCCATCCAGTTCGATCATGCCGCCATGAGCGGGTGCGACACCGAACAGCGCGAGGCCAACGTCAGTTCGGCCTGCACCGACCAGACCCGCAAACCCGAGCACTTCTCCAGCACGCAGGTCGAACGAGATGTCGCGAAAGCGGCCCTCACGTGAGATGCCGCGCACGGAGAGTCGAACTGGACCCGGTTCCCGGCGTTCGCGGTGGAACAACTCTTTGACTTCGCGGCCCACCATCTGCCGAATGGCCAGTGCCGGAGTTATGTCAGCACGCGGCAGGGTCGAGATCCATCTGCCGTCGCGCAGTACGGTGATGGTGTCCGAAATTTCGAACACCTCCTCCATGCGGTGGGAAATGAACAGGATCGCCACGCCCTGCTGCCTGAGGTTGGCGACAATCCGGAAGAGTCGCCGCACCTCATGAGCTGACAGAGAGGCCGTGGGCTCGTCCATGATCAGCACACGCACATCGAGCGAGATGGCCTTCGCAATCTCAACCGTCTGCTGCTCCGCCAGGGTCAGGCCACGTGCTGGTTCTCCAACGTCGAGCTTGACATCGAGCCGCGCCAGTACGGCTTCAGCCTCACGTTCCATCCGGCGACGATCAACGATCTTGCCCCGGTTGGTGTGTCCGATGAAGATGTTCTCCGCGACCGAGAGGTCCGGGAAAATCATCGGTTCCTGGTAGATCGCCGCCACACCGAGCCGCTGGGCGTCTTGCGACGAGGCCACGCGCACGTGCTGGCCATCGATCAACATGTCCCCAGCATCCTGCTGCTGAATAGCGGTCATGATCTTGATCAGGGTTGACTTGCCGGCCCCGTTCTCACCCAGGAGGGCGTGGATCTCACCGCTGAAGAGCTGGAGCGAAACGTCCTCCAGCGCCTGGGTTCCACCGAAGCTCTTGGAGATGTGAACCATCTCCAGGATTGGAGTCGCGCTCCATTGTTCGGTTGCCAGCGGCTGCGGCTTCGCTGCCGAGTCGATTGTCATCCGCGCTCCCCGCGCCAACAACGGCCACGATGCCGCCGGGGCTCCTGCCCCTGATCCACCTTTGACACCACGAAAGAGGCGTCATCAAACCACAGCGCGCGCCTTGACGCAACTGCTCGCGCCGTCACTGCTAGCGCCAGGGTTGACTACGTGAAAAACGCGCAAACGGCGGCGCGTGACGATTTCCCTGCCACCTGCAACGAGAGGTCACTCCAGAACAAGATTCAGAAATGTCTCCCGAAAGAGCAGAAGTACTTCTATCCGTTCCAGCTTTTTTGAATGATGGCACGATGTGGTCACCGCGAAAAGCGCGGGGACAAATCCGGCTCCTGGCTACCAGTGTTGCCAAACGACTGGTTGGGCCCCATTTGCGTTGATGAACGAGCTACAGACGCCTTTGTCCGGCTTCAGAGACGTTCCAGGGTTGTACAGCACACACTGGGGAAGTCCCGGGCCTGAACCTTGCGAGCGAGGTGCCATTGGCCCGCTAGCCTTACTGGATGAGACGGTGCATGTCGCAATCGAAAAATCAGCATCCCGGGCTGCAAGCTGATTCATTCGAACAGCTGCGCTACGATCTCATGAATCCGTTGGCAACTATCCGCGGACGAGCTCAGTTGCTATCTCGAGCCGTTGATCGCTCGACTGGCATCGACGACGCAGAGCGCGCTCGTCTGCTTCGTGGGCTGACCGCCATTGACCAGGCGGTGATAGCGGCAGTCGAGGTACTGGACCACGCCGAATCCCGCCCGAACGACCCGCGCGCCGCGAACGATCGCTGAATGCAAGAGGGAGCCAGGACCGGCGAACCGCCGGCCAGTTGCTCCCTGAACTGCGTCAGGGAGATCACAGGAATCGCCCACGTCGTGCTGCCGTGATTGGTGCCGGGAGCGGGATTCGAACCCGCACGGGGTCACCCCCGTCGCATTTTGAGTGCGATGCGTCTGCCATTTCGCCACCCCGGCTAAGGTGCAAGCGGGAGTTTACTTCACTGCGTCGACGGAAGCTTCTTCATGGGTACCGCCATTTGTTGGCAAGGTAATTCCCAGTTCTGCCCGTGCCTTCTTCGTCAGCTTGGCGGCGACCAGTGACCACGAATCTGCAATGCAGGATCGGATCTCGTCGTCCGGCATGGCACTTCCTTCATGTATCGCCACCCAGTGGCCCTTCGCAAAGTAGCGCGCCTGCGAGACACCCGGCAGTGTCGTCAAGAAGTCGAACTCGCGAGGATCGACCTTCACCACAATATGGGGAGCGTCAGCATCCGATCCGCCGAGCGCGGCGAAAACCTTGTCCCCCACCTTGGCGATGCGAGATTCCCACTGATCCATGGCCCTGCCGCCGGTCAGGGATCCAATGTACGCGTCAAACTCACCCTGCGAGTAGATCGACAAACCTCGCTCCTCTCGACATGAATCCGGCTGCGGGAGTGCCGGAGCACCGTGCTATGGTTGCGGGCTGAAACTGCGCGCGGGCATGGGAATCGTGAGGCAGATTCCCTGCCAAGCATGACACGATGCAGTCCCCTGCGTCCGCCATTCTGGCCCGCTCAGCGCCACCTTTACCGCATCCAGGAGAGGTATACAGATGGCAGCGACTGCCGCACCGCAAATTGTCGTGACGGACTACTCCCTCATCATTGACGGTGAGAACGTTCCGGCAGCGTCCGGCGAGACATTTGACACCGTTAGCCCCACCACCAACCACGTCGTGGGTCGCATGGCGAAAGCTGGCCTTGAGGATGTTGACCGCGCCGTAGCGGCCGCGCGCCGCGCCTTCGATGAGGGCCCGTGGCCGCGCATGACGCCCCTTGAGCGTCAGCGCATCCTGCACAAGGTTGCCAACATCTTGCGGGAGCGGCTGCCCGAGATCGCTCGCATCGAGACGATCAACTGCGGAAAGATCATCGTCGAGTCGCGCGGCGACGTGACGTCTTCAGCCAACTGCTTCGAGTACTACGCGGGGCAAGCCACGCAACTATGGGGAGAGCAGATCCCCATGAATGGCCCGCTTTTGGACTATACCGTGAAGGAACCTGTCGGGGTCTGCGCCCAGATCGTGCCCTGGAACTTCCCGCTCCTGATGGCCGCGTGGAAGCTGGCTCCAGCGCTGGCTGCCGGCAACACGCTGATCCTGAAGCCCGCCAGTGCCACCCCGATCACTGCCGTCCTGCTGGGGGAGATTTGCCGGGAAGCGGGTATTCCTGACGGCGTCGTGAACGTGCTCACGGGCCCTGGCAAGGAGATCGGCGAGGCACTGGCCGCGCACCCCGGTGTCGACAAGGTCGCATTTACCGGTGAGACTGGCACCGGCCGCCGGATCATGGAGCTTGCGGCCGGAACCATCAAGAAGGTCACCCTGGAGCTAGGTGGCAAAAGCCCGAACATCGTGTTCCCGGACGCCAACCTGGATGAAGCGGTGGATGGCTCGCTCTTCGCCATCTTCACGAACGCCGGCCAGCGCTGTACTGCGCGTACGCGGCTCTTCCTCCACGAGGACATCCACGATACGTTCCTGAGCGATTTCGTGGCCAAGGCGCAGAAGATCAGGGTCGGTGATCCGCTCCTGCACGAGACCCAGATGGGACCCGTCATCTCGCCCACCCAGGCGAACCGCATCCTGCACTACTGCGAGCGCGCCGCAAGTGAAGGGGCCGAGCTGGTGGCTGGCGGCCGCCGTATTGCTGATGGCGACCTGGCCGCCGGTAACTTCCTGGCGCCGACTGTTTTTGACGGCGTGCGTCAGGACATGCACCTGGCGCAGGAAGAGGTGTTCGGCCCCGTCCTGGCGGTCATTCCGTTCAAGACCGAAGACGAGATGGTAGCCTCCGCGAACTCGACCATCTACGGGCTGGCTGCCACCATCTGGACGAATGACATCAAGCGAGCCCACACGTTGGCGCGCCGCATCCAGGCAGGCAACGTCAGCATCAACTACCCCACGGTGAACCCGCCGGAGGCGCCATTCGGGGGGTACAAGCAGAGTGGTATCGGCCGTGAACTGAGCCGCCACGTCATGGACCTCTACACCCAGACCAAGAACGTGGTCGTCAATCTCAACCCCACGCCGTTCGACTGGTACGGCCGCTGGCCAGACGCTCCAAAGCCGTAGCCCCGGGTTGCCTCGTCTGGGCACGCCTGTACACGTAGCGTGCTCAATGACAGCCTGCTCGTTCCGTTAGATACTTTATGCAGAGTGCGCAATTACCGTACGTGACAAGGATGGTTCCCGAATTGAGCAGCACTACCGAACGACAGGCCACCGCATCGGCCGGGGCGGCGTTCTCCACCGTCGATGAGTTGGAGCGCGGCCTGCGCCAGCAACGCTATGTTGCGGAACGTGGCCTGGCCACCACCCTGTTCCTGACCCTGAAGCTGGGCAAGCCACTCCTGCTTGAGGGCGAAGCAGGAGTCGGCAAGACCGAAATTGCCAAGGTCCTCGCGGACCTTCTCGAGACCCCGCTTATTCGTCTGCAGTGCTACGAAGGCCTGGATGCCGCGACTGCCATTTACGAGTGGGACTACCCACGCCAGATGCTTTACCTCCGCACCATCGAGGCGACGGGTGGCGCCAACCGGGACGCGGTGCAACACGATCTCTTCAGCGAAGAATTCCTGCTCAAGCGCCCGCTGTTGCAAGCCATCGACGCCTCGCACACCAAGGCCCCGGTGCTGCTAATCGACGAGGTCGACCGCGCTGACCAGGAGCTGGAGGCGTTCCTTCTGGAACTGCTCTCCGACTTCCAGGTCACCGTGCCGGAAATTGGCACGATCCGGGCTGAGCATGTACCGGTCGTCATCCTGACCTCCAACCGAACGCGCGAAATCCACGATGCGCTCAAGCGGCGCTGCCTCTACCACTGGATCGACTTCCCGAACTTCGACAAGGAGTTCATGATCCTGAAGGCACGGGTGCCAGAAGCGCCTGAAATGCTTGCCCAGCAGATCGTCACCTTCACCCAGGGCTTGCGAGGTATCGATCTCTTCAAGCCGCCGGGAATGGCGGAGACGCTCGATTGGTCGCGCGCCCTGCTTGCCCTTGGCACGACGAATCTGAGCGAAGAGGCGGTTGATGACTCGCTTGGCGTCATCCTGAAGTACCAGGAGGATGTCGATAGCGTGCGCGGCGATATCGCGGCCAACCTGATCGGGCGTGCCCTGATCCAGACCGTTTAGGTCCTGGGGCACAAATGTCCGAACTGATTACCGCGGACGCTGTGGCCGAACCGCCTCAGGCGCGACCCTCGCTCATTCGCGCCAATCTGCTCACGTTTGGCCGCCGCCTGCGTGACGCCGGCCTTCCCGTTGGCTCAGGCCAGGTGATGTCGATGCTGGAGGCGACGGCCGGCCTTGACCTCCGTCGCCACGAGGACATCTACCACGCGGCGAAGGCGACACTGGTCACGCGGCCAGAGCAAATCCCCGTCTTCGACGCGCAGTTCGCGCGCTTCTGGCGGGAACTGCTGGGCGCGAGGCCCGTTCCGCTCGACCCCTTCACGCCAGACAACATTCCCAGCGAACCTCCGTTGCCGGATGTCAGCAAGAAGAAGACTGAGAAGCGGCAGGAGCCAACGGGTACCGAGGACGAAAAGGACATCTTCCACATCAGCGAAGGTGAGGAAGAACAGAATGTCGCCGAGGAGCAGGAGTACGAGGCTGAACCCGACGACATCATGCTCTTCAGCGCCCGCGAGCAACTACGTAAGAAGGACTTCTCGCAGTGTTCGGCAGATGAGATCGCTGAGGCCCGGCGCATTATCGAGGGGATGACGTGGCGGCTGGGCACCAGGCGCACCCGACGTCGCCAACGCGCCAACCACGGTGAGTTCATCGATCCCCGCGCCACGCTTCGCAGCTCGATGAAGCACGGTGGCGTTCCAATGGAGTTGCGACGACAGCGGCGCAAGATCAAGACGCGCCCGCTGGTCGTCATCTGCGATATCTCTGGGAGCATGGACCGCTACGCTCGCCTGCTGCTGCGCTTCGTGCACGCGCTGGGACAGGGTCTCGACAACACGGAGGTCTTCGTCTTCGGCACGCGCCTGACGCGCATCACCCGCGAGTTGCGCAAGCGGGACGTTGACAGCGCTCTCAACCAGGTCGTGGCTTCGGTTGATGACTGGTCTGGTGGCACCCGGATTGGCGAGGCCATCAAGAGCTTCAACTACAAGTGGTCTCGCCGTGTCCTGCGCTCCGGCGCAACAGTCGTCGTGATCAGCGATGGTTGGGATCGCGGAGAACCCGCTCTCCTCGGGCGCGAGATGGCCCGCCTGCAGCGATCATGCCGCCGCCTGATCTGGCTGAACCCGCTCCTCGGTGCGCCTGGCTACCAGCCCCTGACGCAGGGCATGCGTGCTGCACTGCCCTACATTGATGAGTTCATGCCGATCCACAACATGCAGAGCCTGGAGGCGCTGGCGGAGATGCTGAGCCGCGTCGAGGACACCCCTCCACTACGGAAATACGTCCCTCCTCCACCCCTGTCAGCTGCCTGATCGCTGGACAGGGCGCAGTACCATAGGTAGCAGCGGTTACCCGGCGCCCGTGAGCAATCGCGGGCGCTCACTTTAGGATATTCATCATGAAAGACATCCTGCCTGAAGTCGATGCCTGGCGTGCTGCCGGCAGTCAGGTCGCCCTCGCGACCGTTGTGAAAGTCGAAGGCTCCGCGCCTCGCCCGGTTGGCGCAACCATGGCTGTCTCCTCTGCCGGTGATCTGGCAGGCTCCGTCAGCGGTGGCTGTGTCGAGACCGCCGTCTTCGAAGAGGCGCAGGAGGTTTTGCGAACTGGACTACCCAAGCTCATCCGCTACGGCATCAGCGATGAAATGGCCTGGGACGTTGGCCTGGCGTGCGGCGGCACCATAGAGGTCTTCGTCGAGCCTGTTACCGAATGAGTCACCGCGACACCAATCGCGTGGCCATGCAAGCTCGACTGGAAGAAGCGCTGGCTGGCCGGGTGCCCGCGGTGGTCGCAACCCTCGTCAAGGGTGAGCCACTCGGAGCGAAGCTCCTCCTCCTCCCAGACGGAGCCATGGGGACGCTCGGGAACGCTGTCCTTGATGCAACAGTAGAACCAGAGGCACGCGAACTCCTGGTGGCCGAGAAGTCCGAGACCCTTAGCTATCACCTACCCGGGCGAGATGAGGTGGTCGAAGTCTTCATCGAATCCTATCCACCACCGCCGACCCTGCTCATCTTCGGAGCAGTCCACGTGGCGCAGCCGCTCTCGCGCTTCGCGAAAGCCCTTGGCTTCGATGTCATCGTCTCCGATGCTCGCGCCAAGCTGGCCACTCGTGAGCGCTTCCCGGAAGCCGACCGCATCATTCACGGCTGGCCAGACGAAACGCTGGAGCAGGTCGAGATCCTGCCGAACACCTATGTCGCCATCCTGTCTCACGATCCGAAGTTTGATGAACCTGCCCTGGTCGGCACGCTCAACACCCCGGCGGCTTACATCGGCGCCATTGGCAGCCGCAAGACGAATGAGGATCGGCGCCACCGACTGGCCGAAGCCGGCATGAGCCCCGAACAGGTGGCGCGCATGCGGGCACCGATCGGCCTGGATATCGGCGCCGCGACGCCAGAAGAGATGGCCATCAGCATCCTCGGCGAAATCATCGCCCTGCGCCGCGGCCGGACCGGCGGGTCGCTGAGCAACGCGACAGGCAGTATTCGAGGCGAGCGGCAGCCGGCGCCGGGGGCGTGATCGCCGGCATCGTCCTCGCTGCCGGTCGCTCGTCCCGGCTGGGGCGGCCCAAGCAATTGTTGCCAGTGCAGGGTGAACCGCTCTTGCGGTTCACCCTGCAGCGCATTCTCACGACCAGCCTCGATACGGTCTACGTAGTACTCGGCCACCAAGCGGAAGAAATCGCCAGACTCATTGCAGACCTGCCAGTACACATCGTGGACAATCCGGATGCTGAACAGGGTCAGAGTACGTCCGTTCTGGCTGGGCTCCATGCTTCGGCCCTTTCAAAGCCTGATGCGGTCATGGTCTTGCTCGGGGACCAGCCACAAGTGAACCCGGCAGTAATCAATGCGTTGACCTCTCGCTGGCAGGAGACCCATACCGGCGTCGTTGCCCCGCGATACTCCGACGGCATCGGCAACCCCATCCTCTTTGCTCGCGCCGTTCTCCCCGAGTTCACCACCTTGAGCGGTGACACCGGCGCCCGCGCCATCGTGCGGGCGTACCAGGCGCGTGGTGACATCTCCCTCGTCGATGTCCCTTCGCCCGCGCCGCCTGATATCGACACGGAAGCAGACTATGCGGCACTTCTGGCATCATTAGCTGCAGAGCAACAAACTGCCACTCCATGCATCGACTGGTGCAGCGAGCCTGAATAGCTTTCACGGGAACGTTCCGTCCGCCGCCATGCGCCTGCCCGCCAGGCACCATGTCTTGCTGACAGATAAAGCCGTGCGTGACAAACGCGAGACGCCGGGAAAGGATCTGGCCGTGGACGAACGACTCGAGCAACTTCTCCAGACCACCAGCAGCCCTCCCACACGACGCGCGGTGATGCGCGGCTTGGCAGGCTTAATGGGAGCAGCTGGCATGGCCACCCTGGTCGGCCAGGAGGACACCTCTGCCCGGAGGCGTCGGCGGCGTCGCCGGAGCGAGTGCAGACGCAACAGCCAATGTAAGGCACCACTTAACCCGTGCCAGGAAGCCGGCTGCAAGAAAAACAGGTGTCGGACGCAGACGATCGCGGATGGAACCGTCTGCGGCGACGGGTTGGTCTGCCAGGACGGCGCGTGCCTCTGCCCTGATGGTGTTTGCACGGTCCTGGTCACTCCCAGCGATCTCGGCGCCTGGGTGGCACTAGACACATTCCTGGAAGTAGACACTTCGCTACTGGACTTCCAAAATGGTCCGGGCACACCACCATTCGGCAGCGGCAGCGTGAACCTGACGGTCACGGACGAGTCGTTCGCGCTCGTCACCTACCAATTCTCTGGCGTTTATCTTTCCGACATCACAGCGATGGAGTACTCCACCTACCAGCCCTCCACCAATACGGACAGTCCCACTAAAGCGGGCAAGTTGGCGCTGACCGTGGACTTCTTCGGAAGCCCGCTGCAACTCAACGGGATCCTGTTCGATCCCGAACTCAACCCTGTTCAGGTGTTGGAGGACACGTGGCAAATCTGGGACGCCATCAACAATGGCACTGCACTCTGGTCGGGAGATGGTTGCAGTTGCGACTGGCCGAACAGCTCTATTCCCTCATCGACACCGCGAACCTGGACCGATCTCGTAGCCAGCTATCCCAATGCAAGGATCAACATCACTGATCCGATGGTCGGTGTAATTGTTGAGAACGACAGCGGAACGACCTTCGCCGAGAACATCAACTCGGTCACATTCGGCACGACGTCCGGCACAACGCGCTACGTCTTCGGACCAGCGTAAAGGCGGCTAACAACTCGACAGGGTGGGCAGGAGAATTCCTGCCCGCCCTGTTCGTGCTTGCTAGACTCAGAGTTCGCGACATCGACCGTGAGCGGGTGCGCCTATCCCCACGCGCCCTCATCGACCATGCGGGCCAGCACGCGCCCGAACGCCGCGACCGTCTCGTCGATCAACTCCGGTGTGTGGGCAGTAGAGGTCATGCCGCCGGAGTGGAAGAACTCCACACCCTCGATCATCATCCCCAGGTGCGCCAGGTCATTCAACGTGCCGTGACTGCTGTTCTTCAGATCGGTCGCGGACACGCCCTCTGGCGAGCGCAGGTCACCTCCCGTCTGGTTGGGTACCGCTTCACCGAGCCTGAGGTGGAAGACTGAGCTCTCCCCCCACACGTAGCCGGGGAGGTTCCGCTCGACCAGGGCGCTGTTGAGGCCGGCACGGAGCTGCGCTGCCAGCCCATCGCAGTACCGCTGCACCGCCGGATCGGCAGCCTTGCGCAGGCACGTTGCGCCGGCGGCGGAGACAACCGGGCTCGCGTTGTATGTGCCCTGGTGGCGGACTTTGCGCGTGCTGTTCCAGCCGGGCTCATCCTTGAAGATCAGCACGTCCATCACATCGCGCTTGCCGCCGACCGCGCCACCCGGCATGCCGCCGGCCACGACCTTAGCCATGGTCGTGATGTCTGGCGTGACGCCGTAGCGAACCTGCGCGCCGCCAGGTGACCAGCGAAAGCCGGTGATGACCTCATCGAAGATCAGGAGAGCGCCGTACTTCGTGGTCAGGTCGCGTGCCGCCTGCAGGTAGCCCTCGATGAGCGGAATCGTCGCCCACGAGCCACCACTCGGCTCCATGATCAGTGCGGCCACGTCGCCTTGCGAAAGCCGTGCTTCAAGTGCCGCCAAGTCGTTGTTTGGCACCACGGCGATGGTGTCCATGACCTCCATCGGGATACCCGGGCTTGCCACCTGGTCGAACGGCGCCTTTTCGGCCTTCAGCAGGTAGTCATTCCACCCGTGAAAGTGCCCTTCCAGCTTGACGATTGTTGGGCGCTGCGTCGCGGAACGGGCAACGCGGATCGCAAGCAGGGTCGATTCGGTACCAGAACCGGTGAACTTCACGAGTTCAGCCGAAGGCATGAGGCGGCTGACCTCTTCCGCCCACTGGACTTCCAACTCGTGTCCCGCCCCAAGATGGGTGCCCAGTGGCAACTGCGCCTGCATTGCGGCCAGGATCTCCGGGTCGTTGTGCCCAAAGAGCAGCGATCCGTGGCCCATCACGAAGTCGATCAGTTGGTTCCCGTCTGCATCCCACTTGTACGGGCCCTGCGCGCGCACGATCATCGGCGGGAAGGGCTTGAGATAGCGGCCATCATGCATGATGCCGCCCGGAATCACCTTGCGAGCCCGCTCATGCAACGCGCGTGATCCCGCGAACTTTTCAACAAACTCCTGCGCGATGCTGGTTGCGACGGGCGCCTGAGCCATGGAACGAACCTTTCTCCCGAGGCAGATACGTCAAGATGACGCCATAATCCACTATACGTCTCGTCCTCTGGGACGTAAAGCGGCGACGCGCCCAACTTCATATGCACATGTCTGGATACGCTTCGCGAGGGACGAATCGCATGATTCGTCCCTCGCCTGTCAATGAACCCAAGCTCATGAAGGGTGCTAGCAGGAACCCTCTGGAGCGCAGACACCCGGCCCGCCAAACAACCCGGGTTGCAGCGGGCAGCACGCCAGCCCCCAGTCACAGGGCATATACGTGCCAGTGGAACAGGCGCAGCCAGCACCGGTGCAACGAGGGGTGTCGCACACGCCAAAGTCACTGCAGTAGCCGCTGCAGCAATCCGGACAGTCGGAGCCCCAGCCACAGTACGGGGCGCACGCGTCCCCGGAGTTGATGCACGTCGTCCCGTAGCACTCGTCCTCGGTCAGGCACAGACCGAGGCCGCCGGGCACGCCTGCGGACCAGGGGCAACAGACGAATTCGCCTCTGCAGGCCCGGTAGACGCCACCGTTGCAGGAGCAGCCATAGTCCCGGCAATCTCGTGCCGCTTCGGTCTGCCCCGGGTGGATCCCCAGCCGCAGGGCCGCCGCAGCCACACCAGCCCGAAGAACACCACGCATAAGGCCTCGCCGTGACCTCGCGCGGCCTACGCGGCGAGAAAGCGCATCAAACCTCTCGGAATCCATGATGTCCCCTCCCCGGTGGATTCACAACGTCAGGCGCACGTTCCGAAATCACCACACCAGCCAGAGCAACAGGCTGGGCAGTTATCGCCCCAGTTGCAGGAAGTGCCGCATGAGCCGCCACTGCCCGTACAAGGGCCACCACAATCACCAGGCTCAGAGCAAACCCCAGCGCCGCCAGGCGTCCCCGGCGATGACGCACAGCAGACCAGACCGTCGCTGCACGGGTGGAGGGTGCCCGTGGCACAGCCGCAGCCGATATACGAGCAGTTGAAGCCCGCCCGCGCCTTGATCGGTAACGAGGCGATGAAGAGTGCGCCCGTCGCGGCGGCAACCGTTCGGAATGTTCCGCGCCGAGACTTCCGCGCTGCCAATGCTCGAATGGCCGCGTCGAACTGTTGACCGTCCATGACTCAGCCCCCTACCCGTTCTTCAGATTGCCGTTGCGAGAAGATCCCTGCTCACACTAGCGGTCGCTCGCCTCGCTGACAAGCCCTGACTCGCTCACGGCTAGACTTGCACCATGTCAAGCGCCGCTCTCATCAGGCCTCCCACCGCACGCTTGTTCGCCGAAGTAGCGGTTCCAGGCGCGTGGTCGAGCACCGTCCTGAGCTACGGGATTCCCCAGGACCTTGGGGAAGCGACTCTGGAGGGGTCGGCCGTTTGGGTCTCTCTGCGAGGAAAGCCCGTCCAGGGTGTGGTTCTGCGGGTCCACGACACCCTGCCCGATTTTCAAACCCTCCCGATCATCGGCCTGGCAGACCCACCCGTTGTGCTCAGCCTGATGCAGATGCGTACCGCACGGTGGATCGCCAGAGAAACCGCCAGCAGTCTGATGGATGCTCTGGCGCTCTTCCTGCCACCCGGCGCAACCCAGCAGACGCGGGCGTATCTTGCGGTCGCCGATGAGCGTCTGGACACGAGCCCCTTTACCCCGGCACAACGGAAGCTCCTGAACTTCCTGATCGCACGCGGCGAAACGAGTGTCGACTCGGCTCGGACCGCTATGGGCAGCAGCCTGGCCTCGGTAATTCCGGCATTGGAAAAGGCCGGTGCGCTCCTCGTGAACTATCGCATCGTGACCAACAAATCCTCCGTGGCCAAGGACTACTGGGTGAAGCTGCGTGGTACTCCGAATCTCGCAGAGTTCTCACGCGCGCCGAAGCAGGCTGAACTGGTGAAAGCGCTTCAGCGACGCACCCGGCTCTCCGGCGATGGCTACGTTCCAACGGCTGATCTCCTCGCACAAACGGGACTGCAACGCCAGGTCGTCAAGGCGCTGGTCGAGAAGGGAGTCATCGAGGAGATTGCGCGGCCACGTGGCTCCGTCCCTTCCCAGCGCCGCCCAGATGTGATTCCGGAGCTGACACCGGCACAGGCGGCTGCCTGGGAGAAGATCGAGCGGTCACTGCATGAGCAGGCTGGCGAAACGTTCCTGCTCTACGGAGTCACCGGAAGCGGCAAGACCGAACTCTACCTGCGGGCCGCTGCCTGGTGCCTGCGCCACGGGCGAAGCGCGCTCATCCTGACGCCGGAAATTGCGCTCTCCTCGCAAGTGGCCTCCCGATTCTCAGCCCGCTTCGGAGACCAGGTGGCGATCCTGCACTCTGCACTTTCGCCGGCAGAGCGCTCTGCCACCTGGCAGGGCGTTGCAGATGGTGATTTCCCCGTTGTTGTCGGGCCGCGCTCCGCGCTCTTCGCGCCCGTCCAGAACCTCAGGCTGATTGTGCTGGATGAGGAGCACGATCAGGCGTACAAGCAGGGCGAGACCCCGCGATACCACACCCGGGCCGTTGCCGAGTTCATGGCGGGGGAGACAGGAGCCACGGTCCTCCTGGGGAGCGCTACCCCATCGACCGAGACGTACTGGCGCGCCGAGCAGAGTGAGATTACCCGTCTGGACCTTCCCGAAAGAGTAGGGCCTGCGCTACGCAAGGACGATGGCTCCTACGCGGGAACGTTCCTCGAATTGCCACAGGTCGAAATCGCCGATATGCGGCTGGAACTCCATCGCGGCAACACCTCCCTGCTGAGTGAGTCGCTCCAGGAGGTGGTTGACGCGACCCTGCGTCGGGGCGAACAGGCAATTCTGCTGCTGAATCGCCGCGGCATGGCGACGGTCGTCCTCTGCCGCTCATGCGGGGTCACGGTGATGTGCCCCTTCTGCGACATCCCGCTTGTCTACCATCATGATCGTTCCCAGATGGTCTGCCACCGCTGCGACTTCCGTGAAGCGCCGAGCCGGCAGTGCCGGAACTGCGGCGGGCCGCTGGACTACTTTGGAGCCGGCACACAGCGCGTCGAAACTGAGGCCCAGCGAATCTTTCCGGCGGCTCGGGTGCTGCGCTGGGACCAGGACATTGTGCGGCGGCACGGCGGAGCCGACGGGCTTCTGCGGAAAGTGGAACAGGGCGAGGTCGACATTATCGTCGGGACGCAAATGGTCGCCAAGGGGTTCGACCTACCCCTGGTGACAGCAGTTGGCGTGGTCAATGCCGACGTCGGGCTGCACCTCCCGGACTTCCGGTCTGGAGAGCGGACTTTCAGCCTGCTCACACAGGTCGCCGGCCGCGCTGGCCGGCGTGGCCCCGGATCACGCGTGGTCATCCAGAGCTACACGCCGGAACACTACGCCGTCCAGGCCGCGGCCAGACATGACTACCCCGGGTTCTTTGCCGAAGAAATTGACTTCCGGAAAACGCATCGGTACCCGCCGTTCGTGCGGCTGGCACGCTTTACCTACCGCCACAAGAACGACGCGACGTGCGCGCAGGCCGCGGACGTGATGGCGCGAAAGCTGGCAATGCATGCCCGAAACCTGGACACGACAATGGACCTACTTGGACCGGCGCCGGCCTTCGCGAGCCGCGTCCGTGGCGAGTACCAGTGGCAGGTGATCATGCGCTCTGCAGAGATGGACAAACTGCTCGACGGACTGCCACACGACCCAGGGTGGGTCGTGGATATCGACCCACAAAGTCTGCTGTAAATGGCACACTCACGTTGGAGAAATGCTGATCCACGCGCCACAATGGCACGTGGCAGCGAGAAGCGCGCCGAGGGATGGAGGGGTTGCGTGGGAACGTCGTTTGGGAAGCTAACGAAATGGGGCGGGCGTGGAGCTGTGATGGGGCTCCTGGTCCTGGGTCTAGCCGCCTGCGGGGACATGCCAGACGAAGGCACCGTTGTCGAGCCGGCGACGGAGGCATCCCCGGGCTCCGGCGAAACTACGGACACGACAAACGAAATTTCCGTGACGATTGTCGATGGCAAGTTGGACCCAGCGGAACTCGCGGGTGAGATCGGCGATGCGGTCATCCTGGATGTCACCGGGGACGGCACAGAGCACACACTCGCAATTGATGAGTTGGTCGACGGCGAGACCATTGCAGCTGAGGGCCAGACCGAAGTCGGCTTCACCGTTGAAGGCGAACCAGGCACACTGGAAATCACCCTGGATGGGCAGCCAGCTGGAACCTTCGAGCGGATAGCGCCGTAAATTGCCCTACCGGTTCGCCGGTAATTGTGAAATGATTTGCGCGCGCACCTCAAGCGCCCCGCAAGCGAGGTGCGCGCAACTCGTACTCAATACGTAGTTCGGAGTTTTCTCAATCCATGGCCCTGCTCGATATTCTCATCGAGGGTGACCCCCGCCTGCGGCAAAAAGCCCACAAGATTCGTCACGTCGACGACAGTCTGCGCTCCCTGGCCGCGGACATGTTCGAGACGATGCTCGACGCTCCGGGCGTGGGCCTCGCCGCACCCCAGGTTGGCGTGATGCGTCGGCTGATCTGGGTCCACGTTCCCGTGGATTACCACGAGAGCGGAGATCCTGAAATCTCCCTCGCCCTGGTGAACCCCGAAATTGTGCGTGCCAGAGGCCGCGTACTGGGATATGAGGGCTGCCTGAGCATTCCCGGCTGGACCGGTGAAGTCCCTCGTGCTGAGGTGGTGACAGTCAAGGCAATTGGGCTGGATAACAAGCCGATCCGTATCAAGGCCCACGGGTGGGGAGCCCGCGTGCTCCAGCACGAAATCGATCACCTCGATGGCATCTTGTTCATTGATCGAGTGGAAGACAAAGCCACCATTGTCCAGGTGCCAGAAGATGAGCAGGCCGAGGGACCCCTCGAGCCATAGCCTGATCGCTACAAGAGCGCGTCGGGTTGGGTACTGCGTACCTTCTCCGCCTGCACGATGGCCAGGATCTCTTCAAGCGCCTGATCGAGCCGATCTTGCTGGTTGAAAATCACGTAGTCAAAATCGAAGGCAGAAGCCAGTTCTTGCGTTGCGGTGGCAAAACGCGTCATGAGGACAGCCGGATCGTCCGTCTTGCGATGCTTCAGCCGCTGCAACAAGGTGGCCGCCGATTCTGGGGCCAGGAAGATTGACACGGCCGTCGGGATCAGCCGTCGAATCTCCGCTGCGCCCTGCACATCGACCTTGAAGAAAACGTCCTGCCCACGCGACAGCGCTTCACGAGCCGCACTTCTTGGTACGCCGTACAGGTTCCCGTAGACTGAAGCGGATTCCAGGAAATCCCCTTCCGCCAACCGGTCCCGGAACTCCTCATCAGACATGAAGTGATAATGCACGCCGTCCATCTCACCTGGACGCCGGTTGCGAGTGGTCGCGGTGACAGCGTAGTGAGCCTCAGGATAGCGCTGCCGCAACTGCTCGATGATGGAGTCCTTGCCGACGCCGGAAGGGCCAGAGATGATGAATACTCGCGGCCGGCGCAATGCCCGCAGATCTCCAATAACGTGATCTGCGTCTTCGCCCAGGTGATCGTTGGGGCGGCACGCAGGGCGCGAGCCAGGAGTCTGCGGCTGGTGCACATCCGGCGCTGCGGGGTTGTTGTTGCCAGTTATCGTCACGCGGCTCCATGCTCCGGGCGCTTCACTTCAGCACGTGAAAGGTGTACTCGTGCCAGACCCGTATGATCTCCTGACCATCGCCGCGGTGGTCGATGAACTCAACGCCACCATCGGCAACGGACGTATCCAGCGCATCGGCCTCGTCGATCAGCGCACGCTTGGCGCCGAAGTCTACGCGAGCGGCCAGCGACGCCATCTCCTGGCCAGCGCAGATGACGCGTTGCCACGCTTGCGGCTCACAGACGCCATGCCTTCGCTGGACCCGGCGTTGATCACCCCGTTCGGTCTGCTCCTGCGCAAACACGTACGCGGAGGCATCATCGCCAGCATCGACCAATCGCCACTGGAACGATTGGTTCGCGTCAGTATAGCGAAGCGTGTTCTCACACTGGACGAGGAGCCAGCGAGCGTGCCAGACCTCGGTACGGTCAGCCACGATGACGAGGTCCCGGAAGAAGAGAATGGGGAGGTTGAACTGCGTTTCGTGCACCTGGTGATCGAACTCATGGGGCGCCACTCCAACCTGATCCTCGTCGATGACGACGGTGTCATCATGGAGAGCGTCAAGCGCGTCACGCCAGACATGAGCCGCGTCCGGCTGGTGTTGCCCCGACATGTTTACGAACTTCCGCCACCGCCTGATCGGCGCGATCCCCGAACCGTGCGGGTGCAAGAACTCCGGACACTTTTCGCCGCAGCATCAGGAAAGGACGACGCGGCCCGAACCCTCGTCAGCGGGCTACGGGGTATCAGCCCGACAATGGCGCGTGAGGTCATGTACCGCGCCACGGGCGACGCAACGCCTCGCATCGAGGCGCTCCCTGACGATGCCGCGCCTGCCGTGCATGGCGCCCTTCTTCAACTCCTGGAGCCCTTGCAGACCGCGTCCTGGGCGCCCCACGTGTACCGAAACCGCGACACCGAAGAGCCAGCAGCTTTCGCTCCCCTGCCGTACACGCACCTGGCTGCCTCATTCAGCGAGGAGGCTGTAGGGAGCATTTCTCGCGCCGCGCAACTGGCGGAGCAGGCCGAACACCTTCCGAGTCCGCAACGCCATGCACAGCGCCGCCAACGCCTGCTGAACCTGGTCCAGGAAGAGCGCGAGCGGCTTGAGCGACGCAATGCGTCCCTCGCAAACGAAGCACGTAGGGCGACAGCCGCTGAGCATCTGCGCCAGTCCGGCGAGCTGATCTATGCCTACCTCTGGCAGATTCAACCCGGCCAGGAGATCCTGGAAGTCGACGGCGAGCGCGTCAAGCTGGACCCTCGTCTCTCCGCGACGGAGAACGCCCAGGAGTACTTCGAGCGCTACCGGAAGGCGCAAAGCGCTTCAGCCCAGATACCCGAGCTCGTGGAACAGGGGCAGACCGAACTTCGGTATCTTGATCAACTCGCCACACAAATCGCGCAGGCGCCTGGCTTTGCCGAACTCGAGGCCCTGGCCGCGGAGTGGCAAGTGCTTCAAGCGACCGAAGAACCAACCCGCAAACGCAAGCCTCCCGCCATTCGTCGCCCGCAGCCCCTTGTCGATAGCCATGGAAACCTGGTCTACATCGGGCGGAGCGGGCCCCAGAATGAGCTACTGACCTTTGAGATTGCAGGACCAGATGACACCTGGCTACATGCGCGGGGGGTGGGTGGATCACACGTCATCATTCGCTGGACGCGGCCGGGTCTCGCGGATGACCCTGGCACTATCGAGGCTGCCGCCGCACTCGCCGCCTGGTACAGCTCCGCACGGGACAGCGGCGGCGTTGAAGTGGATGTGGCGCCGCGGCGCTATGTTCGCAAGCTGAAGGGCTCCGGACCGGGCATGGTGACGTACCGTAACGAACGGACGATTCGTGTGCGGCCCCAGCCTGAAGAGGGTTTGCGTGACGTGCTCCAGCCGCGCTAGGTGCGCTCCGCCGAAGCCTCAGTCTGGCCCGATACCAGGACCCGATCGATGCGCCGGCCGTCCATGTCAACCACCTCGAAGCGACGGTCATCCCAGTCAAATACATCCCCGACCTCGGGAATGCGGCCAAGCGAGGCCATCACGAACCCCCCCAGCGTTTCGAAATCACCGCTCTCCTCGCCGGGAAGTGGGCCTATGTGCAGCAGGTCGCGCACCTGGTGGACCGGTAGCGCACCGTCAAGCAGCCAGGAGCCGTCAGGACGTTGCACCGCCTCGTCGGAACCCTCCGGAGTCGGTCCCAGATCGCCGGTAATCGCCTCGATCAAGTCATGCAGAGAGAGCAGCCCCTGGATCCCTCCATACTCGTCCACCACCATGGCAGCCGTGTCGCGCTGCCGTTGAAAGCGCCTCACGACGTCCAGCGCAGGCATGGATTCCGGCACGACCAGGGCTGGTTCAACCAACTTGCGCAAGTCGATCGGCTCACCGCTCAAACTGGCGGCCCAGAGCTTCTTGACCGGGACCATGCCAACGAGATTGTCCAGTTCGCCCTCGTACACGGGGAAAAGGTGGTGAGGAGATTCGGCCATCTTTCGAAAGCTCTCGTTCAGGGGAGCGTTCAGATCGAGTGCCACTAGCCGGTAGCGCGGTGTCATCAGGTCTCGCACATCTCGGTCGCCGAGATCGAACACGCCCTCGAGCAGCTCGTGCTCCCCGGGAGTAAACACGCCAGCAGCAGTGCCTTCCTGCAGGAGAATGGCTATCTCTTCTTCAGTTACCGGCTGGTCGTCAGCGTGGCGCACGCCGAGTACGCGCAAAATGACCTCTGACGTTGCGCCAAGCAAACGCACGACAGGAGACGCAACTCGCGAGAGCAGGGTCATCGGAGGCGCAACAAGGGTCGCCAGCCGTTCTGGACTCTGCAGCGCAAGTCGTTTGGGAACCAACTCGCCCACGACGAGGGAGAGGTACGTCACCAGGCCAACGACGAGGACAATCGCGATTACGTCGCTGTAGGGCGCCAGGGCCGGAACGCGGCTGAGCTGAAACGCCACCGGGGCGGCAAGCGCCGAGCCACCAAAGAAGCCCGTCACGATACCGATGAGCGTGATGCCAATCTGGACCGTTGCCAGAAACTGATTCGGCTCATCGGCGAGCTTTAGCGCCGCAACAGCGCCCGCGTTCCCGTCAGCAGCCCACTGCTGAAGACGCGTCTTGCGGGACGAGGCAATTGCCATCTCGGACATGGCGAAGACGCCGTTGATCACGATCAGCAACAGCAGAAGAACAACCTCGACCGCCAATGATGGAACCTCCAGGAAACAATAAGCGGCGCGTCAGGAATTGACGCGCCGCTCGTTGAGCTTTCTGTGTTGCTAGGCCTTGGCTACTTCGAGCGGCCGCTTGGCGAAGAGCATCGAGATAACAATGCCCGCTTCGTAGAGGATCAGCAGCGGTACCGCCACGATCGCCATATTGAACGGATCGGTCGATGGCGTAATCACGGCGGAGACAATCAACAGGATCAGGATGGCGTACTTCCGGAACCCCCGCATTTTCTGGGGGCTTGCCACGCCGAGCTTGGCAAGCAGGAACATCACGATCGGTAACTGGAACGCAAGGCCAAGACCGATCATCAACGTCAGGTAGAACGTGACGATCTGATTTCCTTCAGGAGACCACTCGTAAATATCACTCATGAAGCCGGAGAGAAAAGTCAGGGCTCGCGGAGCTGCAAAGAAGAAGCCATATCCCGCGCCGCCCAAAAAGAGCAGGGTCACGAACGGCAGCGACATGTAAAGAAGCCGCTTTTCCTTCTTCGTCAGGCCCGGCACCAGGAAACCGATCACCTGCCACAGGATGATCGGCATGGCGATGCCAATGGCGATGTAAAGTGCAATTTTGAAGAAGAGGGTAATCGGGTCCGTCGGACTAACGACGTCCAGCCCCGTCTCGGCATTGGCCTCGGTCTGGATGCGCCGCAGCAACGGCTCCGCCAGGAATACGCCTGCCACGAACGCAACCGCGATTGCGATCACGCTCTTGACGATGCGATCCCGCAGTTCTTCCATGTGTTCAAGGAGCGTCATCTCCTCGAACACATCAGGCTCGTCAGGGTTTGGCAGCCGAGGTACGGCTGGCAGCCGCGACGGCAATTTGGTTGGAATCGCCAACTTCTTCAAGGCAGATGGTTTCAATGCTCGGGCCATACTCGAATTGCTCCCTACCGGAGCGGGCGGATACTGGCTACCGGCAAATGACGCGCGAAAGATGCGGAGGCGGTTGCGTCATCTGATAGCTAAGATGGTCCGCCACGAGAGGCGACAGACCCAGCCCTACCCGCCGTGCTCGTCAATGTACTGCACAGCGTCGGCGACGGTGCGGATGTTCTCGGCGTCCTCATCCTTGATTTCGACGTCGAACTCCTGCTCCATCGCCATGATCACTTCAACGAGATCGAGCGAATCCGCGTTCAAATCACCGATGAACTCCGCGTCCATGGTGACCTTATCCTCATCAACCCCGAGCCGCTCAGCGACGATCGCCTGCACACGCTCAAATGTTGTTGCCACGCTCGATCCTCCCCATCCCACGCCGTTCTTCGCGGCGCTTGGTCAAGTCAGAGGCCCTTCCCTCAGACCCCATGATCCGGAACGTTCCACACGTTCAGCAGAGTGAGGCACAGTGCACCCTTCTGCTGCCAAGACTGACCCCCGCGATGATACATGCTAGCACCAGCACAGACCATACAGCGGTTCGTCGGTCAAGGTTTCCCGGCTGCTCGTTCCTTCTCGCGCCGCTCGTAGATCGTCCGCAAGACGCCATTCGTGAATTTGCCGGAGTTCTCGCCCCCAAAGCGCTTGGCCAGTTCCACGGCTTCGTTGATGGACACGCGCGGCGGAACCTTTGGATCATGGAGTAACTCGTAGGCAGCCAGCCGCAGGACGTTGCGTTCGATAGCCGCCTGTTCCGCCAGGGATCGCGCTGGTGCAGCCTCAGCGATCACCGGATCGAGTGTCTCCCGGTGCTCCAGGACACCGCCGACCAATTGCCGTACCTGCTTCTGAACGCTTGCCTCAACGGGATCGTGCTCGGCGAACGCACGTCCAATGGCTTCTTCGGCGTCGTGACTGGTCAGGTCGAGTTCATAAAGGACTTGCAACGCCAGCATCCGCCCCTGGTGCCGCAAGGCCGCGCGCTCTTCGGAACTCACCTTGTCACCGGATGACTTCCGGGAGGATTTCTTGTCTTGCCCCTCGGCCGTCACACCTGTGCCTCCTCATACTCGGCCAATTGCACCTCGGATTCGTCCTGGAGCAATCGGTCCATGTTTCGCATCAGGAATCCCGTGTCCAGTTCTGCGTCGCGAAACGCCTGGTCCGCAATCACCCGTCGCAGGAATGGTGCCGTTTGCGGCACCCCAGTGATCACGGTTTCAGCCAGTGCCCGCTCCATTCTGGCGACGGCTTCTTGCCGGTCTTGTCCCCAGACGATGATCTTGCCCAACAGTGAATCGTAGAAGGGAGGTACGTTGTAGCCGGCGTACAGGTGGGAATCTACCCGAACACCCGGGCCACCGGGAGCGACGTACATCTCGATGCTGCCAACACCCGGAGCAAAGTCCAGCGCGGCGTCCTCGGCTGTAATCCGGCATTCGATGGCGTGCCCCTGCGGCGCCAGGTCCTTTTCACTCATGGTTAGTGGTTGCCCGGCCGCAATCCGGATCTGCCACGCTACCAGGTCAATCCGGCTCACCATCTCTGTCACGGGATGTTCCACCTGGATGCGGGTATTCATCTCCATGAAATAGAAGTTTCCCTCGGTGTCTACGAGGAACTCGAGTGTGCCGGCATTGGTGTATTCCCCTGCCTTGGCGCCCTTCACCGCTGCCTTCAGCAGAGCCGTTCGCGTCTTCTCCGGCAATCGAGGCGCGGGCGCTTCCTCGATCAGTTTCTGGTGGCGGCGTTGAATAGAGCAATCGCGCTCCCCAATAGCGAGCGTGTTCCCAAAATGGTCAGCCAGAACCTGCACCTCAATGTGACGAGGTCTGTCCAGGTATCGCTCCAGGTAGACCGCGTCATTTCCGAACGCAGCGTCGGCTTCAGCTTGCGCGAGTGGCAACTGGCGCACCAGTTCTTTCTCGTCGCGCACCACTCGCATGCCGCGCCCGCCGCCGCCAGCGGCGGCCTTCACGATCAGCGGATAGCCGATCTTGCGGGCTATGGCTCGCGCTTCTCCCAGATTGACTACTGGACCATCGCTGCCAGGCACAATTGGGATGCCAGCTTCGCGCATGACATTGCGTGCCGCGGACTTGTTCCCCATCAACTCGATAACATCGGGACGCGGACCGATGAACGTCACGCCTACCTGCTGGCAGACCTCAGCCAGGTAGGGATTTTCCGCGAGGAATCCGTAGCCGGGATGGATGGCATCACAGCCAGTGATCAAGGCCGCGCTGATAATGGCCGGGATGTTGTTATAGGAGCGAGCTGCCTGCGCCGGACCAATGCATACAGCCTCATCCGCCAGGCGCACCGCCAGAGAGTCCCGGTCAACATCGCTGTAAGCCACCACAGCACGTACACCAAGGTCGTGGCAGGCTCGCAGGATGCGGAGCGCAATCTCGCCGCGGTTGGCAATAAGAATCTTCCGAAAGAGGATTTCTGGCTCCGTACTCATGCTTGCCTGGGTAGATCATGCGATGTGCGCCATGGTCGGCGTGGCGGGCAAGCATAGTCGAGCCCGGGAACCGAATCAGGAATGCTGTTCCGCCTGATCGTCCTCGATGGCCTGCTGAAGAGTGCTCTCCTGAAGCTCTGCGACGCGCTGGCTGATCTCTGGTGAGCCCCCCGAGGATCTTGGCCGCCGCCAGCGCCGCCGCTGCTGGCTCCAGCACGAGCAGTGGAGCGACCCCTCCGGGCATTCGCCCACTTGAGAGAAGATCGATCCCGCTGAACCAATCGCCGTTGGGTGGGCATGAAAGCACTGTGTGCCGGGAATTGGCATCCACGACGCCGGAGAGAGCATTGAAGCGTCCAGCAACGGCTATGTAGACGTGTGCTGCTCGTAGCCTTCCAGGAGATTCAGGAGATAGCTTGTCACCCTGTGCGCGGAAGCGATACGCGGTACGTGGGAGATACCCAGTTAGTCGAGCGCATGGGCGATGGCATTTCGATGCTCAGCATCCGACTTCGAGCGGAGAAGCAAGATCATCTGCGGATCGACGCTCGACATGAACTCTCCTCCACTTGCCCGTTTGCCAGGGCCAATGCTACCGCGCGTGGCAGCAAGACATGTTCGACACGCTTGATCCGCTCGTGCAAGCGACCCAGGTCATCACCATCCAGAATCGGGACTTCTTCCCGGAGTAGCACCGGACCTATGTCGACGACCGAAGTCACCACGTGCACGGTAGCGCCGGTCAGCGGCAAACCATGTCCTAGTGCGTCACGTACCGCATGAGCCCCACGCAGGACCGGCACTGGTCCGCACGAACTCTCGATTTCGTCCTCAGGCCCATCCGGGAGCAAAGCGGGATGCACGTTGATGATCCGCCCTTCGTAGCGCTCCAGGACCGGGTTCCCCAGGATCAGCATCCACCCGGCCAGCACTAGCAAGTCCGGCGTGAAGGCGGCGATCTCGTCCATCAGTCGATGCTCGAACTCAGTCCGCGCAGCGGCACTTCGCCGGTTACATAGGGGCACGGTCACCGCCGGGATGCCCGCATGCTCCGCGCGCTGCAGCGCGCCCGCATCCGGCCGGTCGCTGACCACGGCGGCGATCGTTGCTTGAAGATCCCCGGCCTGCACAGCATCAATCAGCGCCTGCAGGTTGCTCCCGGAACCTGAAGCCAGCACCACGATCCGCTTCATGCTCGGTCGGTTGGCAACGCAATATCGTGGCGCAGGTGCTGGCCGGCAAACGTGATGTCCCCGGCCGCGGCGTACGCCAGATCCCGAGCCGCGCTCAAGCTCTCTGCCACCCCAACCGTTGCCAGCACGCGGCCGCCGTTCGTCAAGAGCTGCTCGCCATCCTTTTCGACCCCTGCCTGGAAGACGCTAGCTCCACGGGCCTCAGCCTCCGAAATTCCGAAGATGGGATCACCCGCGCGCGGCTGTTCGGGATACCCTGCGCTCGCGAGCACGACACATACCGCAGCCACGTCCCGTACGGCGATTTCGTCGGACCTCAAGTGCCCCTGCGCGCACTGCAGCAGCAGGGCAGCGGTGTCCACGTCCAGGAGCGGAAGTAGCACCTGTGTCTCAGGATCGCCGAAGCGGCAGTTGTACTCCAGCACCTTGGGGCCATCTGGTGTGAGCATGAAGCCGATGTAGAGAACTCCGCGGTACGGTCGTCCCTCGCTGTGCAACCCGGCAATGGTGGGTTCCAGGACACGGCCACGAATCTCGTCCAGGACACTGGATGGAACGTCTGTCACCGGCGCGAAGCTTCCCATACCTCCGGTGTTTGGCCCGGAATCTCCGTCGCTCAGGCGCTTGTAATCACGCGCCAGCGGCAGCAGGGCGTAGCGTTCGCCGTCGATCAGGGCAAAGACACTCAGTTCTGTGCCAGTCAGGAATTCCTCAAGCACGACGCGCTTCCCGGCGTCCCCGAAGGCACGCTCCTCCATGATTGAGCGGAGGGCGTCCCGCGCTTGCTCGCGCGTTTCACAGATGATCACGCCCTTCCCGGCGGCAAGGCCATCCGCCTTGACGACGAGCGGTACAGCCGCCTCAACCACGAAGGCGAGAGCATCCTTGATGTCATCGAACGACCCGTAGGACGCAGTGGGAATACCATGACGGGTCATGAAGTCCTTCGCAAAGGTCTTTGACCACTCCAGCTCGGAGGCAGCTTGCGAGGGGCCAAAAGCAGCGATGCCTGCGGCTACGAGCGCATCGGCGAGGCCAGCAGCTACTGCGGCGTCCGGACCAATAACAACAAGATCAATGCGATTGTCGCTTGCCCACTTGGTCATGCCCACCACGTCAGTGACACCGACGGGCACGAGCGTCGCCAAACGTGCCATGCCATCGTTGCCGGGCGCGGCCCAGACCTGAGCCACGGAGGGTGACTTGGCCATGGCCCAGGCAAGCGCATGTTCCCGCCCGCCTGAACCAACAACCAGGACCCTCAGGCCAGATGAACCTTTGGCTGCGTCTGTCATCCGGAGGCGAGTGCCCGCAGTCGGATCGGCTTGATCTCGGCCTGTTCGACTTCCAGGCCATCCTTCTGCTGCGCGGTTTCAATCGACACCGGATAGCGGCCGGTCAGGCAGCCAAAGCAGCGATTACGTTCACCGGCAGCCCGGGAAAGGCCCTCCAGGCTCAAGTAACCGAGCGTATCGGCGCCCAGTTTCTGCCGGATCTCCTCCAGATCGCGGCCATGTGCCACCAGGCTCTCCTTTTTGCCCATATCGATGCCGAAGTGGCAGGGATGAGCGATTGGCGGAGCAGAGATGCGCAGGTGGATGGCAGTGGCGCCACCTCGCCGGAGCAGGTCCACGATCTGAGGCATGGTGTTGCCGCGCACGACGCTGTCATCCACGATGACGACGCGCTTGTCCTTCACGGCGCCGCGCAACGGGTTGAACTTGAGGCGGATCCCGGACTGCCGCGAGTGCTGATCTGGCTGTATGAACGTGCGGCCGACGTAACGGTTCTTGACCATGGCCTCGCTGAGCGGGAGACCCATCTCCTGGGCATACCCAATCGCCGCTGGAACACCCGAGTCCGGCACACCGATCACCAGGTCCGCGTCGGCCGGATGCTCTTTCGCCAACTCGCGGCCCATCGCTACGCGAGCCTCGAAGGCGGTCTGGCCGTCAAGAACGCTGTCTGGCCGGGCGAAATAGATCTGCTCGAAAACGCACAGTGCGTGACGGGGCGGATTCTGCATCAGGTTGGAGCGGAGGCCATTCTGGTCCAGGCGCAGGATTTCGCCCGGCTGGACATCGCGCACCAGGTCTGCTCCAACCGTATCGAGCGCGCAACTCTCGGACGCAATCAGCCAGTGGCCATCGCGCCAGCCAAGGCAGAGCGGACGGAAACCGTGCGGATCGCGGACAGCGAACAGGCCGTCACGAGTGAGAATGGCGAGCGAGTAGGCGCCGGAGGCCAACTCCATCATGCGCCGGATACGCTCTTCCCAGGTCCCCTGCCCGTGGAGCACCAGCAGGGCGAGCAACTCGCTGTCGGAGCCGGTCGTCGGCTCAACTCCGCGTTCGCGCACCAGCCGGCGAAGTTCGAGCGGATTGACGATGTTGCCGTTGTGACCGATCGCTAGCATCTCGTCGTTTGCTTCGACAAGGAAGGGCTGAGCGTTCTGGATGGAGGAGCTGCCAGTTGTGGAATACCGCGTGTGCCCTATGGCTGCAATACCGAGCAAGTCTTCGACCGCATGTGGTTGGAAGATCTGGTCGACGCGGCCCATGCCGGTCTGCACACGGATGCGGTCATCATCCAGCACAGCGACGCCCGCGCTCTCCTGCCCGCGGTGCTGCAGGGCCATGAGTCCAATCAGCGTCGTGCGAGTGACATCCGTTTCCTCACCCCAGATCCCGAAGACGCCGCACGCTTCCTTTGGTTTGTGCTCACGGTCCTCAGCGCTGATGTGCCAGGTGGGAGCGGCGAAGGCGTCGGTCAACTCCGCCACCTGCTTGTACTTCGCAAGGACGGCTCGCAGGGCCTCGTCGGTGACCTCAGTTGTGTCACGATAGACCTGCTTGTCCAGCATGTCTTCCTTGCGCCCACCCGGCCAGATGCGCCAGGAGTCGTTGTCGATCACATCCGCCACGAGCAGGTTGCCGTCAACATCGCGGCCGAACTCGATCTTGAGATCGACGAGCTGCACATCCTGCTCGGCCCACGCCTTCTCAATGGCCGCGAAAACGTCGCGGCCGATAGTGGCGAGCTGCTCGACCTCTTCCGGCGTGGCAATCTCGTGCTCGGCAATCCAGCCGGCGTCTACCAGTGGGTCGTGATTCGCATCGTCCTTGTAAAAGAGCTCGACGTTAGTCGGGTCGAAGCGACTGCCTTCTTCTACGGCGTTGCGCTTGAGGTAAGAGCCGGTCGCGATGCGGCGCATAACGACTTCTAGCGGAATCATGTCGCAGCGGCGGACAACCATCTCGTCATCAGAGGGTGCGACGACGAAGTGGGTCGGGATGCCCGCGGCGGAGAGGAGCTTGAAGACATTGGCGGTCGTACGACCGCTGAGTGCACCTTTGCCAGGCAACGTGTCACGCCTCGCGCCATCACCAGCCGTTATGTCATCCTTGCTGAAGATGATCGCCTGAGTCGAATCGCCCGCGTACGCGTAGATGATCTTGGTTTTGCCTTCAGCCAGTTGTTCGCCGCGCATCGCCACCCCGCTACTCTCCACTGCTGCTCACAACCGGTTGTGTTCGACGCCACGCAAGACCACCGCCTCACGTCCTTTGCGCGTCTCAATCTGTCCAATGACGATCGCGGCGGGAACAGCAGCGCGGGAAGCTGCGAGTCGCTCGGATGGCACGATCGCTACCAGGCCGACTCCCATGTTGAACACGCGGAACATCTCGCTGATGGGGATACCCCCTCCTTCTGCAATACGGCTAAAAATGGGCAGAGGTTCCCAAGTGGATGTGTTTATCACTACCGAGAGACCTCCGGGAACAACGCGCTCCACATTCTCCGGAAGCCCTCCCCCAGTGATATGCGCGACGCTTCGCGCGCCCGTGCCGAGCAGGGCCTGGATCTCACTGAGGTAAGAGCGGTGCGGCGCCAGAAGCGCCTCCCCGACCGACATCCCCAGGTTGGCATCGAATTTCTGCCACGTCTCAAACGGTAGCGCTCGGCGGGCCAGGCTGTAGCCATTCGTGTGGAGGCCGTCGGAAGGCAGACCCAGTACGATATCGCCGGCCTGTGGCTCACCATTCGCGCCGATAGCGTCCCGCTCCAGGACGCCCACGATGGTGCCAGCGAGATCGAACTCACCTGCCGCGTAAACATCCGGCATCTCGGCGGTTTCGCCCCCCAGCAGCGCGCAACCAGCGGCAGCGCACGCAGAGGCCACGCTGCCAACGAGCGTGGTTACCACCTCTGGGTCTGCGCGATGCAATGCGAGGTAATCGAGGAAGAACAGCGGACGGGCGCCTTGCACGGCAATGTCGTTGACGCAGTGGTTGACGATGTCCGCGCCCAGGTTTTCATATCGCCCGAGCGCGGACGCAACTTTGACCTTCGTACCGATGCCATCTGTAGATGCCACCAACACCGGATCGCGGTACTCCCCAACGGCGCCAAGGTGGAACATGCCGCCGAATGCACCCACGTCCGCCAGCACACCCTGCCCACGGGACTTCGCAACGATCTCGCCAAGGCGACGCGTAGTCTGTCGCGCGCTGTCCAGGTCGATCCCGGCGTCCGCGTAGGTGGACATCCTGCTCGCTATCCCTTCGCCATGCGCACGGCGTTCTCGAAGAGGCGCAAGCCGGCGGCGTTCTGTCGCCCGGCGGGGGCAAGGCCGGGGACGGCGTTGCGGTCCGGATGGGGCATGAGACCTAAAACATTACCAGCAGCGTTCGTCAGGCCCGCCACCGCGCCCTGCGAGCCGTTTGGATTGACCGGGTAGCTGCCGGGCCGCCCGGATGCGTCGCGATAGACAAGTGCCACTTCGCCACTCGCCTGCTTTGTGGCAAGCGCCTGCTCACTTTCGGCAACGAAGCGCCCTTCACCGTGCCCGACCGGCAGTGACAAGCGCTCGATACCGTCGAGGAACGGCGTGGTGACGTTCGCCGGCTTCTCGAGCCAGACCCAGCGGCACTCGTAGTGGCCAGAAGCGTTAGCGGCGAGCGCGCCGCCTGTGAGCAAGCCCAATCTGGTGAGCGCCTGGAATCCGTTGCAGATGCCGAGGACCGGCCGGCCGGCCTCGACGAAGCGATGCAGCGGCTCCCCGAGGGCAGCCAGGCCATTCGCCCAGAGCGCGCCTGCGCCCAGGTGATCTCCGAACGCGAACCCGCCAGGGAGTACGATCAGCGCGTAGTCGCCAAGGGTCACGCCACCCGCCAGCACGCGTTCCATGTGCACGGCCTCGGCTGCGCCACCAGCGATCTCAAGCGCGTGGACCGTCTCCCGGTCGCAGTTGGTACCAGGTGCGCGTAGCACCAGCGCCCGCAGCTGGCCGTGTACCCACGGCGCGCCCATGCGGGCATCTGCCGTGTCGCTCATGCGTTGTCCTCCGCCAGCGTGGCCTGCCAGGTTGCTTTCAACTGATCCACCGGGACCTGAATGATTGGTTGGCCATCTCGCAGGATAGTGACGAGTCCATCATCCGAGACCTCGCCGACACGCGCAAGCGGAACTTGCGCCAGCGTCGCCTCGAACGCCGCAACATGGTCCGGCACCACTTCCACCAGGAAGCGCGAGGGGGATTCCGAGAAGAGCAGCGTGCCTGCGTCAAGTCTTTCCGAGCCGACTGGAACCATGTCCAGGCTCACGCTCGCGCCAAGGTTGCCGGCGAGGGCCATTTCGGCCAGGGCTACGGCCAGTCCACCGTCACTGAGGTCGTGTACCGTCTGGGCTAACCCGTCACGCACTGCCGCATGGACTGCCCTGAGAATCTCCGGCGCCCGCTCCAGGTCTACCTGCGGAGCCCGTCCGCCGTCAGCGCCGCACATTCGTGCCGCGAGGGAACCGCCAAGGTCATTGCCGGTGGCGCCAACGAGATAGAGCACATTCCCGGCCTGCTTGAGAAACATGGAACCAGTTGCCGTGAGATCAGGGACGATGCCTATAGCCGAGATGAGCAGGGTGCCAGGAATGGCCCGCGACTCCCCGTCCGCCATCCGGTATTCGTTGTAGAGCGAATCCTTGCCGGAGATAAACGGCACCCCGTAAGCAACGGCCGCATCGTGACACCCCTGCGATGCGCGCACCAGGCCCCCTAGGCGATCCGGCAGCATCGGGTTGCCCCAGCAGAAGTTGTCGAGGATGGCCGTCTGGTCCGGATCGGCTCCGACCGCAACCACGTTGCGCAGGGCCTCGTCAACGGCGAGAAGCGCCATGGCGTAGGGGTCGATCTCGCCGTACCACGGGTTTATCCCACATCCAACTGCCACGCCGCGCTCGGACGATAGAACCGGGCGTATCACCGCCGCGTCAGCTGGGCCCGCGTCATTTGGTCCCACGAACGGTTTGCCAACCGTGCGCCCCTGTACTTCGTGGTCATAGCGACGAACAATCGGCTCTTTCGAGGCGACATTCGCCTCTGATAGCACGCGCGAGAGCAGGTAGGCGAGATCGATGTCCCAGGGCAGCGACGCGGGCTGATGCGATGCCGGGAGCGGCTCCCACGTGCTTTCCAGGGAGCGCAGTGGCATGCCATCGTGCAGGAAGGAGCCGTCGAGTTCCGCCACGAGGTCACCCCGGTAGCGCACCCGCAGCTTGCCGTCCCCCGTGAACGACCCGAGAGCCGTCGCTTCAACGCCTTCGCCCGCGAAGACCTCCTGCAACGCTTCCCATTTGTCAGGCGGTACGGCGAAGACGAGCCGCTCCTGTGCCTCGGAGAGCCAGATTTCCCACGGCCGCAGGCCGTCATACTTCAGCGGCACCCGCGCCAACTCGACGTCCGCGCCCAACTCACTCGCCATCTCCCCAACGGCGGACGACAGGCCGCCCGCGCCGCAGTCCGTAATGGCGCTGTAGAGTCCGAGGTCGCGCGCCTTCGGCAACGCGTCAGCCAGGCGCTTCTCGACGATGGGGTCACCGATTTGCACGACGCTGCCGAGTTCCGCGTGGACATCTCCCAGCACGTCTGAGGAAAAAGTGGCCCCGTGAATGCCATCGCGCCCGGCACGCCCCCCAGCCACAACGACCAGGTCGCCGATGTTGGGCTGGGTAGGGCGGCTGTCTCGAGGAGCCAGGCCTACGGTGCCACAAAAAACCAGCGGGTTCGCGACGTACCCAGGATCGAAGAGCGTCGCCCCGTTGACCGTGGGGATTCCCATCTTGTTGCCGTAGTCCGCGATGCCCGCCACGACGCCTGCGTAAACCTCAGCCGGAGGAAGCGTGCCCGGCGGCAGTTCGCCAGCATCGGCATCCAGTGGCCCGAAACAGAGCACGTCGGTGTTGGCGATCGGCTCGGCCGAGACCCCAAGTACATCTCGCACGACGCCGCCGACTCCAGTGTTGGCGCCGCCGAACGGCTCAATTGCACTGGGGTGATTGTGCGTCTCGACCTTGAAGGAGATCTCGTACTGATCGTCGAACTCGATGACGCCCGCGTTGTCATTGAAGGCCGAAAGCACCCAGGGCCGGGCAACCTGGTCAGTAGCCGAGACTATGTACGTCTTCAGCAGCCCGCGAATCTCCAGCGGCTCTGCACCCGGCTCCCGGTGTGTGATCGACGCCTTGAACGTGCGGTGGGCGCAATGCTCGGACCAGGTCTGGGCGATGGTTTCCAGTTCCACGTCGGTAGGGTCACGTCCCAGTTCCCCGAAGTGATCCCGGATGGCTTCGAGATCGGACAACGGGAGAGACAGGAGACGGGCCTTGCTGAGATCGAGCAGTTCCTGGCCGGACAGGTGGCGAAACGGCACGGTCTCAACCGTAGGATCAGGTACGGCGGCCGGCATGAACGCCCCAGACCACCAACTGTCGGGCATTGCTTCATCGCTGCGGCGCCAGGCAACCTTCTCGACGACCTCGTGCGCCAGTTTCTGGGCAGCTTGTTCCACAATTCCGGCGTCAAGCCCGCTGCCGATGTAGTACCGGTGCCCAGCCCGCGCCTGAACGCTCGCAAACTCGGCCCGGTGCAGAGCGCTGGCCAGGCTCTCGCCTTCGGCGTCTGTCACTCCGGGATGGGGTAGGACCTCGATGATCCATCGTGCATCCAGGTCAGGTGTAGCGCCATCACGGGCCGTCGCCAGCACCGGATTCAGGCAGAGCAAGGTGGCAATTCGCTCGATTTCGGGGGATCTAGAAGTCTGCAGGAGATACAACGCGCTGTGGCGCACCTGCGGGGCATCGACGCCCAACCCAATCAGGATGTGGCGGAGGGAACGAGCGTGAGGATCGACCTCCTGCTCGTTCGGCACGATCTCAAGCGCCCAAACCGCGTCGGCGGACATTTCCCCTCACTAGCGCGGGGCCACCAGGCCAACCTTCACAATCCAGAGTCGCCGACTGGCGCACCGTTCGGTCTGTGAAGCGGTCACCCGATGTCGTGTTCAGCCTAGGGGAAAAAGTGACGCGGCGCAACATCCGGACAACGATACCCGGTCATGTAAGTCCCGGATTTGCCAGGTTTGCCCTACGGCATGAAGAGACCACCATCCACGGTTAGTGTGTGGCCCGTGATGAAGCTGGCATCTGCACTCACCAGGAACGCGACGGCCCCGGCGACATCCTCCGGTGTGCCGAAGCGCGCCAACGGCGTCCGCTCCAGCAGCATCTTCTTCATGTCGTCCGACAGGTCGTCGGTGAGCCGCGTGGCGATGAAACCCGGCGCGATGGAATTCACCGTGATCCCACGAGAGCCAATCTCCTTGGCCAGGGACTTGGTGAACCCGATCATGCCGGCTTTGGCCGCCGCGTAGTTGGCCTGCCCGACATTGCCCATCTGGCCAACTACAGAGGAGATGTTCACGATGCGGCCGGAGCGCTGACGCAGCATCGGGCGGACCGCGGCTTTGGAAACGAGGAACGTTCCCTTGAGATTCGTGGTCAGGACGGCGTCCCAGTCCTCCTCGCTCATCCGCATGATCAGCGTGTCACGGGTGATGCCCGCGTTATTGATGACTACGTCCAGGCCACCAAGTTGCTGCATGGCAGCCTCGATCGTTGCTCCGGCGCCGTCAGCGGTTGCAACATCTGCAGCCATCACCTCGACGCGGCGGCCACTGTCTGCAAGTTCCGCCTGCGCGGCTTCAGCCACTGTCGTGTCATCGCGGTAGGTCAGGAGCAGGTCGTATCCCTCCCGCGCCAGGCGCCTGGCAACGGCCAGACCGATCCCACGCGTGCCGCCGGTGATCACGGCTACCCCGGTACGTCCGCTTTCGCTCATGCCTGTCCCCTGTCTGAAGCGGTTGTCTCTCGGCCTACGCTGATGTCAGCAGTTTTTCGGCCGTTTCAATGGCCGCGTCCGGTGCGCTGCGACCCAGCAGTCCGGCCAGGACCTTGCCCGGCCCAATCTCGATGTAGCGCGTGACCCCCTCGCTAGAGAGCGTGTTAACCACGTCCACCCAACGTACAGAGCCACAGATCTGGTTGATCAGTTCCTGCCGGATTTCATCGGTGTCGTCCAGGATCGCCGCATCGACATTGGCGACCAGCGGCACCTCCGGGGGCACCATCGGCACGGCCATCAGGTAAGGGCGCATCCCCTCCTCCGCCCCTTTCATGAGCGTGGAGTGGAACGCTGCACTCACCGGCAACAGGATGGCACGCTTGGCGCCACGCTCTTTCGCCAGCTCCATGGCCTTCTCAACAGCATCTCTCGGCCCGGAGACGGTGGTCTGGTCAGGCGCATTGAAGTTCGCGACATCTGCGCCAGCATCCCTGGCAACCTCGGCGACAGCCTCTGTCGCCATGCCCAGGATGGCGGCCATGGCACCCGCGCCATGCTGCTGCATCAACTCCCCGCGCCGCCGCACCAGTTGGATGCCATCCTCCAGGGACAGCGCGCCAGCGGCAACGAGCGCCGAGTATTCGCCGAGGCTGTGACCAGCAACGTAGTCCGCGTCTGGAAGCAATCCCTGCTTCTTGAGAGCGACCAGGTAGGCAATGCTGGTCAGCAGGATGGCTGGCTGCTGTACCGGGGTCTGCTGCAGCGCGTCGTCGGGGCCGTTAAAGATGATGTCGCTCAGCGCGAACCCAAGTGCAGCGTCAGCCTGCTCGTAGAGCGCAGCGATATCCGGATCGGCAGAAGCCAGCTCCTGTCCCATCCCGACGCGCTGCGAACCCTGCCCGGGGAAAACCCAGGCCACCCTTCCCCCAGCATCACTCATGCGGAACTACTCCCGCAAGGACCGGTTCCTTCCGACACGCGGCATCCTTGCAGACCCCAGCCACGCCCCAGCGAACCACGCCGGCAGCCCAGGCCAGGCCACCACCGAAGGCGACGAGTACGACGTTGTTGCCTTCCTGCAGCATGCCGGCCTCGGCCGCCTCGGCAATGGCAATCGGTATGGAGGCGGCCGAGGTATTGCCGTAACGGTCGAGGTTGATCCAGACCTTCTCAGCAGGCAAGGCGAGCCGCCGCGCCGCCGCGTCGATGATGCGTTGATTGGCCTGGTGCGGGATAAGCACGTCAATGTCATCGAAGGTCAGATTTGCCTTCGCAACCGCCTCAGCCGCGGAGTCTCCCATCACCCGTACGGCAAAGCGGAAGACCTCATTGCCATTCATTTGCAGATAGGGCCGGTACTCTGGAAAGAGCTCCGCCGACTCCGGCACGAACGCGCCCCAGCCAGGGATGTAGAGGTGCTTGTATCCGCCACCGTCAGCACCAACCACTGTAGAGAGCAGGCCGCGGGCCTCGGTGGTCGCTTCCAGCACTACTGCCCCGGCGCCGTCACCGAAGAGGATGCACGTGGAGCGGTCGGTGTAATCCACAAAGCGGGTCAGCGTGTCCGCGCCGATGACCAGCACCCGCTCGTGCAGCCCTGACTGCACCATGTTTGAGCCCACTGCCAGAGCGTAGACAAACCCGGCACACGCAGCGCCAAGGTCAAACGCGCCGGCGGACCCGCCAAGTTCCCCTTGCACCAGACACGCCTGGGAAACCAGGAACTGGTCCGGGGTGCAAGTGGCCACAATGATGAGGTCGATGTCGTCGGGGGTCAGCTCAGCGCGGGCCAACGCCTGGCGGGCGGCAGCGACGGAGAGAGACGTGGTGCTGTCGTTCGGCCCAACGATGCGCCGTTCCTTGATACCGGTGCGGCTGGTGATCCACTCGTCGGTGGTCTCCACCATTCGCTCCAGGTCGGCGTTGCTCAGGACCCGGTCGGGTACGGCCATGCCCCAACCGGTGATCGCCGCATTGCGCATCGTTGTTCCTTGTCGTGGGGGCAGATCGCGGGACAAAGGTGATCCGCGTTACCCGGGCGGGAGGCAGATGTTTCGTGAGTGTGTCTCGAATCACCTGCTGCGCGCAATGCTACAGGGCAGACGAAGCCGCCTGCCCTGCTGCCAGACTACGATTGCGTTTGGAACTACTCGGCGCGCCGGCGTGGCTGCTCGATGACAAACACCTGTCGACCGCGGTAGTGACCACAGGCCGGGCAAACGTGATGCACAATGTGCGGTTGTCCGCAGGTGTTGCAGTCCACGAGGACCGGAACGTTTTTCAGAAAGTCATGCCGGCGCCGGTTGCCCTGGCGGTGGCGGGTGACTCGTTGCTTTGGCAGTGCGCCCATAGTTGTCCCTTTCCATCCTTGCAGCGCCACCCGGCGCCGAATCCACCGAAATTACTTCGTGTCGTCCTTCAGCAGGTCTGCCAGCGCCGCAAGTCGATCATCGACCGCAGCGTCTTCACCGGCTTCTGTGTCTCCACCAACTTCCAGCACATCTGGGCCTGGACAGTCAGGTCCACACGTCGGCCGCATCGGCAATGAGACCAGGATTTCCTGCCGCAACGGCTCCACCAGATCGAGTTCATGATTATCGTCGATGAAGAACTCGTCACCCTCTTCGTCGATCTCCACACCGAGGCCGAGGCCCGTGCGTACATCGACCGTCTGGTGGAACTCTTCATCGAACGAGACGTCAAACGGCTGATCGTATTCACGCAGGCACCCAACGCAGGTCAAAGGCGCAAGGCCTTTGGTCTCCACCGTGACCATTACGCCGTCCCGCAGACGGGTCAGCAGCACGGAGCCATTGACGTCGCGAGCGACCGTTTCGCCATCTGTAACCAACGTATCGAGGTGCAGGACGAAGTCACGAGTGTCTCCCACCTGCCCTTTGAGCAGACCGGAAACATTGATCACCGTTTCGTTGCGCAAATCCTGCGGACCGCCAGCGGTCGCCATTCCTGGATTTTCCCGAATTCATCGCGAGACACAAAAAGTCGCGCCGGGGTATCCGGCACAACCGGGAAAGTGTATCAAGAAATCGGCCGCTACGTCAACGAACACAGCGCGGTCGCAGTCGCTCCGAGGGTTACGCTCCGACGTGACGCTTGGCCTGGTCGAGCGAGGCGGAACTGGTGCGCAGGGCTTCCAGGACCACGGTCAGGCTGTCCTGGACAGCCGCCTCGACCTCAGTGAGCTGCTTGAGCGCATACTCGTCGATCTGGCCCATGGTGCGGCGTTTTTCCTGCTCCACCTGGCGGAGCAACTCTTCGCCACGCTGGCGCGCCTCCGCCAGCACACCTTGCTCAGAGACAATGTACTCAGCCTGGCGGCGCGCATGATCAAGGATCTTGGCGGCCTCCTGTTGTGCCGCGTCGATGATCTCTGCCCGGTCATCGACCACTCGTTGCGCCTCGCGAATCTCCCTGGGAACCGCAGAGCGCACCTGGTGCAGCAGAGCCAGGACTTCCTCCTCCTCCACCATCACCATGCTGCTGAAAGGCACCTTTCGGCCCTCCCTGACCAGTTCCTCGATCTGCTCAAGGAGCACGAGGACGTCATCGTCTCCGTCATTGCCTTCGTAGGCGAGCTCATCGGTCTGGTTCTGGTCAGGCATTTCTGTCCTCCATGAGGGGGATTGCGGCTGCTCGCAGGCTGATGCTAAGCGCGCGCCGCCAATCTGGCCGTGAGTGCTTCTTGCACGACCGAAGGCACCAGTGCATCCACGTCACCACCCAACGCCGCCACCTCCCGAATCAGGCTGGAGCTGATGAAGGAATGCCCGGAGGAGGTCATCAAGCAGACGACTTCGATTTCCGGTGCAAGATGGGCATTCATATGCGCCAGCTTGAACTCGTATTCGAAATCAGAAACTGCACGCAACCCGCGAACGATAACGCCCGCCCCTTGCGCACGAGCATAATCTACGGTCAGGCCGGAAAAACTCTCAACGACAATATTCGTCTCCGGCAGGGAGCTCAACACCTCGCGTGCCATGGCAATCCGCTCAGGCGGCGTGAAAAGTGCCCCTGATTTCTCGGTCCCCTCATAGACCGCCACCACGACTTCGTCGAAGAGGCGAGCCGCCCGCCTGGCCACATCCACGTGGCCGAGGGTAATGGGATCAAAACTTCCAGGGTAGATGGCGCGTCGTGGTTTCATGCGTCTCCTACGCCCGGCGCGAGCTCCGCCGGCTCAGCCTCCTCGACCTCGTAGATGGAGAAGCAGCTGTCCCCGTGGCAGCGTTCCCGCAGACGTGTCAACTTGCCAGCGTGTTCCGGCAGCGTGACGCGGGGCGAGTGCCCGATGACCAGCACCGTCTCCGATTCTACCAACGGCGATGCGCCAACCCGCTCCAGAAACGGCACCAGGTCAGGATCAGCGTAGGGTGGGTCCATGATGATCAGATCATATGGCTTTGTCGTCGGATCGCGCTCCGCGCGCGAAAGGAACGTCTTCACCGATTCCTGATGAACGCGGGCGACATCCTCGTACCTGGTGTGGGCGATGTTGGCCCGCACCACAGCCGCGGCTGCGGCGTTTTGCTCGACGAAGTCGACGCTTTCGGCACCGCGGGACAACGCCTCAATTCCGATGCCGCCGGTCCCCGCGTACAGGTCGAGCACGCGCTCTGGCTCCACACCAAGCGATGCCAGCATCGAAAAGAGCGCACCCTTGATCTTGTCCGCCATCGGCCGGGTAAACCGTCCTGCCGGACCCTTCAGATGAAATCCACGCCGTTCCCCGGCAATAACTCGCACCGTCTCTCCTTACCGCGCAACACGGGAGATGGTATGCGAAACAGCGTGGACTGGGAGGCTGACGGCGTCATGCGCCAGAAACACGAACCCGGCCACATTGGGCCGGGCACGTGCGGGAAGGGGAAGGGGTGGAACGCTTTCGCGTTCCCTGGGTTTTAGGGGAGGGCGCCGGAGTTAGGGGACAGCGCTCTCTACACCCTTTTACGTCAGACCCTCGAATCCGGATTCACGCTTCGTGGCATCAGGCCCGGGAACGATCTCTCCGGTCAGGGAATCAATCCAGCGCTTGCGCAACCCGTCGTAGTAGTAGGGCATGTTCAGCGGCGTCGCCGGAGCAATGACGGTCGGTTGCGCCCGACGGGTGATCCCAATTCGGCGTTCTTCAGGGATGAACCAGACGCTGAACTCCACGTCATCAATTTCATCGAGCACCCGCCCCACCAGCCACCAGTTCGCGCTCGCCGGACGTGGAGGTAACGTGATCGCGGTCACACGCTCCACAATCGCGCTCCTGGTCATATGGGCGAGGTCAGGATTGGCGATGTGTTTGCTCCGGACGCTCGCCAACGCCTTGGCCACGGCCTCGGTGCACAAGTCGGGAGCTGGACCTGCCTGTGGATCGTGCATTGCGGACCTCCCAGCAGTCTGCCTGTGACCGCCTTCTGCGGTGGCCCCTACCGGTTGGCACTTCGGCGCTCCAGGACGTTGTTCGATCATATGTTCTATTTCCGGGGCCGTCAATATCCTCGAGCTTGTCCTCATCCGGTGTCGAAGCGTCAAGATCTCTCCTGGTGCTCTTCATACCGTCTCCATATTTCGGCCCTATCGTGACAGGAAATTGATGTACGCCGAGTGAAGGGAGGGCAGCAGTGGAGAACGAAATGCGAATGGCGATGGCGACCGGTGGCCAGAGTGCAAATCGATACGCTCCTGCAAACCGCAACTTTCGAGATCCAGACGACCGCGCCACGCTGATCCGCGCGAGCGAGGAAGCCAGGCTTGCCCTGGAAGCCACCATCGCTGCTTCAACCGAAGCGATGCAGCGCGCCCGAGCTGTCAGCGCTCAACTCGACGCCAGGCTGGCGGAAGTCGGGCGCGAGGCCGCGCTACCAGAGCCTTCGCTGGACGGCCTGTCGATCCTCAGTCATCGAGAAAAGGAAGTGCTGGTCCTGGTGGCAGCTGGACACACGAACAAGGCGATCGCTGACGCGCTCTATCTTTCGCCCAACACCATCAAGACCCATGTCTCCTCGCTCCTGACCAAGCTGCGAGCCGGTACACGTGTCCAACTTGCGGTGATCGCGGCGCAACTCATGCCGCTCAACGCCGGATAGCCCAGCCTCCTATGCCGCCTGGAGAGTGAGATCGATCTCCAGGAGCGAGACGTACTCGAGCGCAGAGCAGGTTCTGGAGAGAGTTGCCCTTACCCCGTCCACGCACGCGTGCAGTCGAGGTCGCTACGCGCGCACCGGCAGTGCCGTCAGCGCGCGCATGAAGGTGCCGTCCCGCCAGGTCAGTTCACCACGCGGGATCGCCAGTTCCAGATCGGGGAAGCGATTCAGGAGTTCGGCAAACGCGACTTCCGCCTCCAGGCGGGCGAGCGTCGCGCCGAGACAGGCGTGGATGCCAGTTCCGAACGCTACGTGCCGGTTTGACTCACGTGAAATATCGAAGACTTCCGGATTGGGGAATCGCTCGGGATCGTGATTGGCAGAAGCAAGGACGGCCATCACCTGCTGCCCACGCTTGAGCTGGACGCCGCCAAACTCAGTGTCCTCGCGCACCCAGCGCGTCAATCCGATCTCGACCGGGCCGTAGAAGCGCAGCATTTCCTCAATGGCGCTCTTGAGCAACGCAGGCTCGTTCCGCAGGCGCTGCCGCTGATCAGGATGATCGAAGAGCAGGAGCATGCCATTCGCGATGAGATTGACCGTCGTTTCATGCCCTGCCACGATGAGCAGGAACATCATGGAAATCAGCTCATCCTCGGTGAGCTTGTCGCCGTCCGCCTCAGCCTGCACCAGTCCGCTAAGCAAGTCGTTCCCGGGAGTCTCCCGCTTCGCCGCCGCCAATCGACGCAGGTAGCTTGCAAATTCCTGCAGCAGATCTGTGTGCTCCTGGCTCTGGGGTTGCCCTGGCACAAACGTTACTGATGTCTGGGACCAGATCCTGAAGCGATCGTAATCCTCCTCCGGGATACCGAGCATCTCGGCGATGACGGTTAGCGGCAGGGGATACGAGAAATCGTCGATGAGGTCAAATTGCCGCTGGCCGGAGCGAACCTTGGCGTCGATCTCGTTCAGCAAGGAGACGGCGATCTCCCGCACGCGTTCGCGCAGCCCCTCGATGTACCTGGGCGTGAAGGGTATCGCTACAAGCCGGCGCAGCCGCGAGTGGTCTGGCGGGTCGAGCGAGAGCAGAATCCGCCCGAAGAGCTGTTCCAGATCCAGCATTTGCTTCGCCTGTTCGTCGCTCATGCCCTCGAGGAACTGGGCACGTAGTGTCTCAAGCTCGGCCTCTGAATAGGCGTTTGCGATGTCATTCCCGAATCGCCCGTGATCCTTCATCAGCTCAACGGCATCGCTGTATCGCATTACCAGCCGTAGCGTCTGGTCGTTCGGCAGTGGGACTGATAACACCGGATCCGTGTCACGCAGGTCCGCGTAGGACTCAAACGCGTGCGCTTTGAAGCCGGCACTGAAGATATCGATTCCAGTTCGCGTTTCCATCAGCATGTGCTCCTGCGATGTCAAACATTTCCGGCACAAACCGGAAACGTGAGGCAATGGTGCATCTTGTTGTCCAGAATTGGCCACCGCAAGGCCATGCCTATTGACGGATACTCCCTCCTGTCCTTATGATGCGAGCGGGTGTCTGTACGGTTTTGACGCAGCGCGCAGTGCGTCTTGCGGCATGACGTGAATGGCACCTTCAGGTGGTTTCCGCCTGGCTATTGCGCAGTTTGTCTGGCACGGGGTCCGTCGGCCCACGGTCTGACGACTGTTTCGATAGCCACGGCCCTCGAGAATAGGGGCTCGGGGGAAACGTACACGGCGTAGTGACGCCGCTAGTCGTTCCATTTACGCCGTGTGGCGAAGGGGAGGAGCACAGGGTATGAAGCTCTCGCGGTTCATCATGGGTTCGGCAGTTGCCGTTTCGCTCGTCGGTGGAGGCATGCTGGCGTCGCCGGCATCCGCACAGGATGAGTGTGGCGTTTTCATCTCCGGTGGCGAAGTCCTGAACGAGACCTCGATCTCGATCTCGGCTGATGCTGGCACCAGCATTTCTGACGCCAGCGCTGGCAGCAACAACCTGGCTACCACCAATGGTGGCGGTGGTGGCGAAGGCGAGGTCCTGAACACCGCTTCCGCTGGCAACGGTGGCGTGGCTACCTCGGCTGCGAACGGTGGAGCCGTTTCAACCGGCAACATCAACTCTGGTGGCAACGTTGGCAACGCCATCGTGGTCGGCAACACTGACTGCGGCGTTGGCGCCTGGGAAGAGCCGGTCTACGAAGAGGTCGTCTACGAAGAGGCCGTCTACGAAGAGGCTGTCTACGAGGAAGTCGTTGCCCTGCCGGCTACCGGCGTGGGTGGCGTTGACGTCAGTAGCATCCTGGCTGTAGTTGGCGCCGCAGGCGCTGCGGCCGCATCCTTCGGGCTGCGCCGCCGCTAATCGGCGGTTCGGCGCGGCAGCAACGTCGCGCCGCAAATCAGTTCGCCTAAGCACTGAGCGGGACCTCGGATTGAGGTCCCGCTCATGCGTTTGCCGGATCTTCCTCCAGATACGCCCGGATACTGGCAAAGCCGATCCGCTTTTGCCGGCGGTGAGAGGCGGTCCGTTTCGCTAGCTCCCGTGTCACTACCTGGTGGCAGGGCACACAGAGCGTGCGCATGTTTTCCAGTGAGCACTCTCCCCCACCCTCGCTCACCGGCTTGATGTGGTCCGCGTCCCAGAAGCTCGAGCGGCTGAAGTACCAACGGTACCGCTGGCGAAACGCTTCTCGCTCGCGCCGCTCCGGTGCCGTTCGAGCCATCTTGACCCGATCCCACTCCGCAGCTAGCACATGGCCCAGCACCGCTGTATCGACACTGCACCGGGCGCAGACACCCTTGTCTCGTTGATAGACGCGCTTCCGCATGATGCTCGGGTTGTTTCGGACAGCCCAGTCGCTTGCGCAGGAGGTGCTGCAGAACGTTCGCCGTCTCGGGGGCACTTCAACGCCACAATTCCGGCAGAGGGCACGCCCTTCCGGGCCACGTGGCAATTTCTTCGGGTCAACGCGGCCAGCGCGGGGGCTGACACGATGCTTACTCACGGCGGTGTTGTCCCTGGTTAGACAGCTTTCTCTGGCGCAGCACGTTCCCAGAACCGCTCAAACCTCGAACGCAACCTGGCATGGTGTGGGGCGGTCAGGTCCGGGTCATGGACCAGGATGCTTTCCGCGGCAAGCCGGGCACGGTCCAGCAGCCTTGTATCAAAACCTCCCTCCAGCCAGGTCATCTCAGGGAGCCCGCTCTGGCGGGTGCCGATGAAATCTCCTGGGCCGCGTAGCTCCAGGTCTCGCTCCGCGAGTTGAAAGCCGTCATCACTCTCAACCATCGTCTCCAGACGCGCCTCGCCATCGGCGCTGGCATTTTCGGCCAGCAGGAGGCAGTAGGACTGTGCAGAGCCGCGCCCTACGCGCCCGCGAAACTGGTGCAACTGGGCCAGACCGAAACGATCAGCCCCTTCGATGATCATGACTGTTGCATTTGGGACATCGATTCCGACTTCAATGACCGAGGTTGAAACCAGGAGGTCCGCTTCCCGATTACGAAAGCCCTCCATGACGGCGTCCTTCTCTCGTGCCTTCATGCGCCCGTGCAAGACTTTAACGCGCAGTTCGGGAAAGACCTCCGTCTGCAGGCGGTGCGCCTCTTCCACCGCTGCCTTCGCCTCAATGACATCAGAGGCCTCAACCAGGGGACAGATGACGAAGACCTGGCGCCCTTGTCCAACCTGTTCCCGCACGAGGTCGTAGGCGATTCCACGCTCTACGCCAAGGTAGCGCTCGGTGATGATCGGAGTACGCCCGGGCGGACGCTCCGCCAGGACAGAGACATCAAGGTCCCCATGCAGAACCATGTTCAATGTGCGCGGGATCGGGGTAGCTGTCATACCCAACTGGTGCGGGAGCAGCCCATCCACGTTGCCCGAGAGGGAGGCGCGCTGACGCACGCCGAATCGATGTTGCTCATCGACGATGGAGAGCACCTGTTTCGGGAGTACAACGCCGTCCTGGATCAGTGCGTGGGTTCCAACAAGGATATCAATCTCACCGTCGGCGGCCCGGGCCAGCAGCGACTTGCGCTCGCGTCCCTTTGTTGCACCGGTCAGCAGGGCCACCGCAGGGCGCTCTTTGTCTGGCAGTCCCGCATACAGGCGCGTCAATCCTGCCAGGTGTTGCTCCGCCAACAGTTCGGTTGGCGCCATGAGTGCTGCCTGATAGCCCTGGCCCACCACCGACAGCATGGCGCCTGCCGCAACCGCCGTTTTCCCGGAGCCCACGTCCCCCTGGAGCAACCGCGCCATCGGAACGTCACGACTGAGGTCAGTGAAGATCTCGCGCAAGGTCGATTCTTGAGCGCCGGTGAGCGTGAATGGGAGTGACACTTGCCAGCGAGAGATCAGATCATTATCTACAGAGATCGGCGTGCCGGTAAAGGCGTGGCGCTCCAGCTTGCGCCGGACCAGCCCAAGTTGCAGCAGCAAGAGGTCATCAAATGCCAGGCGCAGTTGCGCGCGCTTGAGCTGAGCCTCGCTCTCCGGGTAGTGGACCTGGGCAATCGCATCGCGCAGTGGTGGTAGCGGTCCGCTGATTGCACCCTCGCCCCCTACTGGTTCAAGCAGCGCCGGTGGCAGGTAATCCTCGACCCCGCCAAGCGCAACCTCGAGGGCCTGCCGCGTGAAGCTGCGCATCGACTTCTGGGCAAGACCGGCCGTGAGCGGGTAGACCGGCACGATGCGCCCGGTGGAAACATTGTCGCCGTTGGCGCTGGCTCGCTCCCACTCAGGGCCAGTGAATGCGAGCGGCCCCGGTCCCTGCTCCAGCGTGCCGCTGACAATGATTTCCTCACCGACGTGCATGGCGTTTGCCAGGTACTGGTTGAACCATGTCACGCGCATCCAGCCCGTTTGGTCCGCCAGCTTGATCACGACTCGCGGCGCACCAGGACCCCGGTGGACCTGCAAGTCGGTAATCCTGCCACGCACCGTGACGTCCTCACCCGGCCGGAGCGCCAACGCTTTCCCGATCTGAATCGTGCGGGAGTAGTCGATGTAGCGGCGTGGCGCAAGCAGCAGCAAGTCTCCCACCGTCTCAACACCGAGCTTCCCCAGCTTCTTGCTGGTGGCGCCACCCGCCCCTTTGAGCGCAGTCACTGGCGCGTCTGGAGCAAGGGGGACGACCTGCGCCGTCACCCGGATCGGACGGCTGACCGGCGGATCGTCTCGGTCCAACGGTGTGCTTAGTCGTGGAGCAGGAACGGTTGGTGCCTTCTCACGAGGAGCGGCCTGGCGAACCGCCGGCCTTTCAGACGCGGCTGGCCGTGCCGCAGGCGCAGAGCGTGGCAGGCGTGGTGCTAGCCGCTTGAGGCGGTCAGCGATGCCAGCTAGAGCAGCGCGCCGCTGCTCGATTGTCAGGTCGCCGTACCGCTCCAGGTCGGTGACGATTGCGCGGAGCTCCACAGCCTCGGCTGCCGGCAGGGTGCTCCCTAAACGGCGCACACTCTGCAGCGCGACTTGATAGCCGTTGCGGGCATTACAACCGTCTCGCCATTCGCGGCGCAACATCTCAACGGCAGTCTCGACGCGGTCGCGCGCGTCGCTGCCGTCCGGAATACGGCGGTCCGGATTGAAGTCGTCCTGGCTCACTCGGCGTCACGCATTCGGGGCGAAAGGCAGGAACGGAAGTCTAGCCACCGCCCGTCCGAGAGTCGCATGCGGCATCGTGGAGCAAAACATGGTAAGGTTCAGGGTCGCGCGAAGGTTCTGTCCTTGCCACGTGGGAAGTTTCCCGAATGCTCGTGGTGTCGCGTTCTGATGGTACTTACGCTTACTACGCATATCGTGGAGGAATCTCACAGTGGCCGGCAAGTGTGACGTCTGCGGCAAGACTACCCAGTTCGGCCGTAACGTGAGCTTTTCCAAGCGCCGCACGAACCGCATGTTCAAGCCGAACGTGCAGTCCCGTGTGGTCGTCGTCAATGGCGTGTCCAAGCGGATCAATGTATGCACCGGTTGCCTTCGTACACAGGCCAAGACTTCTTAAGGTCAGGAGCCACCGGGGACTTCTGGCGGTTTGACCCCTGGGTGATTGCATCCGGGGGTCGTTCTATTTCTCCCTGAATCCGCTCGACCACGAGTTCTTGAATACGCACTGCCCGCCGCCGCTGGGCGCGGTCGTGAAGGAAAACGGACATGCCGCCTCGCCGCAGATCCGCTAAACCTACCGCCCAGGTTCTCCCTGCCCGTCCCGGAGACGTCACTGAGACAACGATCGAGCGAATCGTTCCCGGCGGTCTGGGACTCGGCTACGGCGGTGGCCGCACACTCTTCGTCTCCCGGGCAGCCATAGGCGATGTGCTGAAGGTCAGGGTCGACCGTGATCAGGGCAGAGTGGCGCACGCCTCGATCGTCGAAGTGGTCAAGCCAGGCCCGGACCGCATCGAGCCCCCCTTCCCCCGGCTGGCAGACTGCGGCGCCGACTTCCAGCACCTGGCTTATGACGCTCAACTTACCGCCAAACAGGCGATCATCTCGGACTGCATGAGGCGCATTGGGGGCATCGAACTGCTGGAAACCGTGCCCATCATGCCGTCGCCTGAGCAGTGGCACTACCGGGCGCGCGCGGAATGGCGTCACGATCCCCAGGCGGAAGTGTTAGGTTACTTGCGCTACGGCACCCATGAAGTCGTAGACATTCCGGACGACCCGTTCGTGCTTCCGCAGTTGAACGAGGTGTACAAGGAACTTCGCCTGGGCCTTCCGGAAGGCGATCTTCTGGACTGGCCGACCGAAGTGCGAGGTGCGGCCGGTGATAACGGAGTTTCCCTGGTGCCACCGCTCAACGGTCAGGCTTCAGAGCCGGTCACGTTGGACGTCGCCGGAGAGACATACGCGTTCGATGCTGGCTGCTTCTTCCAGGTCAACCCCGGTGTGCTTGATTTCCTCGTCGGTGAGGCGCTGAAGTTAGCGCCGCAACCTGGTGACGTGCTCTCCCCTGCTACGCGCAAAGCCATCGATCTCTACAGCGGAGTTGGACTCTTCACACTGCCCCTCGCTCGCAGGTTCGAGCAGGTGATTGCCGTCGAGGCGCATTCCCGGTCTGCCGAGTTCGCTCTGCAGAATGTGGCCACAGCCGGACTCGACAATGTCCGCGTCGAAACGCTGCAGGTCGAGCGCTGGTTGGAAAACGCCTACCGAACGCACGGACGTGTGCCATTTGTCCTGCTGGATCCCCCGCGCACTGGCGTTCCAGCACCGGCCATTCGCGGGCTGCTGCGCATGCGCCCGCAACGTATCGCGTACGTCTCGTGCGACCCTGCCACGCTGGCCCGGGACATCAAGATGCTCCTGGGCTCCGGCTATGAACTCCTGGATCTTGCGGCGGTCGATATGTTCCCCCAGACCCACCATGTGGAGACAGTGGCGCACCTGGAACGGGTCGGCTAGGCCCAGGGATCATCTCCTTCCGGCAGAAGCCCACCAAACCGCCCTGCCTCGCCCCGGTCAGCTTCGGCCAACACCACGAGTTGGGTCAAGAATCCGTCCATGCTGGCGTCCGGCTGGTGGAAGCGAAAGCGCCCCAGTTCGTAGAGCACACGCTGATCGGGGGTGAAGTCTTCCCCGGTTCCCGCCAGCCGCTGCAAATCGCGCAGGCGCTGATCGTCGGGCGGAAGCGACAGCACAAAGACGCCAAATTCCTGTAGTGCATTCGCCGTACGCAGGTTGCGCTCGTCCCGGTCATACTCCTCGGCCTTGCGACGCCGCCATTGGACGGTTGCATCGCAGAACGCGGCAAACGAGCGCTGGAATGCCGAAGGCTCAAGCATGGCAGGCACCCTGATTCTGCAGAGGACACCATCCATTGGTCATATGGCTGTCAGGATGGCTCTGTGCTGCAAACCGACAACGTTGACGCACTTGTTACAATCCTCACTGCCCGCAAGTTCGTCAAGGACGAGCGCATGTGCACACCAAGCGGGTCCATAGCGCACCGATCTGCGCAGCCCGGGCAATCCCGGGTGAGGAGTAAAGCATCGTGGCGTACGTCATCGCCCAACCGTGTATCGGCGTCAAGGATCAGAGCTGCGTCGAGGTTTGCCCCGTTGACTGTATTCACTCAACGGATGACGCCGAGCAGTACTTTATCAACCCGGACGAGTGCATCGACTGCGGTGTATGTGCCGAGGTCTGTCCGGTCGAGGCGATCTTCTTCGAGGATGATTTGCCAGAGCAGTGGGCTCAGTACCGCGCGTCCAACGCGGAGTTTTACCAGAACAAGTAGACGCGCCAGTCCGGTTTGCCGCCCACGTCTTAACGACGTGGGCGGTTTTTTTGTAGGCTGTATCTTGCATTACTGGGCCGACGTTTCGCAGGGAGTGCGTGTTCGCGTTTGTCCGTGACACTCAAGGAGTTCAGCGATGGCAGATACGCGGCTCAACGATATGCTCAGGCAATTCGCCGTGGTGCTGACCGCGATCTCGCAAGTGTATTTCTCATACGCAATCGGCCGGGAGGTCGGCGGGATAGCGCAGGAGAACCGATCGCTCATCTTGCCAGCATCCTACGCCTTCTCCATCTGGGGAGCCATCTTTCTCCTCTGCCTGCTCTACGCCGTATACCAGGCCTTGCCAGCCAACCGGGAATCCCCCATTTTCCGGGCGGTTGGTTGGTGGAGCGCGGGAGCATTTCTCTGCAATACCATCTGGAACCAGATTTACATCAACCGCCAGTTCATGCTCTCCCAGGTTGTCATCTTTTGCGGAGTCCTGTTCGCCGGCATGGCCTTCTTCCGGTTCATCCAGACTGCAAAGCCGGAACGCCTCTCGTCCGTAGAGAACTGGGTGGTCGGACCGGCGTTCGGCCTGCTGTTTGGCTGGCTGACCGCGGCCAATGTCGTGGGGCTGGCCAGCGTGCTGGTGGCGAACGGGTTTGCACCTGTGGGTCAGGGCGCCGAAACAGGTGGAGCCGCACTTCTCCTGTTTGGCAGCACCATCGCCTTTTTCGTGATCGTTTTCTCACGGACTGGTCCCAGTTCCGCCTGGGTCGCCTATGGCGCTACCATCATTTGGGCGTTGGTGGCAGTCTTTCTGGAGCAGAGCGGCGCGTCCATGGTTGTGGGAATCGCTGCCGTAATCGGGATGGTGCTCGTGGTCGCAGCCCTCGTTGGCCCCTGGACGCGCGCGCCGCGAACGCGACTGCCCGCGGTGGCATAGAGACTCATGGGCCTCGGACTACCGCTTGGCTGATTGACCTTGGAACGTCGTACTGAAGGTTGGCCGGCCGAGGCCTGCCAGCTCCTGTTTTCCCTAAACCGGGGGCAGGCGAGCCTGCCAGATCACTCCGTCTGCAATCCAGAAGACTGTGCCGGAGAGTTCATCGACAGCGACTTCGTCGACGTTCGCCAAAGCGTCCCCAACCGTCGCATCCTCTGGAGTGAGGTACTGTGTGGTGTTTCCAGACTGATCCACCAGGATGAAGCGGCCCTGATTTTCACCAACCACGGCGTCGCCATCGACCACATAGCGCTGTGACGCAAGCGGCGCCTGCCCCAGCGCCTGCGGTGCAGCGAGTCGAGGCGTCACGAACGGAGCAACCGTACTTTCCATCTGTCCGCGCGAGAAGGTCAGAATGCGCCCATCCCGCAGCAGCAGGTGAATCTTGCCATCGATGACAAAGTCGGTGACTTCGAGCAGGTCCGGATTCAGATCACTTGCTGCCCACACTTCAGCCTGTGGACCGGCGGAATTCTCGAAGAAGCGAACGATGTCTCCCTCCCAGGAAACTCCGTACGCCGCGTCTCCCCAGGAGACAATGGGAAGCGTGTCGCTGACTCCGACAACTTCGTCTATTGCCAACTGCCGGCGCTGCCAGACGCCCTGATTATCGCGGACATAGGTGGCAGTGCCATCGCTGGCGATAACCGCCCCTCCATCGATGGAGACACTGCGCAGTTTCCCGACTCGCGTTCCATTGATGTCTGTTCCTTGCGCTAGCAGGAGCAGCAAGCGCTTCTCCCCGGGATGCAGCTCATACAGGTCACCGGCCGCGACGTAAAGCGTGTCGCCACTCAGCGCCAGCCGCACCGGTGTTCCTGCCCCGACCGCAGGAATGGAACCGAGCATCTGCACGTCGTGCACTCGCCGCATGTTCCATGCGTTATCGCGGACGGCGGAAATGGTCCGGGCGTACTGGCTCACGAGAGCAGGATTGGCACCGGAGGCTCGCGCTTCGGCAAGTGCCTGGTCTGCCTGGGTAACCATGGAGGTCGCCACAAGGGGGTTTGTCGCGGCCTCCTGGAGCGATCTGTCGACGACGGCGAGCGCAGCGTGCGCGCGCGCCTCGCGCTCGTTCTGCAGGTTAACCGTCGCACCCGCTCCACCGGCGGCCATGAGCAAGGCCACGGAGATCGCCAGGACACGAGAAGGCACATGCACCACTGGGCCTCGAGGCAGATTAGCGCGCACCTCGATAGGAATACCGCCAGAACTCCGGTAGCGTCGAACACTTTGGGCGCCCAACGCGGCCTCGATGTCCTTCCGCGCAGTGTGTCCTGCCGCTGGCGCGGGCCTGGCCTTGGAGAGGCGCTCCACCACAGCAATTGCCGCGTCCTGCGCGACTACTCCACGTGGAGCGCGTACGCGATCGTGAGCCCCGGCAGCACCCGACCCTGATCGGACGTTGCGGTGCGTGCGTGATCGAATCGACAAAAACTGCTGTGATGCTCCAAGACGGGAGATCGTCGCGACCACCGCGAATGAGCTGACAATGCCCTTCCTGACAATTAGCCGCTCCAGACGATCCACCGAACCTTCAAGGTCGTCCGTCACAAGGGAGGCATTGAAAAGCGCTTGAAACGCGTCGTCATCCCTGGCGAGCTGTTGACCCAACGTGGTCGAGCACAGCGCAATGAGATCCCCAGGTGCGGCAACTGATTGAAAGGTCTGCGTCGCGGGATCTTCCGCCAAGCCCAGAGGCAGACTTTCGGGGACGATGGCGTCCGGAACGTAGTCTCCTCGCCAGGAAGCAACTTCGGGGAAGGCGTACACACGCTGATCCTGAATCAGGATCGCCTGTGAGGGCGCCGCCTGCGCCACGAAGACCTCTCGCCCTTGCAGAACGACGGCCGTCGCGCCGACGCAGATGCGTCGATCCCACCATCCATCGGACAACACACGATTCTCAGCGAGAAGCGAGCCGTTCGCCGCGGCGAACGCTGCGAGCAGCGCTTCTGCAGCAGGACCAGGGGTGGTGGCGAACGTTTGCCGTAAGGTTCGTAGCGCAACGGCGGCAAGTTCAAGCCCACGGTTAGAGAGTTCAACGGGCTCTACGCAGGCAAGCATCACACGCCCCCAGCGATCGGGCGCGTGGTCGATGGAGATAATCCCGTCCGGATCAGCAGCCTGGCCGTCAATCAGGGCGAACCCGGCAGCGGTAACGCTCGGGCGGCGCATTGAAGTCACCCGCCCGGCGTGTCCGGGCCTTTGCTGGTGACAAGGGCAGTTGAAACCGTTGCGGGAGTTTCAGCCGGCGCCCTTGCGGGACGTACGTGTCTTCTGCGGTACCCCGCATTGTATCCGCACTGTGTACGTACGTCCAGAGCGATTGCGATCGACGAAGCCAGCGATCATCGCATTCGCAGGTGGCGGCGTTGCCGGATGTGGCCTAGAGCGGTGGGAGCGTTGTCTCGCGGAAGACCGCGTCTCCTCCCCCGTCACCGCTTTCCGCAGGTGGCGGCGTTGCACTCTCCTCCGGGGTGGACTCCGTGGTTCGAGCAATTTCTACGCGTCGTGGCAGCTCGGCGGTGCGCCGCGGTGATGCCTCGATCGGACCCATGTTGATGAGGATTTGATCTGCCTGACGGGCGATGGAGACGCCGCGCGTACCCAGGCGCCGGGCCGCAGCTGCCGCTTCCTGGAGCATTTGCCCACCTTCCACGCGGGCGCCCTGCGCAACCAACAACTGCCCGAGTCCCAGAGCGGCGTTCGCCTCTGCCGCTGCATCGCCCGCCGCGCGGGCCTGGCCAAGGGCCTTTCGGAACGTCGACTGCGCGCCGGAGTCGTTCAATTGCACCTGGGCAGCAGCCAGCGCAGCCAGCGCTTGAGCAGCCAGAGAAGGTTGCCCTACAGTCTCGGCAAGCGTAACGCCATTGGCAAAGTGATCCAGCGCCACACTGGTATCACCGCGCGCCATATTCAGACGGCCGAGGCGGATGCGAATTCGCGTTTCCGTCAGCCGATCACTGCCCCCGGAGGCTAACTGCAACGCCTGGTCACCAAACGCGACCGCAGCTTGCAGTTGCCCGGTTTCTGCTGCCAGTAGGGAGAGCAGGTTGAGCACGTCAATCTGCTCTTCGGTCTGGCCGAGACGCCGGTTCAACGAATAGGCGTTGGCGTAGCACTCCTTGGCTCGCGCGGTCTGCCCGCCTGCCGCGTAGATGCGGCCGAGCTGGGTCAACACACTTGCCTGCAGGGCCAGGTCTTCGACCCGCTGAGCGGCGCCCAGCGCGTCGTTGAGCGCGCGCATAGCCTCCTGTGGCTGCTCGAAGCGCCAAAGCGCCTGGCCAAGGGTGGCGAGCCACCGCGCCTCGTGACGTCGATCTCGCGCGGCACGCGCCAGATCCAGCGCCCGCATCAGGTTTTCCAGGCTTTCGGAGCGTCGACCAGCACGCGCGTATGCCATGCCTATGCCCCCGAGCGCTCGCTGCTCCAGCGTCACATCTCCGGCGGACACTGCGAGCTGGAGCGCCCGGTTGAATGCCTCGAGCGCACCGGAGATTTCATCCAGATCGAGCAGTGAGGTGCCAGATCGGATGGACCAGTCCGATGCCGCGCCACGATTCCCGCGGCGGTCCTCCAACTGTGAAAGCTCTCGTTCGTGATTCGCGGCTGCGGCGACACGGCCGCGGCTTTGCTCGATCTCGGCAAGTGCGGACAAGCAGCGTGCTTCCATTGCCAGGTCACCGATCTGGCGGCTGACGACCAGGCCTTCCTCCAGTTGGGCCACAGCCTCTGCCAACTTGCCATTGCGGCGCAGCGTCTCGGCGAGGCTAATGACGATGCGGCTCTGCAATCCCAGGTCCGCGGTGCGCCGCGCCGCTTCGGACGCCTGGCGCTGCAGAGCAGCCATGGTCTCCAGGTCGGTATTGCGCGGGAGCATCTCGATTTGACGCACCAGAGCTTCGGCGATGCCATGCTGGTAGTCCAACCGCTGCGCGCCGCGACCTGCACGACGGAAGAGCGCCTGCGCCTCGGGGCGCTCCCCTTCCTTGCGCAAGAGATCACCCAGCGCAATGGCGGCGTTCACTTCCGCGATGTCGTCATACTCCTCGTCGCCAAGTTCGAGCTGCTGGACCAGGAGGCCTCGGGCGCGCTCCGTGTCGCCGGAATCCATGGCGCGCATGCCAAGCCGGCTCAGTGCCGCACGGCCTCCCTCAACGTACCCCGCCCGCTGGGCGATGCCATAGGCTTCCCGCAGCAATCGGTCTCGCTCGTGGCTGGGGTCGTCACCGGGGAGAAGTGTGTCCAGGCGGAGCGAGGCATCGACGATCTGGTCATCGAATCCCTTGGCCTTGGCGGCGGCCAGAGTCAGGCGCGCCAGCACAACCGCGTACTCGCGGTCCTCATCCGCCTGTTCTTCTATAACGATATCGAGACCCTCGAAGTCATCCGCATTCAGCCGGTCGAGAATGCGAGGATCACGAATCTCCGCCAGGCCGGACTGGACCGAGCGCTGGCGGTCGGTCACCTCCCGCGCGATGTACAGCACTGTATCCCCGGCGCTCTCACGCCGCCGAAATCCCATCCAATCTCGTAGCGACGTCACCAGGGTTGCTCCATCGCGAGCGTTTCCGCCAAGGCATCCAGGGTGATATTGCCCCCGGACACTACGATTCCGACCTTCTTACCCGCCAGTTCATCTCGCATGTTGTACGCCGCCGCTAATGCCGCCGCCCCAGCGCCTTCAGCCAACGTCCGTGTGGTCTCCAGAAGCGTTACGATGCCCCGCCGCATGTCCTGGTCAGACACCAGCCGGAAGTCATCCAATCGCCGCCAGAGAATCTGCGCCGGCAGGCTAAACGCCACTCGTGTTGCCAACCCCTCTGCAAACGTGTCTACGCGGTCCGTCTGCTGCAACTGACCACTACGCCAGCTTTCATACACCGCAGGGGCTCCGGCTGCCTGCACGCCAATGATCTGGAGGTCCGGCTTCAGGTTCTTCCCGGCCAGGCATGCCCCAGCCAGTCCAGAACCCCCGCCGATGGGCACAATGAGACAGTCGAGGTCTGGAGCGGCTTCGAGCATCTCTACGGTATACGTCGCAACACCCGCAATCAGACGCCAATCATTGGCATTCGAGATGAACGTAGCGCCTCGCGAAGCTGCGTCTTCCTCTGCGGCCACGCGTGAGGTATCAAAATCTGCTCCGTGGAGGCGGACGTCCGCGCCCATGCGGCGCATGGCGGCTACCTTCAGGGCGTTCGCGTTCTCCGGCGCCCAGATGGTGGCTCGTACGTGCAGATCCCGTGCAGCGTAGGCAATAGCCTGTCCATGGTTACCCGTCGATGCGGTCACCACCCCTAGCGACCGCTCCTCTGACGTGAGTTGGCTCATCAGGAAGAGGCCGCCACGCACCTTGAACGCTCCGATAGGCTGCAAGTTCTCGCACTTCACAAAGGCAGAGAACCCGAGCCGGGCATCCAGTGCCGGGCTCGAGAGCAACGGCGTGGGTTGCAGAAACGCCGAGATCACTTCGCGTGCCCGCTGTACGTCATCCATGGTTGGCAGGCGCACACCGGAAAGCTCGTCGCGTTCCGGCAACACTTCCAAACCCTGCATGTCGTTGACAGGCGTAGCCAAGCAGCGCTCCCCCAAAGTACGGTACCCTCCCGAGGTACCAATTCACCGCGCCGTGACGCGGTATTCCCTCACAACCATCCTAACACCGGGCACAATGGCGCCAATGTCACAGCCCGTGATGGTGTACGTACACTTTCCGCGCTTGCGACGAGCCGGAATTGCCTCGCCGGCACAGATTGGCTAGTGCGGAACACGGAGGAGCAGGTATGACCCGGGGCACAGATGGCGCATTCCGCGCACTTCTCGATGCTGCCCATCTCTCGAACAACAGCTTGCTCTGCGTGGGACTGGATCCGGAACTCTCTCGCCTGCCGGCACCACTTCGCAGCGAACCTGATGTCACCCGGGCCATCGTGAGATTCAATGCCGGTGTCATCGAAGCGACGGCTGATCTCGTCTATGCCTACAAGCCTAACCTGGCCTTCTACATGGCGTACGGCGTCCCGGGGCTGCTTGCGCTGGAAGAAACGCGCCGCTTGATCCCACGTCACATCCCCGCCCTGCTCGATGCCAAGGTCGGGGACCTCGCGAACACCTCAGTCGCCTACGCGGCTGGTTACTTCGATGCCTGGGACTTTGATGCGGTCACCGTCAACCCCTACATGGGCGAGGACTCGTTGGCCCCGTACCTCAGCCGTGGGGACCGGGGCATCTTCGTACTCTGTAAGACGAGCAATCCAGGCTCCGGGGATCTCCAGGATATCAAGGTTGCCGCTGAATCCGGCAATCAATCGCTATACCTGACCGTTGCTGACCGGGTCGCCGAGTGGACTGACCGCTGGCCCGCCACGGTGGGCCTCGTGGTTGGCTCAACCTGGCCCGGACAGCTCGCGGAAGTCCGGGAACGTTGCCCTTCGCAACCGATCCTGCTTCCAGGCATTGGGGCGCAGGGTGGAGATATTGCGGGCTCGGTCCAGGTTGGCCTCGATACCACCGGTTCTGGCTTGCTGCTTTCTGCCTCCCGCTCGGTCATCTTTGCTGGCGAGAATGCAGGTGAAAACTGGGTGTCAGAGGTGCGGCGTTCAGCAATGCAGCTTCGTGACGAGATCAACGCCGTGCGTCCGGTAGCAGCCGGATAGACTGTCACCTTGCGCGAGCCCGGGCGAGGCTCCATCATCCGTAGCACATATGATGAACCTGTTGCATAAGGAGCACTCCAGTGGCTGCGACCGGCGCACGCTTCCCCGTAACCGTTCAGGACCTGAACCCGCTTTTCCGTTCCGGCATCCTGGCCGCCACCGGAAACCCGGCGATCTCCAACATCGTCAAACAGCATGGGATGCGGCTGGGCGCTTCGCGCTTCATTGCGGGCGAATCGTTTGATGAAGCTGTTCGGGTCTTGCGCGATCTGAATCAGAAAGGTCTGCGCACGAACACGACCTTGCTTGGTGAAGGCGTACGCGACGAGACCACCGTGCGCACCGTCGTCGACGAGTACAAGCGCGATCTGGACCGCATCTCCCAGGAAAAGCTGACGACGAACATCGCAGTGAAACTGACCCAACTCGGGCTCAACATGGACCCGGAGCTTGCCTACCGCAACGTCGCCGAGATCGTTAGCCACGCTGCGGAACGCGGCAACTTCATTCGTATTGACATGGAAGACTCGCCGCTGGTCGATGACACGCTGCGGATCTATCAGCGATTGCGCGCCGACGGTCATGACAACGTCGGTACGGTGCTCCAGTCGTACCTCTACCGGACTCCAGACGATCTGAAGGCGCTGGAGCCGCTCCGCCCGAATCTCCGTCTGGTCAAGGGCGCATACCTCGAACCAGCAGCCATCGCGTATCCAGAGAAGTCCGATGTCGACCGCGCCTACGTCGACCTGGCTGAGCGGATGCTCACCAACAATCCCTTCACCGCGATTGCCACCCACGACGAGCGAATCATTGACCATGTGCGCGGTTACGCGGCCCGGCACGGCTATGGGAATGATCGCTATGAGATCCAGATGCTCTACGGCGTCCGGCCGCAGTACCAGCTTGATCTGCGGCGCACCGGCCAGCGCATCCTGATTGCCGCCCCGTATGGTCCACAGTGGTACATGTACCTGATGCGCCGCCTGGCGGAGAGGCCAGCCAACGTCGTCTGGTTCGCCAGCAACATGGTGAAGCGCTAGACCCAATCGATCAGGAAGCGCTGTCTCACTTTTGGTTCGTCCGCAGGGCGGGTGCTACCATCGGTGAAAGGAGAGCGCGCCCTGCGGACCACACATCCATGATCACCACACAAGCGGGAATCGCATCCGAGATGGCCCGAAACGGGGCGTCTCCGGGAGCGCCTGCTAAGTGGATTACGCCGGTCGTGGCCTTCGCCAACCAGAAGGGCGGTGTTGGCAAGACGACGTCCACGGTGAATACGGCAGTCTCACTGGCTCGCCGTGGCTACCGCACGCTGCTGATCGATGCCGATCCTCAGGGTAACGCAACGTCGTCGCTTGGGGTCGACAAACTCGCCGTGTCCACGTCCATCTACGAGGTCCTGGTCGAGGGAGTTTCCATTGTCGATGCCGCGATGCCGTCAGCCCGTCCGGGGCTCGACCTGGTCGCCTCCACGCCTATGCTGGCTGGCGCAGAGATCGAGCTGGTGGAGGCGCCCAACCGGGAAACCCGGCTTCGTGCCGCCCTGGAGCCGGTCCTGGACCAGTATGACGTTGTGCTGATTGATTGCCCGCCGTCATTGGGTCTGCTCACGGTCAATGCCCTCACCGCCGCCCGCTCCGTCGTCGTGCCTATTCAATGCGAGTTCCTCGCGCTTGAGGGGCTCGGCCAACTCATGACCACCGTGGACCTCGTAAAGCGTGGACTGAATCCCCCACTCGATGTCACGGGCGTTCTCATGACGATGTTCGATGCGCGCACCCGTCTCTCCGCCCATGTGGTGGACGAGGTGCGCCGCTATTTTCCCCACCGGATGTTTGGCGCGGTCGTTCCGCGTTCTGTGCGCCTGGCGGAGGCGCCTTCGTATGGCCAGGCCATCGTTGAATACGATCCCACCTCTCGTGGCGCGGAGGCGTACGAAGCTTTCGTCACCGAGCTGGGCGCCCGGCTTCACCTACCAACGCGGCAAGCTCACGCCGACGCAGCAAATGAGGAGCGCATCGCATGACCGCTACTGAATCCAGAACCTACTCCATTACCGGCATCGACCCTACGTCCTGGGAAGACACCTCCTCGCTGTCCGCTACCAAAACCGACTCCGGTAAGTTTATTGGTCTCGGCCTGACGTTTGATGATGTGCTTCTCGTTCCCGCGCAGTCCGACGTCCTCCCGGCGACGGCAAATACCGCCACCAGGCTGACCGCCAATATTGCCCTGGCTATCCCCGTCCTCTCGGCTGCAATGGACACCGTTACGGAAGCGAGAATGGCCATCGCCATGGCTCGCGAAGGAGGGCTCGGCATCATCCACCGGAACCTGTCCATCGAGGATCAGGTGGTGGAGGTCGACAAGGTCAAGCGCTCCGAATCAGGCATGATTGTGGAGCCGGTTACCCTGCCAGCCGATGCACTTGTCCGCGATGCGTTGACCTTGATGGAGCGCTACCACATCTCCGGGGTCCCGATTACGGACGATGCCGGGCATCTGGTCGGTATCCTAACCAACCGCGACCTGCGTTTCGTCGAGAACGTCGATCAGCCAGTCAGCTCGGTCATGACCAGCGAAAACCTGATTACGGCTCCCACCGGCACGACGCTCCACGAGGCGCAGTCGATCCTTCACAAGCACCGGGTCGAGAAGCTGCCGGTGGTTGACGAACGCGGGATTCTCACGGGTCTCATTACGGTCAAGGACATCCAGAAGCGCATCCAGTACCCGAACGCCACAAAGGACACACAGGGACGACTGCGTGTTGGCGCAGCGGTGGGCGTTGGCGCGGATGCTGAGGAGCGGGCGCAGGCACTGGTTGAGGCGGGAGTTGACCTGCTCGTCGTCGATACCGCGCACGGCCACTCGCTGTTAGTCCTGCAGACCGTCGAGCGCATCAAGCGCACGCACGGCGTCGATATCATGGCTGGCAACGTCGCAACAGGCGCCGCAACAGCGGCGCTCATCGAAGCAGGCGCCGATGCGGTCAAGGTGGGAGTAGGTCCCGGCTCGATCTGCACCACGCGCGTCGTTGCCGGCGTTGGGGTGCCTCAGGTCACGGCTGTGCTGGACTGTGCCTCGGCCGCGAGCCGTCACGACATCCCGGTGATCGCAGATGGCGGGATCCAGTACAGCGGCGACATTGCCAAGGCGATCGCGGCAGGCGCCGATGCCGTCATGCTCGGTTCGCTGCTGGCCGGGGTCGATGAGAGCCCGGGCGAAGTGGTGCTCTACCAGGGTGAGCGCTTCAAGGAGTACCGCGGCATGGGCTCCATCGGCGCCATGAAGGCCCGCTCCTACTCGAAGGACCGCTATTTTCAGGAGGGAGTCGGCAACATCCAGAAGCTGGTGCCGGAAGGGATCGAAGGGCGCGTCGCCTACAAGGGTCATGTCGGCAACCTGCTGTACCAACTCGTCGGCGGTCTGCGCTCGGCCATGGGCTACGTCGGTGCGAGCGATATCCCGGCGCTCAAGCACGATACGAAGTTCGTGCGTATTACGGCGGCTGGCCTCCGCGAGAGCCACCCGCATGATGTGATGATCACCCGCGAGGCGCCAAACTACCGCTCGAACGGCTAGGCGACCTCGGCCAGCACGCGCGCCTCTTCCGTTGCTCCCTCCCAATCGGGATGATGCCGGCGGTAGAGGCGGACGTATTTGCCGCTCGCCGCCATCAACTGCTGGTGTGAGCCACGCTCGATAACGCGGCCGCCATCCAGCACGAGAATCTCGTCCGCATAACGCGTGGTCAGCAACTGGTGCGAGATCAGGATGGTGGTGCGGACTCGCTGGGAGTGCAGGAGCGTGGCCATGAGGCGCTCGGACGTTACGGCATCCAGCCCACTCGTTGGCTCGTCAAGGACCAGGATCGGTGCGTCACGCAGCAAGGCACGTGCAATGGCGATGCGCTGTCGTTGACCGCCTGAGAGCGTTGCGCCGCCCTGGCCGATTACCGTGTCGTAGCCGTCTGGCAACGCCCCAATAAACCCGTCGGCGTCGGCAGCCAATGCTGCCTCGCGAATCTCTACGTCCGTCGCGCCTGGCTTTCCCAGGGCGATGTTCTCGCGCACGGAACCTGCCAGGAGCAGCGACTCCTGAAGCACCGGCGCCATCTGTCTCCTCAATGAGCTCGCAGGGATAGCCGCAGCGTCTTGACCGTTGATGAGCACAGCCCCCGTATCCGGATCGTGAAAACGCATCAGGAGTCGCGTGATCGTGGACTTTCCCGCGCCGCTCTCGCCAACAAGGGCAATGGTCTGACCCGGAGTTACGGCGAACGAGATGTCCTGCAGAGCCGGAGCAACTGCGCCAGGATACGTGAACGACACCCCCTCGAATGCGATGCTGTAGTCCGCTCCGCGGAGAGGCTCTCCGTCCTCGAACGCGCCCGGCACGGCAGGCTCTTCCAGCAACTCCAGCACGCGCTCGGCCCCGGCCGTCGCCCCTGCCACGCCGCCAACGAGCTGGCTTAGACCATTGACCGGGCCAAGCAACTGCGTGAGGTAGGTGAGAAAGACCAGCAGTCCACCAAGGGAAATCTGCCCCTGCGCCAGTGCCCAAGCACCGGCGGCAATAACGACCAGTACCCCGCCCAGCTCGACGAACTCCAGGACCGGCGAGAACGCCGCTTTCAGGCGTGAGATCGCCACCAGCGATTTAGCGTTCCGCTGTACCGCTGAGCTGAATCGCTCTCGCTGCTGGGTCTCCAGCCCGTAGGCACGCACCAGTGGGATGTTCGCTATCCCCTCCTCCACTAGCGCGCTGACTTCGCCCTCCTGGCGACGTTGCTCGCGCGAGACGTTCCGGATGCGGAGGGCAAAGAACCTGGAGGCCATGGCAAAAAAGGGAATCACCGTCAGGGCGAGCAAGGCCAGCCGCCAATCGAGCAGGAACAGCGCGCCAGCGAAGATCACAATGCGCAGCACGTAACTGGCGAACTCGGCAACACCGGAGATCATCACTTCCTCGACATCCTCGATGTCGGATACGACCCGGTTCACCAGGTCGCCGCGTTGGCGTTCAGCGAAGAAGTCCGGCGCAAGCTGCTGCACATGCGCGAACACCCGGCCACGCACCGCTGCGAGGAACTGCTCACTCGTGTGCGCGGAAACCACCCCATCCGCGAAGCTGACCAGCCCACTGAAAAGGGTCAAGCCAAGATACGCTGCGGCAATCGCTGGAAATGCGGAGATATTGCGTGGCGCCAGCACGTCGTCGATGAGCAGGCCGTAGAGGGCTATGGTGGCTGACTCAAGCACCGGGGCCAGGATGATGGTCACGAGCATCGGCGCCAGCCAGCCGCGCAGCGGCTGCAAATCCGGCCAGAACGCGCGCCAGATCTCCCGCAACGACGCAACTGGCGCGACCTCATCACCAGGGGCGTCATCCGCCGTGCGAGGCCAGAGGATGCGGAGAAGATTGCCCAGCGAACCAGCGATCAATGTGCGGTGCCTTTGCTCATAAAGAACGCCCGCCCCGCCAGACTGGCGGGGCGGGCGCTGTCGTTACCAGGTCGCGCCCTTGGTTAAGAACTAGTTGCGGCGCCGGCGCCGGTCGTCGCGGCGATCCTCGCGCTTGTCGCGGCGGCGCTCATTGCGGCGCTTCTGCGGGCTGGTGATCTTGCTGACGCCAACTGGAGCGAGAGGAGCGAAAGTTGCGGCCATTTGAGGTTTTCCTTTCCTGTTTCAGACCATTTCGGCGACGCTCGCCGTATGTCTGTTAGTTTGCCAGCCACCGTCTCGGCTGCCATCGCCCATTCAGGTGATTCGTAACGGGTGAGTTTCACCCGCCCCTCCTGCCATGCCGGGCACGAAGAAGCCGGCCCGGTCGTCATGTGACGACCGGGCCGGTTCGAGACGAAGCAGGGAGATGCTAAAAGCCGTACTGGGTTGCCAGCGCGGCCAGTTGCGCGCGGGTATGGACGTCCAGCTTGCGCAAGAGCGCCGACACATGCGTCTTGACCGTGTTCGGCGACAGGAACAGTTCTTCCGCGATCACCCGGTTCGTCTTACCTGCGGCAACCTTCGCCAGGACCTCACGTTCCCGCTCGCTCAAGTGTGCCTTTTGCACCGCGTTCGGCAGGGCTGGGTTCGTTCCAGTGGAGAGTGATTGCGCGGCCAGGTCTAGTGCTTCCGCCATGGCTCGTGCCCGGTGGGACGCTTTGTCCGCGGCGTCCGCTGCTTCCAGCAGGCTCTCTCGTACCACGCTGACCGCCTGCTCCAGGCGCTTGCGGTCAATCGCCGTACCTTGCCGCGCTGCCGAGATCTCTGCAAGCGCCACCTCGGCGGCACGCCAGGAGGCCGTTTCGTCCACCTGCCTTGCCGGACCTTCGCGCAGTCGCGAAACGACCCGAGAGGCCAGCGGCTCTCGGCTCGTGGCCGCGACGTCCGGGCGCCACGCGCGCGAATGCGACTCTGGCAATACAACGCGTGGCGAGGTGAGCGACTCACGCGAGTAACGTGGGGGTTCAGCCATGGACAAACGTGCCTCCTGCTGGATCCTCACCAGCAAACTACGCCGACGCGCTGGCCATGCGGAGCGGCTCCGCTGCCTCTACCAGGGCATGCAGGGAATACCGGTCAATTGCTGCCGAGACATAGGTATCGATACCCATGGCCTCCAGGCTCTCCACGAACGGCGCGAAGTCTGCTGGAGCCATCGCCATCGGGTGTTCCATCGTTCCCGGAAATGGACCAATCACCGTCTTCTCGATGCTGTTGAAGTCACGCCCTTCGCTCTCGCAGTGCTGCTGTAGAACGTTCAGTTTGTGGCGGAGCGTGGCGAAACCCTCTTCACCGGGCATGGCGAACAGATTGCAGGCATCGGCGTAGCGCGCAACCAGCTTCAGCGTCTTCTGCTCCCCGCCGCCACCGATCAGGATCGGTGGATGCGCGTGCCCGACAGGCTGCGGCTGGCAGAGCGTCTCCGCCAGTTGGTAGTGCTTGCCCTCGAAGGGGCCGTCATTCTTGGACCACATCTGGTTGGCAATCTGCAACGTTTCCTCCAGGCGCTCAAACCGCTCGCCTGTCGGAGGGAACGTCACACCCAGGGCTTCGTGTTCCCGCTCAAACCACCCTGCACCGATCCCCAGCCAGGCGCGGCCGCCTGAAAGGACATCCAGCGTGGTCACCGTCTTTACCAGGACTCCGGGATTGCGGTACGTCACCCCGGTCACCAATGTGCCAAGCTTGATGCGCTCGGTGTTTCCCGCTGCGAAGGCAAGCGCCGAATATCCCTCCAGCATCGGTTCGGTCGTTTCGCCGACCATGGGAATCTGGAAGAAGTGGTCCATGACCCAAAGGGTGTCGATTCCAGCCTGATCGGCATCCCGAGCCAGTGCGGCAAACTCCTGGCCAATGGCAGCGTCGCCGCCGGAGTAGACAAATCGGGGTACCGTGATGCTGAATTTCATCATTTGCCTCCTGTATTGAATGTCAACATCTGTTGACTTGTCGTACGATACAGGTAGCTCGTTACCTTGTCAACGCCTGTTGACTCTCAGTGTGAGAACCGTATCTGGAAAGACTTCATGTGATGTTTGATTCGTGTGGCCCACCGCAATGCCCGCGCAAGCGCTCTGCCCCAGCTACCCGCCAGGCAATCCTGGAAGCGGCCAGGCACTGCTTCTCCACAGAGGGGTATGACCAGGTTGGCGTCCGCGAAATCGCGGCCCGCGCCGGCGTTGACCCGGCCCTGATCAACCGCTATTTTGGCTCGAAGGAGGGCCTCTTCTCGGAGGTCATCGGCGCCAAGTTCGACTTGCGTCATATCGCAGGCGACGACCTGGGCACCTCCGGCAAGACAATGCTCCGGATGATCTGCAAGAAAAAGAGTGAAGACGGTCACGACCCTCTCCGGGCGCTCCTCCAGTCGTACAGCAGTGATGTCGCTCGTGAGAAACTTCGCGTCGCAATCGTCCAGGGTTTTGTTGAACCGCTTGCTGCCCGCCTCCCTGGACCACACGCTCGGGAGCGCGCTGAGTTGGTTGGCTCGACTCTCCTGGGGATCGTGCTCTACCTCGCGGTCGCCGGGCCCTTCAGTGAGGAAGAGCGCGAGCATATGGTTGCGACCTTAGCTCCCTACGTGCAAAGCATCATCGACGGCTTGCCGTCCGCGAACGAAGCGAAAGGGTGAATTCAGGTGGGGCATCTCGAAGGGCGTTCGGCGCTCGTCACCGGGTCCGGGATTGGGATTGGAGAAGGCATTGCGCGTGAGTTGGCTCGCGAAGGCGCGCGCGTTGCGTTGCACTATGCCGCCAGCAGCGAGGGAGCGCACGCCGCCATGGCCGAGATTACGGCTGCGGGTGGCGAAGCCGTCGCACTGCAGGGGGATCTGCGCCATGTCGCGGATTGCGAACGCGTGGTGCATGAGGCCGCCGACGCGTTCGGAGGTCTGGATATCCTCGTGAACAACGCCGGGGTCACACGCGCCCAGCCGTTCGAGGCAACCACGGAAGATCTCTACGATGAGATGTTTGACCTGAACATGAAGGGCTACTTCTTCTGCGCGCAGACTGCCCTGCCCTACCTGGAGGCTTCAGGCCGTGGCTCCATAATCAACATTACGTCAATTCACGGCGGCGGCGGATTCCCGAATCACGCAGCGTATGCAGGTACCAAGGGCGCGGTCATTGGCTTCACCCGATCCCTGGCCATTGAGCTGGCACCGCGCGGTGTGCGCGTCAACGCCATTGGCCCCGGTGTCGTTGAAGTTCCCCGGTACTTCAACATGCCTGGGTACACCACCGATTTCGGACACACGCTTCTGCCGATCGGCCGGGTCGGCCTGCCGCAGGACATTGCGCCCGCGGTCGCCTTCCTCGCTGGCGACGGCGCGGGGTTCATCACCGGCCAAACCCTCTACGTGGATGGGGGCACAAACGCCCGCATGGGCCTCTTCTGGGAGACGCCCGCTGAGTAAGCACTCAGCCCTTCAGACTCGTCATGGACGGGAAAGCTGGATGCTTACACCCAGCACGACGGAGCCAATGAGCCACAGGATGATCGCCACGGCAGCAAAGGCAACCAACTGGATCATGGCCGTCGTCAGCGCCTGCATGAAGTCGAAGCTTTCAGGATCGTGACGCCGGTCCACATAGACCGCGCTGATCCCTGGTCCAACGCCCGGAATAAGCAACAGCAGCACCGAGAACAGGAGTGTTTTCCACGGAGATCGGGGTCTGGCCGGCGGAACGTAGAGACCCGTCGTGAAGCCAAACTCTGAGGGGATCGCACGCCGTGACACAGCATTCTCCTGATTTGCAGCCGGGAAGCCGGGGGCGACCACCCGGGATGGTACAAGAGTGCTTCAAGGCAACACAGGTAGGCGGATAGAGGACCTGGCGTGACTGACGCGATGACCATGGCGCAAGACCCGGACGAACCGTTTGACGTCCTGCTCGCCGACGGCACCCCCACCGGAATCATCAAGCCGCGCGCGGCGGTCCACCGCGACGGTGATTGGCACCGGGCGCTCCACATCTGGGTGGCCGGCCGTGACGAGGCTGGGGAGCCCTTCCTGATCTTCCAACGACGCTCCGCCGCGAAAGATTCGTGGCCGGATCACTTCGACACCACGGTCGGCGGCCACTTCCGCGCGGGAGAGACGCTGCAGGAATCTCTGCGCGAAATCGAGGAGGAAATCGGGCTTCCCGCTGCGGACCTGGCGCTCCGGCCGCTTGGCACCCGCATCTCCGTTACGGAATCGCCACCCCTGGTTGACCATGAGCTGCAGGATGTTTTCCTGCTCCTGGATGATCGACCGCTCGCTGACTACCGGCCGCATCCCGTTGAACTCTCGGCGCTCGTACGCTTTCCCCTGCGCAATCTCCTGTCATTCTTCTCAGGGGAGATCTCGCGGATAGACGGTGCGGCAGTCACTCCGGGGAATACTGTCCCATTCGCTACTACGGCCACGCCCGCGGACTTCATCCCGAGTGTGGACCGTTACGGTCTGAGAATTGCCATTGCCGCGCAGAATGTCTTGCGCGGCGACCGATACGTAGCGCTTTGAGATAGAGGTCACATGCCGATCATTCTGGACGATATCGCCGAGTTGACCGCAGACCTCATCGCCATTGATTCCACTAACCCGGACCTCGTACCAGGGGGCGCGGGAGAAGGGAACATCGCAGCATTTGTCGCGGCCTGGCTGCAGGAGGCTGGCCTCAGCGTCACGCTCCATGACCTGGGACCGAATCGGGCAAATGTCGTGGGAATCCTTGCAGGCAGCGGCGGCGGTCAATCCCTGATGCTTAACGCGCACATGGACGTGGTCGGAGCAGGCGGCATGGCTGATCCATGGGTTCCACGTCGCGAGGGCAATCGCCTCCACGGGCGCGGGTCGTACGACATGAAGGCGAGCCTCGCCATCATCATGCTCGTTGCAAGGGAGGCTTCAGCATGGGGCCTGCGGGGAGATCTCCTTGTTACGGCAGTCGCGGACGAAGAATTCGCCTCAATCGGCACGCAGGATATCGTTCGCCACTATCGCGCTGACGCCGCCATCGTGACGGAACCCACAGGACTGGAGCTGTGCGTGGCCCACAAGGGTTTTGTCTGGGTGGAGGTGGAAACGAGTGGTGTTGCCGCACATGGCTCGCTTCCTGACGTTGGGGTTGATGCCATCGCCATGATGGGCCCAGTGCTCTCCGCGCTTTCCAGGTTGGATCGGGGGTTGCGTTCCGGCCCACAGCACCCGTTGTTGAGCACTGGCTCGGTGCATGCATCATTGATTGAGGGTGGGCAGGAGTTGTCCTCGTATCCACAGCGTTGCGTTCTCGGTATCGAACGGCGCACAGTTCCCGGAGAGACGCAGGAGCAGGTCGAGGCGGAGATTGCCGCCATCCTGGCAGCCGCTGCACGGCAGGATTCCGCCTTCTGCGCGGAACAACGGACGCTCCTGGTGCGAGAGCCTTTCAACGCGGACATGGACGAGTCGATCGTACAGGTGGCAAAGCAAGAACTGGAACGCGTTCGGGGCGATTCACCACCAGTTTCAGGCGCCTTTGGCTGGATGGATTCCGCGCTGCTCTCAGCCGCGGGTATCCCCACCGTCATCTTCGGGCCGGACGGTGAGGGTGCACATGCCGATGAAGAGTGGGTTGATCTCACGTCTGCGCTGGCAACCGCCCATGCCCTCTCCGGCATCGTGCGTACGTTCTGCGCGTAGAGGAGCGGCCTGATGGCTGACAACGAACCAGGCATGTTCCTGGATTACCGGAATGATTCGCGCGACTCTCTGGCTCGGGCCCGTGATGCGCTGGCACCCGTGCAGGCGGCCCTCGAAGCGGCGGGCTTCTATGCGTACGGCACCGTCGACACGGAGCATCGCTGGGTCATCTCGGCCGATGACGAAGCCGGACACGTTGATGTGCGGGTCGGAGGCGATGGCTTCCAGGTTGATCTCTGGACCACCTCGCCGGGCATGTTTTCCGAGGAGGAGAACGAGTTCCGGCGCCGGGCCATGGAGCGCCTTGCCCGGCGCACCTTGCCCGCCATCGCCCAGGGGTTTCTGGAGCCGCACCAGGCCGCCTGGTGGGATGAATCTGAGGCAGGGCCGGCCGCCCGCGTCCGCTACGAACTCCCCTTCGGGCGAGCCGCGGATGCCGGTGCGTTCGTCCATGAGCGGATGCCCGAACTGGAACGCCTGATCGCGTTCATCGAAACGCAAGTCGCTCCGTAGCGTTACCCAACGTGAATAGCCGGGCGCTGGTGAGGATCCGGCTCGATCTGCCGGAGTATCTCCCGCGTGACTGGGGCAATATCCCCTTCGCCGAAGAACACGAAGCGCGCCAGGTATTTGAGCGGGTTGCCCTCGGTCCACCCAAAATACGCGTGGGGTCGCTTACCGGTTCGGTCGCGAATCGCCAGAAGCGTTGCCGCGAGACCGTTTGGAACAGATGCGCTCTCCACTTGCAGGATGCGGAAGCCAGAGAGCTCTTCACCGCGTACATGCACCTGGGAGGCAAACTCCGAAGCGTCCTGTACGGTAACCTCCAGGAAGAGCACTGGATCTCCAGTCGGGATGTGGTTCGCCTCCCGCTCTTGGCGCTCCTTGACCAGGTACTCACGCGTCGTGCGCTCGTCAGGGTGATTGGCGATCAGGCGCACGGAGCCGCGCTTACTCGCCTCCTTGATGAATCGTTCCGCCGCGGGATCGAATGTCACTTGCGTTGAACGCAACTCAGTTGAACGAGCGACGCGCGAAACGAGCGAGATCGCCACGATCATCACAAAGAAGCCAATCGCCAGTTTCAACCCACTCGGATCCTGCACGATGGTGTTGGCGAAAGCGTAGATAAACATCGCCGAAACGATGCCAAACCAGATAATTCCTACCGTTTCACGCTGGCGCAGGGCTGAGAGAAACACCGCGACAGACGCCGAGGTGATGACCGCTAGTACCCCTGTTGCGTAGGGGATCGCCTGGGCATCAATATCTGCGTTGAAGAGAATCGTGACGCCAAAACAGATCAACGTGAAAAGCAGCACCAGGGGTCGTGTCGCTCGGGCCCAATCTGGCGCCATGCCGTACCGCGGCAGATAGCGCGGCACGATGTTCAACAGTCCAGCCATGGCCGAAGCACCCGCAAACCAGAGGATAAGAATCGTAGACACGTCATAGACGGTGCCAAAGACGTCGCCCAGATACTCATGCGCGAGGAAGGCCAGGGCGCGGCCATTTGCTTCGCCGCCCTCTTCGAACTCCTCGTGGGGGATCAGCAGGGTAGTCGCAACGCTGCTTGTCAGGAGGAACACGCTCATGATGGAGGCGGCTACCGCCAGCAAGCGGCCGGTATTGCGAATCCGGCACGCGGGCCGCTCGGGTTCGTCGTCCGGACAGCCCTTCACCAACGGCATCACGACGACGCCGGTCTCGAAGCCGGAGAGCCCGAGGGCCAGGCGAGGAAAGAGGAAGAGGGCTGTCAGCACCATTGCCACGGGGCTGCCGTACTGCAGGGTTAGCGCGCTGCGCCAGTCCCCCAACAGGGTCGGATTCTCCAGGATTTCCAACCAGGCGCGGCCGATGACCACGATGTTCAAGAGCAGGTAGACCACCACGATGGCGACAGCGACTCCGATAGCCTCAGAGAAGCCGCGCAGGAAGATGACGCCAAGGAGAGAGATGAGCAGGAGGGTCGCGAGAACCTCGTGCCCGACTACTCCCCGCGTGAACGGGTTCTCTACAAGGTGAGCAGTGGCGTCTGACGCCGACAAGGTAATGGTGATGACGAAGGCCGTCACGACGAAGGAGATCAACACCAGTACCAGCAACTTACCCTGCCACCAGGAGAGCAGACCGCTCAACATGGAGATGGAACCATCCCCATGTGGGCTCGCCTTCGCCACGCGCTGGTACATGGGGAGCGCCCCGAAGAGCGTCATGATGACCAGGATCAAGGTTGCCAGCGGCGAAAGCAGGCCCGCCGCCAACGCGGCGATGCCGGGCTGGTAGCCAAGTGTCGAGAAATAGTCCACACCGGTCAGGCACATGACCTGCCACCAGGGCCGCTGATGGGACTCATGCTCTGAGCTATAAGGAGCCTCTGGCTCCGTTGGCTGTCCTTGTAGCAGCCAACCCTCTGCCTTGCCTTGCCACGCTCGTCGTGTCTCAGGACTCCCGAGCGTCGGTGTCTTCATTGTCACTCGATCCTTGCGTGCGCTATCGCCATCATGCGCCGCGAATTACGCACGAGATGCGTCACGGTTTCAAGCGCACCGGCAACGGTCAATGCAAATCCATTTCACAGGAGAGCACATTCTCCACACAAACACGAACCCGGCCACTTGGGCCGGGCACGTGCGGGAAGGGGAAGGGGATTTGGGTTCTCGGCGGGTCCTTGGGGAGGGATGTTCCGCCTTATGCCTGTATCTACGCAGGGACGCTGGATTCGGATTCATCAGGATTCCAACGTGGCGCTTGCACGCCCCGAGCGGGAGACAATGGATCCGCTATGGGGCTTCGCGGGCGTACACCATAGACCTTTTCGCGCCGGGTGTGGATCAGGTCATTGGTGATTTCCGGCTCAATGCCCTGCCAGACGAGTACCTGGCGCATGAACTCAAGGCCGGCTTCGAATTCAGGTTGCACGACTTCGTCCGCACCCTCCGCGGTTAGCAGGGCGACATCACCGGTGGCTGAGGCACGCACAATGACGTGAATACGAGGATTCAACTCTCTGGCTTCGCGGACGACAACCTCCGTCACCAGCAAGTCCGGCGTCGTGACCGCGATGGAACGCGCGGTTGCGACACCGGCCGCCATCAACTCAGAACGGGACGCGGCGTCACCGTAGAGCGCGTCAATCCCGCGATTCCGCAGGTCCCGCACGACCGCCGGGTTCAGTTCAATCACACTGTACGGCTGATCCCACTGGCGCAACGCATTGCCAATCTCGACGCCGACCCGGCCATACCCGCAGATCACGACGTGGCCGCCGCTGGGAGCCACTGGAGGGGGTGGTCCCACGGCCAAACGCTCCTGGCGAGCAACACCGGGCAAGTGCTCGGCCACGCGTACCAGCCACGGCGCGACTTTCATGAGGAAGGTCATGCCCAGGATGGAGCAAAGGGCAACCGAGAGGATTGTCCCGTACTGGTCGAGGTCGATGAGGCCATGTTCATACCCGGAGCCAGCGAGGACGAAGCTGAATTCACCGATTTGCGCCATGACGATCGCCGCCAGGGTTGCCGTACGGTGGTCCAGCCCGGCTGCCAGGAATGCACCTCCAGTTATCAGCAACTTCCCGACGATCAGCACCATCGTCAGGCCCACTGCCACCTGCCAATGCGCCAACAAGACAAATGGATCAATCAACATGCCGACTGAAAGGAAGAACAGGGTCGAAAAGAGATCCCGCACCGGAATGATGTCGGCCAGGACCCGCTCTTCGTACTCAGACTCGGAGACCACGATCCCGGCTAGGAAGGCTCCCAGACCGAGCGAGAGCCCGGCTACATGCGTGGCCAGCGCCACGCCAAGGGCGACTGCCACTACCACAAGCAAGAACAACTCGCGGGAACCGGTGTGGGCGAACACCCGGAGCACAGGGGGCACCAGCTTCGTGCCCAGGATGAAGGCGACTACCAGCACCATGGCAGAAATCAGGAGCGACTGCGAGATCCCGATGAGCCCGGCCCGCTCTCCGGCAATGACGGGCAGCAGGGCCAACATCGGGGCCAGGCTGAAATCCTGCACGATTCCAAGTCCCAACGCATTGCGCGCGTGCGGACTCTCCATGTCGCCACGACTCATGAGGAGCTTCAGCGCCACAATCGAACTGGAGATGGCAAACGCCCCACCCAGAAGTAGTGAAGCGCCGAGGGACCACCCGAAGACGAGGCCGCCAATGGTTCCGAGCGCAATGGTGAGCGGAATTTGCAGTGCGCCTCCAAGCAGGGCAGCGCGCTTCACCCGGGTGATTTCGCTCAGCGAGAACTCTACGCCGAGGCCGAACATGAGGAGCGCAACACCGATATTGGCGAGGAGCAGGACGCGCTCGGAGTCTGCTACCCAGCCGGGTGTGTTGGGACCAATGACCATCCCGGCCAGGATGTAGCCAATGAGCGCAGGCAAACCCAGGCGCTGTGCGACATACCCTGCCACCGTTGCAGCGCCGAGGCCGATCACGAGATCGACGATGAGTCGAACGTCTTCCACGGGCGTCTCCTGCCGTGGTTACCAAGTCCTGAACACGCGATCAGTGTTGATTCGAGAACGCAGCCTCGTTCACTGAGAATTGGAGGAAGTTAGTGGTTGGCGCGCCTGGAAGGCCAACATAGCGTCGTGGTTGCTAGTGTAGAGCAGTGGCACGCCCTGGCAGGCCGCTATGGAGATTTGCCCGATTACGCGATGTAAAAGAGGTAGAGCGTCGACAGGAGTACGGCCCCCAGAAGGACCGGCCAGTACAGCAGCACTGGCCAGAGGTTGTTCCGGTGGTGGATCAGGCGCAGGTTCATGGGGGAGGCGAGCAGGATGGCGTTAATGATGACCGCTGCAATGGCCAGGTAGAGCAGGATCGGGATGATCTCGATGTAGCTCACCCCGCGAGTGCCTAGCAATGAGCGCAACTGGTTGTGCTTGAGAATCACGGCGAAAATGAGACCACTGCACGCGCCAAGGACGCCGGCAGTCGAGAGTTGGAACCGGGTCTTCAAGTTCTCGTCATCTGTAGTCAGCACGAGCAGGCCGAATAGCACGATGGCTACTGCAAGGGCGAAAATGAAATGCTCGAAGAACGCACCCACAAACTTTCGGTCAAGAATCAAGTTGAAATACAACTCGGGGAGCTGTTTTACGTTCTCCGCGGTGCCGATCCCGAACGACGTTTTGTACTCCTGGACGGCCATGGAGAACCCGGAGAAGCGCGGAGTCCAGCCGCTGTAGACGAAATCCCGCTCCAGCCCGGGCAACATGCGAGGATCCATCGTGGTGTAGGAGGTAAAGTCCGGCACCAGCGTGACATCGTGCGTGAAGTCCCGAGACCAGAGCCGTAGCCAGGCGTCCTGGCGATCGAAGGGGAAATAGGTGTAGTCGAAGGGCTCGCGGATCGTGGTCTCGAAATACCAACCGATGGTTTCCACATCGCCTTCGGTGAACCGGTACGCCTCCGTCTGCCTGTAGGCATCTCGAATTGCCTCGGGAAAAACCACGCCCCGGACAAAGTCATCGGGAATGTCCGGGCCGAATCGTTGCCAAAAGAATCCCGATATCTGAATGTTATCCCCGCTCAGGAACTCGAGCGACTGCAAGAACACCCCAGTTGGAACGAGGAACGGGTCCGTTTCCTCGGGGGTGTTCTCTCCCAGGTACGCCTGGACCTCCGCATCATTCAGAACAAGTTCACCTTGCCAACCAGAGAGCGGATCAGAGATCGCAATGATCCACCAGGTTGCCGCCAGCCCCAGCAGCAGCGCGACGGTCCAGGCGGCGGATGTCTTGATAAGGGCCTTCAGGTTCCCGGTCTCTGGACGAAACACAAGCACAGACGTCGCTAGCAGAAAGACCACAGCGCCGATGATCACGCCTGCCACGCTTCGCGCGAAGTTTGGGTGTTCGACATCCATGGGTGGGCGAAGATAAAGGAACGGAAGCCCTACCGAAACGAGCAGTCCGAGTGCGGCCAGAACCGCAGCCAGCGGACGAATCCATGCGTGCCTGGACTGCGTTGCATCCTGAGGCTGAGGGTCTCGCCCCTCGCTCTCAACATCGTCCGTCGAATCAGTCGTTCGCGTCGTCATCTCAGCAGCTTATGATGGTTGCGAGCGGGCGTTCACAATCCTACAGCATGTAATCCCTCAGGAGGGATCACCACGAACTTTCCATACTTTGCGCAACAGTGCGCCTCGCCAACATTGGGAGCCACAGTGAAGAAGCAAATTTCGCCCTTTTCTGTTGCGAACTGGCGCCGTCGCCTCCGTGTAGCGCTCGGAGAAGAGCCTGCCGATCTGGTGTTAGTGGACGGCACGATCGTGGATGTCCTGGCGGGAGACACGTATGTCGCGGACGTGGCGATCGCGGACGGCGTCATCGCGGGCGTTGGGCAGTATGCCGAGGGTCACGTAAGCATCGACCTGGCGGGGCGTTGGCTGGCGCCATCCTTCATCGATGCTCATGTCCATACCGAGAGCGCCCTGGTCTGGGTGCCAGAGTTTGCGCGAGCGGTGGTTCCACACGGGACTGGCGCCATCGTCACAGATCCCCATGAGATTGCGAACATTGCCGGTTTGCCCGGACTGGAAGTGATGCGTGAGGCTGCGCGCGGCCTGCCGATGGGCATCTTCTTCACCATCCCGTCGTGTGTCCCCGCGAGCGCGTGGGAATCCCCGGGGGCGAACTTCGGGGTGGCCGAGATAGCCGCGATGGCCGTATGGCCTGAGTGCGTCGGCCTGGGCGAACTGATGAGCTTTCCGGATGTTCTCGCCGGTCACGACGGTATTGCGGCCAAGCTGAGCGAGAGCCAGGGGATGCGCCGAGACGGACACGCGCCAGGGTTACGCGGCCCGGCTCTACAGGCCTATGTGGGCTCAGGCCCCGGCTCTGATCACGAGGCAACGACGTACGACGAGGCATTGGAAAAGCTCCGCGCCGGGCAGATGGTGATGATCCGGGAAGGGTCCTCTGCCAGGAATCTCGAAGCGCTGCTGCCGCTGGTTACGGACGCGACGTACCCGCGCTGTTGCTTCTGTTCAGATGACCGTGATGTCCATGCGCTATTGCATGTCGGGCATATGGATCACACGCTGCGGCTAGCGATCGAGCTTGGTCTTGACCCGGTACGGGCCATCCGGATGGCCACCTGGACCCCAGCCGACTACTGGCGACTGGAAGGGTGGGGCGCAGTTGCCCCGGGCTTCCAGGCTAACCTGGTCGTACTGGACGATCTGCGTTCCGTGCAGGTGGGCATGACGATGTACCAGGGCCAGGTGGTGGCAGAGGCGGGCATGATCGTTCCCGGCGCAATGCCGGCAGAGTTGCCCGCGCCGGCAGGATTGCTCAACTCCGTCCATATGGCGCCATTGATGCTGCGGAACCTCCGCCTGGACCCGGCGAACGCACGCCAGGCGGTAGGCGCGATTCCGGGGGAAATCGCTACGCGCTGGCTCCAGGTTGAACCGGAAATCCGGGGCGACGAAGCTGTGGCCTCGGTTCCACGTGATCTCCTGAAATTGGTCTGCGTTGAGCGACATCACGCCACCGGGAGAGTTGGCGTTGGATACGTGCAGGGGTTTGGCCTGCAACGCGGCGCGCTGGCTTCGTCCATCGCCCATGATGCCCACAACATTGTCGCGGTGGGCGCAGATGACGCTGACATCCTGCGGGCTATCGCGATGGTTGCGGAGAATCAAGGCGGCCTGGCAGCCGTCGCCGATGGGGAGATCCTGGCGCACATGGCCCTGCCGATTGCAGGAATACTCTCGGACCTGCCGCTCGCCGAGACTGCTGCCGCCTACGAGCGACTGGAAGATGCAGCGCGAGTGCTGGGAAGCAGACTCCCCTCGCCATTCGGGTTGCTGGCGTTCATGGCTCTTTCCGTCATCCCCGAAGCACGCGTGACGGACAAAGGCTTCGTCACGGTCTGAGGCCGGGAACCAGTTTCCGGCGACGTGCGTTCCGGCAAGCAGTGCCAACACGGGCATACAGGAGGAACACGTACGATGGATCAATCAGGGACACAATCGAGCGCAACCATCGACGAGCCAGCACCATCTCAACTCGAGACGCTGGACATCACCTCGCCCGAAGCGCGCGAACACGCCTTCGCGCGCTATGCCGAGCTGCGGCAGCAGTGCCCGGTCATGCAGGCGATTGTGACGGGCGCCGGCGGTAGCACCGATGTCGATGGACTGCCTGAGCGGCCCATCTGGCTGTTCACGGACTACGACGCCAACAACCGGGGACTGCTCAACCCTGCGGTTGGAGTTGACCCTACGGTCGCATTGACCCCTGAACAACTCGCGGAGATGCCCCAGCCGCCGGAGGTGCTCAAGCCACTGCAGCGAAACATTCTCTCGCTCGATCCGCCAGAGCACACGCGCCTGCGGCGACTGGTCCAGCCAGCGTTTACGGCCAGTTCCATCGAGAAGCTACGACCCCGCATCCAGGCGATCACCGATTCCCTGCTCGACGGCATCGAGGCGCAAGCCAAAGCAGCGGGAGAGAGTGCCCCAAACCGCCGTGTGGAACTGCTTTCGCAATTTGCCTACCCGCTGCCGGTCACGGTCATTTGCGAAATGCTGGGAATCCCGGAGGAAGACCGCGAACAGACCCAGCGCTGGTCGGAGAATCTGCTCAAGCCGATGCGCGAGGAGGAAGCCGAGCAGATCGGGCGTGATATCGGGGAATTCATTGCCTACCTGCGTGGGCTTTTCGCCCAACGCCGGGACGAGCCGCTGGATGACCTCATTACCAGCCTCCTGCAGGCAGAGATGGACGGCGACCGGCTGACCGAGGATGAAGTTCTGGCGATGGTGTTCATCCTGTTTGTGGCAGGGCACATCACCACGGTCAACCTGATCGCGAACGGTATCTACGCGCTGCTTGCCAACCCGGCGCAGATGGTTGCTCTACGCGGAAACCCCGATCTGATCGAGAATGCAGTCGAGGAGGTGCTGCGCTATTACGGTCCGGCGGAGACTTCCACCCTCCGCTTTGCCACCCAGGACTTCGAGATCGAGGGACAGGTAATCGAGCGCGGGGCGCCCCTGCTCTTCCTGCTGGCCTCAGCCAACCATGACCCGGCGCGGTTCGCCGATCCGGAGACATTCAACATCAGCCGCGCGGATGCCAACCGGCACATTGCCTTCGGCAAGGGGATTCACGCCTGCCTGGGGGCACCGCTGGCGCGGCTGGAGGGGCAAATCGCCATCGCCAGCATTGTGCAGCGCTACCCTGACCTGCAACTGGCGGTCCCGGCTTCGGAAATCACCTGGGACCGCAGCTTCTTGCGCAGCCTCACCAGTCTCCCGCTTACGTTCTAGCTGAGCCGATCCGAAACGCTTGTCGTCTCGAGCTGGCCGAGAGATCTCGCAGGTTCGTATGCGAAACGAGATCCCTCGACTTTGCTCGGGATGACACCATTCGTGTAGACGGCTCCGGCGTCCGGCAATACTGGTAAGGAATACTGCGCGCCGAGCACGTGATCAGACGTTCAACCGGTAGAAGCGGATGGCGTTGCCGCCGAAGACCGCTGCCTCCTGGGCACTGGTCAGGGGCGACAACGCAGCCTCTAGCGCCGATTTGACGCGGCCATACTCGGCGGCCAGCAGTGAGACCGGCCAATCCGAGCCGAACATCACGCGCTCTGTTCCGAAGACGTCGATCACAGTCTCGACGTAGGGGCGCAGGTCTTCCGGGGTCCAGCTTGTCCAGTTCGCTTCGGTCACCATTCCGGAGAGCTTGCACATCACGTGAGTTTGCTCCCCAAATGGCATTATCAGCTCTGTCCACTCGGCGATCATCCCTAAGGCAATCTCTGGCTTGGCTAGGTGATCGATGACGAACCGCAGGTGTGGGTGGGCCTTGACGACCTCCAGTGCCGCGGGCAATTCGCGCGGCCGCAGCAACAGGTCGTAAGCGAGCCCCGCATGTGCTACGGCCTGCAAGCCGCGCTGAACATCGGGCCGCAGTAGCCACTCTGGGTCGGGTTCGTCATGCACCATGTGCCGAACCCCGGCGAGATACTCGCCTCCACGTCCCGCCCTGAGGTCGGCCAGGGCGGCGTCTACTCTGGAGTCGGTGAGGTCAACCCAGCCCACCACACCCGCGACGAACGGAGTCTCCTCCGCGACTTCCAGGAACTCCCGCGTCTCCTCCACACTCGGTACCGTTTGCACAAGTACGGTGTAGTCCACGCCAGAGGAGGTCAGGAGTGGCTGCAGGTCGGCTGGCCGGAACGCCCGGCGTATCGGCTCGAGTTCCGGGCTGGCCATCCAGTAGTAGTCGTAGCGGCCGGGTGACCAGAAATGATGATGGGAATCAACGACCGGGGTGTGCTCCGTCACGTGATCTCCTTTCAACGGCTCCGACGATCTCCATTTTCCCCGGTCGCCCGGACTTGCGCAGGCCCACGCAGAGGTCTGCGCGCTGCGGTAGTCTTCCACGATGATTGACGAAGCTTCTGCTCAGGACGGGTCTCATCCGGGACAGAACACGCAGCCGATGGCACGCAGGTCGTACGACGTCATCGTTGTTGGTGCGGGCGTGGCCGGGCTGGCGTTCACCCTCTCGCTTCCGGCGGACCTGCGGGTCGCGTTGTTGACCAAGAGCGCACTTGGCGAGAGCAATACGCGGTACGCGCAGGGTGGGCTATCCGCGGCTGTTGGCCCGGACGACAGCCCGGAACTGCACGCCCAGGACACGCTGGCGGCAGGCGCCGGTCTCTCTGATGAAGAGGCGGTCGAAACGCTGGTGGCGGGTGCTCCAGAAGCCGTACGTTGGCTAACCGCGCTGGGAGCCGCGTTTGACACCAGTCCCACGGGCGAGGTCCTGCTGGGGCGCGAGGCCGCGCACTCCCGCCGCCGCGTCCTTCATGCGGGCGGTGATGCGACGGGCGCCGAGATTGAGCGAGCCCTGGTGGCGCGTGTGCGCGAGGACATCAATGTCGATGTCTTTGCCGGCGCGTTTGTCGTCGATCTGGTCGTCGTTGAGAGCCGCTGCCGTGGCGTCATTGCTGAGCTGAAGCCAGACGACGATCTGGAGTTTCTGGAAGCGCCCGTAACTGTCCTGGCGGCGGGCGGCGCAGGTCATCTCTGGGCTACTACGTCCAACCCACTCGGGGCTACAGCAGACGGCCTTGCGATGGCGCTACGGGCGGGTGCGGTCGTGGCAGACACCGAGTTTGTGCAATTCCACCCCACCGTCCTGGCGATCCCGGGTGCGACCCCGTTCCTGGTCTCCGAAGCGGTCCGTGGCGAAGGCGCCTACCTGCGTGACGCGGCGGGTGAGCGCTTCATGCTCGGCAACCACGCCCTGGCGGAGTTGGCCCCACGCGACGTTGTGGCCCGGGGAATCCAGCAGCAGATGGCGCGGGACCAGCGGGACCATGTCGACCTGGATCTCCGCCACCTGGACCCGAACGAGGTGCGCGCTCGCTTCCCCACCATCACGAATGAACTGGCAAACAGGGGTCTCGACCTCGCGACCGATCTCATCCCCGTCGCACCCGCTGCCCACTACTTCATTGGTGGCGTGGTGGCGGACACGGAAGGGCGAACCAGCCTTCCCGGGCTGCTGGCGTTCGGAGAGGCTGCCTCCACGGGCATCCACGGGGCGAACCGCCTGGCGTCCAACTCGTTGCTGGAAGGCCTGGTCTTTGGCATGGCCGGAGCGGACCGGCTGGCTCAGGATTGGCAACTCATTGCCGCTGAGGCTACTTCACTCCCACCTGTTCGCGATCCAGAAACCCCAGCCGTTGGTCTTGGTGGTGGCGTGGCGGCGCTGAGGCGGCAGCTCCAACGAGTGATGAGCCGGGATGTCGCGGTCGTACGCACTGCTGAAGGACTATCCAGGGCTCGGACAGCCATCGACGCCATTTCGGCGGAGGCTGCAGCCCATGCCGGCGCACCCGAGACCCAACGTCGCGAACGGTGGGAACTGCGCAACTTGATTGATGCTGCCCGCTCGGTCATCGAAAGTGCCGCGTTCCGCGAGGAAAGCCGCGGGGCGCACTTTCGCTCGGATTTCCCAACGGCGAACGCGCGGTTGGCAAGCGAGCATACGCTGCGCGCGGAGGATGGTTCCTTGCGGTTCGGCAAGCTGGCAGAAGCTCTACCAACCGCCAGTCACCGCTAGCAGGCAAACGAGATCGTACGGTTAAGGTGTTTCGTGCTGCTGAATTACAGGTCGTCCCCAGGGGCGGAGCGGAGTTCCTCCACCTCACGGCGGAGGTCCTCGATGTCCTGGAACTGGCGGTAGACCGACGCAAATCGGATGTAGGCCACCTCGTCGAGCGCCTTTAGTTCCTGGAGTACGGCCTCACCAATTGCGGTTGAGGGAACCTCGGCCGTGCCACGAGCAAGGAGTGCCGCCTCCACCCGTGCCATCAACGCCTCGATTTCAGCTTCCCCGACGGGGCGCTTGGTCAGTGCGACGCGCAACTTCTGGCGCAGTTTGGCCGGATCAAACTCCTGCCGCCGGCCATCCTTCTTGACGATGACCAGGCTAACTGGCTCCACGCGCTCGTAGGTCGTGAAGCGGCGGCCGCACGAGTTGCACTCGCGGCGGCGACGAATACTGTCGCCGCCGCTGAGTTCACGGCTATCGGTAACCCGAGAATCCGGCTCGTGGCAGTAGGGGCAGCGCATGATACCCCTGGGCTAGCGCTCCCGCAGGAACTTGATGATCGAAGACTCTGCCACCCAATCATCCTCCGGGAAGGAGGTAGCCGGCGACACGTTCTGGTTCTGGGGTGCTGAGGAGCGCTGTGGCGGGGAAATAGGAGCTGGCTGGGAAGACGAGGCCGGCGGGCGATAGGTCTGCCGCTCTGGCTCGCGCATGGGGCGTGGCTCTCTAGCGGGCGGGCGACCCAGGGTATCGAAGAAATCCCCGCGCTGGTCGAAGCCGGTCGCGATCAACGTGATGCGAACTCCGTCGCCCAGCGACGGATCAATGGAAGTGCCGTAGATAATCTCGGCCTCCTCATCGACTGCCGCCCGGATGACATCCGCTGCCTCGCTCGTCTCGAGCAGGGTCAGGTTTGAGCCGCCGGTGATGTTGTAGAGCACGCCAGTCGCGCCCTGGATATCCATCTCCAGCAGCGGACTGTGAATCGCCTGCTGAGCCGCGTCGATACACCGGGTCTCACCGGTGCCGTAGCCAATGGCCATCAGCGCGGAACCGGCCTCCTTCATCACCGTCTTGACGTCGGCAAAGTCCAGGTTGATGACCCCCGGCTTGGTGATGAGGTCGGAGATGCCGCCAATCCCCTGCCGCAAGACATCATCGGCCAGCCCAAAGGCCTCCTCGATCGAGGTCTTGGCGTCGACCATGTCAAGCAAGCGCTGGTTCGGAATGACGATCAGCGCGTCCACCGTCTCCCGCAGGCGGGCAATACCCTCCTCTGCGGCACGGCGACGGCGCGTTCCCTCGAAATCGAACGGCTTGGTGACCACGCCGACGGTGAGCGCGCCGGCTGCACGAGCGTGCTTGGCCACAACTGGAGCAGCGCCAGTGCCGGTCCCACCGCCCATTCCGGCGGTGATGAAGACCATGTCCGCGCCGCGCACCATCTCACCGATGGTATCCGCGCTCTCCTCGGCTGCCCGCTCGCCGATTTCCGGGCGGCCACCCGCGCCAAGCCCCTTCGTCAACTTGTCGCCAATGCGGACATAGGTGGGAGCATTGCTACCCATCAGCGCCTGGGCGTCGGTATTGACGGAGACGAACTCGATACCATCAACACCAGCGTCGATCATGCGGTTGACGGCGTTCCCGCCCGCACCACCAACACCCACGACCTTGATCTTGGCGAAGGTTTCGCGGACGAGGTCATCCCAGTTGTCGCTGAAACGAGCTGGAACGCTGGCGGCCCGTGCATTGCTCGGGGCTGGGGCTGGGGCAGGGGTTGGAATCGGCGCCGACACGCGCACCGGTTCAGCGGCAATACTCTCCGCCGGTTCATCCAACGGCGCGGCTGAATCCGCCATTGAGCGCTGCAATCCGTTACGCTGCGCCTCAGGTGGACGTCGCTGGCCGCGCACCGGCCCCTGGTTGTGGGACTGCATCCTTCTTCCCCCAATCCCGGAAAGCGAACACTTCCGCGGGCTCAGCGACCGGCCGCTGAGTCAGTATCGTGACCAGAACCGTGCATCCGAAGTGGAAAAGCTTGCCCTCGCGGAGACGGCGACGCTGTCAACTCCGGCTGCGGAAAGGCGCCGCGGGCCCACCGTCTGCCGACGTGTCAGCAGAATTCAGCAAGACGCACAGATCAGCACGAGCCGCAGAGCTACTCCCGGGCGGAGTATAACACCGGGCCTGCTCCATCCCTGAACAGATCGAATAGTGAACGGTCACCTAGACCGTGCGCCGATCCATCGCGCGTTCCAAGGCCAGTCCCACCAATCGGTCGAGCAGTTCTGACTTGGAAATGCCACTCGCTTCCCACAGGCGCGGGTACATGCTGATGGCGGTGAAGCCGGGGATCGTATTTGCCTCGTTGATCAGGATCTGGTCCGTGTCACGCTCGAGGAAGAAGTCCACGCGCGCCATGCCCGCCAGATCAAGCGCACGAAAGGCGGCAATAGCCAACTCCTGGACCTGGACCATGGTGTCCCGGTCAATCTCGGCAGGCGCGATCAACTGTGAGTTGTCGTCCACGTACTTGGCGTTGTAGTCGTAGAACTCGTTGCCAGGAACGATCTCACCCACGACCGATGCGATGGGCTCCTCGTTCCCCAGCACGGAGACTTCCAGCTCCCTGGCGTTGACGGCCTTCTCAATGACGATGCGGCGGTCCCAGCGGCCCGCTTCCCGCATCGCTGCCGGAAACTCGCCGGGCTCGTGGGCCTTGCTGACCCCAACACTCGAGCCCATGTTGGACGGCTTCACGAAGCAGGGGAACCCGAGGCTGTGCTCGACCCAGGCCGTGACCACCTCGGGGTTTTGCTCCCACTCCCTGCGCATGACCAGCCGCCAGGGCGCCTGTGGCAGCCCTTCCTGGGCAAGGACGGTCTTGGCCATCGCCTTGTCCATGCTCAGGGCCGAACCAAGAACGCCCGAGCCCACATAGGGGATGCCGGCCAACTCCAGCATGCCCTGCACGGTGCCATCCTCGCCCATTGGGCCATGCAGGACCGGGATGACGACATCCACCGACTCGGAGAACACCGCAGACAGGCCACTTTCACCGGGCATTTCCACAGGCTCGGCAGGTGCAGAACCATCACTGAGCGCAAAGAGTGGTGATGCGGAAGTGAGGGCCGCAAACGGGTCGCCGCCGCTTAGCCATCTGCCCTCACGCGTAATGCCAATGGGAACGATGTCATAGCGGTCGGGATCGAGCGCATGCATGACGTTCTGCGCCGAACGTAGGGACACATCATGCTCGCCGGACTGCCCACCGAAGAGGACGGCCACTCGCACCTTGCCGCGACGCCGCTCCGTCATGGATTTCCACTCCCTCTCCACAACTCAATCAGTACCCAGGAACTCGACTTCTCGCCGCAACTCTACTCCCATCACAGCGCGAACCCGCTCCTGCGCAGTCGCGATCAGTTCCCGGACGTTGGCCGCTGTCGCGCTCCCGTCATTGACAATCCAGTTCGCGTGCTTCGGCGAGAACATGGCGCCACCAACCGAGAAGCCTTTGAGGCCGCTCGCTTCCAGCAGCCGGCCCGCATAGTCTCCTGGTGGATTGGCGAACGTCGATCCGGCGCACGCGCCGGTCGGCTGGGTGGCCTTGCGGAATGCTGCGTGCTCGTCAGCCAGGCGGACCAACTCCACCGGGTCACCCTTCGGCAAGAGCATGACGGCGGCCAGCACGATCCACGGTCGCGGGCGCTCCGCAGCCTTGATGATGGTGTGACGGTACGCGGCCTGCAACCACGCCGCTGGCTGCTCCACGACCTCCCCTTCGTCATTCAGGATGACGACCTGCTGCAGGTGGTCAATCTGTTCGGTACCGTGCGCGCCGGCGTTGTTGACCGTGGCCCCGCCCATGGTCCCCGGAAGCCCGACACCCCAGTCCAGGCCCGACCACCCGCGCTCGGCCGTGTAACGGCCGGTCCACGAGAGTGGGGCCTGCGCCGCAACCCGCATTTGCACTGCGTCGCCATGGTCCTGGACTTCGATCAGTCCGGCCGCACGTTCTCCCGTGGTCCGCGCCAGGATGGTCACGCCCCGGATTCCACTGTCCGCTACGAGGAGGTTGCTGCCGCCGCCAAGCACGGTGACAGGCATCCCTTCGTCCCTCGCCCAGGCAACAGTGGCCAGGAGGTCGTCTGTAGACCCAGCTCGTACCAGATAGTCTGCCGGGCCACCGATACGCCAGGTGGTGTTGAGCCGCATCGGAGCGTCGCGCACGACCTTTACCGCGTCGTGGCCGGGGAGTGGAAAAGACTCCTGCGACGTGGCCTTCCGCTGCACGGGCGATTTACGCCGTTCACCGGCCGCGGTTTTCGCCTGCAGCCGTTCGAGCAGGAGCGGACCCACCTGGGTGACACTGCCCGCGCCGAGCGTCAAGACGACGTCACCTGGCTGAACAAGGTCTGCCAGTTGACCAGCAGCGTGAGCGGGATCTCGTGCAGAAAGGCCCCTGCTCGGGAGAAGATCCAGGAGGTCCGCCGATGACATGCCGAGGGTGTCGGTTTCGCGCGCGGCGTAGATATCGAGAATCATGACCTGATCGGCGTGCTCGAAGGCGGTAGCAAATTCCGGGAGGAGTGCCTTGAGACGAGAATACGTGTGTGGCTGACATATCGCCCAGATTCGCCGTTCACCGAACACCTCACGGGCGGCCTGCAAGTTCACCTTGATCTCGCGAGGATGGTGCGCGTAGTCGTCGATGACGACAACGTCGTTCACCTCACCTTTTCTTTCGAAGCGCCGGCCAACGCCGGGGAAATCAGCCAGGGCAGCAGCCGCCGCGCTCGCGTCATAGCCAAGTGCGGTCAGCACAGCCAGGGCAGCCGCAGCGTTCTGCACCATGTGCTCACCGGGGACACGCAGCGAAAGCGAAACTGCGACATCGTCTCTGCCGACGACGCGCACACCCTCGTCCGTGCGTTCGATACGCCAGGTGGCAGCCGGCGACAGGCCAAACGTGACAACCTCGACGCCAGGTTGCCAGTCGCAGAGGCCCATGACGCGCGCACAACCAGGGTCATCGGCCGAGATGATGAGCGTCCCACCGGCCCTCATGCCAGAGACGAAGTCGATAAACGCCCGATCGTACTCCTTCAGCGTTGGGAAAATGTCCGGGTGGTCATAGTCGATGTTGGTGATGATGGCGACATCGGGGTGCAAGCGCAGGAATGAGCGGTCGTACTCGTCTGCCTCGACGACCATCTCTGCGCCAGTTCCTGGCGCGGCGTTCGTGGCGCCGCCCGGTCCTTCCAGCACCGCGCCAATCGCAAAGGTGGGATCAGCGCCGAGCGCGCGCAGGGCCCAGACCAACATGCCACTCGTGGTGGACTTGCCGTGACTCCCCGCCACGGCGACACCACGCCGCGCATCCGCCAGCGCACCGAGCAGCGCTGCCCGCTTGATGACCGTGCGGCCGGCATCGTGCGCTGCGCGCATTTCCGGGTTGTCAGCGCGTACGGCGGCAGTGGCTACCACGAGGTCCGCGCCGGCTGCCTCGGCAGTCATGGTGTGCCCAACGCCAACGGTCATTCCCTCGGCCGCGAGTTCATCGAGCAGGGAGGAGTGGGCGGAATCGGAGCCGGAAATCTCGTAGCCCCACCGTCGCAGAATGCGGGCGAGGCCACTCATGCCAATGCCACCGATGCCGACGAAGTGGACCCGCGCCGGGAGCGCCGGCAGGAGGACAGTCGCGCCGGGGTCAGTCACGTGTGGCCTCCACCTGTGCCGCGGCAAGTGCCCTGACGACCTGCCGGAATTGCTCACCACGGTCGAACTCGTCCCGGAACAGCCCGAACGAGGCGCACCCCGGTGAGAGCAGGACGGTATCTCCCCGTCCAGCCATCGTGGTGGCCGTTTCGACTGCATCACGCATGTAATCAAAGAACCCCTTGGGTTCCACGCTCTGGGCAGTCAACGCAGCATGCAGGGCTGGTGTGGCAGTCCCATTGAACAGGTACACCAACGCTCCGCTCTCTGCCGCCGCCCTCGCGAGTGGTGCAGGATCGAGCTTCTTGTCAGCACCGCCAGCGAGAAGATGAATTTGGCCCGAGCCATCGGCCAGGGCACCTAGCGCAGCGGCGGCGGCGACGGGCGCTGTCGCGGTCGTGTCGTTGATGTAGGTTACTCCCTCAATCGTGCCTACCACCTCCATGCGGTCCTTGACACCGGCGAAGCCGTCGAGCCCCTGCTGGATCGCCTGAACGTTGCTTCCGGCAAGCATGGCAGCTGCAATAGCAGCGAGCGCATTGCGCCGGCCATGTGGACCACGCAGTGCGGGCGACTGGGGCAGCGACCAGCGTGACTCAACCCCGCGCCAGCGCCAGACCAGCTCACCGCCGGATTGCCAGGCGCCATCTTCACCAGCGTCCGTCAAGCCGAATGGCACAACGGACGCCGCCGTCTCGATGGCTGCACGCCACGACTCCGGGTCATCCCGGTTGACTACCAGGTAATCCCCTGCCTGTTGGTGCCAGGCAATGCCGCGCTTGGTGGCCGCGTAGTCTTCAAAGCCGTCGTAGGTGTTCAGGTGATCTTCGGCAATGAGGGTGAGCACGGCCACGTGAGGCGCAAGTTTGTGCTCGATCAGCGCCTCCAATTGCCAGGAGGAGAGTTCGAGAACAATTGGCGCATCTGGTGCGAGGTCATCGAGTTGCCCCAGCGCCGTCACGCCCATATTGCCTCCGACGCGGGTTCCAGGGATCGCCTCGCGCAGGAGGGCGCCGGCGAGTGTCGAGACTGTCGTCTTCCCCTTGGTTCCCGTCACACCCACAATAGGCGCCGAGCAGGCCCGGAAGAACAGGCTCATCTCCATCTCGATGGGAACGCCATGTTGTCGGGCCAGTTGCAGCAGGGGCGCACGGCGCGGCACGGCCGGGTTGCGCACGACCAGGTCCGCGCCCTCAGGGGTGAAATCGCGCTCCTCGTGCTGTCCCAGTACGAAGTGAATCGGCAAGCCCTGCAACGCGGAGATCGTTTCGGCCAGATCTTCCTCGCTGCGCAGATCGGTCACAGTGACCTGCGCGCCCTGCTCGACAAGATAGCGGGCAATGCCCAGGCCACCCTGCCGGGTGCCTAACCCCACGAGTGTGACACGCTTGCCGTGCAGTGACTCAGCCACAGCCTTTCGCTTCGTCCTTCCCAGCCTAGAACTGCACCAGGGCCATGGCGACGCCAATCAGCCCGGACATCATCGAGAGCATCCAGAACCGCATGGTGACCTGGGTTTCGGACCAACCCAGCATTTCGAAGTGATGATGGAGGGGCGCCATCTTGAAGAGGCGGCGCCCCTCGCCATACCGGCGCCTGGTCAGCTTGAAATATCCAACCTGCAGCATGACCGAGGCTGCCTCGGCGATAAAGACCGCCCCTACTATGGGCAACAACAGCCACTGCCCGGTCATGAACGCAGCGACTGCCAGGGTGGCGCCAAGCGCGAGGGACCCGGTGTCTCCCATGAAGACCTGCGCCGGAGCGGCGTTGAACCAGACAAAACCCATCAACGCGCCAACCATGGTGAGGCAGAGCGTCACCACGCCGAGCTGCCCCTGGCGATAGGCAATGATGGCGTAGGACACGAACGCGACCGCAGCGGTCCCCGCAGCAAGCGTATCCAGGCCGTCAGTGAAGTTGACGGCGTTGGCCATCCCAGCGATCGCCAGCGCAGCGATCGGGACGTAGAGCCACCCGATGTCATAGCGGCCAACAAAGGGCAAGTAGACGCTGCTGAGGCCGAGCCCATACGGGAACGGCGCGTGGAGGATTGCCGCCGCTGCGACGGCTATCACCAACAGCCAGAGGAACTTGAAGCGCGCGGTCATCCCACCCTGCTTCTTGCCGCCGAGCAGGCTCATGCGGTCATCAATGGCACCAAGGAATGCCACCGCGACCAGCACCCCGACCGGCAAGAGCATGGACAATCGCCCCTGGATGTTGAAGACCAGCGTAATCACCACGACGGACACCGAGACCATCAGCCCGCCCATGGTGGGCGTGCCCGTCTTGACGATGTGCGTCTGCGGGCCATCAATGCGGACCTGCTTGCCCGCCTTGCGCAGACGCAAGAACGTCACGATCGGGCGCCCGATGATCAGGGTCACGACAAACGCCAGCCCAGCTAGAGCCAGGGAAACCGCCATGTTCTGGTTTGGGTCGGCTGGCATAATGCTGTCTGGAGGAGCCGTCTCCAGCAAGATACCCAGGAGTGTCATACCTCGACGTCGCTACTCAGCACACTCTTGTCAGCCGGCACGCGCAGCCGCTCCACAATATTCTCCATCTGCAATCCGCGTGATCCTTTGAGCAGCACCACATCCCCGGGGCGGAGTTCCTGGAGCAGGTAGTCGACCAGTTCGTCTTGTTGGTCCAGGCGGAACGAAATGACTTCTGGCGGCCCAGCATCGTGACGGCCGTCCGTATTGAGCGCCTCACGGCCGATCGTACGAGCCAGATCGCCGTAGGTCACCACAAGGTCAGCAACCTCGCCGGCCCGGCGTCCTACGGTGATATGCTCGTTCTCCGTAACGTCACCCAGTTCTCGCATGTCCCCCAGAACCGCGATCGCGCGGCGCGGCTGCATGACCGCTAGCAAGCCAAGCGCACTCATGACCGAAGGTGTCGAGGCGTTGTAGGTGTCGTCGATCATTTGGGAGCCGTTGGGGCCTTCCAGCACCAGTAGGCGCACCTGCACGCCCGGCTCGGCCAGCCCCTGGAGCATATCTGCCAGGTCCAGGCCTGAGGCGTGACCGACAGCGATCGCCGCCAGCGCCAGTTCCACCGCGTGCCCACCAATGAGCGGGATGCGGACTCGGTTATCTTCACCGTTAAGGTGCAGCCAGAACGACGTTCCCTCCAGGCCATCAGACTCGACGCTGCTGGCGCGGACATCGTTCCCCTCGCCCAGGCCGAAAAAGAGGACATTGCCCTTGCACCGCTCGGCCATGGCCCTCACGCGGGCGTCATCACCATTGAGGATCACCCAACCGTCCTCGGGGATGGCGTCCACCAGTTCCGCCTTGGTTTCAGCAATCGCCTCAATGGTGCCCATGCGCTCGAGGTGTACCGGGTGGATGTTCGTCACCACCCCAATCTTTGGCCGTGCAATTTCGCAAAGGAGCCGGATTTCGCCAAACGCGTAGGCCCCGCCCATCTCGAGGACGGCGGCGTAGTGCTCTGGATGGACTTCCAGGAGGGAGAGTGGCAGCCCGATTTCGGAGTTGAGATTGCCTGGGGAGCGGTACGTCTCACCGCCGCGTTGTAGAACCGAGGCGACCGTCTCTTTGGTGCTCGTTTTTCCGACACTTCCCGTGATACCCACGACAAGCAGGTTGGGAAGGCGACTCCGCCACCAGGCGGCATACTGCTGGAGTGTGGTCAGCGGATCATCAACCACCAGCAACGGCAGCGGCGGATCGAGATGCTCATCTGCCCACGCCCGGCTCACCAACGCGGCTGTGGCTCCAGCAGACGCTGCATCAGCCACAAAATCGTGACCATCAAAGCGCTCACCGCGCAAGGCGATAAACAGATCACCAGGCTGCGCCTGGCGCGCGTCACGCTGGATGGCAGAAAAGACCGTGTCTGTCGCCAGGTTCCCACGCACCACTGCGTTAGTACCGTTTAGCAGGTTCTCCAACGCGTAGGGGGTCATCCTAGATCTCCTGATACGGCTGCCGAGGGTGCCGGGAGCCGCTCGGCAACGCGCAGCACGGCTGATCGGGCGCGGGGATTAGCCGCAGCCTCTTCTGCTCCTGGCCGGATCGCCCGGCGTGTCACACGATGCAGGCGCGGTTGGTGGTTGCACATGCAAATGGGCAATTCCGGCGGGCAGACACACCTGGCGCTTTCTCGCTCGATGAAGCGCTTCACCTGGCGGTCCTCCAGCGAGTGAAAGGCGATCACGACTAACCGGCCGCCAGGCATCAGGACATCCACGGCCCCTTCAAGCCCGGATTCCAGGGCACGCATCTCGTCGTTCGTAGCAATGCGCAGTGCCTGAAACGTACGGGTAGCCGGGTGCGTGTCCCGTCCACGGCGTCCTCCCAAAGCGCGCTCCACGATTGCGGCAAGCTGAGCAGTGGATTCAATAGGGGTGTTGCCCCGCTCACGCACGACGGCACGTGCAATCCGCCGGCTCCCTGGTTCCTCGCCATAGCGCCAGATCAGGTCCGCCAACTCAGCTTCCGGAAGCGTGTTGACAAGCTCACTGGCAGGGACGCCACTCGTGGGATCAAAACGCATGTCGAGCGGACCATCCAGGCGAAACGCGAAGCCCCGCTCCGCCTGGTCGAGCTGAAAGGAGGAGAGTCCGAGGTCGAGCAGCACGCCGTCTACGGGGGCCAACCCCTGCTCTTGAGCCACCTCGGCCAGGTTGGCAAAGTTGCTTTGCACCACGATCAACCGGTCCCCGAGATTGAGTTCTGCCTGTAGCGCTTCAGCCCGGGCAATCGCCGCAGGGTCCGCGTCCAGCGCCAGGACCACGCTGTCTGGCGTGGAGGCTGCCAACAATGCGCGCGTGTGACCGCCGCCTCCGAACGTGCCATCGATGTAGCGTCCAGCCATGCGCGGCTGCAGCGCGGTGATCGCTTCATCACGTAGCACCGGCTTGTGCCCGGCTGCGGTGGCGGACGTGGAAAGGGACACCCTGCTCGATCCCATCACTCACAGGTGTCTGAACGGACACCCCTGATTCGACTGGTGAGTATGCAACGTCGCTCGCGGATCGCGACAGCTATGCTGCACCAGAAAGGATGCTTTGATGGGAAAAGCCGTGCCCTCTACCGACTGCAACGGTGTGCAGATTCACTACGATGTTGCAGGTGAGGGAGCGCCGTTGGTGCTCTTCCATGGACTGACCGGATCTGGCGCCCGCTGGCACGACACTGGAGTTGTGGCAGGCCTTGTTGCTGACTACCAGTTGATTCTCATCGACGCCCGCGGGCATGGCGAAAGCGAAAAGCCGCAACGTACTGAAGACTACGGCGGCGCAATTCATGCCGCAGACGTCCTGGCGATTCTCGATGACCTGGGCCTGGGTTCCGTCCACTTCTGGGGGCACTCCCTGGGTGGCAACGTCGCCCTGTCCCTTGCGCGGCTGGCGCCAGAGCGCGTGCAGCGCGTGATCATCACGGGCTATAGCCCATTTCCGGCAGGAGATGAGGAGGCAGCCGAGATGGCCGCGTGGGCCAGCGACTTGCAGGGCGGCATGGCCGGCTTCGTCAGTGGCTACGAAGCGCGCCATGGCGCGTTGCCAGCAGACGCCCGCTCCCGCTGGTTAGAGAACGACGGCGCTGCGCTGGCCGCCTGCGTGGCAGCAATGATCGAGGAGGCAGATGGCCGGCACCTTCCAAATCTGCCCCACATCATGTCACCCACGCTCTTCCTTGTCGGCGGTGAAGAGCCCTTCGCGGCGGAGGCCGTGCGCGCTGCCGCGATGATGCCGTTGGCCCAATGCGTAGTCTTGCCCGGCCTCGATCACGTCCAGACATTTCTCAGGAGCGACCTGCTGCTCCCACACATATGCAGATTCCTCACTGCTCAGAGCTAATGTCCATTGGGCGAGTGATCCCAGAGGAAGACAGAGGAAATTGGCGCGGACCTCGCTCCGCCACCCGCTCAGCGGCAATCGTGGATGTCCATTCTGAGATGTGTGAGAGTCCCTTTTTGCAATCCTCAATCCCCGCGCATTCTCGCGTACGTACGCGATGTCTGAGTGGCGCATAGAACACATGTTCTGGTATTCTTTCCCTCCTAGCCGGTGCGCGAGAAAATCTCTCGCTGGGCAATCATGGAGGAGTCTTGAATGTTTCTCGGATGGTATGACCCCGATCGCAAGAAGTCGGCGCGCGCCAAGTTGGCCGATGCCGTGGAGCGCTATGAGGAGAAGTTCGGTCGCGCCGCGAAGTGCTGCCTGACCAGCCCCCAGGACGCGCTCGATCTCGCCGAACCGTCCCGTAAGTTCCCGGGAGATCTCGCGCTTGATGTGCAGCCCCGGCATTACATTGCCCGCTGGACGTTCTACATCGGGGAAGAAGTCGTCGAACCCGCGCGCCGGGAAGCCGTCGCCGAGGCTGCCTGACTCACCCTTCCGCAGGGAGCCCTCGTTTTGTACTTGCCTCTGGCTCCCTGCCTCCTGTGCTTACCCTCCCGGCAATACATCCACCATCTGCTAGAGTTGCGGGCGACCTTGCGCCCGCATCGAACCAGTTGCTCCCCGTCTTGCCGAGGGATCCGCTGAGCCCTGTGAACGATCAACGCACCGCTGACCACCCTGAGACCCCGGAGGAGCCAGAGGCGCCTCCGTCTGCCTCCACGGAATCGGATGGTGCGCCAGCCGGAGATCCCCGCACGACCATTGCCGGCCGCTACGAAGTCAATCTCGAGGCCGAGCCAGCAGATGCGGGCATCGCGGTCGCCTACCTGGGCCGTGACTTACGCACGCGTGCTCCGGTCACGGTGAAGACGCTACGCCTGGAGTACCGGGACGATCCCGATATGCGGGCGCGGTTCCGGCGTGAAGCGCGCCTGCTGCAGTTCCTTAGTCACCCGAACGTTGTGCGTGCCTTGACGTTCACCGAGGAGCGCGGCGCTCCCTGGCTCATCATGGAGCGGGTGCCGGGCCGCACGCTGCAAGAAGAACTCGCTGCCCGCCCGCCGTTGCAGCCAGAGGCCGTGGTGCCCGTGCTGGAAGGCGTCGCCGCCGCGCTGGATCACTTGCATGCCCGTGGACTGATTCACCTGGACCTGCGACCCGAGAACGTCATGGTCATGCCTACGCACCAGGTCAAGCTCATCGACTTTGGGCTGGCACAGACGGGCGGAGCAGTTCCGGAAGCTGCCGCCAGCGGGCCCCACCCCTACCTTGCGCCAGAACAGCTTACGGGTGAATCGGTAGAAGTCACGACCGACGTGTACGCACTGGGCTGCCTCGTGTACGAGATGCTGACAGGCACCCCCCCCTTCTCCTCAAGCAGTGAAGATCCCAATGGCAGCGACGCCATCCGTGCGAGGTTGTCGCAGCAGGTACGGCCGCCGAGTGAGGTTTTCGGAGGAAATACGCTTCCGCTTTGGGTCGATGACGTGGTGCTCGGAGCCCTCGAGCGTGATCCGCAACTGCGCTACGGAAGTGCCGGGCTCTTCGCCGGATTGTATCGCGCTGGAGTAGAGGGCGAAACCGACGCTGAGACAGGGCGCCCGCACGCCCCCATGTCCGGCGTTGGTGGCCGCCACTTCCCAAACAATGAGCCGGGGATCGCGGTCAAGGGATCTTCCCGGCTGGCGAGACGCCGCGCGGAACGTGATGCAGCAGACACCGACGCGAGTGGCGAGCAGGTGATCGACGTTGACTTTGCGCCGCTCAATCCACCACCGAAACGGTCGCCCTCACGTTTCTTGCCTCGTAACGGAGGCGGCAGGCTCAATCTTGCGCTTCTCCAGCGCCGACTTTGGCAAGCATGCGGCATCGCACTGCTCCTCAACGTGTTGCTCGTCGGTACCCTGATCGTCACGCGAGGCGAGGTTCCCGGTATCTGGTCTCCAGCACAATCGGTCGCGCCGGGCTCAGTGGTGCGCATCGCCGGCACCGGGCTGGTTGCGAGAACAGAGCCTCGCCCGGATGCGGAGATCGCCGCCAATCTGCCAGACGGTGGAACCGTGGAGATCAGCGGCGATGCCGTATCAAGTGATTCTGGATTGTGGTGGCCTGTCCAGGTACAGACAGACCAGGGATCCGTTACGGGCTACGTTCCACAGAGCTGGGTGCAGCCCTAGACTGCCCTACGATGGACTTGCGGGCGTCGGATCGAGTGCGGCAGCTTCAGCGGGTTCCAGCGGAACATGCGTGTTCAGGAGGCGGGCAATCGCGGTCGGCGGCACGCCGCCTTGCAGCTTGCCCACTTCCTCGCCGTCCTTGAACAGGATGATGGTCGGAAGCACCATCACCCGATGCTTCATCGCCTGCTCCTGATTGTCATCGATGTTGATCTTGACGATCTTCAGATCATCCCGCTCACCAGCCAGGCTTTCCAGCACGGCGCCAACCGCACGGCACGGTGCGCACCAGGGCGCCCAGAAATCAACGAGCACCGGCTTGTCGGCTTGCAGAACTTCAGGGTCAAATGTTTCGTCAGTAATTTCAGTCACGTTATCAGCCAAGAACGGCTCCTTCCGGTCGGGAGCAAATGCTTCCAATACTTCCCAAAGGATAGCATTGTCGTCGTCCGCGATCTGCTGCCAATCACAAGTGCAATTCGCAGACTTGGCCCATCGTAGCATCCGGTCGGACAGTGATTATGTGATCGGCTCACAGCCGGAGTAGTAGAAGACGGAGATCGTGACCTCACCTAATGGATCCACGCCCGGCTGGGCAAAGTGCTCGAAGCCGGTGTCTTCGGTGAAGATGTCCTGCCGCACCTCTTGCAACAGGCTCTCTACTCGCCTGGCTAACTGAATTCCCTGGTCGATATCCGGTCCGTTGCCGCTGATGAGGACGAACCCGGCGCGACACTCCGGTCCATACCGGGAAAGGGCAGTACCGAGTTTGAGTCGGGTCTGCTGAAGCTCGTCCTCGTCGTTAGCAAGCATGGCACCGAGATTGGTTTCGATGGTGAATTCTTGTTGTGTGGGGTTCAGCACCGAGTTGGCAGCTACGACCGCCAACGCGGTCGCGGTCACTTGAGCGCTCTCCTGCTGCACTTGCAAGTCTGCGATCCGCGTGGCGTCCGCCGCTGACTGACCGACGCTTTGAGCGACTTGCGTTGCGCTCAGGGCCGCCTGCGTAGCGTTCGCGTCCGCAACCGCTTGCGCAGTCGCCAAATCGCTTGCGCTGAGGCCTGCATTTCGGGTAGCCAACGCAGCGAGGTCGATACCACTTAGCGTGAGTTCCGCCTCTCGCGTCTCCAGCGCCCTGATGGTCGCTTGCGCGTCGAGAGCAGCCTGCGTGGCGATGGCTGCTGCGGCCGCGGCCTGCCGCTGCTGATCCGTAAGGCTCTCATCACTGGCTGCCTGTTGCGTGGCGTAGGCCGCGATCGTGGCTTCCACGGCCAACGCGGCTCGTGTCGCTTCAGCTTCTGCAGTCGCGCGCTGCGACTCGGTCATGGCTGCCAGGGTCGCCTGCGCTTGGGCAGTAGCGGTTGCCTGCTGATTCAGCAACGCCTCGCTCGTTGCCCGCGCGGCAGCGGTCGCAAGGGCTTGCTCGGACTCGGCGGAAACGGTCGCGAGCGCCAGATCTTGTGCCCGCTGGGTAGCTGCCGCTGCCGCCAGCGCGTCTTCTCTGGCGGACACCTGTCCTGCCAGGGCTTCAGCAGTGCGCTCCGCCGAGATCGCCTGGGCGGTTGCCGAGGCGTCGAGAGAGGCCAGGTCCGCCTGCGAAGCCGCCTGTGCGGTCGAGAGCGCGGAAATGGTGGCGCGTGACGTCGCCAGCAGATTCGGGGTGGGCAATGGCGTCGGCGTGGGCGGCGGTGAGCCTACGGTGTTCGCGGTGAAGAAGAGCATCGCCAATCCGAGCAGCAGGTCCGCAAAGATCCAGCCGCCCAGTGCGATCATGTCACGCTGTTCAAATCGCTTCCGTCGCCTCATTGAACCAGGCCCTGTGCGGCGCAAGCCGAGACCTTGATCCTGGCGATGATCGGGCTATTCAGCATGAGATCAAGAACGGCGACGCGGCCAGCCGCTTTCGGGATCGCGGCGTGTCGGGCTCTCGGCTGGCTCCAGCGTGACTCCCTGCCCTGTGCCGCGCGTCACCCGGTCGAGCCGCTCGACGAGCGCCGCAATGTTCTGCGACACCTCGTCCTGGCGCTGGGCCGTGCGCATGCTGATGGTGGAGATATCGCGCGCCACCTGTGACAACCCGGTCGTAACGCTGGCCTGCTGCTCCAGGAGATCATTGAGCGTCCGGGCCTGGCTAGAGGCGCCGTCGGCCATGCGTGCGAATTCATCACGCAGGCCGCCTAGGCTCCCTTCGATCTCTCCAAGTGCACGCGCGCTGCTCGCCACGCCACCAGTGCTGCCTTGCATGGCTTCAGCCAGGCGAGTGTTGGTCTGCACTTCCTCGGTCAGCGCGCGCTCCAGCCGCGTTTGGCTCGTGACCAGGTCATGGGCAATGGCACTGATGCCACGCACCGCCTCAGTTGCGACGCGGGAAGCCTGCGCCGCGGCGTCCGCGCCGGCAATGCCCTTGTCCCCTGCTTCAGCGAGGGCAGAGGCTGCCGCGGTGATCTGCCTCGTCAGCGCTTGGTCGCTCTGGATATTTGCGGTGGTGAGGTGTTCAAGCCCTTGCACAGCCCGCAGGAGCGCGCCGCCCTGATCCACCGATGAACTCACTTCCGACGTGAGATCCTCCAGCGCCGCCTGCAAGCCGGTCGAGACCTGCCGCAGCTCGACGAGGAGCCGGTGCGTCTCCTCCGCGCCCGCGCGCATTCCGGAGGCGAAGACGCCGAAATCGGCAAACTCGCGCTCGCGACGCCCTGCTAGTTGCTCGAGGCGATCGTGCTCCACGCGCAGCCGCGTCAGAAGCTCCTGCGAGTTCTGGTCGAAGCGCTCAACCAGGCGATCCACGTTGCGAGCCAGTGCTGCCGGACGGCTGCCACGGTCGACCGCCAGGACGACGGAGGCCTCGGCCAGGACGTTGTCCAGATCAGTCTGAAACAGCTGTGCCGTCTTTTCCACGGCGTCTTCTCGCGCCTCTCGCCGCCCGTGTGCGTAGAAGGTGAGGGCGATGATGGCGGCGATGATCACAGCGTCGATCAGGGCCACGGTCGAGAAGCTGGGCGCGAGAGGGCTGGCATAGCCCCCAAACCCACGCTCCCAGAGCAGCAGGAATGGCTGCCGCACCTCGTCCGGGAACTCGGTGATGTAAGTGGCGTAGGCGCGCGAGGCTTCGGCCAGGGCGAACCAGGTCAGGAGGATCGGCGCCAGGACCAGGATGTTCCTGATGCGGTCTGCCGAAGCGATGGTGGAGTGCGCGTACCCGCCTTCTTTCTGCAGCGCGAAAGCATAGGCAAGGTGCTCCGTGTTGAAGGCGCGCCGCAGGTCCACTTCCGCCCAGCGCTGCCGGCCTTCATCGGTCGCAATCGCACGGCTGAGCGCCTCCATGCGGGCAGATGCCCGCTCATCGACACCTGCCAGAGTCTCGGCCATTTGCTGCAGTGATTGCGCCACGGCATTACGGCCCAGGTTCGCCTCACCTGGCAGTGAACCAAAGGGATCGGTCATGCCAGGGCGGACCGGAGTCACCACGCCGCCGACCGACGCGATGGCCGGCTTGGCTCGTTCGGCGGTATCGGTGGAGCGTCGTCGCTGCAAGATGAACCTCAATTGCCAGGTAGCAAGACACCAGCAGGGGAGCGCCAACAACGAGCGGGAATCGCTGGTGTCCGGACAGACTGTACCATTCTCCAGCAAGCTTTTGGCAGATTTGCGGCCCAGCGCTTCCTCAGATAGAGGCCATGTCTACTAGCTATTCCGAGCTCGATGCCCTCTTCCTGGATCCCTTCGCGAACGTGCCGGCGATCGACCGGCTCGGCGGCGGCGTGGTTCGTCGCGATGCCCAGGGGCATCCACTGCGCGCCTCTGGACGTCACACCGTTGTCTACGAATTGCGGACGCCCTCTGGACGTATGCTGGCGTTGCGCGTGCATCAAAGACCCGACCAGGAGCGTGACCGTGACCTGGCGCAACGCTACACCGCGTTCCAGCGGGATCACCTCCTGGATCCGCTCCGCGCACCCCACGGGCCCCTTCCCAGTGACATAGGGTGGCTACCTGATGGCCTTCGGGTGAAGGATGCTGATGGCAAACGGACCAGCCGTCCACTTGTTGTGATGGAGGGCGTCCCTGGCCGCACCCTGCGAGAGACCGTCACGCGTCTCTGCCAGGAGGGCGACGCGGCGCACCTGGCCATGATCGCGGATCGCTGGCTGGAGACGGCCCTGGCATTGGAGACCGCCGACTTCGTCCACGGCGATCTGAGTCCTGACAACATCATGGTCCGGCCCGATGGCACGATCACCGTCATCGATCTAGACACGGCTACCTGGCCGGGCTTCCCCGTGGAGCACGGCACTGCGGGAAGCAACTCGGCCCTCCGGCACCCGCAGGGTGTACCGCGCAACCCGGTGTATCGCGACCGCTTTCCAGCACTCATGCTCTGGGCTTCGCTTCGCATCCTGGCTACGGAACCCGAATTGCTGACAGCACGGCCAGCCGAGGGCTTGCTCTTTAGCAACGCCGATGTCCGCCGTCCCGAGGCCTCACCCGCGTTCGCCCATCTCCAAGACGCTGACGCATCCCTGAGACTCCTCCTGGAAGTCGTGCAACGCGCCATCCGCTTCTCACCTGAGGAACTGCCTCCCCTTTCGGAGATCGCGGCGCGGCTGGCAGGGCTCGGATTTCCGCGGCTTGCTCCGCGCCGTTCAAACCGGCCGGTCCCGTCCACCCGATTGAAAACGGCGCCGGCAACAACGCCGACGCAGGCCAAGGGTCCAGTAGCAATTCCGCAAGTCCCATCTACTTCAAAGGCAGGGGAGCAAGCGCTCGCGCCTCCTTCAGTGGTAGATCACCGCACGGTCCAGGCAGAGCGACTCGAAGTGCTCCACGCGGCAATCGAGCGCCGAGATGGACGTGAAGCGCTGAAAATCTGGGGTGAGGTGCGGGAGGATCCATCCGCGCAGGTGTATGCCACCGCCATTCATCAACTCATCGACCGGGAGGTACGCTCCACCATCGACCGTGCGCTACGTCGCCGCGATGACGCCGCGCTCCTGCAGGCAATAGCCCAGGCCGAAGTTGCGGGAGTTGCAGTGGATGCCACAGCGTTGACCGCGGCGCGGCAGGCGCGACGCCGGGCTGAGACACGCAGGGCGCTATCGTCCGCGCTCCGCGACGACGACCGAACCGCCTTGATCGACCTGCAGCTCAGTGGGCAGCTTGACGAACTGGGGTCGGTCGATCCGGTGACCAATCGCACTCTCGCGCGTGCCCTGGCCTGGCCATCCGTGGAGCGAGCAATCAACAATGATGATGACGTCGCGATTTGCGCCGCTGCCGACCCAGCACTTTGGCGAGAGGAAGAGACGAGCCCGCACTCCGACTGGGCGCGACTCGATCTCGCCTGGCAACGTTCGCGCTGGACCCAGGACGTCCGCGCGGCGCTGCGGCGGCGGGATAGTCCCTACCTGCGCGGCCTGCTCGCCAAGGCGCCCGCAGGGGCCGAGGAGCGGCTGACCGACGTGGAACGTCGCCGGGTGCAACGCGTCATCGCACGTGAGCAGGCGACAACGCGCCTGGAGATGGCGCTACGCGAAGGCCCCGACCGCGAGGTGGTGGAAGCCCTGGCGGAACTGGAAGCGTCCGGCGCGCCATTCTCAGAGGGACTGGACTGGTCAGCGGTGCGCGGGGTCGTAGACAGGCTCTCGCTGGGAGAAGCGCTCCGTGCCGCCATGGCCACTGATCCGCCGGACACCAGACGGTTGGCTCGGCTCTTGCCCGCAGCCCGGGCAGCCCTGGGGGACCTGCAACACGCCGGTGCGGAATGGGCCGAACTGGAGCAGGCTGTGCTCCGTGCGGCGCACCTGGAGCGGTTGCGCGAGGCCCTGGATAGCGGCGACGATGCCCGCATCGCCGCCGCTGCTGACCCTGATCCATTCCAGGTCAGGGCGCTCCTCGCCGAGGAAGAAGCCGCGCTCGTGGCGACGGTGTTGGGGCGCACCCGAACGCAGGTGCGCCGCCACGCCTCCTGACGACTAGAGCTGCTCGGGCTTCGTCCAGGCGTGGTTAGCATCGCTGCGCTCAACCGCATCCAGTACAGCCTGTACCGCGAAGCCCTCTTCGAATGAGGGGCCCGGGTTGTCACTCTTGCCGCCGATGCCGTCAAGAAGGTCCTTCACCGCGTGGACGAAGGTGTGCTCGTAGCCAATCGGGTGACCTGCGGGCCACCATGCACCCGCGTACGGGTGGACCCCTTCGGTGACGTTGATGGTGCGGAACCCCTGGATGCCCGCCGGGTCATCGACCAGGTAGAGCTGCAGCTCGTTCATGCGCTCCAGGTTGAAGACGATCGACCCCTTGCTGCCGTTGATCTCGAAGCTGTTGAAGTTGCGTCGTCCCGGCGCCAGGCGCGTCGCCTCGAAGGTGCCGGTCGCGCCGCTGGCGAAATTGGCCAGGAAGGTCGTGGAGTCATCGACCGTTACGGCGCCGTACTCATCACCCGCCGCTGCAGCGAGCCCAGCGCCCTCGCCCTCGGCCGTCGCCACCTTGCGCTGCTTGATGAATGTGGAGAGCGTACCTACCACCTCGTCGATCGGGCCGAGCAGGAACATCCCGAGGTCGGTGATGTGGGCAGCAATATCACCCAGCGCGCCAGAGCCGGCGTGCTCCTTCTGCAGCCGCCAGACCAGCGGGAACTCGGGATCGTTGATCCAGTCCTGCAGGTAGACCGCGCGCCAGTGCCTGACCTCGCCAATCGCACCGTCATCGATCAACTTTTTGGCCCACTGGACGGCTGGGACACGGCGGTAGTTGTAATTGACGACCGCCACCGTACCGGCGGCCCGCGCTGCTTCGAGCATCTCGCGGGCCTCGGCCAGGTTGTTGGCCAGAGGCTTCTCACAAATGACATGCTTGCCCGCCTTGAGGGCTGCAAGCACCACGTCCTTGTGGGTGTCACCTGGTGTTGAGACGTCGATCAACTGGATGTCTGGCCGCGCAATCAGGGCCTCGTAGTCCGTCTCGTAGCCCTCCCAACCCAGGCTCTCGGCGGCTTCCTTGACGCTCGCCTCGTCGCGGCCACAGATGGCCACCATGCGAGGCCTCGGATCAACATCGAAGAAATGGGGCACCTGCCGGTAGGCATTGGAGTGCGCCCGCCCCATGAACTTGTAGCCGACCAACCCGATACCGATATCGCTCATGCTGCCCTCCTCCGGCTCGTTGCGGTCGCGGCTAAACCCACCAGGCGACGGCGGGGGACTCCGAGATGACGGCTCCCTTGAGGAAGTTCACGGCACTGGTGAAGCCCTCATTGACGCTCATCAGGGAGTCTTCGTGCTCGATAGAGATGACGCCGTCATAGCCTGCCAGGCGCAACTCGCTGGTGAGGGAGCGCCAGAACTCCTGCCCGTGGCCAAAGCCGACGGTGCGGAAGATCCATGAGCGGTTGATCTCGTCGGTGTATGGCTTGGTGTCGAGCACGCCATTGAGCGCAATATTCGGCTTGTCGAGCCAGGTGTCCTTGGCGTGTACGTGGTAAATCGCATCACCAAGGTCCCGCACACACACGAGTGGGTCCATGCCCTGCCAGAACAGGTGGGATGGATCGAAGTTGACCCCCAGGGTTTCGCCGCCGATCTCGCGCAGCCTGTTGAAGGAGTCAGTGTTGTAGGCCAGGAAGCCGGGATGCAACTCGATGGCAACCTTGATTCCGTGGTTCTTCGCGAACGCCGCGGCCTCGCTCCAGTAGGGCGTGGCCCGCTCTCGCCACTGCCACTCCAGCGTCTCGAGAAAGTCCGGCGGCCAGGGGCAGGTGACCCAGTTCGGCTCCTGGGACTCCGGGCCTCCGCCAGGGCATCCGGAGAACGTGATCACGGTGTCGACGCCGAGCTGCTGCGCCAGCTTGACCGCGTTGCGGTAGTCCCGGTCGTGCGCCTGGGCGATCTCCGCCTTGGGGTGCAGCGGATTGCCGTGGCAGGAGAGCGCGCTGATCTCCAGACCGCGTGAGGTCACCGCCTCCAGCAACTGCCTGCGCTTGCCCTCGTCCTCGACGAGCTCCGCGGCATCGGCGTGCGCTGCCCCGGGGTAGCCTCCCACCCCAATTTCCACGGCCTCGCAACCGGCGGCCTTGACGTAGTCGAGCGTCTCCTCCAGCGGGCGCTGGCTAAAAAGGACGGTGAACACACCGATCTTCATCGATCAACTCCTGTGATGCATCGTCCAGGGCAACCCGGACACGAATCTGGCTCACAGCGCGGCTGTGTACCCGGCAAGGCGATCATACCGGAGGAAGGATTCGACCGGTGGGCTCGTTGGACGAAGCGTCCTGGCCGGGTGGAATGACCAGTGACTGGTCAATGGGCACCCCGGCCGATCGCTGCGGCGCGAACTCCTCACCTATCGCCCAGATGATGACGGTGAGCGGGATGGCCAGGAGCGCGCCAAGAATGCCCAGGAGTTCAACACCGGCCAGGAGCGCCAGCAGGATCGCCACAGGTGGCAGCCCCAGCGCCTTGCCGTACAGCAACGGCGCGAGCACGTGGGACTCCACGTTCACCAGGACGACATACAGTACGAGTACCGCAATAACCTGCGGCACGCCGACAGTTGCGGCGCTCAGCACCGCCAGGACCACCGTGATGAAGCCGCCGACATACGGCACGACCTCCAGAATGCCGGCGATGACCCCGAGCGAGGGCGCGTAGGGAACCCCGATGATCTTGAGACCAATGCCCATCAGGGCGCCGAAAACCAGGGCAATCGCCAGTTGTCCCCGCGCCCACGCCCCGATGCTCTCGTGGATATTGCGCACGATCCGCCAGACGCGCTCTTGGTGCTTCACCGGCACCCAGCGCGCGGTCCCATCCAGGACGACCCCCGGCTCGACACTCAGGAAGAAGGCCAGGACCAGCGTGACAAAGACGTAGAACGCCGTTCGCCCAGCCTCGACACCGATCTCGGTCGCGCTCCGCGCGAGGGTGCTGGCATTGTTGCGAAGTTGCTGCTCGATGCCTTCCAGAGAAAGCGCCGCGCTTCCGCCAGCACTGGTGGACAAGCTTGCGGAAACGCGCTCGAACCAGGCGGTGTAGCCCGGCAATTCGCGCTCCAGCGCCTGTGCATCCCCCGCCACGATCGGTGCGAGCGCCGCAACAGCGATCACCATGAGGCCGACCAGGATGACGTAGATCAGCAGGATCGAGATGCCGCGAGGCACACCCCGCGCCTGCATGGCGGAGACGGGCTTGTCCATCGCGGTGGCAAGCACCACGGCGGTCAGGACCAGCAGCCAGAAATGGGGAATGCGAAAGAGGAGGTAGGTCAGGGCCACCAGCGCGATGATCACGAAGATCGTGCGCACGCTGATACTGACGGTGATGGTCCGCTGACCCTGACCCTCCATCCGTGTAATCCTCCCCTGACCCGCTGTTGCTAGGCGCTCCAGACCCACTCCCCACCAAGCATGGTTCTTGTCGGCGCGACCTGGTCGAGGCTTTCCGGATCGATGGCCAGTGGGTCCCGGTCCAGGACCACGAGGTCCGCGAGCTTGCCGGGCGTAATGGAGCCAGCCCGGTCCTCCCGGCCCACGGCGAAAGCGCCACCCATCGTGTACGAGTGGAGGGCTTCCTCCGGGGTAAGCGCTTCGGTTTCCTGGCCGAGATTCGTCCCGTTTACCGTGTGGCGAATCACCGCCGCGTGCATGCCGACCCACGGGTTGAAATCCGTAATGTAGGAATCCGACGAACCAGCCAACGGCACACCCGCGTTCAGGTACGTGCGCATCGGCATGGCTCGGCTGGCACGCTCCAGCCCGACGCTGTTCACGAACCCCTCACCCAGGTTCGTCAGGAACGGCGAAGAGACGACGGCGGAAATCTGTGCCTCCGCCATGCGTTCGAGCGCCTTCTCAGTCGGGAAGTAGGCGTGATGGACGCGGTGCCGAAGCCACGGCTTCGGGTTGTCACGCTGGGCATCCGCGTACGCGCTGACCACCACTTCCTGCGCCTCGTCACCGCACGTGTGGATGTCCATCGGCCAGCCCAGATCATGGATGTAGCGGACCAGCTTCACCAGCCGGTTCGGTTCCACCACCCAGGTGCCACGGTGGTCAGGCTGATCCAGGTACGGCTCGAACATGCGCGCGGTACGGTCGCTCATGCCGCCATCGATCATGAACTTGACGCCCTCGAGCCGCAGCAGGTCGTCGCCGAAGCTGCCGCCAGTCCCAATGAAGGCGATGTACTTCTCCAGGTCGCCTTCGTTTTCCGGCGCGCCGAAGCCCCAGGCGGCGATCAACATGTCGGTGCGAACCGTCAGCTTGCCCTCGCGCCTGGCCCGGGTATACGCCGCAATCTCGTTCGGGTAAAGCCCCGGCTCGGCGACTCCAGTCAGCCCGGTGGCGTTGTAGGCGCGGCATCCTTCGGCGATGGCGGCAACGCGCTGGTCCTCCGTGTACGGTGGGACCTTGTCCGTGATCATGTCCTTGGCACGGTCCCGGAAGAGCCCGGTGGGATCGCCATTTTCATCCCGCTCGAATGAGCCGCTGTAGAGGACGTCCACCGGGGGATCAGGCGTGTTGCGGTCGATGCCGACCGCGCGCAGGGCGGCCGAGTTGCAGACCAGCTTGTTCCAGACCCGGTGGATCACCACCGGGTTGTCTGGCGACACGGCATCGAGATCATGCCGGTTCGGGTGGCGCCCCTCCGTCAGCAGGCTCTCGTCCCAGCCGCGCCCGAGGATCCACTCGCCAGGCTGGGCGCTCTTCACGTGCTCGCCGACCCGATCCACGATCTCGGCAATGGTGCGCGTGTCGTAGAGCTGGACTTCGCGCAGCATGATGCCGGTGGCCTGCATGTGGTTATGGGCATCGATCAGCCCCGGCACCACCGCCGCTCCGCCAAGGTCTTCGACAACCGTGTTTGGACCCGCCAGGGCTCGGATCTCATCATCGGAGCCAGTCGCCACGAAGCGGCCATCCCGCATCGCCACGGCAGATACACGCGGCTGATCGGCGTCGACGGTATGGATGACGCCATTGACCAGGATCAACTCGGGGGCGAACAGATCAGCGGGAACTGGCATGGATACCTCCACTCTATGAACTGGTGCCATCCTGCCATTCTCGCCGGTTTCTCCCCTTGCCGCAGCAGGCTGCATCGCGGCCTAATGCAGACAGTCACCCGACGCAAAGCACCGGGCGAAATATCGCCCGGTGCCATTATTCCTGCTGGTTTGTTGCCTCTGAGGCTCAGTCCTGCAGGTGAGCCTGCAGGAACCAGAGATCCTTGTCGACAATCCGGGATGCTTCGGTTAGCAGATCCGCAGTGTCCGCGTCCCCTGCAGCGTCGGCAGCATCGATGCCAGCGCGGAGGTTCGACCCGTAGATGCTGTAGCGGTCGACGAGCGCCTTCACGTAATCGACGCCTGCGTTGATATCTACGGGAATCTCAGGCAGCGTCGAATTCTCCGCCGCCATTCGCACCGTTCCTGTGGCGTAGCCACCTATTGCCGTCACACGCTCGGCAATTTCATCAGTTAGCGCTGCCAGGCGCGCAGCAAGCTCATCGAAGAGCAGGTGCAGTTGGTAGAAGTGGATGCCCTTCACATTCCAGTGCGCCTGCTTGACCTGGCTCTGCAGATCGAAGTTGGCGGCCAGCGTTTCATTCAGGAGAATGACCATCGCTGACCGTACTTCCGCCGGGAGATCAACCCCGGTCTCGAACTTCCGGTTCAGCGGGTTGCTGCCGTTACCGGTGCTGGCGCTGACCTTTTCCTTCGTTGCCTTGGGCATGGTATTCGCTCCTTTCAACAGCTCACGTAACTGATTCGCAATGTGCGCGGCGTTGCCAGAAGAGCCTCGCGCACCACCGACTCCCGATACGGTACGCTGCCCGCGCTACTCGATGGTCCATGTCTGGGCCTACGGAGAACCCGCTGTGCAACGCTTCTACTGGGTGATCGACGGTCAACTTGCCGGGTGCTCACGACCGGGCGCACACGGTGCTTCGATCGCTGACGACCTGGCCGTCATGCGCGATCACGGAATCCGGTCAATCGTTTCCCTGACCGAGTCTCCAGTGCTCGCTCATGAGCTCGAAACCGCGGGTCTGGATACCCTCCATCTGCCTGTCGATGACTTCCACGCACCCACCACGCAGCAGATGCTGCGGGCACTCGCCTACATCGATGCATCTCTGGCAGAAAACATGCCAGTGGCGGTCCACTGCCTGGCTGGCCAGGGGCGAACCGGCACCATTCTGGCGGCGTGGCTGCTTCGGTCCGGCCTTTCCGCCGACGACGCCATTGCAGAGATTCGCGCGCTGACCCCTGGCGCGATAGAGTCTGCGCCGCAGGTTGCCGCGCTGCGACGTTGGGCCGGTGAGCGGCCATGGCTCGTCTAGCGCAATCCATACGTCAACACTCCCGGAGGAGCGTGTGAAGATCACGGGGATCCATGCGGTCGTCGTCAATGCCCAGATGCGCAACTGGGTCTTCGTCAAGGTGGAGACGGACGAAGGGATCACAGGCTGGGGCGAAGCCAGCCTGGAATGGAAGACGCGCGGCGTTGTGGGCTGCATCGAGGACCTGGCGCCGATGGCGATTGGTCTCGACCCGCGTCGCATCGAGCACCTCTACCAGGTCATGAACCGGCATGCCTTTTTCCGGGCCGGCGTCGTCGGCATGAGTGCGCTCTCGGGCATTGAGCAGGCGTGCTGGGACATCTTCGGCAAAAGTCTCGGTGTGCCGGTCTACCAGTTACTTGGCGGCAACGTGCGCGACTACGTCCGCATGTATGACCACCTGGGCGGCGGCGAAATGAACGCCCTCTACCTCCAGGACCAGCCAGAGCGCATGGCCGAACGCGCTCGCGAATCCCTGGCAGATGGGTATGACGCGATCAAGGTCCTCGTGGTGCCGATGGCGGAACCCCTGGACAGCATGGCCCCGCTGCGCCATGCCGACCGGTGCATGGCCGCCATTCGTGAGGCCGTCGGCGACGATGTGGACATCATGGTCGATCTGCACGGGCGCACCACGCCCGCCATGGCCATCCAGTTCGGCGAAGTGTTGCGTCCATACCGGCCCTGGTTCATGGAGGAGCCTTGCCCACCCGAAAACGTCGGCGGCATGCTAGAGGTGGCTCAGGCGCTGCCTGGCATCCCCATCGCCACCGGGGAGCGCCTGGTAACCCGCTTCCAGTTTCGGGAGCTGTTCGAACGCCGCGCGTGTGCCGTCGCGCAGCCAGATCTCTGTCACTGTGGCGGACTCTGGGAAGCACGCAAGATCGCCGCGATGGCGGAGACCTACTACATCTCGATCGCGCCACATAACCCGCTTGGTCCCGTTGCCACGGCGGCGGCTATCCAGTTCGACTTCGCCACGCCAAACTTCCTCATCCAGGAAGCGATCCGCTCTGATGTTCCGTGGCGGGATGACGTCGTTTCCAATCCGGTCGAGGTCGTGGACGGCAAGGTGGCACTGCCCACCCGGCCAGGATTGGGCATCGAGGTCAACGAGGCAGAGGCCGCGAAGCATCCGTTCCAGCCGGAAATCCTGATGCAGCCGTTCCACCGCGACGGAGCCGTGGCGGACTGGTAGCGCCTTTCGGAAACGACTGGGCAGCCACCGCGTTTTGACAGGCAGGAGAGGCCATGGCCTCCGCTCGGCTGCCCACGTCATTTCGACGTGCGGCAATAGGGCGGGGTAGCATCCGCCGCGGCCCCGATCCAGCATAGTGGAACCAAAGGACACAGCGCGTGCGCTCGCAATTTATGCCCGGAACCGTTCGGCGATGGTTGGTCGCTGCCTTGCTCGCGACCTCGTCCGGAGCCTCCGTCATCTCGCCGGTTTTCATCGCTGCTCAGTCGTCGACGCCCATTGCGTCACCCATCGCTGGCAGCTACGTCCCGGGCTCATCGGGCCTGGGGGACGCGTACTTCCCGCTCCTGGGAAACGGCGGCTATGAAGTTCAGCATTACGACATCGCGCTCGATCTCGACGTGCAGGACGGCAGCATTAACACCGCGACGACGTCCATCGACGCTGTTGCCACCCAGAATCTCTCAGCGTTCAACCTCGACTTCCGTGGTCCCGACATCGACAGCATCGCCGTCAATGGCGAGGAGGCGGATTACACGCGGGATGGCGGAGAACTGACGATCATCCCTGCCACCCCGATTGCCGACCGCGAGGCGTTCCAGACCGTCGTGACCTACCAAGGCACACCGGACGGCGGTGATGACCGCTTCCAGCGAGGCTGGTGGACCACCAAGAACAGCATCTTCACCGTGGGTGAGCCCGCAGGCTCAGATGTCTGGTATCCGGTGAACGGTCACCCGCTCGATAAGGCGACCTACACTATCAGCATCACGGTGCCAGATGAGTACAACGTGGTTGCTAACGGCAGGTTGGCCCAACTCACCCATGCCGATGCTGTCGCTGGCAGGATATCGACCAATACCTACACCTGGGAAAACGACGAACCGACAGCCAGCTACCTGGTTACCTTCCACGCCGGTCTGTTCGAGACGGAAACCATGGAAGGCCCAAACGGCGTGACGTTGATCGACGCCTTTCCAGCCGATCTTCCCCGGCGTGAACGCGCCATTTTTCGCCTGACGCCCGAAATGCTGGAAACGTTCACTGAACTGTTTGGTCCGTATCCATTTGAATCACTGGGGCAGACGGTGCTGGACGACACCTCGTTCGACGCCGCGCTGGAAACTCAGACCATGATCACCTACGACGCCTCATCCGCCCGCGAACCGACCGTGGCGCACGAAATTGCCCATCAGTGGTTCGGCAACAGCGTTTCTCTGGAGCGCTGGCAGGATATGTGGCTCAACGAAGGATTTGCGCGCTACGCCCAGGTCCTGTGGGATGAGGCCGCGTACGGCGAGGACGCGGCGCAGGCAACGCTGCGCCGCCAGATCGCGTCGTTCGCGAACAGCACCCGTACGAGCGATGGCGAAGGGCTCAAGATCGGCGATCCAGGGCCGGAGAACATCTTCTCCGAGGTGGTGTACGCGGGGGGAGCGGTCCTGCTCAGCCAGCTTCGCGCCGAAATCGGGGACGAGGCGTTCTTCAACCTGCTCAGGGAATGGAACGCACGCTACTTCCACGGCAACGCGAATAGTGACGACTTCCGGGCGCTCGCGGAAGAAGTCTCCGGCGAAGATCTCGACGCCTTCTTCGTGAATTGGCTGGATACCCCCTGGACGCCTGAGCGAGTGGCAGACACCTTTCCACTGCCAGCAACCGGTTCTCCAACGCCGTAGACGGATCAATGCAACAGCGCTCACGACCGCAAGAGCAACCGCGTGCGGGTCAACCAGCCAGCAGGACGGTAACGCGTTGCGGTCATCGGCCTGGGGCGTTTCGGTACCAGTGTGGCCATGTTCTGTCATAAGCCTGGCTACGAGTTCATGGCACTTGATGTCAGCGAGCGCCGCGTTCCGGAGGCGACCGACTACGCGACCATCGCCGCACAAGCCGACGGTGCGGAAAAGGAAGCCCTGATCGCGCTTGGTGTGGGCCGCTCCGATGTATGGGTCGTAGGTCGGGGCCAGAATATCGGGGCCAGCATCAGTTATTCGGCCCATCGGTTCCGCTTCCCGGAAGAAGCCGTGCGCATTGGTCAGGCAAGGGAACAGGAGCGTGTAATCTCTGGCACAACAGGGTGCATGGCCACCCCGCCAGAGCCGAAATTCGAACCCGTTCGTGCTACCATTTGCGGGTTGCGAAACCTCTCAGGACGCACAAATCTGAGCTTCAGCGATGAAAGGATCCGGGGCGCAAGTGGCAGTAGAAACGTTCGGTTCCAACTGGGTCATTATCGCCCTGATGCTGAGTGCCGCGTTCGCCATGGGGATGACGTTGCTGATCCTGAACTGGATCATGGCGCCGTCCAAACCGAGCTGGATCAAGGCCGCGCCATACGAGAGCGGCATCCCAAATGTCTCGCCGGTGAAGCCGCGATACACGCCCCGGTTCTACATCATCGCCATGCTCTTCGTAATCTTCGATATCGAAGCCATTTTCATGTTCCCATGGGCCGTGCTCTTTGATGAGCTTGGGCTCTATGGCTTCGTGGAAATGCTCGTCTTTATCGCGTTGCTCTTTGTGGGCTACATCTACGCATGGCGGAAAGGGGCCCTCGAATGGGTCTAGTACACGATCGTTACGAAAAGAACGTCTTTATCACCTCGCTCGATTTTCTCTTCAACTGGGCGCGCCGCTCATCCCTGTGGTGGCTGCAGTTCGGCCTGGCCTGCTGCGCGATCGAGATGATCGCCGCCTCGATGTCCCGCTTTGACCTGGCAGAGCGCTTTGGGATGCTCTACCGCGCCTCACCGCGCCAGGCGGACCTCATGATCATCGCCGGCACGGTGACCAAGAAGATGGCGCCAGTGGTCCGCACCCTCTACGACCAGATGCCGGAGCCAAAGTGGGTCGTCTCCATGGGCTCGTGCGCCAATGTCGGCGGCCCGTACGACACCTACGCGGTGGTGCAGGGTGTTGACCAGGTAATCCCGGTTGACGTCTATGTGCCGGGATGCCCGCCGACGCCGGAGGGGCTCTACTACGGCATCCTGGAACTGCAGAACAAGGTCATCAAGTACGAGACCATGGCGCGCAAGCAAGGCGTGGTAGCCGCCGAAGAGCAGCGCCGACAGGAACGGGCAGAGGCCATGGCCGCGCTCGACGCTGTTCCGGCGGTGCCGGGACTGTAACGCCCGCCCTGCGAACGACCGTTGCACAGAAGGACCACCGAATTGTCAGTGCCCGGGGACACCAAACTTCCCGATTCCAATAGAGACCAGCAACAATTGGCTGAAGCTCGCGAAATTGTCGCTCAGTCGCCGGATGCTGCCCTTGGTTCTGCACCAGTCAGCGATGTCGCCGGCCTGAAAGAGGCCATGCTTGACGACTGGTCTCGCGAGACGTGGTATGCCGATGACATCGAGGCGCACCCGGCGCTCCGCGTGCTGCGAACCGACTTTCCGCATGCTGTAATCGATGCCGTGCGTTTCCGGAACGAAACGACGATCCATGTGGCGCCGGCACAGTGGCGGGAGATTTGCGCTCACCTGCGTGATCACTCGCGTCTGCAGATGAACATGCTGAGCGACCTCACGGCGGTCGATATGCTCCGTCTACGCGAGCGACCGCGTTTCGATGTCGTCGCTCAGCTCTACTCCCTTACGAAACGCACGCGCGTGCGCCTGAAAACAGGTGTCGACGACGGCGAACCCGTGCCGTCGCTGGTTCCCCTCTGGAACGGGGCGGACTGGCTGGAACGCGAGTGCTACGACATGTTCGGAATCGTCTTTGATGGACATCCAAATCTGAAGCGCATGCTGCTCCCAGACGACTGGGAGGAGGGGCACCCCCTCCGCAAGGATTACCCGTTGCGCGGCTGGCGCGAGTTCCCGGTCTACAACATGGAGCGCACCGTCGGACGTGTGCGCACGCGCTGGACCGGGCGAGGAGCTTCCTGATATGAGCGCCACTGACGAAACCCTGGCGCCAGCGCCTTACCAGGCAAACGCGGTCTTCAGTTCTGATGCACAGTCGCTCGGAACCCTGACCGTGGAACAAGATGCCATCGCCCCGAGTGGCGAGCGGCTAATGACCCTCAACATGGGGCCTCAGCACCCAAGCACTCACGGCGTGCTGCGCGTGGTCCTGACGCTGGATGGTGAGTTGATCACCTCCTGTGATCCGGTGATCGGCTACCTGCACCGTGGCACCGAAAAGCTCTGCGAGCACCACCGCTACGCGCAGATCGTCCCGTGGACCGACCGCACGGACTACGTTGCCGCGCCGATGAACAACCTCGGTTGCGTGCTCGCCTTCGAGAAGCTGTGCGGTCTCGAAGCGCCGGAGCGCGCTCAGTACTGGCGCGTGATCATGTCCGAGTTAGCGCGGATTGCCTCCCACCTCGTGTGGCTGGGCACGCACGCGCTCGACATCGGCGCGCTCTCCATGTCGCTCTACTGCTTCCGCGAGCGCGAGCTGATCCTTGATATCTTCGAGACGTTCGTGGGCGCGCGCCTGACCACGAACATGATGGAGATCGGCGGCTTCTCCCGCCCGATCCCGGAACCCCTGCCCGGCATGGTGCGGGATTTCCTGAAAATCTTCCCGGAGCGCCAGGCAGAGTACGCCACCCTCCTCTCCGCCAACCCGATCTGGATGGCGCGTACCAAGGGCGTTGGGGTCATTCCGGCCGATGTTGCCATTAACTATTCGCTGACCGGCGCGTGTCTGCGTGGGTCGGGCGTCAACTACGACATCCGCAAGGCGGAGCCATACCTCGTTTATGATCGCCTCGACTTCGAGGTCCCTCTCGGACAGCATGGCGACACGTACGATCGCTATCTGGTGCGCATGGAAGAGATGCGCCAGACGATCAGCATCATCGGCCAGGCGCTGGATCAGGTCGAGCGGATGGATACCCCGCTCATGGCCTATGAGTCCGAGTACGTCATCCCCCCACACAAGGGGACGATGACGACCGCCGAGGACATGCAGCGCCACTTCATCTGGGTCATCAAGGGATTCAGCCCGCCCGTAGGCGAGGCCTACGTGGCCGTGGAGCATCCCAAGGGCGAGCTCGGGTACTACGTCGTATCGGACGGATCGGCCATGCCGTACCGCTTCCGTATCCGCAGCCCAGACTTCGTGAACCTCAGCGTCCTGCCGTACATGGCGACCGGATCCATGTTGGCGGACGTCGTGGCCCTCATCGGCACGATTGATATCGTGCTCGGCTCGGTGGACCGCTAGGACCACAATCCTGAACACGTTGCATTAGGAGACCGGGCGGCCACATGGCCGCCCGGTCTCTTGTCCTACTGCCAAAGGGAGCCGGCTAGGCGCACAGGTGGGGCGGAAACATCATGCGTCAAGCATGTTGCACATCGGTCAATGCGACTCTCACCTGGGCAGACCTGATCAGGACAACCAACGCCGGCACACCCGCACCTATCACGATTGCGAGCAATCCGAACATGGTCAGGGCATCTGGAGCGGTAATCGGCTGCCCCCGGAGTGCCTGCCACGTCAAGAGCAGCGTAAGTGCTATCCAGGACGCGCCGAAAATGGCGGTCAGCTGCACCTGCCCGCGCGCCTGCAACCAGGACGGGCTGAACCGCATCACGAGCAATGCAAGAAGCGGCACGATCTGCAGCGCGTGGAGTCCCACAAAGTGCCCAACGCGCAAGTCTCCACCTGTTGTGCTCCACCCCACGATTGGGAGACCCGGGCCACCATCGACCACGCCAACCGCGTGGGCACCCTGAATCAGGCTCGGCAGGCCCGCGGCGGCCGCTTGCTGTTGTTCAGGCGTGGGTAGGGTCATGAGGAACGCTATACCCATCCCGATAATTGCACCGATGAATCCCAGGCGCACGCCCCACGTCAGGGCAGGATGCGCCAGATGGCGTCGAAAGAAGAGCGCCGCGACCACCATGGTCAGGAACCAAACGACTGTGATCGTGGCGCCCATTATGCTAAAGATATTGGCATCGAACGACATGGAGGCGTTGAAGTGGCTCGTCGTGCCACGTGCGGCCTGGAGAGCGATCAGTGCCATTTCCAGCCCCAGGCCAAGCGTTACCACCCAACTCACGATTCGAACGAGCAGCGGGCGATCGGCGATTGCAGGGAGTAGCAACCAGAGCGTGGCAGCATAGATCAGGATAGAGGTGGCGAATTTGGCAGGCTTCAGCCAGGCGGGCGCGTTGGTGATCAGGCGTGGATCAACCACCAGCCCAATGACTGCCAATAGCAAGGTGACCAGCATCGCGCCACTCAGGATCACCAGGGGTCGCCGATAGGACTCCAGCAATGAACGTGACATGTACCCTCGAGGCAGGGTCAGCATCGGCGATTCCTCTCGCATCTGCAGTTGGAGCAAAAACTTAACACCTGTTCACTGATTACAAGCTAACACGTGTTAGCATTAGCGTCAATGGGGACTGCTGACCGACCGCCAATCAAGCAATCGGATGCGGGAGTGCGCCGTGCGCGCAATGCGCATGGGTCAGGGCAGCGTTTGCGCAAGGAACTCATGGACGCGGCAGATCGCCTCCTGGCGGCTGGCGCCACTCCTGAAAGCCTCTCGCTGCGTGCCGTAGCGCGCGAGGCCGGTGTGGCCGCACCGTCCGTCTACCTCCAGTTCGAGAGTAAGGACGCGTTGATAGACGCTGTTGTGTTGCAGCGGTTCCAGCAACTGGCTGGCATGATCACGACGAGCACTGCCGCCGAAATGGACCCGTACACGCGGCTTCTGCGCGGGTGTGAGACATACATTGCCTTCGCGCAGGAGCACCCGAGCGCGTACCGCATGATCTTCGAGATCAAGATCCCAGTCCTGGATCCCGATGCGCTGCCCGGCATGGAGGTGTTTCAAATCCTGGTAGATGCCGTCCACGCCTGCCTGCCATCCGAGAGTGCCTCACCAGAGGAGGCATTTGCCAAAGCAACAGACATCTGGGTTGCCATGCACGGCATGGTCTCGCTTCGCCGCGAACTCCCGGCATTCCCCTGGCCCGACACAACAGAACAGCTCAACCGCATTGTTTTTTCGTTGCTTCCTCACCTCAGGCAATCGATCTGAGGGTCTCCCCACACGCCTATCCCACAAATCTCCAGCGAACTCGGGGTCATTGGACAGATTGCGTTTCACGAAGCCGTGCGAAGGGGGTAGAATAGCGAACCGTGCCGGCAGCAACAGTCGTAGCCGGTTTTTCTATGTGGCCGAGGAAACTTGGCGGGAGCGGGACGCTCTTATGGAGCAGCCAATCTGGCTGACGTTCATCATCGCGTTCATTTTCATGAACGTTCTACTGGTCGGCATGGCCTACATGACGTGGTACGAGCGCAAGGTGCTCGCCGCCATGCAGGACCGTGTTGGTCCCAACCGATCCGGTTGGAAGGGATTGCTACAGCCACTCGCCGATGGCGTGAAACTGTTGGGCAAGGAAGACCTGATTCCGGCGCACGCCGACAAGGTGGTCTTCTATTTTGCGCCGCTCATCGTCTTTGTGGTGGCCATCACACGGGTGGCGGTGATTCCCTTCGGGAACATACGGATCGAGATCTTTGGGCAGCCGATCAACCTCTGGATTACTGACCTCAATGTCGGCGCGCTCTTCCTGCTTGCTTTTGGCTCGCTGGGCGTCTACGGCATCATCCTTGGCGGGTACGCGTCGGCTAACCGGTACTCGCTGTTGGGCGGCCTGCGTTCGGCAGCCCAGGTCATCTCCTACGAGATCATTCTCGGCCTTTCGCTGATTGGCGTCTTTCTTATCTCGTCCTCGCTCAGCATCCGCACGATCATGGAAATTCAGATGCAGAATCTGAACTTCGCAGTTCTCGGGTTCGAGTTTTCGCTGCCCAACTGGTTCATCCTTTCCCAGCCGCTGGCCTTCGTCATCTTCTTCATCGCGGCGGTGGCCGAGACCAACCGCGCCCCGTTCGACCTCCCCGAGGCGGAAACTGAACTGGTCTCCGGTTTCCACACCGAATACTCCGCGTTCCGTTTCTCCTTCTACTTCCTCGGTGAGTACATCAACATGATCGTGGTCTCCATGTTCGCGGCCACGATGTTCCTAGGCGGCATCGACGGCCCATTGGTTGATCGTTTCTGGGGTATGGGGATTCTCTGGCTCCTGATCAAGGTGGTCATCTTCCTGTTCTTCTACATCTGGCTGCGCGGTACCCTGCCCCGCTTCCGCTATGACCAGTTGATGGGCATCGCCTGGAAGGTCCTGCTGCCACTGGTGCTGGTGAACATCCTGATCACCGCGTTCATCCGGCTCATCGGCAACGGCCAGTTGGGCTAACAGGCCGCGAAGGAAAACGACAGCATGTCCTGGAATGCCCTGTTTTTTTACGCACTGGCGGCCATCTCGATCCTGGCGGCTGTCGGGATCGTCGTCGCCAGGAATCCGGTCCATTCGGCCATCTTTCTGGTCCTGACGCTGTTCAACACCGCAGGCGTCTTTATCCTGCTCGGCGCCGAGTTCCTGGCTGCCGTCCAGGTCATCGTTTACGCCGGCGCTGCCCTGGTCCTGATGCTCTTCCTCCTGATGCTGGTTGACCCGCAGGAGCTGCCTCAGCGGGACACCGGCCTCCCGGTGCAACGGATTGTTGGTCCGCTCCTGGGCGTCATCCTGTTCCTGGAGGTTGCGGCAGCTATTGCCAATCGGGGCATAGTCGGCACCTCCGGCACTGCCACCCCTGAAGGCATCGCGCTTGTAGGAGGATCGACCCAGGCGGTTGGCCACTTGCTCTTCACGCAGTATCTCCTCCCTTTCGAGATCATCTCCCTGGTGCTCCTGATCGGTGTCGTCGGAGCCATTGTCCTGGCGCTGCCGGAGCGCCTGGGAGAGCGCCTAGGCACGATTTCGCTGGGCCACCCACGTGGCACTGATATGGCCCTGCCAGAAGGCCCAGGTGCGGCGGCTCCTATCACGGCTGCCGACCGTGAGGCCACCCGGGAACTGGACATGACGCGCGAGGTCATCCTGGTCAAGGATCCGGATCTCTACACCACCGTCCGCCCGAAGGCTCCAGGCCAGCGGAATTCAACCCGGACTACGCGCAGCTAGGCACGAGCGAACAGGGAGAACAGCGGCAGCATGGCCGAATTGACAACGAACCACTTTCTGTTCCTGAGTGCGGCGCTCTTCGTCATCGGACTGATGGGTGTCCTGGTCCGGCGAAATCTGCTCATCATGTTCATGTGCGTTGAACTGATGATGAACTCTGTCAACCTGAGCCTGATCGCGTTCGCCCGCGAGACGAACACAATGTTTGGTGAAGGGTTCGCGCTGTTCACGATTGCGGTGGCTGCCGCCGAGGCAGCCGTCGGCCTTGCCATCATCCTGGCCCTGAGCCGGCGCTCCCGCTCCGTTGACGCCAACCAGTTCCACGCGCTTCGCGACTAGCCTCACGAACTCCGGCAAGATACGAGAGGGGCTGCCAGACCTGGCAGCCCCTCTCGTTTGTGTCGTCGTGGATCCGCAGACTGGTCTCAAGCGTTTCACCAGGTAGAACCGGATTGGCTCGACTCCACAGCGGCACTGGGCGTATAGTTTTTGGACCCCGCTTTGCCCGAAGACGCGTGATGTCGCGTACAGAAGTACCGGTATGCTCGACGGCCCCGCCAGGGAGAAATTGCATGTCCACGCGCCGTACAGCGGCTCGTCTCCTCACCACTTCGGCCCTGAATCGCCGCCGGCTCCTGGGCTTAGCAGCGGCTGCAGCCGGCGCGCTTGCTACTTCGCGGGGACCACAATCGGTCGCCGCGCAAGACACTTCGCAAAACGGCATCCCTCCGATCGTGCCGCGGGACCCCACCGCAGTCGTGGATACCACTATTCAGCCCGTTTCTCTGACGTCACCTGGCGTAGGCTCCCGGTACTTCGCTGAAACGGGACACAACCTGGCCGAGCCATTCCGCTCTCGTTGGGAGCAGGCAGGTGGCGAGGCAGTCCTGGGAGCTCCGCTCTCCGAGGAGCGTTACGCCAGCGGCGCGGGCGGCGTGCTGCAGTCTTTTCGCAACATGGTGCTCTTGTTCGATCCCTCGCAGCCGCCGCCGTTTGACGTGCGAGGTGACGTGCTCGGCAAGTCCGCCTGGGCTGCCCTCAGCCCGGCATCGGCGCGCGAACCAGTTGCCAGTTGTACAACGGCGGCGTGCCAGTTCTTCCCGGAGACCAGCCACACCTTACTGGAACCGTTCGCTTCATTCTGGACGTCCATGGGTGGTGCGCCAATCTTCGGGCCACCGATCTCGGAGGCGTTTGAAGACCCTGGGAATGACGGGCAACTCGTGCAGGTGTTCGAGAACGCCGTCATGCAAAGCGAACGTGGCGTCGTGAGCCTGCGCCCGATGGGCGAGGTGCTGGCCGAGCAGCAGGGTTTGAAGACCGATCCCGCTTTTCAGCCAGCGCCACCAACCGGCGGCACAAGCTTCCTCGTCCAGGCCTCAGACGGCTTGCGCTTGCGCGGCGCACCAAGTTCTGATGCATCGATGGTGGCAGTCCTCCCAAACAACACTGAATTCATTGCCTCAGCCGACGGCACGCCTGACTGGGCGCCCGGATACGCGAACGGCCTCTCCGGCTGGGTGAATGCCGGGTATCTCTCAGTGCGGACCAGCCTCCCCCAGTTGCAAGTGGCAGACTGGAACCTCGCCATTTGGCAGGGCGCCACACTGGAGGAGACCAACGTCCGCAGCGAACCCTCCACCGCGGGCAAGATCCTGCAGACCCTCGATTACGGCTCGCCGGTCGCGGTAACGCAATGGCTGAAGGGTGAGGAAGTCTTCGAAGGTGCAGACATGTGGGCCAAAGTTGGTGATGGCCGCTTTGTGTACTCACGAAACGTCGGCCGCAATGCCCCGGTGCAGCCGACGCCGCTCCCGGCAGACGCTCCGACCTGGGGCCAGTGGCTGGATATCAACCTGACGCAGCAGCTGATGACCGTGTATGACGGGACGAATCCTCTTCGCACGATCGTCATCACGACAGGCATGGCTGGCTGGGAGACACCTCCCGGTTACTACACCATCCTCAGCCGCGTCGCTAACGAAACCATGACGTCGGGCGCGATTGGCGCGGAGAACTTCTACCGGCTGGATGATGTCCTGTTTACCCAGTACTTCACCGATTATGGACACGCGCTGCACTTTGCCTGGTGGCGCACCAAGGAAACGATCGGACGCCCCGGGAGCCATGGCTGCATCAACATGTTGCTGGACGACTCGCGGTACATCTGGGACTGGGCCACGATCGGCACACCCATCCTGATCCATTACTAGTGCCCGTGTGAGCGAGCCAGGTTCGCCGTCATATCGCACCTGGCTCGCGCTGACCGTCTACTGCGCTGGCTCCTTTACCACCATGCTCAACCTGGGCTTCATCAGCCCACTGCTGCGCCCCATTGGCGCGTCTTTCGGCACATCTGATGCCGCTACGGGCCAGTTGGCCACCATCAGCGCGATGGTCACGTTCGCAGCAGCGGTCGTCGCCACGCCGTGGATGGATCGCTGGAGCCGCGCAACATGGTTCCGTCTGCTCGGGTTGCTGCTGCTCGTTGGCACCCTGCTCTCCGCGGTCGCTCCAACGTTTGGCGTTCTCGTCATCGCGCGCATCATTGCCGCCCTGGGAGCGTCCGTTGTCACCGCCAACTCGCTGATGGGCGCGCGCGAACTCTTCCCGGATGCCGTCTGGCGCAACCGCGCCATTGGCATCCTCGTTTCCGCGACCACGGTCGGTTTCGTCGTTGGGCTCCCAGCCATCACCCAGATCTCGGCGCATGTCGGTTGGCGCATTGCTGTAGCCAGCATGGCGCTCCCCGTGCTGTTCATGCTCGGCGGGACGTGGTTCCTTCCTACCCCGGTTGCGCCGCATGCGAGCTTGCGCTCACCGCTGCTTGCGTCATTCCGGGCGGTCCTGGGAGATGGAAAAGTCCGCGGCATCCTCGTGGCCCTCAGCCTGAACCTGGCCATGTACACGGGGTGGCTTGTCTACTTTGGCGCCTACGTTACCGATGTCTTCGCTGCGTCTGCGGCGCTGCTGAGCACGCTTTTCCTGGTCAGCGGCTTCACGGAACTGGTGGCGAACAACCTGACGCCGCCCGTGCTGCGACGCTTCGCCGTGGTGCCAGTGCTCCACTTGATGCTGGCGCTCGCAGGTGGTTCGCTGCTCCTCACCGGCATCGCGATTACGACCGTGCCGGGTGCGCTCGCTGCTGCCATCATCATCCTCAACACCACCGCCGCCGCCTACATCGCCTGCAACGCGCTCCTGCTCGACGGCGAGCACTCACATCCGGGCGCAGTCATGTCCGTGGCATCCGCAGGTATCGGCCTCGGTAACACGCTCGGACCTGCACTTGTTGGTTGGGCGCTGGTAATCTCCGGAAGCTTTGAGGCCGCGTACCGGGCGCTGGGCCTCCTGGCGCCAGTAGCGATGCTTGCAATTTGGCTGGGAACTCGAAGCAGACGCAACCACGTTGGGCACGCTACCACTTGACCATTGCCATCAGGGGCACCATCCTTTGCTGAGCCTCCTGACGTTAGCCTGCTGGACAATCATTGCCCCCGACATCCCGGTACACACTTCGAACCTGGATGGCACTGGCAGTCCTCTGCCTAGCTTCAGCCGTCAATCTGTTGCAGTCGGCCTCGATCAGTCCGCTCCTGCCGAGTATCTCCCAGACATTCCGGGCCGGGGATGCCGCCACCGGCCAACTCGCCACCCTGGGTTCACTGGCCGGCTTTGCATTCTCCGTCGCGGCAACTCCCTGGATCGATCGTCTCAGTCGCCGCACCTGGTTCCGGCTGTTGAGCGTCATGATCATGGCCGGGATGCTCATGGCGGCGTTTGCACCTTCGTTTCCGATCCTGGCAGTGGGGCGCATTCTTTCCGCCAGTGGCGGAGCCCTGATTATGGCGAATTGCATGACCGGAGCACGCGAGTTGTTTCATGATCCGGCCTGGCGTAATCGCGCTATCGGGTTGATCGTCTCTGCTTCGACCCTTGTATTCGTCGTCGGGCTGCCAATCATCACCCAGATCAACGCCGGTTTCGGCTGGCGCAAGGCCATGCTGTCCATCACTGCACCGGCCCTGCTCCTCCTGCTGGGCGGATCGTTGCTTCCCGCCACTCCAGATCAAACCTTGCCTGCCCGCACGAGCCCATTCAGTGCCTTCGGTGATGCGTTTGGCAATGCGCGTATTCGCGCCTTGTTGATCTGCCTGGTGCTCTTCAGCGCTATCTACAGTGGTTGGTTCGTCTACTTTGGGGCCTACACTACGTCCGTGTTTGCGGTCTCTGCCAGCGTTTTGAGCCTGCTCTTCTTCACCGCCGGCACCATGCAACTGATCGCAAACAACGTTGCGCCGATGCTTATGCGCCGTTTTGATCCTGTCCGCCTGATCATCATTGCCATGCTTGCGATCGCCAGCACACTCCTGACCACGGGCATCCTGATCGTCACGGTCCCGTCCGCCCTCATCGCGGCTGCTTCGGTACTCATGGGCTGCGGGCTCGCCTACATTGCCGCCAATGTCTTGCTCCTGGACAGTAACGCCCGGCAGCCAGGCGCTGTCATGGCCCTTGCCGGAGCGGCAGGAGCATTGGGCGGCGCCCTCGGTCCGCTCGTCTCCGGCGCGAGCCTTGCCGTAACCGGCAGCTTTGAAGCCGCCTACCGCGTTGTCGGCATGATGGCGCCGGTGGCAATTCTGGCGATCTGGCTGGGAACACGCGTCGTAGCTAAAGCTCAACCGGAGATCGCTGACTCCCCTTCCTGAGGACACGTGTCGTAGAAGTCATCGCGCGTGCAGTCCATCAGGACAATGTCGTGCCTTGCGCCACCGACAACGCGGGCTCCGCGACGCCGCCCGATCACGCGGAATCCCACCTTTTCATACGCGCGGATCGCGCCCGGGTTGTAGGCTGCCGTGTCCAGCCACACGTTCCAGACCTGCAGGTGCTGAAATGCGTAGTCGAGTAGCAGCCAGACTGCCTCTGTCCCGTAGCCCTTTCCTCGCTCTTCTGTGTCACCGAGCGTGATACCAATCTCGGCCGTGCCGTGGCTGTTGCTGAAGTCACGCAGGTTGGCGTGACCGATGAGTCGCAGATCCGGCAAAGCGTAGATCGCGAAGCCCAGCCAGTCGGATTGCTCACCACGTAGCAAAGGTTCCCACTCGGCGGCGATAGCTTCAGCAGTGACGGGTCGCGGTTCGTCACCTCCCAAATCCGCGGTGCGCACGTCGTTCTGCCAGCGCTCGATGAAGGGCAGCATGCCTCGATGAATTGGGCCCAGCACCACCCGTTCGCCACGCATGTTCATCACCGGCTGATCCTGCCCAATGCTGTGGAGGTCCGTCACCATTCGTCACCTTCCCATTCCCGGGTCTCTACCCTGGTTCAGTTCCTGATCCAGAATCCGGAGAACCCCGTGCTACCATCGGGCCGCCTGTCCGGGCGACGCGCTCGCCCATCGCTCTCGCTGCAACGGAGTTTCTTTGGACATGACCACAACTGCCTCTGCCACCGACATTCGGTCCGATGTCATTGCCGCGCTCGGCCACACGCCGCTGGTCCGCCTGAACAGCGTGACCAAGGGCATTCGCACACCAGTTGTCGCCAAACTGGAGATGATGAACCCTGGCGGCTCGGTCAAGGATCGCATCGGCATCCGCATGGTGGAAGAGGCCGAGCGGAAGGGCTGGCTCCGCCCTGGCGGGACCATTGTGGAACCCACCAGCGGCAACACCGGCGTTGGCCTCGCCATGGCGGCCGCCGTGAAGGGCTACAACTGCATCTTCGTGATGCCGGACAAGGTCGCGCCGGAGAAGGTCGCCCTGCTCCGGGCGTACGGCGCGCAGGTCGTGACCACGCCTACGGCCGTAGAGCGGGACTCTCCCGAGAGCTACTACTCCGTCGCGGATCGCCTGACACGTGAGGTGCCTGACGCCTTCCAGCCAAACCAGTACTTCAACCCCATGAACCCCCGCACCCACTATGAAGCAACCGGGCCAGAAATCTGGGAGCAGACCGGCGGCGCCATTACGCACTGGGTGGCAGGCGTCGGGACCGGCGGCACGATCTCCGGTGTCGCACGGTACCTGAAAGAGCAGAACCCTGGTATCACCGTCATTGGCGCGGACCCGGAGGGAAGCATTTACACCCAACCGGACAACATGCACACCTACAAGGTGGAAGGCGTCGGTGAGGATTTCTGGCCAGGCACCTTTGACCCCACGCTGGTCAATGGCTGGGTGAAGGTCTCCGACAAGGACGCCTTTACCGCTGCGCGACGGGTTACACGGGAAGAGGGCATCCTCATCGGCGGTTCCGGAGGCATGGCGGTCCATGCGGCGCTGGAAACGGCACGTGACGTCGACGATCCAGAAGCACTGGTTGTCGTCCTGCTGCCGGACAGCGGGCGCGGGTACCTCTCCAAGCTCTACAGCGACGACTGGATGCGCGAGAACGGATTCCTGTCCCGTTTTCGGCAGCCCGCCCGCGTAGGCACCGTTGTCGCCGGACGCGATAACGGCACGCCAAACGTCGTGGCCATTGGGTGCGACCAAACGGTAGCGGAAGCGATCGAACTCCTCCGTCAGCACGACATTTCGCAGTTGCCCGTGGTGCGCAGTGCGTCGCTGTCATCCAGCAACGGTGCTCCCACCCGGATCGAGGTGCAGTCAGTTTCCGGCTCGGTGCAGGAGCGGGGCTTGCTCGATCACCTCTTCCGCAGCCCGGATGCGCTCAATGCCAAGGTCAGTACCGTCATGGATGGCCCCTTCCCCCTGGTCGACGCTAACGAAGAGGTCGAGCGCGTGGTGCCCATGCTCGCTGCTGGCTCCCCGGCCGTGCTGGTCCAGCGTGACGGCGCCATCATCGGGGTGGTGACCCGCGCCGATGTCTTGGAGTACGTGGCGCACCATCGCGGGAACTAGGACGCCTACGATGCTTGAGATTAGCAACCCTCTCACGTACGAAGAGTTTCTTCGCGTGCGAGACGCAACCAATGACCAGACGGAGCTGATCGAGGGCGAGCTGTTTGTGACTCCGTCCCCGTCGTCGTTGCATCAGGCAGTCGTTCTTCGACTGACGCGCGTGATTGATCGTGTTCTTGAGGAGTTGAGCGACGGCGTCGTATTGTTTGCCCCACTTGATGTTCGGCTCGCACCAGATTCTGTGGTACAGCCTGACATCGTCATTCTGCTGAACGACCAGTTGAGCGTACTCACCGAAGAGGCGGTAGAGGGAGTTCCCTCAATCGCCATCGAGGTCCTTTCCCGTTCAACAAGCCATCGCGACCTGGTCGTCAAGCGGCATCTCTATGCCGTTCACGGCGTGGCCGAGTACTGGATCGCCGATCCCGCCGGGAAGACCGTGACTGTTCACTCCGATCCTGTAGAAGGTCAGTATCGTTCAGTGGTGACCTCACTGGAAACCGCTTCCTCCGTTCTACTACCGAACGTGTCTTTTGACGTGAGCAAGCTTTTTGCTCCCATCAGTCCTTCGAGACGCTAGGGAGCCGAGCGAGGAGCGAACCTCCGCTACCATTGCGGCAGTTACGAAGCCGGGGCGCACTTCTCGGCCTATCAGCGCCATTGGGAGCCACAACCACCATGACCACGAACTGGAACGACACCGCATTCGAAACCCGCGCCATCCACGCCGGTCAGGATCCTGATCCTGCCACCGGCGCCATCATCACGCCCATCTACCAGACAAGCACCTTTGTGCAGAAGGCCGTCGGCGAGCACCAGGGTTACGACTACGCCCGTACCGCGAACCCAACCCGCCAGGCGCTACAGGAGGCTTTGGCTTCGTTAGAGGGTGGTGCATGGGGCCTCGCCTACGCCAGCGGGATGGCCGCTACCCAGAATGTGCATTACCTGCTCAACCCCGGCGACCACATCCTGCTGACGGACGATGCCTACGGCGGAACGCACCGCTTTATCTCCAAGGTCTGGAGCCGCTACGGCATCGATTACACGCTTGTTGACATGACCGATCTGGACAACGTACGGGCGGCACTTCGCACCAACACTCGCCTCGTCTGGGCAGAGACGCCAAGCAACCCCTACCTGAAGATCATCGACATTCAGGGGATTGCCGACATCCTGCGCGGCCACCCGGCCATGTTCATGGTCGATAACACGTTCGCCTCGCCCTACTTGCAGAACCCGCTGGCGCTGGGCGCCGACCTGGTGCTGCACTCAACCACCAAGTACGTCGGCGGTCACTCCGACACCGTTGGCGGCGCGGTAATCGGCAACGATCCGGACGTCTTCGAAACCATGAAGTTCCATCAGAACGCGGCTGGTGGGGTGCCAGGTCCGTTCGATGTCTGGCTGGCGCTGCGCGGTATCAAGACGCTGGCAATCCGCATGGATCGTCACAGCGAGAATGCCCAGGCGGTGGCAGAGTTCCTGGCCGGCCACCCTGCCGTGGAGCGCGTCTTCTACCCGGGTCTCGCTGACCATCCTGGCCATGACGTTGCGAAGCGCCAGATGCGCGGCTATTCCGGCATGGTCTCCTTCACCGTCAAGGGCGACGTGAACACCGCGCTTGAGGTGGCTCGCGGCACCCGCATCTTCCAGCTTGCGGAGAGCCTGGGCGGGGTTGAGTCCCTGATCGAGCACCCCGGGCAGATGACGCACGCCAGCGTCGCCGGCACCGGCGCCGAGGTCGAGGACACGCTCATCCGCCTCTCGGTCGGCATCGAGAACCGCGACGATCTCTTGCATGACCTGGAGCAGGCGCTGAAGGTTGCGGCGCCGGCGAAGGTGGCCTCCGCGCGCTAGGAGGCGCGCGGAGGTCGAGCCGATTCTCGAGCACGGCTTAACCGGGTCGTGGACCTGGAACTCCGTCGCTCTTGCTTATCGTTGCAGGTACGAAGGACACAACGAACCCCTCTGCCGGCGCCAGAAACGCCCGACCAGAGGGGTTCGTTATGACGTTAATTTCTAGCCCTGGAAACGTCGAAAGATCGTCGATGCGTTCTGCCCACCGAAGCCGAAGCCATTGACCATGGCCGCATCCACCTGCCGCCGTTCGGCCACGTTTGGCACGTAATTCAGGTCGCACTCCGGGTCCGGCGTCTCCAGGTTGATGGTGGGTGGAACAACGCCGTCACGCATCGCGAGGACCGTGGAAATAGCGGAAATCGCGCCGGCTGCACCGAGCATGTGGCCGACCATAGACTTGTTTGCCGAAACGGCTACGTTTGGAGCATGCTCGCCGAGCGCGGCTTTGATGGCTCGCGTTTCGACGGTGTCGCCAATCGGCGTGGCCGTCGCGTGAGCAGCGATGTAGTCGATATCCTCCGGGGACATTTCAGCCCGCTTGAGCGCGTTTGTCATCGCCGCGCGCGCACCCCTGCCAGTCGGCTCGGGCGCGGTGATATGAAACGCGTCGGATGTGAGCGCTCCGCCCATGGCTTCCGCATACACGTGCGCGCCACGGCGAGCGGCATGCTCCTCCGTCTCCAGAATGAGGATCCCCGCACCCTCGCCAAAGACGAATCCATCGCGATCTGCGTCAAATGGCCGCGACGCGCGCTCGGGATCATCATTGCGATGGGAAAGCGCGTGCATGTGCGAGAGGCTGGTCAATGCCACGGGCGTCAGGCCTGCCTCAGTTCCGCCGGTGATCACCACATCAGCTTCCCCGCAGTGCAGCAGGCGGACGGCATCGACATACGCCTGAACACCCGAGGCACAAGCCGCTGCCGAGGTGATGGTGGGCCCAAGGATGCCGAAGGTAATCGAGACCTGGCTGCTAGCCATATTTGGCGCGAACATGGGAATCACAAGTGGACCAACGCGGTTTGGGCCGCTCACTGCCATGGCAGTGACATTGGATTCAATGCTCGGGATACCGCCACCGCCAGTATTCACCACGATGGCGATGCGCTCGCGGTTCTCGTCCGTCACCTCGAGCCCGGCGTCCCCGAGCGCCTCTCGTGTGGCCGCGACCGCAAATTGAGCGAAACGGTCCATCCGGCGTGAGGACTTGGCGTCCATGAACTGCTTCGGATCGAAGTCGGGCACCTCAGCGGCGATCTTGACCGGCAGGTTTGAGGTGTCAAAGTGCTGCACACGCCGAACTCCGGAGCGTCCAGCCACCAGGCCGTCCCACAAAGCGGGGACCCCGATGCCGAGCGGCGACACTGCCCCGAGCCCGGTCACGACGACCCGTCCCACGATGCTAAACCTCTCTGTTCAAAACGGCGAATGCAGTGAGCAGCCGCGCCCGTTGTCAGCCGGGCCGCTCATCTCCCGGCAAACCCAGATCTGTCAGCGACAGGGTGGTGACTTCTCGGTTGATGCGGCGGATTAACCCGGACAGGATCTGCCCGGGACCTACTTCCACGAAGGTTGTAGCGCCGCTGTTGACCATCTCGGCCACCGAGCGAGTCCAATTCACTGGCCGCTCCACGTGATGCGCCAGTTCCTGCCGCACATCTTCAACGGTGGTCATGGCCATCCCGGAGACGTTGGCAATGATCGGGATCTGGGGAGCGGAGAGTTGCTGCCGGCTGATCACGTCCCTGAGCCCGGCCCCTGCACGTGCCATGAGTGGAGAGTGCGAAGCAATACTGATGCCGAGCCGCGCCACCCGCCTTGCGCCCCGCGATTTTGCCATGTCCATCGCGCGCAGCAAGGCCGCGACTTCTCCAGAAATCACGGTCTGCCCGGGGCAGTTGTCGTTGGCAACAATGATGATGTCGCCCTCTGAGGCATCGTTGCAGACGTCGGTCAGCGTTGTGACGTCCAGGCCGATGACCGCCGCCATTCCACCGGGACTCGATTCACCCGCTTCCTTCATAAGGCGGCCCCGTTCTCTCACCAGGCGCAAACCCGAAGGGAAGTCGATGACTCCAGCGGCAACGAGCGCGGAAAATTCGCCAAGTGAATGGCCGGCAACCACCATTGGCTCGACCTTCTGGCCAGCATCAGCCAGGCGCTCCTTGAGCGCCTCAAGGGCCGCAATACTTACGGTGAGAATCGCAGGCTGGGCGTTGATGGTGTCTTCCAACTCGTTGGCAGGACCGTGGAAGCACATGCGAGTTATCGAGAAACCCAATACTTCGTCAGCCTGGTCGAAGACCTTCCTTGCCGCCCCCGAGGCGTCGTAAAGGGTCTTCCCCATGCCCACAAACTGGCTGCCCTGTCCAGGGAAGACCAGTGCTACCCTGCCGCTCAACGATTCCACCGGTGTGTGTCCTTGCTTTACTGTGTTCAAACGGCATCTTCGTGAGTGAACCGGCAGATCATACCATGGGGAGTCTGTAGCCCATGATTTATGCCGAACACCATCTGCGCTTGGGGAAATGAACCGGCCTGGATACTTGATGACATCTGTCCTTGCCAGCCATCCTGCATCTCCCGAAGTACGCGCCCAGCCATTGGGCTGCCGCGCATAGAGAACGTCCCACCCATCTGGTCCGATCCATGCAAGGATGTACCCGAAAACAGGAGCACCAAGTGACGCGAATGCTTGACCAGAACGGCTCACCCATGAGACGGTACTCTTGCGTCAACCCCAAGGCGTCGAGTGAACAGGAGAATCCAGTGCGAAGATCCAGTTTCGCGGCGCGCTTTGCGATCATGCTTGGCTTGCTGCTCGTATTCGGTTTCGGATCACTGAGCGCCACGGCGCAGGATGGCACCCCCGCTGCCTCACCGGCAGCACCCACGGCTACTCCGCCACCTGCCCCAGTGGTGGTGAGCGCGAACGCTGCTACACCTGCGCCCCCGGCGACTACCGACGCACAGCAACCGGCAACCTCCGCTCCGGCTGTGCAGACTAACGTGGTCACCCTCGTGCTCTGGTATGCGAACGCCGCAGATTCCGACATCATTGAGCTGTACCCACTGGCAACGGACCCCGGTTTCGTCGCCAATCAAGGTCCTGGGGCAGCCGTGGGAACGGTGGATTTCCCGGAAGATGGTTCGCCGCCAACTGTGTTGTTGGGTGAAACTGTCTTCACCACTTACCCGCGCCCGGACGGCGTGATCGAGCGGTGGACCTGGCTTGATGATTTCGAAGGTGCCCGGCCGGCGACGCTCGTCATGCAGCTTTCCGGCGCAGGCGGCGCCTACCAGGATTACTTCGGCACCGCGACCATGATGTCGCGCGACGAAGGCGGCGCTGGCGGCGTGCTGATCCTCGCCCTGCGACCACCATCTCCCGAGGTACAGGCGGAGCAAGCCGCTGATGCAGAGGCGCCAGCAGAGGAAGCCGTCGTGGCAGGGGAAGCACCGGCTGAAGAGGCGGTCATCGTCGAAGAGGCTCCAGCCGAGGACGTGATCGTGGAAGAACCGGCAGCAGACGTTCCGCAAGGCTAGTCATCTCGTCCTAACCAAAGTGAACATGATGAAGGCCGGTCCAATTTGGACCGGCCTTCACATGTACCCGAGCGTCCCGCGAGCTAGGCCTTCCGGGACATGGTCCAGAAATCATAGGTCCCGAGGTTGATCGGGTTGAACTGGAATCCCTCGACAGTGTTCTGCAACACGGTCGTCCACTTCGGCTGCGCCACCGCAATGACCGGGACGTCTTCCCTGGTGATGATGGTCTGCACCTCGTCCAGGATCTCGGCGTAGGAATCCAGCGTCGAGGCGTTCTTCGCCTCCTCCAGAAACTGGTCGACGTCCTCGTTGCAGAAGAAGCCGCCGTTCGAGCCAGCCGATCCCCACGACGTGCAGGACGAGGTCGGGAACAGCACGTTCCAGGAGTCGTTGTAGTCGGACCACCAACCCCAGGCGAGGAAGTTCGGGCGCTCCTCGGCCGGTGTGGCACCGTAGAACAACGCGGTGAAGCTCACCTGGTCCAGCTTCTCGATGGCGAGGGTGATGCCGATTTCCGCCAGGTTGGCCTGGAAGAGCTGCGCATCCGTATCGTTCGCACCTGCTGTAAGCGTCATTAGCAGCTCGGTCCCCTCGGCGATGCCGGCGGCGTTCAGCAGTTCCTTCGCGTTGGCCAGGTCGGTCTCGAAGACGAACCCGTCTTCCTGATAGCCACGCACGGCCGGGGCGATGAGGCTATTGGCGCGAGAGGCGTTCCCCAGGAACACCCCATCGATCACCTCCTGGTAGGGATACGCATAGGCAATCGCCTGGCGGCCTCAGGGGAAGCCAGTGCTCCACCCTCCGTCATCGCGTAGTAGGTGACTTCCGTGCTGTCCGAAATATCCACGGTGAGTGATTCGTTCGCCTGAAGCTCTTCGATCCAGCTGAAGTCGACGGTGAAGCGGTCCATGATGTCGACATCGCCGGATTCCACCAACTCGCGCATGGTGGACGGCTCCTCCACGACCCGCACAATGATGCGGTCGAAGTGGTTCCCCTCCCAGCCTTTCCAGGCCTTTCCAGTAGCTCTCGTTGCGCTCCAGGACCTCCTGGTCTGGCTCGAACGGACGCGAGCCTCCAGGCGCCGGTGCCGGTCCCTTCGGCATTCAGTTGCATCCAGGCGTTGCCATAGTCGTCGTGCTCGGCGTGCTCGAGCGCCACCTTGGCATTGACGATCTGTGGGCCATAGGTGGAGGCCAGTGCGGTGATGAACAGCGGCTGTGGTGCGCTACAGTCGAACACGACCGTGGCGTCGTCCGGCGTGGTGATCTGGCCAGGGTCAGAGACGAAGCGGGAGAAGACCGCGACTGCACCACGGTTCATCGCCAGCATGCGCTCGTACGACGCCTTCACGGCCGCGGCGTCACACGGTGATCCGTCCTGGAAGGTCAGCCCCGGCCGGATCTTGAAGGTCCAGACGCTGGAATCGTCATTGGCCTCCCAGCTCTCAGCCACGAGCCCCTCGTACTCGTCTGTGGCGCTTCCCTCCCGGCCGACCAACGCCTCGTAGATTGACCGGACGACCAGGGTCGAGCGGTAGTCATACTGGGAATGCGGGGCTAGGTCCGTCGGTGAGCCAGCAAGGCCCAAAATCAATGTCGATCCATTTTTGGACTGTGCGGCGAACACTGTGGGGACGTGCGCGTGTTCACCAAATCCCATCAATGGCGCTGCTACGCCCGCGGTGACTACACCCTAGAGCACCTTGCGCCGGGAAATCGCGTCTGGAAAAGCCTCGTACGTAAAGCCCGCCAGGTTCTACTCCTCTGTCGGTGCATATGGCGGCGTGACGACCACGACACCCTTTACTCCGAGCAGTGAATTACAGCGGTGTGCATAAGAACTGGGGCTCCAGGCACATGCGGCCCGCTCACTGTGTTTCGAGCGAAGTCGAGAAATCTCGCCATCATCATGGGAGAACAAGGTCTCTCCACACGGTCGAGACACGGAGGCTGGACGGTGGGCGGGCCATCGTCAGTGCAGATCGCAGTAGTACAGGGCGGCCGCGTCATCAGGGCCAATGATGGAACCAGGGAAATGCTTGAATCGTTATGTCGATGAAATCGTCAGCAGCTAGCCCTACCAGTTCAGGCAGGTCACGCCTATCCCTTTCGGGAGCGGTGCTACTTCCCGGTTCACCCCACACTATTCACCACGCAACACCCTCCTCTACGCGCAATGGCTTCAACCTTATCCTCCGCCTCGATCTCAATCAGGAGTTCTCGTGATTTCCCGATCCCCACGTACCCCAGACACGGAAATCTCGCTCATCAGCGTCACCGACCTTCCCGCTGAGACTGTCACCTCGCAGCCAACCCTCACCGGCGAGCAGGCAGAGGCGTTCCTCGATGCCTACTCAACTGCCGTCGTGACTGTCGCGGAACGTGTCAGCCCATCCGTCGTCAACATCGCGGCGGAAAAGGACGTCACGGTCGAGGGCCGCCAGGGCCGCCGCGTGCAGACTGTTCCGAGCGGAGGCTCCGGCGTGGTTATCGCCCCGGATGGCTATATCCTCTCCAACAGCCACGTCGTCCATGGCGCGCGGACCCTGGAGGTGACCATGGCCGATGGCCGAGTCCTGCCAGCTCGTCTCATCGGCGATGATCCAGCCAGCGACCTCGCCGTGATCCAGACCTCGGTCAGTGGCCTCCCTGCCGCGCAGCTCGGCGACTCTGACACCCTACGTCCGGGCCAGTTGGTGATCGCCATCGGAAATCCGCTTGGCTTCCAGGCGACGGTTACGGCAGGCGTCGTCTCCGCGCTTGGGCGCTCTTTGCGCTCCAGCACGGGCCGCCTCATTGAAAACGTGATCCAGACGGATGCCGCGCTGAATCCCGGCAACTCCGGTGGGCCGCTGGTGGACTCCCGGGGCCGCGTGGTCGGCATCAACACGGCCATCATCCAGGGCGCACAGGGCATCTGCTTCGCGGTGCCAGTGAATACCGCGCGCTGGGTTGCCGGCATGTTGATGAAGGAAGGGCGCATCCGGCGCGCATACCTCGGTGTCAGCGCCGAGTCTCGCCCCATCCATGTGCGAGTCGCGAGAGAGCATGGCCTCCCCTCACCACTGGCAGTAGGCGTACTTTCCGTTGCGGAGGGTAGCCCTGCCGCGCTCGCGGGCATCGCGCCGCGTGATGTCATCACCCACCTCGATGGCATGCCGTTGAGCGGGGTCGATGACCTGCAGCGGTTTCTTGGCCGTGCGGAAATTGGAAGCACCCTGCCCGTGCGCTTCCTTCGCCGCTACGTCCCAATGGAGGTAGAGGTCACGCTTTCCCAGTACGAGGGGTAGGCGTCAAGTGCAACACAACTCGCGGAGCCGCCCCAGGGGCAGCGCGTGGACGGTGCGGCCGTTGACACCGGTCGTGGTCGTTGCCATGCACATCGCGTTGAGGATTGCCTCTTCGGTTGCTTCAGCGCAGGCTTCGAACAGCGGCGTCATCGCGTCCGGTGAGATCATGCGGCAGTCACTGACCTGCCGCGTGCGCTCCTCCGCGCCTGGCAGCCCCCGGTTTCCAGTTGCGAAGCAGAAGAAGATGTCTCCCGACGAGTTTGCGCCGATGCCGCCCACCCGTGCCAGGCCGACCGTTGCGCGTTGCGCCAGACGGTCGCACTGGTGCGGCAGCAGCGGCGCGTCCGTGGCAACAATGATGATGATCGAGCCGTCGCCCGTTCGCTTGCGTGCTTCGGCGAAACCGGGAACCTCGTCGTAGGGAATCAACTCGCCAATCGGCACGCCATCTACGCGGAAAAGATGCCGTGCGCCGTAGTTGGCCTGGACGAGCACGCCCACGGTCCAGCCGCCATCCTCCTCGGTAACAACTCGAGAGGATGTGCCGATGCCTCCCTTGAACTCGTGGCAGTTCATGCCGGTGCCACCACCAACGCAACCCTCAGAGACAGGGCCGTCACTCGCGGCATCGAGGGCATCCCAAACATGCTCTTCCCGCACGTGCATACCGTTGATGTCATTTAGCCAGCCATCGAACGTTTCCGCCACGACGGGCAGGCTGAAAAAGATCTCCGGGCGGCGCAGCCTTTTCACCTCGTAGGAAATGATCGCATCGCGCACAACCCCGACGCTATGGGTGTTCGTGATGGCAATCGGCGTGGTGAGCATGCCCGATTCCTTGACCCAGAGCAGCCCGGTCATTTCGCCGTTACCGTTGAAGGAGTGATAGCCGGCAAACACCGGGTCCAGGCCCACGTCACCCTCATGCGGGTGGATCACCGTGACTCCCGTGCGCACAGGTCCCTCACCGACCACCAGTGCGCCGTCGCCCGAAATCAGGGTCGTGTGGCCCACCCGTACGCCTTTCACGTCGGTGATTGCGTTGTGCTCGCCGGTGGGCAGGCGGCCAATGGTGATACCGATATCGCGCAGACGCTGCCGTGACTCTGAACTTTCGTGCCTGCTCATGGTGCCCATCATCCTGCTCTGCCTGCTATTCGAGTGTGCCCGGGCATCTCCGGGGTCGCGAACGTGGCAATGGTCATGGCGATTCCGACTATGGGCAACAGTATCAGGGAGGCATCGAACGAGCCAGTAAGATCGCGCACCAGACCCGCGGCGATCGGTCCCAGCGCAGAACCCGCGTACCCCACGGCCAGGACCATCCCTGCTGCCCTTCCAGTCCGCCCCGCAGGCGCCAGATCCGCTGGCATCACCAGCGCCATACCAAACACCCCAGCGACCCCTATGCCCGCCAGGGCAGGCCAGACCCAGCGCAGCGGTTCCGCGAGCGGCGCCAGCATCAGGCCGGCCACGCCTATGGTAAAGAGAACTGATGCGGCAATCGCCGGCAGCTTGCGTTGCTGCAGACGATCAGACCAGATGGGAAACAACAGGATTCCGGGCAGCGTCGAGGCGTTGAAGACTGCAGAGAGCGCGGCAGTGAGCCCGGCATTCCCGCCATCCTCCGCGTAGACGGCAGGTAGCCAGGCGATCAACAGGTAATAGGCCATCCCCTGCGCGGCGAAGATGAACGCTGCAATCCAGGCTCGGCGGTCTTGCCAGGGCGACCAGCTACCACCTTCATCACCCTGCGCCACTTCCAGTTGAACGCGATCAGACGGCGCTTCCCACGGACGCATGACCGCGCACCAGATCACCGCGGCGACAGCCGCCAGGACGCCCCAGGTCACGATGGGGGTGCGCCACGCATGCTCCGCCCCACCCTGCTCCAGCAAGAGCGCGGAGAGGACTGCGCCCACGATCGCGCCACACACCAGACCGGACGCGTAGACGCCAGTGGTCACTCCGAGCCGTTGCGGAAAACGCATGCGCATCAGGCGAGGCAGGGAGGGCTGCGCCAACCCGATGCCCGCTCCGAACAGGATGGTGATGGCGGCCATCAGCCCGAAGTTCAGCGTCAGGGCGCGGGCGCCGCCCCCGATCGCGACCAGAACCGTACCCAGCGCGATCGTGCGCACTGCTCCCCAGCGGTCCGCCAAGAGGCCGCCCGGAACCGCCAGCAATCCCATGAGGAGTGTTGGCACAGCAACCAGGATGCTCGACTGTGCGAAGGTCAGTCCCAGGTCGCGAGTGAGATCCGGGAGCGCCGGGCCAAGGCCAACGAACCCGCTCCGGAGATTGAACGCTACCAGCCAGGAAAGAAGCAGCACCACTACGGGGCCCGGACGCATCGCGGGCTGGATCATTCCGGCTTCGTCCAGGCGCGCACTGCTTCGCGCCGCCCAGCCCGTGCCCAGGCTGACGCGCGTGGGGGCTCTGCTTCCGGCAGGGCTTCTGCTTGCGTGAGAGCCACCACAGCGACGATCGCGGCGGCCACTTCCGGCGTAGCCCCCTTAGTGTCGTGCGCCGATCTCTTGCCGGCCTGCGATCGCGTGGGCGAGACAGGAGCCGAGGCGTTAGCTGGTTCCTGCTCCGCCATCACAGGGGAATGTTGCCGTGCTTACGCGCAGGCGTGGTCACGCGCTTGGAGCGGGCCACGGCGAACGCGCGGATCAGCCAGGGCCGCGTCATGCGCGGCTCGATGACGTCGTCAATGTAGCCGCGGCTGGCAGCCTGCCAGGGGCTGGCAAAGAGGTCTTCGTACTCGGCGACCAACTCCGCGCGTCGGGCTACCGGGTCATCCGCGCTAGCCAATTCTCGCCTGAATACCAGACCTACCGCGGCGTCTGGCCCCATCACCGCAATTTCAGCCGTCGGCCACGCAACTGCAAAGTCCGCCCCAATGTGCTTGGAGTTCATGACGACGTACGCGCCGCCATATGCTTTGCGCGTGATGACGGTGATGCGCGGCACCGTGGCTTCGGCAAAGGCATACAGCAGCTTGGAGCCGCGCCGGATGATGCCCTCGTGCTCCTGGCTTATACCAGGTAGAAACCCGGGCACATCCTCGAAGACGACGAGCGGGATGTTGTAGGCGTCGCACATCCGCACAAAGCGCGCGGCCTTTTCGCTGGCATCTATGTCGATGGTCCCGGCCAGGTGCCGGGGCTGATTTGCCACTACGCCAACGGCGTAACCGTCCAACCTCCCCAGGCCGCACAGGATGTTTGGCGCAAACCCTGCCTGCAGTTCGAAGAAGTCGCCGTCGTCCAGCACCGCCCGCAACACCTCGTGCATGTCGTACGGCTTCTCGCTCTGCTCGGGCGCGATAGCGTCAAGCTCTGGGGCTTCCCGCATCGGGTCATCCGCCGGGGCAAACCAGGGCGGATCCTCCAGGTTGTTGCTCGGCAGAAAGGAGAGCAGGTATCGCACCTGGGCGTTCAGGTTGTCTTCATCCGTAGCCACGAGATGCGCGACGCCGCTTTGCGACATGTGTGCTTTCGCACCGCCCAGGGACTCGTGCGTGACCTCCTCGCCAGTGACGGTGCGGATCACATCCGGCCCGGTGATGAACATTTGCCCAACGCCATCGACCATCGCCACTATGTCGGTCATGGCTGGCGAGTAGACGGCGCCGCCGGCGCACGGGCCAACGATGAGGCTGACCTGCGGCACGACACCCGAGAGACGGACATTGCGGTAGAACACTTCGCCGTACCCGGCGAGCCCCTCTACCCCTTCCTGGATCCGAGCACCAGCGGAATCGTTGATCCCAATCACGGGGATACCGTACCGTGCTGCGTGGTCCATCAGGCCGACCATCTTCTCAGCGAAGGCCTCTCCCAGCGATCCGCCGTAGACTGTGAAGTCCTGAGAGAAGACCGCGACATACCGGCCATCAATGGTGCCGAGCCCGGTGACAACGCCATCCCCGTAGGGCCGCTGCCGATCCATGCCGAAGCGCGTGGCACGGCTCTGCACGAACGGCGAGAGTTCCTGGAAGGAGCCCTCATCCAGCAGCGCAATCACCCGCTCGTAGGCGCCGCGCTTGCCGCGACTGGCTTGCTTCGCCGCAGCCGCTTCGTGCTGCGCTGCGACCTCCGCCGCGCGTGCGGCGCGCACCTCTGCCTTGTGTCCGCTCACTGTCCGTCCCTGTCCCCCGCGTGGCCGTCGCCGCCGCGCAATCCTACAGTACGAAACCGTGCTTCACCTCGGACGAGGAGCAACACAAAGACCGCTCCCGGCATGGCGGGAGCGGTCTGGCACGAAGGTCGAATGCGTCAGCCTACGCTGGTGGTGCGATCATCCAGACCTGCCCCATGTTGGCCATCACACCCCACGTCGCAACGTAGATGTTTCCATCCGCATCAACCGCGAGGCCAGTCGGCCAGACAAGGCCATCACCGGCGACCACGGTGCGCGTGCCGTCCTCGGACACTCGAGTCAATTGACCATTCATGGTGGACGGATCATCTGGATTGATGCCGAGCATGCTGCCTGTCAGCATCTCCAGCACGTAGGTGCTGCCATCCGGCCCAACGGCAACGTCGATGACGTTCGTGAAGCCTTCCAGGGTCGAGGTTGGCTCGCCACCGTCCGCACTCACCTTATAGACGTTCGCCCCGCCAACCGGGAACGGGAAGCCAGTCAGTTCACCAACGACCAGATCGCCGTTTGCATCCGATGCAATGCCAGTCGGCACCGGGTTCAACGGGATGGTAGAGCCGTCTGGCGCCTGGGCATCCCGGTTCGGGAAGACGGTGAGGGTCGAGAGTTCGCCTTCGGCCGTGACATTCAGCAATGCGTTGCCGCCGGCATCGCTCACGACCATCGCACCTTCAGCGGCCGGAACCAGGCTGTACGGGTTGGCGTCGAGGGCCGCTCCGTCCGGGTTGCTGGCGGTCTCGTATCCCGCGATATCTACAACTGGCGTAAGACCAGAGCCGTCATCCACCATCAACCAGCCGAGCTCGTCCTCGGTGCCGAGATCGACGCGGGTAGCCGGGTCGCCAGCGTAGCCGAGAAGGACGTAGATCTGGTTCTCCACCACCGCGACGTCGTTCGGGCCAGTGGCGCTACTGCCGTCTCGAGCGGCGCGGGAGGCCAGGCCATCCAGCACACGCTCCTGGGTGCCATCCGCGGAGACCTTCGTCACGCCGCCGGTCTGCCCCATGCACTCTTCGTTGCCCTCGGGGCCCATGGAGCAGGGGCCATCTCCGCCCACTCCAGATTCCGCTACCCAGAGATTGCCGTCGGCGTCAACGAACAGGCCGCGTGGATTGGCCAAACCAGTGGCCACGACCGTGGCGTAGTCCGGCGCAGGCGGCAGCCCCATACTCTCCGGACTCGCCATAGGGGTGGCATCCTGCGCGGCAGTCAGGGTCGGCAATCCAGCAACGGCAATTCCTCCGGCCAGGGCCAGAGACATGACAGCATGACGGACTCTGAGTGACATCAGTCTCCCCCAGTCGTAATCTCGTACGGTCAATTCGGGTAGCACCCGTGACCAATACCATACCTGATACCCGAGCCAAATTTGTGTACCCATTGCAATTTCGGGCAAACAGGACGGGCGGATCACTCCTGCGGCACCAGGAGGGATGGCTCGGTCATGTCCGGCGGCGCAGGCACCCCAAGCAGTTGCAGGACTGTCGGCGCCACTCCTGCCAAGCGGCCGTCGGGACGCAGTTGCCCGTGACGGAGCGGGCTCTCCTCAGGCGCCACCAGCAGCACCGGCACCGGGTTCGTCGTGTGCGCGGTCATTGCCCCCCCGGTGAGAAGGTCGATCATCTCCTCAGCGTTGCCATGGTCCGCCGTCACCAGCGCCACCCCACCCTGCTCCAGGGTGGCCGCAACAACGCGGCCTAGGGCGGCATCCGCCGCTTCTACAGCCTGAATTGCGGCGGGTAGCACCCCGGTGTGGCCAACCATATCGCCATTCGCAAAGTTGACGATCACGAAGTGAAATGTGCCCGATTCGATGGCCGCCACGACCGCATCCGTCAGTTTCGGCGCACTCATCTCTGGCTGGAGATCGTACGTGGCCACCTTTGGCGAGGGGATCAATATTCGCTCCTCGCCTGCGAAGGGCTCCTCTCGCCCACCGTTGAAGAAGAAGGTCACGTGCGGATACTTCTCAGTTTCGGCGGCGTGGAGCTGCGCCAGACCTGCTTCGCTGATGACGCGCGCCAGGGGGTGCACGACATCCATCGGCGGGAATGCCACCTCAGCCGGCAGGCTCTCCTCGTAACGTGCGAGCGTGACCAGGTGCAGCCCCGGTAGTCGCGGACCGCGCGCCCAACCTGTGAAATCCTCACTCACCAGGGCTTCCGATAGTTGACGGCCCCGGTCCGCGCGGAAATTGAAGAAGATTACGCTGTCGTCTGGCTTGATGCGTGCCCCGGTATCCTCAGCGATGACGGTCGGGATGATGAACTCGTCCGTGATCCCGGCCGCGTAGGCTGCCGTGATTGCCTCGCCCGCGTTGGACGCAAGTGGCCCCAGGCCATTGACCATCGCGTCGTAGGCCAGCCGGGTGCGATCCCAGCGCCGGTCACGATCCATCGCGTAGTACCGGCCGGAGACAGTGCCGATTCGGCCAACGCCAGCGTCCGTCATCGCCTGTTGCAGGTGTGCGACGTACGCCGCCCCAGCCGTTGGGGCTGTATCCCGGCCATCGGTGATGACGTGCACGACGACGCGGTCTGCAGGTACACCCCTGGCCGCTGCCAGAGACAACAGCGCCTCGAGATGTCGCAAGTGGGAATGGACGCCACCGTCGCTCACCAGGCCAAGTAAATGCAATGCCTGACCGTTGATGAGGGTGCGGTCAATGGCGCCATTGAGCACTGGGTTGGCCGCGAACTCACCGGTCGCTATGGCACGGTCCAGCCGGGTCAGCCACTGGTAGACCACGAACCCGGCCCCCAGGTTGGTGTGACCAACCTCCGAGTTCCCCATCTGTCCGGCCGGCAGACCCACATCCTCGCCTGAGGTACAGAGGGTCGCGTGAGGATAACTGGCCCAGAGGTGATCCATCACCGGAGTGGCGGCGTGGAGTACGGCGTTGCCCAGCTCGTCCCGGCCGATGCCCCACCCGTCCAGGATCACCAGAACTACAGGAGAGGTTGGTGTCGTCATGAGATGCCGCGTCGCTCCGCATGTTCGTCGCCGGCAGAGGATTCCGCCGGGCAGATTGTGCGTTGCACCGCAAAACGCGGCAAGGACCCATCCGCGTGCGACAATCGCGCATCGGGATGGAACGCGCGTCTCGCGCAGTTCATGAAGGGAGCGTACACCGTGAGCTACAAGGTAACCCTGATTCCAGGAGATGGTATTGGCCCCGAGGTTTCCGGCGCTGCCCAGCGTGTGCTGGATGCATCCGGCGTCACATTCGAGTGGGACGTACGCGAGGCAGGCGTGACCGCGCTCGAGAGCCAGGGCGACGTGCTGCCAGAGGCCACGCTGGAATCACTCAAGCAGAACAAGGTTGGCCTGAAGGGCCCAATGACCACGCCCATCGGCAGTGGCTTCCGAAGCGTCAACGTGGGACTGCGCCAGGCACTCGGCCTGTACGCCAACCTGCGTCCCGGTAAGTCGCTGGAAGGTGTGCAAAGCGTCTTCCGCGACATCGATCTGGTGGTAGTGCGAGAGAACCTGGAGGGGATGTACAGCGGCATCGAGTTTGACACCGGCACGACGGAGGCGTCTGAGGTGATCGATGCCATCAATGAGCGCTCGAAGAAGAAGGTCGACAGCACAGCAGCCATCTCGATCAAGATCATTACCCCTGGGGAATCGCGCCGCATTGTGGAGTACGCCTTCGAGTACGCCCGGGCAAATGGCCGGAAGCAGGTCACCGCCGTGCATAAGGCGAACATCATGAAGTTCACCGACGGCCTCTTCCTTCGTGAGGCCCAGGCCGTTGCCGAGCGGTACCCAGACATCGCCTTCAATGACCGCATCGTCGATAACATGTGCATGCAGCTCATGCAGAAGCCGCAGGAGTACGATGTCCTCGTGATGCCGAACCTCTACGGCGACATCATCAGTGACCTCGTTGCGGGCATGATCGGCGGACTTGGCGTTGCCCCAAGTGGCAACATCGGTCCCGATGGCGCCGTATTCGAAGCGATCCACGGCAGCGCCCCGAGCCACGCCGGCAAAAACGAAGCGAACCCAACGGCCATGATCCTGTCGGGCGCGCTGATGCTGCGCCACCTGGGGGAGCAGGCCGCCGCCGAGCGCGTCGAGCAGGCGACCGCCGCCGTCATCGCCGAGGGGAAGGACGTCACCTACGACCTTCGTGCCGACCGCGACCCCAGCAAGGCCGCGTCCACGACTCGCATGACCGACGCGATCATCGCGGCGATGGGGAGCTAACACGTAACCTTTCCCAGACTCGACCAGTTGGCCAGCGCGCTGGCCCGCGACATCCAGAGTGGCCTGTCCCTACGGAAGTGGCACCGACTCCGCCATCCGGCTGCCCATTGCTTCGACGGCTCGTACCGCCTTCGCCAGCCGGGAGACACCGGCGGCGATGACCGGCGGAGGATTGCGCGTGAAACAGAGACGGAACTCCTGACGCCCGCCGGCATCCGCGTAGAAGTGATCGCCGCTGATCACTTCTACGCCCCTTGTTGCCGCCTGTTGCGCCAGGACGCGGGCATCCAGGTGCCGCTGGGCATGCAGCCAGAGATACAGTCCACCCTCGACGGTATGCCAGGTCACGACCCCATGAGGGAGTTCCTGCTTGAGCGCTGCTGTCATCACGTCCAGGCGCCGCCGGTGCTCGCCTCGGAGGGTGGCGATGTGGCGGTCATAGCTGCCGTCCGTCAGCATCCCGGCCAGCACCAACTGGTAGGCGCCGCCCCCAAAGAGGTCGGCGCGTTGCCGCACCAGCGCGATCTGCTCCACGATCGCTTCCGGCGCCACGATCCAGCTCACCCGCAGGCCGGCGGCCAGGGTCTTGGAGAACGTGCTCTGGTAGATCACCAGGCCCTGGGTGTCCAGTGCATGCAGTGAAGGCGGCGGCTTCTGTCCCAAGTGCAGAGGGCTGTACGGGTCATCCTCCAGGATCGCCGTGCGGTAGCGCGCCGCGAGTTGCAGCAGTTCACGCCGCGTCTCCAGGCTGAGCGTCCGCCCGCTGGGGTTGTGAAACGTCGGGTTGGTGTAGAGCAATTTTGGCCGATAGCGCTGGAAGAGGTCTTCGAGTTCGTCGAGATCGGCGCGGCGCGCGTCCCAACCCACCATCCGCGCCCCGGCCGCCCGGAAGACCTGGATAGCGCCCAGATACGTGGGGCGATCCACGATCACGACATCGTTCGGCTCTACCAGGCAGCGCGCAACCAGGTCAAGTCCCTGCTGTGACCCGGCCAGAATCATGACCTGCTCTGGAGGCACCGCGTGCCGTTCTGCTAGTGCCAGGCGCAATGCGGGTTGGCCCTCGGTCGGGCCAAGCCCCAGCGCTTCCAGGAACCCATGCTCGATCACACGGTTCAGGCGGGACTGGAAAGCTCGCACGGGGAACAGATCCAGGGCAGGCATACCGCCAGCGAACGAAATGATCTCCCCGTTTTGGCCTTCCACCAGGGACCGCAGCGTAGGATCGACCGTCCGGAGAGCGGCGGTTGCTACCTTGCCTTGCCAGGCGAAGGAAGCATCACTGCCGGGTGTCATGGCACAGACATAGGTACCGCGTCCCGTGCTGCCGCGGACCAGCCCGCGCGACTCCAGTTCGCGATAGGCCGTAACGGTCGTGGTCCGGCTGACGCCCAACTGATCGGCCAGCGCACGCTCGGACGGAAGCCGGTCACCTGGAACAAGCCTGCCATCACGAATAGCCGCTGCCAGCGTTTCCTCCAACTGCCGATAGAGCGGCGCCGAGTCCGACGGGTTCAGGCGAATCTCCTGCATCTCCATGACCTGCAGAATACGCCCGCTCTCGGAAATTGGCAATGTCCATTTCGGAATTGGCTATCTACATTCCTGGATATTGGTCTTAGGGTCTTGCGACATAGGGATACCAATGTGGTTCCTGACGATATGGAACTGGCGGTGCGCACGCCAAATCCAATACAGGGGAGCAGTCTGGGTCGACCCAGGCTACGCCCGGCCTCAGATACCGGAGAACGTCGTCATGCAACTCGAATTGTTCTGCGCGGAGGAAACCGTGCGCGGCTATGAGCAGCGCATCACTGCGCATGTCGAGCACGAGCGAATCACGCGGTTGCTCGCCACGCCGCGTTGTCAGAGCCAAACCCGGCGCCGGGCGGTCACACGAATGCCACCGATCTCTCTCATCGACGCTGTCGCCCGCGGGATCCATTTCCTCTGGTGTACCGCCATGCCACGGAGGAGAAGTTCATGTACAGCCCTCTCCTGACGCTGACCGTGTTTGCGGTCCTCCTGGCGCTCTGTGGCCTGCTCGCGCACCGGTACGGCCGGGACAGCCGGGACGACTTCACGGACGAGGCACATCGGCCACGGCGCCGGTAAGACGTGAGTTCAAAGAACAATGCGACGTGTGGGAATGAAAGGACGCAGCAATGAGCGGAGCGGAGAAGCTGATCTGGTGGAATGGCGATCTCGTGCCAGAGCGACAGGCGCTGGTGCCGGTGACGCACCTGGGGTGGTCCGGGGTTGAGGGCGTGTTCGAGGGGATGCGCGGGTACTACAACCCGGAACAGGAGGAGATGTACATCTTCCGGCTGGATGCGCACATCGACCGCATGATGCGCTCCATGCGGCTCATGGGGCTCGCCTACCCCTGGACCCGCGACGCTCTGATGGAGGCGTGCGTTGCGACACTTCGCGCGAACAATCCGCGCGAGGATGTCTACCTGCAGCCCCTTGCGTACGCTGAGGAAGCAGGCAGCGGCGGCTTCTTTGACACCACCCGCTTTGGGGCCTTCGTGGACTGGTGGCCGCTCGCATCTCGCTTGCGCAGCGATTTCAGTCAGCGTGCCCGCTTTTCATCCTACCGGCGCATCAGCGAGGACGCGATGCCGCCACGCGTCAAGAATCTCTCGAACTACCGCAACAGCTCGATGATCCTGCGGGAGGCGCGTCGCGATGGGTACGACAACGCCATCGTCCTGAATGGCGCAGGCTCCGTGGCCGAGGGACCGAACGCCTGCATCTTCCTGGTGCGGGACGGCGAGGTGATCACGCCGCACCTGCAGAGTGGCATCCTGGAGAGCATCACCCGCGACGCCGTGATCACGATGGTGGGCACCGATCTGGCCCTGCCGATGATTGAACGGGCTGTGGATCGCACCGAGGTCTACCTGGCGGACGAAGTCTTCTTCGTCGGAAACGCTGCCGAGATCACGCCAGTGACGCAGGTCGACGGACAGACGATTGGCGACGGCACGATTGGGCAGGTCACCCGCCGTCTCCGGGCCGATCTCGATGCCATCGCCCGTAGCGCTACCCCGAGTCACGGCGTCTGGCGTACCTCTGTTGGGCTCCCTGTTCCTGCACTTGCCTGACGACAATGGCACGTACAAGATGCCCCTCGCCAGAAGGCGAGGGGCGTCTCATGTCTCACATCGTAGAAACCGCGACGACGCGCGACTGTTGCAGCGATCGCTCGCCTCTGCCCCTATCTCTCGTGAATTGCTTTCGTCGATGGACGATGCGGCACGGGTTGCCGCATGCCAAGCGGAGCGTCCTCCACGGCGGCATCGACGATCGCCACGGGAAATGGCTGAGAAACCTGGGGCACCACAACCAGGCGATCCACCAGGAAATCGAACACCACGCGCCCCACGGCCAGGGCTGGCACCGCCATCAGCGCGCCCCAGATCCCGGCAATCTGCCCACCGGTGATCACTGCCAGGAAAATCAGGAGCGGCGGTACACGAATTGCCTGACCTTGCACGCGAGGGGCGATCAGGTTGCCGTCGATGAAGTTGATCACGACGTAAGTCAGGGCAGTCAGGATGCCGATTGTGGGCGAAACGGTGAACGCGACGATGGTCGCGGGAATGCCGCCAATGTAGGAACCAACATACGGGATGATCGCACCAAGGCTGGTCCAGATCCCGAGCAGGATCGAGAAGGGCACACCCAGCACGGTGAGCATGATGGTTGCCGCGACCCCCTGGAACGTGAGCGATACCAGGATGCCACCCAGGTACCGAGAGAGAGCGTGCCCGACGTCAGTCCACAAGGTGAGAGCATCGTCGCGGTACTGCACGGGCAACAGGCGAATGAGCCCCAGCCGGAATCGCGCACCGTCTGCCAGCAGGTAGGCCGCGATAAGGATCGTGCTCAAGGTCGTGAAGACCCCCGCCACCGTGCCAGAGAGCGTATCGAACGCGGTCGATACCGTCCCCTGCAGGAGCCCCTCTACCCGTTGAGCGCCGGTAGTTTGCAGTTGTTTCATGGCCTGATCGGGGGTTGTATCCAGGAGGCCAAGTTCTGCCAGGTAGATCAGGCCACGTCGTGACAGGCTGTACGCCCGTTCCAGCAATTGAGGCGCCTGCGACGCCAGGCTCGCCAACTGATCCGCGATGAGCGGGACCAGGATGATGACGGCCAGGACCATCCCTGCCAGCATCAGGAGAATGACCAAGGCAAGGGCCAGGCCACGCGGCATGAAACGGCTGATGAAGTTCACCGGGAAGGAGAGTAGAAGCGCCACGGCCATCCCCGTCAGGAGGAGCTTGGGCAGCGCGGGCGCGCGCCAGAACAGGATGCCCAGGGCAAGAATGACAAGCAAGATGAGGAAATTCCGCGTACGCGGGGAGATCGGAATGTGCGTCAACTCAATCTGCATGTACGGTCCCCCTGCGGCGCCTGAAGGTAGTTGATGCCCGGCGAGAAGCTATCTGGCAAGGCGGCGTCATCATAGCCCGTGGCCAAAATCGGAACTGAACGTGTACTCGTCCGGCCCCCACGGCTGCTGCCAGTGCGTACCAGCAAACCGGCCTGGGGAGAATGGCCTAAGGTCGACCCACAGTGGACCCAGCCCAGGCGCCTGGATGAGGTCTGCCAGGGCCTCCCCGACAGCAGGTCCCTTCTTGAAACCGGCGCCGCTAAAGCCGGCAGCAACATACAGACCGTCAGGGCCGGCATCGCCGATGACGGGGTGCGCGTCCGGCGTCATGTCGTAGAGGCCCGCGTGACCATGCAGGTAGCGCGACTTGCTCATGCCAGGGATCCGATGAGATATTGCCGCAATCGCCAGGTCGCCGTATCCGGCATCGTTCCGAGTCTCGAAAGCGTCCGGATCGACTGGGTCGTGTTGATCACCGCCTCCGACGCCGATCAAGGTGCGGCCGGGCGCCCAGGGCCGGGTGAAGATACCAGCGGCGGTGTCCAGGTAGACCATGTGCTCCGCGACATCAAGCGGGCGCTGCAGGATGGCGACCTGCACGCGAAGCGCCTCAATGGGGAGCAACACTCCTACTGTCTGCATGAGTGCGGACGTCCAGGGACCTGCCGCAACGACGACGGTCTCCGCTTCGATGTCTCCGGCCGTTGTACGAACTCCGCTCACCCGCTCGCCGTCAGTCTTGAGCTGGAGGACGCCAACGCCCTCGCACACGTGTGCTCCAGCGTCGCGCGCGGCGCGCGCCATGCCCTGGGTTGCCGGGATGGCGTCTACATACCCGCTGTCGGGCTCGTAGGCTGCGAACGTGACATCATCCCAATTCGCCTGGGGTTGCAACTCCTGCAATTCCGCCCGCGAGACGACACGAGACGGAATGCCGACCTCGTTCTGCATGGAGACGTTCCGCCGCATCCGCTCAACGTTCGCGGCGCGCTCCGGCGACGTGTCAACGGTGACGATGAGCCCGGAGGGTGTGTGGACCGGTGGCCCGCCGACGATCTCTGGCCAATGCGCGAAGGTGTCCCAACTTCGGTGCGCCAGGATCGCTTCCGGCTGGTTGGAATAGTGGCGCCGCAGCAGGGCGCCGGTACGTCCGCTGGCCCCAGCCCCTACGACATCGCGCTCCAGCAGCGTCACACGGCCAGCCCCTCGACGGGCAAGATGCCAGGCGAGCGATACGCCCATGATGCCGCCGCCCACAATGACGATGTCCGCTGTCCGCTCCATGCTGTCCCTGAATCCATCGTCTGTTCGAGAGGTCATCATCGCACGTGGGAATACTGGGGTCCGCGGATCAACGCGGAACCGGGATAGCTTGCAGCTCCAGCCGGTCACGATCCCATCCGCTCAGATCAGCCGCCGCCTCATACGTGCTCTGCAGGAATGCGCGTAGTGCCGCATCCGGATCTGGGAGCGTACGCATATCGTCATACGGCAGCAGGAACTCGCGCAGGTCGGTACTCCAGACCGCTTGCTTCGGCTCCACGGCGGCATGCTCGATGCCAGCGGGCTGGGGATAGGCATATGCATAGAAGGCGGGGTAATCGACCGCACCACTGCCTGGCCAGAAGCCAGCAGCCCAGTTTGTTTCGCTCTCAGCCACCCGAAAAATGTAGCCGCCGCCTTTCGGTGGCGCGCACGGAATACCGTTGTACCGCGCGGTTGCAAGGTCAAAGGAGCCCCAGTAGAAGAGCACGGGCGAAGCCTTACCCGTAAACCAGCGACGGTGTTCCTCCATGACCTGGGACGTCGATTGCAGGATCCGCCACCAGCGCACCACTGCGTCCGCGTCATAGCTCCCGTGCGTCATGTCCTGGTCGAATGGAATGGCGTCCGGGAGTTCTTGTGGTATCGGATTGATCACCACCGGCGTGCCAAGCGCATCCAGGCAAGCCAGCACTTCCGCGTAGAACAGCGCAACGGGTCGTGGATAGAGCGGGACAACCTTACGGCCACCTCGGCCTGTGATGAGCGTCAGATTGTGGTCGAGAACGTCGAAGTCTGCCTGCAGGACATCGTGTGCTGCAGGCAGCGGCCCCGTCGTCAGGCCACGTGCCGTGAGGGTGAGCGCGGTGTGCCAGAGGTGGTTCTGGAACGGCGCAAGCTCCACCTTCAGCTTGCCCACGATCTGGGTCCAGAGTTGGAGGGTGTCCTTGGTCGCGTGCCACGCATCGAGCGGGAGCGGAGGCCAACGTTTTGAACGTTCCGGAGCAGTCATGACGATCCTTATCCTGGAAGTCTGTACCGCCAAGCGCGGTGGGCTCACCGAGCGGTACCATGGCATAATTGACTGGTCTGTGCATTCGCTCGGACTTGTATACATGCCGACGTAGCTCAATTGGCAGAGCAGCTGTTTTGTAAACAGCAGGTTGCGGGTTCGAGTCCCATCGTCGGCTCCACAGAAAACCGCATGGTCATGCGGGAAATTGACGGGCGAGGGCCGAACGGCCCTCGCCCGTTTCTACCAGTTCCCCAGTAGGTACCCCAGAAGATTTTTGGGCTACCCAAGTAGACGATCCATCGCATCGGCAGTGATTCGCTCTCCGCCCGGCAGTACATGGGCGTAGACGTTCAGTGTGGTCGACGTCAGGGCATGTCCGAGCATCGCGGAAACAGCAGTCACTGGCACGCCGTCCGCGATCAGCAGGGACGCGGCAGCATGCCGCATATCGTAAAAGCGAAGCGTCTCTGGAAGTCCGGCCGCTTTCAGATGCTCCTTGAATTCGCGTGTCAGGTTACGGGCGTCCAGCGCTGTGCCCGTCCGCGAGGTGAAGACGAGCCCGGATTCCTGCCAGAGCTTGCCGGCCGAACGGCGCTCGAATGCTTGCTTGTCCTGGTGCTTCTCGAGGGCATCAACTAACGCTGCTGAAAGTGTGAGCGTGCGCCGGCTTCGTTCCGTCTTCGGTTCCTTGATATGGATCTCTTGCCCAATGCGTTGGATGCTCTGCCGGATGCGCACTACACGCCGCTCCAGGTCAACGTCTTCCCACCGCAGGCCGATGATCTCTGCCTGTCGCAACCCCAGAGTCAGCGCCATTCGGTAGAGGGCAGATAGGCGATCGCTTTGAACCTGCACCAGCAGATGCTTTGCTTCTTCAGGGGTCAGCATCCTTCGCTCGGTCTTCACCTGGCGAGGTGCCTGGGTCAACGACGCAGCATTGCGTTCGATCATCTGCATCTTGATCGCGACGTTTAACGCACGCCGCAACACCTCGCGGATCATGGCAACGGACCGAGGAGACAAGCCAGCCAATTCCTTCTTACGGAGCAGTGACTGAACGTGCTGCGGCGAGAGCTTTCCCAGTTCGTGCTTGCCCAGATCCGGCGCCAGGTGCAGGCGGACAATGTCGCTGTAGGACTTGACGGTCTTTGGTGAGAGGTTGGGGGTGACGATGGTCTCCAGCCACCAATTGAGGTAGTCGCTTACCTTCTGCCGGGTGGCTTTGACATCAATGCCCTTCTCTGCCTGGCGCACCTTCGCCATACAACGGGCCTTGGCATCAACCTGCGTCTTGGCACATGCGCTGAAGCGCCGGCCGTCCGGGAGCATGAGCCGCCATTCCCAGATGCCCTTGTCGGCCTTGTAACGGGCGCCGCCGTTGCCACTTGCCTGCCGGGTCCGTCGCTTCTTCGGTGTTGACTCGGTCATGAGTGCCTCCGCATCGTCTTCGGAACTTCACGTGGGCGGGGCGGTAGACTTGCGGGGCTTCCTCCCGGCTGTTACCCGGTGAGGGGTGCTCACTCGTCGCCTGGCTGGTTCAGGCGACGAGTTTCCCCGAACGCATCTCCTCAATAACCTGATCAATCGCATCTGGATCGAAGCGTCGGTAACCCGTGGGCGTACGCACCACTGGCACCAGTCCCTTGTCAGCCCATGCCCGCAATGTGTGGGGGTGGATGCCGATGCGTTCTGCTGCCTGGGTCACGCTCAGCAGTCGTGTTCTCTCGTTGGGCATTGCTTCCTCCCCGCGGGGCGGCGCGTAAGTCTCACATACTGTAATACTTCCTCATAGGTATTGACAACTCTCACAAAGTCTCATAAACTATCACACAGAAGGATGAGCACCCTTCACCGGATCCGAGGGCTGGCGAGTAACAGACGCCAACCCACGAACAGTCAGGGAGGACAGGTCAATGCTTCAGTCTCGTACTCGCGTTGAGAATCCCGCTCGTTGGCAGAAGGCTGCGGAGCGCGCCATCAGCGAAGGCATCCAGGTCCGCCAGTTGCAGGGCTCTGGTCAGTGGATCGCTACCAGTGGCAGTGACAAGAGCACCGCGTATGAGATCGCGGTCACCGGCGCCGTAGCCCATGGCTGTGATTGCCTGGCCGGTCTGAATGGCGATGGCGTGTGTAAGCACCGCGCGGCGTACTACCTGCTCGTTGGCGCGATCGATCTTAGCCCCGAGCCGGAACCGTCGACTCCCGCCATCTGCCCGGTCTGTGATGGCAACCGCGTCCTCTATGACCCCATCGCATTGAAGTACGGCGGGTGGAATCCCAAGTGCACCGCCTGCCAGGGCACTGGTTGCATCGCCGCCTAGACACAAAAAGGGCCGGAGGTGAGTCCGCTTCCTCCGGCCGCTTTCGCCCCAAGGACGAATGCCACACAACGATACCCGGTCCCGTACACGCAATTCACTATGTACACAGAATGAAGGGGCACACCATGAGCACGACCAATGATGCTGGTTTCTATGTCACCGTCCAGACGTCGTCCGTCGCACAGCCTGCCTCCGAGGGCGTTGCGTCCCTGCTTGCCGCGGGCGATCTGCCAGTCGGGAAGGTGGAGTTCATCGAGTCCCGCGGACCGCGGGATGTCACTAGTGCGCTGGAGGATGCGCTGAGCCTGCACCAAACCGCGTATGTCGCTGAGGCCTGGAGCCGGTACAAGAGCGCGTGGCATTGTGTGGCAACCGAAGGCGGGGCACAGGGCAGTGCGGTCCCTTCCACGGTCACGACTCCCCTCTCTCGGCTGGATGAGGAAGCTGTTGCTCTAGCTGGAGACGCATGGCGAGCTGGCTTCCAGTTGGCCATGGCGCTTGCACCTGCCTTGGCACAGGGAGGCGTGGCGATCCGTCTGCCAGAGACGGCGGTCTGTCCGGCGTGCGGTGGCTGCCGGGTGATTACCGATCGAAGCAACGGCCGGCGCGAAGTGGAAATCGATACCGAGGATCCTGTCTGTCCTACGTGTGATGGGGAGGGAGTTGTGACTATCACGCCGGATCTGCTGGTGTTGGGGGGTGCGACTGGTGTGCTGCCGCTACCAGTGCGGATGGTGCGGACGTAGATCTCTCCTTCTCAGAGGCAATACCACGACACGATCAGGGGTTGAGCGCACTCGCTCAACCCCTGTGTCTTCTGCAGCGCGACGCAGTACAGCCGCGGTCTACGTGCGTCTATCTGCAGCATTGCCACGTTTTCATAGCGCTTCCAATTGAAAACGTCCTCTGAATGGCCCTGCCCCGGTTACGGGTGATCTGTCCAGGGCCGGCTGGTGCGCCTTGTGCGATATTGCTGATCCGAGTCCTGCAGGGGTTCAAAGGAGTGCCCATGCTGCCATCCACCTTCGCTGCCCTCTTCGCCGCCTCGCCCGATGCCATCCTGATCGCCGATGAGAAGGGGCACTACGTCGATGCCAATCTGGCCGCGCTCGCCCTACTCGGTTACACGCGGGAGCAATTGCTGAGTCTGAGCATCGGCGATGTCGTGGCTCCAGGGCCCATCTGGGCCGCCGAGGAGTACGCTCGCTTCCTACGCGAGGGGCAGTGGCAGGGCGAGGTCGAGTTGCGCACGCGGGATGGACGGCTGGTGCCGGCGGAAGCACGCGCCATTGTGGTTCCTGGCCCGGATGGACCGCTCTACGCCTCGTTCCTGCGCGACATCACGGACCACAAACGCCGAGAGGCAGACAACACGCGCCTAGCGGTGCTCGTCCAATCGAGCGCGGATGCCATCATGAGCCTGTCTCTGGAGGGGCGCATCATCTCGTGGAATCCCGCCGCGGAGCGTCTCTATGGCTACTCGGCTGAGGAAGCCATCGGGCAGCCGGTGAACATGCTGGCGCCGCCAGAACGGGCGGAGGCAATCAACGACTTCCTGGCTCGGCTACATACGGGGGAGAGCATCACCGGGGTAGAGACCGTGCGGCTGACGAAGGATAGGCGCCGCATCGACGTCGCGCTGACGTCCGCCCCGATCCGGGATGCAACCGGGGTGGTGGTGGCCTCGGCGGGTATCGTCCGCGACATCACAGACCGCAAGCGAATGGAGGAGATGCTGCGGCAGAGCGAGGAGCGCTTCCGGACGGCCTTTGAGCATGCTCCCATCGGCATGGACCTCGTGACCCTCGATGGTCACTTCCTGCAGGTCAATGCCGCGCTGTGCGCCTTGCTGGGATACACCGAGGCCGAGCTGCTGGCCAGGACATTCCACGACATCACGCATCCCGACGACCGGGCGGCGGATCTGGAGCAGGCCGAGCAGCTTCTGTCCGGAACGATTCCCTCCTTCCAGGTCGAGAAGCGCTACCTACGCAAAGACGGAACGACCGTCTGGGTCTGCCTCAACGCCTCTCTTGTCCGCGACGAGCACGGGGAGCCGCTGCACTTCATTGGTCAGATCGAGGACATTACGACTCGCAAAGCGGTGGAAGCGGCACTGCGGGAGGCGGAGACGAAGTACCGGACGCTGGTCGAGCAGTTGCCGGCCGTCGTCTACCTCGTGGCCAACGATGCGCACTACCGGCCGCTTTTTTACAACTCCTACATCGAGACGTTGACAGGGCAAACACCGGAGGAGGCCGTTGCCCGAACCGACGACTGGCTCGAGTGTATCCACCCCGAAGATCGGGAGCAGACCAGCGCTGAGGGCGAGCGAGCGCTGGCGCTGGGAGAGGCGTTCCGAGCGGAGTATCGCTACTACCGCATGGATGGGAGCTACACCTGGGTGCGAGATGAATGCGTCCCCCTCCGGGACGATGCAGGTCAGATCAGCGCCTGGCAGGGGGTGATGTTCGACATCAGCGAACGGAAGCAGGCGGAGGAAGCGCTCCATGAGGCAATGGACGCGGCCCAGGCAGCGAACCGAGCCAAGGAGGTGTTCCTCGATCTGATGAGCCACGAGTTGCGCACCCCGCTGCAAGCGGTTCTGGGCTACTCCGAGTTCCTGCTCATCGCGCCAAAGGACTCCCTGACGGATGCGCAACGGGAAGATATTGGCTACATCCACCAGGCTGGTGGCCGCATGCTCGCCCTGATCAATCAGTTGCTCGATCTGTCACGCATGGATGCTGGCAGTATCAACCTGGCGAGCAAGCCGTTCGATCTGGGTCAGGTCATCGAATCGGTGCGCCAGGATATCGCTCCGCAGGCGGCGGCCAAGAGACTCGCGGTGGAGATCACCCTTGCGCCGTCGTTGCCGCCCATCACGGGGGATGCCGAGCGGGTGCGCCAGATCCTGCTCAACCTGGCTGGCAATGCCGTGAAGTTCACCCAGCAGGGTTCCATCCGCATCACGGCGTCCTCAACGGCGAGCGGCGGGGTGGAGGTCGCGGTCAGCGACACGGGAATCGGCATCACGGCCGAGGCGCTGGTCCACATCTTCGAGGCGTTTCACCAGGTGGAGAGCGGCGTGACCCGGCACCATCAGGGGTCGGGACTAGGGTTGGCCATCGCCTGGAGGCTGGCGCAGCAGATGGGGGGGAGTCTAAGTGTCCGCAGCGAGCCCGGCGTCGGCTCGACCTTCACGCTCCACTTGCCCGGTGGGGCGTATCATGCCTAGCCTGCGGGGGCTTCGGCGACGTCGTCGTCCGGGATGGACCGACTCGTGCAGCCCATAGTCCGAGTTCCGCACAGAACCGTGAACGCACATCATCGATTGCCAGGGGCAGGCCTGATCGGCTCGTGGTAGTTTCTCAGCCGGAGTGTGCCTCGTGTCCCCGACGATCCTCGTTGTTGATGACCATCCCGAGACGTGCACGCTCATCGCACGTGTGCTGCGGCCGCAGGGCTACGAGGTCACCACCGTCGCGGATGGCACTGAGGCGCTCATCGCAGCGGCCTTCCGGATCCCGGACCTGGTCATTGCCGATGTCTTCTTGCCGGGACTGAATGGCCTGGGCGTGGTCGACACGCTGCGGCAGCAGGATCGGCTCCTGCCGGTCATTGCCATCAGCGCGGTCCATGATGTGTTGGAGCGGCCGGAGTTGGTGCCGCCTGGACTGGATCCGGCGTCAATTTCGTTCCTGGCCAAGCCCTTTGGCCTCACCGCCCTGATAGCCCTAGTGCACCAGGTGCTACCCCTTCCCCTCGCAAGCTAACCTGCTTGAGCCGCAGCGGCACCCGGGCCCCAGGCCGGGGAGGGACGTCCGCCCCGCAGGCCGTCAGGGGTGCAGGCTAGTGGCGGGAGCAGTGTCTCCGAGACCAAACGCACCAGGTCGGGAATGGCGAAGGGCTTGGCGAGAAAGGGGACATCGTCCAGCGGGGAGTCCCGGTGAAACGCGGTCATGAGGATGCAGGGGATGGGGTCGGGGGGCTGCCTCACCTGCGCGACGAGCGCGTCACCATTCATGCCCGGCATCATTAGATCGGTCAGGATGAGCCCAGGCCGTGCCATTGCAATATGGTTGAGGGCCGCAAGACCGTCCTCCGCCTCCTGCACCAGGTAGCCGGCACGGGTCAGCACCCGGGTGATGAGGGTGCGAATGGTCGGATCGTCATCGACAACGAGGATGGTCGCGTCCATGCTGACCTCATGATGTCCTGAACGGAAAGTGGTCATGCACTGCGGCGAGCTCAGCCTCACCCGTGTTGAACACGTTGAACGCATGAAGCGGGCCTGTGGCGAATGAGGACGCTACAAGATGCTGCATTCCGCAACGGCCCACTCGGTGTTTGCTCCCCAGCACTATTGGCTAGAATCGATCTCCAACGAGACCACTACGTCTGCTCACCTGGGGAGTGACTGCGACCAATGACTCCGCGTGCGCACATCCTCCTGGTCGACGATACCCAGGAGATCCTCGACGTCATGCAGGAGGTGCTGGAAGACGAGGGCTACCGCGTCTCCGT